>JAABUY010000088.1_pt1 | contig 199699 bp, 188 predicted proteins | sample 5560271 | NCBI WGS metagenome assembly JAABUY01 (sample SAMN10711886, study PRJNA513374) | rock metagenome | isolation source: Antarctica rocks | place: Antarctica: Victoria Land, University Valley | reverse complement strand
TAAAAATTTAACAGTTGATAAATCTATATATATATAGTTATACTGTCTATTCAGTTTTATGCAAACTATTTATTTATTGTGATTTTAACATTAAAACACTGAATTTGAGTGTGATTTTCAAAAAAAAAGTTGCAAAAAGTTCTGAGCGAACCGAGGAGCCAACATTCTAGGAATTGCTGTATAGCTGATAAAGGCGGAAAGAAGATTCCTGGCGCCGACTTCCGGTCCATCCGAAGTCCTTTCTCTTCGGGAATTCCCAGCAGTTCTTCACAGATGCTACGAGCTGCTTCAAGGCCGGGTCTCACATCATTCACAGGGATTGCTTCCACCATGGACTTGCTGATTGTCGTGCTCGCAGTCCAGCGGCTCAACAACAGCGTCACCACCATATCTTCCACAACGGCTTTTGAAGATCGGACTGCCCCCATCACCATTGATCCGCCGTTCGTCACAAGTAAGGGTACATCTGCCGGTCTCTATCTCCTCCGAGATCCAACAGTATCCATATGTGTACACGGTGCATGAGGAGTCGGTAGCGGCTCGGCCGCCATCGACTCAGAGCATCGGCAATATGCAGGAGCTGTTGTCCGTCATTCACTATAAGTCTGTCGCCAAAATGTACCTGCGTCGTTCTCACAGTTGATCCCCGTGATAATGCGAGCTTTTGACATACCTATGAATATCATAATCTCTGTGGCGGAATTATCTCATTCTACCCATGAACATCAGTGACTGTGATCCATGATAGTCCCTTTGGTGGTGACTGATGAACCGAGCTTATACAACCTGGAACTAATTTGCTCTCCGCTGCCCTTACCGTGAACATCCAACATGTCAGATTCAGAAGGTTTCCCAAAAGCCTCCATGGCAACTGAACGATGTGCTTGAAACCATCCCGATCCGATACTCGCCGGCCGAGGATCCTTATTGAACAGAGGAGACCAGGAATGGTCAGGATGACAGGGAGACTGAAAATGGAGAGGAGAGTGTTACGAGTGAGAGTTCAACCACAGAGTGGTTACCTCTGATGCTTGAAGGGTGTCTCTACACTGAACTGTGAGCGAGATAGCAAGCCATGATGTCAACAATGAAAGACAAGTGCAATCGTTGCCTTCATTCACCTCCGTCGTTACAGTGCTGCATGGTGGGATGGAGCCTCCGGCCAGTGAGACAAATCTGCTATTACCCATAGCCTATTGGAGCGCTCCGGCCTTGAATACAAGCATACTGGTAAAGTACAGGGATGAAAGCCCTGCTACCGCTACACAGCCACCGATCTAGCCTGGGAAGGGCAACGAAACCCGTGACAAACAGAGAAGTCGAGATGTCTCCAAGTCTCACTCTGCGGCGGAAAAGCTCCTCGAGCCGCCCGAGGCGATTCCAAAGATCCGGATGCACGACAAGACTGGCAACGACGCCGACGCCTTTTCCTGGCACGCGGCGTTGCTGGAAGCACTACTATCCCCATCATCGCCGTTCACGCCACACTCTCCTACGACTTTCCAAGGGCCTCCAGACCCCCGATATCTCTCCCGCCGGTCAGCCAACCGCATCCTCATCCTCAGCCACATCCTCCCAGCCACCTCCAACCCCGAAGGAATCATGCTAACGCGCTCTCCACCTACCTCTCAACCCCAACTGCGAATAGGTTTCGTGGCCCTTCTGTTCCAAGGTCTCAGTGAAGGACTTTGTTACAAGGTAGGACACCGCATTCGACGTCAAGTTCATATCAACAAGGTATTTGCACATCTCGTCTATGCTAAGATCATAGCGTTTCCATCAACACACTTCCGGCAATCTAAGACCCCTCAGACTACAACGGCAGCCAAGTCACCTATCTTCATCCTAACCCACCTGCACCGACTACCAGAACCAACTTCCCACTGTCACCAGAGCGTCCCCGCAATGCGGTTCTAACAGCCGCGTGTGTGGAGCTTATTTGCACTGTTCCAAGCCGCCGGTTTAGTTTGACCTCGATCAAAGCGCCAACATCGTGAGGGAGAGCATGGAGGAGAACATCTGAGAAGGGATCAGACGTACGCCGCAGGATTTGCAGTTGCATCCACCTTGGCAACCCCCGGACGAGCAGCAATCTTTGCAGTCGCAGCCGGCCATTCTGGAAATTATGATTTAGGATTGATCTTGGAGGTAGTGAAGTCCGAGTCTGTTGAGCGTCTACGACGAAGACTGTAAATCTTGGATTTAGATTAGAGATGGATAGATTCGAAGCAGGAAACAGATGAAGGTGGGCTGGTCTCATATGCCTATTCCCGTGGATGACTTCGCAGGGATGACGGCAACGGTGTTCCGATAAGGTTCAACCCATGGTATCATGAGATTTGATCCTGCGTCTTGCATTGATATCGTAGTGACGGATCCTTCTCGTTGCGGGGAAGCCTTCCAGACAAAGCCGCAGCTAAGTTACCTATGATTGTCGGAAGCCGTAGGGCTGCCATGGCAGCTGTTAGCCTGTGCAGCAGGAGGAGCCCTTGATAGCTCGAGATGAAGTGCAGAGAGATGACCCGTCTGCTATGGCGTTCCACTGCTCCCGGGTATTGCGGCCAACGTGATGGGGTGAACTCTCGCTCTTCGGTCAGCAATGACGACGATGCGTCAATTGTGCGGTCTCGACCATCCACCGGCACGCGGAAGTCAGGCCACACACTGGAATGCTTTTTGACCTTCACCATGATCGATTGAACCTTGCCAGATGGCGTGTAAGGTGTGTAGGGGATCTTTCCGGCTCTTCGCTTTCCGATGGGTTTCGCTGTCAGCCCAGGCTGTGATGTCCTAGCTCTTCTACTCCACCTCCTCACTCACAAGACCTTGTAGAAAAGGCCAGGATTGGCATTGGATAGCATCGTAAAAGGCATACCTTACGTATGGGCTTGTAGGAGATTATGGTGAGATCGAAGGAATTGGATCTTGTGATATAGAACTAGTACCCTTTAGGTTTGGAGCCGGCGCGAGTCACCTCAAGTCCACTTCACTGTGTCAGAGGCATGGGAGAGTACTTAGGTATATACCATTAAACAGAAGCTTTATATGCCTTCCGCGCATACCATACCATAGCTATTCGGGATCATCCCGCTGTCCTTTCCACCCGCTAGGCCTTTCACTCCGCCGGGGCCCGCGCAGCAACCACGAGCACCCCGACCGTATTTGGGATCCGCCTGCTACGCAGCTCTGCTACGCAGCGTCCTGAACCACACACTCTGCCATTTTGCGCACCCCCACGTCACGTGTGCGGCATGTGTGCCGGACGCCGCGCTGAACACATGCCCTTGACATTGGTTCTTCCTCGTGGCCCGCAACTCATGAGGGCAGAGTCTGCGTCTTCGTCTTCGTCGCCGTTTAGGTACATAGCACAGCTTCATGTGTCGTTGCGAGTTTTGCTGTTAAGCGTAGTGCCAGAGATAGAGTTTCAATGCAGTTCGAAATCTGACGATGACCGATAGGCTGATCAAGGAGAACCAACCGCAGGCTCGGGGAGGAACGAACAGAGAGGATACCTATAGTAGGAGCGTTAGACAAGTCTCTAAACATATATTTCCTAGGGACCCAATCTATTCTGTGGGACGTTAACAGCCAGAAGATCATGTGACGCGGCCAGGACTTTATCAGTCGAGCCTCAGGGGCAAACCAAAACAGGCAATAAGAGTCATGACCCACCGGTCACGTAACAGACACTTCACTCCTCACTCTTGAATTCGTCGAGCAACCACTCAGCCCGAGGCGACAGATGGTAATTGAATCCCCCTTTCAGATTCCTCTCCATGACACGCCCAACCGCTCCTTCTTCATCTTCATCTGCCTGCCATTCGTTGAACTCCCGATCACTCTTAGCCTGACTACGAAACACGCACAGCCCGAAGTCGATCATAAAGACATCGAACTTCTTAGTCTCCGGATCCTCGCGCACAATAAAGCTTCTGGTCCTGACGTCTTTGTTACAGATACCTCGATCACCAATCATGTGCACGACCCGAATGGCGTCCTCACAGACAGATTGCCAGTCCTTCTTGGGTGCATTGTCCGCAAGGGTAGTCAAAGGAAACCCTTCGATGTATTCTAAGAGAATGGCTGGGCAGTCGAGGTATTCGTTGGCCGAACCCGAGTCCGATGAAGACTGCAGCACGGGCCGAGCAAAAAGACGTGGGATATGTTTTCCTTGCATGTCGTGTAACTTTTATAGGCGTCCTTCTCCATGTCGTACGTTCTGCGGCAGAGATACTGGAGATAGGCCTCATGCTGGGCCTCGTTCCACGTCTCGCGCTGATCGTCTGCCCAGTACTCGTCCTCGCGATATTTCGCGGTACATAAATCGAAGAACTCTGACGCGCGTCCGTCACGGACGAACTCAAGGTATTTGGATTCGATTTGGGGACACCAAGGAGAGGCTTTCTCGTCTCGGCGCAACTGTGTAGCGAAACGCCGGTCGTAAAGCTTTAGAAGGAAACGACCCTTGAAGGGAGGATGATCTAGCTGAATGATCACGACGCAGGACAAAGTGAATGGCTCGAAGACTTTGATTATGCTTGCATTTGCAGGACCCTGCCTATCTACCTGCAAAGATAGGGTTTCGCCGGCAGCATATGGACATCTACACCTAGTCAGCGAATTATTACTTAGCCAACAAGCTCTTACTTACTGGGATGCCACGAGAGCCATTCGTAACAAACGCAGAGAATTAATGAAGACAACCTCGTGCTTATCAAGTAGCGCGGCTGAAAAAATGTAGAGGGTAACAGGATTCTTCGGGCTATGATAATTTTATGCACCATTCACCCACGCCATTACAGTCTTGTTCTCGCTTTGAAAGCGGTGCGTTCTCAGACCAACCCATCTCTTAAAGTGTTGTCGTGTGCATCAACTAGGGACACGCAGCGCGACCAAGATATGTGTGATATCAGGACTTACTGTATATATGCCTTTGGTGTTTTGACCTTTTGGTACAGTCGTTTACCGCGCTTAGAACCACAACTGGTTGGTTTAAGCCAGGTGCGCGAGGCAAACATATGAGAACAAATGAACAGAGCCTTGTTATCACCATGGGACCTGCCAGGCCAATGCTCGGTTACTCCCTTCACGACGACGGGTGGACTCCAATATCGAATCGGGTCAGGATAACAGCCACTATGGCACCTGCATATGGTCTCGTTGTCTTGCAAGCATTCAGCCTTGCTCGCTTTCAGCTTACGTGAACTTTCTTCTCTGCGATCTCCTTCATGGCCTCTACATTCCTACTTCATATCTTGACATTTGAATGCCGGAGTGATCTTTCTCTCGTCAATTATGAGTTTCCACAGGTATCAGGCCAGAAGCTTCATGAAGATGATCAACCCACGCGAGCGGGGCGCGGCCCGGACCGTGGAGTTTTCTGCCTACAATGATGGCTTATCGGAGAACATGGCCCCCATGACTTGTGAAGACATCGTCGACGATGAGAACGGAGAGCGCCTGTCCAGTTCGCAGGTCGAGATAATGATAGAGGAAGGTTCGCAAGTCCACACCGTGGCCATGTAGTTTAATGCCTACACATGTTCAGAAGTCGACAATGCTCAGTTCAAGAAGCGTCTGCACACACATCTCGAGGAGCAGGCTTCCGCCTGTACACCACATATACTGATTGGGTTTGAAATTAATAAAATAGACCCACCAGAACTCTCTAACATATGAACAGACTGCCTCACACCAACAACTCCCTACAGAAGCCGAAAGGCCTCGGATTCATGACCACGAAGCTTGGATGCTGTTATTATAGCAGTCTGTCCAAGGAGAAGAAGCAACCCGTGCTTGGTAAACTGCAATGTCCCCTTCGTCTATAACCCGATTCTTCTAGCAAGATCACCACCTCCACAACTCATAGCTCGCTCACTGACTGGGTGAGAGATATCTGGTATAACCTGTCTGAAAACATTTCGTACGACGTGCCGGACCCGGACAGTTCAGCTAAACTCTCGGAGGAGACAATCGTTCTGAAGCGCGCAAAGCAGCCCTTCCACTTTCGCTATAATCTGTGCACAGGCCAGTCGATGTATCTTCTGTCAAGTCGAGAAGGGACGCCGTCGCCCACTGAATGCATACAACTCGAGCGGCCGGACCGGACCGAGCGGCCTCGGTTGCATCCTTTCATTGTACATCTTCTACTGATGTATAACTACATATGCAGCAGAGAGCTAGCCCAAGATCCTGGACTACGACGGTTGGAAGCCGCCGAACACAATCTACTGTGGGATTCAGTTCCTGACAGAGCTGCGATGGGGGCGGAAGAGAACAAAGCAGAACTGCAGTCATTGCATGACCTCAGCCAAGCTTGGATCCTGCTCGAACACTACAACAATCGAGATCAGTCCACCATCGACAACCTCTTGAGTGATCTCGACCGACTTCAGGCAACGACAAGCAAGCTCCCGGCAAGTTACCCGATCGAGCTAGAGACTCATGAGCAGATTACGGATGCATTCCTCTGCCTGAAGGACTTCTGCAAAGACCGCGGCGGCCGTCTCAGCAACCGGAAACAGCGCGTCCAGAACCTGATTGCTCTGGTGGGCATTCCACACGACCGCACATGAGCGAGCGACTCGCAGCGACTGACAAAACGTACTTTGTACTTGGCTAGGTCTACAACCTCATGGCGAACCGCGACAGCACGACGAACCTGCAAATCGCCGCCGAGAGCACGCAAATCGCCAAAAAGTCCGCAAGCATAGCTTACGAAACCAGACGTGACAGTGCAGCCATGAAGACCATCGCCATCCTGACAATGCTCCACCTCCCTGCCACCTTCGTCTGCAGCCTTTTCGGCACCAACTTCTTCGCCCTGTCCACGAACGGACCGGGAATTCCCGTCTTCGTCGTCTCGGACTTGTGGTGGATGTACCCCGCGACGGCCGTTCCCCTGACTTTGCTCAACTTGGTCGTGTGGCGGGTGTGGTTGAGGTGGAGGCGGAATCGAAGCAATGGAAGACCAAGCGTGCAAGGAGAAAAGGAAGACATTGTTTGAGGGAAGTATAGTGCACTGGGTTCAGATGGGATTTCCAGCCTGGTTTGATTGACAATGTCAGCGCATTTACTTACATGGTGAGCCGATGTCAACACCGAATATGGGGAGGGGTCTCTCAAGCTGGCGTTTCTATCTATATGACCATGCGTGTGCCCATTGGCACAGGTCACTGATATGGGTTACGACACTCTCTCCTTACACCATTGACTGGGTTCAATTTTCAAGCGGTCTCGTGATATGTTCGGACTCCTTCTGCAACCGGCCGGAGAGGCTTCTCTACGCGTCTATGTTCTTTCGACTGGGGCGAGAAGTCAAACTTTGCAGCGAGAAGTCAGACTTCCTTAGTTACTCGGTCCACTATCCCTCCGTCTGCTACACAACCGCTCTCACGTCCGAACCCAGCATAGCCTAGTCGCCGGAGTCCGCACGAGTCCTGCATCCAATGCCCCGACTCCCTCCCCACATCCCGATTGCAACCCCGAACCCAATCCACCCATCTCGCGCATCCCCTCACCAACACACACTAAACCCAACCCCTCAGAACCCAGCGTCCCGGTAGGTATTCCACCCACCGCCACCGCGTCCTACCCACCAATCGAGCCGTACGTAGATCCAGCCCAACGCCCGCAAGCGAAGCCTCTCGCTCTCGCCCTACCCTTCCACCCACAACAGAGCCCACACCGTCCCACATCTCACGCTCCCTCCCCCGACTCCCTCTGAGTTGGTCCCGACAACGCGTCTCAGGCCTATCCCACCAGGTACCCCGGCTCCGCGACTCCACACGCAATAACCCAGGGCCGCAACCTTGGAGGGTAGAGAGGGAGGGAGGGAATGCGGGCTCGACTTTCGTTTCCGACGGACGACTTCCGCTCGCAAACCCCTTCCTCCCTAAGGTAGGCCGGACCCAGACGACTTGACTTAGTGACGTCCGTCCTCTTCGTTTGCGAAAAAAAAGAAAAGAAAAGGCCGAATCCCCTCGTAGTCCCCTACGCAAGCGAGCGCCCAGGCACTCATAATTCCCGACTTTGGAATTGGCTGGGTCTGTAGTGCTTCGCTCATGAGATCCGGGGGGGAGGGGGTAGTCGTGAGGGGGTGGCTGGCTGACGCCCAGGGTTAGGGTTTGGGGACGGGATTGACGGGGTTGGCTTAGCTTGGCTTGGCTTGGCGTTATGGAAATGGGTGGTGGTGGGTGGCGCGGGTGTATCGAGGTTTGTGGAGTGGGTTGATGAAGAGAGGTTTGGCTTGTCTGGCGGGTAGATATTATATGATTGAGTCTTAGGAGTTGGATGTGGATATGATGTGTGGATGCTGGGCGAGGCGGGCTAGTGGGTTAGGAAGGGGGGTGGTTTTCGGACTCGAGGCTAGGAGTTTGATGATGTTGGGAAGGCGGTGGGAGGTGGATGTGATGCTTGTGGACGGAATGCTGGGTGGATGTCAGCGGGAGGGGCGGGGGCGCGTGTGTGGGGTGCGGTGGGGTGTCTTGCATCTGGTGGGTTTGCGTCGGCGGGTGGTGGTGGGTAGGGGTAGGATGGCAGCGGCGCGCAAAGCTGGTGGGCAAAGGTGTCGCCCAATAAGAGACGATCGAGCAGCGCATTCAGATCGGCAAAGGTTGATGGTGAGATTTCGATGCTGTGAATGACGGAGCTGCTTTCAAGTAGACATTGCTATTCATTCCCAAAAAAAAAAACCAAGACACGTAAAACCACAATTCAATTCATGAAAAGCTCGCACCACCATCGACCTCGACCATCGTCCCAACGCAAGTGGAGTAACCCAACGCAACAGTCCACCACACCTACGCCACACCCTCCTCTCAGACGAACCGCCTACCACCAATCGCCGTGATCCTTCATGGCAGCAGCCACCTTCCTGAAGCCAGCAATGTTGCTGCCCGCCACCAAGCTCGGAAATTCGCCCTCGGCCGGCTCGACGTACTCCTTGGCCGTCTCCAAGCCGTTCTTGAAGCACTCCTCCATGATCATCTTCAGCTTCGAGTCGACCTCCTGCTCCGTCCAGAATATGCGCTGCGAGTTCTGTGCCATTTCGAGCCCGGACACGGCCACGCCCCCCGCGTTGGCTGCTTTGCCTGTTTTCATGGGTGTGTTCAGCTTACGATACTCGGCGGATATGTGAGGGTGAATGGGTGGGTGGGGGTGGGAATGGATGAACATACCTGGTGCGTACCAGATGGCCTCGCCCTTCTTCGACCGGCGGTGCTCTTCAAAAATGTCGATGGCTTCCGGCGTGCAGCCCATGTTGCTCCCTTCCGCGACGAATTTCGCGCCCGCCTCGATCAGCGCCTTGGCCTCGTCGCCGGAGATCTCGTTCTGCGTCGCGGACGGGAGGGCGACGTCGACCTTGCCGACGTGGGTCCAGGGCCGGGCGCCGTCGACGTACTTGAACTTGCCCTTGAAGTTGTCCGACTCGGCCAGCTCGGTCAGCGCTTTCCGCTCCACCTTCAGCTGCGCGATCAGAGCGATCTCGTCGGCCGTCACGCCCTTTTCGCCCGTGGCGACCAGCGCGCCTTTGCTGTCCGAGAGGGAGATGACGGTGCCGCCGAGTTCGATGACCTTGAGTGCGGCGTACTGGGCGACGTTGCCGGATCCGGAGATGGCGACTCGCTTGCCTTGGAAGGATTCTTTGCCCCCCGAGGCGTACTGGATCATGTGGTTGACGTACTGTGGCCGAGATTAGAAAACTCGACGACCTACAGCCAGGGCGCATGATCACTCACGTAGACGAGGCCGTAACCGGTCGCCTCGGGCCGGATCAGACTACCGCCCCATGAACCTCCCTTACCGGTCAAGACACCCTCCCAGAGATTAGTCTGGGCCTTGTAGGCACCGAACAGCCAGCCGATCTCTCGTCCGGACACACCAATGTCCCCGGCAGGAACGTCGGTGTTGGCGCCAATGTGCTTGCTGAGCTCCCGCATGAAAGAATAGCAGAACTTGCGGATCTCATTGTCGGACTTGCCCTTGGGGTCGAAGTCGGCGCCACCCTTACCACCTCCGATGTTTACTGCATCGCAGCGTCTTGTCAGCCATTACGTTGATTGACGCACAATGGGATCACGTGCTAATAGCGATCGGAATTCGGGACGAGGGATGAGGTAAGCAAGCGAGAGAGCACTCACAGCCGGTCAAAGCATTCTTGAAGATCTGCTCAAAGCCCAAGAACTTGAGAACGGACAAGTTGACGGTCGGGTGGAAGCGGAGGCCACCTTTGTACGGGCCGAGGGCGGAATTGAACTGCACCCGGTATCCACGGTTGACCTGCACCTGGCCCTTGTCGTCTTCCCACACGACGCGGAATTGGATCACCCGCTCCGGAACCGAGGCCACCTGCAGTGCTTTCCTGTACTCCGGGTTTTTCTTGAAGAGGGACGAGTTTTCGAGCGTCGAGGCGAGTTCTGCATGCACGTTCTGCTCGTCAACCCAATCGTTCTGTTCTGAAACATGGGTCGCTAAATTCGAATCTTGAAGATTCCCGCGGAGGGAGGGGATTCAGGGATTAATCGACACTGCTGCTCACCTTTGTACGCCTGCTCGAACTCGGGCTCTGAGGGGAGGTTAGTCATGATTGTGGGTGTTGGGTGTGATTAAAATAGCTAGTAGGTGAGAGTTGGTGAGGTTGTGATGTCACGGCTCTCGTCCTGGCTCTGAGATCGTGTAAGGTGAAGCTGTTCGGCGGAGGTTTGTTCAGTGGAAGGGGAGATGTCTGGTTATGTGGACCGAAAGTGGAGAACAAGGGACACCCACGCCCTCTTATATGGACTGGACTGTTGAGTACTTTGGAAAAACAAAGCTAGGAAGACAAGACAATAAGTAAATAAATGGTTGTCATTGAGATTGTTCATCTACTCCCCTAAGTAATGAGTACTGGCTGTCGGGATGGTAACCGGCATGCTAAAAGCTGCGAGGCGCAAAGGTGCACCTCCGGGTTCGCAGGCTACGCCAATAACAGTATGATCCCAGTCAGATCTCTCTGCTCGAACCCACGCTCATACTTCATCCTTCTCCGCATTCCTCCCAAATTCCCCAATCGATTCGCCCGCTGGATGGAAGGGAAGGTTAGGAGTGAGTCTGGAGATGTGGTCATCGCAAATGGAAAATAGTTCGACCGAACCGAATGGCCTTATCGGAGCCGTGCCATTGGTCGACGCATCTCTCGGACTGGTGGGGAGGAACGGGCTGATTGTTTATTTGATTTTAGGTTAACTTATTTGTATCGGAGTGGATTGCGACTTCGGCCACGCTTGGTGATGTGTAATAGTAATTGAACACTCCATGCTCTAGCTTTTAGGGCGGATGTCCTGCTCATATATTCTCGTTCTTGTTGTGTTTGCCTGCTCCGCATCAAGAGAGCGGAAATACACAGTGGTTTTACAGTGTTTGAAGGGCTGATCTTGCTTGCTCATGAGTACTGACAAAGATCAGCAGAGCTAAGAATGGGAGGTTCTGGATTGCTCGGTGCCGATCAATCACAGTCAACTGGATCCCAATCGGTGACGAGGTACTCGTCCAGACCGTCCATGGTCTTCATATCGCCGGCATCAATCCCGAAACCTCCAATATCGGCATTGGCGATGATCCGCTCCTTCGTCACGCTCTTGGGCAATGGCACGAAACCATGCTGCAAACTCCATCGGATCATGAGTTGCGCCGGCGTACAGGAGTACTTCCGCGAAAGGGTCTTGATCGTGGGGTGATCCATCCCTAATGCTCGAGCCAGTGGAGCGTAAGCCTCGACGATGATGTCGTGTTCCTTGCAAAAGGATGTGATCTCTGTACGGGTGTTGAAGGGGTGGACCTCGATCTGGTTGACTGCCGGACGGATTCGTGGGTTAGCCGAGATTAACTCTTGAAGCTGAGGACGTAGATATCAGCGTGATAGTTGAAATAGATGCACAAGACTTACGTGCTTGACGCCAAAGTTGCTCACGCCTCCAGTCTTGATCTCCCCGGCGTCAATTGCGTCCTCGACCGCCTTCCAACATTCAAGCCTTTTGGCCGTTCCGCCATATGGGCTGTGGAGGAGGAAGAGATCGATGTAACCGAGCCCACATTGCTTGATCGATTGTTTGATTGCCTGCCGCGCCGCCTCATATGAAGTGTTCGAGGCCAGCTTGGAGGTGAAATGGATGTCGTCCCGTTTCAAATTCTGCGTATTTGCGTCGCTCGACAAGAAGTCGAGGATGGCTTTGCCAACGTCGTGCTCGTTGTGATACATTTGAGCAGAGTCGACCCTTGGTCACGGAGTCCATCAATTTAGCCATGTTTCCGAACCATAGATGCTGCACGTACGCTCTGTATCCTGCCTGGGATACCGTGTTATGTTCATGATCTTGCTCGAGGGTGCGTACGGTCTACCTCAAGTGCCCATCTCACTGCCTGGCTCGTCTCCTTGCCTCGAGTCAGATACACTCCGAGATGGACTTGCGGCATGGTGAGGCCATTTGCCAGCTGAATCGTGCATATTAATGTTGATGCCGCCATTCGATAATTTTCCTTTACGGCGGCTTACTTTGACCCGGCTATGCAACGAGAAGCTCTTCTGCGCCATGATTAGACGGTAAAGTCAAGCGATGGTGAAGGAAGCAATTCGTATTCGAAGTTGCAGGATACATGTCTTGACTTGCCGCCGGCGCCTCGGTGAGATGATGACGTCCACAATGCATCGCTTCCGAGGCAGCACTTACTGTCCCGAAAAGCTGAGATTTTAGTGATTATGAGATCCGTGTTCATGAGGTCCATTGCTGCTGGTACTATGTATCCAATCATTCGGACTACACCACTCTTCAAGGTCACTCGCATTGAGCACCTTGGTAGTAATTTCAGAGTGTTTAGATCTCGCACATGGTACGATATGAACGACAGACAGCAGTGCCGCATTGCAGTTGCGACTTTTCATCGAGCCAGACGACCTTCCTTCGCATGGACTTGAGAACAGATCATTCAAGTGATGCATCGCACGTACGAGCTCTCGACGGATTCGTCCAAACAATCTTCATACTGTAACTTCGTCGAGGCACGCATTGATGTTGATCGCATGCATACTGGGATCGGGCCCAGGGCAAGCTGCAAGCTGCAAGCTGCAAGCAGCACGCGGCACGGACACAGCACGCCATCGGGCACGGCACCTCGCTTGACTGTGCCTTAGGGCCAAGCCTCCGACGGAAGGTCAATTGGTTTCCCGGCAGCGTGGATCTAGGTATGTAGGGTTCCATCGATGTAGCCTGAACTCTCATGGTACGATACCTACCCACTTCGTAAGGTTGAGCACTTGAGAGTCTGGAAGAGCGGCGTGTAACCATGTCCACGGACTCATGACGAGACGTGATGCCGAGTTTTGGACACCTCTTCATCTCATGAAATCCCTGAAGGCAGTTCAAATAAATAAGGTACCTTGGTCGAGTCTGTACTGTACATACCTTAAGGGTATCTTCCGCGAAGCTTCAGGTAAGCTTTTCTGCTTCCCCACTTGCCAAACGATGGGGCTGAAAACAAGCGGCCGCAAGCGGGCGTTTAGGCTTACGGTACGCTTACAGACGGGCATGATAACTCGGTACTTCTATTTACTGCAAATACCTTACTGTACCTATCATAGCTGCTGCTCTCATACCTTACCGATGAAGTGAAGCCGAGGGAGTTGGGTCCCTACCTTACCTACCTGAATCACCAAAGTCTATTGTAGAAGCTATTTGTCTGAATTTTATCATCAAGGTGGATCACTTAGGTGGAAGAAAATCCTTTCTCAGTTCACAGGCTCGTACCTAGGTAATCTTCTGGTCTTTGGTACAACTTCCGTACGAAAGAACTGTAACAGTTTAGCACCTTAGACGCTGAGAACGGGCATTAATATTAATCATTGCACGGACTTCCTTCGTGTCCTTCGGGAACTCGTTTAGGTAAGGTACTGTACTCGTAAATGAGCAACACGAGATCTTCTTTGTCAATTCTATCAATGGGAACCAATCGAAGTCACCGGTCAAGGTTGCATTATTGCATTCATCAGCACCCAATCTCGTGACTACCGTACCCTGGCCTTTGTGCCCTTGTCCTTGCTTTTGTGCATCTTAAGTCACTACAGTACCTTGCCTTACTATGCCGAATTCGATCATTTCTTCCGATCATACGAGGCTACCGGAGCACAATTCTCCGCCATGTTACAACTTTGACCACCAATACTTGCAGCGTGTGTGCGTCCCTCTTTCTGAGGATTGATAATGTATAGGTGCTCACTCCACAAGGGAGAAAAGGTTGGAGAAGGGTGGTGGAGGTGGAGAAGGAATCAAGAAATCATTACTATCAAGTACTGTACCGAGGCAAGTGGACTGATGAATGATTGGTCAATTGTAGTTGGTGTTGATGTTCGGCGTCAGCTCCAGAACCAATGATATTGGATAAAGAAAATATAATCAGGTCAGGAGGAAAGCAGGCACATGATCCAGACCCAAGAAGGAGTTAGTCTCGGTCATTCGAGTCAGATTAGTTAATTTACTTGGGGTAGGTAGTCAACGCAGAAAACGGGGGCAAAAGGTACGAGGTACAGTAAGGTAGTACTAGTGCGGAGAGTAACAGACCGATGAAACTGGAGTCCCAAGACCGGCCTGAAAGAAAAGGAAGGTGTAGCCAGTCCAGCTCTTAATATCCCTCCTTCCCTCTCTCCTTCTTCTTCCTGTTCTTCTCCTTCTCCTTCTTCTCCTGCCTTCTTCTCACCCAGTCAACACACTCAAGAAGACCATTGTTGCTCCTCCATTGTTGTTGTCAAAGACGCAACTACCCCCAACCACTAACACATATCCAAGCTCGATCTTCTAAAGCTCTACTGTAGCCTTCCCGTCGCCATGGCTGGAGGTTTGGTGGCTACGTCCGACACGGGCCGCATTGAAGCGCCCGTGACGGCCAAAGCCTACTTCATGTGCGCCTTTGCCGCCTTCGGTGGTATCTTCTTCGGCTTCGATTCCGGTTATATCAGCGGTGTCATGGGTATGCAATACTTCATCCAACTCTACACCGGCTTGGATCCGGCCACGACCCCGAAAAACGCCTTCACTCTACCGTCGTGGAAGAAATCGTTGATCACCTCCATCCTCTCCGCCGGTACCTTCTTCGGTGCCATTATCGCCGGTGACTTGGCCGACTTCTTCGGTCGCCGGACCACCATCATCCTCGGATGTGTCATCTTCACCATCGGTGTCATCCTGCAGACCGCGTCCACCGCCCTCGGTCTCCTCGTCGCAGGCCGTCTCGTGGCCGGTTTCGGTGTCGGTTTCGTCTCGGCCATCATCATCCTGTACATGTCCGAGATTGCGCCGAGGAAGGTTCGTGGTGCGATCGTGTCCGGATACCAGTTCTGCATCACCATCGGTATCCTTCTCGCCTCGTGTGTCGACTATGGCACCCAGAACCGCAACGACACCGGCTCCTACCGCATTCCCATCGCCATCCAGTTGGCCTGGGCTTTGATCCTCGCGACCGGCCTCTTCCTCCTCCCCGAATCACCACGATACTTTGTCAAGCGCGGCGACCTCGACCGCGCCACCGTGGTTTTGGCGAGACTCCGGGGGCAGCCCCGCGATTCGGAGATGATCCAACAGGAATTGGCCGAGATCGTTGCCAACCACGAATACGAAATGCAGGTCATCCCGCAACACAGCTATTTCAGCAGCTGGGCAAACTGCTTCAAGGGTGGATTGACCAAGCCGAGCAGCAACTTGCGCCGAACCATTCTCGGAACTTCCCTGCAGATGATGCAACAGTGGACCGGTGTCAACTTCGTCTTCTACTTCGGTACCACCTTCTTCCAGGAACTCGGGACCATCTCCAACCCCTTCCTCATCGGTCTCATCACCACCCTCGTCAACGTCTGCTCGACCCCAATCTCCTTTTATACGGTTGAGAAATTCGGTCGTCGCCCGCTCCTCATCTGGGGTGCCTTGGGTATGGTTATCTGTCAATTCATCGTCGCCATCATCGGCACCGTCGACGGCCAGAATCCATCTGCAGTGAAGGCCATGATCGCCTTCATCTGTATCTACATCTTCTTCTTCGCCTCCACCTGGGGTCCTGGCGCGTGGGTGCTCATCGGCGAGATCTTTCCTCTTCCCATCCGTTCCCGCGGCGTCGCTCTGTCGACCGCGTCCAACTGGTTATGGAACTGCGTAAGACAACCAACCAAATTTTCAAACTGAACTCATTACTAATCGAGTACTTTCAGATCATCGCCGTCATCACCCCTTACATGGTCGGTACCGACAAAGGTAACCTTGGCGCCAAAGTCTTCTTCGTCTGGGGCTCTCTCTGTTGCGTCTGCTTCGTCTACGCCTACCTTCTCGTGCCCGAAACCAAAGGTCTCTCGCTCGAGCAGGTCGACCGCATGTTGGAGGAGACGACCCCTCGCACCTCGTCCCGATGGGTCCCCCGCTCCACCTTTGCCTCCGACATGGGTCTCACCGAAAAGGGTGTTTTGAGCCCGGAAGTCGTCGAGGATGTCAAGCACAAGGGTACGGCCGTCTAAAGTATGCGATGAAGAAAGGAGAGAAATCATCTGTTTTATGCGCAATTTTCACCACTGCAGCGGCTGGGGGTTTCTTTGCATGACGGTGCTTTCCAATCACCCGCCGCGTAAAGTTTACAGAACAGAGGCACGTACTGTTTCTTGGAGTGTATGGTTTTGTATATGGTCCTCTGAGGCTCTGTTCTGGTTACATACTCGTCAAGAACTGAACTTTGATCAAACGTGTCCTGAACCATGAGTGATGGATGCAGCAAACTGTGATTCCAAGCGCCTTTATCAGATGAATAGGCTGACGATTCATTCACTAAAGGCGTATATAAGCGCACCTGTGGCCCCCACAACCACCCACAAGCGACGGCATGTAGGGTAAGTAAGGTAAGGTAGACAATGCTCGAAATGGGCAGCCCATGCGAATTCGTAGATAGAATAAGAAAAGACTACGAAAGGAATAGAAGAATCGCGTTTATGGAGAGATACAAAACCTCTACCTAACCCAATTTTTTGATCTCTCTGCGCTGCTCTGCTCGTCTCTACCCACGCCGTCCCGCCCCATCACGATCCCCTACCCAGATCTGTTACTTGCACCCATCTCGGTGCAAGCTTCTCGGACCTCCTGAGCGCCAAGCATTGGCCCGCCCGCCTTGTACCGTAGGGTAGGGTAGGGTAGGGTAGGGTAGGGTCCACTCGCATTGTAGATGTAGATGTACACGCACATGCACATGTCCTACGTCCTGGACAGCAAGAAGTCGTGTGCCTCCTTATCTGCCATGATTCCTCTCATCTACACATATTGTAATCAACACAAACAACAGAAGAAGGGCGATCATGATCTTTCGACACGATAGAATATACATGATAATGCTGACCTTGACCTCGACCTGTATCAATACCCTTAGCTACACGCTGAACGCCGGTGAGGACGAACTACACTGAACCCACACACAGAACGAAACGTCACGAGTGCCATCCACAGTAAACCCTCCGATGCCCTCGTCACTCGTGACCGCAACCTCTTGCCTACCTCCCTATTTCTCCACATCCCTTCCGACCCCAACCCCAACCTCGCCTCCGACGCTCCTCGCAAGGAACAGAACGGGAAACAAAACGGAGCGGAGGAGAGCAGAGCGCAGCCCTCAACCGCTACACATGGTACACTCCTCGCGATTCGCAATACTGCACTGGAGCACCTTATCCGCATAGATATCCCCCTCCCTCCCACGACTCACCTCCTCCGCGTCCTCGTCCTGCCTCCTCTGCCCCTTCGACCCCACCTCCGCCGCCTCGCCGGCATCGGCCGTCATCGCCATCGCCGGCATCGGCAACTCCTCGTCTTTTTCCAGCGGGCCCGTCGGATCGGTCGACAGCAGCTTCGGGCTCTCGCCTTCGTCCGCGTCGGCTCGGAAGGTCGGGAGCACTACCGACGTCGGGAGGGCCACCTTCCTGTCCTCGGTATCCGACAACGAGGTAGGCGGTGGGGGCGTGGGCAAGGGCGTCGGGACGCCGTTTGCGTTTGTATTCGCGGGCGAGGACGAGGAGCCGGTGGTGGGCGTATTCTCGATAGGCGGTTTCTGAACGTACATGGGGCGGGGCACGGCGGAGTGGGCGTTGGAGGCGTAGGCCGAAGAAGGGACGGAGCGTTTCTTGGCGGCGGCGCCGGTGGCGGAGCGGGCGATGTTGGTGTCGGCGACCTTCAGCTGCTCCTGGTCGACGGTGAACTGGATCGGGGCGGAGGCGGCCATGGTGCGGAGGTAGTACATGCCGGTCTTGAGGCCGAGCTTCCAGCCGGCGAAGTGCATGCTGGTGATCTTGCCCATGGTCGGCTCCTTGAGGTGGATGTTGAGCGACTGCGATTGGTCGATGAAGGCGCCGCGGTCCGCCGCCATCTGCACGATGGTGCGCTGGGAAATCTCCCAGACCGTTTTGTAGAGTGCTTTGATGTCGCCGGGGATGTTGGGGATGTTCTGGATGGAGCCGCCGTCGGCGATGATTCGATTCTTCATGTTGTCCGACCAGAGGCCCATGTCGACCAGGTCCTTGAGCAGCCACGGGTTGACGACCTGGAACTCGCCAGCCAGGACCCGGCGCGAGTAGATGTTGGATGTGTACGGCTCGAAGCATTCGTTGAAGCCGAGGATCTGGCTCGTGCTGGCGGTTGGCATGGGAGCGACGAGGAGACTGTTGCGGACGCCATGCTTGGCGATGTCGGCTTTCAAGGCATCCCAGTCCCACAAGTCCGTCGGCGTGACGTTCCACATGTCATACTGCAAGATGCCCTGTGAGACTGGAGATCCCTCGTACGTTGAATATGGACCCTCCGTCTGGGATAAATCGCATGACGCCGTCAGAGCTCCGTGGTAGATAGTCTCAAAGATTTGAATGTTGAGCTGTTTGGCCTGCGGCGAGTCGAAGGGCAGACGTAGAGCGAGGAAAGCATCGGCCAAGCCTTGGACACCGACCCCAATAGGTCGATGTCTGAAGTTGCCTCTCCTTGCCTCCTCGACAGGATAGTGATTGTTATCAATTATCTTGTTCAGATTGCGGACGACGACTTGCGTGACCTCATGTAATTTGCCAAAGTCGTACTCGCCGCGGGCCGCATCGACAAAAGTCGGCAGCGCCAAGGAAGCCAGGTTGCATACAGCTACTTCATCGGGTGCCGTGTACTCGATGATCTCGGTGCAAAGATTCGAATTTCGGATAGTCCCCAGATTCTTCTGGTTGCTCTTGCGGTTGCAAGCGTCCTTGTAGAGCATGAACGGATTTCCCGTCTCGGTTTGGGCCTCTAATATAGCATACCACAGCTTCTGGGCTTTGATGGTCTTGCGACCTCGTCCTTTCCGCTCGTAGCTGTTATCAATTGTCAGTAAGAAAATTGCGAGGCCCTCCACTAGACTTACTCTTCATAGAGAGCTTCAAACTCATCACCGTAGACGTCCGCCAAGCCTGGGGCTTCATTGGGGCAGAAAAGGCTCCAGTCGCCATTCTTCTCGACCCGCTTCATGAACAGATCGGGTGTCCAGAGAGCGTAGAACAGGTCGCGAGCCCGGACTTCTTCCTTTCCGTGGTTTTTTCTTAGATCCAAAAACTCAAAAATATCGGCGTGCCATGGTTCTATATAGACCGCAAAAGCCCCAGGACGCTTGTTACCACCTTGGTCAACGTATCTGGCGGTGTTGTTGAACACTCGAAGCATAGGGACGATGCCATTCGAGGAGCCATTGGTACCACTGATGTAAGAACCAGTAGCTCGAATGCGGTGGATATTGAAGCCGATGCCGCCTGCCGTTTTGGAGATCATGGCACAAGTTTTGAGAGTATCGTATATACCCTCGATGCTGTCGTCCTTCATGTCGATCAAGAAACATGACGACATCTGGGGCTGTGGAGTGCCGGCGTTGAAGAGGGTTGGCGATGCGTGGGTAAAGCATTTCTGAGACATCAGATTGTACGTCTCGATTGCCTTCTCAATGTCATCACCGTGAATACCAACGGCAACCCGCATGATCATGTGTTGGGGCCGTTCCGCAATCTTGTTACTGATTCGTAGCAAGTACGACCGTTCCAGCGTTTTGAAACCAAAGTACTGGTAGTTGAAGTCTCGATCGTAGACGATGGCTGAGTTCAGCTCCTCTGAATGTTTCATGACAATCTCGTATGTTTTCTGTGATATCATCGGCGCTGGCTTGTTGTTCTTAGGGTTGATGTAGTGATACAGATCCGATATAACTGACGAGAACTGCTTTTTCGTCTGCTTGTGTAGGTTGGAAACTGCGATACGAGCAGCGAGGATTGCATAGTCGGGATGGGTAACAGTCATGTAAGCTGCAGTCTCGGCGGCCTAGATCGAAGAGGAGCATCAGCAACTCTAGCTTCTTGCTTAGTGCCACAGCATGCAGCATTGCAACATCTGGCAGATTGAACATACAAGATTGTCAAGCTCAATGGTTGTGACACCTTGGTAAACCCCAGAGATGACCTTCTGAGTGATTGCAGCAGCATCGACATGGTCAGCGTCGAGGCCATAACATAACCTAGAAACCCGAGCAGTAATCTTATCGAACTGAACGCGCTCCTTGCGCCCATCTATACAAGTAATGGGATGTCAGTCATCGTTCCTCTCTTATATGGCTCTTGACTTGTGATTGGGAGACGACGTGCTGTTGTCAAAAGCTGAAGCAGATACAGAGCACAAATAGCAGATGGAGAATACGTTACACATAGAGTGTAACAGAGAGAGAACCATGATGACTGAGGCTTACCGCGCTTGTAGACAAACATGCTGGGCAAGAATTTCCAGATGAGTAGCCCACTTCGATGAGACGCGTCGAGACTGCAGACGATCTGAAGATTGCAATTATGGATGGAGGATAGAATACAGGTGATAACGAGTTGGACAATGGATAGGCTCCTGGGAAAGTTCGGCGAAGAGAGTATCAACGGAGAAAGGCTGCGATCGATGGTGTGATTTGGGATGTAATGGAGAAACAAAACGCGAGCGAGGGGCAAGATCTTTGCAGTAAATGTGGGTATACGCGTTCGCGTGTTGCATGAGTGGTTCATCACGTGATCCTGTAGCTGTGAGTACAAAGTACCTCACTCGAACATCAAGTCATCTTTTCAAAAAGCTACATGGAAAAGATTGGTATCATTTGGTCTAAGATGACTGCATTGAGATACCGAAAGCTTTATCGTTATTTGTCAAGTTGCATCTCAATCAATTGCTATAGCTTATAAATAATCAATTTCCAATTTTGCCTTTCTAACGCGTCTATGCCCCTGTCCCAGTGTCTCGCTTTCCTGGCTTTCAACCTCACTGTCTCAGGCGGTAGCCTGGATGGGTCCGTCTGAGTTTCGTCCGCGAGTGTCTTGCTATCAGTATTATGTCGGGTTGATGCAGCTTCCTGTCCTGTATCTCTCTGTCGTCATCTTCAGGCGGTGAGCGGCAGGCGGTGAGCTTGAATGAGTAATCTGCTTAGGAGATCGTGAGTGGGTGTCTGGCCTTATGAGTCTTCGAGCTTGTCCGCCCCACGCCCATGGTTCTCCATGCGGCAATTAGTCCTGCAGTTCCTCCGCCGGCAGGAGCAGCTGTTCGTCCTGTTGTCGTCGGGCGAGCATATCAAGCTGCGCTGATAGCGGATGTGCTTGCTCGTCTTCCTCCACTGGCCATGGCGCCGGTCCTCGAATTCGGCAACCATGGCCCACTGATGCGGGGTCAAGTTCGGCGGCGTGCTGTGTGCCATGGTGGTTGTGTTGGGCTGTTGGATTGCTAGCTTTCAATGGTAAATGGTTTCTTGTAGTGAGTCTGATGAGGGTCGAGGTGCTGATTTCAAGATATTGCTCTGGGTGGGCCTGTACGCTCTCTTATAGATCTCATTCTCTTCGACATCTCGACTGTTTGATCCAAGTCAAGACCTTTGTCGACTCCTACGACTTTGTTCGCCGTTTGTGTGACCGTGGCGCCACTTTCCACGATGTTCCTCGAGTAGGGACGTCCGGTAGAAACGTTCTAGCGCAGATTTTCTGTGACCTTTTGGTTCTCATTGCTTCGTCTGTACAATATTTGATTACTGAAACAATCCGTCTTGACATTACCGCGTGTTGCAGGGCTGCGTGTGGATGAAACCTGGGCAGGGGCTCGGCATCAGCATATTCCCCAATATGTCCGAGGCCCTCTGCAATACTGGTTCATTATTATAGACCAGCTTCGCTGTGATGAGAGATACCTACCTACGTGACAGAAGAGGGTCTTAGACCAGCAACTCTTGAATAACTATATATGTTCAATCCATATCAAGCTTCCAAGTGGCTATTATTGAATCCATTCCACTTGTAGAGAGCCAGTGTCTCTTCCCCATGGACTGCAAACATGGTATGAAGAACTCGACGGGCTACAGACAAAGACCCAATAACACTTGGCGGTCTGTGGAAGAAGGGTACTTTAAGATACTTGTACGAATGGAACATTTCAATGTTTTTGTGATGAAACAAGACATTGGAACAATACTTCTCCGTCGTCAAGACAATCGTCATCTAAGGCGAAAGAGGATTGATGCGGGCTCTAGCTGGTCTGTAGTACAGCGTTGAGCTGCACAACGACAACGCCATTGGGTATGCATCAATGACCATTCATTAACCCCGGATGCTTCGCCTCCTTCGTCGTCGCATCCTCCACCTCCGTCAGCTCAGCAGGCAGCGTCCGTTTCAGCAGCGGTAACCTACTCCTCGCCGCCTGCCGGGCCTCCTGCGCCAGCAAAGCATCCATGACCACTAACGCTGACATTGCCTCAACAATAGGCACCGCCCTAGGCACCACGCAAGGGTCATGTCTCCCTTTCGCCTCCAGCACGCCTTCTTCGCCACCTTCGTAGGTCGCTGTCGTTTGTGCCTGGCCGATTGTGGCGGGTGGTTTGAACGCAACGCGGAAATAGACGGGAGCGCCATTCGTTATACCTCCCTGAATCCCGCCAGAATTGTTCGTTTTGGTGGTCAGCCGTGGCCGCGGGTTTGACGGTGCGGAATCAGAGCCTTCTTGCGAGGATGGAGTAGCTGGAGTTGATACGAACAGGTCGTTGTGCTGTGAGCCCGGCACCTCGCAGCCACCGAACCCAGACCCGATTTCGAATCCTTTCGTGGCTGGGATGCTGAGCATGGCGTGTGCTAGCATCGCCTCCAGTTTGTCGAAACATGGCTCGCCGAGTCCTATGGGTATATTCTTGATTACGCATGTGACGGTCCCTCCTATACTGTCTTTCCGATCCCGGTAGTCTGCGATTATCTCTGCCATTCGTTTCGAGGCTTCTGCGTCGGGACATCGAACGGGCAGAAAGTCGTCCACAGTTCTTCGGTCGATGGATTCGATTAACGATAGGAAGGCAGGGTTGGTAGAGGGTGTGGGATGGCTTTGAGTAGCGGGAAAGAGATGCTCGTTGCCGACGGAGGAGACAAATGCGGTGATCTGAACACCGTGTGCTTCTGCCAAGTACTTTTCCGCAATGGTACCGGCAGCAACACGACCTTGAAGGCTTTTAGCATAGGATAAAAGCCGCCTTTGAAATCTCAAGCTGACCGATAGTCTCCCTTGCACTACTCCTACCACCACCGCTACTGGCCTTGACACCGTACTTCTCGAGGTAGGTAAAATCGGCGTGACTAGGCCTCGGAAATTTATCCATCGTACTCCCTGCATAATCCTTTGGTCGTTGGTCCTCATTCCTAACCAGTAGACCTATTGGCGTACCGAGAGTGATGCCAAACTCTGTGCCGGAGTGTATCTCCACCCGGTCTTTCTCGTCTCGGGGCGTGGTAAGTGCGCTTTGGCCAGGTCTTCTTCGGGTCATCTGTGGCTGTATATCCGCTTCTGTGAGCTCCATTCCTGGTGGACACCCGTCCACTATGCACCCCACGGATTTGCAATGTGATTCGCCATATCTAGACGATACATCAGCCATTGTGACAGCCGCCTGAATTGCGGTAGACTCACGTGGTCACCCGGAAATACTGTCCAAAGGTGGACATGTTGTCTTGACGGTCCTACCAGCTGCTGATGCAATCTTATCGGCGTAATGCTGTGGACCTAAATCTGTAGAACGGAGTAAAGAGCGCTACTTTCCGAAGAGATGTCTGTCTCGATACTCCTTTGAACGGTAATTTTGATTGTTCTCGTGGATACTTGGTTCTGTGAACCGATGACCGCTACATATGCTTCTAGAACACGTAAGGCTGAAAAAATTAAGTTCGCCGAAGCTTGACCGCCGCATCTCGCTATGTAGTGCAGTCACGCTCAACCTCGAAGTCATGGCACCATCTAGAGGCTGCCGCAATCTGAACACTCTCCGTACACTGCGACCCCAAAACACGGCAGTCAATTTGAAGAGCCGCACTGAACGCTACTCGACACATCCAGCCTCTTCCTTCGCTCAGCTCGCAAGCAATCCCGCCGTAAAACATCAGATCTACATATCTCGCAGCAACGATCCGTACGTCAACCTCTCGATCGAGCATTTCCTCCTCCAGAAAACTCCCCCGGACTCGAACGTCCTTTTTCTCTACACCAATCGCCCGTCCATTATCATCGGCCGGAACCAAAATCCGTGGCTTGAAGTGAACCTGCGGTTATTGGATGCAGCAAAACGGAGAGACAGCTCCGAACACGGGATATCAGCTCCGGGTGATGTTCTCTTGGTCCGACGAAGATCAGGAGGTGGCACGGTCTTCCACGATGAGGGCAACGTCAACTACTGCGTTATCTGTCCGACGGCGGACTTCACGAGGGACAAGCATGCGGAGATGGTGGTACGGGCGTTGAGACGGTGGAATGGTCGCGGTGTCAACGCACGGGTGAACGAGCGCCATGACATTGTACTCGATCAAGGCTCTTGGGACCGGGTTGATCCGAACGGCAGAATAGAGCGGCTTGACACTCATAGGTCACCGTTCCAGGGGCAAGGTGCTGGACCCCCGCTCAAGATCTCGGGGTCGGCTTATAAGTTGACGAGGCTTCGTGCTTTACATCATGGGACTTGCTTGCTGGCATCGCCTAATCTGGGCTTGATACATGCCTATCTCGATTCACCCGCTAGACCTTTTCTCAAAGCTAGAGGTGTCGAAAGCGTCAGGTCTTCCGTCGGGAATCTATGCTCAGATTATAAGCAATGCAATCTTGCATTTGAAGCTTCAGTAGTCGCGGAGTTTGGTGAAATGCATGGTATCGAAAGAAGTGACATCAATCATATCTGCAAGGAGACCAACGGCCAAGACGAACTCTATTCAGACAATGGGTTGCTGTTCGGCAGGTTAAGCGGTATCCATGAGCAATGGCCTGACATAGGCAAAGGAGTCGCGGAATTGAAGGTGGGGCTTGTTATCATTATTATAGGGGTAGACTGACAGCTATGTTTGTGCAGTCACCGGAGTGGACATACAACCAGACGCCTCAGTTCACACTATCCAGTCACCCCTGCGCTGAAGATCCAAGAGAGAGACCGGCTTTACCCCCGACAATGTCGCCTTCGGTATGTCTTGCAATCCCTCACCCTTGACTGACCAATGCTCCAATCTCATCACAAGCTTATTGAAACTAACGACCATTGAAACCACAGACGCGTTTTTACCTCAAGGTCAAGTCCGGTGCCGTCCTGGAAAGTCGACTATCTGTTTCAGAAGACTCTGAAATCGCAAGCATGGAAGCCGAAAAGGTACATTGCTACTTGGCTGGTAAGCCCATATATAACATTCAGGACTGGAAAGAAACTCTTCGACGTTCAGATGCATTTCAAAATCCTGGCGAAGCCTCCATGCTAGGCAGTTGGTTGAACGACATGTTTGGCAAATAGGTTTTGGTCGACATAGGCGAGACTATCCAAGAGGTGAAGGTCCAAGCTTGAACACACTGAACTCAGCTCGAGTACCGTCAAAAGGATGTGGGTGCTAATGCTTCAGGTCAACGACCTTTGCTGCTACCCTCAGCTGGACTATTTACTCGTTCCTAGGTTCCGACTCTATCCCGGGAGAAGCATTCCGGTAATACCGTTGACAAAGAAAATCCTAAGTCGAACCCGATATCTCGAGCAGGGGTTTGTCAACAAGCCGTTGAAATACGGCATTGAAGATGGGGATCTGGCCTCACCGGTCGAACTATTGGCGTCTGTTGCTTTTACCTGAAAGGCACTAGGCAAGCAAAGTACGCATCTGAGATGGTCTATCTCAAGCGTCTCAGAAAGCATCAAAGCTGTCATAGGGAGCTCCGGCGCGCGATACTCTCGAATCGTCTGGTTGATTCGCACGGGCACCAAAACACCTGCCATGAAGTGGAACGCAGCCTCGTACAGTACCTTATGCTCTCTCCCTGATGCAGGTCAAGTACTCAGAACGAAAAATTTAGGTTCTATAATTCCTCCACGTATACTTGATGCCGGGAAAGAATCCGATCGATGCGGACTCTATGCCCGCTGGTTCCCCTGTTTCAAATATTTCAATATGACCTAGCTGAGTATATATTTGCACAAGTTCCAGTGATACAGGATGATTTAGATCTCAATCTTATCACATGGGTGCAGCAGCTTTGACCCCATTGAACGGAGCAATGATAGTGGGGATAAGAATCACATCCGATAGAGACGATATAGAGAAAGCAGCAGGGCAGGTTTGAAAGTGGCTGGGAAGGTGATTCCTCGAGAGTACCAATATCTGACATGATATTTCGCAGCGAAGTGGTATCTTTGGAACCTTCTGCATTCATCGATGTTACAAAGGACATTTGCAGCCCGGCCTTCAGTTCCCAAGCCCGGCTGCATCTTCCTTGCAGAACTCGCGCCTCGCCTCCTTACATTCTTCAAGCATTTCGGCGAATGAACCGGCCTCATACCTGATAACCTCCATCATCGGCGCCCACTCGCGTGCGCGGAACTCCTCGTCAGCAGTGGTGATTCCGAGCGCCTTGATCAACATGTCGCTAAACATGCCCTTCACATCGTTCTCGTTCACATATCGATGGATTTTGTCTTCGCCGCGTCTCCAGAGTATGTAGCACGCCGCCAGCCACAACCTGACATGCTCATATACCACCATGTGAGGAGACTCGTGAGCATGCTTCGTGCCGTACGTCCAGGTCGTGCTGGCGCAAGCCAACCAGACGGTGAGGATGTTCCTTGCTTTGTCTCGCAGCTTGGTGATGTCCCTCCTCATGATATAAATCTCGCGGAGCACAAACTCGATGTCTTGGATTTCTTGCCGGATATGCGGAGCAAGACCTGCGGGCAGCTTGTGGGAAAAGTACGTGAGATCTGGTGGCGGGTGGGACGGCGGTGGCGCTGCCGCTTCGACGGCGATGCCTTGACAGACCTCGTGCACGACCTCGGCAGCCGCTCTCCAGTTGCGCGCATACTCCGCCAAGACTTCCTCGATGGTTCTCTTCTTCCGCGGCGGCGGCCTCCACACCTCCACCCGATCCGTCTTGCCCTTCTGCGCCTTCGGATCCAACTTCGCCGACTCGGCGTCGATCTTCGCCAAGAAAGACGGCTCGACCTGCAGCCTGACCCCATGCCGCGCGGCGTACGCCCTTCTGATCTCGAGATACTGCTCATCCGCGACAGGGAGCGGCTTGTCGGTGTTGAAAGCCTGCACGAAACACAACATCGCGTCCAGCTCCTCCTTCATGTGCGCCGCTCGAGCGAAGGTGTGGGAACATTCCGCCGCTATCCGGGTGTTGATCGGACAATCCTTCCGTCGGGCGATACTGGCCGAAACGTCTACGTAGTCTCTGATTCTGTCTCGCCAATCGACATACACCGGAATTGGAGACTTATCCTTCTGCTGCTGGAGTTTCGACGGCTTTATACGTGCTTGTCGGTTGTCTTCCTTATACTCTGGGGCGCCTATCTTGTTGATGAGATCCGTCTTGATCCAGTCGCCTGGCTTGCTGTTCGCCGCCTCGTCGAATCGCGAATGGCTGCACTTCGCACTGGACACGTCGTCTTCCGGAGGGAGGGCGAAGAACTCTTGCGTGATCAGTGTTTCGCGCGTGCGTTTGAGGATTCTCTTCTTCTTCGTCATCTTATACTGTCAAGGTGTGTTGGGCGACGCGTGGCTTGGATGTTCTGCAGTAAGCTCAGCAAAACAACTTGGGATGATCTTATCAGGTGGAAAGCTTGCTTCAGCACTCGCGTGAAGGGTTGTTTGTTGTTTTAGGTAGAAAATTCACGATGCTGGTTGCTGTGGTGCAATTAACACTGCTGTGAGTGAGCTTACAATGTGCAAAGCACACATTAAGCCAATCTGACCAGAAGAAGCGTGTCCGCGTCTTGGACAATAGCTCATATGCAATAATATGAAGATCCAAGATGCAGAGTTGTTGATGTGTTTGTTTGTAGTGTAGGATACTGGTGTGTTTTTAAGGTCATCTCAAGTTGTAACCCTAAGCCATATAAGCGAGCCTTTGCGCCATGCCATCACAGCTTCGTCGCATCTCATGATTCACTGGCCTTAGTGTCATGCTTCACTCTCCAGTTTTCGCTTCCCAGAAGCTCTCTGATTCACTTGAACCTATCCTGCACAAAATGCAAGCACTCCTCTGAGAGACTTGTAGACTGTAACCAGGAACCTGAGCCCGGAGGTCTTTGACTTCAGGTTTTCCAATCATGCTAGGTAATCAAAAGTTTACAGCTCCAAGTACAGTCTAAGCCAACATTCCCTCCGTGATCGCTTTGCTCACGCCGCCGCTTAATCCGCAAATCCAACCGTCGCCCGCTCCAACCCTCAGATACCCATATGTGTCAAAAAGGAGTGTTCTATCATCCACTAATCGCCCAAAGATACGCCTCTAAACCAAATATCACTCCTCCCCGACTCCTCTCTGCTTTCCCTTTACCTCCAGCTTCGCATCCGCCCCCTCCCCAGCCCCCTCCTCCTCCCCCATCCCTCCACTCTTCACATTCCCGCTCTCCACAACAGCATCACCAACATCACTAGCGCTCAACCGATCCACCTCCCCATTCACAACCCTCAACTTCTCTTTCGGCACCGTGAACATAACCTGCACGACCCGCCTCTCCACCGCCGCCTCAACGTCCCACTCGTCCTCTCCGCCCGCCTCTCCCCCCTCAGCACCACGCTCCTCAGGGCTCCCACCAGCCTCCAAGGCCCACCCTCCACGGCCCTCAACGTCCCAGTCCCGAGCTCCCTGCCGTCGCCGCCAGAGCATGGCCCCCGCACTCGCCGCGCGCCTTGGTAGACCCACCTCCCCAGCGCCATCCGGATCCTGACCGCGGTGGTGCTTCGTCGGGCTCGAACTCGCGCTCCGTGCGTCGTGGTCCGGACTCGCCGACTGGCTCCGCTCGCCACCGCCACCGCCGCCGCCGCCGGTCAGAGCACGCCGCATGCTTCCCATCCAGCCTGTCGCTCGGCTGCGAGGCTTGGTGGGGCTTTCCGGTCGCGTGGAGGCTCCGTCCCGGCGGCCGCCGAGAAGCGCTTCGCCCTCTGCCTGGAGCTGCGGGAAGGTCATGGCGGCGGGGACGGAGGTGTCAGAAAGATTGCGGCTGTGGCGGGAGACGAGCGTCAGAGAGCGCGAGCGACGGTAATCCGGACGAGGGTAGGGAGTCGTTGGCGAGCTGCGACCGCCGGCCGCACTGGAGGGGCGGTCGAAGGTCGGTGAGGAGTTGGTGGTGTTGGTGCTGAAGAAGGCGCCGGACCGCTGGGACATGCTGCGGCTTATTGTGCCTGTTGACCGTTGAACCGAGTGCGCCGAGAGGCCTGAACGCGTCGACAGCTCGCTGAGGGTTGAGGACGTGCGGTCGGCCTTGTCAGGTGAAGTGCGTCCAGTGTTGTGCAGCAAAGCATCTGCGGCAGTCCAGTCGCTGACCCAATTCTGGACTTCGAGTTCGCGTTCTCTCGCAGACGAAATAGGTGACGGTGTCCGCGATGGGACGGGATGACTTCCAAGAGGCGCTGGATCCCCAAATGGATCCAAATGTGGTGCTGAGCTGATAATATCACTTGCAGGCCTATCTTGATGTACCTCCGTTTCCACAGCTACTGGTTCAATCGAATCACTTTCATGCTCGTCACGTTCTTCAATGGGATGGATGCTGCTGACAACAAGACTCCTCCGTGGATCATCGAACCGGGAAGCTTGTTGGTAGGCGCCTCTCGAATGTAAACTTCTCCTCAGACCCCTTGTAGGGCTTGGTATCTCGACAAGAAGTCCAGTTCTTTCCGCCTCGGTGCCACCGTACTCTTTCCACCCCGGCCCTACTCCGAATTCTCCATTCCTGGGCACCGTGTGGTCACTTCGAGGGAAACGTTGTTGCTCACCCATCCAATCCATAGCAGATTTCTCGCCACCACGCCCATCGATGCCGCCAAGACCAAGACTGGAGGAATGAGATCTTTGTGCTCCAATTGCCAATTCACGCAGCTCTTTTTCGCGGGCGTCGCGACGACGTTTCGATCGGCGAGAGAGCCAGAACCACACTAGACCAGCTCCAACAAGAACAGCAAGACCCAGGGCCAGACCCGCGGCAATACCTGCCTTCTTGGACCCCGTTGAACCATCTGTATTCGCTTTCTGTGAGCCTGACGACAGTGGAGCTGGAGGTGGTTTTGTGTAGCTCGACAGCCACGAGTTGGAAGTGACGTTGTAGAAGACGTTGCGGGTATTTAGAGACATGTCTGCCCTTTTCGTGGGTGACTTTGACGACGCTGGAGTCGAATATCCTCCGACCACCATCATCACACCATCCGGCAGCATCACCGCACCGTGGCCATAGACCCCGGTACCCTTATCAAGTCCAGATCCTGTTTGCGTCGGTATGGTCCAAGTCCAGTTGCCACTACCGCCGTAGCCCTCGCCCAGTTCTAGTACCACCAACTGAGGTTCTGCTGGCGTACCCACATCCCCAACCCATCCACCAAATACAACTAGCCTCTCGCCGTCAGGCGTCAACACTGCAGTGTGGCCAGATCTGGGGTCTATACTCGTGGTCGTTGACGGTAAATCGACGTCTTGGAATGTCCAGGATTCTTCTGGGAGAGAGAAGACCGCAACTTGAGACGTATTGATGAAGGCCTCTTGCGTGTGACCTCCCAGGAGGACAAAATTTTGCTGCCTATTCTTTTCGCCATTGGACGAGTTGGAGAAGGAAGGGTCCAGCCCAGTGATGCTGTAACCTGCTTCCGGTATAGGTGGACCTCGACCAGCTGCTATACCTAATTTGTATGCTGATGATGTAGACAGAATGGAGGAGTTTACGGCGGGGGTAAACTTGAGCATAGAATTCGAGTATTGAGATGTTGACGTCCAGTCATCTGAAAATCCTGTTGCCGTTGGGCACATACCCCCAAATATGTACAGTCCTGGCGAGTCTTGACCTTGATCGACAGTACTCGAGAAAGGGATGCCCGTCGATAAGTAATTCGGCCCAGCCAGTCCACTACTCCCATCGATACCAAGGGTGGAGAAAGGTTCTCTTGCCCAACTGCCGTCTCCATTTGAAGATCTGTTGTCCTGTGTAAACCTCCATAGCTGGCCCCCGCTTGCGTTATCGGCACATCTGCCCGCATATACCAAGATGCTCCCCCATTCGTCTATGATCGGAGTGAACGCAATTCCACTCTCACCAGTGAGAAATGGTAGGGATATGGATAAGGTTTTGTAAGGTAGTGCCCAAGCGTTTAGGGTTGTCGTGGTGTTGAGGGAGAGTAGTCGGAAGCTCGAGGGCGATATCGAGGTTGGCTGAAGGACGTACACAAGTTCACCAGAGTGGTTTGGTGACAGGAAGGCTCTTGTCGGATTGTAGGGGAGGTCCGTATAGGCGGGTACTACGAGCAAGGCAACCAAGCCTACTGACAGCTCAAACCTGCGAAGAGATTTGAACATGGCGATAGTCCGCCCGCTGTCGTAGGAGTTTGAGGGCAAAGGCGACAACCCGGCGACAGCAAGTTGAAGTGCTCAGCAGGAAACTCATGCATCCATGATAGTCACTGAGGAGATCAAGACTGCCCCAAGCGACTTGCAGAAGGGTATTGCCTTGAGTGGTCATATATCGGAGAATATGAATTGGACTGTGGTTGTCAGTCATCAATACTGGGCAAGCAACTTAGAGTGACACGGTGAACGGCCGCATGGAGGTCGAGAGTCAAAACACAAAGGTCAGCCACATCTCGGCGACCAGAGGCTGGATGCACAACATCCACAAAGGTTACTAGGAAAAAGGGACGCCGAGCCGCGTCTTCCACCAATAACGTCTCCAAGATCGGCTTTCACAGGCCCGGCGCAAGAGATATATCCAAGGCCGGGGCCTGACCGCGCAAGCCATGGCGGGCTGAATTGACAGTAAACAGAGGGTTGAGATGGCAACGGAACAGCCCCGAATCGTGGTTCTTGAAGCAGGTAAATGTCATTGGTCAAAACTTCCGCAAGCGCCATCAAGACGCATAATCTAAAGATGTCGGCTTTACACGCTTGGCTTATTCGGTCATGGTATGATCTGGGAACTGGAGGGGGTTCGCACAAGGAGCCATAACTTTACGAGTACGGTGTAGGGAGTACAACTTCTGATATCACATTGATGGGTTGCAGAGACCCTTTACTAGTAGACAGTGGCCAGTTCCGGACCCTTTACTCAGAGATAGATGTCGAGTTCTAACAGTCGGTAAGGTGTCAAGTCATTTCCAATGAGCCCGCCTGCAAGTAGTGCAGCTGCCCTTGAACTAGAAGTCCGTAAATCCAGGAATTAACAGTGACTCCAGAGGAGTACCATCGTGAGGTAAGTTACCTTATTAATCTGTACAGTACCTATACCTCCTGAAGGTATTTGTACCTATACGGTAGGGGACATAACCCTTTGTGCCAAATCACTGGCAAAAACTTGGGCATGTGGAAACGAACATCACGCGTGGCAAGGTTTTGCTGGATACCGTACGAATTAGATGGGCATACTCTGTACAGTACAGTAAGGTACCTTAGGTATGGCCCAAATGACTTTTAGTCTTGGGAGCCTACTTCATATCATTGTATGTGGTCCGCGGGGAACCACGAATGACTGCTGCCCTTCGTTACGAAGTACTTCGTACTCCTGGTCCTTTTGAGAAAATTGATGGCGGCTCCTCGGGAGGGCTTGCCAGCCCCTGCATCAAACGGCTCGATAGCATTGACGAGCAGTGCCGAACTCCGAAAGCTGTGTGAAAACTCCTCTGCCGCAACCATGAGAGGATATCGACGATGGTACTCCGTGTTATCACAGAAATGGTTGATATTTCGGGCCAGGGAGACTAAGTTAGTTTGGACTGCCGTGTGTCTTAATCTCGAGTAGGCGTACATAGTGCCTAGCTGTCATCCGAGTGAAAGGACGGACGCCTAAGGATTTAGGGGCCGTCAGAAAAGGGAGCACAGAGGCTATGGCGCCAGATACCGTAATCAGTCGTAGTTTAGTTGTAACCCTTAGTTGTGTGGCCGACTAAATGATTCTTCAGTATGGCTGAACAGAGAACACCAATCTTTCCATGATAACGCTGGTTTGAAGCTGGCTTGGAGCTTTTGAAACTGGTCAAAGTCTCATTGGAATATGCCCAAAATATGACCTGTCAGGTCTGCTCGACGATTCTCCTTATCCATTGGCCCGTTGTTGTGCTGTGAATATGCTCCTTTCATCATCACTTGGGCTTCATCTAATATCAATGCATTGCGTGAGTGGGTATGAAGCACTCACCAGCATGTGCCCAGGGCAGCTAATTTAGCTAATTTGACAATATCGATGCATCAGGAGAACAGAACGCTCGGTCTACAACCGCAGCATCTCCGATGGCGAGGTCTTGACTTGCATGCTGAGACTTTTCTTTGGCTCGGACCTTAACTCCATGGGAGGGTTGATCTGGGGTAAAGCAGACGAAGTCTGGGGTTGATGTTAGGCGCTGATCGCGGCTCGGAAGGGAAATGTTTGATGCGGAGTCGTCTGCGTTAGTTCTAGCGTTTGGCTGTACTGTAATAATCAATCAACACTTGAAATGAAAGAACTGATATGAAGCGCAGTAGATGCTTACCCCCCTATGACTGCAATAACAGGAAACTGAAGCTTAGTAGGCAGATGGTGTCCAGCTGATGGGAAGCAATGCCCACCTTGCCCACTTGCCCATCGTGTGACGACGAGACATTCGGAATGATGAATAAGAATAAGAAGGGCCTTTGTAGTCGCCCGGAAAATTGTTCGTATCAGCCATGATAATAGTTCAGCCAAAGTTCCGTTGTTGAGAAGGCCGGGTCCATTCGCCTGTTGGTGACACCAATCCTTGTTGTAAACCCTGTCGATTCAAACTGAACGAGTGGGACGCACAAGCATTAAGGTGCCACCTGCTGTACTCCGTATGGATAGACTCGCGAATGGTTGAGGGATGTTTTGCATGGATCAACAAATTCTTCCCTCAATACGGTAAGGTCCGACAGTATAATCTGCACGGTGAGGGGTGCCTTGCCTTGGGCCTCGAAGTATTGTTCAGTAAAGGGAAGGTTTGTTCTCGGTCGTACAGTAAAAAGCTTTTGATGGCGTTTGATGCGGCGCTGGTACTTCGATATCTACTGTAAGCTGCATCAGTGGCAAGCTGTTAAGCTGTCAGTCCTGACACGGAATTCCTCCTCTTGGTAACGACACCATTGTCATTTGCATCTCTGAAAGGAAGACTGCTCCATCCTTTCGTGTCTTGGTCCGGGTGCTTTCCCTTGCCATTTTGCGCCCGACCGACCGTATAAGTAGTCTACGGGAGGCTGTTGATTCTGTTGGACGAAGGTGCCCCGGTTATCATTGAAGTGGCCCACTAATTGCCGCTATAATCATCGGAGGCCCACCATCACCGCTCGGTAGTCTTTCAGTGCCTACCTCATCATGTCAGGATCACATAGCGGCCAATATCTTTCCCTTGTGCTCTGCTTTCTTTACTGAGATAGGTATCGACCTTCAGTTTCTTTTCCCCCTTTGGTTCGTGATAGTGTAATTCTTGTTGATATCAATTGAGCGCATCTGACTGACGATATTGGCTGTCTCAGGCTTAGCCGCTCCTTCCTGGGAAGCAGAATCCTGTTGAACTGCATCCAGAAACACCACACCACAAGCCGATTTGACGAACCCCTTGTCAGGCAACGTGACCTCTTCCGGCAGCAACTTCGCACCGGGTTCCCACAATCATCTGCTTGCATTTAGATCCTTGCCACTACGTTAGGCATCCGAACCGGGTCGGCGCAGGCACAACGTCGTCATTTGCTGGATGCAATGGATCGATGCAGGCATCTGGCCTTATTACTTATCAGTAGAGTCAGTGGATGACACTTCAGGATCGTTCCTTTGAAATATTCAGCCGCGCATGCTTGAACATCCCAGAGAACAGTGGGATTGCTTAGAAGGTACAGACAATATGGAGGGGAGAGGAAGTGCCAACGAGAAGGGAAAGTACAGACTGTATGACGATTCGTCATATGTGAGCAATTCCCCAGCATCGCCTCTGGTATGCTCCCATGTCGTCGAGTCAGACTTTGCTGCGTCAGTAGACTGTGCGGACCAGATGAGAAGTGCAGTCTATAACAGTGGTGCGTTGGTGACAAAGTCATCAGTGAGTGCGGACAGCACCACCGACTCCCGGGAATCAGAAGTTCCATCTTCGATACAGAGGTCAAGCATGGTTCAGCGAGAGCCACGTTTGGTTGCGCAGCCGCAATCTCGGGGCCATGTTTTGGAAACGGAGGGGAGCTACTTTGCCCCAAGACATCTGCTGAACCACACCACCTACCTTCCATTAACATCTACCACTTCCACCGACTCATCTCCTGTGCAATACTCGCATGCGTCGTCGTCGTCATTGCATAGCACGCAACCTACTCAGTATGATCCTGGATCTGCCACGTTCAAACACGAAGAACGTCCAGGTGTTTTAAGAGACCTGTCAAGCGTGTCGACGGCAAGCACACAGACCATCGTCTCCACAAGAACATCAACAGCTTCACCTCGTCCACCAACATTCACATCCCGGACAGTGGATCCGGCTACAACACCCAGGCGGCGAGACGGCCCAATCTACCCTAATCAAGCCTTTTCCGTACTTCAGTCACAAGTTTATCCGCCTCCGTATCAACCACACCCACTGCGCACGAGAAGTTCTCACCCATCACCACACTCTACCTACTCAAGCTCGGAAGCAAGCGCGAGGCACTCGAAAGAAAATCCAGATATGAAGTCAGGTTCCAGGACGGAGGGCAATACGCCTTCTCCCAGTCCAGGCTTATTCACTCCATCATTCCCGTCGCCAAGTCAAGCCTCTACAACCGATGATGACTCTCAGTACAGCAGTCCATTCTTACATCCATCCCATCGTCAGGCTCCGAAAGAGTAAGTCCTCCTGATATTACAGTAAACTCTCGAGTCCCGGCACATTTGTACCATCAACGTCTCCTCCAGCTTTCCTACATAGTCCCACAGGGTGAAGACTGCCTAGCTCTAATCCAACGCTGACATGTGTCGATAGGACTCATAAAGCTGAGCTTGACAGAGATCCCGTCTCAGGCCTTAAGCTCGTCAACAACTATGAAATCTTGGGTGAGATTGGCCGCGGCGAACATGGTAAGGTCAAACTGGGCCGAGAACTTGGACAGGAGACCAAGGTCGCTATCAAGATCGTCCAACGTTTTTCTAAACGGCGCCGGCTGGGTAAGTTAGGTAGTCCCGAAGACAAGGTCAAGAAGGAGGTCGCCATCCTAAAGAAGGCACGACACCCTCATGTCGTCAGTCTGCTCGAGGTCATTGATGATCCGGAGTTGAAAAAGGTCTATATCGTACTCGAGTTTGTTGAGGAGGGAGAGATTGTGTGGCGCAAAACTGGCAACAAGGCAATTACAGCTCTAGTCCGAAAGCGAGTGACGTACGAACGTGAAAATCGCTTGGATGACCCTGCTCTACTCGCAGAAGAGGAGCGGTACACTGAACAGCTACAGCTGCGCCGTGCGCGAATGGAGAGGCGACTCAACCGATCGAGGAAACGAGACCAGCGGGAAACAGCCAATCCATATTGGAGTTTGGAACACGGAGGCGATTCGGAAGAGGACATGTCTTCTGAGGCTGATAATCTGTCCCGTACCGTTACTCTTGAGTCGATGGCAGGCACAGGAGCGATCACACATCAACGATCAGCTTCTCCACAAAACACGAATTCTCGCGTGTCAACTCCCGGCAGTCCCGCTTCTCTGTCTGTCGAAATGGATATTGGCCCTCTCGACTCTGACAATGAAGAAGAGCCAACCTCTGCGCGACCGACAACCCGATCAGGTCTGGGCACAGAGGAAGCAATTCAGGACGCTTCTCTCGCCGATCTAGAGGGCACAATGTATGGGGGCTATGCGTCCGATGCCTTCCGTGGGCGTAGTTCCAGCATCGTACCTGGCAAGGTGCAAGACGCCGCCCCAACGGCGGTGACCGCATGGACTCATGAGGATGAGGAGTTTTCATATGTACCTTGTCTGACAATAGGTCAAGCTCGGGAGGCCTTTCGGGATACCGTGCTCGGACTCGAGTATCTTCATTACCAAGGCATCATCCACCGTGACATCAAGCCTGCAAATCTTCTCTGTACCGCCACTCATCGTGTCAAAATATCCGACTTTGGAGTATCTTACCTCGGCAAACCCATCCGGGAGGATGATATTGAACCCTCTCCTGAAGAGGAAACGCAAGACTTGGATGAAGCCGTCGAACTGGCTAAGACTGTTGGCACGCCAGCTTTCTATGCACCAGAACTGTGCGACACCGACCTCTTCGAGACAATTGCGCCAGCCCAACGCCCCCAGATAACCGGCCAGATTGATGTTTGGGCACTCGGCATCACCCTTTACGGCATGATATTTGGTCGCTTACCATTCTCGGCCGAAGATGAGTATCAAATCTTCCGGAAAATTGCGAAAGACGAGGTGCACATTCCAAGTCGAAGATTGAAAGCGGCTGAGGTTCATCCGAGCTCTAGGCCAACCTCACGCGCGCAGATCACACCATCAACCAACAGCAACAAAAGAGCAGATGACGAGTTGTCTTATGATTTGGTGGGCGATGATCTACGAGATCTCATCAAGCGCTTGTTGCACAAGGATCCACTAAAGCGTATTACCCTGAAGGAAGTCAAGGTTCATCCATGGGTAGTACACGGCATCACTGATCGGGTCGCTTGGATTGAAGAGACTGATCCATCCCGCCAAAGTCAAGGCAAGAAGATTGAGGTGTCAAACGAGGAAATCGCTGGTGCCGTGGTCAATTTGTCGCTTGTTCAACGGATGACTTCAGGTGTTCGCAAATTTGCTCGCGAGCTGGGCTTCGGGAAGAGTAGGGAGGGTCGTAGGAGGGCGCCAAGCGCGGCCAATTCCATCGAAGGAGGTCCGAGTTCGTCATCGTCCAGTGCGAGTACGGTCGGGAAAGACGGACGAAGATTCAGTTTGAGAGGGGACGAATCGATTTTCACCGCGCTTAAGACTTCAAGAGAGGGGGGAGAACATCCACTTGCACAGAGCGTTACTGCTAGCCCTGAAATCAGAGAAGATACCGCCTACTTTGATCAAGCTGCCGTAGTCAATGCGCAAGCGATGTATGCAGGTACTCAGCCACGGACCGGTGGACGGACACAACGACCCAGCGCGCCAGAACGGGTTGTTTCTACCGCAGAGTCCACGAAGACCATAAGAGCGCCCATACCGTCAGACACTATCCGTCGTAGCCCACCGCCGCCTCAAAGCTTGCCCAACACGCCGACCGTAATCGATACCATTACAAGTTCTAGCTTCGGAGGACTTCTCGGAGGCGCCGGACGTCGTTTGGTAAAAGGGATGCGTGGCAGAGAGCGAAGACACGATAGCACCGAGTATTCCAGTCGCTCATCCTCTGTCGACGGTGGCTCATCCACCTTTGATGATCCGCACTCTTCACCAAGCATCGCAATCAGCAATGCCATGGCAGCAGGCCAACTGGACGCGCCGGCCGCACTCCGCGAAGCTCATTGCACACCACCAGTCAATCATCCGCAACCTACAGCGCTGGCGCATAGCATCTTCCACTCACCGAGCATATCAACCGCCGAAGCCCTCCAGCGCGCCGAAGAGCAAAACTCGCGCCGGCAGCAACTGGAAATCAAGCGAACCAGGGAACCATCGTCGAGCTGGGCATCTCTGATCGAAGACTTGCCCCCCTCACCCGACGACGAGGTCTTCTTCGCCAAACAACTCGAAGAAGACGCGCATCGCCAACGGGCAGCGGCCGCAACGTCGCACTACCGGCCGCCGCTGCAGATGCTGTCGTCGTCGTCGGAAGACCAGTTCACCAGCGGCCTGTCGCAGAGCACCTCGCACCCGAGCATCCCGTCCGTCATGAGCGGCGCCTCGTCGCTCTCCACCGCGACCGACGAGGGCCACCTGCCGAAGGAGTTCGCCGTCGGCTCGGTCGTCCCGCCCCTGCTGCGCACCCACGACACCATCACTAGCCCGTCGTCCTCGGGCAAAAGCAAGGGTAAGGTCGTGCTCAACGAAGATGACGAGGAGGGGTATATTGGCGATGGCGACAAGGGTAACGAGGGGGATGACGACGACGAGGACGAGTCCGATGACGATGACGAAGACGAGGGCATCACGTTCGGGCCGAAGACGCAGAAGCAGCAGAAAGCGTAGGGCAGGGAAACAGAAAGATACGCCTTGTTGTCCGCTCAGTTGGCTTTGGGGACATGGTGAATGGCGTTTTAGGTTACGGAGAGAACGTTTGCAGGATAGAATGGAAACGTATGCGTTGCTGGATTAGCGTGGCGTTTCGGCGGGGGGCCGGCGGCGGCGGGGTATATATCAGTACTCTCACCGGACGGGGTACACTTTGTCCGCATATGGGGGCTACAGTACTTGGAACCGCTCTTCTCCCGCTTCTTCGACGCTACCTACCGTATAGACTTGGGCTTTTGCTGTCCTGGGCTGGGCTGGCCTGACCGAGCAGGGCGTTGCGAGGAAACTTCTTTTTGAGAAAACAGCATGGCATGGCATTTGACGAACGGAAGGAAGGAATAGCATGCGCTGGGCTTTAGCTTGGATGTGGAGTCTCAGTCTGATTGTCCTCTCTTCTCGACCCGTGGTGGTGATATCTACCGAATATGATTGATGGATGGATATGGAAAGTGGGATACGTGTTCTGTTCAACTCTCTTCTCTTCTCTTCGCGTTCGAGCTGGCACGCTTGAGCTTTGTATATGATAGAATAGGATAAGATCAGAGCAGAAGCAGATGGCAGAGCAGATGGCAGAGCAGATGGCAGAGCAGATGGCAGAGCAGATAGCACAGCAGAGCAGAGCCTGCACAGCACAATACGAAGCCACTTCGCTCTCACCCCCGTGCAAATTGCGCTCCGCGTACTGTACGATGTGACGCGTGGCCGGCGCCCTGCGTGCCTGGAATCCGTCTCCCGATGGATAATGTTGATGACACGGCGCCCTTGCCAAGCAAGGCATGGCGTCAACCCGCTCCCTCTCGACCCCCGATCGCGTCTCATCCAGATCGGCGTGTCGTTTCCTTCTTCCCTCGTCGTTGCGTGTTCGAGTCCCCTCCGGAGAAAGAATGCACGCCTGCCGTACCAAGGTAGGTTTCTTCCTTCCTTCTATCCATCCACCTATCCACCTACACACGCGGCTGCGAGCTGGGTGTGGATACCAACGGTTGACGGGTATATGTATGATTGACAAGGAAATGGTGTTGTGGCAAGTCCAGATACAAGTCCCCTCGTGGACGAACATAGTCGTAGAAAAGTGCAGCCGGACTTCTCAACTCAAGAGGGTCATACCAGCAGCCGCGCGTTGGCATACAGTGGCCCCGTGCAGACGACAGTAACGTGCCATGCCTACCTCGATGCGACCATTCGGTTGCGCTCTGCCCAAGGACAAACCCTCCAGCAGATAGCCCAGACGTTTAACGAGAGCGGGAGCTCTCCATGACCGTGTCGTATATCAAAACTAGCTGAACAATTTCCCTCCAGGGTGGATTGACGCCTTCACGATTGACCTATATCCGGGAGATGTGGAGAAGGCGTTCGGTGGCGCTTCGTTGTCTAACTCCGAGGTGAGGGAGAGGGTGCAGGATGTTTGTGAATTTGAGCCACCCGTTGCGTTAGAGTGGCTTGTGGTGAGGTTCATAAAGACAGCGCCAAAACCGCTGGAATGGGTTTCGCAGACCAGGTCGACGAACGGGAGTCTGAAGAGCCGTATCAGACGGAGGGTGGTGGCGACGGATGAGGTTCTGATCGAGAAGGTCGAGCGAGTCAACTTGGTAGACGGCGATGTGGGAAATCGAACCTGCGGGTTGCGACGGTGGGAGACTTTGTGATGCGCTCGTCTGGCGGAGATGGCCCTGGAAGCTCGAGTCTAGTTGCTGATTCGTTTGCTCTGTTGGTGAGATTAGGGTAGTGGAGTCAGTTGTGCTGAGAAAGATGAATTCTTGTTCCATTGGAACCTTCAAAGGAGATCTATGATCGTCTGATGCCTAAAGCCACATCGCCATGAAACGTTGTGGAAGAGGAATCTTACGGAATAGATGGTTCGTCGCTGACCGTGGCACTAGATCATCGACAAGCTGTAACTCCACAGAAGGCCTCCACCAGTCTTTGATCATGCTTCTTTGACTAGTTTCAGTATCATATTTTCCTTCACGTTGGGTGCATAAAGTCTCCACTCGATGGCCATTCTAGGTGCATCGCCATAGTACGAGTGGTGCGTTTACAACCCAAAATTGTTCAAGGTCGGCCGCAAAGTCGAAGTTGTGAGAGTCAAGGAGCAATCGGGTACAGACCCTGACTATCAAAGGTCCACAACAACATGATGAACACCGAACACCACAAAGCAGCCTAAAGTATGCGTAATCTGTTTCGTCCCGATTGAAAGGCCAAGAGAGTCACTGCATTGATGAATTGAACAACATCTGGGAGAGGGTCAAATTGCAGATCGTTCACTAGTCCAACAGCCCTGAGACAATAAGAAAGTGCTGGCATGAAGCAGATGAATATGCAGGAGATCAGAAAGCTGTGTTGAGCAATCAGGATCCATCGAGCAATTGCTCTCCCAGAGTAGAGAAATCAGAAATCAGAGAGAGAAGCCCTTGACATCATTGACGGGAGACACATGAGACAGCTTCATCCCACAGTGCTCATCTTTTGTTTCACACGAACACAAATGTTGTCCATCACCGCCTAATGAATATCTAGCCGCAGGACTTGAATGATACTAGATAGGGGACTGAAGAACAAAGGCAGAGCCATGAAACAACGCAGGAGTCCAAGATCTGCTCAGCGATCGTCGTAGCTGAGAGGAATGGTCTTGTCAAAGAGGTGTTACAACTTGTGTTGACGTGGTTCCGCATGATCGTCCAGCAGATCACGTCCAGATTCATGAAGGTTTGATGACTCGTGGTAGCAGGGGGACCAGAGAATGGTGATCGAGAGCGACCCGTCGACTGTGTGTGATGGTCTCCTACTCACAGATTGGCGGCCCTATAGCATAACCCCGATGCATGGCAACGGTAGTGGCTATTTATAGCATTGCTGCCTTTGTCGGGATGAGTATCGAGGTTGCTTGCTTCCGGCATGAGCATGAGATGGTCTACCAGACGGGAGACCATGTAGCCGGCCCGATTGGGAGGTTGACGTCGTTGTAACTACCCTAGAAGTTACCAAGATCGAAAACGAAACACCTACCCAATGACGGTCTTTTCCTCCTCTTCCTCCTCCTCCTCCTCCTCCTCCTCCTCCTTCTACTCTTCCTCCTCCAGAGGATCGACAGTTTCGGCCGTAAGCACACGTACAGTAGCAGCAGCGTGGGTACCGTAGTTGCATAACGGTTTACATACTTCTGGTAGCCTCATGTCTTTGGATGAGTTGTCATTGATATCGAGACATGACGTAGTGGTAGTTTAGCAGAACAAGGAGAATGGATTCCATATCAGTGAAGTGTGGGGTGCATGAGGTATTCAAGTTGCAGTCCCGGACGGTAGAGAAAGCCGGTTGGGTTGTTTCATGAAGGATAAGGATAATAACAACCTACTCTGAAGGTTACCTTACCTACCTAGTTACAAACACCTTGCCCTACCTTACCTTAGGTAGCTTTAACAGGTTACTTACAAATACCTTAGGTAAGGTAAGGTAATTACGTGGTGGCAGTGCAGCAACCTAGCGTTAGGTGGTTATGTAAGCCCTAACCTGAAACTTGATGGACCCTCATGATGCAACTGTGCTTCATTGAGTTACTCAGTACCTTTGTGAATCAGTCTGTAGAAAGTTGTTCCTATTCATTTACACTATGTAGAGTATATATAGGAAATGATGACTAAAACATAAATAGAAACACTTAATAAGAGATGAGTAAGCAACAATATTACATTCTTTTCTACTGCATAGTCACAACAGTCTACTAATGTGAATGCAGAGATTTACTTAACATTCTGTAAAATTTCTGTTTACAATTTATATTTATATTATTTTACTTCACTTCACATCACTATTGTCATTCAGTGCAAATAATGACAACTTAAACTGAAAGAAGTCTGCTTTTAATTGCATTTATAAAACTATTAATTATTTTTATTTTAAAAAAAGCTTACAAAACTGTTCTCTCAGTATGTTGTTGTCTTAATTTTGATTTAAAGACTAACAATATATAAAATTAATTAAGTATTCTGCTTTTAATATTATCATCTTTTAATTTATAAGAATCTTTTTCTTAAATTTCTTATATAAATTATATAAGCTCATATTTCTTTTACAGATCATCATCAAATCACTATTAATTATTATTAAAATTAAAACTTTTTGATCTTTCTTTTAGCTTTATTACTTTATTACTTGTTTACTTTAACTTTAACTCATTATGTTGTTATTACAAATCTTTATTAAGTCATTTTTAATCATTCAATTTTTTTTTAATATTATGTAATGCTGAAACTTTCACTTTCTCTTAATTATATCTCTCTTCTGTTATAAATGTTAAAGTCAAGTCATCAATATCTTTTCAGCTTTCAATAATCTTTTATAATGCATTCATTATATTATTCACTTCAGTCAAGATCAGTTCAGAAAAAACAATGCTTTAATGTATTTTTAAAATGTTCTGTAACAGAAGTACAGATAAGTTTATTTATTTATAACATTTTTATATTTTATAAATTATTTTTTAAAAAAGATCTTCTCTCTTCTTTATTAAAAGCTTATGTAATTCTTTCTTTTGTTTGTGATCTCATTCAGCTCAAGATATGATCAAAAATTCTTTATAAAAAGATAATGATGACTTTTTCTATTTAAAAATCTCATTAACTTTAAGACTTAATTGCTGCACAAATAATTTAATTTATTTTAGACTGCTTTGCAGCTCTGAATTAGCTTAAAATTCATTGACATTAAAGATATATACTTTTATAAGTTAATTATTATAAATTAAATTTCATAAAACATACTCTGTAAACATTCTTAATGCATAAATTTCTAATGAATAAGTTTTCAATATCTTATAAAACTTAAATTATTTAACTTTAAACTTCTGAGATTTTTCATTTCATATAAATACTCAGTCTTCTTTCTTTGTAGTACTTAACTGCACTGTTTCATTATGAATCATTTTTGATTCAATAATCTTTTATAAAAGAATTTTATTAATAATTATTTAAATTATTTATATCTGCTCAACTCATTTTAACTAATCTTTAAAGTTAATTTCTCTCAGCAGTTAAGAATTGTTTAAGTTGTCTAATAATTGTAAGTTTACTTTATACAGTAAATAGAATGAGCTCTGTTTAGTTGTATTATGAGCTCAGATTTAAGCTACAAAAAATATTTGTGATAAGTATTTATTTTATAGTTAAGTTAATTTACTCATAAAATATTTTGTAAGCATAAAGCTCAACATTTTATTTAGATTTTCTATCTTTTCATTTATGCAGAAATAATAAAAAGTTATTGTTCTATATTGAGTTCTGAGCTTTTTCAAGTAGTAGATCACAACATGACTGAGAAAGTTTATATTATTATTAAATAGTAACTTTCTTGATGAATCATAATTTATAAAAATTTTATTACACAGAAAATCTGCAATTATTGTTTTCATTGCATTTAGAACAGCTTTAGTCACAGATCAGTCTGTAATATAATTAATTATTGTTATAATTCAGCAATTTTCTTAAGACATTTAAGATAATATATTTATTATATTAATTTTTCATCTTTTAAATGATAATAAGTTCTTATAAGCTAAATATAAATGTTCTTTAATCTTTTGATGTTTTTAAGATTGTTGAGCAACTTAACAGTTAAGACAATGCTTTATAAATAATTTAATATTCTGCAATAATTCATGTCATTAAGCTTAAAGTCAAATGACTTTTAGCAGTTCTGACACTTCTAGATGCTCATATTTAATGTATATATGTTTTAAAAAGTCTACACAATACTAAAACTATAGAAATGATGCTTCACTGTTGTTTTACTTTTGAATTAAATATGAGTCATTCAATTTCAAATTGTAATGTAGTCAAAATTGATTCATTACATCATTTTTACATACATGCTTGCAAAGCAGTAACTTTTCAGATTCTATATCATCTTTTATTTACAATATCATTGCTTTCTTTCATTTCACATTATCTAGTCTCTGCAGAGCATTTAAGAACACTTTATTTGCTAAGTTTTTCTTTATAAAATAAAATTAATAATTAATTAAATCTGATATGACAGTCTGAGCTTCAGATTAATATTAAATGTTAAGATCATATTACTGAAATTTGTCAATTCATTAAGCTAGCTGTTTAAATGAATGCAGTGTATTCTTTAAATATTGTAGATCTTTGTAATTTATAACAATAATTATAGTATAATCATTTTCAATATAGTACTGTCAAGTTCAAAGTGCATACTTAATGATTAATAACTTCTTTTTATAAATAAAATAATTGAGCTCTGCATCTTATAACTTTTAATCATCATAAATAACTAAATAAAGTTTCTCATTCATTTCATTCTGCATCAAAACACAGTCAATTGCTTATTTAGAAGTGTTTATTTTAATAGTAAATGATTTGTATACAGCTACTTAAATAAATATTAATTTAAATATAAGTGCATTCTTAAGCTGTTGAAAGACACTGTTACATAATGTGTTTTAGACAATGAGTTAATTCTTCTTTATATACAACTCAATATTGTTTTTCTTAAGCAAATTCAATAGCAATACTGTGATTCATGCAAATTCTTGTACAAATTATCAATAGTACAAAGTCAATTCAAGAAACTGTTATACATAATGTGCTGTCTTTGAGACAGATCAATTCTTAATGACTGATATCTTAATAAAGATTAATTATAGTGTGTTTTGCTTCATAATATATTTATAAAACTTAAGAATTTCTATCTCAACAGTGCACTTACTAAACTTAATATATAGCTTATGTTTCTTTAAGATACTGAGAACAGTTTGTAAGTGTTTTTAATGATTTAAAATTGAGTCAGAAAAGATCAGTATGTTGTTAAGATATATTAGATAGAATTTGTTAAGTAAGTTTCATAGTATAAAGTTCATCATTAATTGAAATGTCATTAAGACATTATATAGCTCAAAGAACATAGCTGTGAACTTATATTTGCTGTAATGAGTGTTGAAAACAATCTTTTTCATATTATTTTCAGTTACACAAACTTGATAATAATTTAAAGTGAGATTAAGCTTAATTAAATATCAAGCTTTGCTGATCTAATCTAGACATTTCTGAATTCAGAAGAGTAAATATTCATTTTTAACAATAATGTTGTTTAATGCTCTGTAATCAATGCACATTCATTATATATTCTTCTTCTTTTTAATAAACAGAATCAAGAAGTCTCATAAACTTGTAAACTTACAAATTAAATCTTTATTCAATAACTTTGTTATCTGTTTAGTCTGTTTGTTCAGCTATAGCTATGACAGAGAATAAGCATTTATATTGACAGACTTAATGTTATTGATGTTAATGCTATGTTTAAACACTCATTTAAATGATAATTTATCTAATAAAGTTAATCTAAATATAAATAGAAACTCTTTAATAATGATTTGTAGTTATTCATTCATAATAATTAACAGTTCAGCTTCTGACTTTTTTAAATTTTATTAAATTACTAATAAGTACTTAACAGTTCTGCACTTTTGAAGTGTCTTCATAGCTGTATGTTCTTCAATTACATTTAATGTCAATCTGTTTACAGCTTGTTGTCACTTTTTCAGAAATAAATAATGATGTTTTTATTGTTGATCTTAAATTATCATACAGCTTATAGCTTAATTAATTTAAGAATTAGTGACTTTCAGTTAAATTAATCTTAGAATGAGATTATGTTCTTAAAGATTCATAATTTATGCTTTTAATTGTTGCTGAATGTTAGATATATAACTCATGATAGCTGTGGCTAAAAGTGTGATGCTTACTTTTGACAGGTTATGAGCTCAAGTTGATGTAATAATATTGAATATGTGTTGACTACCTTATCTGCATAAGCTTAAGATTATAAGTTCAAATTATGTTGCATGTGCATTCTTTTCACTCATGAGAAGCTGAGTAAGCAATGTGTAAGTGTGCTGACTGATTGTGAGTTAAAGAGAGTGTTAAATATATAACTCATAATAGCTGTGACTAAAAGTGTAATGCTTACTTTTGACACTGAAAGCTATTTATCTTGAGATGAAAGATCAGCTTTACAGTTAATTAAATGATCTGTCTGTTTAACAAGAATATCTTAAGTGATTTAATTTTATATCAATTATTAATCAATATTTAATTAATAACTGTCAAAAAGATATATATTTAATCTATATCTAAATTAACTAATACTTTCATGTTTATCTTATTCAGTCTGTCTTGAATGTGATCTGCAAGAATATATGAATTTAAATTAAGAATATTAATTTAATTAAAGATTATACTTAATAATAAGAATTCTAAGTCATTCAGTGTGAATGCTTCACTCAAATCATTATTAAATTGAATAGAAGCTTCTGTTAACTTGTTTATAAATACTTTTATATTCATGAACAACTTTAGTTTTTTAAATTATTCAAATCAACTTCAACAATCTTCAGCTTCTTATCTTTATTCTTTTTCTTATTCTTATCTTTATTCTTATCTTTACTCTTATTAGTATCCTTGTTGTCTCAGCAGTCTTTAGCTATATGTAAGAACTTTTTATAATGAAAGTATGCTTTATTCTTTTTACATCAGATTTAATAAGCTTTCATATTTAACTTATTTAATTTAGATATAATTGATCTTTTATAACTTTAAGATTGATCTCAAGAATTATTCAACAAGTTATTATGATTTAAATTTAAGTCATCAAAGACATTAAAATAATTCTTATTATGTATTTCTTAAAGACTTTGTTCAATTCAATTAACTCATCAAATTAGCTCATCAAAAGTAGTTACTTCAGTCTCTAAATACTTTCAAAGTTTAGATTAAATCTTTTGCTTTAAATTCTGAGTAAACTGTCATTTCTGTTTATATTTAACTGATATAAACTGAAGAAGTTGTACAATCTTTGTAAACTTTACTTTATATTGTTGAATTGATTTTGTTTGTTTCAATGCCTTATAATGACAACATTAATATTTCATTTCATTAACATTTTCAAAGATCAGTAGAAATGCTAAAAAGAAGTTATTTATATTTTGAGATCTAATATTTAATAGATCTTCTTCAACTTAAAGTTGTTCTTCTTTTCAGAGTCATTATACTTTGACAGTATCTTTTAAATAATTAATCATAACAGTAATCTTTACTTCATCATTTAGAAGTTAATTCATCAACATTTTGTAGAATTAAAAATAAGCTTTTATTTTAAGAATTTACATCTCTGCAGTGTCTGCTTTTCAACTACTCTTATAAATAGATGATGTCTTCATCTTCAGAGAATTCTTAAACACTGTTGTAAAGAAAAATATTATTACATTAAATATTTCTTGAGTCTCTAAAGCTGCACTAAATAAAGATGTAACTTCAGACATAGAGCTAAAAGCTAATTAATTAGCATAAACATTTCTTAATTAAGTCTGAAGAAATGCAATTTAACTTATCATTATCTTATAATTAATTTAAGAAGTCATTTCTGACACTGCTGACTGACTGACAATAATGAGTTTATTTATTATTATAGAAATAGAATTGAGCTCTATACTGAGAGATTGTAAATGATTAAAGACATTAATTAACAAATCAATTTCAGTTTAGTTTAAATTACTATTGAACATATTACAATATAAGAAAGATAGAACTTTTCTTCATACAATATAGTGTAAAAATTCATTTCTTTATTCTGTAGTCTCAATGCTGAAGTAGTAATGAGTATTGAAGAGAAGATGAATATGTAGTTTATATATTATTGTATTGAAACTTTCATAATTAAAATATAAATTAAATCAGTTCAAATTAAAGCTTAAGTCTTAAAGCTGCTTAAAAGTGTGTCTTAAATCTTTGATACTATTAAATGTAAATTAATTTGTAGAAAGTTGTTTCTATTTGTTTATGCTATGTAGAGTATATATAGAAAATGATGACTAAGATATAAATAGAGACACTTAGTAAGAGATGAGTAAGCAATGATATCATATCTTAATAAGAAAAATCTCAGTGACAGAAGTTACAGACTGTCAATAGAGAACTTTTACAAAGTATAAATAATTATTTACACTTCTAGAATAGATTTAGTGAATTAGATTTTTATAAATTCAGCTTTAGATAGAGTTCTGAAGTGTTAGCAATTTTTACAATGTAAAAATCATTAATACTTCATTTACACTATGAAACTAATCTAGTTAAATCTAGCTTAATAGATTATTATGACTTTATGCTGTGATGAAGACTCAAGAATTAAACATTAAATTTATATATTAATATTATATTTTTTATATTTTATGATTATACAGATTATTCAATTGATCATGTAAATTAATTAAACTTCATAACTTTTATTTTTAAATCTAATTAACTATTAAACTCATCATCTGCAGTTACACTGTCTTCTTTATTTATCTTTAACATTTTAATGCTTATTAATTCTATTTTAACTGCAGTTCTCATTACTTTCATTCATCTCATCATTCTTTTCATTACTTTCATCATCATTCTTATCTGCTCTGTCACTCTCATCATCATTTTCATTCATTTTACTGTCTTTCTCATCATTTTCATTACTCTCATCATCATCATTATCTTTCATACAGATTTCATGATTATGCATAATTCTTAATTAACAAAGAAAAAAAACACTATTTTGCTACAGATCTGTCTTCAAAAGCAGTCAGCATATAGTGTTCTTAAAAAGAAAATGAAGTTTTAATAAAAAATTAATGTAAAATTTATTTGTGAAGCAAAGTGATCTTATAACTCTTTAAAGTGTTATGTAAAATCATTAATAAAGAAAAGAAAGCAGTATTTAGTTAGTTTTATTATTGATGATAAGAATTTGAAAATCAATCTTATTAAAATTCTCAATGTATAAATTGAGATAATGAAAAAAGATAAAGCAAAGAAGTAAGTAAAGAAAAAGACTGCAGAAGAACTGATAAAATAAAAATGTTAAAATAAGAATATAAGAGATGATCTAATGTTTTGAATAGGCTGAGTATGCAAGTTATTTATAGATTATACAGATCAGAGTTGAGTTTAAGTATTGAGTTAAGTTAAATTAACTTTTATTTAGCTGAGTTAAGTGCAGATTAACTCAATCTGATCTGTATAGAGTCATAAGTTTTTTGTAAGTTATATATAGTCTTAGTAAGCACATACACATGCTTACTAATGTGTGTTTCTAACACATATCTTCACAAAAAGTCATGATTTTCATAACTTATTCAGTAATATATCTTGCGACCATGTAATTTATCCCTATATAACTAGTTAAGGTGTAATTTACTATAATTAATATATCAATAAGCTTTCACATTTTTGAGCTTTAGCTCTAACCTTACTTATAATGACTAGCTTAAAGTTCTTAAATTTAATCTGTACAGATATAAGTAGAATTGATCTGTACACAAACTCAACTCAACTTAACTTAGACTTTAATGTAAATTCAAATTAAATATACTTTTTTCTGATCTGATCTGACTCTACACTCAGTCTAGTTTTGAATGAATAAAAAAGAAAAAAAAAACAGTAATTAAAGTTCTTAAATAATTTTGATATAGAAGACAATGATAATGAAGATTTATTTAATTTGTGCAGTTCTTTCATTCATTATATTGTTGCATTTTCACAAATTCACAACTCATTCATCACTTCATCTATTACTTCATTCATCACTTTATTTATAACTTTCTTTCACAGTCAATTTAGCACTTCAGCAGCTTACATTAAACTGTAACAATGATAGTAAAAATTCATTAAATATTTAAAATAAAATTTTTTATACATTAAGTTCTTTGCAGTTCAAGCTCTTATCATTATGTTTAAAAGTTATATTTAATGAGAGAATTCAAGTCAGAACATAAAGATGTGCATTATAGAGATGAGAGTGAGAGTTTTAAAGATAAAGATAAAATTATTAAAGATTCAGATCAGAGTCAATGAGATTAAGTAAAAATGAATGATAAAAAGAAAGATTTTTACTTAAATTGATTGACTGAAAACTCAATTAAATATACAGATAAATTAGATATTAATTATGTTGAGTAAGTTAAAGAAGAATCTTATTTAAATAGCTGATAAATATGTTTTTAAAGTCAAAGACTTTAAAAAAAATTAACTTTTAAATGCATTGTTTTCTTCTAAATATGTAAAACAGTTAATAAGTAAGATAGATATTATATAAAAAGCAGTAACAGATTGTTGCTGAGATTAAAGCTAAATATTAAAAACATTAAACAGTCAGAGATTTTAAGTTTATTAGAATGTCTGCTTTACAGCAATTTAAACACTGAAAAGAGTTTTATTAAATGTTTATTGTTGTTAAGAAGTGATGTTCTAGCTGCTTCTATGAAGCAAGATAAAACTAGCATTAAGAGCTGAGTGAAGACTTTATTTACATTAATTACAGTCAACATTCTTTTTACTTCTTCTGTAACTCTCTTGATCAAGATGTGCTCATAGACAACACAATTTAGAAATTTTACTAGATAATATAGTATAGTATAAGTATCTACTTTCTTTCAATAAATTATAAGCTCAAATTAGCAAGAAGCTTCTCAGAGAAAATGTATACTTTTAGTGTAATGATAGCTGAGTATGTTGACTTTTAAGATTTATAAAAGATTTATAATAAATCTGACTTTAGCAGAATCAGCACACTGATAACAGCTATGTACATTAATTATTAAGATTTACAGTCAATTCAGCTTTAGCAGTATCACTGATTATTGAGATTTGTAATAAATTTAACTTTAGTAGAACCAGTATCTGACAGCAGTTGTGTACATCAGCTATTAAGATTTATAATTAATTCAGCTTTAGCAGTATCACTAATTATTAAGATTTGTAATAAATTTGACTTTAGTAGAATCAGTATCTGACAGCAGTTGTGTACATCAGCTATTGAGATTTATAATTAATTTAGCTTTAGCAGTATCACTAATTATTAAGATTTGTAATAAATTTAATTTTAGCAGAATCAGCATTCTGCAGCAGCTGAGTATGTTTAATTTAGAAGATTCATAAAGAATTAATCTCAACAAAAATCAGCATTGATAGTTACTCAGAAAGTACTGTTCTTCAGCAGCTTAATATAAGTCATTAAGATAAATAAACATTACTGTTTCACAAAATAAGAGATATAAAAGCTTTTTATTTATTTTATTTATATTATTTTCAATGTATACATTGTTATTTTACTTTATTCACTTCTTATACTACATGTCAACTATTGTCACAATGAACTTCAACAACTTCTTTATAAAGTGATGATTCATCTCAATTCTCATTTATGAGAACTACAATCAATGATTCATTCTTATGAAAAGATAACTAATAGAAAAAGATCTATAAAATATTATTGAAGTCTCAGCAGTCAATATGCTAATCAGTAAATTTTTAAACTCATTTTTTCTCAGTAGTCTTGACTTTAAAATCAGAAAATTGATGTAAAAATCTTATATTGATTTACTATCTGCATAAATATGAATGATTAAGAATATCTGATGAACAAAATCAGTATAAAGAATGTTTAAGATATATTAAAGTTTAAGTATAAAAAGAAGCTGTAGATGATTAAAAGACAATATTTAATGAAGTTTATTAAATATAAAATGTCAAAAAATATATTCATTAAAGAAGTATAAATTTATCTGAGCAAACTCAGTAAAAAGATTGCTGCAACTCAGTCTGATATAATTAAGTTATTTAAATTAAAATGATGATTTTAAATGCTGCTTTAAGTGTTATCAGTTAAGTATGTTATGATTTACAATGTTATCAATACTTAAAACAATTTAGACATCAAGAGAGATCTATAAAAGCTTTAGAAGAAAGAAATACAGTTTAAGATTGATGAGACTGTCATTGTTTTGTAAGTAAATAAATAAAAAGAAAATTAACATTTAATAAATTAGAACTGCAGTTCATTGAATTACTATACAGTTAATATTAAGCAACATTATTACAGATCATTCAGCTCAGACAGTGATCAATTTTTTTATTATTTTATTAAGTACTTTCTTTACAACAGCTCTTACTTCATTAAAGATTGTGAATTTCTTTCTGATATTAAGTAAAATGCTTAAAAGAAGACAAGCAGATCAATTACAGTTAAGCTGTATAGATTGACTGCAGTTAAGTTGTATTAAAAATTAGTTTATAAAGAAAAAGAAAAGAGACACAGAGTCTTTAACACAGAAGTTAATGACAGTAATAATGATAACTTTTTCTTTAAATCTGAAAAGAAAGAAAAAGTTAATAATGAAATTACTGCTCTGTTTAAGAAGACTGTCAGTAAGATATTTAAATTTAAATAAGTTGCAGACTTTAAATTCTTTTTATATATAACTGATTAATTTTAACTCTTCAGTGACTTTCTTATATAAATGAGATGTCAATGAATTAAAATTAAGAAAGAACATTTATATTCTCATTATTGTGAAGTAATTATTATGCAAATCAAATTGAGAAATTCTGTAAGACTGAGTTCAACACTCTATATATCTAAACTTAAGATCAATCTTCTGTCAGAAAAGTAAATGTGTAAAATGAAACTGTATAAAAGCTTTAATTAATACTGTCTTTAAATGTATAATAAGTACAACAAAACTATAATAGAAGCATCAGAGTGAGATAAAGTCTATATAATTAAATATATTGCAAAAAATCTTAATGAATTTGCTCTGATATCTACAGTATACACATTACATTCAGAGATCATCTTTTCTGTTATTGCTTTAGATGCAAGTTTATATGTTTAGACTTATGAACATAATCTTATAATTAATTTCTTAGACATTGACGCTGTATCATTAAACAGAAAGATTAAGATTTACAGACTTTAATATTAATAATTTGTTCATCTTGATTTTGCAAAGTTGTGTAATCTTTATAAGATAACAATTCTTAAAAAGTCAATTCTCATTATTGAGAATAATAAGAATATTTATGAGATTTATGCTCTGATTAAGTTCATTAACAAGTGAGATTACACTGTAAATAAAAGAAAAACTGTTAAAAGATGGCACCACACTAATAGCACAGCTATTGTGAGTTATATATCTAACACTCTCTCTAACCTGTAATTGGCCCGTGACCAGCCTGCAGGTGTAAAGAGTGCACACAGACAGTGGTTTAAACTCATGACCTTTTGAACTTACTCTCTCACCATGAACTTGAACCACCAGCAGAGGTAGTTTAGGTACCATTTTACACAAGTTATCATGCACTAACTCAAGCTCATAACCTGTTAAAAGGTGGCACCACACTAATAGCACAGCTATCATGAGTTATATATCTAACAAAAACTAACATTCTTGTTCTTGTTTTCATTGACATATATAGCTCAATATTCTTGTCATTTAATGAATATCAGTACTTTCTGAAGATAGTAGATAATCATTTTTAGAAGATGTGAATGATATTGCTGAAGCAATATAATGAGATTTCACAGACACTGCAAGAATGATAGTTAAAGACTGAACTTCAGATTGATGCAAAGATTCTTGCTGTATAAAGCAACAATGAAATAAAGTTAAAGTTCACTTTAAATGATTAATGTAAGTCTCTTAATATTATACTGCAATACATAATGTTCTATATGTCAATTTAAAATAACATTGTTAAAAGAATCATTCAAATCACTAAGAACTCAGTGTACATCATAATTAAAGAAACATAACTGTCAATAAAGTTCTGAGTACAGACAGTACAGATAGATATTTATCTTTATAATTAAATAGCAATTAATCTCTTAATTAATGATAAATAGACAACTTCTAAGAAAGCTTTCATCAATATAAAGTTATTCATCAATTACATTCATATATAAGAATGCAAATACTACAGCTACATTGATCTTAAGTTATTATCTAAAGATAGATGCAACAAATTCATAAATTAAGAATGAGTAAGAGTCTTTATGAGCTACATTGAGAAAATTACAAAGCAATATTAGCTTTAAGCTTCAGATCTTAAGTACATCATTAAAAATTATGCTGTGAAGTTTGCTAAAAACAAGAAGAAAGACACTGTTAATCTTAAACTGCAACAATAAACATTAAATATTCTTCTGAATAGAAGATCTGTTAAATGTTTACAGAAGAAGTTAATTATTGTAAAGATTATAGCTTTAGATCAGACATTTATGACTTAGAACAGTAAGATGCAATTTAACTTAATTATAATTAAGATCAATAAGTCTTAAGATAAATAACATGAGATCAAGTTGACTGTAGTCAATCTAGATGAGTTGTTAAATGAAAAGATCAACATTGATTAAATTAATATAATGATACTTAAAGAAGTCAGAATCTTTCTGTGTATTAAGATTCTGAAATGAAAGAGAAACAACAATGACAATGATTAAGATGTAAATGAGTTCTTAATTAAAATATTAAAAGTTATACTAACACTTACAGCATTCTCTGTAAACAAAGAATATTTTATGATCAGATTTAACATTTTAACATCTGTCATCTATGCTGAAGCAGTGAGAGACTCAATCTAAAAAGAAATGTAAAAGAACATTATTTATATGAAGCTGATAGTCTTGACAATAAATAAAACATAAAAAGAGACTGTGTCATTAAGAAGAGTCAACATTATAATTAGTAAATAAGTTTTTAAACTTAAACTGAACACTAATGAATTCTTAAACAAGCTTAAGACAAGATTTGTGACAAGAGACTTCTCATAAATATATAATGTTAATTATAAAAATATCTTTATTCTCATTATTAAGTTTAACATTCTATAAGTCTTTCTGACTATCATTGTACTTAAGAATCTAGAGTGTCATTAAGTGAATGTCAATAATGTTTTTATGAAATTCTTTCTAAAAAAAACAATCTATATAACATTTTCTTCTGAAGTTAATGTCTCATCTAATTATGTTCTGTGCATACTGCACAACCTTTATGATCTTAAGCAAGTCACACAGAACTGATATAAACAATGTGTCACTAAATTATTTAAATTAAGTTTTCATTAAAGCAAGACTGATCTCTGTCTTCTTCTTTACAGCATTAAAAGAATTATGCTGCTTCTTTATGTAAATAATATTATTATAACTTCAATAAATCTGTTATACATTCTCTGATTTAAGCAAGCTCTTATGAATATATTTAAAGTTAAGAACTTAAGAGAGACACAGAAAATTCTTAACATTTAAATTATATATAATTGCAAAATGAGAATTCTGTGCCTGAATCAGACTCATTACATAAATAAAATATTAAAGAATCTTTACATGCAATTTAATAAGCACAGAGTCATCAGCATTTCATTTAACAAATATGATGTTTTTTGTTCTGCTGACTTAACTGATTAAAGAATAGATTAAAGACAGTATTAACAGATAATTGAAAGTTTAATGTATACAGTAATTTATATTTAGTCAGACATTATCTTCATATTGAGTTAATTAAGTTAATATTTCAGCAATTTTGCAGAGCATCATGAATACATACTTAAAAGATTACTGCAGTACATAAGATCAATTATTAATTTTAACATCATATACAGTTTTAATAAGAATCAAGCAATGCTTAAATACTCTGACTTTAATTATGCTTTAGATAAGTAGAATTGAAAATTAATTCTAAAGTATATTTATATGCTTAAAGATAAATCAGTGTTGTAAATAAGTTAAAAGTAGAAGTTTGTTGTTATCTTAATTATTGAGATTGAATACATAATTATGTCAATGTATATAAAGACTGAGATCTAACTTAAACAAATATTAAAAGACATAAACATAGATAAATATCTTAAAGTCAATTTATACTGCATGAGCATTTAAAAGAATGAAACTCATTAAATATCTTTATTTATTCAGCTCAAAGAAGACAATTAAGCTGTCTTGATCTTGATTAAGAACATATATGTATATAAGTAATTAAAGTATATTGATGTTTTTTATCACAACATTTACAATCTGTATAAGTGCAATCAAATTCAGATAGACTTTGTGCTCAATTAAGTGTTACGACCATACTCTGGAAGGTATGAGACCTACGCGCAGGGCGCGTAGCCCCAAGCATAAGACGACGAGGCAGATGTCGAGTCGACACTCTGGTCGTCGAGTCGACCCTTTGAGGGTCGACCCCCTTCCTATATAGTAGGATCGTTTCCCCTATGGGAACGATCGTGTTCAATGCAATCGTTACTTAGCATACTACTAGCTACCGGTTAAACCAACGTGTCTGGAACCCTCTTATATCACAAGCTCTAACCCCTAGCCCCTATACCAGAGGAATCTCCGGTCGGGATGTAACATTAAGAAATAATTATTAATGAGTTTATTAAGTCTCTGTTTAAACAGATCTTTAAGTAATTCATTGAATTCATAAAACTCATTATTAATAATTAATTAAATTCTTAAATGATTTGTTAAACTCTTAATGATGTGTTTAGTCATCTGATGTTTATCATTAGTGAGAGTCAATAGATGCAGTCTTACTGAGTAAAAGTATTGAGAAGTGATGTTTTAGCTGCTTTTATGAAGTAAGATAAAATTAGCATCAAAGATTAAATAAAAACTCTGTTTATATTGACTGCAGTTAACATTCTTTCTACTTCTTCTGTAACTCTCTTGATTAAGATGTGCTCATAGACAACATAATTTAGAAGTTTTACTAAATGACATAGTATAGTATAAGTATTTACTTTCTTTCAATAATTATTGTTTATTGAGAGTTTAATCATCTCAATAAAATTTTATAATATCTTAAAGTTGCTAATAAGTCTAATCATTGTATAGATAAAGCTATAAATAATTATTGCAGACTCAATAAAGATCTTTTTGCATTTAAAACTTTTTTATAATCTGAAGATTGTTCATTTTATTCTCATAAAGCTCAGCAATCAATTCAATAAGACTGTCTAAACACATAATATTCTGATATTTAAAGCTGTGATGCTTCTTATATCTTAAATAGAAAAATTGCTGATTCTTTATTGACTAATAAATAATTTAAAACATTTTATTAATAAAGTTTTAAATTGTTTCTTCACTCATTCATTCTTCAACTCTCTTGATTGCACAGATGTATTGTTGAAGTCATTAATATTGAAGATTTAAATGTCATTGAAATATTTATTAATATTGAAGATACAGATGCTCAATGATGTCATTGTAAACAGTCAATAAATAGAATTCTGAGTGTTTAAAAAGATTAAAAAGCTAAAAAAGTTGTTGTGAAAATGACTGTCAAATCAGAACAAGATATAAAGTCAGTTTAAAAAAAGATTGATATTGTATTTATTATAGAATGATGTCAAACTTCAGAAACAGAAAAAGTTATTAAATATTTAACATTATAAATCTATACATTATTGTTAAACAATTGTACTGTAAATATTTGAATACTTTACTGCATATAATGATGCTGTGTTTCATCATTCATATTATTAAGTCAAAATTCAAAGAAATTATACTTCATTAAAGCTATATATTGATGCTGAGACTGATTGTTGAAGATCTCAAGATGCATTATAATAAGCTTAATAAGCAGAGTGACAAGCAATGAGTTATTCATGTTGTGGTGACAGTGAGATAAAGTGATATATTAAGATGAGAGATTTAAGTAGTGAGATTATATGTCAGATGTTTACAGATTTTTATATTATCTTATTAGATTTAGTGATCAAAAGAATCAATATTCTGGCTGAAAGTGCAAATCTACTTGAAGTGTAAATAATTATTTACACTTTGCAAAAGTTCTCTAATAATATCTGTACCTACGGCACCTAACTTTGTACCTTATCGACACTGTAATTCAGGTATGATTTTATACTTGTACAGCACCTTTCCTGACGTGAGGCATTACCTGGATATTATTCGAATTGTTAAGGTCAGGTCTTATGTACAAGTCAAGCCCAGCCCGGTATACATTTTGGACATACGTACTACTACAGACGCCGGTACTTTGTAGGGAAAGGTCCAAATACAAAGTTAGGTACCTTATTTGGTGGTGGGCACTGCAAGGCACGATTGTCTATCTTTGGGTGCATCCAAATCCACGAGAGGCGCGCTTCCAGAATCTGTCATCGAGCCTAAGGTATCAGGTATCCTTTGCAATCTGTTCCCATAAAGCAAACAGATCAACGCCGCATCACTGAAACGGCTTCAGGCTTCAGCATTCTTTTCGGGCAATCATCACGACTCACTCCTACACCCATCAACCCTCGTATTCTACGGAAGCCCATGCGACCCAAGAAGCCCAACGAGAACAACTAAGCTGGGAAGGAAGGTTCCGCTGATTACACAATTAGATCTCCTGGATACCTACTCGCCGATCAGCGCTCTCCCCAAATCTCTTGCTGCGCAGCCACAACAGGGCTTAGACCGGCTTAACCTTTGGTGAAACGGTCGCGTGTTGACGATTGATTTGCTTGACCATCAGATAGCGCCCTGTCAACTCGCCCTCCATTGGCGCCAGTCTCACCGGGCACTCGGCAGGCTATCGATTTCCCAGCTGCTGCCTGAGTGGTATCAGCCAAACTCGATACCTCAGGGTGCGAGTTGGGAATAACTGTCCTCGATCTTGCAGCAATATCCACTGCCGAGATCTCTAATCTCGCTATCGACGCAGAGACAGATCCTCGGCAGCGCGCCTATCAAACCTCCGACATCTCGTTTGAGACTGAGACTCTGATCTAGCACCCGACAAAAAGTTGGTTATAAGCGCTGCCGAGCCTGTGGAGGAAGCTGGATATAATATTGCCGGAGGAGGTGAAACAGCTCTAGTGTGGAGGGTCTGCGTGCGCTGTCAATCCACAATTGCTCGAGGCGTTCTATCAGCAGTCACACCTACCTGCGCCCCAGGCAGACTGTTGCGGGGTGAACACCCACGATCCACGACACCTGCAGACCAACGCAGTCATCGTGGACTTTTTCCTTCGCTTGTAACAAACCATCCGTGCAAGGACCCGATTTGTCTACGAGCTTTCGAATTATCCCACTGGTCTGCAGGAACTCGCTTTTGCCCTCGCCTCCTTGAGACAGATGCTCCTGGTCCAAGCTTCACCTTAATTGATCTATGAATAGATCGACGATCGACGTTGCAGGCATCATGGACGCACAACAAAATCGTGGAAGATCACTATCTGCTGGACATAGGAATCACCATATAAGCCAGTCGTCATCGCCTCACCGATACCAGGAAAGCTCCACCGACTTCGGTTTAGACCCCTCAATCAGCACCTCAACATTCACAACCGGCGCGTTCAACGCCTCCAATCATTCTCTGAACAATGGTGGGACGCCCTTCAACATCTCGACGCCATTCGTGAATCCTTCCGTCCAAGCCCAGAAGTACCCTCAGCCAAACGGATTGCATGATACATTCCTACAAGATCAAGGGCTACAGCAATCTTTTAAGCAAGATCAGCACTTCCAAGGCCACCCTTCTCCGGCGCCGCAGTTCGGTCAACAAGAACCGAATGTACAGTACACTTCCAACTTCCTTAATCCCTGCACCAACAACACTTTCAACGATTTTCCTCTATATCCAAACGCTGCAGGTGGCCAAGAGCAGTCGTTTGATCCATCCTTCATGCTAGACCCGGAACTGCAGAGGGCCGGCCAACCACAAAATCAATCCATCAACCCCGCCGAGCTGATGAGCAATATGTCGTCTCCCCACCACCACACACCGACACCCCCAAACCTCCTCCAGCCTGATTCACACTCTTCCTCCGGAAAAAGAACTTCACCGTCCTCCAATCAAAACCCCTTCTTCACTCCGAACCATTCGCGGCACACTTCGCTGGACCCTTCAAGCGCTGCATATCCCCTCGGGCAGCCGCAAACCGACTGGACAAACATGCTCGGAGCTGCCGCCTTCCAAGTCCACCGGAGAGCACCGTCTGAGCACTCGGATGTGTCATCTTCCGTCGCTCCGTCCCCGTTCCTTACGCAGCAGGACAGCTTCGAGTCGATAGAGCAAAACCATTCCCCTCTTCTGAATGCTCAGCAAGATCAAAGCATGTATCAAGACGCCTTGGCCATCGAGCAATTCAGTCTCTCCGATACGCAACAGCATCAACAAAGGATAAGTCCGGGTCACAGTCCATATGTATCGCCTCGAATTTCACCCCAGCATGGTCTTGGCATTAGTCAGGAGAATTCTTTCATGCTGGCACCAAACACCAGCAACCAGTACGGCGGCGGTCCAGGACCAGAAATATATACGCATCAACCGGAGGAGTCATTTCCAAATTATCATCTCAGACACGGATCATCAGATCTGGGACAAGCCGCGCAAATGGTACCACCGGAGATTAACGTAGAGTTTGCGCCGCCGTCAAGACAGTCGAGCTATGAGCCGACAAAGCCAAACAGTGATCTGGATGCGCTAAGTCCGCCGGAGCGTGGTCAGGAGCCTTGTTTTTCGTTTCCGCGATTGCATTCTAACGTCATAACAGGTCGTACACGACGTGGAAGAGCAAAGTCCGACCCCTACGGCATACCGATGGCACGGCCCATGACACACAACTCGACCACCCTCAACCTCGGCTCTGCCGACTTCGCCAGCCGCAACCGATCACTCTCCCCCTTCGAATTCGCCGACGACCCATCCATCAACTCCCGCGACACCTCCCCCAACTCCAAATCCTCCCGCCGCTCCTCGACCTCCTCGATCCCCAACCGCGACTACATCCTCGACCTCGCCGATCCGCAGCGTCCCGGCGCCTCCGCCACCGACTCGAAGCGCATCCAGAAACACCCGGCCACCTTCCAATGCACCCTGTGCCCCAAGAAATTCACCCGCGCCTACAACCTCCGCTCCCACCTGCGCACCCACACGGACGAGCGGCCCTTCGTCTGCACCGTCTGCGGCAAGGCCTTCGCCCGCCAGCACGACCGCAAGCGCCACGAGGGCCTCCACTCCGGCGAGAAGAAGTTCGTCTGCCGCGGCGAGCTCGCCGGCCGCGCCTCCTGGGGCTGCGGCCGTCGCTTCGCCCGCGCCGACGCCCTCGGCCGCCATTTTCGCTCAGAGGCCGGCCGCGTCTGCATCAAGCCCCTGCTCGACGAGGAGGCGCTTGAGCGCCAGCGCCTCTATAACGAGCACATCCTGCATGCCGACCCCTCGCCCTCGTCCGCCCTTGCGCTGCCCCTCCACGCCGGCGGCGGGCCCATGGACATGTCCGCCGACGGCAGCGGCCTCGCGGACCCCAACGGCGCCGCCAGCGCCGCCTTCACCCTCCCCGCTGCGCTGCTGGCGCAGTATCCGGCGCTGCAGGGCCTGCAGTGGGACCAGCTCGGCGCGCCGGGTCCCGGCGACGAGGTGGAGTTGGGTGGGGGCGGCAGTTTCGATGGGAGTGGGGGGGATTATTTTGACGAGGAGGACGGTGGGGGTGGGTATGTGAGTGGGCCCGGGACGGGATACGCGGCGGCGCAGATGGGGTGGGGTGGGCCGGATTGGGCGAGTGATGTCGAGGGACGGTGAGGAGGAGGTTTGGTGCTGGTTGGGATGGTGGAGGAGTGGGTGGGGAGGTCTTCGTTTGCCGGTTCCGTTTCCGTTTCTTGTCCCTTTTTTTTTTGATTGGCCGTTTTCCCGGTCTTGTTTTTCTTTTGCGCCGTTTTTCCTGGTCTGCTTTACTACTGCTCTACGCGCGTGGGATCTGGGGCGGTGGGATGGATCCTTTTTGGCTTTGCACAGAATGCCCCTCGTTCATTCCCTCCCTTTCCCCATCCCAAACGATTCCTCTTTTACAAACCTAGTTTTGTTTCGATGTTTTCCCATCTTTCGTCTTACATAAACCACTCACGGGTCGTGTCTATCAGATCAGGTCAGATCGAGGTCGATAAAGGGGTCGGTATTGGGCTGGTTTTTGAGATCACGTTACGTTACGTCATGTCACGTCACACTAGCTACCAATTTCCATGCTCTTGATTTTGATCTTTCGGCGTTTTTGTTCTTCAATTTTGTGATATTTGCTTTAGACATAGGTAGCTAGCTACTTTGATGAGGAGATATGAATGAGAGACTTCTGAACATAGGACCATGCTCGGCCCGTTCTCGCCTCGCCATGTGTGGTTCCGGATGGTTCTGACTGGGGTGCTGGTAACGTTTCGAGAGGGTGTGGAAAGTCGTTGGTGCCGGTTGCGGCGACTCGGGTCCGTCTAGATGTGGTACGGCCTAGGCTCCAGCTCAGCTGCAGACGGAACGGGTGGGATGGTCGGTTTCTGGAGTAGCTAGAGTCGCTGCATCCGGCAACGTACCAGAGCAGACCAGGGGATTGGAGCGCATCACAGGACCGTTCTGCGAGTCACCTGTTCGCCACAAGGCACAAGTACGGGACGAGTCGGCTCTGGAGTGCATGGACGTTCGAGCTGTCGGCACTCCGGCTGAGAAGGCTGGGTGGAGGAAGTCTGGATTGACACTCTCGCCGGACTGAGCGCAGTCCATATAGGCAGATCGACCCGAGCTTTGCGAGGTTAGGGAGCGGACGCCATGATCGCTCGAAGTTCGGATAGTGTGCGGGTTGTTCTTGGCTGTCGGGAGGGCACGGTCTTGGTGCGGTTTCTTCTGCTGTTCTTGTCCTTTTCGTGGGAGCAACCGAGTACGCTTGAGACAGTAGCCGGGTTGTCCTCTTTATGTCGCCTGGGTAATCCCGTAGCGTTATAGATGGTATAATGCATGAGGGCAGCCGTGGTAGGGTTGCGGGACCATCGTCGTTGCTTTGCTCCAACACCCTCAAAACACAGGATGTGGATCTGGGCAGTGTATGAAATCGTTAACATAGTCTTGATATAGCCGATCGTCCAGCCCAGAAGGCAGTAGGCATGAACAGGATATCCAACAACAAGAGCAGCGGCGAGTGAGGGTCTACGTGTCTGATGATGTGAATCTGTCTTGAGCTTCCTGCGCTATTGCTTTGATAGCTGTGCCTGCAAAGCTGTCATTTTGGGCTTACATGGCTCAGGCGGCCGTCTAAAGGGCATGAGTCTGTCTGTCAGATATTTGGTCACTATCGCTAGCATTGAACTCGAAATCCAATAGAGCAGGAGGCCGCTGGGGAACTGAAGCATCAGCGGCCCAATCGCCAAAGCGAGTAGCTTCATCGTCTTTTCGAATGCTTGCGCCGTGCGTGATGACTGTCTACCGTCTCGAGTTCTGGAACGACTCGAGAGGTGAAGGTTTGCGAATAGTGTACCCGAAAGAAGAAACGGTAGGACGAGGCACGGATCTGGTGCCAGCAGATCCGGAAACCACAGGGCACCTTCTTCGGCCAAGGAAGACTCAACTGGGACAGCTGATCCACTCAGTGCATTGAGAGTAGTTTCACGGTCCGTCTCAACACCGATCCCTCTGAGTAGATTGCTTCCAGTCCCCAAAAGCCCCTCGCCTGCACCACACATTCTCCTGAGCGTCTCCATAACCGCAAGCCAGAGCGGGAACTGCACCAGAGGAAGGAAGTTTTTCCAATATTGGCAACCCCATTTCTTGAATAGTTCGATTCTCTTGGCTCGCACTTTCCGCAGAATTTCCCTTTCGCACCGCTGAGGCCCCAACTGTCTCATCGTGCTCATGACCTGATAGGTGATGATATGCCGCCACGCACTCGTCAAGGGAAGCAGATCCAGCTGACGTTGAGTTATTTGATGGTTGGCATAGTGCAATGGCTCTGCAATACAGAGCCGAACGAAAACTGCGGCGAGTGGGATCGTTGCTGCCCAGGAAAGACCGGTGAACGTATGGAGCCCAGTGAACACGTCGTGGATCTGACCAAGTACTGGTTCGATGAATTGATTTCGCCGGGTGCTGTGAAAGCTGCGGAGGTTGCGGAGAGATGTTCGGTGGTACAGCGCAGTGGATTTCTGTGACGGGCGAAAAAGGACCATTGTCCTTTTCCAGCGGAGACTGATGTATAGCGAATCGATTGGGTGAGTATGCTTTTATGTCAATGATCAAGAATCACCGTGCCTGAGGCCACTCTGGAGTATCGAAAAGCCTAGTGGAAGAAGATGTTTTGAAGCTTGGGAACTTGAGGTTCTCGGGGCCCGGCATTTCTTTTAGCCGTCAGCGCGTTGCTTGATACGCGCTGGATCCCTGCCTACCACGTCATAGTCATCGCGAGAGCAATCACAAAAAATTCCAGAAACAATGTTATTGAGCTAAGGGAACCGGAACATCAACCACCAAAGATGCAGAGCTGGATCTCTTCCTATCTTGTTGTCTCTGTTGTTCTAGTTTCTACACTGGTCGCAGCACCCTTCATCGTCCGCTTTACTGGGCAAGCCATTGGATTGTACCTGCGCCGCAGAACTTCAGCCCGGAAAGAGCTCATTCTTGCACGCGTTAAGGTTGAAGAAGACGATTACAAGTCAAAGGAGCGAAGATTAGCAAAATCCGAGGATGAGGAATGGGAGCGGATAGATACCCGTGCCCAAAGGACTGGAGAGAATGCAAGTGAGGACTGGGAAGGAGTCATAGGGTTCTTTCATCCATTTTGGTACTATACTACGTTCTGTGAGCGTTTCCAGGAGATCGTTTAATCAGGGTGCACAGCAATGCCGGCGGTGGTGGCGAGCGAGTACTTTGGGCAGCTGTTCGAGCGACGCAGCAGCGGTGGCCGAAAGCCATTTGCGTGGTGTACACTGGGGATCATGAAGTTGATAAAGCCGCTATGCTCCAGCGAGTAGAGGTTTCAATCCCCTCTTTCATCATGCGGTACGCAGTCTGCTGACTGTGCGCATCACAGAATCGCTTCAACATTCACCTCCACCCTCCTACCATCGTCTTCCTTTACCTTCAAACCCGGCATTGGGTTCTCAGCAGCACATGGCCGCACTTTACTCTTCTCGGTCAATCTCTTGGCTCTCTTATACTCGCCTACGATGCGTTCTCCCTTCTTGTGCCAGACATCCTCCTAGATACGATGGGCTACGCTTTTACTCTCGCCTTCTCGAAATTCCTCTTCCCTACCGTACCTACAGGCGCATACGTCCATTACCCAACAATCTCGACGGATATGCTCGGCTCGCTCGTCGACGAGGCCGGGCAAGGCGTCAATGCAGGAACCGGCAGAGGCTGGAAGGGCTGGGCAAAGACGAGATACTGGCATCTCTTTGCGCGGCTGTACTGCTGGGTGGGAGGTGGTATTGACGTCGTCATGACAAACTCGTCCTGGACGCAATCCCACATCCAATCACTATGGGGACCGAATCGAGCAAAACGGGCGAAGCCTTCCGACGTCGAGGTTGTTTTCCCGCCTGTCGCCGTTAAAGAACTCACACAAGCAATTGACGTTAGCTCCGCCAGCGAGCAGAAGAGGGAGAAAATCCTGCTTTACATTGCGCAGTTCCGACCCGAGAAGAACCATACTCTTATCCTGCGTGCCTTTTCTGAACTGCTGTTCCCAACAAATGGCAGGGAGACGCCTGATGGGCTCAAGGGAAGTAAGCTGGTACTCCTTGGATCGGTCAGACACAGCGATGACGCCACTCGCGTGTACGATCTTCGACTGCTGGCGCATGAGCTGAGGATCAAAGACGACGTCGAGTTTGTCTGCGATGCTTCGTGGCCGGAGATTCTGAAATGGCTGCGCAAGAGCTGGGTCGGAGTTAATGGGATGTGGAACGAGCATTTCGGCATCGGAGTCGTGGAATATCAAGCCGCGGGTCTGATCAGTGTCGTTAACAATAGCGGAGGGCCGAAGGAAGACATTGTGGTGGATTACGAGGGTGGACCTACAGGTCAGTGTTGCAGTGGATTCTCAGCTGCACGGACGAACCAACTGATGGATGAATACAGGATTCCATGCCAGAACGGTCTCTGAATACGCGCAGGCGTTTACGACAGCCCTGACGCTACCACAGGGGGAGAGTTTGGCGATGAGACGGAGAGCTAGGGCTTCCGCGATGCGGTTCACCGAGGAGGCGTTTGCGGCGCGCTGGACCGGGCAAATGGAGAAATTGGTTGACTTGAAGACGAAACGTATTACGACGGGTCGATAGAGGTTTGCTTTCATAGCTGTTATATACCCAGCGAGCTTCTTGATATCACTAGCACTGTGTTTACTTACGCGTTGCTCTGCAGAAAGTAAGTTTGGCGTGGTTGCTTAGACACCAGGTGGGAAAGGACTTTGCAATCAAGCTCCGACTTTACAAAAATCGGAGATGCTACCTCAGGCATATGGATCGTAAGACATTCTGAGTTTGACCTTGTCTATTGAGTCTTTGCGACATCTAAAGCAGCAGAGAGTGAAGCCAAGGGTATCGTACATTGGCCTGTAATATGATAACGCCAATATAGTCTACAAATGAAATAACTGCTAGATTAAAGCTTAGCTTTGAGAACCCCATTCGAGGCGCTGGCTTCAGCGTTCAGCACAACTGTGCCAGTCTTATTGTCTTCGCCAAAAAAGATGACTTCAACTGTAAGATCGTCCCTATCAGACCGTGAGTTACTCGTCATCACCAGTTACACTCGGCGAGGAACGGAGCTCACCTGTATCGTCTCGCGGTCGGGCTCGGAAGCGTCAAAAGGGCGCATACCATATCTCTGTCCCGTCCGCCCAGTGCGTTACGCACGAGGTGTGTCGCGGCGTTCTTATCTTCGACTACGAATCGATCGTCAGAGGAGTTGACCTGCCATTGTAGCTGTCGTATCGGAGCTCTCTGGCCGCCCTTCTCCTTACTATTGGTTTGACTGTTCTTTTCGATCGGCAACTTGGTGTCTGCGTTGCTGATCCAACTCTTGAGCATTGAGCTGCTTTTCCCGCCGTCGCTTGTCGAACCCTTTGCTTGCGATTCGAGCCATTGACCGACGAGGCCAACGACTTCCTCGTTGGTGAGCATCTCCCACAAGCCGTCTGTAGCCATCACCACGAAATCGCCCTTTTCCGGCTCCACCTTAGTTGTTGTGACTACTGGTTCTGCAGTGACGTACGGCGGTGTCCTTAGCAGTTGGGATGGTGTGCGCCCGAAGAAGTTCAGCTTGATGCGCTCCTGTGTCTCTCTAGTCCACTTGTAGAATGAGTCACCGAACGCTCTGCTCGGTTCTAGCCCGCCTAAGATACGCCCGTTTCGAACTACGTTCTCCTCTCCAGGATGTTCTTTGCGTAGGCGGGCCATTTCCGAGGGGGTGCCGCCCGTGTGGTCCTCAGATAACTGCGTTGCAGTCCACTTCCCGCTTACGCCTCTCCTGCCAAGTACAGCACGTGAGTCGCCCGTACAAGCAACCCTCAGTAACTTTGATTCGCTATCATAAAAGGACAGTAAGGCACAAGAGCCTGATAGGGCCGGTGCGAGAAGTTCTGCAGCAACCCGCTTGGAGTTTGCTTTCATGACCTTCTCGACACTTTCGTGGATGATTTCATGGTCCAGACGAATGAAACCTTTCTTGATCGCCGAGTCAATGGAGTCCGGAGTTGGAAAGGTCAGCGATGAGTCGGTAAGCGCTGATTTATAGGTCGCGTTGAGCTCGCGGGCAACGAATGAGATAAGCACTTGGCGCAACTTTGCGGACGTAGTCCAGCCACTGTTATTGACGTCAATTTGGGGTCCGAGAAACGTCCGAGATTCAATTCTACATACCCGTGTCCGTCAAACACGCCCCAGAACATCCAGTCACTGCTCGATGTTCCATTCCTTGTTGCCGCTACACTTTGCGGCACCTCGACAATCTTTTCAGCATGGTCGTCTTCAATTGGGTCGTTGCTGGGTATTTGGACAACATCGTAGCGGACAACGCCTCGCCCTCGGCCCACCAGGTACGACTCTTCGTTCCGCCTAAGTTTCTGCGTAGCTTGTTTCGGTGTCAACATTTCAAGCACCTTGCGGCCTGCATCGTCTGTATGTTTCGAAAGCGGAGCGTCCCCGATAAGCTCCCCGGTATAAAACTCGTCGTTTTCTACGACGAGGGCTCGGCGGGTTGGTTGCGTCGGCTCCTCAGCCACTGCATTCGTTGGGTTGGCTTGTGGGGATTCAGAATCACCCACAACAGATACCACAGTTCGAGTTTGCTGCAGTCCAACAGACGGTGATTGGATATCCCTTCCACCTGTGCTTTGAACTAGGCCTCCTGATTTCGTCGGAGGACTGAGTTTATATGTGTACCATGCTCCAGATGCTACCAGCGTCGAGATTAGGGCCAAGGAAAAGTTGCGGAAGTACATGGACGTCGTCGATCTTCGCGGTGGACCATCGTCTCTCGTTGGTGTTGATGATGCTGATCGCACACCTTTGGCACAGCTCGAGGGATCAATGGGCGAGCTATTGTTCAAGAGAGGCCTCCGCACTGAAACGAGTCGAGCAGTGCGGAACAAATGAACAGTCGCACGACGCATTGAACGAAAAGCAAGGCGTCAGTCCTGCGGGCGCTGACGGGACATTGATTGCGACTGAAGGAAGTCGGCAGATGTTGACCCTTCCGTCATGGAAGTACGTAACTCCACTATTACCATAAGTGCAGAATAACAGTATGACAATTGGTAAACTCATATTTCAACACCGCAACGGTCCATAACTGCTCCGCCTAATAAACCCCAAAACCACTTGCCATTACTCTCGATTTCAGGATTAAAAGCGTCAAAGATGTCATCCCGTGCTTTGCGGAAGCTTCAGCGCGAGCAAGAGCGGCGCCAACAGCAAGTGCACGACGAGGAACGCTCTTCTGATTTGGACGACGAGAATGATGACCAGAGTCTGAGGAACACTAAACAAAATATGTTTGATATGTTAAACGAGGGCGAGGCTTCTCAGGCTGATGGCGAATACGATAATCCACCTGAGGAAGCTGAGCTCGACGAGACAAAGAGTCTGGAAAACGTCAAACCACAAAACCCGGCGAAAAAGAAGAGGAAGAAGGGGAGACAGCAAGCGTCTCAAGTAGCCACTCAGAAGTCAAATGGTCAGACGAAACCGAGTGGTCACACCTCTGACGAGATAGATCGTGCACTCAAAACGTTATCAATGAACACGAGCCCTTCTAAAGCTGGTTACCAAAACAATTCGATCGATGACGGCACGCAGAGTTTGCACAGTCTCCTGGCGGTGGACCCGAAGAATTTGAATTCTATAAATGAGATGAAGAGACTCTTTGGCAATGCAGTCCTCGATGCTGACAATCACGGTGCTGCTCCTGCCGGAGCTGGGAGACGACGGGGAAGGGGTCCACAGATGCTGGACTTGGGAGGGGCTTTGGCAGGACGGAATGCGCCAGGAGGCCGAGGACAGGGGCTGAGTGGCCTGGCTCTACGAAGGAATGTCTTCATGCAGGGCAAGGAGGAATGGCCACGAGGCACAGGCGGCGGATTGGGCATGGAAGTTGTAGAAAAGCACGATGATAAAACGATCGAGTACAGATTTGTACACAACACTGCGTATCAAGACGTACAGAGGCAATTCGAGTCTTGTGTAGAGAGTATGGATCCGCAGCGGATGATCCAACTCCTGCAATTCAATCGTACGGATATCTTGACCTCTACCTCATAGTCTCCGCTAAGTCTACCTGCAGCATACCATATCTCGACGTTGTTACAAGTCTCTGACATTGCTAAACAACAAGGTGATCATTCCGTATCAGGAGACCTTCTGGAACGCGCACTGTTCTCGTTTGGCCGATCGGTTCATTCGAGCTTTTCTTCATCCATTACAGAAGGAAGAGCTTGCCTTGACTTCCGGCGCCCTGAAAATCGGGAGTTTTGGCTTGCAGCATGGCGATATACCACCAACCTCAGCATGCGCGGAACGTGGCGGACTGCATATGAGTGGGCGAAGCTTCTCCTCAGTCTCGATCCGGAAGGCGACCCATACCGGATAGGGTTGGTCATCGATCAGTTCGCACTTCGCGCTCACCAAGCTGAACATTTATTGGCGCTGGCCAAACACCCGATTCTGAAAGAGACATGGAGAGGTGCACCCAATATCGAGATCTCCAAGGCCTTAGCAGAGTACCGACTGGGTCATGGCAAAGACTGCCGAGCTTCTTTGGAGAACGCCATTCAGACGTTCCCTTGGGTTTTCGAACGGCTTTTCCATGAGCTGAATATCAATCACTTACCCAAATCCATCTGGGGTTCACAAGCGACAACCAATGTCGACAAACTCTGGTCCGAGTTATATGTTAGGCGGGCCAAGGACCTTTGGAATACTCCCGGGGCAACCTCCTTACTTGTCGAGGTAGCCGAATCTACCAAAGCGAAGGGCAGCATGAGTGTCATCACCCGCGACGTGACCCTTGACGAGGCCCGCCATGTACTCTTGTCCGATACTCCTGAATTGATTAGTCTAATACCACGCAAATACACCGCCATGCAGACCTCTAGCTCTGATCCCCTGCCGCCACCAGACAATCTACCGTCGTATAAAATATCTACCTCTGACAGTGAATCCTTCGATACGTCCAGTCCACACAACTATATACCACAACATCAGACAAGAGATCTCCCTCCGGATGAAGCATCGGAATTACAAGGCCTGCAAGCATTCTTCTCCCGTGTAGTGTCATGGCTTCGCGCAGGTAGCCTCTCAGACGGAGAGAACGCGCAAACATTAGAAGATATTGATCGCGCGGTTGCTGAATCCGGTGTACCTCTCGAGGTGATCGAAGAAAGACGTGTACGCATGATCGAACTACAGGAGCGCTTACAACGTGGAAGAGATGGTAACAGGGCGGAAGAAATTGCCAGTATCCTCCACCTCGAACGAATCCTGGAAGAGCAAGAAAATCGGGACCCTCGCGATCAGGATGAGGTGGCGGCGCCGCAGGAAGAAGAGGGATATGACGACGAAAGAAATCAAAGATGGCTCGCCGGACGTGGTCTTATGCAGCTGCGAGACTTCATTGCTGTCAACGGTGTGGACGAGGGCAACTGGGCCGAGGAGGTGGACGCAGGGCCCGTCACCGAGTATGTCAGGCGTGTCCTCGAGCTGCAACTCCGCGCGACGAGAAACTTCATTCTCGACTATGTGCTTCAGCAGGGCATTTCCGGCCAGGCGCGGGAACTGGTCGATCGATACATTGAGAATGTAAGTAGGGGTATGGAAGGATGATCTGACTGAAAGCGCATTCGGCATTGTCAGGGCTCTATAGAGCATTTAAGGTCGACTAGAATACTGGGATGTTCTTTCTCGTCGCGGATGGAGTATCAGGGTTTCGGACGTTAGGAGGATGTACGGCTACAGGTATGGGTAGGATTGAGGACCCTTTAGGGCATGGTGTCATGTATTTATAGTCACTTTCGAGAGAGCAGTAGTAGGTAGGTATGGTAGTTATTCGTGGGAAGTTCTTCAAGTGAAACCGTGTGTAACTGATGGATGATGTGGTCCATGTCTCAAGGATTGCGCCATGCACCAACATCATATCGTATACATACCTGGTAAGTCAAATATAGAGGACTATTTCCAAATCATCCCCATGTCTTAAACGGTGTCTGGAATCTTCGGGTGACACTTCCCTCGTCAGGTACTGCATCCCAGCGAACACGATTTGTCGAGTCGCCGTCTCCATGAGATACAGATCTCTTACCCTGTACCATGGTGACACGCCTCAAAGGCCACGCGTCGAACCTCTACCATGTCTGTATGTGCAGTAAACAATAATAATTTAGCCTCCAGTCTCCGCATCATGACTTTACCCCAACTGTGGCGTCGACGAACCCCCACCCAGCTTAAGCCAAACTTACGGGAGTACCTTGACGTTAGTGTAGAAAGCAGTTGAGTACTTTAGACCCAGACCTTTCGTGACTCAAAGACCTTCATGTAGAAAAGGGTCCTTAGCGTAGGTCGGACCTGGTCGGCGGGATTTGCATATGCATTTGCCGTTCGGATGCGGCGGGAGGTTGTAGAGATCATCTCTCGAGCAGTAATGATCTGCTATCGACCAGGGCTCCCATTGGTAGCCATCTCCTGCAGTCACAAACTCCTCGCAAAATGGACTTGAATTAGTGCAAAATCTCCAGTTCATATATACTTGCTCAAAGAGAGAGCAGTCTGACTTATTGCATTGATTTTTATAGGCTACTCCGACGCACAGAGACGTCGGTCCTAGGTAAGTCTGGGTCTCTTAGACCGACACTGACTTGTGGCGTTTGTGGCGACAGCCCTTCAGCTCTCAGTGTATCACGAAAGCGGCTTTTTCTCCCTTCCGTGATATGAGAAGCCTCACCAGAGTCGTCCGAGTTCACGATTGGTGCTATGCTCTGTAGTGTATTCTCCTGCCTCTTCTATATAAACGTCCGTGTTTTGGGTATATGTATCGGCATATTTCCGGCCGATTCTGTCTTTCTCGTGCCACAAATCACTACGTGAGCCGGAAACTGCTTGCAAAGAACGACCACTTGAGTCAACAAACCAGGGCATAGGTATCTGAACTCAAGCTATTTATTATGAGTCTTCTGCGGAAGACTTGATATCCAGACCTACTCAACTCGGGGTAGGCACAAGAGCGTCTACCTCGAACGCTAACAGCCGCACATCACCGGATTCAATCAAGGTGAGTTGTACCAGCATCTTGGTCTAGCATATATATTTAATATCTAGTTAGTTCATAAGCAATGGATTTTCGAGATTCAGGCAATGGTGTCGAAGAGCGTTTCCAGCATGCCGCTTTCCCAGGATCCAGCGCCCCTCAAAGAGCCAGCAGCACACAGAGGGCCGACGACCCTCATTTTGATGTCTTCGAATGGTACCCCAAGTATCAGAGCTGCCGACGCTACTTCTTTGATCATGCACAACACAGTAACCCAGTCCAGGCCGTCGCAGCATTCATGAACATAAATCTCCCATTCCAACGAACAGACCACTTGGAAAGCTTATCAACCACGCACTTGCCAGGGCTAGCTGGAATGTCGAGCTCGAGGGCGCCACATCTACGGCCGGGTACGACAGCGTCATCCATGTATCAATCTCCAGCATATCACATGTCCCTCGTTCCTTACCTCCGGAGGCTCGTCGTGACGGGCTTTGACTTCCCGGGCGTACTGCATGGCTTCTTTGGCGACGACTGGGCTGCGGGGATCGGTTCGCTTCATGAACAGGAACGACGCAACTATCTGTTCGCAGCCAAGAGCGGTGGTTGGGCATCCGTCAAAAAGGACTACGACATGCTGCCCTTCGAGACGGTGCCTTTCTTGCGACCATTGCAAGGTCCGTTGGACGCGGAGATCGACGCGGCGGAGAAGACGTGGAGTGAGTGGTTGGCTATGGAGGATTGGATGGTCGGATCGCGAGCTCCTGAATCGATGAACGAAGGCCCTCAGGGTAGGAATCGGGTCACGCGGTGACCGAGTCCTGTTATCTAGCTACTGGGCTGGTACGAGGTGCTCAACCCTATGGCTTGGTAGGTATCTCTATTTAGCAAAAGGTTTCCACAGTCAGAGTCCATACTTTGTTTGCTAGCGAACTTCGGGGCATGGAGCACGCAGAACACTGAATTGTAATATAGCCGGGGCGGGAGCAGGTTATGGCTGAAGCACCTGCGGTGTAAGGCAGATACTGTGTCCCAAACTGTTTTCGATAATATCATCACTACTCCCAAGGGTTATCGCAAGTCCCGTCACCTAGTTGTCTGAGTTGGTGGAGTTGTCAAATAGACAGTCCTTAATCTTTGGCCAAGGGATTCCCCTTGTTCTTCGGGTACACATCGTGGGTAAGCGATCTTCTAGGGATCTTCAGGCACCGTAAGTCGCAATTAGGCTGGCTCCAGGTGCCTCGGGCCCTCAAGGTACGTGTACCTAAGGTAACCATGGTCGACTGACGTAAGAGTCCCAAAGGAGGAAAGCGGCCGCAGTTGTCCCGCAGAGCCTCCGGGGTTGTTCCGACGTTGTTCCGACGTTTCTTGGGTCCTCCAACGATGCGAACTTGTTTATGCTGATCCTTGCGTGAGACAGCCAAACTCAGCGTCTTTGGAACTGCCAGCTATGATTGATTGAGCTTATGGGTGCCCCAGCAGACGCCTGGGCGAGGTTCATCGAACAATGCGTACTCAAGCGCAAGTCGATCGACGACTTCGAGGCTTTGGTCAGAGTCCAATCCCGTGTGACTGCCATTACCTCCTCCGAACTCGCCCAGATTATTCTTGAGCCACACTCGCTGTCCTCGCTCCTCGCGCATCCATTGTTACCACGCTATGTTGAACGACTGGTCCAGTTGGATCACCTTGAAGTCCACCATGTGTTGCTCTCCTTGCTGGAATATTCTCCTTATGGCTCCAAGACCGTGCCCCCAGTCGATGACACAGAGAAGTCAGACAAAACAGCCAACGGGGCGGTTACTCATGGCTATACGGACACCATCAAAGATCTCCATTCGGAGGTCCTGCACCGGATCGCCAGACTCATTGCTAGCGGGTGGGAGCCACAGAAAGCTCGATGGTTCAGGATCATGAAGGCCGTATCGCAATGGATGTCGAGTATTGCGACTTATACCGGTCCCCGCCACGTCGAAGAACATGCCATTCCAGTAGCTATCGGTACTGTCTTCTCCGTTCTTGTTGAACGTGACTCTGCGAGTAATTCTTGGGCATCGTCAATCCCGGAAGGTACTTTGCTTGATTTCCTTATTTGTCCAAGGTTCATCCTAATGCTTCTCGGAATTCCAAGTGAGGCAACCGAGAAAAGTCACTTAAAATGCTCTCCACATCTGATGTTCTGAAAAACAACATTACTCACATGGTGCCATCTAGGTCTTCGTAAAGCCATCGGACACTCCTTGTCTCTTTTCATACCTTTGCTCTCACCATTGCTACCTGTGCTTGCAGTTCAGCTTGAGAACATCCAGAAGCAGTACGACATGTTTTATGGGGAGCTCAACGGGGTGCTTCATGAGAGCTTGATGCCAGACGTTGACTTTGCTGGATTACAGTTTCAAAACGGTGTTCTGGATGGCCCTCCGCTTACTTCTAGAGCTGGTCTGTACATATACCTCAACGCACTGGTAAGTCTTACAGATGTTATGCAACTGGAGCCAGTGTTGACATAGTCTAGCTTGTTGGGCGACCCCTGTGTGACGATAGTATGTTCATCAGCTATCTCAACGCGCGGTACAAGGTGAGCGATGCAATGTGACCCTCATATTCGGAGCTGATGGGACCTAGAGCGACGTAGCAAATCTTGTCATCGATCTGATCACTGCAGCGTTCGATGTACTATCAAGTGCCATGTATCGCAATGAGTCAAGCCAAATGATGTTTCTGCTCCGTTCATACTTGGTCAACAAGCTACCCGTCCTTCTTACGATATTCTCAACTTCGATCATGCCACCGTTCACAATTCAATGGTGTATCACGGAGGCTCTTGGCCACGTCGACCCACAGGCTTTTCCTTCATTGTCGCAGATGTTTGGACCTTTGAGCGGCAGCGGCATGCTCTCCGACGTCCGCCAAGAATTCCTCTTCGCTTGCGCTCTGCATGACCTGATAGCGGAAGATAGCATTGAACACTTACTGGGTGAACCACCAATGCAGACTTTGCCAGCTGGAGGACGCTACTCCAAGGAGGATTTGGTCAGTCAATGTTCAGTCAACCCTGAGAAATTAGAGGAGCTTGTCGGAGAGCTGGAAGGCTTGGACGGAAACGCTGGTGCAATAGCAGGTGCGGTAGTGGAGGTAAGGTTGCTCTAGAAAAGTGAAGAATCCCTTACTGAGTCTACGTTAGATAATCCAGACTCTTTGCGCGACGAAAGAGACTATGTCCTTGAAAACGCTCTCCAACAACTTGTCAAGGAGACACCAGGCTCTCGATGTTCTGTTGTTGTTTCATTCGACGTTTACTATTCTACAGCCCCTTTGTCAACTTTTGGATAAGTGGAGATACGATGCGGGTCAAGGTATGGACTATCGGTTACCGTGCTGAACTCGTACTCATGTCCTGCAGGCGAATTCCAGCCTGTGTATGACGAGTTCGGTAGCATCCTGCTCTTCATCCTCACTGTTCAGAAGCGCTACGACCTAACGCCAGATGATCTCGGCATTGTCGACGGCGAATCTTTCATTACACGCCTTATCGAACGAGGCTCGGTACCTAAGAACCCTGAGACTATGTCTGAACTCGAGGATCAACACTTTTCTGGATGGATCAGTAGCCTCTACGAGACTGATGGTATCATTGACGATATGATGTCCTCATGTAGTCCGCAGGATTTCTACCTTATGGTTCCCACTCTTTTCAGCCAGAGTCTTCTAGCTTGCGAGAAAGGGGTGCTCGACTTCAACACACTGAGAGGTGGTTTGGAGTGTAGGTGACATTGGTTTATAATGCCATGAGGAAGAGCTAATTGTTGCCAGATCTTCTTCTACCGTCGCTGTTACCGTCGCTGGTTAGCGCTTTTACTTGGCTAACAACCAATCTCTGGGAAGCTCAGGGCGACATTACAATCTTGATGAAGGTTCTCCGAACTCTGATCAAGTCCAGTTCTATTTCGGGTGAAGCCCAAGCGATGCACAGCACCATCCTCTGCATCGTGGCTGACCCTCTCGAGCACGTGCTTCAACAGCGTCGTCGTTTGGAACCCTCTAGATCTGACATTGACCCCATCATCGATGCCTTGAAGCCTCACTTATTCTTCAAGCGTACCGGCGCCAGTCATCATACCGAGTTGGAGACATGGACATCGACACAGGGAGGTCTGATGGCCAGTATCCGCAACACATTCCAGTCTCTTGTCCTATGGGCGACTGCACCCGAAATGAACATGACCACCCCACCGTATACTCACCGTCAACTGATTGCCGGCGTGAGAATACTAGGCGCCGAACGGATCATTCACGGCCTTGTAGAAGAAGTCAAACTCCAGACCGAACACAACAGCGGGGACTTGGCGCTTGAAATCGCCACAACGATGATATGCGCACCGACCACAGCAGACCCCACAATGCTGCCAGCACCGCTCGACGCAAACGGAGTATCGATTCCTGCACCGAAATCGAGACTGAGTCTTGTTGAGGCCCTCAAGTTGATGCTAGATGATACGTTGGGTCGATATAGCGGAAGCGACCATACCATGATGGAGGACTTTGACCGTGGGACTGCTGAGACAATCGTGCGGCTGCATCGCAGGGTCGAAGCGCAACTTGCAGCCACACCTCAAGCGCTACCGGACATGATGCAGAACATGAGCCTGGATGCAGAGACCGCTGCCGTTGCCGCTGACGCAGTGACTGGAGGGCTACAAATGGACTTGGGCGTGACAGAAACGATAGATGACGTTCTGGAAGCGGCCGGAGGTGACATTCTGACTGGGGACGACTTTCTGAGCTTAGAGATGGGCGCAGGAATGGATTTGGGATGATGTGGGTGATGAGTTTCGATACCCTGGATGGAACCATGTACAATGTGCAAATATCCAGCTGAATTTCAGTTTGGAACTGAACAGGTCACTGTTTTGATTTTGATCAAGCAATACACATGTGAGATAGACAGCAAAATAGGTTTCTATCAAAACCCTACTTCCATCGGCGTGTGGTGAAGCTAACAAGTACGGCTTCTTGGCAAAGCTGCCCCACGTAGACTTGGCCGTGCTGTGAACGAGCTAAGACCCCTACCGCAGAGTTATACAAACTGTCTCCCACCTCATCACACCACTGCTAGTCTCCCCACCAGTCTTCCTCCCTTCCATTCTCCCGTCCATCTCTCCCTCCAAAGATCCCAACCGCTCGAACAAGCAACAATGGCATCCACGGACCCCCCCACCCGCATCCGCATCTCCCTCCCTCTCCTCGCCAAAATGATCGACCACTCCCTCCTCCACCCAACCATGACCGACGCCGACATCACCCACGGCCTCCACCTCGCCCTCACCCACAACGTCGCGACCGCCTGCATCAAACCCTACAGCATCCCGCTAGCCCGACAGATCCTCTCCCCGCCCTCATCGACCCACTCCTCCTCCTCCGACCCCGCCTCGACCTCGATACCAACCCCCACCGTCGGCATCTGCCCCGTCATCGGCTTCCCCCACGGCAACTCCACGACCGCCGTCAAAGTCTTCGAAGCCACCTCCGCCGTGCGCGCCGCGGCCGGCGGCAGCAGCACAGACAACGTGGTGGAGATCGACATGGTCGTGAACGTCGGCAAAGTGCTCAGCCACGACTGGGGCTACGTGGAGAGCGAAATCGCCCAGATCAACGACGCCGTCACGCGCGACGGCGGGGGCATCCTCAAGGTCATCTTCGAGAACGACTACCTCGGCGACGGGGAGATTGTGCGGCTGTGCGAGATCTGCACGCGCGTGGGCGTGGCGTTCGTCAAGACGAGTACGGGGTATGGGTTTGTGAAGGGGGATGATGGGCGGTATGGGTATGCGGGCGCGACGGCGAGACAGGTGCGTTTGATGAGGGAGCATGTTGGCAGTGGGGTGGGGATTAAGGCGGCGGGGGGGGTCAGGACGTTGGATGATGTGCTTTTGATGAGGAGTTTGGGCGTTGCTAGGGTTGGGGCGACGGCGACAGTGGCGATTTTGGAGGAGGCGAGGGGGAGGGGGATTGGGGAGGAGGAGGTCGAGGTTGAGTTTAGGGCTGGGTGAGGGCGGGGGTGGTGGAGGATGTGTGTGTGGGTTTGGAGCGTGTAGGGCAGGCGCGAGTGGGAGGTTTTTCTGGGCTGGGGTTTCGGTTGGGACGGGGTTACGGGAAGTGCAAGATGCTGGCTGGTTGATATTAAGGGCTTTTGGAAATGCGTTGGGACTTGTCTATACACGTTTTGTTTCTTGGACATGTAGAAAAGGGGGCTTGACCTAGTCCACTGTCACCCAAGCTAGATTGATTTTCAGATGGAGCGGCGCTTGTACGAGTACATAGCTATGAAAGCTTGGGTATAGCACAAGGAACACAGGAAAAAGCATGCTCGCATCGCACCACGACCCTCTGAGGCGCCAATTAGCCAATTATTAGAAAAGCCTCGCAAGTGAAATCATCTCAACACATGAATGCGCCCTGGATCGTTGTAGTGGCCAACGCTGCAATGGACGCAGCTGCAACGAAGAAAAGCCCCGAGACTCCAGAACTTCGTCATTTTTCATCTTCCTTCACCCTCGCCATATCCGTTCGGACTTCATCGACTTTCTCCACATCGCTATCTTCTTCACTGACTTCACCCCAACCCGAGCTTCGCCGGCTGACGCGGCCCGTCATAGCGACGTCCCGAGGACTGGCCAGTGGGCTGGCCATACCACCAATGCCCACAAAGCTCCCTGTAATGCTATCATTCCGGCCGTGTCCTACCAGACCGCTCCTCACACTCGCTCCGTCGACGGTATTGGCGTGCTTGCCCGCATAGTAGCTGTTGCGATCGCTGCTCAGTGCAGGCGCAACTCCGGTTGAGGAATAGACGCTTGCCCGCTCCGGATTGGGAATGCCGCCCATGCTTGGTCTGCTTTGGTACAAAGCGCCGGATGCTGCTGTGCTGGAGTGCTCTCCTACGCTGGCGCTCAGCACGCTAAGTGGGAGACTTTCCCGGCTACCGCCAAAGAGGGAAGATGGTGCGAGTGCACGTATGGAGGCGTTGGTGTCTAGGGAATTTCGTCGCCGTCGCTTTGATGATGACGCAAGGGTGAGGATGGAAGCATTGTCGGTCAAGATATTGTTGGCCGTCGCGGTGGTATAGGTAGCCGGATGACCACAGCTGGTCTGTGGTACTAGGTGGGATGGAACAGCCGAGGCGGGGGGAGAAGAAGGGAACTGATGGGAAAAGTGGGAATGTGTTTGGATGTGACTACTGTTGTGGGGGTTTTGGGAGGAAGAAACGACTGGACCGCCTAGTTGCATTTGATTGTTGCCGCCTCCAGGTATGAGGTTAGAGGGCGCGGAAGACTGGATGGTGGTGAGAGTGGTCGTCAGAGAGCGGACTGAAGGAGCCGCCGACGAAAAAGTACTTCCTTCGCCTCCACCGATAGAGCTTAAATGGCCACCCGCTGTGGATCTAGTGCCTGCTTTTGATTGTGCAGTATCTGAATTCAAGGTGTCTGGGTTTGTTGCGACGGTCGGTGCTGCCGATTTGTTGCTGATTGTCGGTGGTTGCTGGCTATCACTGGACGTCGGGAGAGATTGTTTGCTATGCGTAGGTGAGACAAAGTTGATGCTGCGGCCGGAGAGTTGGGTCGACATTGAGGGGTGACAATCGCCGCTAAGAGCGACGAAAGGTTTCGCCTGTTGTGAGATGTGGTATGGGTTGTTCTTGAGACCGTTGGTCTTTTTGGGTTTTTGAGCAGACGTCCCGTTTGTTCCCTTCCCGGACGTGTTAGGACTGCTGACAGAAGAGGAGCTCTTTAGATTGGCGAGCCGCTTCATCCAGGCCGAAAAAGGACGTCGACGCGAATGTCGGTCTGTCATAATGCTTAGCTGAGTAAAGTGAGAGAGGTGTACTTTAATAGGCAACACGAAGTAACAGTAGAGATTTAGTCCTCGAAGCGTTGGAGTTGTGCAACGTACCCTGCGGCCTAGCTGCAGCTTCAGCGGTAGCCATTGTCCAGGTTACGGTGCCAAAGTGAACAGAGATCAAGTAGAAAGATCTGATGAGGTCTGATGCTTCAACACCTAATGTGCTGGCAAGCTCACTGTGAGAATGCTCAAAGCTCCTGGTCTGCTGATGACAGGTGATGATAGTGAGAGTGTTGACGACACCCTGCCAGTCGGACAAACAAGGGAGCTGCCTGCTCGAATCTGGCCGAGCTTATGCAAGGGGCAATATATAACTGATCTGTATTATTTGGGGCAGTTGAAATCCAAGAAGTGAATGGTGACGAGTTGAAGTTGGCATCTTCGTTTCAAACGGGGCCTGCCGTCTACACCTCTAGAATACATCTATACAGCTTGTTCACTGCCATCAGGGCTTCAGAAATGCTTATCTAGGCCACTGAGATTCATGAGCTACGAGTTCTCAAGCCTTAATCAGGATAGCTGAAAAAAGTCAACATAAGTCAACTCTCGTATGATTTCATCAAGTTGCGATTGCCTCTGGAGGAAGTGGCGACCACCGTGAAGGTGCCGCCGATGCTGTTGCAACAGACCGTGCTGGAAGAAATATCAACGCCAGTCACAAGAAGTTTGGAAGATGCCCAGAGATTATTGGAGACAGAATCTATATCCGGGGCCTAGGTTGTTATGACTGCAGCGGCAGCGCGTATCCGACCTCTACCTGCGGATGCGATCGCGCAGATCAAGTCCTCCACGGCCATCACGTCACTAACTGGGGCGTTACTTGGTCTTGTCAGCAACTCACTCGACGCTGACGCTCGCAAAGTGGACATAACAGTGGACTTCCCGCGTGGAGCTTGTACAGTCGAAGATAATGGACTGGGCATACTGCCAGCAGAATTCGGTGAAGACGGAGGGCTTGGGAGACTACATAGTCAGTCTAACAAGATGGATCCCTTCCTACTGCTTTATGATCTTAACGGAAACTTAGACACATCCAAGTATGATGATGCCCGACCGATGTATGGCCGCATTGGCGCGTTTCTATTCTCACTTGCGGCCGTCTCTCTTGTCTCGATCACTTCCCGTCGTTGCTCTAATTTTTCATATTGTACAATCACTCTACATCGGTCGAGGGTCATTACTAGACTTCTTCCGGCGCCTCCGCATCAGCAGCTATCCGTCCGAGAGCATGGTACGAGGGTAACGGTTCGGGATCTGTTTGGTAATATGCCTGTAAGGGTCAAGCATCGTGCTGTTGCATTTCAGGGCTATGAAGGGAACAACAAAGAATGGATCAACCTGAAGAGGAGCATTGTAGCACTTCTTCTTGCTTGGGGACGACCAGTCACAGTCATTGCTAAGGACTCGGATGGTAACTGCAAGTTCGTCATTCGCGGTTCATCAGAGGAACCCTACGTACGTGACAGCAGCACAAAAATTGCGAGGAATCGTTCGTTCAAGATGTCATCCGTTCGCAGTATTTTATCGCAGGCAGCTTACATCTCCCCCACCGACTGGGGAACCTGGGTTGTGACTTCAGCTCGCACGATTACGATGACCGTACGGGGTTTCTTCTCACTCCAGCCTGCGCCATCAAAGCATGTGCAATTCATATCCGTTGGCATCCACCCGATAACTGTTGAAGGCGTTGGTATTGAGTTGTATGATTCGATTAATCGTATGTTCGCATCGTCAAGCTTTGGAGTACTCGAGGATAAGTCCAAAACGGATGCTTCTGAGATGGACCGACCGACGAAAGACGGACGTGTTAGAAGCAACGGACCTACTAAAAAGCAACTCAAGGGAGGCAGGAAAGGTGTGGACAGATGGCCAATGTTTCATGTTCAGGTAGATGTGCATACTTCCGAACAATCGTTCTCAACAGTCAACGACGACATCATCACGAACGAGCGGAGCTTGAATACTCTGATAGATGTTTTGGGCGAGATGATCACACAGTTTCTCAAAGAACATCATTTCCGGTCAGGATCGAAAACTTTAAAAAGGATGGCGGGAATCACCCACAGAGCCTCATTGTCTTCGCCGTCCTCAGCGCCGACTAGCTTACCTTTGGCAGCATCCAGTGCTACACCTGTTCGTGCCGGAAACACTAAAGCCGTCATCATCCCGCAGAGTGGGACATGTTCCGGAACTAAGTCGCCAACTTGTCTGACAAGGCCTTCAGCAGAAGAGAAACAGGATACAAACAACTATAATCGCAAGTCTAAAGGCCAAGACAATTCCAAGACTGACCAGACTCGTATACCCTCCTTTTCCAAACCTCAGCGTAATGGCAACAATAATATGTTTGGTAGCTGGAGTAGGATAAAAGCTGGAAAGGGAGACATGGCCGATGTATGCGCAGGCTTACCGACCACCAAACTCTGCAAGCAACTGATGCGGTCTCCTCCAGTATCTAATACTGAGCGCGTGCTCGAGGGGACCGGAGCTGGGAAGCTACCCATGACCGCAGCCCTGAAGGCTCCAGATCATGCAGCAAACGGTTTTTATGAGGGTATATTGCGTGAGACGTCAAATCTTTCTCCCTGCACTATTCCAGTGGGCACCTCTGAAAAGTCAGTGCCACAGAGTTCTACTCAAGCTCTGTTAAAAGAGGCTGAAGTGGAAGATAGGGGCGCTGCCGCTGATGAAGTTCTAATTTGGACGAACCCCATCTCCAAAACGAGTCTCGCTATCAATGCACGTACTGGTATAGCTATGCCACGACGTCCCCACAGACCATTCTCTCCACCGAGTGCGGCGGGATTGTCAACGACATCAGGCGACTCTCGTCCACTTTGCCGAAGGAAACCATCTTCCCTCCTGCACGCTCAGAAAGACCTTAAGAAGATTCCGAAGGCAGACTCTTGGGTTGGGAAATTCCTCGAAACCTGGGACAATCCCGTATTCGCGCAGACTGAAGAGGCAATACCCCATGTCCAAATGTGTGAGATAACGAATGAAGCAGCATCGAAAGGACTTGATTGGGAGCATCACCGTCTGCAGAGTGGTGCCGGAATCTTGGGGAAGTTATCAAAAGACGCCTTGAAGGATGCCGAGATCATAGCTCAGGTAGATGACAAGTTTATCCTCATCAAGATGGAAGCTGAATCTACACTCTACGGTCCAGGGGATGGTCCATCTATTGACAGGCGCTTACTAGTGCTTGTTGACCAGCACGCGGCTGATGAGCGCTGTCGTATCGAAGAGCTAATGAGGGAGCTTTGCAGACCACCGGCCTCCGAAAGCGAGCAAGGCTGTTGCAGTTTGGGCTACAAGTCTCAAATTATCACTACTCCGCTAACGAAGCCAATCACGTTTCCGGCATCTGTCCATGAGAGCGACATGTTCAAACTACACGCAGGGCATCTTGCGGACTGGGGTATACTCTACGATGTTGTGAAATGCCTGAAAGACCCTGCGAGGAAAGAACTCGGGAGTGCACACAGAATAGCCATAAAGAGCCTGCCGCCGGCAATCTTCGAAAGGTGTAAGATGGAACCGGCTCATCTGATCAGCCTCTTACGTAGCGAAGTCTGGGAAAACGAAGGAAAGGGCTGGTGTGGGGGAATCCTTCCAGTCAGACAAAACTCACAGACCAACGTACCAGGAGAGACTTCAAACTCTGCCGAGGCTGAAGATCGCGAGCGAGAGGAGCATGGCTGGCTCCGACGGATCGGAGACTGCCCTCAAGGCATTCTGAACATGCTGAACTCACGTGCTTGCCGAAGCGCCATCATGTTCAACGACCGGCTGTCTCGAGAACAGTGCCAGACGTTGATAGCAAATCTGGCGCAATGTGCTTTTCCATTCCAGTGCGCACATGGCAGGCCTTCGATGATCCCGCTCGTGGATCTTGGCGGTTCCGGTACGGAACAGCTCCGGCTTACGGCATTTGGCGCATCTGGGGAGTATTCTACGGGAGGAGAAGAACACCCGACATTTGTCGAGGCATTCAGCAGGTGGAAAGGTATATAAGGAGACTGTTCACGTGTGAGGTTGGGCGTGGCAAAACACGTATACGAGGACTGATCTTCTATGGTGGCTTGTTTACAGTTAGCTTTTATCTATCTTGATCGACGAAATGTAAAATTAGCACATTTGCGGCTCTGACTCTAAGGCGCCACCAGGATGCCGACACAAATAGGACTCGTCATCTAGTAGAGGATTCCAGCCACTACCATCCCCCCTTTCTCAGCTTTGGACCCTAGAGAATTCTGTGTGGATACGAGCGACGGGCCTGGACAAGAGATGGGTAGAAAAGAAGGCGGTCGAGGCAACGACGAGAGTGGACGACGGCAAGGAAGGATACCCTATGAATTACATAAAACCGGTTGTTTTCGGCATACATACATACTTCTCACAAGTCGATGCCTGAAGGCTTCTTCAGGTGTCTGATCTGTCCCCTTCGCACTCGCACACACAAGTCCCGTCCCTTCGGCACAAGTACCTGGATTTGCCCGAGGTAAGGTTCACAAACCCTTACCTTATGTCTGTCTCGAACCCTCGAGTCGAATCGAGCCAGTGCGCACGGACCGGACGGGATCGATGATGTTTGAGGTTAGGTTTAGGTCAAGATTTCGGCTGGCAGTCCCTTGGAATGGAGTTGCTACTGTACGTCTTTTGACGTCTTTTGTAGACTAGTTGAAAGTTCGAAAAAAGAAAGCCGTGCATGCTTGATTTTACTGTAGTTGCAAGGAACATACACTTTCGACACTCTTCACCTTTCCCGTTCGTAGCTTCCGACAAAAGAGAAGGTTGCCGTCGGTAGAGGAACTTGGCATTTCTCCTTTGCGACTGCTCGGGTTGCCGACGTCTATCTACATATGTATGGCGTAAGTCAAGTGTGCTGTCATCGGTGCCGCTAGGTGGAGGCATCTTATCTGCCGGCATGGGCTGTGCGGGCGGGATGGCTGCACGGACGTTGCGGATCGGGACGGGCTCCACGTCTTCGAGTCCTTCATGATGGTGGTGGTGTGGTGTGGTGGTGACAAATGTTTGGTGATCGTCGTTGTCTGGGGTGTCGATTGCGAAATGTTGGAGGGCCGGGGATCCTTTGGTCAAGGTGGAGGGGAGCTGCTGTCAAAAGAAACAACCCTGTCGTGTGCTACAGGGTGTTACTCGCATCTACAGAGCCAACTTACCTATCATCCAAACGGGATCACAAGTCTGCGTCTGCCGCGTACGACTGCTCGAGTCCTACGTGGGCCTCTGCGTGGGCCTCTGCGAGGAGAACCACCGCCTTCACGGCGTCTGTGCGCTTACGAAGATGATGAAAGAGATGCAGGTACTGTACTTGGGAAGAGGCGTCGCTCCCCTTCTCAAGCCTCTCTCGATCAATGGACCGGATTGGGCGTTCGACCCCTGGCCCGGATGGCTCGAATTGGGCTAGAGCCATGCACGCCTCGAGATGCAACCGTCATCACACACGCTGCAGAGCTAGTTGCCGCCGGAACGCCTGCCGCGAGATCCACCTGATTGGATTGGTGAAAGGATACTCGAAGTTTCTGTTGGTGACATCGAAGGATTCGGTGCCGAGGTCGCTCATCAACGGCTGAGTGGGTTGCGGCTTGGTGAAAAGTCGGAGTGAATAATATCGAAGTCAGAGATGGATCGGTTATATTATTGGCATCTCCAGCTGGGAAGACGCACTCAGAAAAGACCGAATCGCAGGTAAAGTTGATATTCCGAGAAGAGGCCGATCTAGGCCATGCTGGGTGTGGTAGATGCGGTTTCAATCGAGACTGTTCGCCCATTGTGGAATGTGTGGTCGAGCCAGAGAACGACAGAAGGTTTTCTTGAGGTGTCGATTATGTTTTATACAGGGTGCAAGACGGGCCATAGGATTGTTGAGATTGTTCACATTGTCGGAGTGAGGTGAGCGATTTTGGCAAAAGTGTCAAACGCAATGCGATAATGATCGCCACGTGTAATATGAATTCGTCATCCAATGAAGATGGATGGATCAGAGCAGTTATATGTTGGCAAAGGAGGCGACAGAGTAACCATGAGGAGAAAAGGATCCATCCGGATTGAGGTCTTCAGCGCGTGTGCAAGATAAATCGTTGTGATTATGTGCAGGATGGCCGACGTGGTCAAGAAAGAATGGGTTCGTGTACTGTAGGGTATTGCTGCTCACCCTGTTCCCATCGGTTCTCGGTACTCGTGAAGATCATATCACCACGTCGTATGTGCAAAGCGCAAGCACAACTGCAACTGCAACTGCAATGCAAATGCAAAGACAAAGCCCAAAAGAGGGCCAAGCTATGTGGACCGTGATTCATCATCCAAACCTCGTCACAGATGCAGATCAGGCAGGATGTCAAATAACCTACGCTCATCCCGCACCGCCTTTCTCAATAATTCTCCGTGGCACTGCGTATTGCCTTTCTTGTCATTGGCTCAGACCGTGACCTGTCAGATTCTAGTTCGGGACTGTCAGCTGTAGACACCTTGACCTTTCGTCTTTGCAGGAGGGCGACTTCCTTCCAGTCAATTTTTCGTCCCGTGTCTACAACTCTATCCTCTCCCCGTTATCAAAGTTCGCCAGCGATGACGGGATGGAGGAGGGAGAGGGACAAGGGGCGACATCGATGCTGCCTGACGCTTCATCCCACCTCGACGACAAGGGCCTCTTTCGGGAGCTTCCGAGCAAACTCTCGGTAACAACCAAACGATTCCGGTAGAGCATGTAGAGATGGACCACTTGGGTCGGTGAGATTCGCTATACCCCCATTTGGTCTTTGCTCAACCAGTACTGTCGGCCCCCACGACGACCGCCCTGCAGTCGAGTCTTCCCGCCCTGAGTACCTAATGAGCTTCTTAGTGCAAGAGAACTATTTCCCTTTCGAAGAAGTCGTCGGACTTTTGACCTCTCCCCTTCTAGCGCAAAGCTGGGGAACAGGGTTCGAAATAGGGTGAAATACGCCGCTCCTGGGGCCAATCCCACCCCCCTGTTCCCTGCACTAAGGCGAGCCTGGTGTGATCCAGCACGAAGCTTCTCGCAGCCCTCGAATCAGACTTTCGGCCCGAGCAAGATATCTGCGATGGAGTAGTAGTTAAGTCCAAATAAATCATAATAATTCATACAAGATGATGACTTATTGATAATATTATTATTGAACGTTATTTAAGACTTTGGAGTGGACAATCTGATGGTGATGGATGATCGTCGACTGCCAGTCAAGCCGTGACCTCTCTCCTGTCATGCAGTGCTATGCAGTGCTATGCGGTGCGACCATACTCCCCGACCAGAATGGTTGATTTAGGGTAAGGTGTACAGAATTAATACATTGGATATCCATCCCATGTCAACCTCACAATCCTTTTCCCAACCCTCTTCCAGGAGCCCAACACCCCCTGTGGTTAGCGACGCGGACGATCTAGAATCCTTGTTCAGGGACTTTTCCTTTCGACGCTACTACTCCGTACAGTACTAGGTAGTAAGGTAAGTACAGTACCTCTCTACCTAAGGTAGGTATAGAAACTTACCTTACTAGAGTTACCCTAACGTTTTACCATTAAGTTACTACCTACCTGGTACTGTCAAAGCTCAAGCCTCAAAAAGTAGTTAAGGTGCCTAGGAGCACCTGGTACCCCAGGCCCACGTTCGGGTCTGCGCTATCCAAAAAGTCCATCATCCTCAACCTCAACCTTCTATCGCCTGTCCATCTTTCTTTCTACCTATACTGGCAACTTTTTCTCACTTCATTGCTACTTCCCGACTTCGCCACTCTCGCCCTCATAGATTGCTCTTGAGTGTCATATCCCAGGTCTGCAATTGCTCGTTGGCTTGGCATTAAAGTCGTTCCTTCCCTACCTTCGTTTATAGCAGGCACGGCCCTTGCATTGGACTCGCTCAACAACGAGGACTCTAGAATCTGCATCCTTGCTTCGCAATTCCTGCTTTACTGCACGCCTGCAACACTGCTGGAGACATTCCTCACCCCCTTCCAGATCTGGGAGAGCTTGAAGCTCGGTTCTTCGACTTCCTGGTAGTCTAGACCACCTTGCACATTTTCATTTCTAGGGAAATCTGCCGCCGCATTATATCATCTACAGGTCTTTGGTCTACAAGAGCTGGGAGGGCGCCATCGAGTCTCAAGTCAAAACTTCCAGTACGGCCAGAGAAACATCATCACACGTCCGCGCAGAGATTATAGGAAGAATCCCGCTAAGTTGATGGAGGGGTGGTATGACCTTGGTGGTATGCAGATATCCGGTCTCGAGATCAATTGCAAGCATTCCTCCACTGCCTCTCTGTCGGGTTACATTCTTGAACACACGACACCACAACAAATACGACAACATTGGAATCACTCTTCTAATCGTTAGCAGTATAGTATGACGCTCACGGCGTAACGACCTGAACTTCAACCTTGCTTCTCTTCCAGGCTTCACACTAGCCCTGGCTGTGGGTGCTTTCTCGGTGAAGAGCTTCCTGCTTGGCATACCAAGTCCGACTTTCCGAACTGCCCGAACGCGTTCCAGTCTTGCTGCTTCAAGTTTTACTTCATTCTAGCAGGTGTTCGACTGAGTCACGCCTCAGATCAATGCCTCTTGGTTGAATCAACCCAAAACCCTCGCGTCTGTCTTCAATCCATCGCTCATCATCGAATCCAACGGTGCCAGTTCAGCCTCTCCATTCCACTCCGAAGTTAAGGAGCTTCTTCTACCATTGGCGGCTTGAAAAAACTCCATCGTCTCTCAGGATCATCACTGGGTTATTTACATGTTTCAAGAGATGGAAGATTCCCGTCATCCCAGCATTTACGTTGCACCTCTCCACATCACTAAAACTCGGCCACGACCTTCGGGCATCGCCTGCCTTGGCTCTCGGGCTGCTTGGCAAGACTACTACATGGGATCCAACAAAGTACAGGCACAGATGACACCGCCGTTGACACCGCATAGCTCCCAAGAAGCGCTGAGCTTACAGGACGAACGGTCACAAGCAGTGTTCCACAATTACCTTCGAGCATTTTACGCTTTTCGACCCATCAACCCCGTCTCTTCAGACACCGTGACCCTTCCCCTTAATGAGGGCGACGTTATACTAGTGCATTCTGTCCATACAAACGGTTGGGCCGACGGTACTTTGCTAGTCTCTGGAGCGCGTGGATGGCTTCCCACCAACTATTGTGAGGCCTACGAGCACGAGTTAATTCGAAGCCTTCTGAAAGCCTTGACGACCTTCTGGGATCTTATCCGAGGAGGAAGCAATGACACTCTAACCGTGTTTGGCAACCAAGATTATATGAGAGGACTGATCGCAGGTGTTCGGTTGCTACTTGTAAGGCTGACTCTACTGGCTGCGCCAAGGTACAAACTCATGCGGACAGTTGGCTGACTGGAAGATCACAGGAGCGATCAGGATGCTTGAGTAGGGAGTCCCCAACGGTCCAGGCGCATGCCGGGATACGCAGGAATCGCAAGGCATTACTATCGGAATTATCGTCACTCGTCAAGACGGCGAAACGATTACAAGACATCGCGAACGGTCTTCAGTCGCATGAAGGTATTGAGAGCGTTTTCGATGAGATTGTCCTCAAGGCTTTCAAGCTGGTCACGAGAGGTGTCAAGTTTGTCGATGTGTGGAGTGATGATTTAGCATCAAGCGAGTTCTGCGACAACTCCAGTCATGCCGGCAGCAGTTTGAGAGGCGACGCTAGTGTTCCGCCTACACCCCCTGCAGATATCACCACCTTTCAACATGCGGGCGTGCATACGGTTACGAGCCGTGCCCCTCCGCCGAATATTACTCGTCACCCCCGCCCTTCTGCAAACGAATCTTACGCAAGTGATCCTCGGGAACAAACGGGAAGTCGACTCTCCGACACTCGTGCATCGACACCTTTCACTCGACCTGGGACCTCTCAGTCAAGTCGCCAACTTCTCAGACCCGCTTCTATCCAGAGTCAGAGCCAAAGAGTGTCGATATCACATCGACTGTCCTGCACTGGACAACCAGCCGGCTTGAAGAGTGCCAATCTCGTCTCGGAACGATTAGGCGCGTATCACGACGCCTTTCTGGGATTCCTCGGCTCATTCGTGGGCTTGCATCTGCAATCTCGATCCTCCTCCGAGCTTCTTCTGACCACACAACAATCTGTAACATCGTGTCGAAATCTGTTAGCAGTAGTCGAAGCAGTATGGGAGCGCGATTATCGACGGTCGGAATTACTTGAGGAAGCTCGGGACGCGATGTACGGGAAAGTGACCGAACTGGTTCAGGCTGCGCGAGAAGTTTTCCGACCGGCAAGATGTGAGGAGGAGGACGATATTTTTATGCCTGATGAAGGAAAGAGGCTGGTGCACGCGGCCACCGCGTGCGTTCGTGGAGCCGGCGAGTGCGTCGCGAAGACCAGATTTGTTATTGAGAGAATTGGAGATTTTGACTTTGAGCCCGTCGGACTGGGCATATCCGCCTTTGATGGCATCGCATTTACCTCTCCGATGGAGGTTAACGGTGCCTCGGCGAGGGACGAATACGAGGATGTACGTCAAAAAACACTGCCTGCGCCTCCAGAGCCAGTAAACAGGCCACCGCCTCCACCACTTGTGATCCCGGAAGGAAAACCTTTACCCACGCTACCTGACCTCACTCCGCCCTCACCTCTGTTTCCGGCACCACCGCTGGGAATCATGGGAATTCCTATATCGACTTCGCATATTTCATCCCTTCAATCGATCTTACCACCCCTACCACCTCACCTTACGAGTCCTCTGATACCGCAAGAAGAGTGCAGCCCGTCATCTGATGCTTCCTCAACCACTGACAGTGAGTCTAAAACGTGTCGCGAGAAGGACTTCAGGACAGACAGCTTCGGCGTGGCTAGCATAGACACCAATAGCACGTACATCGGTAGCATGCAGGGCTCTGAAATCAGTGTCTCATCCACGACTTCGACCCGCGTCACCACACCAGATCTGTCTTCGTCTCAGCGTCTTGGCACATCTTCACTCTGTCAAAGCTTCACTGGCAGCCAACTGACGCTTGGAGATGAGTGTGACGAGACGGAAGCAAAGATCATGGAAAAAACATTTGCTCATGAGTTGATCTACAACAAAGACGGTCAGATCGCAGGGGGAACGTTGCCAGCTCTGATTGAGCGCTTGACAACGCATGATACTACTCCGGACGCCATGTTTGTCTCCACATTCTACCTCACGTTCCGCTTATTCGCTTCACCCGTGCAATTTGCACAGACGCTGATCGACCGTTTCGACTACGTTGGCGAGACACCCAAAATAGCCGCTCCGGTCCGATTACGGGTATATAACGTTTTCAAAGGCTGGCTGGAATCTCATTGGCGGCACGAATGCGATAATGTAGTTTTGGACTTGGTTTTGAGATTTGCGGCGGAGAAACTACGACCGGTCCTTCCCTCTGCCAGCAAGCGACTTACAGAGTTGGTCGAGAAAGTCGCAGCGGTGGGTGGTCCGGTTGTTCCAAGGCTGATCTCGTCTATTGGCAAGACGAACACCTCGATCGCTCAATATGTAGCACCCGACACTCCCTTCCCACCATCTCTAATATCGAAAAGTCAGCTGGCAGGCTTGAGGAATTGGAAACTAGGTGGGACCAGTGTCAGCATTCTGGACTTTGATCCTTTGGAACTCGCCCGCCAGTTCACCATCAAAGAGTCAAGAATATTCTGTTCCATACTCCCCGAGGAACTTCTCGCCACCGAATGGATGAAGAAATCTGGATCCATGGCCGTCAACGTCCGCGCCATGTCGACACTCTCTACAGATCTGGCAAATCTGGTTGCCGATTGCATCCTACAGGCCGACGACCCGAAGCAGAGAGCTAAGCTGATCAAACAGTGGGTCAAGATAGCCAATAAGTGTTTGGAGTTGAACAATTATGACTCGCTCATGGCCATCATCTGCTCGCTGAACTCCTCGACCATCACCCGGCTGAAGAGGACGTGGGACATCGTATCTGCCAAGACCAAGACCACCTTGGAGAATCTCCGGAGCATCGTCGAAGTGTCAAGGAATTACGCCGCTCTCCGACAGCGGCTGCAGCATCATGTGCCCCCGTGTCTTCCTTTCGTCGGCACCTACCTGACCGACCTGACCTTTGTCGACGTCGGGAATCAGACGACGCGACAGCTTCCGGGCCACGGCCCTGAAGGCGGCTTATCCGTCATCAACTTCGACAAGCACATGAAGACGGCGAAGATCATCAGCGAACTCCAACGGTTTCAGATCCCCTACCGGCTCACCGAGGTTCCGGAGCTGCAGACCTGGATGCAAGACCAACTCGTCCGAGTTCGGTCGTCGGCCCAGAGTAACGTGCAGAACTATTACCGGCGGTCATTGTTACTCGAGCCTCGTGAACATGCCATCGTTCGACCGTCACCTGCTGAGTCGCAACACTCGACCTTCACCGTGAGGGAGGTCCCGAAGGATAAGTTCGACTTTTTGGCTTGGACTTCGCTTTCGAAGGAGAAGTTTTTGGCTCAAGCGGGTTGATTATACACTCCTCCACATCTCCCTCTACACCCGTCAAAGTTTTTCTTTGTCTTTTGTGAATTACTTGATCAGCACTTCAGCGTGGGGGACTCCGGTGTTCACACGCCATCTATACCTAGCGTTCTTCTCCTACCTCCGCCAGTGTATTTTCACGCGGAGTATCATGATGATTGTATCTTCTGCTTCGTTGTACCCGTTATCTGACACCAGACCATATCGCTCGAAACGTGTCTGTTGTGTCACATTAATATACCCCGTGATATTTGAGTCGCAGTCTATTGGTCGTCTAGTTCCCCTTTCTATTATCGGAAGGAAGGAAGCCAGCACCGGCGTCAAATGGCACTGATCTTATTCGAGCGCGAGGGATGGAGGGTGAAAAGTTCCCTGTAAATCTTCTTCCGTCCTTTTGCTTTTGAACTCCCAAGGCTCGGCGGGAAATATCGATCAGGGTCGAGCTACCTATCTATCTACCCGCTTGGGAACGTTGTCAAATAGATAGATCGATAAACAGAATGCAGTTCGTCTACCGAAAGGTCTAGCTTCGCTCCAACGACAAGACGACCAAAAAGTAATATTAAGCTTTGAAGAGAGATGCAACTTTTGTGTATATCTAGGATCTATGGATCCGGAGTCATCACTTTACCTCACCCTACCTTCCGTCCTCCCTCCTTTCCCAGTGTACCCTATCTATTGTACTCATACCCTCTCCGACCTTGACACCGCTGCTCCCTCCATCGATCCGTCTACCCTGCCTTCCATCTCTCACATCCCTACCGGGGCACCCACCTCATCGCCTGCGCATCTCATCTCCCGAGCTCCTCCCCATCCTACGTGTCTGACCCGTACTGTCCCTATCTCCGGTCCTGCCTACCACATCATGCATGTCCAAGCCTGTGAACCTCCCTTGGTAAGCTCAAGGTCTGCGTTTGACAAAAGGAGTAAAAAGGCGAAAGCCGACAGAGGCAGAAGAGCATGGAGGAGAGAGCACAAGAGGACGGCGGAGAGGGATACAGGAGAGAAGGACATGATTAGGGGGGGCTGCGATGCGATCATCGACTTCGTCGTCGTTTGAATAAGCGCTGTGCTGAGGGAGGTAATATTGTGGAGCGAGAAATGACACAATACACCTCGAATCGAGTCCCCCCATTTTTCTACCAGACCCATCCATCGGTGAAACCCCCCTACACCCCCCCAACTCAACCACCCACTAATTCTTCCCCGCCCCCAACCTCCCCCATCACCATCCTCACACACCCGCCTTCCGCTCCGGCGGACTATCCCGAAACAACAACGCCGCCATCCCCTCGGGATACCTCGCCCCATGCACCTCCGCGCCCTCCACCGCGCTCCTCACCTCCTCCACCTCCGCCTCACTCAACCGCACCTCCAACGCCCGCAAATTCTCCTCCAAATACCCCACCTTCTTCGTCCCCGGAATAGGAATCACATCCCCCCCCTGCGCCAGCAACCACGCGAGCGTCAACTGGCCCGTCGTGCAGCCCTTGCGCTCCGCAATCTCCCTCAACTGGTCCACGAGCTTCGAATTACGGGGGAAGTTCTCGGGCGAGAAGCGCGGGGCGAGGCGGCGGAAGTCGCCGTCTTCAAAGTCGTCGGGGGAGCGGTACGCGCCCGTCAGGAAGCCGCGGCCGAGCGGCGAGTAGGCGACGACGGCGACGCCGAGCTCGCGGCAGGTGGCGAGCAGGGAGATGGCGGGAAGCTCGATGTCGAGGCTGAAGGGCGAGTATTCGACTTGTACGGCGGCGATGGGGTGGACGGCGTGGGCGCGGCGGAGGGAGGTCGAGGAGCATTCGGAGAGGCCGAGGTGTTTGATTTTGCCTTCGCTGCGGGGCCGGGTTCGTCAGTGGCTTTGTCGTTCGACGATCCACGAAGTCGGAGCGGGAAAGTTTGCCAGAGAAGACCAGGAGAGGGAGAACAGGAAAAGAGGGGGAAACAACGAACTCCTTCAACCCAACCATAGCCCTAACCACCTCCTCCACGGGCGTCCGCCCATCCAAGCGATGGCAATAATACAAATCCACGCACTCCAGCCCCAACCGCTTCAGACTACGCGCACACGCCTCCCGCACGTACGCCGGCTCGTTGCGCACCTCGCGACTGCCGTCCGCATTGACGACGTTGCCGAACTTGGTCGCCAGGAAGACGTCCGCCCGCTTCTCCGGGTTCGCCGCGAACCATTTCCCCAGCAGCTCCTCGTTCTCCCCGTACATGTCCGCGCTGTCCCAGTGCAGCTCCCCGAGCGCGTACGCCCGGTCCAGCAGCGCCAGTCGCTCCGCGTCCGGGGAGGGCCGCCCGTAGAAGGCCGAGAGGCCCATGGCGCCGAAACCGAGCGCTGTTACGTGTGGGCCGTTTTTGCCTAGTTGTCGGGTGGGGAGTTTGGTGGGTGGGGGCGCCATTTTGTTTTGGGTTGGGGTGCTGTGGATGCGGGTTGTTTGGACGGGAGGTGCGGGAAGGTTGTTGCTTTCTTTTTGGATGTTTGAGTTAGATGGGGTGGATTTGGGGGCGGTCGGTGGTGCTTGCGACGGATTGGTGGGGTCCGATGAGCGTGCGGTGGTCGGGATTTATGTACACTCTTCGGTGGAGAAGATGCCTTGGTGTGCTGGCAAGATGGTACCGGAGACCGGATATAAGGCCACGGCACCGGCGGAGATAGCGGCCGTAATTCCGTCTTCGGCGACGAGTATTAATCATACCTTAGTTACCATTGCTCGTTCACTTGGATGGCTAGAAAAGGGAAACGGTCTGAGAAGTAAGATAGTATAATAGAGTAGGAAAATAGTAATTACACACGACTTGTGTACATAAGCTACGTCTTGAATTTACACCAAAGCCGGACTGGGACATCAGCCTGCCTGAACGCCAACGCTGAAAAGCAGCAATAATGAACGATATCCGCTTCACGGACTTAGTCTGCCCACGGGGCGAGGTCGTTCCCTTCAACATGCTCCGTAGTGGGCAGGTCACTCGAAGTCTTCTTGCGCCTGAATACACCGCCAATCGGCCCCGGAGGCTTCGTAGACGTTGAGGAAGGCGTGCGTGCTGACCGACCTGTCACGACAGGGTCGACCTGCTTTTTCGCAGGGGTCACGAGGTTCAAGTAGGTTGGAAAGACGGCACCGAAAGCGTAGATAGCGATGATGACACAAAACGAGTACTGTACGCCTCGACTGCTCCGTACGGGGTTGAGGATGACTGGAAAGATTGCACCACCAGAGATGGCGGCGGTCATAAAGGCAGAGCCGGTTTTGGTGTGGGCGCCAAGGCCACGGAGGCACATGGCATAGATGATGGAGAAGACACCAGACTAGAGCAGTCAACATCATGCTGCAGGCAGGATGCGGTCAGGTTATTACCTCGAAGAAGAGCAAGAGGACAATCGTTGTAACCGCAGGGTTGCCTGTAAGCTTCATAGCGAGGGAAGAGGTGACTATCATCCCAGCGAAGAGGAACAGGAGAATCCATCGGGGCTTGACGATAAAGCCTGCAAAGGCAGAGAGGAAGCGGCCAACGGCGAAAGCGGTATGTCCGATGACTTGAAAGTCAAATGATCCAAGATGGGAGCTAATCAAATCAGCTTTGTTTACTAGAGCAGTATGCGGCTGGCTCTCTGTTTACCTTGATTTCGCAGCAACGACGTAGTCTCGAAATATCCCGGCTACTGCTTCTTGCCCGCCGACGTAACAGAATTGAGAAAAAACGCCCAACGCGAGTGTTGCATAGACTACTTTTACACCAATAATTTCTTGGGAGTTGACGCTATGCCGACGGTCAGCTACGGCTTCCAGATCGTCGTCCGAAGCCTCGGGTATGGGCAGATAGTAAAAGGCAACGGCGAGCAACACAACGAAAAGTGCGATGCCCAGATAGGTCCATTGAACTTCAATGAGAGATGGCGCATCCAGCACGCTCTTGAAGAGCACTCGCCTCGCCAGAAGAGGTGAAACAACACTCCCAACAGCCTGGATACCTTGAGCGAGGTTGAGCCGTGTTTCGGAGTATTTGGAAGGGCCACAAAGAGCAATGAAAGGATTCGCCGCAATCTCCAAAATGGAAAGACCGAGACCAACGATGAAGTTGGATATTAAGAAAGCAGGAAAAGATGCCAGAACGGCAGAGGGCCAGAAGATCAGGGTCCCGCAGCCATAAATGCAGAGGCCGGTAATGAAAGTGGCTCTGAATCCCCATTTTTTCAGAATAAGACGCCCAATTGTCAGTGGCCCAACAAAATACGCCCCAAAGTACGCACTGTGAAGTCCCAAGGATTGGCCGGTACTCATCCGGACGATCAATTGGAATTGCGAGTTCAAGACATCGAGTAGGCCGTAGGCAAACCCCCATAAGAAGAAGAGGACGGTGACAAGTGCGAGCGGAAAATAAGACTCCTTGCCACTCATCTTGACCATACTCTTCGGCTGTTTCATGTTGACGAAATCGAAGAAGGTCAACTTAGGAGCACGAGAACCTCGTGTGACGGCCGTCGTCGCGGTCTGGGCTCTCGTTACTGTGTTCACCATGTCTGGTGTGGTGAGGAAGTCTAACATATCCATGTCACCATCATCACCACCAGAGTTCTGGTTCCTCGTCTTCACTGGACTGTCCGGTACGGAAGGAATCCGATGAGCAGCACCCATATCCATATCCATCCTCGGTCCAGCTGTTCCGGCAAGCCCGACCCCGGATTTCTCGCTCGGCTCGTCTCTGTCCGTGAGGAGGCTTGGAAGGATGCGAGATGCGAGAGGTTTGAGACTTGGAACACAGGCGCAGATGATCCCGAGGTTGACCTCGACTGCTGACCACATGAAGGACAGCGAAGCATACCAAGAGAAATCATCCTGCTTCGTGACGGTCGAGCCGATGCCGCTGGACGACCCAGCCCGTTGTAGACGCGTCAATGAGGCGGACTGCAGATATGCAACGCGGACGACATCGACCACGGCAACAAACACACCAAAGCTGAAAGTGATGATCAGGATGATCTTCTGTTTCTGTGGTAGCCGCATGCCCGTCAATACCGGCATCGGCAAGAACAATATGGCCAAGTCCGTGATGATATTGACGGGTGCCGAAGACAGGTATAAGGTCACAATATCCGTACATGTTGCCGAGGACGGCTGTGGATCCTTGAACACTGCGTCCACAGGGTGACACTGGAAGATGTTTAGAGCGGTCAATGCAGCGCCTGCAGTGTTGACGACAACCAACGTGGCGATTGTGAACCAACGAAACACTTGTTGACTTTTCGATAGACCCAGATAGAAGACAAGGATCGAGGTTTTGGTCGCCATCAAAGCAGGGTTCTGAACATGTCAGTACAGGCATGGATGGTCGCACGAGGCCAGCCTAGGAACGTCAAACTTACATAGAGCACCGAAAAGGCATACTCGGACTTCTTGAGCGGAGAGCGCCATTCCGGCTTCACGTCAACTTCGTGATGGCCCAATCCCACCGACGTACCCCAGCATATGGAGAATGAGAACCCAAAGGCAATTACCTGCAGATGGTCAGCTTTGAATTCCGGATCCTCGCAGCCTCCAGGATATGCTCGCACGTACCCAGGCCAGTATTATGAAGTAGTCGTCCCATGATATCCTTTTCAAGATGCCAATGCGAGAGATCAGACGCAATATCACGAAGACGGAAGATGCTACCAGCAGTGCTGTCGTGACCGCGAGCACCACCGGTCCTCGATTTTGGATAGCGTCGCTATGGTCGGCCATGAAGGCTGTAGTGGATTGACGAAAGCTCTCTTATCCAGCTCAAGCGGCCCGATGATTCCAATTCTCCATCACCGTAGTCCTCGTCAGATCAGCTCCCTCAAGGAGTGCAGACTTATCGAAGGGCGCGAAGGCGTTGGGCGGACTAGAAGGGCGGGACAATTCCCATTAATTTCGTATGATCCTTCCCCGAAGGACACGGCAGGCTTAAGGTCATCTCGAATTGGTTGTGATGGGTGGTACAGAGTCTGGAGAGGAGTCAGCCCATCACCATAACCATAAGGTAGTGCCCCGCCTACCAAAAGCAAAAGCAAAAGCAAATCCCGGGCCCCAGGTTTTCTCTGCCATGTGGGAAGGCAGGAAGCGACGGCGCCAACAGTGATCCAGATCCATGGTCTAGAGGTAGTTCTGACAATTTCGCTCCATAGAGTACACACCTTTTTTGGGAGAGATCCAATCCTAGGTACTGTACATCATCTGTTGATGGCGTAGAGTACGGAATACATCTGGAAGTTTGTTTGTACCCCGCAGACACTTGTCTAAAGGCATTCGGCAGCTTTTACCGATTTCCTCAGCTACAGTACAAGTACAGTACCTACCTGATTGGGAGTGTTTTTATTCTGCCCCCCAAGCTAGCAATTAACCCTAATTCAATCCCTGTGGTCACCTAAGGTAGAGGTTGGCGATGGCGTTGCGGCGCAACAAACCCCGGCTAATTATCTCAGTGTGATAGTCCAGTCATCAGCCATTGTGAATAACAAAAGTTGTTTACGTTGAAGGGTTCTCATGATTATAGACTTCAGATGTGGAGAGAATACTCGATGGTTGTTTGAATTGAGGTGTACCTTAGCCTGTCAACAGTTATAACCCTTTACTACTCAAGTATTGCCAAACTGTCACCTCTTCTGTGGTACTACACTTCAGAGAGTTTATTCATTGATATTGTGACCGTACCTCCTCTCTGGTCGTCTTGAATCTCGTGTCAACACTGTCACGACACAGCCCTGCTTCAACCAAGCTGGGCTTCTACCCCGCCTTTCGTTCGCCTTCAGTGGCATGACAGGTACCTGTAGAATCCCATCTCTTCCTCGGTCCTTCGTACCTGAGTCAACAAATTGAAATTTTGCTGCATCATTGCTTCCGTATGTTCGCGTGCGCTTCGAAAAACATATATATCAGTCTAATTTACCCCACCCATGACCCGCGAAGAGGACTTACAACTCAGCTCTCTCCTCCAGAAATTCCCGTCTCATGCTCTCTGCGTCGTGGAGTGAGATCGGAAAGTCTTCCACCAACTGTTTCATCTGTAAGCACCTAGTCGATCACTGAAGAGAGTTGGAGGTTTAGAACATCAATTATCATCTCAAACAATTCCAGAGGCAAGCTCTTGAACACATTCACTTTCTTGCGGAGCTCTCCCGCCCACCAGTCCCGTCTTTGACAGCGGACCGTGACCGTCGATATAATCCGCCGCCTCGGATCAACCAGGTGAAGGGCCAGAAACTTGCAATGCCCTGTGCGTGATCCGTCCTGGAGCTGAAGTGGATTGAACCTTACCTGAAAAGTCTTTTTGTTGTTAGCCTGGCTGATGACACGGTAGAGGGGTCAGTACATTGGGGAAACAAATGGCTCGATCTTGTCGGACTGTTACATCACCCAACACTTGTAACGTTGGCTCGCCATCCTTGATCCCGTATATGTCCTCTGTGTCCTCAGTGGTTTCGGTATGGGTGTTCAGATCCATAGGCTCATCATTGGAGACTCTTTGCCGGAACGATACTGATCCTTCTTGAACGTTTTCGCAATCGTAGAAGTAGAGGAGAGTAGCGCATATACGTTCATTCTGGATTGAGTGCGATCAGTAGGACTTCCATACCATGGCTGAACATGCAGGATCATATACCAGTTGACCTTGGACATGCCACTCTTCGCCTGGGTATGTCGGCGTCTCTGGGCGCAGAAATATACTTGAGATATCAAAAATACATTGAACACCTGTGTCCGCGAAGTCTTTTCGTAAGTACACAGAGACTCTCTCGCGAGGTTTCAGATATCGGGGGTTTGTTCTTGTTTCTGGTGTTCGATATTCTCCCGGCTCCCAATTGGGTACATCGTCACTTCCAATAAGTTCAAAAACAGTAATACGAGGAGTGAAAAACCTCGTCCGCATCTCGATGCTTGTGAGAGACCTGTTGAATATGGAATTGCGCTATTAAGGAGCCCTTCGACAACAGAATAAAGCTCTTTATGTAGAACGGGGTGGATGTTATTGATATAACTGACGATGCTATAAAGATGATCAGTCAGTTAAATCTGATTGGAACAAGACAAAGTAGTGGGGCAAGCGTACTGCGTTGAGGCCATAGTTTTACCAAATCGTACTTCAAAAGGCAACCATTGATACTGCAGGGACCACGCCTTGTCGTTGGCATAGCATCCACGTCCACTGAGGCAGCTGTTGAGGGGGCCTTTAGGATCCTGAGGCAGACCGGCAATCCGACCTTTACCGCATTGATGTATACAGTCATCGACGCCAACAGTACTACCTCTTAGGCACCTTGATCTCCGAAAGGAGAAAGGGAATAGGGAAGCGTCCACGGTCTTAAGGAGTCCATGCGGCTTTGCGGACAAGCTTCCACGATCGCGCGACTCGTCTTCCAAGAGGAACACTGCCCTGGAAAGACGCTCTTTCTGAGTCAATGTCACGAGATCGTCTGTCTTGAAGATACCTCGATCCAACGCAGGGATTATATGGGTGTCCCGAAATTCTTTTGCATACTGCTGCACCTCACTCACGCACTATACAACTCTTAGCAACTTTCCCTACTGGGACTGTATCCGAATATTGACTGACTCAGTCAACCATCCGTTGCGCTATATCATCCTGCAACAGCTTCATGCTCTTCCAGCTGTCAATGAAGCTCTGTTCGGAAACAATCTGATGCCAATTTGCTGTATCGGTAATCTCACTCATCAAAGACAGCATGTGACGCTCCGGAACAGTCAATGCCTCAGCCCCTTGACCACTGTGTTCACCTTAGCCGTCGTGCATGTTGACCCGTAGGTAAAGATGCGCATACTCATCTTCAGAACCATCCAGAGCAGAGGTGAAAAAAGGATTATCTGAGTGCTTGATCCAGGCGCTTTCATCATCATTGTCTTGCTGCCATCTGAGAGGGAGCCCAAAACCTGGCGCTGCGTTGCAGTCCATCTGTTACTTCGAGTTGTGGACTGCGGGCGGCCAACGCACCAGAACAAGCAAATGTAAAGGCGAAAGCGGAGCTCAACTGAGGTTGATGTGCCAGCAAGCTATCTGGGAGTGTTCTTCGCCGCAAAAATGTGCTCTGGATGCACGCAAGGAACGTCAGTCAGATTTTATCCTGACTTCGAAGCAACAATGTTCCATCACCCTTCTTCTTAGATGAAGCACATCCGTCGCACTTGATGTCTTGCTGTACACCTAGAATGTTCAGAGTAAGGTCAGCAATGAATTAGAACGCGGCACATACCAGTCCTTGTGAATCAGCCCCACCTTCTAATCCCAATCTCCATGCTACGAGCCCATTAATCAATCTCTTTCCGGTCATTCGAAGGTTTCACGCCTATTTCTGTTACTCGCAAGAGCCACCCCGAACCTTCAATGCTTGTTTCTCACTCAAGTCATTTCTTACATCTTTATTACGATTGTCCTCTAATCTGCCAAGATTGTATACTAAATCCGATCTTTGGGAACGTTGGTGGCAAGCAAGACATCAACGAAGTCCCTGGACCCTTTATTCACGTCTGAGGGTCCTCTAGATTCGTGGGGGGGTGGGAAATGAGCTGTGAACATTCTCTGAATGGTAAGAGTTGGTTCGAAATTGCAAGAGCACGTTGTACTTTCTGTTTGTGGGGTGTCTTTCGAGTTGCTTCGAGGTCTAGTTCGTGATAGTCTCAGAATATGGTTTTGCGCTCCAAAAGATTGTCACCGCAAGTATATCGTCATTACATACATGGAAAGGAAATGATATCGGTACTTTTCTACAACTGAGGAAGCCGGCAACGGTAATCACGGCGTCTCTATTGAAACGAAGCCGAGGAATACTACAAATCCATTCGATTGATGAGATTGACCGGTAATATGGTGCACCTAGTTTTCTAAAGATTGATACGTAGGGGTCTGCTTGGATTCAGCCATCGGACTCTTCTAGGAGTATAGAAAGGTTATGGGAACACAAGGAAAGTGCCGAGAGATGCTGCCATTCTGCAATCCCAGGGCTTGGTGAATGAGGAGGGGGGGAGAAGAGGCTGATGAGATCGAAAGACGCATCTTGAAAAACGAAAGATTGTATGATGGGGATGAGACTGTAGGACATGCCTAATGGAAGGGAGAGACACGGTTGGGAACTTTACGGAAGACCGGCTGGTGCACCGCGCCATACATTGGCCCCCAGACTTTGACGATTCTCGCGAGAAGATCCGGTCCAAGCAGGCACCAGCAGCAATGCTTGAAAGAAAGGTGGCGTTACGCTGACCATGTTGTTTCAATACAAACAGGATCAGAGGTCGGTGCTATGGGCCCTGGTGGGTGGGGGGGGTGGAGGGCGGATACGGAAATGTCGCGCAAACCTTCCCGCACTTTCAGTAGCCTTGGAAGCAGCTTTTGAGCGTCCTTTGCGAGGATACTACACCACCGCCCTGAGAGCTGCTCTTCGGTCATCCGTGTTTCCGACCAAACCCGATACCGCAACAGCTGCCTTCTTGCGTGCTTCGATGCGAGGGGCCGAGTACGGTACGGAAACATGCATTCTGTTTGTACGGTCCAACGATTCTAAAATCCGGCCCCTGACGAGCCTCATGAGACTTCCCATTGTCTGTCTAGGGCACTAGGTGATCTTCCGGCCCGCCCGAATGTCCATCCAAATGCCCGCTCTACAGCCCTTGTAAATAAACAGGGTAAGTGGCACGACTTCCTTGAGCCACCTGGGACAGTAGGAACAGTAGTGCTGCGGGCAAAGTTGCGGTAGCGCTTGGTGGTCGATTAGCCAGCTTGTTTCTGCCCGCTCCGACTTCTCGGTCTCAGGTGCGAGATGCTACTTGGTGGGGCCCGAGGCGGAGATCGGGCTGAGAAGGCAGATGTCCACGCGCCGATGGACTGACGAATGCTCGTCTGTACCGGGGAAGGATGGAGAGCGGGAGAAGCAGGGGGTGAAGACGTCGGATCACATTGTACTGTTGAGTCAGGCGGGCAATTACGAATACTGCGTACAGATAGCAAGGTGGAAGAGTGGAGGGAAGAGAGTAGGTCAGAGTGACGGACGCGGCCTTGTGCTGACGGTGCTTACTTTCGCGAGCTTTGGCGGCTTGAATGGGTAGAAGGCTTTCCTCGGGACGGCAAGAGGAATTGAAAGGCATGCTACGGAGAGATGGTCATCGTCACCAAGCAGAGATACATCAGCAATTGCTTCACGGCGCAGGGGAACGGAGCAGTGGGATTGACTTGGAGACTGATTCGAGTTCGGAGCTACCGCTCTTTAAACCAACCTATGTTGCCGTCAACACTGCAGGTCTCAGCCTCCGGCCTTCTGTGTGATTGAGATGCGGCAATTGAGAGCGTAAGAAAGCGCCACGATGGTTCCAGCAGTGAGACCAAGCCATCAGCATCCTCTGTGCTTTGATCCTACTTGGAGTCCTTGCTATATCACGATAGCTTTCCGGGTGCCTGCTTTGACCTCATCCTCCATCTGTCTAGCGATCCCGAAAGCCCTTCCCTCAAGCTCATGAACCGGCGTGGTGAGAGCGATCAAGTCTTCGTCAGACAAGGTCAATATCGCGTGCTTGACCCGTGTGACGGTGTCAACCGGTCTTCCCGATGCGGTCGCGTCGGCGGCTCGGAGCACGGCAGTGGAATGCCCGTCAGCCGGGAGCGTCCTCACCCTTTGCGTGCAGGACGCCGTTTTGCCTCGAAGGACGTCGCCAACCTTATACAACAGGATCAAGCTTCGGTGAAAGACGACTTCGGTGGGCGAGCAAAGCTTCACGAACCAGCCGCCCTGGGCATTGTCGGTGTACCAACCCAACCCTTGGTTTTGCGCCTTGAGGATGGGAATGAAAAGTCCGCAATGAAAGGAACCGTCGGTATAACGTCCGTGCACGGCAAGGTAGACGGCACTATCCTGAACAGCGAGAAATCGAGAATCGGACAGGTCGTATGGCTGTGCCTGGGCGCTGGGTTCGCTTGGTTTGCTGGGTTTGCTGGCGAAACTGGCTGAGGCTGTTTTCGACGTAGTCTGACTGCTGCTTGAGCCTTGAGCTGTAGGCTTGTGGACGGTGATGTTGGTTCGGTTGGGGCCGGAGATTCTGTCATTCTTTTGTCGGTCGCGGCCAGAGGTTCCGTTTTCCTTCCTTATGATATTTTCGTAGGTGGTGATGTTGTTGTCGTCGCGTATGTCGGATTTGGGCATCGTTGAAGATGGATTCATTGTGACTGTGGAGTTGATGGTGACCGAGAGATAGGTAGAGTGGATATCGGCGATGGTTATCAGGTCGTGAAGAGATGGACTACCGGAAACAGTGTCTTTATCTCCTACTTTCGAACCCATACAGCTTGTTCTAGGAGCAGCAAAGAAGTAGAAGGAGACAGAAGAGCAAAGAGCAAGAACAAATAACGGGCATCAAAGAAGACCCCCCCCTTCCCCCCCCCCCCAACCACAAAACCCTTGCATCTCCCTTGCATGGAAAACCCACGAAATAGTCAGATATTCATGAAGAAGGCTGAAACTTGGCTGCTCAAATGAGAAAAGGCATTGAGCACAGGCAAAGTCCGAGAGCACGTAAGAAGAAGATGGAAGTCAAAAAGGGGTTTCGAGAAGGATGGAACCGGCGTGACAGGTCTGATTGACGGTGAACGCATCTCGAATCTGGTGGCTGGAAATGGTACAGTGAGAGCTCTATGACCATCCCCATGCCCCCTTCCTGTTCCCAGCGCAATGGCGGAGAACCTACTTTTACATGTGAAATATCGCAACAGCCGCCCTAGTCACAGGTCGACGCAGATTCAAACTCGTATGGCACGTAGGCGGTGGCTGACAAAGGTGCGCCGTGTTATTTCGTTCGCTCTTTGTTCTCCCTCCGTGCTTGCTTCTGCAAACAACATCTTGGAAAATACAACCAATCAGTGAAGAACTTGATTATAAAGATAATCAATGAAAATTAATGTGTCGTCCAGCGCTGTCCGAGCCTCTCAGCGGCCTGTCAACAATGAGACACAGAAGTATGTAGATAGCTTACAGACCACATCTGATCTGATCTGGTGGAGCGGAATCCGTATCACAGACTGCCTTAAACCTTCCCAGCCAAATTTCGTCGCACATGGCAAACAATGATATACTACTGCAGTGCCTGAAGTCGCGTTGTCGTCAGGCCACCGTGCTTGCCATACTGCTGGAGGACCTTGACAGTTGAGGACTGCTTTCAAGTTTTCATCGAAGCGTTGGAAATCTTGGAAAAAGGAGGGAGAGGGTCCAAAGTACCGACCCCGACTACCTTAGGATAGAATTGACGCCGAAGAGACCACAGCATAATTGGAGATCCTGGCGTGTCTACCTACAGGTAATGCTGGCAAGAGAGATCAATACCAACTGGTTGAAGCCAGCTTCCCACCCGATTTTCGTCCACTTGGTCTGCATATAGGCAGCCTTTGCTAGATCCCGTCCAGACGTGGGGTACATGACCACACAGCTCAGCCAGTACCTGAGTGCCGATGGTTGGCTTAAAGGGTTCACCAACACTTTACGATATGATATAATCCGCATTTCTTCTATCACTTTACATTTACGATGTCTATAAAAAACCCCATGGGTTGGACGAGAGATTTCCACTACTGGTCGGTACTAGTAGAGTTGGCCCTTGCCGGCCTCACAATGTATTTATTTTCATATCATTCTCATCTGGTGGGCTGCCGCAAACAGCTGCTTGCATGAGGCTGATTGTTAGGTTCAGAGTTTTGTTTGTCATTTTTTACCTTATGCACACCTTTTCCTTTTGTGCGACTGCGCCCTGCATGTGACCACCTGCGGTCAAACCGTCTTGCGCCCAGAGCACAAAGCCTTGCGTCCATATCACAATCACTGCAAATCTACCATCTAAGGTACCTGTGGTACGACGCTTGATCGAACCGGAAGCGATATTCGTGGACCCCTTCCGACAATTGCTGCTCTCTCGGTGTCCGAGGTCTTGGCGGGTCTCCTCGTTCGGGGCTTCCGAAGGATCGGGGCAGTAGTGACTGGGTTTTAAGCAGCAGTCTTGACTGAATTTTGTGCGGTTCACTGCACTTTTGTAATTGACTGCCCTTTTGCTCCTTCGGCGCTCCCCTCACGGCGGCCATGCTGCCCTCCGAGAACGGAAATGATACTTGTCGGCCATGAGTTTGGGGTAGAACCTATAAGAGAGAGATATATATATCTGCGTTGAACTCAAGCAACTGATGCCGCTTTTATCACTAATCAGTGATTGGACAAAGGAAAAGTGTTGCCGATATAGTTAGATGTCTGAAAAGCGAATGGTGACCGGCGTTAGGGCAGTGCGGTTACATGGAGCGCTATTGTCAGCTGAAATGTGGGTTTTCAAGATAAAGGAAGGTCAATGGGAATAGATGCAGGACTTCAAGAAACCTGGCCGCTACATTCGACACTGTTGACCCATAGACTGTTGAAGTTATTGTCCTACATTGTCCAGCATTTGATCTTATTCTGGCTAACGGAACATTCGAACGTTCTCCTGCACCATCGAGAAACGTTTCTGAGACCTCTTGCGTCTGCGCCTTCACACGGTTCTCTCCCAACGGCAACGCTGTTCCCGACGCGATGTACTTGCTACTCTTCTGCGGCGGAAACCCCATGGTGTACAACGTACCTACCTCCTCAGGAGTCCTGTCTTAACTTTCAATGAGGCAGAAGTAGACGATCACCGCGGCGGCGAGACAGCACTTCGCCAAAACATATCCAAACCGAAAGTCAATGGTCGACGTGATGGACGGCGTAAAGGAAGCGATGAGAAAAATTCTTCTTGATTTCCCCAAGTTCCTTGAGAATGACAATGTGATTGGCAGAGCCACCGTGGATCGCGCCATTGTTCTCTTGGCTGCATCTACATCTCCTTTGCGGTATGCATATCTTGGAGCCTCTGGCATGAGGACAATACCAATACCTAGTATGGAAGACCACAGAAAGCTGATACCCGTTGGTATCCGCCACGACTGAGGATTTTGTCGAGCCTCGGTTCCATAGTTGATGCACTCGGCGACTAGTATCCCAATGGTGATGAACAGCTGATACGAACTACCGACAACGTCAGCAGCTAATGCAACCATGTAGATCCAAACACGATAGCTCAGGAGGCCAGCTTCTTACCCGACTGTAGCTCCTCGCACTTTACTCGGCGCACTTTCGCTCTGATACATGGGCACCACCACGCTGAGTGCTCCTACGCCGAATTCAGCCATCAAGCGGCCAATGGCAAGTTGATATCCTTTTATTTTGGAAGCGATCTGGACGATAACTCCCACGTCGAAAACGAGGCACCAGAAGCAGATCGACTATTCCAACCGAATCTGTCTGCTATCAACGCGGAGATCAAGGCGCCAATCAGAGTCTCGATCAAGAACTACCAAAATTCAGCAGATGTGCAGCACCGTCGGCGGAGCACAGGTCGTCTTCACATACTAAATCACAATCAGACCAGATCGGGTACTACTGAAGCAGTGATTCCCACTAGAATCCAGCTGCCCGAAACGACGAAGAAAGTCTTCCATGTTCAGGAAGCCGGAAATCTGGCCTGTGTCATACTGTTGACTGTTCGTCATCATCTTGATAATTGAGAGTTTGGCAAACAGTACCCCAAAGATCAGACCACCCATTGACGCCCGAACTACTAGAATGAACATCCGCCATGTCAGCAGCGGAGCTGGCAAGACTTCGTAACCACCGGTTTCGAATCCGTCTTCAACTCCACGTGATGAGCGCAGTGTCTCGTCTGAAGCGCCATCACCTTTCTGCCCGATCGTTCCTAACATCCGCTTGATACGGATTGCCATTGTTGATAACAGGCACAATGACTATTCTGAATACAGTTGGTCGACCACGTATACTCTGGGTTCAAGATATCCCCCGATTACATGGGCAAAAGAGGGTTGACTCGGATCAACCAGTTGCAGCCAGCTGGAATATACCTACCGGCCCGCCCCGGCCCATCCGACTCGACGATGCTCACACATCGGGCTTACAAAGCCTCGAGCGGTCCTGGCAGAGTAACCATGAACAGACTGGCTCTGCGTCATGGACCGGACCCAAACGACTCAAAGAACAGATCCATAATTGCTGTGATGATAGAAGTACGGGAATGAAATGGCAATCAGTTGACACATCCAAATCTTTCCATTAGATCGGACGACACTTCAAGGGAAAGCGCGATCAGGTCAGCCTTACAATAATTGGAGGGGACCCTGGGAGGGGATGGACCGGCAACAAGGAGACATGGAGCCAAATTCGAGACTTGGGGAAGACATCATTGTTTGAGCACGAAGTACGAGTGAATGTTTCGGTTTGCCCAGTTCGATACAGAATGCTACTTAAATGGATAAAGTATGCCATTAATGTATAACGAGACCCCCCCTACTTCGCCCAAAGAATAAAATGAGCTCTTTTCTTCTAACTGTAGATTTCGCAACCTCCGTTAGGGCAGGGCAGAAGAGAAAACTTGAAACCGACCTAAGGTACTCAAAGTTTAACCTGACACCAGGAGTAAAAAGGTTTGACCAGGCCTGATGGGGCAACACAGTCATCGATGCGGCTCTCTTATAAGGCAGTTAAGGTACCGTAGACTTTGAAACCGAGCTCAAAGGTAAATAACCTAATATGACATATGACAGTCACATGAGATTACCTACCTAAGATACCCTTTGGTACCACCATCACCGGCCCATATCTACGTTATCTTAACATAAGGTAAGGTGCCTGGTACACATGAGTGACATGACTTCGGAAAGCTGTCCGTCAGAATTGCTACTAGTTTAGTCAGTGCTGACCAATCATTCACACGCTTTAGAAGATCATGGAAGAAAGATCCATAGAGCGCAAACTAGAGTTCTTGATGCTGATAGCATTATGGTAATGAAATGCATGAATGTCTGAGCCCCTTCTTCGGGCCTCTCAGGAATTGATTTGTTTTTGATCATGTTTATCTCTACCTCTATCTCTTTCGTTTCCAACTTATTTTGTTGTGTTTAATTCTCCGTGCTTGTATTCCAAGCCGTAAAGGGAGAAAGGTACTGGTAACGTTGGTGGCAAATGATTGGGCCGCTAAGCCCTTTCGCAAACATGACCAATGGGATTGAAAACGGACCTTCCCTCCGGTCGAGGCTAAAGGTAAGCAATACGTCTTGAGGTATCTGTACCTTAAGGTACGAATTAATATTACCTTGATCACTAAGGTAAAGCAATCTCGAGTCACCTTACGCATTACATCACCAGCAAAAGCCAGCAAAACGCAACTCTACCTTACATGTACACACAAATTCCAGATAACTTAGCCGGACTTTGTGGAAGGCGCAAGACCAGAGAATCTGTAATCAACCCCTCATTCCTCATCGGTGACGCGCCTGCAGGTCTTTCATCACCCGAAGATAGCGTCCACCATAACACGCCTAATCATTTCCCCACAACACCTATAAGACAATCGACCGGACTTTGCTCCGTGCCTTTTACCTCCTTTACAGTACCTCCATTGCGATACCTCTCAGCAGCTTGTCCCATCGAAATCGAAATCGGAATCGGAATCGGAATCGGAATCGGAATCGGAACTTGCTTCTATGGTACGATGATACAGTAATGCTTTGCTCTATCATGGGCCCCAGCCAATCTCTTCCATCCTGAAGTGATAGGTACTGTACACCGCGGAAAAGAAGCAGTGCGCTTAGCCTTGATCATGGTACGACCGATTTTACCAAAAGAGGAGCAGAGCGAATCTCCAACAGACCTAGATTCTGTTCCCGAGGCCCGTGCCTCCAAGCGGAGATGCGTCTCCAGCGCATGTATTCCGTGCAGGAAACGAAAGTCCAAGGTACGATAGATATATCATATCTGATAACCCCCAATCCATGATAATCCCCTCAAGTCTCTCAGTCGTCGGAGTCTAACGCCATGGGGCCTTGGAAAATAGTGCGACGGCGGCACTCCATCCTGTTCGACCTGTACTGCCGTTTACCACACCGAATGCGCCTATGACATTGATAGCGATCACAGACGGAAAGGCGCATTGAAACGGGACATCCAGACATTGCGAGAACGAAATAGCGCACTGGGCATCATCGTCGCCTCCATCCGGTCGTCGTCGGACGCGGAGGTCGCCGACATCGTGCAACAGATCCGGGCGGACGAGAACCTGGAAGCGATTGCCGAGTCGGTGAAGAGGAACATGCCAATACCCGATCGATCGGATTCGCAGACCCTGGAGGGTGACTTCTCCGACCTGATGGGGAAACCGGCGCAGGATGAAGCGGGCGAGACGCGGCACTACGGCCACAGCTCGAATTTAGGTCTCGTGCCCTACGGCGACGAAATGCCGCTCCGCCACACCGTGTCAACGGAGTCATGGACCAGGATCACTCGGGACGCCGAATTCGTGGGCCACCTGATGGGTCTGTACTTTTGCTGGCAGCATCCTTTCTACGTTCTCTTCTCCAAGGAGTGCTTCTTGCATGATATGGCCCAGGGTCGGTCCAAGTACTGCAGCCCATTGCTGGTCAACGCCTTACTCGCCGCTGCCTGTACCTTCTCCGACCGACCAGAGGCACGGACGAATCCAAGCGATCCTCACACTGCCGGAGATCACTTCTTCGCTGAAGCAAGGTGGCTACTCTACCAGAACGAACGGTCAACATTGACTACGGTGCAGGCGCTTGCGATCATGGGAGTACGAGAAGCGACCTGTGGCCGAGATAGCAGCGGCTATCAGTATGCTGGAAGATGTATCAGGATGGGGCTCGAGCTTGGGCTTCACCTCTGTTTCAAAACGGCAGGTAACAACGCGCTCACGCCAACAGAGATTGAAGTGCGCAAGATCACCTTCTGGGGTTGTTTCGCCCTTGAAACGTAAGTCACCACCACACCATCAAGTAACGTCATGAATGTTGAACCTGTCTTAGTGCATGGGCAATCTCCACTGGCCGCATCTGTCAGCTTCCACGCGCAGCTATAAGTCTAGAGAAGCCGACTCTCGTCGATCAAATCGAGCTCAAGACTTGGAGGCCGTATATCGACACCAACCACTCGGTTCTGGACGGTCCGGAGGGACCCAGCCACACACACCGAATTTTACTTCAGTTTGGTCTCCTGTCGGAAATTGTCAACGATACCGTGTACATGTTCTACGCACCCCGAGAAAGATTCACCAGCAAGAAACTCTTGGATTTCAAGTCCCGATATACGCGATGGTATAACGCACTACCGCAATGCTTGCACCTAGACCGTACATCCCTTCCTCAAGTCTTACTTCTACAGTGAGTTGCTACCAATCACCATCGGAATTATGGTCAACTGACTGAGGCGCAGTATGTATTATCACACTGTCGTCCTCCACCTGTTCCGCCCCTTCTTGAAAGTCGATCTCCTTGGTTCGGAAGTGTCGCCTCGAGAGATATGCGCACGATCGGCGGAGAGCGTGTCATCTCTGGTTGCCCGATATCGAGATTACTACGGGTTCCGGCGCGTGTGCGTCATCCTGACGCACATCATCCTATCGTCCTGCACCGTCCATCTCCTGAACCTCCCGACCCCGTCAGCAACCCACAGCCTGGCCGAGGGCATCCGAGCCCTGCGAGAAATGTCGATCAACAGTGGCTTCGCAGGCCGGTGTCTCCAGATCATCATCTCGCTCAGCAAGAAGTGGGGCATCAGCCTCCCCAGCGAAGTGCAGGAGGCCGCCGCCGCCATCAGCCCCGACACCATCTTTTCCACGCCCAGTTCGGAGGAGTTCTTCGCTCCGCTGCAGCAAAGCGAACCGAATCGCCATCAACGCCGCCATTCGGCGACCGAACTGCTCATGCCCGTCCCAGCCACCTCGAACAACACCTCCAAAGGCACCTTGGCCCCTTCCGCCGCCGCCGGCAACCCCTCCGATCTCTTCTGGACTCCGTTCCCCGACCATTCCATGCCGCTGCAGGTCAACCCCGAGTCGGGACCCATGGACATCACGGCCATGCTGGACGTGCGTCTCAACGACTGGGAGCAGTTCAATCGCGACGGCTTCAAGATGGCTACCGTCGCCGACCCCATCCTCGGCCAGCCTATCTATTTCGACGACTGGGCTCAGGTGTGAAACAACAAAGTACCATATCCATTTCTTGCCGATAGTCATGACAAACGGGTGGGGGGGAAAGGGGCGTTGCGGCGTTTGGCGGTTGGGAAATATCGGAAGTATACCAGCCTTTTATTGTCCGGCGCGTCGCTGCGTGGCGTGGCGTGGCGTAACTACAGATGGACGCGATATTGCTTCAGGCTCGGTCGCTGGTTGCGCCAAGCGTATATAACTGTTTCCAAGCGGTCGCACTCTTGCCTTCCCAAGCTCTCCGTGGGTCCCGCTAAGCCTGAAGCCTACCTCGCTTTACTACGTTGATCTGACGTGCCTCTGACCTCTCGTCTACTCCTGTCTCGACCTCTCTCTCTCTCTCTCTCTCCTACGTTACGCAACACTCAGCCTCGTCCCTCCGTCCATCAACCCATCCCAATACCCCTCGAACCCCCATCGTCGTCCCCCCCCCCCAACCAGTCGCACACCCACAACGCCACCCCTAGCCGCTCCACCCATCCATAATCCATCCATCCATCCATCCATCCATCCATCCATTCCGCCCAGGAGAGTAGTGTAGCGCTCAGCTTCCTCCAACGCCCCTCCATTTCTCCTTCCCTTCCATCTCACCGTCCGTCCGTCTCCGGCCGTCGTCGTCATCGTCGAATGTGCTGTTCGCTTTTACATTCGGGGGACGTCGCGAGACACACACGCCTTGGAGACGGCGGAGGGGACCGTCGCACTGGAGTCAAGTGGAGTGGGGTGGAGTGGAGTGGGGCTGGACTGGACTGGACTGGACTGGACGGGGGGGGGGTAGACTGGACCGGCCATGTCCGCCACTCACGGCACGTCAGGGGGGCCGCACGTACGCACGCACGCACGCAGGAAAGAGGGAAGCGAACGAGGGAAGGGAGGCAGCCAGGGAGCGAGCGAGCGAGCGAGCAAGGAGGGCAGGTAGGGCGGTGATCCCGATGGGTTCCGTGACCGAGAGAGGAGAGAATTGGAGGGCACAGACGGATGCAGAGCGGAGCGGAGCGGAACTGTAGGTTGATTTGAGTTCCGGCTCGGTCCCGGTATCGGCTCGGGTTGGACGACGATATGGGCAGGTAGGGAGGGGAGACAGGGCGTGCTCTGCTTGGCGGCCGTTCCGTTGCGTTGCGGTCACGGCGTCTGCGGCGGTGTTGGGCGCGGTGGAGGGCGTAGGGTGGCAGGGGAGCGGCGAAGGGGGGGAACGGGGTGGGAGGGGAGGGGAGGGGAGGGGAGGAGGGGACGGTGTGGTGAGCGAGCGGGGGAGGGGACGGCACGGCACGGGACGGGACGCATGAGGTGCGGTGCTCAAGGCGTTGGGACGTTGGCGCTGCATTTGATCCGGAGCAAATGCCACCAGTCGGGCGCTTGAGAAGAACAGGTTCGCTGGATCAGATGTCTTCCAATGTGCAAGTGTCGAAAGCTACACACGACAACGACGACGTCGAAGCTTTCGTGCGTCCTTCCTTCCTTCGACGCCTCTCCGTCATGGACTTTTTTTTTACAGAGTTATCCTCTCACCGAATCCCAACGCCGTTACCTTGCATGCACCTCTTATTTCATCTATTCGCAACGGACTCCTTCCCAATAACCGGATTATGCCCTTCCTCAAACCTCGAATCGCTCTGCAACACATCCGCCGGCCTCTCGTGCCGCGAGTACAGCTTCCGCTCGTGCTCGTCGACGCGCGCCGCCCGGCCGCTCTCGACGTCCGCACGGCTGACGCTCAACTTGCTCTTGGGCAAGCCCATGCTGGCGAGGAACTGCACCGACGCGCGCCACTCGAGCGCGCGTCGGTTCGTGTCCCAGCCCAACTCGTCGGCCATCAGGTCGATGACGGTGGGCAGGGCGTCGAGCGCGGCCTGGGCGTTCAGGAAGGCGAGCCGGGTCCTCCGCGCCAGGACGTCGACGGCGGTTTGGGCGTACTCGTGACGGACGGCGTAGCGGACCTCGCCGTCGACGAAGGGGTAGAGGGGGGAGATGCGCAGGCCGCGGACGGGGAAGCGGCGGTGGGTGGGGCCCGACAGTGCGGCGACGGTCCAGGCGCGGTCGCCGTAGGATTCCGTCAGGTGGCGGGCGACGTCGGTCTCGAGGCCGAAGTGCTGGATCAGGTTGATGAAGAGGGTTTTGGAGTAGCCGTGGGCGCCGATCAGACGGACCTGGTGCGTCTGGCAGGTGCCGTCGAGGGTGGCGGCGTCGTCGATCATCTCGGTGCCGCTGATGTCCGGGACGCCGGTCACGGGTGCCGGGCGCAGGTTGTAGAGTTTGATGGCTTCGTCGACCGACTCTTCGGCCATTTGCCGGTAGGTCGTCCATTTCCCGCCGGCGCAGGTCAGCAGGCCGGAGTCGGAGACTGTGACGAGGTGGTTCCGGACGAGGGACTCGGTGTTGCGGGCTTTCGGATCGCGTACTAGCGGCCTGATACCCGACCATGCGGCCAGCACGTCGCCTCTTCGCACGTTGATATCTGGGGCGAGGTAACCTCGGATCTCAGAGAGGATCCAGTTGATTTCTTCTTCGCCTGCGATCGGGTTCTGCGTGATGTTGGTGGGAGCGTCGGTGGTTCCTGCTATGGTGTTGCCCTGCCACGGCAGAAAGAAGATGACTCGACCGTCTGATGTCGAGGGATCGATCAATCCCATGTTCGCGGGGCTGTAATATCCTGGTAGAATAACATGCACGCCCGAACTTGGTGCTACGATCTCGTCGACCTTTGGGTTGTCCATCTTCCGGATTGAGTCTGTAAAAGGCCCCGTGGCATTGATGATTCCTCTCGCTCGGATGGTGAACTCTTCCGCTTTCTTTCCATTCTTCACTTGAATCAGATCCTTGACCCTGGCGCCATTGAGTTTACCCGATGCGTCCTTCTCGAGATCTGTGACCTCTAAATGGTTGACGACCGTGCTTCCGTACAGCGCTGCTGTCATTGCTAATGAGACATTCATCCGCGAATCGTTGTGTGCCCCATCTACTTACAGTCAGTCTGCGGTCCGGCCCCTTCCAAAAGGGGGGGGATGCTCTACCGTAGTACACCAAAGCACCAAAAAGATTGTTTTTCTTCAGCATAGGGAATGCATCCAACGCCTTGCTTTTGGTCAGGAAGTAAGAGCTTTCAATACCCTCCGATCCAGCCAACAGGTCGTAAAACTTCGTCCCAGCCCAGAAGTAAGGCGCCTGCCACCAGTGCTGAATCGGCAGCATAATAGGCAACCACATCGACAAGTGTGGCGCCGTATCCAAGAAGTATTTCCGTTCCCGCAACGCCTCCTTCACAAGTTTGTATCTTCCCAAACATCAGTCATCCGAGCTTCATAGCGATAATCAGTGGCGGGAAGGCATACTGATTGTAATCCAACTCCCAAACCGCTTTCTCGAGATATCGTACTCCGCCATGCACCAGCTTTGTACTCTTACTGCTCGTTCCACTACTGAAATCATCCCTCTCCACAAGAGCGACTTTGAGTCCTCTCGTTGCTGCATCAAGCGCGATCCCTGATCCCGTCGCACCTCCACCGATGACCAAGAGATCATATGGACGCTCAACAGCAGCGTCGTCGTCTCCATTGTCCTTTTCCTTTTCCGCACTTGAGCCAAAAACGCCGCCGAAAAGACCTCCCTTTGCTTGCTTATCGACAACCTGCTTCGCAGTACCCGCACTCCGTTTCAGATCCGCAATCTGCCCCTCGCGACTCTTGATCAGCGGAAATTGTGGCGGGATCAGAGTTCCCTCTTCGCCATAGCTGGGCGGGGGCACGGCTGCTGGGTCCGACCCCGGAATACGGCGGGGTCGATAGGATACGTAGAGGAGGCCCCCGCCAAGAGCGGCTGCTGCGGAGGTGTAGAGGAGGGGCCTCAGCAGGCGTCGTGATTGACGCGCTGCCATCGCGAGGACAGCGATGATCGATGGTACAGCCGAAGAAGACCGACGAGACGGGAGTATTGAAATGCTGATAAGTAATGAGAATCACACGGGTTCCGGTCGCTGCAGCACAGCAACAACGTTAATGGCTGGCTGTATCATGCTGGTGGATCGAGCATGAATCTACTATGCCTCGAAAAGATTGTCATGGTCAGCGATTCAGGCAAATCCAGATGTTGTACATATCATTGCTATCGAAATCAATGGCTCGAACAGTGCTCTTCCTGCGTCTGGGATGTTCCGAGCTTGTCGCACCAGTCGAACTGCCTCGGTTCTCGCAGAGGATTGTGATCCGACCTGCAAGCCCACATGCAAAACACTGTGGAGACGATCTCAAAGACAGGACACAATCGTATTGAGACACCCGTGCCCAGGATATGATACTAAGGTCTCGCCGACTCTGGACTATATTAAGGCCCAATACATCTCGCACCGACAAAGACACCCAGTACAGTGCAGGCAATAATTCTGGTCAGTAGACACCGTAAGCGAAAAACGCACCACTTTTTTTAGTAAAACTTGCCACCCCCGTATCCACCCACGAATCCACACCGAAAACGAGGCCAATTGACACCCCCAGGCCCTATAACGACAGTCCCAATGCCGAAGAGTAAAGGAAGATTAGCAAGACGAAATCTTCGTCAAAACTGCCCCTGAAAGGCCCCTCACCGCGTTCCCCATTGTCCCTATTACCTGAGGATGTCAAGAACATCAATGTCACTGAATTCAAAGCCATCAACACTGTCAATATGACTGAGAAGACACCGACAAAGAACCTGCCCAAGTTCCTGATCCATTGAATTGTCATACTTGACAAGCTCAATCAGTATTCTAAGATCAAAATGATGAATCTCACCTCTTTTGACTATTCAACATTCCTGACAAATGAGCAGATCAAATTGGAGAAAAGAACTCAACCAAAAGATTATTGAGTGTGACAACAGCAAGTCAAGGCAGAGCTGTCAGCTAATGAAGCTAGAAAACAGAACACTCTGATCATGAATCTGAATGATGTTGAGAAATGAGTCAATTTGAAGGTCATTCTTCTGACTTGACATGAGAGCAAGAAGAAGAATATTCAGATAATTATCAACATCATATTTGTACAGATGACTGCTTGAAGATCTGTTTAAGACAACTTTACAGAAGACAACAAGTCAGAGTTCTTAAAAGAAGAAATAATCATCTTTTAAAAGAAGAAAATAAGTCAATGACTCTTTGTAGAATCTTTATATTAACATTGTACAGCAAATGACTACAGATAAGCATTGAACAGTCATGAAGAAGTGAGAAAAGATTGAATTAAAAATTAACAATTATGTAAGATATCTGATTTGCTGATGATGTTGTGACAATGTGAAGTGCAGAAATAAGAAAGAAAAATGCTTAATGCTAAAAGAAAAGCATTATACTCTTAATTCTAATCACTTTACTGTCTAAAATAGAGTCATTAACAATGAGAATGTCATCATTAAAAGCCTTTCTCTTTAACTACTTCACATACTTAATTAACTCTCTTCATTTTCTTTAAAGCCTGCTTCACAGTCTTTTCTGCAGTTTTCTTTACAGTCTGCTTTACAGTTCATATTATTCTTGTTCTCTGTATCTATTTATGTTTACATAAAGCAGACTTCATCAATGTTCTTAATGTCATCAATATTACTGATGCTTATGCAGAGCTCATAACAGTACTCATTGTTATATATATCTTTTTCATTTTATCTATCTTCATCATCATATCTATCATCTTATCAGCATTCTTATGCTACTCTGTCTTCTTCATCTTCTTCATAATATTCAATGCATTATTCAATGCATTCTTCTCATTCATACTCATCTTAACTATCTTTAAATTCTTCTTTAAAATCTGCTTTACAGCTCTGACAACACTCATCTTTACAATAATCTGCCTCATATAAGAAGAATAGCAGCTCTATTAACAGTGACAGCATCAGATCAATGAAGCTTCTATATTAGTATATAAAGTAATTTAAAAGACAGATTTCAAAGTACTTAATATTGCTGAAGAATGCACATAAATAGCTGTGAAAATAGCTGTATAATGTGAAACAGATAAGAAAGACAGAGATTTAAGACTAAAAGAATTTGAATATCTCTTTAAAGTTAGAAAAGTAGCTAAAGAAGAGAATTAGAAAGTGAGATAAAGAGAGAACTGTAAGAGATATGAGAGTTAGAATAGAAAGAAAAAGAAAAAGAACAGAGAATTATAACTTATTAATGCAGTAAGTAACAGTTGCAGAGCTTCTAAAGACTTAAATAGTATTTAATTTATATTTATTTATTCTTTAAATTTAACTACAACTTGTAGTCATAGTTATAGCCACCATCAGTGACTGTTAAATTCATTTCTATATGTGCACTTCAAAAATATACCTCTGAATACTTGTCACTGTTATATTTCTTCATCATTAGTCATATATATTCTTCAAAATTCTTCTTATACTTCTTCACAAGATCTTCATGCCACTGCACTCACTGCTTAAGAATGATGAAGAACTGTTTAATAGAATTGTAGTTAAGAAAGTATAAAGAAAGAAAAACAAGCTCAACATTAGTCTTAATATATATGTCAGTCAGTTTCTAGTAATATGTTAGTAAATGAACACAGAGAGATTAGAAGACATATCTTGAAACAATGTATAGATGTATTATTTATAATAAAAACAGATTTTGATTCTGAAAAAGAACTGCACTTCAATAGAATGTGATTTTATATAAAGAAGTTAAACAAGACTGCTGTTATAGAGCTTTGTTTAACTATTTATGTTATGTAGTCAGTGACAGTGTAAGCTGACAGTATGCTTCACTATTTGCTTTATTTTAATGAGATTAATATTGAGTAGGCTGAGTGTAGAGTCAAGTTGAGTCAGAAAAAAGTGCACCTGACCTGAACCTGCGCTAGGGTCCAGGTCAGGTTGAGTTGAGTTTGTGCACAGATCAACTCTACCTACAACCTGCGCAGGTACCCGCACGCAGGTGGGGCTAGCCATTATGGGTAAGGTCAGGGCTAGGGCTCAAAAATGTGGAAGCTTATTGATATATTAGTCATAATAAATTACACCTTAACTAGCCATATAGGGATAAATTACACGGTCGCAAGATATATTACTGAATAAGTTACGAAAATCATGACTTTTCGCGAAGGTGCGCGTTAGAAACACACATTAGTAAGCATGTGTATGTGCTTACTAAGCGCATACACATGCTTACTAAGGCTATATATAACCCGCGAAAAACCCATGACCCTATGCAGATTGAGTCAGGTTAACCTGCACCCGACCTGGCTGGATAAAAGTTAGCCTGACCCGACCCAATACTCAGACCCAACCCTGACCCGTGTGACCTATAGGCAACCTGCGCACCCAGCCTAATATTGAGATTCTCACTTCACAATAAAATCAGTTAAACTTTCAATTCTTATTTCATTTATTTGCAGCTGACTCATCAACAAAGACAAGCTGATCTGCTGTTTAATTAATTAGCTGAACAAGTCATTCTGTATGTAGATCATCATCTCATTGAGTGACTTTTTGTTGTAGCTATTAAAATTACAAATATTAGCAATTAAAGACATAAAATTAAGATTCTAATCTTTTTTCATGTATATCTCATTCTCTTCAGAACATTAAACAATGTTTTAAGACTGACATTGATTTCAAACTTATTTTAAAGAAATCAACTCATCTCATTACAGTATGTTCAAGATCTTTTCTTCAGATATTCAGTCAGCATCTCTTTCATTGTTAACATCAAAACTTTAAATTGATCTCTCTGTCTAAGTCTGAGAGCCTTAGATGATTCTCATACTTGCTGATTTCTTTGCATTCTTCAAATTTGTTGAGTAGACATCCTCATGTTCTCATGAATTGATGAAATTGACATTTCACAGATCAATTGATTATCAATGAGGTCCCTAGTGTACTCAGACAATGGGTGAGGCATTGCTGACATTTAGGATGCAGTCATGGTGGTTGTGGAGCTGTTTTTGATGTGGATTCATGGGTGGATACAGGGGTGGCAAGTTTTACTAAAAAAGTGGTGCGTTTTTCGCTTACGGTGTCTACTGACCAGAATTATTGCCTGCACTGTATGCGCACGCTAGAGACCAGATGTCAAGCCAAGAAATGCCGTGCGCTTTTGCATGATTTACAGGCTAGCTCTAAACATGCCCCGCGTTCCAGGAAACATGCCGCTCTGATATCTCTCCCAAGCATGGTCAACCTCTTTATCCGCATCATATCCGAACAAAAACTTCTGGAAAACCGGGTCCGCCCACCGGTTCGGGAAGCCTTCGAATGGCTCATGCTGGATCAGCTGGCGATCTCTTTCTTTCTGTCTGTCGCCATCGTGCATGTGGAATATGTCCCGGAGATCCGTACTTCCCTTGACGACGCGCGTGGTCCGTGGTTTACGCAAGGTCTCGTAGATCAGGAGTAGATCGGGTAGTTGCGACTTGTGTGTAATTTTAGAGAAAAGGGCCCCAAGAACAGCTCCGTCTTCAACCGCTTGCGCCGCGCCTTGGGCTCTAGTGATATCCATTAGTGACACTTTGGATAGAGCATTAGGGAGCCATGGTATGCTTACAGATATGGTAGTGTTGCGTGGCAGGCGTCGCCGAGAAGAGCAAACTTCCCACTGGGATGTCTCCAGCTGCTCATCTCTTCACTATTCTGCAGCCTCCACTTACTCGTCTCTTGAACGAGGCCAAGCAAGGTCTTCAGCTTCGGATCCCACTTCTCAAAGATGTCACGCATCTCCTGCACGTCTGCCTTTGCAGTGTTGACCATCTCAGGCAGATTATCCGGGCAGATCAGGACGATGTTGTATAGCCACCCGCCCTTCAGCAAATAGCACACTGCATGCGCGTCTGGGCCCATCCAATAGTTGATCGCCGGCTTCTCGACGAGATCCACTAGATCTGGATGTTTCTTCATATCCTCTGCTTTCACAATAATCCGGTAGGCCAGATCGCCAGTCAGGTGTGGTGGATCGGAATGACCTAGGAGCGCTTCGCGGCAGATTGATTTCAAACCGTCAGCACCGAGAATGATGTCCGCGTGGAATTTAGGCTTGTCTTTGAGATGTAGTGAAGGCGTTTCGAAGTCGATCTTGGTAACGGTGGAACCTAATCGCATGCCGACGCCGAGTCTTTCCGCTTCGGCCACCAGGATCTTGTGATAATCGGCTCGGTGGATGTGCAAGTATGGAGCCCCGTAACGCTCTTCAGCGTAGGGCACCATGTTCTGCTTGGAAAGTATACACCCATCACGATAGGACCGCAGGATGAAGTCCGCTGGTCGCACCGACACAGATTCGATTTTGTCCAAGATGTTCCAGCGTTGAAGGATACGTGAAGAGTTTGGTGGAATTTGTATACCTGCGCCTATCTAATAAATCCAACAGGTCAGCGATCCATCAGCAGTTCAATTCTCCTGCTGTCGAAACTCACTTCACCCAGGGCAGGTGCTTGTTCCAGGATTGTGACTCTGTGCCCCGCTCGCGCAATCCCTATTGCGGCTGCTAAACCACCCAAGCCAGCTCCGACTATAGCAACGTGATACTTGGGGCCCGACATGATCCTGGACTGTAAGAGAGTGAGAAATGATCGAGAGGCACTCCGTTGAAGACATGATGGAGGTTGTCTTTCAGTCTGCTTATGTACTATTAGTAGATACTACCTTAGGGTTGAGCAATGGCAAGCAAGAGCGGCATTCAGAACGCGGGGGTTGTTTATGGAACGTTACATAAGCAGAAGCTAGCGGTTAACTTATTGATTCAACGTCTGAACTCTGGACCCTGATTCGATAACACTCACTGCTATATTATTGAGGTGGTGACAGAGAGAGTGACATGTGGAGGACACTCAGGTATCCTAAACAGGAAGGAAAGCTGTGAGAGAATCGATGTCCTCTGTTGTCAGGATTGTAGGCGAGGCTTTTCGGTCATCAGCGTCAATGCCTTGACTGACCATCTATTATTGTAGATGATGATCACAACTACAAGGACTACCACTAGAAATGCAAATACGGTCACTTCCTCTGAGTGATTGTGATAAGCAAGGACACAGGAATTCGCTGTATCACTCTAATATCCTCTTCTATTGATAGCATGTTAATACCTATCCGAGTGCGTGGGAAGAATAAACGCGACCAATCACGCAACCTCCGCGGATCGGTTCTGGAGCAAGGCGCTGCTACCAGGCCGCGAGGTCGTCCGCTGAAGCTAGGCGCCTCCTCGACCTCGGACTCAACTACTTCCTCACACCCTCGTCGCTCATCTAAGACTTCCAGGCCGTCTAAGTCGCGGCGGAAGCAGATGAAGGAAGGACGGCTGCCTGAAGCGGAATTCAAGATGCCGCTGTCACGCCTCGAGTCTCTGCCCGTCGAGCTTCTTCAATCTATTTTTCTCTACTCACCCAATATTCACCTACCTCTGGCATCTCCATATCTCGCTCGGGCACTGTCAAGTGAACATTTGTACTCGAGACTCATCTTGCTGGCCTTTTCCGCCATAATTCGAACTCATGAAGAGTTAGTCCTTCATCCGGATCTTACTAGTGCAAGTCTTCAGACCGCCATCATGAGCCGCAGATGGTTCAACTCAGACTTGATGAGAAGGTGCCAGGTCATCTTCGCCAAAGAGATTCTAGAAACAGAGCAATCAAACTCGACATGGGAGGTCATCAGCGATAAGACAACGGAGGTTTCCAATATCAATAGTGTCCACCAGACCTCAAGGCGCACATTTCAACTACGTCGTGACCATTTGTCCAAACAGATTGATGTTTTCCAAGGAGACTTCGGAACATCGGTGCATATCGTGGGAGTGGCTTCCCCAAAATTCTACCGGTTTCCTTTGTGCCAAACCGCAGCGTGGGTGGCACAGTCCGAACATGTTCTGATACCGGAGACATCACTCCATGGACCTTGGACCAAAGAGAAGCTCGACCTTCTAGAGATGCTTTGTAGCGCTGGCGCGACGGTAGATTGGATTAACACGTCTGCGGGGGAGATAGCTGAGCAAGGACTCAAGGATGCCATCATGGAAGGGAGCATGCGCGCTGTGAAGCTGTTGACCAAGGAACCAACCTGCATATCGCGGGAGATCGAGCGAAAGAATATTGGCGTCAAGATCGATACACGGCATGTGCGGCTAGCTGTCCTGGAAGCTGGCTGTGACGTGGACATAGTTCAAGCTTTGGTGCAGCATCCAAAGAGCACGATTGATCTGGACGATAGAGAAATTGTGGCTTGGGCAATTAGGGATCAGTGGAAGGGCAGCATGAAAGGAGGATGGCTGTTGAATAAGATCCACAACTAGAAAGTTCTCGAACACAAGGAATATGGTATGGCTTGTCGCAAGATGTGGTTCTCCTGCACAGCTAAACGGCATGGCTACAGTACAGGCATATCAGAGAGTAATTTTCTTGCGGACCAGGTTGAAATACGGTATGAGATACTGTGTAGTGTGACGGTCAAGTGCACTGTCTAACGGGCGAATAATGGACTAAGATACTCAGCCAGGCAGTGATTAAAGACATGTATTGGCTTCGGGATACTCTTGCACAACGAGACCCTCATTTGATCGAGGGAAATTGTCTAGAGTCCGAATGTGGAAATTTTGAATATTATAACTTTCCGCAAGTGTCTAATTGACACGTACTGCGGCCTATGAATGCTTGTTAGGTAGTGTATCCGATCCAATATACTGCTAATCGGTGTCGTCGCTACTAAAGCTCCAATATTAGCCTAGCTCTATTAGAAACTCGGACTTGAAGTGGGAATAGCAAACGGCCCTCAGTGATCTTGGTGTAAACGATATGATCATTCCCCGAAGGAATCACTTACTATCTAGTGCGTCGTGTATTGTAATCATTGGGCAGGAAGGTGGTTGAGGGAAAAGATGGCTTACCGTTCACATAGCACAAGAACCGCGGCGTTCACAAGGTTTTGCGAAGGGCGCTGTAGTATATCAGAGGCACCTGTTCAGTTGACGCAGTCAGTGGACACTCGAGGCTAGAGTGGGAAGCTGCATGCAGAGGAGGTGATAAGTGTTTCCTCAGAATATGTAAGAGATTGAATATCATGCCCGTGAAAGCGTTACGAAACTCCGGCGAGAGTCTCCGAATCCAAGGTCAATCGCAAATTATAGCATCAGATGAAGAACATGGAGCTAAGCAGACGGATATAATACTCACATAGTAGATCATACACACGATGGTTCAGTCACATTGTGGATTGAAAGAGAAAGTCTGCGTTTGCGGACTGAAGATGTTGAGCCGAAGTTTTAGTTTCCCATTACATAAGCTGAGCCGCATTTTCGGAAACCCTACGCACTAAGCGAGCCCACACTGCTTGAATATCAAACCTTGGACCCAGCGACGACGACAACAGCACCCAAAGAGTAGGTCTATGAGAAACGTCGCCATCGGTTAGAGATCTTCTGGACTAACAGCTGGTCTTGTCCAAGCCGAACGCGTTCCAATGGCCAACATCGATATCAAAGTTTCCCAGTGGAGACTGGTGGAAGTCGGTCGTGTCGTCCTCTTCACCTCGGGCCCATACACCGGGAGGCTTGCCGCCATTGTCGAAATCATCGATCACAAGCGCGTACGTACTGCTTGAAAACTCAATACAATTGGCACCGGATAGTTTGTTAAAATAACCTTCCAGGTCCTCGTCGACGGTCCCTCAACAAAAGACAAAGCTTCCGTTCCTCGCCATGCCTCTGCCCTCGCGAACGTCATACTCTCGCCCATAGTGATCCCAAAACTGCCTCGTGCGCTCGGCACGGGTGCCCTGAGGAAAGCGTGGGAGAAAGAGGAGGTCGATAAGAAGTGGGAGGAGAGCGCGTGGGCGAAGAACCGGGAGCGGAGACAGAAGAGGCGGGCTCTGACCGACTTTGAAAGGTTCAAGGTTATGAGACTGAGGAAGCAGGTGGGTATTATCCGATTTTGAACCTGGTGGTTGGGTGGCGGTTCTGGCGTGGGCGGGCTCCATGTTATCCATGATGGATGAACAGGGCCGACTAGGTTCTGACCTCTTTGCGGCGCGGTATGCTGACACTTCTGGGCGTTGATACAGGCTCGTTTCGAAGTTCGGAAGGCACATGCTAAGGTTCGGGCTTCTGCAAAAGCATAGGGGAGTGGAGTGGAATGGGAATCAGGAGCTTCGATGGTTACTTGACATTGTGGTTTCGAGAAAAGCTGTATGCTACACTTTGAATCGAAAGAAATCACAATCTCTTGACGTCCGCAGTACATTCAGAGCACAATTTGTTGCTTCTTGCTACTTCGCTATGGTGTTCACGGTCAACATAAACCCCTGTCTGCTCATTAACTTGAGGGTGTACCTAGTTGCGTAGAACTCTTAGGAACATTCTCAAGTACAAGAACGACAGTGCGGTAGTAAATTCAAGGTACTGTATATCAGCGTTATGAGGACTGAGCTGTTGCAGCGCAGGAGCCGCGCTAGTGGGGTCGGCTAAATTGCACGTCACAAATATCAGTCGATTTGAAGCAAACCGAACTACCTCTATTCTCAGCAGACTCACAACGACTCAGACGAGGTATGTCCCCCATTGCATATCACACATTCCCCCATTGCATACCATGTTTACCCCAGATGTGACTGTCTACTGCCTTGAATATCCCCCAGTCTGGCGTCCACTGAAGATAGTGCACTCGCATCTCTACTACACATCTCAGCGTTCACGGACCTGCAAGCTGATATTCTCCCCGACAGCTCCAAGACGCAAACATGTCGAACCCCCGCATTGAAGAGTTACCCGATGACCCACCAGCCAAGAAGGGCGCCGAGGTGGAAGAAGCCTCGGACAGCTCCGACTCCGAGGTCGAGGCGGCAGGCGGAGAGGGTGAAGCTGGGATCTCAGCCGGCTCGTCCGTCGCAGTGCACTCGCGCAACGAGAAGAAGGCGAGGAAGGCGATTGCCAAGCTGGGATTGAAGCATGTGCCTGGTATCACGAGGGTTACGTTGCGGAGACCCAAGAATGTGAGTTGTGTGTTCGTGAACGCGATGCGAAATTTGTGTAGGGACCGGTGTCGACTGGCTTGGGGGAGGAGCTGTTCTTTGATGTAGTGAAGTTGAGCCCTGCACTGCGTGGTGCTGACTTGTGGGGTGGCAGATCCTCTTCGTCATCAACCAGCCAGACGTGTACAAGTCCCCTACAAGCAACACCTGGATGTAAGTTCTCATCCCTCCACGTCCCATAGAGCCCTCCCCCTTGCCACGTACACATCGCTTAATTTACGACGCAGCATCTTCGGCGAGGCCAAGATCGAAGACCTCAACCAAACCGCGCAACATCAAGCGGCGCAAAACCTGGCCGCGGCCGACAATGCCGGATCCGGCAGCGGCGACGCGCACGCCGGCCACGACCATTCGCACGAGCACGGCAAAGGCAAGGCGATCGACGCCGGCGACGGCAAGAAGGACGAGGACGAGGATGAGGGCGAGGAGGTGGATGATTCGGGGCTCGAGGCCAAGGATATCGAGTTGGTCATGGCGCAGGCGAGCGTGTCGAGGAAGAAGGCGGTCAAGGCGCTGAAGGAGAATGACAATGATATCGTCAATTCCATCATGGCCTTGAGCGGATAGCGTTGAGCACGTAGCGTGTTGGCCTTGACGGGCTGCCTGGCGGTGGGCACTACACTACGGGGCGTGTGAGGCATGTAGGTAGCTACCTCGAAAATTATCGCATTTCGCCAAGGTATGACATCGGAGATAGGGTTGATCTGACAGGCCCTTGTACGATTTCCGTCGAATTTGGAGAATAGATCAAACGTAGCATAGCCCCTAACAACAAGCCGAACAGAAACTCTACCTTATAGTACTTCCTTACCCACACCACTCCCCTCTGGATAACCTTACTGCCCCTCTTGAACCAAACTCAACAAAGCCCCGCGGGCAACGCAGAGAAAGACCAAAGCTCTCTTCCGTCTTTCGACACAAGCATAATCACAGTGACCACCGCCATCCCGCCTATAGCCCGCCGTACCTACATACTATCCCCTCATCACGTCAATAAAATATCCCAATAGAAACCATAGCGACAGGGCGATTTCCCATTGCTTGAGGATGACTCAAAATCGATATGTATGTATATGTGTATGTGTGAGAAAAGACAATCGAACAGTCGACGGTAAGAGTAGTATAATTCAGCTAAATAGGAGTCGACCGGATTGCATCAGACAGGCCTAGACTGGCTTCGATTACTCATGCCCTCCCCTGCCCTGCACTGCTCTACCCTACTCTCCTCTCCGTCCCCTCCGTCCCCTCCGTCCCCTCCCTCCTCGCGTCCTCTCTTCCGTCTCAATTCGAAGTATCCCCACCCTCGACCTCCCCATTCCCTTTCCTTTCCCTCCGGCGGCGCTCACGCCGCTCGATCTCCATCCCCTCAACGACGCCGGTCCCGGCCCCACATCTCACCAGTCCCGCACAGCGGGCGTACCGCCACCCCAACCAAAGTTCAAGAAGCTGAATTCGTCCGCCATCGCGCGTGGCTTTTCCTTTCCCTTCTCCCTCCTACTCCCCAATTCCCGTCGCTTTCCCTCGCCCGACCCTTCTCCTTCTCCTTCCCTTTCGCCAAGGACGTCGGGAGGCTCGTATGTTCGATTGCAAGCCCCGTCTCGGGTCGCTGCAAGGCCACGCGAGGAAGGAGCAGGACCGAAAGTTGAGACCGGGAGCGAGGCGGGAGCGAAAGCAGAGGTGTGAGGTGTAGGCCGACGATACACTACGGCGGCGATGGCAGTCGGTGGCCAGGATGGGATGCCGGGCGGGGCTGTTGACTGTGGGTGGTGTGCGACGGAAGGCGAGGAGAACGGACTGGATACGGGACGCTGAGAGGTGTAGTACGTAGGAGGCAAACGGGGAGGGAGGAACGAAAGAAAGAAATCAGAGCGAAGACAGGGAGAGGAGAGGACGGTGACGGCCGAGTCCGCTCCACTCCTCTCCTTGCTTGCTCCGTTCCCCCTTCCCCCATCGACCCCACCTCAGCCCCACGAAGCAAACCCCCAACCAACCCCCGCCGCACCAGCCGCGACAAACGGCAGTGAATGACCCGAACCCCGCCCCTTGCACCCGCAGACGTCAGACTGCGCTCGACTCGACCATTCACTCGACTCCACGGCCATGGCCACGCGACGCCAAGCCAAGCCAGGTGATGTAGGCCGCGAGTGTGAGTGACAGTGACGGTGCGAGCAGCAGGCAGGCAGGCAGGGCGGTGAAGGGCCAACGCACTTCCCCATCTCCGTCTACCCAGCCGACACCGAATCGACGACCGCCGTTGCATGACTTTGCCCTCTCGCCGCTGTTGCCCTTCAACAGCTAGCGCCTGTCTTGCTTGCCACGACCAGACCAGACCAGACCACCGAGCCGCAAGCTGAGAGATCGTACGGCGCATCGTGGTCCGATAAGGCACCTCGTCACGCGCAGGGCCAGGAATAACGTCCGAGATTTCCTCGAGGTGGGCTTAGGGTTCTGGTGCGTGACGAAGCGGACGAGCGGAGTCATCGATAGAGTCGATGTGACGGAGAGCAAAGGAAAGAAGAGAGAAAGGTGTTCAGATCGTGGAGGTGTGGAACGATGGGTGATGCGACGACCGGCAACGACGGTCGGAAGAAGAAGGAGAATGTACCCACCGGTGCGAAACCCAAAACTAAGGCCGGGTCGGAGGATGGGAGGCCTGAAATGGCGAAAGCTGGGAAGAGTCCGGATGCGGACGTGAGGATTGGGAAGGGAAGTGGAGGAGGTGGGCAAGGGAGAGGGAGAGGGAAGGTGGGGGAGGAAGAGTTGGGGCGGGTTCTGAATGGGGTTCAGGGGTTTGGGGCATGATTGCTCTGAGACAGGGAGGAAGTGTGTGTATGGGTTCGGGTGTGGGTGTAGTGATGCAGTTGATTGCGTGGGAGAACCTGGTGAAGGCTGGGGATTTTGGGGTGTTCCGGGAAGCATGTAAGATCAAAGTTCGTGTTGGGACTTTCCATGTCCTGTGCACATAACAACGGGCTGGGTGTGATAAGCCAGGTGGCGGAAGGGTATGTAGAGCTTAGGAGTCTCTCGTGATGACTTGAAGACGAGAATGTGGCAACTAGACTGTGCATTCGCAATTGACAATCCTACCTACCCACTATACACTGAAGCAGCCCCCGAGTCAAGACCCCACAACGGGTCTACAACACCGACAGGTCCCCAAACTTCTCCTATTCGCATATCAGCATCCCATACCCCAAACCCGTCGCTACCGACCACGGAAGTAGTCAAACATACCTTATACCCCGGCACCTGCCAACGCCCCTTCGCCACCAACTGCGCCGTCCGCTCATCGATATCCGGCCGGGCCACCACCACCTCATCGACCGTAAGGTCCTCAAACGGCCTGGCCTCCTCGATATTCTTCAGCGTCTTCTCCAGATCGCGCAGCTCCAGATCCACCTTATCTTTCGTCTCCTCGGCATTCTTGACCGCCTGACTCTCAAAGGCCTCGATGGCCTTGATCTGCCGGCCCACGTCGTACGTCACGGGTTTGAACTGCCGGAAGTGGTCCTCGATCTGGTCCACGACGCTTTGGTTCTTGAGCGTGCCGCGGTAGTGCGCGAAGTCGATCTCCTGCGCCGCGTCGGACAGCAGCTGCACTTTGCGCCGCGCGTCGTCGTTGCGCTTCTTGAAGGCTTGGAGGGATGCGGCCGTTTGGCCCTTCAGGCCGAGGGAGGTGCCGATTTTGGCCCAGTCGATTTTGAGTGCGGCGCTGCGCTGTGGGGGTGGGGGGGGATGTTAGCTGAAGGTGGAGGGAGGGGAAGGTGGGGGAGACGGGATGAGGATTGACATACTCCGACCGCCATTGCGATGGTTTTCGAGGGATGTTGAGCTGTGATGTGGTTACGGCGTCAGAATTCGGCTTGAGCGATTGAGGGATGAGGTTGCGTGCTAGTCGGTTTCGGGCTTAGCGCGACTCACCGGGAGCCACATCGATGGACGTGCAGATGCCTACTTATGAGTACCAGTACCTTTTCAGAGTGTTTACTGAGAACAAGCAAGACAACATCACTGCATTATTACTATACGTATAGATGACGCCCCTTACAAGTATCATTCATGGTTCAGTAGCAAGAAGCCCGGAGCGATCCTACACACTAGGCAGCCACATGACAACGTAGTTATCAGTCAGAATCACCTTAATAATACAGAGGACAGACCACATTTTTTGGGGTTGGAGTTTTGTAGACTTTGTATCCTTCGCTAGCTATTGAAAGAAAAAAGTGCAGTGACATGAAGAGGATGACCCAGCCAAGATCTTAGGCAGAAGTGAGAGACAGTAAAGTCTAGCCTGTAAAGATTGAGATCCAATGTGCGTGGGTGAGAGCTCTCGATGTGTGCTTGTATTAAAGACATTGAAGAGATGGCCGATGAATGAACGGAAGGCGAGACAGTAAGCGAAGGCTCAGTAAGGTTATTAAAGGGTGGGCCAGAGCTCCTATGAAGTGAACGACTGCGAGAATAGAATGAAATAAAGGCAGAGGACTAGTAGTGCAATGCCGGGAAGATCTTGTGCAGCCAGCAGTGAAGACAAAGTGCTAACCGAGTGCCAAGAAGACAATCCGTGATAAGAACCATATCAGGTAGGCAATAAGCCAAACCCGACAGTGATCCAAATTAACGAACAGCTAGTCCTGACAGAACGGGAAAGAAAAGAAGTAAAGAGTACATATCCGCAATTCTGTGGTAGGCAATCGAAGCCAAGCCTGTTGTCCGTCCAACATACCGCCCGACCTATTCGAAGAAAGAAATCGACCCCTCATCCCGCCACACTTCGCTCGAAGTACAACATTCCTCGTACAATCATGACTTCGTCCACGTGACGCTGCTTAATACAGACTTGGAACTCGACAGTGTATTCGCCTCGTCCGAACTCGCCAGACTCGTTGTCTCGTACTTCTCAAGGTATCTTGTACCGTTAGAAAGACTTTCGAAAACAGGAAATAAAGTGAATAACAGCTACTGCGGGAACAGAGAGAGATGGAGATGGACAGAGGGGGAAAGAGAGAGAGGTAGAGAGAGGCGTAGGGAGAAATGACGACACGCATCTAAGAGGCATCGACATACCGCGACCAGGTGTTGGTCAAAACAGTATATTTTATGTTTTGTTCTGCCTGATCAAACGCCTCCTTGCAAAATGTGTTGGGAATTTCGACGAGAGGCGCCTGGGCAGTCGAGGGCTCGTTCGCAGTCGCGGACACGATCGTGTCGATGATAAGCTCCTGGCTCTCCGAGCGAATATCATGGTGGTTGGAAGGTTGGTTAAAGGTGACCAACGGAATCGCGTCCGACGGCTCCTCCCATGCGAATGGCGTAACTGCGTCTCCGGTGACCTGTGATTGTATACGTTGGGCAGAAGCCGCTTCGAAAATTTTCTCCATCGCCACACGCATCGGACCACTAATGTTAATGGGTGCGCGAGAAAGTCGCTGACAGACGTGCTCTTCGTAGACTTTGAGAGCCTCAGCGAACAGCATGTGCTTGGAGTCGATAGTGACAGTGCCTTCACGTGTCTCGATGGCTCCCCACAAGTCCTTGAATCGGGCGACGTCTCTGAGGAACAAAATATTTTCGGCACTAAAGTCTTTGGTTGCGGCAAAGTTCAGCAAGGGTACGATGTCATTCGTGAGGGCGTTGTTGAGAGCCTCCATGCTGTACGCTTGGTTGTTTCTCCTAGAGACTCTAGTGGCAGTTGCGAGCGTCGAATCTAGTCGAGTAGCCGGATCAGACACCAGGGCCGGAACGCCATGTGCAGTTCGATGCATAGCAGCATCCCTGGAGCGAAGATATTGGCGACGCTGGTAGACCTCCAGTAGTGGGAAGAACACGGTGACGAATTCCATGACCATGATTCCGGAAGAAAACCTGTCAAAGAAGTTATATAGGTTGCCATCTACTGGCGAAGACCGACTCACCACATCGGAGCCACCCAGTATTTGTTCACCGCAGCAAGCTTATCCGAGTATACGGCCATGAGCCATAGGGGAGCTCCCGGAAGACTAAATTAATATGAGCATGCTGAGACATAGTTGAGGGCTAAGGTATTGGCATACTTAGCAATGATGGTTGCGGATGTCTGGAATTTCCAATAGTGGACATCGTCGATACGCCTGATCTTGAAATAAACGAAGGGACCGAAGACCCATGACCAGAGTAGCTGCCAAACGATAGTAGGGGACCTAGCAGGATCAGCTTGCATAATCAAGGGTGTGCAACCCTTAGCGATGATGCTTTTGACGAACCACTCCCAACCTCGGCGACACTCTCCTGCGGAGACGGTGTGAGAGGCAGTCCCATGAGTGTGGAACTTGGGCGACACGACGTAGATAATGACCGCGATGATAAACTATACGGCCGGAGTAAGTGGTTGCGAAGAGAAAGTCCTCATGACGATAGCGGCGTCGCCCCAAGATGTAGTTACCTGTACAGCGAAGCCCACGACAATACCAGTTCGAGTCTTTGCGTAAGCGCTCATCTGTTTGAGTCGCTCGATGAGGTAGGCGAAACCTGTCTTATTCATCAAGGTTCGTGCTCGTTCGGCATTATGTTGATTGCCGTTCCAGATCAATTCTTCCTGCAGACGACTCTGGGAGAAGAGTACCATGTTCTGCAATTGGAACAGCGCGACCCCGATGGGGAAATAAAGACTCATGATCCAATATTCCGCTTCACAGCTAAAGGTGCCGTTAAGCATATAGACCAGAAACACCATCACCAAGTAGATGTGTAAGGACACCACAGAAGCACAGAGGAGGAAAACCTTGCGCATCCGCACGAAAGGAAGGTTGCGGTTGTATATGACAAAATACAAGGCCGAGAAGATGAACGCGGTCCAGATGCCGATGATGCTGATGAGGAGTTTGGCAACATCATCGAAGATGAGAGGACCCCAATTGTGCCCTTCGGGGTTAACGTAGAACATGTCGGTGCGTTGGTTGGTAGAGGTTGTGAGAGGTTCGAGTCAGTTCGAGGAGGTAAGACGAGAACTCTTTTCAGTTGTCAAAGACAATCAGTGAGTGATGGTGTGGTAGAAGGCTCAATCGCCAAATGTAAGACTCCACGTGTGTGTGATCAGATAACTCACGCAACGTGCTTGTGGACAGGTAAGGTACTAGACAACGAAGGAGCGTGAAGATGAAGAGGGAGAGGAAGAGGAGGAGGAAGAGGAAGAAGGGCTGAAGAAGATGAGAAGTCTGAAGGTGAGGAAAGGTGAGGAATGGTACGCGGGTGAATGTGACTCGTTAGTAAACAGTGGCCGTGTTTGGAGATCGCTAAGGAAAACCGTGATGTTTGACGGGGGGTCAAGACGGGGGGTCGACGACTCAGCACGGCGACCAATGGGAAGTGTTTCGTACTTTGGGGCTTTCGAGAGACCCTTGAGCTGTGCCTCACCTTACCTAAGGTACCTGACCTAGGCATCCAGATATCTGAGTACATGTGTAGTGCCAGAATGTTCAGCTCCACATGTCGATGGGGTAAGTCAAGGTAAAGGGACGACACAGTACTCACGAACCATAACTTGGACCAGGTAACCAGCAGAGAAGGTAACAAAAGACCGCACTGGGTAAGGTAAGATACATGTACCTTAGGAGTAAGGTAAGGTAAGTAACCTGGAAGGTAAAAGCAAAGAGATATCAGTCCAGAGAACAAATAGGTAAGGTAGGTACATTCTTCAAGGGAAATCAGTTCGCAAGATGGCCCACATATGGGAAGCCAGCCATCTCCATAAAGTAAGGAAGAGCTTCACCATAGAAGCACAGATTATTATTGTTATGATCAGAGTACCTACCTAAGAGTAGATCAAGATGGTTCGAAGTCGGTCATGATCACAATGTTAAGGTAGGTACGGTAAGTGCCTGTAGATTTGCTCTAGCCAGGTCATCCTGCCCTGCACCAGCGTTTCCAATTACCTCCTACCTTACCTAGTAATGTAGGTGCGGTAGGTGCGGTAATCGCCCACATTCAACCAGCTTGTAAGGCAAGGCAAGGCAGGCAGGCAGGCAGGCAGGCAGGCAGGCAGTAGAGTCCGTACCTGTCTGTTCCTCAGTGGGAAGAGTGGCTCCCTGCATTCTGTGGTCCTGTCATTGTCCTCTTCTGGTGCAAGAACATGGGCAAGAGTATGTGCAAGAGCATAGGTAAGAAGAGGAAGTTGTTGTGCCACATCTTGGTGGCCAAGATCTCCAAACATATCCGTTGAGGTACTCATAAGGTAGGTAAGGTACGTTGAGGTAAGGTGCGTACCCTAAGGTAGTACCAGATCGGTGGGTGAGATCGCACGAGATGACGCTAATGCAATGGTACTTCATCGGTGGCGTTACTAACACATCTCGGCTGTTTGAAAAGTTCTTCCGCTCCGGGACCAGATAACTTCCAGGCTATAACGAACGCATTAATGGGAACAACTTAGGTTGTCAAAGATTGCCGGTGAAAGTGATCAGAGCATGCTGGTCAGGAATGCACGTGTCGGCATGGGTCGCACCAAACGGCCTCACGTGGGACCAGGGTATGCATTTGTTGTTTTTTGGGATCGGTGCTTCGATGGTGCTGCGCTATCGCTCATGGACAAAGATACATGAGGTAGGTAGACTGCAGAGAGACCCGATCTGTGTTCCGGAGGCATCAACACAGTAATGGTGGGTCGCCATCACAAAGTCAAAGTTTGCCCATGTCGATAAGGTAGTCAACTCCCTGACCACTGCCTGGAAAAGTAAAAGCAGAATGTGGCCGTTTCAGCGGCTACAAAATTGACCCTTGTTGTGGAGAACCAAACGTAGCTCATCTTGGGCTTAGGGCCATCTTCCCATTCATCTCTTCGTGGGTGACAATGCCAAAGGGTCCATGACGGCCACTAGTGATCGCTCCTGGGTTTGGTCTGCACAGTCACGGATCTAGGTCCTCTACATCTGCCGTGGCGGAGGCATCGTTGAAGTATCCAGCTCTGGTCCATAGCGACGAGTGATGGCACTGGGCCTATGATCTCGGGCTCGGCGAAGCCGACCCAGAGAGTAGACGAGAGAAAGCCCACAGAGACCTTTGGAGCTGATCGTAAAGTTGTTGAAACTTTGACAGTGACCTTAGTCGAGGTTCAACCCAAGAGCACAATCTCTTGCAAACCTCTTACTCTTTTATAGTCCAATCCTTCGCTAGAGAGTCCATGATTCGCCGTGCTAGGTTCCGAGAGCCAAAGAACCCCTCCCGTAGCATTCCTGTATTGCGGCCGTTGCCTAAGGTAGTGGTTTGCTGCAGCCAGAAATCAGTAAGCAACCAATCAATCCAAAATCCTGTAGGAACATAAGTGCTCTTAGTCCATCTAAGAATTGCCGGGGCCAAGGAAGCCAGACCATGCACACCGACGAACCTCTGCACCGTGCCGATGTGCATACATATCTTCCGGCACCCCACTCAGATACAGCTTGCGAATACAGCGCGAGGGTTTACGCCTTTTTGACCGATCGTATACCCTGAGACGCCTCAATAGATAATGGTGCAAAAGCCGTTTACTGCGTGGCAGACTTCAGGGCCATCGAAGGGCACTGGCTTGGAGAAGGCAGACGAGGTATTGGAAGAGACCGAAACGGAAGTTGAATTGACCAGATACCGCTTGACAGCCACATTTGTTCTCCTCTGTGTTGTATTGCTGCATCTTGGATCGCTCGACTGCGTCCCTACCACCAACATTTCCCCGAATCGCGAAAAGAACTCTGTGTCATATTCGTAACAATGTAGACCGGTGCATTATCGATGCGCGCGGCAATTCAGTCGTCCAGCCATATAACCTAGTAGGTCCATGCCCAATGCGTGACGGTCATGGCAACGTGGGGATTATGTGCCCTTCCCAATAACGTATTGATTGTCCGTCAGCTATTGCTTGAGCTCCAGTCGAGATTCGTTAACACTTGCAAATACTTAGATTGCTGATCAGAGTTTATGTTTTGATGCTGGCTGGAGAGCAACGGCGATGTCCGAGGTGAGGGAGGGTGAAGCCCGCTATCTGAAACAACGGACCGGAACAAAGTGTCAGCGAGAGAGGCTCAGGGCTTTAGAGGAATCTGCAGCATCAACAAATTCAGTATCAGTATATTACGTTCGCTACCTTATGTCATAGCATCTTTATGTTACCTTGAAAGAACGGTTGTAACGATTGGTAGTATTTCTCACTATAATGTTCGTCATGATTCTCTTCTACAATGGCCTGAGAGAAAGTGGCCAATGTATACACCGAGGTATTGCGTGACTGGCGAAAGAAAATGCTTTGAGAGTGTGCTACACTCCGCTCACTAGAATGCGTGCAGGGAGCAAGTATCACCCCAGGGTATATAGACCTTGCATCAGAGACACTCGCCTCTAGAAGACGTCCCACACGTCCACCTACAGCTTACGCGCTCACAGGCACGGATATCGGCCGCCCAGGCTCCATAAGCAATTTGCAGACTCTCATGAGCAAGCCCATCGGGTCCGGTTACTTCTTAGCGAAAAAGAGCCTGCAACCATTGAGAGGTTTCTTCAACGGTCAGTATTCTTTTGGCCCTGAGGCGCTCATATTTCTGAGTAAACCGCGGTCCTAAACGCGTAGTAAGCCACCTTTTCTGCTGAAACGGAAGATATTGGAGAATAATAAGACGGAAGTGCGACCTACCCTAAAACTCGCGTTGAGTTGTTCGAAAGGTCACATTCTCTTGGGCCAATCATCACTCTGAATACACTCCAACAGCCTGGCCGGAGGGGGCAAACCAAGCAATGTCGCCACAAGCTCGGGATCGTCCGAGTCAAGAGTGCGCAGCGATTGGCGGCAAAATGGTCCCCGGAGAAAGGGCCTTCGTTGCTGCTCGATGCGGCTTGATGCTTGGAGCGATCCATATCAGACTCGCGCTCGTTCAACTGCTCTGGCGACGTTGAGCTTATCTTGCTCATCCAGCCTGAATAGTTCGTGTATGTTGGTATCGAGCTCTTATCGCTATGGCAATAGATTGAGACAGTCCGTGTAAGACTTAGAAGTGGAAAACGGGGGCTGAGCTTATGGACTGTCATGTTGATACAGTTTAGGTTCCAGTTGCCTAACAACACCCTAGTCGGTAACGAGTCTTCAGAGACAGAGGCCTTGCCATCATTTGTGCATGTCTGGAACATCCAGCCGCTACATCATCGTCATCATCCTCTCGCCTTGCTCCTTCAATGCGTCTCACACAGCAGCCATGACTTGCAAGGTCGCAAGTTCGTGCAACGAGGAAGAAATGGGTAGGCTGCTCTGGCGCAATGACATGCACTCGAATTGTTTGTATCGTTTAATGAGTTTTGACGTTGGATCCAATACACCGTTTCGATGCGATGCTGATCTCTCTGGTGGTAATCCGACATGCTCTAAGGGAGGCAATATGAGCGGTCATTTTGACCATCGATATGAGTTGCCGGAGCACCAGATCTCTTCAACTTGCCTGCCGTGACGAAACTTTTGCAGAAGTACCCTCCTATACCGATTGATCAGGATGTGGGCTCTCCTGCTTGAGCCTTGGCCGCCGGGTACCTATTTTCAGACGTCAACATATGTGAGGGGGGGCATACGGTAAGGACTGTACGTCCAACGCCTGGAAAGTAGATGATATCTTGTATCCCTATTCTACATACTTGATTGTTCCTTTTCTTACCAGGACTCCAAAACAAAGCGGTAGAAAGCAGACAAACCCATCTAAATACAACAAACAGTGCAGACAGTCCTTTCAGCTACCCTTCGCCACTGCCACAGGAGCCGCCGTAGAATCCTGCCGGCTGAGTATCCACATGAAGATAAATTGCACAATGTACGAGTAGAGGAAGAGGAATTGGGTGCGCCGGTTGCGTTGGGAGCGTGCAACGGTGTGCATTGCGCCGCGGGAGTTGTCGGTGCTGTTTTCGGGTAGAAGGACGTATTTCAGTGAGCGGAGCTGAATTTGGGATATATTGTCAGTATTGTAATCTCTAGAGAGGACTAGGCAGTGGGGACATTGAGAAAGGGAGAAGGCAGCCTTACAAGAAAAAATGCATTCGCCAAGAAGGTATATGTGAAGACGGTCCATCCTACCCATCCACCTGTTCCTTGGCCTCGGTTCAAAATTTCCGAGATCACGAGCGTAACGATGATACCCACAAACTTGTACCCGGAGTAGGCGACCAGATCTAGGAGCTGTGATTCGTTGCTGATCGAGAGGAGGTAGCAGCCGAGTTTGAGGCCTAAAATCTCAAATATCACCACCGCAAAAGCCGTAGTGGCCGTCAGACCCAGAAGCTCGGGGTGGAAGGCGCCCCGCAGACCCGCTAGTAGCGTGCTCAGAAGGATATACGTGACGAACGCCATAACGGGAATGTACATGTCCGGGGAATTCAAATCCTCGCGTGGAGGAAGGAAACCTTCTCGGCCGTCGGGTGATATGCGCTGTTGCCGGGACCAAGGTTTGTGTCGCCAAGGGAAGAGAACAAGGGCGAGTTTCGAGAGGACATATGTGTTTGAGACGTTGAAGTAGTGCTTCAGAGCGGGTATGGAGACGTAGCGGTTGATCTATGGCCCGGCATACCGTCAGCGCCCTCTTCTAGTAGCATCGTACTCCGCATAAGCATTCTTCGGTTTGAGACAGCACCTACATTTTGATCCACGTACTCCTGACCGGCCATCACCGCGCTCTTCCCGATCTGGAATCCCATTTGCGCCGTTTGGTCGTTCATGAAGCCACCAAAGTTGGGCGCGAAGCTGCCACCGCCACTACTCCCTTGGGAATTGTACATGCCCCCATAATTTGACGTTGGCTGGTGCTGTTGAGCGATGGGCGGCGGCGGTGAACGCATCATTGGTACTGTTGATACATGCTGAGGGACGGGGTGGTGGAGGGGGGGTGAGTGTGCGGGTGCCGGAGCGTACGACGATCTTTGCATCGCCGCAGATTCAAAACAGACGACAATGTTATTTGTATTGCACCGAAGAAAGGTTCGAAGATCATAAATTGGTGTGTAACTGTCAGCTTGAAGCTATCGTGTCCGGTTGTTGTGGCCTAGATGAAGAGCCGCGTACGGAGGTTGCCGTTGCATCATTGCTCAGAATGTTCACCACAGCCTCTGGCCACTGCTGATAACGGCACCTAAATTGAACAGCTCTCGGCGCATCATGTTGGACTGTTTTGAGATCTTAACCACATCCGGGGTAGTATTGTGGTCAAGGTCATATGCTCCTGTTGCTGGAAGCATTGTCAACGGCCTCATCAACGATGTCTTCATTGAGGAGAAAGTGCTATACGGCGCCAGCGTCGCAGACGATATTTCCGCTTCAAGAAATCCGGCGTACAAGAAGGAACAATACACCCTCAAATGGACGACTGTCAAAGACCTAGGGCTGATCTTTGTTGTGCGTGGATATGTCTCTGTAGCCTTGACCCGGGCCCTACAATATGATTGTGTATGCTAACGTACATATGTGACCATTTTAGGCCGTCTACCAATCCCTCCTACACATCTCCTGGGTTGATAAGCTCCTCGACAACATTCGAATCATATTCGTGGACCTCTACCAGGATCAGCTGAAGAAGCCTCACACCAGCCTCGTCGAATGCCACTTTGACGAATACTTCGACCAGCAACTACGAGAGCTTGAAAGCAGCCCTGGTGCAGTGTCCACGAGACACCAGCTGGAACACACTTTGCCTGATCAAATTACACCGCGCTCAAACTCCGGGATCGGGCCTGATGACCCGCCGCCTATACCGGGACTACTCAAAGGCGCGTTCGTGCCGATCCCTTGTCCTGACATCGGATGCTGACTTAAGTTCCGTCTGCAGCTCAACCACAAGTATCATACAGCAATACCACCTCCACAGACGCAACGCCGGTACCTACACCAGACACCTCTCGACCAACTACACCCGTCGTCAACCATCTCCTTTCCGCAAAGGCGGCCCCAGGCGGGCGTGGTTCTCGTCGAGCTAGAAAGGCGGTTACATCTGCGAATGCATCTTCAGGCGACGAGACAGCGAGCAGGAGGCCGAAAGCCATGAAGGCAGTATCCAAGAAGATGAGGAGATGGGATGCCGATGGGCTAGCTGATGAAGATGATGAAGTGCCGTTGGATTATTCTGCCAACAGCGATATCCACGATGGGGTAGAGAGTGAGACGAAACCTGGCACGTTGGAAGCCATTGCCCAAGAATCCTGGGGTAGTAGAACCGGCAAAGGAGAGTTTATACTCAGAGATCTGGATGATGAAGTTCACTCAATACTACATGGTGCAGATGCCACGCAAACGAAAAAGAGCGGATCCACCGGCGTTGTTGGCTCGAGTTTGGGCGCTATCGGAGGATTGTTCAGGAATGTCATAGGAGGCAAAGTGTTGACGAAGGAAGACCTCGAGAAACCCATGAAGGGCATGGAGGATCATTTGCTCAAGAAGAATGTCGCACGAGAGGCCGCAGTACGACTGTGCGAAGGTGTAGAGAGGGAATTGATAGGTGTCAAGACAGGCAGCTTTGAAAGTACAACCCCCTCCCCTCCCCCCACGCATCTCACCTCTCCTCCATGCAGTATCCTGACTAAAACAACCAATCCCCAGCCGTCGAAACCGCCATCCGCACCGCCATGGAATCCTCCCTCCGCAAAATCCTCACCCCAACAACCTCGCTCGACCTCCTCCGCGAAATCCAAACCATCACCAACCCCTCCCCGCTCACCCTCCACCACACCAAGCCCCGCCCCTACGTCATCTCCATCGTCGGCGTCAACGGCGTCGGCAAATCCACCAACCTCTCCAAAATCGCCTTCTTCCTGCTCCAAAACCGCTTCCGCATCCTCATCGCCGCCTGCGACACCTTCCGCTCCGGCGCCGTCGAGCAGCTGCGCGTGCACGCCCGCAACCTGCAGGAGCTCTCGGCGCGCGAGGGCGGCCGCGTCGAGCTGTACGAAAAGGGCTACGGCAAGGACGCGGCCAACATCGCCCGCGACGCCGTCGCGTACGCCGCTACGCGCGGCTTCGACGTCGTGCTCATCGACACCGCCGGCCGCCGCCACAACGACCAGCGCCTGATGGCGTCGCTCGAGAAGTTCGCCAAGCTGGCGCGCCCGGATAAGATCTTGATGGTGGGCGAGGCGCTGGTCGGGACGGACTCGGTGGCGCAGGCGCGAAACTTCAACGCCGCGTTTGGGGCGGGGAGGGGGCTGGATGGGTTCGTGATTAGTAAGTGCGATACGGTGGGCGATATGGTGGGTACGTTGGTTAGCATGGTGCACGCGACGGGGATTCCGGTTTTGTTTCTGGGGACGGGGCAGCATTATGCGGATTTGCGGACGCTGAATGTTGGGTGGGCGACGAGGTTGTTGATGGCTTAGCTGGCTTGGGCGGTTGGAGGGAGGGAGGGAGGGGGGGAAAGCTAGCGGGTAGATAGAGAATGAATGAAGAAGGAATGGTTCTGATGATCGAGTCTAGCGTCAAGCCATGGTTTGTGTGACGGGTTTAACGTCTGTCTGTCTACAACTCGAACCATGCATCCGTCCACCAAATCTCTGACCTTACAGCTTACGAACCCAACCCCATCGCCCTCGCTCATTTATCCCCCCACCAAGGTAGACCGACGTAGGTAGACGCCACACCCTCGCACCTGCACCCTGCACCTGCAAGCAAGCTAACAAGGAAGCAAGCACAAGCCTCCACCATCCCAACACAACACGCCCCTAGGATTTTCCACAACCCCAGAGACCCCACGCCCCGACCTCGACCTCCCGCCATCTTCCGCCACCCACGCCTCCCCACTAGCAAACCTCAAATCCACAAGGAGAAGACAGGGAGGCCGAGAGACAATGTTGATCTCACCCCTCCCCCCCTCCCCAGCTCGAGCCGCGAGCGAGCGACCAAAGCAGGAAAGGGGCTGGGTCCGGACCCGGTTTGGAGTGGAGTGGAGTGGACTGCTGGAGTGGAGTGGAATGGAGTGGAGTGGAGTGGAGTGGAGCTGAATTGGACCCGACTGGACCGGGGCTGTTTCGTATAGAGAGTGGGGCGAGGGGGGAAGAGGTTGGTTGATTGATGGAAACGGCACGACATGGGAAAGGACGGGGAGCAGTCGATATAGAAGTGAAGGATGGGAAGGGGGGTGGTGGGGGTGGATGAGACAGGGTGTCGGGAGGGATTTCCAGCCCCGTAGTTGTACCTCAGAAGCTTTTTCGGACTGCGTTTTTGGAACGAGGGAGAAGCGTACGGACGACTTTCCCGCGGTTACCTTGGAGGACCGGACCGGTGCGGTAGAGAGTATGGCGGAATGGTTGGAATGTCATCCATCCATCCATCCTTCGGTCGTAAGGACAAGCTAGATATCTCCAATGGAGAGCGTCGTGGTTACGTGCCATTGCATGAACGAACGAAAGGAGGAGGAGGGCCTGCTACACGAGGAGCGGATCAATTTCAGAACCAGTGCCAAGAATGATTAAAGTATTGATCTCTCGAGCCAAAAGCCCACACCGCCCCCAGACACACAAAGAACATTAGAGCCCAGATGGGTGATCCGGGGTTTTGGGTTTTGCCCCAACGCAAATGCTAGAACATCATGAGCACATGAGGACATTTCCGCATCTCGAGTGGGTGCCAATTGTATCGAAAACCAAATCACACGGAGAAAAATGACGAACAACCCCTTTTTTGTGGTGGACGATTTCCCCCCTCCCCGCCAGAAAATATCAAAAGCGCCCATTCTAAGATTCGTCATTCGCTTCGTCAATCGTGTCGTGTTGCACTCCATTTCCGCCGTTACCGCCGCCGCCGCCGCCGCCGCCACCACCACCACCCGGCCCGCTCAAGCTGTTCGCCCTCGACTGGACCTGCGCTTGCGCCAAGGCCGCAACCTCCACCAGCGGCGCTGGTTCGTCCTTCATGCAGGCGTTTTCCAACATGTTGGTGTATTTGCCGCTGGTTCCGGCGTGACTGTGTTTCAGATGCTGTCGGAAATGGTCGGCGCGGAAGAATTTCTTCGCCTGGTTGCACTCGCCGAATTTATGTACGGTGGTCAGGTGCTCGAAACGCCGGTTCCAATCCGGTGACGGCACGTTGGGAAACTCCCCGCCGCAGTAGCCGCAGATGTCGCTGCTGGGCGATGTCGGTGAAGTGGAAGGGTGAAAGGCCGCCTCGTAGTTGGGGAGGTTGGCGCAGGACCAAGAGTGTCGGCGGAGATGGAGACTGTTCTGATGACGCTCGGCTTCGTTTTTGTTCTTGAAACGGTTGTGGCAGTATTGACACGTGTATGGTTTGCCCATTCGGTGCACTCTGTGAATTTCACCTTAGTATCACGTGATGACAAGACAGATCTCAATTTGGCCATGACTCACTCCAGTTCCTCTTCGCTGTCGAACCTCTTCGGCTTTTTCGGACAACATTCGCAGATGAAGACACCTTGAAGTTTTGACGCGCCATGCTGGGACAAGTTTGCCGCGTCGACCGACATCTTACGCGCCGAAACGGCTCCGGATTGCTTGTTTTCAGATGTGGATCGTGGATGACTTTTTGAGAGTGGAGAACGTGGACTCGGATCCAGATTCACAGACATGTACGGTGAATCGTGGCCGAGGTCCAGCTCGGATGATGGTGATATTCCGCCCGACGAAAGGCGATCATACGATGAAATGCTGGTCATACTACTCCCACCCGCCGATAAGCCGGTCGAGGACGCGTAGGAACCGTTGCGTATACTCGCGGAAGAAGTCGACGACACGGAGCCGTGTGCGGGTTGAAAGCGATGCACCGGTGACGCCCGAGTGGGACACAGGTGCCCGGAAGCGCGGCGATGATAAAGGTCGTTGCTGAGGTTCGCAGCCTGCAGTGGCGCCTTGTCGTCACGTAAGGCTTCGCGGGACGGTTTTCGCTTCACCCCAACTTTCGAACTTGGCGAATTGCCTTCGCTTCCCGCCGGCGTAGTACGATCGTCGATGTGGAGTTGTCTCATGCCTCCAGTTTCCATCGGAAAATCCGTGTCTTGTTCGGCGAAAACACTTTGGTCGTAGCTGCCTCGGTTAGATCGACTAGCGAGCCTCAACGCATCGTCAAAATTGATGGAACCGCTGCCCGAACGTCCGCCACAATTGCGCACATGAGCATAGCGTTCCGAGTCGATGGCGGACGACGGCGCATTGCTATCGCAGCTCGGACTTCGGAAATCCATGTAACTTCTCGTGCTGGCGGCAGAGGATAGTTGACCGGGTGAGATGCTGGCAGATTGCGGGCTGCTCACCCACCGGGACACTGGGTCCGACGAACCGTCCGAGGTGGACAAGGATTTTGCCTTGTGTGGATGTGCTCCCGGCTGGGAGAAAGGTATACGACTCGTCGGCGAAGCTTCTTGGCCCAGGCCACCGACAAACATTGTCCGCGGTGGTGTGTTGGGTCTCCCAATCCTGGACAGGAGTTGTTTGTCGTAGGCGTTGGAGGAGCTTTGAAGGTTTCGCCGTTCCAGTGGTCTTTCGCCATGTAATCTAGACAACATGTTCGACGTCTATCAGTCTCGCAGAACAACCAAAGTGAAACTTGAGGAAACGGTGGGTACGTATGTTCATGACCTCTCCCAAGAGAATGGACATACAGCGCTAGCATTGAAAGTCTAGCATGTGCCAAGAGAAGCGAGCTAGACGGGTGGTGACTGCAAGGGGTGTCCACTGACTGATTTGCGATGCCCGAACCCGACAGGCTATGGTACCCTTCGTCCTTGTGCCGGAACCCTTCCCATCTCGAATCCATGTCCGGAGACGACCTGATCGTTGCAGCAGAGCTCCGACGCCTGGAATCCTCCACCTCATCTCCGATGTCATGCAGGCGCCGGTCCCGACCGACGCACAAACTTGAACTGGGGTTGATGGTCGGCAAGCCCGTCTTGCCGAAACTACGGCCGAAGTCATTGGACCACTGCCCTCCCAGATCATTGGCGATGTCTATTTCATCCAGAATCGGCGGAGGTGGTAAGGGAGGAGGCGCTTCCTCTCTCGCATTGGGTATTGGCATCGAGGCTGGTGTTCTGGAGACGGGTATGGAAGCACTCAAGGAGGATCGGGTGGAAAGGCGAGGTCTGTCGTGATCAGAGTCGTTGAAATCATAGACGCGGATGTCGGGCGGCGATATCATGCGAGGGCTAACCATGGCAGCTGAAAAGACGGCGTCGAGCGACGCCAATGCCGTAGTCGAGCGTGTGGCGATGTATTGATAGGTAGGCGATGTAGGAAAGACGGATGTAAGTTATGTTGCGCGGCAACACCGATTCCGAACCACAGCTCGAGAAAAACAAGACGAAGATGGCGAATGGGTGTGAGCAAGAAAAGTCAAATGAATCCAGATTGGTATCTTGTGCTCTGCATGCTAAAATTCATTCCCACGTGGAAAGGCGGAAACAAGAAATGAGAGCAGCTGCTGGGCTGAAAGTCGATGGCGACCGCAGAATATCCTTAGTGTCGTAATTCGTAAATAATGTCAGGCGAAGGCGAGCGAGTGGAGTGCGGGCCTATACGGTACAGTAGGTACAGGGACGGAAGTACTGGAAATGCGGCCTTCGTACCGGGACTTACATAAGATAGGGAAGGTACCAGGTAAGGCGAGGTAGGTTGGGCTCGGGAGGTAAGGCACTGTAGGTAAGTTAGGGTGAAGATGGTGATGGAGATGGAGATGGAGAAGGGCTGTATTCGTAGAATGAGGATATGGGAGTAATTGTAAGAGTAAGTCAATAGCAGTACCGTAGTAGCCGTAGATGGAGTACTCTGTTCTGCAATTGCTTCAATCCATCAATGAAATTGAGGTGATATCCAGCACCTTATGTCAGGGAACTACGAGGAGTAAGACAGCTCACAGCAACACCGAGTGGGGTCAGCCGACAGCGCGGACAGTAGTACCAAAGGATAATAATAATACGGAGAACAAGGAGGAAAGTGGTAAGGTAAGTCAGCCCTATGGATCGAGGCGGTGATGTTTGTAAGATAATTAATAATATACCTTAAGGCAGTTAAGGTAGCTATTAAGTTAGTTAGGGTAAGGTAAGGTACCTTAAGGTAAGTTCCATGACTTGAGGTAAAAGTTACTGTCATTAGTCGTAGGTACTACCTTAACGTACTGTATGTAAAGTACCTTAGGTAATTTTGAACTAGAACTCGTACCCGCCTTTATATCTGTCATGTGCGACGGTAAGATGATGATGATGATGATGATGATGATGATGATGATGACGTGATCTGATGCGATGTGATTGAGGGAGCGGAGTGGAGTGGAGTGGAGTGAAGTGGAGTGGAGTGGAGTGGAAGGGAGGAGAAGCATGGAACAAATTGCAGTGAGAAGGGGAAATCTCCAAAAGAGCAATATAAAATAAAGTACACGTATTACCGTAGGTTAGTGAAGGTATTGAAGGTATTTGTACTACTGGCACAGCCACCTTACCTATAATTTTCTCCCCATATTTCGTCCCCTTCGTTCAGACTAAACCCCGAACGATCCCCGCATATCCGCTCATGCCTTGGTAGCCCCGGAACCAAGCCAGCTGAAAGAGAGACATTGGTAACGAATATTAGCATTATTATCATTGGAATCACCTTGCCTTACACAGCTACCCAAATCAAATCAAATCAGATGATTGATATATGTACCTAAATAATACATATTAAGGGGACAAGGCCACCGAGAAAAGAGGAGCTGTAGGGCGCGATAGAGAGCGATCTGGGCCGCACGCCTTATGAGCGGAGCTGCTGCGAGACATACTAGTACTATTACCCTACCCGTGAGGTAAGGTACTTTTTGCCTTACCTTATGAGGGCAGGGCTTGGTACGCACAAGCCCCCACATTGGAAGTCCGTACTGCCGGTCCAGAACTCTATTGTTGTAGGGTACTCAACAATTAATAATTAATATTGTTATTACCTTACCTTTCACTCTTTCTTTCCATCAACATCAACAATATTAACGTCAACATTACGAAGTATCATCATCATCATCATCATCATCCTCGTCGCTTTTGACGGGCTGTCGCTAGGTATCTACCAGTTAGCGTAAACGAGTGTAAGCAGGTCACCCCTACAGTTTGTAGAATCAATTGCCCTGCAGACAGCAGAGCCAATCGAACCGAGGCAGATCAAGCAGATCAAGCAGATCAGCATATTCGGCCAGGTCGATTGGCAAGATGCTTTGGATCACGAACCTCGATCGCGGGGAGTAATGCCTGCGGGGAGTGCCAGTAGAACCCAATGTCCTTTTCAATTACTACTCCTCACTCACTCTCTGATTTGACCTATCTACCTTTACACTCGGAACCTAGGCAAGTGGAACAAACACGGACGACGACGGTGGGAATGGAAACATGATAGAAATTAGTAATCAAACCCGGGAGGGTGACACCAGTCATCGTGTCCAGCAGAGTCCCTTATAAATAGAAACAAACCCAGAGCCACATAGGAAAAGAAAGAGGAATGGGGATGGGAAAGGAAAAGAAATGAAAAGAATGAAAAAAAGTAAAAGGAAAAGGAAAAAGAAAGGAGTCAGGCGAAAAGTCTCTGCTTTGTGACATGCAAGCCGTCTCGAATGCGTCGGTGCTGATTTGTTCAGCTTCAATAGGTAATGCCGTCTGAGATTCGGAGCCCGCTGGCGAGTCTGCGGAGCTTGCATCTGCACCCTGCAGGGTTGAAAGACGATGCAATTACTAGGGTCCAGGTTAGACACACAATATGCCTACCGTCGAACCCTACTTGCCTTTGGTAGGTCGGGTTTGACCAGTCATATATTACTGTTGACGTCGATGATACACAAAGTATGTTGGCAAGGTTGTTTGCTGTACTCTAGAACATGGAACAATCGTTCTGTCGCTGCCGGTGTTGCTATCGCTGAAGAGCAGCAATATCAGTGGATATGATGCTGATCCTGGTGTTGCGTGCTGCAGATGTTCACATCATCTTACCTTCACAGTAACTCTACGAGTACTTGAAGGATCACATCCCTTGCCCTTTTCTCCTCATCCTCTTGCCCTTCACTAGTACTATCGGATCTACACCACCCTTACCTACTGGCGTTGTATGCAAGTCCTTACCTACTTGAAGTACCTAAGCTTACTCGTACGTGTTGAGTTACCATCAAAGCGAAACCCCCATAGCCGAATCTTTATTTTTCCTCCCGCTGCAGCGGCCCGTACGCTGTCGTATCGGATCCGCAGAGGGATATTGCGGCACTCACACAAGGCGTGATCAGCCTTAACGGGTGGATACCTACTTCAGGCAAATAACGTTTCCTAGAGAGCAAATATTGTGATGGTCGTTCTTATCGGCGACTCTCGCTCGAGATCAAGGTGGGCCGACGTGGAGCTGACAGTAGATGGGCAATCCGATTCGACCGGACTTGTGCTCCCTGACGGTGATGGATTGGTGTTCCGGAGATAATGGAGGTGACACTGCATGCCCGAATACCTAGTCGACAAATGGTAATTGTATAACTTCCAGGTTGTCAGCACTGCTCGGAGAAAGAGTAAGTACGAAATCGGGTAGAAATGAGAGCGTTGCTCGCCTTGCGGCCTCAAGATCAATACAGGCAGCCCTGCAGCGCGAGCGGATATCGAACTGAATGGATATGGAGATCGTAGCCATGTCTTCCCATGTTTCAATCGATGCAGGACAGGAAAAGAGGTCCAGTAATTCGAAGCTTATGATATAATCTGTCCGACATAGAAGACACGACACGACACAGGCACAGACACAGACACAGACACCATGCGGTAAACACCGCGAGAGGAAGTGGGACGAAGCGTAGAGGGGCGTGTGTATGATTGCTGGACCATCATCACGCTGATGTGCGCATCACCATTGCGACCCACATACGAAGCGTACCATCTTCGCAAAGTATTCTGAATACATGTCGTACAAGTAGTTGTGCAAGTTTCACCTTTTTCGGGCTTGCATCTCAAACATCAAAGTCCCCAACGAACCAAATTGTTGTCGCACTCAACCCAGACTTCTCGGTCAGCTCGACAAAGGTCAGCCACGGGGACACAGGTATGACTAAAAGCTGCATCAGCCCTTTGAGAGTCTTTGTTGCCACTGCAGCACCTGTCAAGCAGCGCAAAAGCTACACTAAGGTACTGTGAAAGCTGGGCGAGAGATTGTAGCCTAGGGTAGGGCTAAGCACTTTTAGCATGTGTCACCAAAGTCTAATTGCTCACACATTGAACAGGATCAACCTCCTTCAGCTCAAACTGAATTTTTGGAATAACTTCATCAAAACTGCATCAAATAAGCTCAAAATCTAGTCAGTAACTCACCTCATTGTGTGCTATAACTTGATATAGAACATGATGTCAGAGTCTTCTTGATCAGTTATGAACACATAATTCTCATCTTTATCAGAGCATGTCACTCAATTGAAACATGAAGTAACTCAACTTCAGATCTTTATGAACTCAAAGATCAAGAATAATAAGTTTAAAAAGATTCTTCAATGATTTTACATTAAATTCTTCATTAAATCTGTTCAGAACTTTACAAAAAGAGTTCTGAATTAATTTAAAACAGCTTAAATTGCAGTGAATCTGAAAGTTCTACAACAAATTATAAATACTGTACAACACAATATTATAGTCACAAAAAACATTCTAAAAGCTCTCATCAGCAGAAACTCTGCATTGCAATTCTTCATCATTACAGAATATAGATACATACGCATTTAAGCTTAAATGACAGTAAATGTACTGTCATTCTTAATGATAGTATTTTTTTCATTATCATTTAAAGAAAAAAGCATTATTACAGATCTTTTCACATCTAATGACTGCAGAATTGTCATCAAACTCATTAACACTGTTTTTATTGATCATTGATACATTTTGTCATTAATTACATTACATAACTGCATCAACAGTCACATCTACATCATTGCAGATCAAAACATCATCACTATTAAAATTATAGCTGTCAAGTAACTAAAGTTAAATGATTTGACAATGTATATATTTATAGTGATTGAAAAAGAGTCACTGTAGAGTAACATTAAATAAATTATATCTTTAAAAGCAGGCAGCAAGATAGTTATCATCATTTATGATATCATTGTACATAGTATATTGATACAGAGCATTAAAATGAAAGATTAGTGAGTTATAGTGATATATATATAAATAGAAAATTATAAAATTGAAGCTGAGAAAGACATCTTAATTAACTATGTAAGATGACTGTGCAGCTTAAAATGAGCAGCAGAGTCTGTAATGATGAAATTTATAAATGTAGAGTATATTAATTTAACATTTTAAACTGAATTGATTTGAAATTTTAAATACAAGAAGACAGAGTTATATGATTGAGCTTGTTGCATTTAGAAGTGCTTTAAGTGTTATAAATATAATTACATAAGTGCTTAATGTAAGAATACTCAGAAATGCAGCATATATGCAGAGAATCATAGATTTGAGAATTGTCTCTTTAAAAATCTAGAATTTAACATCAGAAAATGTATAAGCTGCAAAGATTCACACAAAATATGAAACAATAAGTGTTCTGAATTTCAGAAAGAGATAATGTGCATATAAATAATATACAACATTAAGCAGACTCAGTAACAGATATTAACTTAGACATTAGTTATTAAACTTAAAGAAGTTACATTCTTAAAGATAGTTAATGACAAAGTCAGTAAGATTGACATTAATAGTTACAGCAAAAGCATTAACAATGACAACAGTGACAACAGTGACAGCAGCAGCAATATTAGTGAGAATGCAATACTTACATTATATACAACAATAAATAATAGTCATAAAATCATCAGCAAGCTCTACTCAATAATATTTAAGATTCTTATAAGAATCTCATCAATCTCAACATCAGTCTCAAAGATATTCATCAATGAAAATGAAAAGCAATCAGTATTATCTATAAAAACAGTGATTACAGATATAAATTAAATTTCTTTGAGATCAGTAGATGAAAACAGATCTAAAAGAATCATAATTAAGTTTCTAAAAATGTGAAAGACAAATGCTGCAGTAGAGACAGCAGTAAGTTACTGAAGTATTAAATTTTTTAAACATCAAATAAATTTAAAGAGTAGTTAAACAACAGAAATTAAGAATGTCTCTAAGCAGAACTCAGTGAGCTTGCTGTTCATTAGTTAAGATGATTTTACAGTAAACATTATGAATATAGAGACAACATTAACTTTAAAGATTACAATGATAATAAAGTAATGTCAATATATTCAAACTTTGTTATCTTACAGTACAACACAATGAAGTTAAAAAACAAGATTATGACATTTCTGCTTCAGAATCTTATCATATAAAACTACAATGTGCTGATCATTCAGAAGTCATGACACAATAAATACAACAATAATATTTATTATCTTTGCAAAAACTGATTTTATCTGATTTATTTAAAACTTACAGAAGAAGAATCAATCTGAGTCTGCTTCTACATCAATTCATAATTAAACTGTATAGACTGAATAGTTCAGACATACAACAGAGATTTTATGACTCTGAAGATTCAATATACTGAATATAGTTAATCTAAGCATCTATGCATTCACAATGTATATAGAGAAGCAGTCAGAGAGAATATTACAGTAACTTTAAAGTAACTAAATGATTTACTGAAGAATGATCATTAATAACATATTATAGTAAGAGACTTCAATCTGCATCATTCAACATAAAGAGATCTGAGAGTGAAAAAGAACTTATAAACAAAGCAGTTAATATAAATAATGAATAAATAACAGCTTTCTCTGTTCTTACTGCAGAACTCAGTCACATAAAGATCTTAGTAAGTGTACAGCATCATAGATCTGATGCTAAACAGCTTAAACATTATTCAATAATTAATCAGCTACAAAATACAATAATGACATTATAACTTTAATTACTACTTTATTGTCATTCATCTTCTACTGTCTGCAGCAAAGATCACATTACAATTCTATTGACAGTGAAACAGAGCAGACATAAAGCTTTTACAATAAATTTTGATAGAACAGCTATCAACATCACTTCATAACTATAATGAACTCAATATAAAGCAATACATAACTGTCATCACAGAGACAATTCAGATTACAGTGAAGACAACAGTATTAATATTAACTCTTAATAAATGATTAAAGTCAGAATTTGACTCAGAAGCAAAAGAGATGATGAGAGAAGTAAATAAAGTTTGTTGTTGTTGATAAAGAGAGCAGAGCATACACATTTGAAAGATGTACTGCTGAGTTTACAATGAAAAAGAGAAGAAGCTGACAAAATTAATGAGAATGAGTCACAGAGAATGAATAGAGACAGTTTTAAAGAACTTTCAGAAACTATAAAAATTGATAAAGTAAGTTAAAAATTGTAAAGCTGCAAATTAAACTTTCATTCTCATTCTGAAACAGATGAAAGAGCTGAAACTTACAGAACTACAGAATAAGATAGAGTTACTTTGAACAATTTTCTTTTTAACTTCTTTAAAGATAAATCTCAGCAACATTGCAGAATATAAGTACTCTGAGCTGATATTTATGTTTTTAATTATAAAGATTAAATTAACAGAGACTATAATGTGAGCATTAAGCAATAAGACATCAGAACTGAATGACATATTGAATTGAGTTTTATATTAAATATTATTATAACTATTCTCACAGCTGCTCTCACTATACAACTTATATCTGAACAGCAGAAGACATCTAAGAATCTTTAAACACTTTATTACAGTGATGCTGCAGAAGCTCAATAAAGAAGATTATCAGCAGTTTAAAATATATTAATCAATAATACTTCTAAACATCATGAACAAGGCTCTGAAGTTTATAATGACACACAGAATAAGTTACATAACAGAGATCTATTAACTGCTACTTAAGACACTGCTGAGAGATCAAAAGATTGTATTTACAAAGCAGACAATTTATACACTGCTGAAGCAGATTTACAAAGCATGAGAATTAAGCATGTCAGTTACATTATTATTAATGCTGAATGTATCAGAAGTCTTTAACAATGTCTTTTATAAAAGATTACTTCACAATCTTTAAAAATGTCATTTATCACTAAAGATAATAAACTGAATAAAAGACTTTCTGAGAAAAAGAACATCAACAATAAAGCTGTTAGAATATGAGTCAGAGAGCTTTGTCATTTATATAGATATATCTTAAAGCTTATCATTATTATTCATTCTATATTTATTCTACAATGCTGACATGCTGAATCTAGTTAATAATTTACAGCTTTGAGTCACAGCAGTGAGTTGAATTGATAATGTAAGCATTATGATGATAGAAAAGTTAGCAGAGAAGAACTGCATTACTTTGCATATAATATACAGTTATATAGAGCAGTAAGCTTAAAGATATGTCTTTATCTTTATCTCAGTTAAGTATGAGTTCATTTACTTCACAAACTGCTTTATAAGACATAACATAACAGCAAAGCTGATTTTAAATACATATACAATATAGACATCATCAATGTGCAGAGTGCTGAGAGTTATCTTGAACTTATATCTGAAATGAAATGTACATATACAATACATTTAGACTTAAGTCACAACAAGCCTCAGAAATTTAGCAATATTGATAGACTTTACATAAGACTTCAGATTTAAGAATCTATAAAGACTCTATATAACAGTGATGCTGTCACAGATTCTGTATTGCTGCTCAGTTTAATACAGCTTAGACAGTGAGCACAGAATAATTATATAATAAAAATGAATTCTTTAGAAACTGACAGTTATACAGCAATAAATAGAAGTTATCATAGCAAAGATTTTCTGTACAACAGTAAGCTCAGTACTAAATATAAAACTCTTTCTTCTTTTAATGAAATAGCAGCTAAAGAAGACACTGAAAAAGTTTATGCTTCATATTGTCACTGCATTAATTTACATTTTAATGAAGAAAATCAGATCTGACTTTATAAAAAAGCTTTGCTGAAAGAGCTCACTGAAATGTCTATAGCTTCATTATAAGATGTAGACACAACTCTCATTAAAAGTTAACTTGAAATTCAAGATGCTCTACATTGTATTATCATGATGAAATGACTCAACTATTCACATAAACAACAATGCAGATGAAGCTGTCTGCAGACATAATATCAACAAACTTTGTTGAAATTGAAAGATGTTAAATATCTATATGAATGACAGTAACATCAAGAGTCAGATAAGTGTGACAGCAATGACATTGAAAAGAGATCTGAAATGTATAGCATATATAGATATAGATAAGACATTCATAGTGTATATGACAAAGCTATAGAGTCTGATCATGACAACAAGCATAATAAGTACAGTAAAAATGATGAAATTAAAGCTTTAAGCAGTGAACATATACACAGATAATTAAGTAGTGATTTAATTAATCATTAAACTAAGTACACAGTTAGATCAGTACTTACTGCAGTGCATAATGAAGAGAATAGATGATCTGTAAAGTTAAAAGATTCAGATATAAATCTGATAAATATCAGTGCACATAGAGATATCAGAAAATAAAGAAATAGATAGAGTGATTAAGACAGCAGTTCAGATCAGAGACTTATACATTGAGAAAGAATAAATTATAAAGATTTGACATTTAATTGCTATCTATAAGACAAGACTTTGTCAGCAAGTAGCAAAAGAATGAGTTAATGACTGAAAGAATGAAATAGCAGAACAGATTACATTCAGTATGAAGCAACAGTTAAATAGAAGAGTGTTGAATAAGTATATAGAACTTCATTGATTTATAAGCTTTCTCATTACTCAGTTATGCACAGAAAAGATTGACATAACTTATTATCTTTATGTTATAGACTGAGCAGACTCTTCACAATGTTTATACAATCTAAGCATTTAAATTATTTATTATGTACTGATGAAATGCTTACAAACTCAAGATCTAAGAAAAAAACTACTGAGATGAGTTAACAATACAAAGAAGATTCTATAAAACTCAGCATTAGTCAAAGCAATCACTATATTTATGTTATAAAGCAATCTTTTAAGACAATTTCAAACTGTAAAAGAGACATCAGAAGATCTAATATTCTTAGATGCAGTCTGAAATAGAAAATTCAACAATTATACACTTTAGATTGCAAAAAAGACAATTAATTATTTATAGTAATGTTTATTCTTTATTGATGATAGCTGAAGAAAGGCATTAGCATTAGATTATAAGAAAAGAAGATTAGTAAACATTAAAATTAAGAAAAACATGAAGAACTACAGAGAGCAAAGTTAGAATTTGTATTAATTAATTAGATTATGAGATAACAGTGATGATGACAGCAAGATAATAATGAGAGTAAGATCAGTATGTGCTAGCTGCTTGTAGTTATGTGATGTATAGCAGTCTAGACAGCCTCAGTTACCTATTAATCTTCTTTAGCTTAAACTGAATTTTTAAAATAACTTCATCAAAACTGCATCAAATAAGCTTAAAATCTAGTCAGTAACTCATCTTATTGTGTATTATAACTTAATATAGAATATAATGTTAAGATTTTCTTGATCAGTTATAAGTACACAATTCTCATCTTTATTAAAGCACATTACTCAATTAAAACATGAAGCAACTCAACTTCAGATCTTTATGAACTCAAAGATCAAGAATGACAAGTTTAAGAAGATTCTTTAATAATTTTACATTAAATTCTTTATTAGATCTGTTCAGAACTTCATAAAAAGAATTTTAAATCAATTTGAAACAGCTTAAATTACAGCAGACTTGAAAGCTCTATGATAAATTATAAATACTATGCAACACAATATTATAGTCACAAAAAACATTTTAAAAGTCTTTATCAGCAGAAACTCTGCATTGCAATTCTTCATCATCACAGAATATAGATACACACACATTTAAGCTTAAATGACAGTAAATGCATCATCATTCTCAATGATAGTGTTCTTTTCATCATTATTTAAAGAAAGAAGCATCATCACAGATCTTTTCATATTTAATGATTATAGAATTGTTATCAAACTCATTAACACTGCTTTCATTAATCACTGATGCATTCTTTCATCAGTTACACTACACAACTGCATTAACAGTCACATCTGCATCACTGTAGATTAAAACATCATTGTTATTAAGATTGTGACTGTTAAGCAACTGAAGTTAAATAACTTGACAGTGTATGCATTCACAGTGACTGAAAAAGAGTCATTACAGAGTAACATTAAATGAATTATATCTTTAGAAGCAGACAGCAAGATAATTATCATTATTTATGATGTCATTGTGCACAGCATACTGATACAGAGCATTAAAATAAAAGATCAGTGAGTTACAGTGATATGTATATAGACAGAAAATCATAAGATTAAAGTTGAGAAAAACATCTTAACCAATTATGTAAGATGACTGTGCAGCTTAAAATGAGTGGCAGAGTCTGTAATGATGAAATTTATAAATACAGAGTACATCAATTTAACATTTTAAACTGAGTTGATTTAAGACTCTGAGTACAAGAAGACAGAGTTATATAATTGAATTTATTGCATTTAGAAATGTTTTAAGTGTTATAAGTATGATTACATAAGTGCTTAATGTGAGAATACTTAGAAATGTAACATATATACAGAGAGTCATAAGTCTGAGAATTGCTTCTTTAAGAATCTAGAATTCAACATTAGAAAATGTGTAAACTATAAAGATTCACACAAAATATGAAACAATAAGTGTTCTGAGTTTCAGAAAGAGATGATGTATGTGTAAATGATATGCAACATTAAGCAGATCTAATGATGAGTATTAATTTAGACATTAATCATTAAATTTAAAGAAGTTACACTCTTAAAGATAGTTAATGATGAAGTCAGTAAGATTAACATCAATAGTCACAGCAAAAGCATTAACAGTGACAACAGTGATAATAGTGACAGCAGTGACAATATTAGTGAGAGTATAATATTTACATTATATATAATAATGAGTAGCAGTCATAAAATCATCAGCAGATCTTACTTAACAATATTTAAGATTCTTACAAGAATCTCATCAATTCTGACATCAGTCTTGAAGGCATTCATCAATGAAAATGAAAAGTGATCAATATCATTTATAAAAACAGCAATTACAGACACAAATTGAATCTCTTTAAGATCAGTGAATGAAAACAGATCTAAAAGAATCACAATTAGATCTCTGAAAATGCAGAAGACAGATGCTGCAGTAAAGACAGCAGTAAATTATTAAAGCATTAGATTCTCTAAGTGTTAAATGAATCTAAAGAGTAGTTAGACAACAGAAATTGAAAATGTCTTTAAGTAGAATTTAGTGAGCTTGCTGCTCATCAGTTAAGATGATCTTACAATAGACATTATGAATATAGAGACAACATTAATTTTGAAGATCACAATGATGATAAAGTAATGTTGATACACTTAAACTTTGTCATCTTATAGTACAACACAATAAAGTTAAAAGACAAGATTATGATACTTCTGCTTTAAGATCTCATCATATAAGACTATGATATGCTGATCATTCAGAAGTCATAACACAATAAATATAACAACAATACTTATTATCTTTACAAAAATCAATTTCATCTGATCTATTCAGAACTCACAGAAGAAGAATTAATTTAAGTCTGCTTCTATATTAATTTATGACTGAATTGTGCAGACTGAACAGTTCAGACATACAGCAGAAATCTTATGATTTTAAAGATTCAATACATTGAACATAGTCAGTTTAAGTATTTATGCATTCACAATGTGTACAGAGAAGCAGTTAGAAAGAATATTACAGTAACTTTAAAGTAACTGAATGATTTACTGAAGAATAATTACTGACAACACATTATAGTGAGAGACTTCAATCTGCATTATTTAACATGAGAAAATCTAAGAATGAAGAAGAACTTATAGATGAAGCAACTAACATAAATAATAAATAAATAACAGCTCTCTCTGTTCTTACTGTAAAGCTTAATCACATAAAGATCTCAGTAAATGTACAGCATCATAAATCTAATATTAGACAGCTCAGACATTATTTAATAACTAATTAGCTGCAAAATACAACAATAACATCATAACTTTAATCACTATTCTATTGTCACTCATCTTCTGCTGTCTACAGCAGAGATCACATTACAATTTTATTGACAGTGAGATAAAGTAGACATAAAGCTTCTACAATAGACTCTGATAGAATAGCTGTCAATGTCATTTCATAATTATAATGAACTTAACATAAAGCAATATATAATTATCATTACAGAGACAATTCAGACTGCAGTGAAGACAACAGTATTGATATTAACTCTTAGCAAATGATTAAAGTCAGAGTTTGACTCAGAAGCAAAAGAGATAGTAAGAGAAGTAAATAAAGTCTGTTGTTGTTGATAAAGAGAGTAGAGCATGCACATTTGAAAGATATACTGTTAAATTTACAATGAAAAAGAGAAGAAGCTGACAAAATTAATGAGGATGAGTCACAGAAAATGAATAGAGATGATCTTAAAGAATTTTTAAAAACTATAAAAATTGATGAAGTAAGTCAGAAATTGTGAAGCTGTAAATTAAACTTTCACTTTCACTCTGAAACAGATAAAAAAGCTGAAACTTACAGAACTGCAGAACAAGACAGAGCTACTTTGAACAATTTTCTTTTCAACTTCTTTAGAGATAGATCTCAGCAATATTACAGAATATAAATATTTTAAGCTGATATTTATGTCTTTAATCATAGAGACTGAACTAACAGAGATTATAATGTAAGCATTAAATAATAAGACATTAAAACTGAATAATATACTGAATTGAGTTCTACACTAAATATTACTGCAATTACTTTTACTGCTGCTCTCACTATACAATTTGTATCTAAACAGCAAAAGATATCTAAAAGTCTTCAAACACTTTATTACAGTGATGCTGTAGAAGTTTAACAAAGAAAACTATCAGCAGTTTAAGACATACTGATCAGTAACACTTTTAAACATTATGCATAAAGCTTTAAAGTTCATAGTGATACACAGAATAAGCTATATGACAGAGATTTATTAACTGCTACTTAAGATATTGCTGAGAAATCAAAAGATTGTGTTTACAGAGCAGACAATTTACACACTGCTGAAGTAGATTTACAGAGTATAAGGATTAAGCACATTAGTTACATTACTATTAATGCTGAATGTATCAGAAGCCTTTGATAATGTCTTTTATAAAAGATTATTTTACAACTTTTAAAAATGCTGTCTATCACTAAAGATAGTAAACTGAATAGAAGACTTTCTGAAAGAAAGAACATCAATAATAAAGTTGTCAGAATATGAATTAGAGAGCTTTGTCATTTATATAGATATATTTTAAAGTTCATCATTATCATTCATTCTATATCTATTCTACAATGCTGACATACTGAACCTAGTCAATGACTCACAGCTTTGAGTTACAGCAGTGAGTTGAATTAATGATGTGAGCATTATAGTGACAGAAAAGTCAGCAGAGAAGAACTGCATTATTTTGTACATAGTACACAATTATATAAAGCAATAAGCTCAAAGACATGTTTCTATCTTTATTTCAGTTAAGTATAAATTCATTCACTTTACAAACTGTCTCACAAGACATGATATAACAGTGAAGCTAATTTTAGATATACATACAGTACAGACATCATTGATGTGCAGAGTGCTGAGAGTCATCTTGAATTTATATTTGAAATGAAATGCATATATACAATACATTTAGATTTAAGTCATAACAAGTCTCAGAGATTTAGTGATGTTGATAAACTTTATATAAGACTTTAAATTTAAGAATCTATGAAGACTCTATGTAATAATGATGCTGTCACAGATTCTGTATTACTGCTCAGTCTGATACAGCTTAGACAGTGAGTACAAAACAATTATATAATAAAAATAAATTTTTTAGAAACTAACAGTCATACAGTGATGAGCAGAAGTCATTATAGCAAGAGTCTTTCACATAACAGTGAGCTCAGTACTGAACATAAAATTCTTTCTTTTTCTGATGAAATAGCAGCTAAAGAAGACACTGAGAAAGTTTATACTTCATATTATCACTACATTAATTTACATTTTAATGAAGAAAATCAGATCTGACTTTACAAAGAAACTTTATTAAAAGAGCTCACTGAAATGTCTGCAGCTCTGTTATGAGATATAGACATAACTTTTATTAAAAGTTAACTTGAAATTTAGAATGCTTTATATTGTATTATTATGATGAAATGACTTAACTATTCACATAAATAACAATGCAGATAAAGCTGTCTGCAGATATAATATTAATAAACTTTGTCAAAACTAAAAAATATTGAATATTTACATGAATGACAGTGACATTAAGAGTCAGATAAGTGCAACAACAGTGATACTGAAAAGAGATCTGAAATGCATAATGTATATAAGTATAGATGAGACATTCACAGTGTATATAGTGAAGCTACAGAGTCTGATCATGATGATGAGCATAATAAATATAATAAAAATGATAAAACTAAAGCTCTGAGCAGTGAACATATACATAAATAATTAAGTAGCAATTTAATCAGTCATTAAACTGAATATACAGTCAGATTAATACTTACTGCAGTGTATAATGAAGAAAGTAGATGATCTGCAGAGTCAGAAGATTCAGATATGAATTTGATGAATACTGATGCACATAAAGATATCAGAAAATGAAGAAGTAAATAAAGTGATTAAGACAGTGATTTAGATCAGAGATTTACACATTGAGAAAGAATAGATTATAAAGATTTGACATTTAATTGCTATCTATAAGATAAGACTTTGTCAGCAAGTAGCAAAAGAATGAGTTAATGACTGAAAGAATGAAACAGTGAGATGAGTTATATTCAGCATGAAGCAACAGTTAAATAGAAGAGTGTTGAATAAATATATAGAACTTTGTTAATTTATAAGCTTTCTCATTATTTAGTTATGCACAGAGAAGATTGACATGACTTATTATCTTTATGTTATAAATTAAATAAACTCTTCATGATACTTATACAATCTAAGCATTCAGACTGTTCACTATGTGCTGATGAAATGCTTACAAATTTAAGATTTAAGAAAGAAACTACTGAGATGAGTTAATGATATAAAGAAGATTCTATGAGACTCAGCATTAATTAAAGTAATTATTATATTTATATTATGAAGCAATCTTCTAAGACAATTTTAGACTGTAAAAAAGACATTAGAAGATCTGATACTCTTAGATGCAGTCTGAAATAGAAAATTCATTAATTATACACTTTAAATTGCAGAAAAGACAATTAATTGTTTACAGCAATGTTTATTTTCTATTGATGACAGCTGAAGAAAGACATTAACATTAGATTATAAGAAAAGAAGATTAGTAAGCATCAGAATTAAGAGAAACATGAAGGGCTACAGAGAGCAAAGTCAGAATTTGTATTAGTTAGTTAAATTATGAGGTGACAGTGATGACAACAGCAAGGTGATAATGAGGGTGAGATCAGTATGCACTAGCTGCTTGTAGTTATGCAGTGTATGGCAGCCTAGGCAGCCTCAGTCACCTATGAATCAATTAATCAATCAATCAATCAAGCCTTGGTCACCTATGAATCAATCAATCAATCAATCAATCAATCAATCACACATTGAACAGCGTCTACATGACTCGTCGAGATATAAAGTACACGTGATTCTCGTATGGCAAGATGTACACAAACAGAAGAACCCTTAGGTATGCCCGACTGTACGAGTACCGCGTGTAAGGCAGCTTGCCATCGGCTTATAGTAGCAATAGGACATGATAGCCAGCACTTTGAGCAAGAGGAACTTTTCAATTGAGATAGCAAGAAATCCCCCATCCCCGTATCATCATGACCGTACCCTACATCCAAAACAAGCCCCAAACCATCCCTTCCCCATAACCGACAACCCGCAACAACCCCCAACCACCCAAGCCTCCCCCCATCAAAACCCCCCCCCATCCTTCCCTCCCCAATGGCAACCCTAGACCGAGTCCCAGGACCCGACAACCTCTACATCGGCGGGTGCGTATTGCCTCTCACCTTACCCAATCAAGCCCCTCGACCCCAGCACCCCGCGGAACCTTCGTTCGTTCGATCTATCTGACAGCCCGCGCTCTCTCGACCTCGCGTAGGATCTTCTCTCTCCGCCGCAAGGAGGCTCTCGCGCAGGCGAACATCACGCACGTCGTCTCGGTGCTGCGACTGCCTCTGGACGACGCGCTGTTCGCTAAGTACAAGCACCTGGTCGTCGAGGTCGACGACGTCGAGGACGAGAATCTGCTGGAGCATTTCGCTGCCACTAATGCGTTCATCCGGGAGGGACTCGATGGGGGGGGAGGGGTCTTGGTTCATTGGTTAGTTGGGGGGTTGATGGCTTCTTTGTTGCGGGATCTTGATGTGTGCTTTGTGCTGGCTCCTACTGTCCGTCGATGTGTCCACCACGTCTCTCTGTCATTCAAACCCGCTTCCAATCAGAGCCATAGCAACACCCCACCCCACCCCCTTTCCCCCCTCAACCTATCCCCCCAAACCCCTCTACTAAACCCGCCCCCAACTAACCCCCCCCCCCACAGCGCAATGGGCAAATCCCGCTCAACAACCATCATCCTCGCCCACCTCATGGCCCACGACCCCACCCTAACCCCCACCACCGCCCTCGCCCGCCTGCGCGAAGCCCGCCCCCTCTGCGAGCCCAACTCCGGCTTCATGCAGCAACTCGACCTCTACCACCAAACACACTACGCCGCCGCCCTCGACGCCCACCCCGTCTACCAGCGCTGGCTGCTCGCGCGCGCCGTCGCGGCCAGCGTCGCGTGCGGCACCGCGCCCGATGAGATCCGCTTCGGGAACGAGCAAGAGGGGGCGCGGGGTGAGGGTGGGGATAGGGGGGAGCTTCGCTGTCGGAGGTGTAGGCGGGTTTTGGCTGCGGCTAGGCATTTGGTCCCGCATACGCCGAGACTTTCTCCTTCTTCTTCCGTATCCGTATCCGCGTCTGCATCGGCCATCACTCCTGGACAATCCCATATTCAACCGCCTACTCAACCCCCCTGCGCACACCTTTACATCGACCCCCTCTCGTGGATGCGGCCGGAGCTGGAGCGAGGCAAGCTGGACGGCCGCCTCGAGTGTCCGAAGTGCGGCACCAATGTCGGCAAGTACGCGTGGCAGGGGATGCGCTGCAGCTGTGGCGATTGGGTCGTTCCGGCTGTTTGTTTGGCGAGGGGGAGGGTCGATGAGGTGAAGTCGAGACCGGCGGGGATGGGGAGGGGGGTGGGGAGTTTGGGGACGGAGATGGAGACGGAGACGGGGGGAGGGAGGAAGGCGGGGAGTTTGTGAGGGGGGGTGGGGGCTTGGGGGGGAGGATGGGGTTGGGATGGAGGGGGAGGGGATGGCGACCAGGTGTAGAGTGAGTGAGTGAGTGGCTACGTTGCGAGAGCCTGTTCATTGTTATGTCGATACGGTGGCGTTGTGTTTGCCGGTCTCAGTGTCACGCACGCGACGGTCCTGGACGCCTTTCCATCTCATCGACCGGGAGGGATCGTGGTCGTCGACTTTACTTTAATTCTTGGGGCGCACCCACGACGTTCATTGAGCGGAGTCTCCCCTCCTTGCCGGCTACCGAATTAGATGGTATGTTGGTGGACGATTCTCGGGCTACGTTCAGCATGAAGCTTACCATTCCGTAAAGGGACATGTCGTATGGGGGAAAGCCAGTCGAGTGACGACTAAGTCAAGCGTGTATTATACTCCTGCATCTGTCATTGGGGGAAAACAAACCCTAAGGTAGTGGGAAAGCTCCACAGTAGAGGTTCAGGTTCGGGGTTAGGCGCTTCAATCGTGGTGATTTTATTCAGAGAAGAAGGACATGGTGCTTGACTCCAGTCTCCCTCCCCTCTCGCCGCGCCAAAACGATTTCAACCGTAACAGAGCAGAGCTCCCCCGCCAGCTAGCCCCTTATCCTCTAAGATCGCATATCAAGTAGTTCGCGGACGAATCCAGAAATCTTACGAGGCATCGCCATCCTGACTTCTGAGCCAGCCAGCCAGCCAACCAGCCAGCCAGCCACGAACACATCACAAACCATCCTGACGAGCGCATTGGGTTAGGCACATGAAGCCCAAAGTATCGACGACGACACAACCGAGCACTTGTACTCTACTTCATTTGTGGTGGTGGCTGTGCAGCCAAAAAATACAAGCTAAAAACGCCGCGCCTTGCTGAAACTTTGAAAATGGAAAAGAGGTGCTACAGTAGGTATCCTTACCCTTACTTGATACAGGGGGGGTAAGGTAAGGCTGGGCCGGGCTGACGGGCGTTAGTGTTTCGCCCCCAACGACACCCCGTCTGGCTGCCTGCCTGCCCTGCGCAATGGGAACGCGAGCCTTCAGTCTTGCCTTCGCTCTCACCCCGACACAGCACCGATGTACTGTACAGCATTCCTTGATCCTTGTACTGCCAGACACCCTGGTGGAAAGGGAAAGGGCACGGGCCGTGTGACGTGACGTGACGTGACGTGACGCGAGCCAAGGATGTCCGAAAAGTAAAGGTATGCGCGCAGGCGGCGTAGTGAAGGCACGGTCGTAGTGTACTTCGTAGCGTACTATACAAGCATTCGCGGAGCCTTGTGACGGGACCCACCCATCACACCACCAACGAGATCTCAAATTAAGGATGCAGTCAGCAAACGCCGAACTTGCATTGACCCCCCGGCTTGGAATCCTACGGCATCGGACAAGGGCAGGGAGGGTTTGTGATGACGGCAGATGGCGGGGTCTGGAATACGAACGGAGCTTAGCTCTCGACCCTCGCAGCGAAACCCTATGCCCGCTCGCTAATCTTTGCCGCACTCGGCGCAGCCCACTTCCTGGCGAGCGATGTGGAGGAGGTGCGATTGTCCGTGCGTGGGGAAGGAAGCAGCTCCGTTGTGCGGTGCTGTGCTGTGCGGTGCGGTGCGGTGCGGACGTGGGGCCCCGCTGCTGACTGTATCTCACGGCTCGGACCCTGCTCGGATCTGCAGCTAGGATGGGGCCCCTTCGTATTGGTGCACGGTCGCACAGTAAGGCGCTCTGAGGGGCGCATGATGCATTTGTAAGAAGAGACCTTGATATTGATGGCGGCGGCTCTGTTTGCAGTCTCGCCATTGGGATGATAGAGTATCTAGCTCTCTGTCCGCGGACGCTGGGGCCAATGCGGAAAGCGCAGGATGGGCTTGAACCGGGCTCCATAGGTAGCTAGTCAGGATTGGTAATAATGCTGGGGTGATACGATCTCACTTCTTAGTCAGATGAGAAAGTAGTAACCTCGTATATGGACGACGAAGGACGTCCGACGTCGAACACTGCATATTGTGATGCTGCGACTGAGATCGGGGCTCAGGGATCTCCTTTGGGGACAGCAGGGAAAGCGGTCGGGCTTTTCAGGCGCTCCTTATTTCGTCGGGCGATCTCGGCGTTGCGGATGCGATCAAGGCGCATCTGGTAGAAGTTCCTGCGTGGGTTGGTCAGCGAGCCTTGCACAGGAAGGAGTAGATGATGCATTGTAGACTCTTGGTGATGTAACACAATGACGGGACATACTTGTGGAGCGCATAGACTCGGGGAGCCTCATCGACCTTGGATGCAGGGTCTGCGTCGATGATAGACATGATCTACAGTGACTTAGGAGATTTCCACCTATTAGGGCATGAAGATTTCACCTTGTCGTCTTTCTCCTTCTCCGCCTTCTTGTCTTCGGCATCATCGTCCTTCTTCTCATCCCCGCCCTTTTCCTTCTCCTTACCCTTCTCCTGTTTCTTCTCTTTCTCCTTGGCTTTATTCTTGTTCATCTTCTCCTGGTACTCTTTCTTCACCTTCTCAACCTCCTTCTCCATCTCCTCTTTCTTCCTCCTGGCCGCAACCTCAGCTTCATCAATCATTGGAGAGCAAAAGCCTCTATCTTTAAGATGACCGAGACAGACGTAGAAGAAATCCTAGATTCCTATTATTAGTCGAAGTCCAATCGACCAAGACGCAAGAGGATCATGTCCCCGGCCTCGCCTTATTATCGGGCGTAATCAACACGTTCGTGGTCGGCTTGTAGCATATGTAGCATGCCTTGGATGAGATTTCCGCAACTTTACGGAGATGCCATACGTTCGGAATTGACATGCTGAATAGAACAGAACGTGTTGAAACAGTGGGCGTGTTGGTAACCTCAGGACGCTATGTAGAGGTTCAATAATTTGTAGAAGAAGATTGGCAGTTGATGCAGCTCACGACTAGCGCCAAGGCCCTACCTAAGGTATACACATTGGGAGGGAGGAGCTCGTAGCCCGTAAGGCTGAGCAAGTAAACGATGTTTACCCGCACTTGTAGACTCTGGGTTCTGCTTTCCTAAGATTGGTTGACGCGGAGTATGTCTTTCTCAGGCTTGAACACATACTGACTCTTATCAAAGCTAAAAATGCATCTCAAAGGGGGTTTCCAGTTTCCTCCAGCGTATATACAGTGCATCAACAAGTTCGACGACGTCACCGCTTGAAGATGCCGAACCTTTGCCTACCACAGTCACTGTCCAAACCTGCAAGGTGAGGTCCGATGACATTGTAGAATGAGTCCTGAGTGCAATGGAAACAGCGCCGATCAAGTATGTAAGGCACAACCTATACAGAGGACCTAACATCTAGGCGCTCGTTCCGCCAGTCTCAGACAGGCCAAATGACGGCTGCAGAGACACTATCTACAAGACGCAGTCCAAATTCCAGAAGAATTGTCCCAACTGTATAGAGAAAACGTCTTCAGAGGTCCGGATCTGACACCATTGTAGATCAAGAAACTTGCGGAGGATAGATATATGCCAAGGGGTTCAAGTGGGCGATGGTGTGCCGATCATTCGCTAACGGCTTGAAAGGGGTTGGAAATATGGATAGCAAGGTGAGGTCCCGGCGGATATAGTGTCCTGGAATAGTATGTCGTGCCCAGACTGGTTTGCGGTCAATATGTATTTGGGGAAGATGGAGGAGTAATAGTGATATGGTCATTATTGGTGACTTCTTTGAACCCTTGAGAGTTACTAGATTGATATTAAGATACTCCCAAGTTGGAACTCGAATCCTTTAGCTTGACTGAGTACGAATCAACAACGACAGATCTCAATAACAGGTCTGAAAGAATAAAAGGTGAAAACATTTTGGATTAGAGAGTGCGCAACTCTGCCAACGAAAGGTACAACGACAAAGATCACAGAGAAACACCAGAATGAAGTCCAAATTTCGACTGTTATTACCTCCATCAAGATCTCCTCCACGCCTCAAATTACCACAGCCACAAGCACCCAATCTCAAGATTTCGGATCCAACCCATTATCCCAGTCTTCATCCACATAATAAGGATCAACACGATCATCATCCGCATCCGGCTCCTCATTCTCATACCACTCATCCGGTTTACCCCTCGTACTCCAGAAAGCGTAACTCGTCTTCTCTGCCCTCCGCGCATGGTCCCCTACTTTAAAGGGCCATTTGGGTCTCAGCAACGCGTTGGCCGCCAATTCTGGAGATTTGTCGAGATCAAATTGATCCCATTCGGCTTGGACGAATAGGCGCTGGATATAGGGTACTGGGATCGAGTAGTAGGTCCAGTAGCGCGGGACGTACTCGCCCTTGTTGAGAACTCGATGCCACTTATGCCAAGACGATCCATGTCTGAAGGTCGCTGTTCCGTTGTCAAGCGCGGTGCTGTCGCTGAGTATCCAACCCCCGTGCAGCCAGGAGATCAGGGAATTTCCGAGCTCGGCTTGCGCTTCACCCTGTAAGGTGGGATCGCGATCGACCATGGTCCAAGCGAAGTTGGCGTACAAGGCCGCGTGAGCCAGCTCGTGTGTTAGGGTCATGGCGAGAGAGTACACCGCTTGAAGATACTTTTCACTGTTTTCCGCGGAGTCGAGAATGGCTCGTACGACTTGACTGCTCACGCTGATTTGTACACGGCGAAAAGGGAGACTCTGAGCCTTCTCTTTACCATCAAAGTAGTCGTGCCATCCTCGATCGCATGCTAGAAAGTTGTAATTGCCCGCTTTGTCCGATGAGTTTCTGTAGCCTCTTGAGCATTGCCCCAAGTGACCATCCTCCGGTAGTTGCAGGGCATTATGGTCGAAGTATACATAGCCTGCCATATTTTCTAGTTGCGTCATTGCAGCTGCTATTTCATCGGCTTGGTAGGTTCGCACGGCGGAGACCTTTCCTGCCCCGTCCCTTGGTGAGTCGCTAGTACGTTTGATCCGTGGTAGAAGGGATGTAAACCAAGGTGCCCCGACCTTAAGCAAGAGCGTTGCTAGCATCATGGCAGGTCCGAGTCTGTTATAATCATCTCTTGTAAGGCTCGACATCCCTGGGTCTTTCCTATCCGCGTTGTTCTCCGGGGCTCTCGTCCAGTTTTCATAGGCAAAGATTGGGTGACTATCAATCGTCAGACCAAGCGGTGAGACCCTACAGCCTACAGCACCTGTTACTCTGAGTTCCGGGAGATCCCATTCCGGTGGAGGTGTGACCTCCCAGTCTAAGTCTTCGTAGTGTTTCGCTTCTCTTACACCTTCACCCCAGTCCGCCGATGGTCGGCTCTTTTGGGCTACTCTAGCCGTATGCCGTTGCTGGAACGGAGCATCTGGCTCGAGAAATTTCCTTGTCCTTGTCGATGGATTCTTGGAAAGGTTCACATCATCCCACTGTCCTTTAGCAAGAACATTCTGGATGTAGTGTACCGGAATAGAATAAACCGTATCTAAGAGTGGTCGTCGCATCGTCCGCTTGAAAAGTTTGTTCCAGTGCAGGCCCTCCCTAACATGATGGTAGCCGCCTGTGTTGTCGTCATCTTCATTCAGGCAGTTCGGCCGTGGGAACCAACCTCCAAATATCCACCCTATCAAGGAGATTCGGAGATCTGGGTATACCTCATCGTCCAAACTGACGTTGTCGTGGAATATGTTGTTAAAGTTAGTCAACCACGCCGCATAGCCTATCTCCGAGACCAAAACAACAGCCAGGTAGAAGACTGCGAAGAGATGCTCTTCTGTCCCAGGCGTTGCCGACAACGCTGCCTGACGAAGCTGTGACGCCACAATTATTTGAATGCCACGTCGTTGATTTTTCAACGTTCCTCTCTCTAAGTCATCGCGTTCGGAGTGTGCACTGAGGTTTAGCTCCACTGGCTGAACAGAGGCGCCATAACCTAGTCTCCGTTGATGCTGGCTCCAGAGTTTCATCTTGGGAAGCAGATCAGGACTGATGCTTATTTTGACTGATTCGGCCATTTCAAGCAGGATTCCGCGGACTTCTGCGAGCGTGCTTCGCGACGGTCTTTGTACCATAGGGACCTTTATGGTTGTAGTGTCAGGGTTCGCTGGGTAGGTCTTGCCGTTGGCCTGCGGAAGAAATGACGCAAACCAAGGCGTGGCGAATTCTAAAAGCCGTGAGGCCAGAAGACAGCTTTGTTTCAGACTGTGCCGTTGCTCCGGCGTCACGTCGCTCGGCCAGGTCCAGTCATCCTCCTCGTCTGGAAGGGTATCCCAGTCACCCTGGCGAAACAATGGATGGATCTTACCAGTCAGATCGGGTGCCTTGACTGGCTGTTGGCCCTGGGCCAACGCGTCATGACTCCAAGGATTATCTGGGCCACCTAGGGCGTTGAATGTCTCGAGCTCTCTTCGAATCCAATGGTTAGGTGGGATGTCGCGTGGGCCTCCCTGCGAACTTTCCTCTTGATCTTGAGCACGTATGCTTGGTCTCACTAGCTCATCCTCAACAGGTCGTTTGCAAAAATTCACGAACCCCCTGCGAAAAGTTGACGGAACATTGATCAGCTCCAGAAGGTCCACTATGTCGGTCACACCGTACACAAAGAAGGAAAAATCCTTGTAGTCCAACCAATGGGCATATTGTACCATGGAGCACGCGAAAGTAAACCATATTGACAAGATACCCCACGTCGTCGTACTCCCTAGTTCTCTGAAACTTACTCCTGAACCTGGAGCTTCCAGGGTGGAGCTGCTGGGGATACCTATCTTCCTATCACCCTGCGCTAGTGACGAGTGCACAAGGCCATGCAGCTCCCTTAAGCTCTGGGTCGCATACACTTCGCGGGCGAAAGCAGCACGGCCCATGGGCGTATCATCTCTGATGGCTCGGTATCTGTCTGCAGGTCCGCCGTCGCCGAAACGAAGAGATATCGCGTTGGTGTTCCTTGGGTGTCGTCTCTCGGGTTCAACAAACCTTTCTATCTCCTTCTCATAAATGCCCCAAAGAGCTAACAGATTTTGATAGAACCCCAAATTCATGGGTTGTCGAACGTCCGTGCGAACTTCGTCCAAATGTGCGACAGCGTCACATGTATTATTTGCCCAGTAATCGACCGTTCTGGAACTATGCAGCAGTTGTAGCAGTTTCTGGCCCGCATCCGACCACCTCGTCGGGTCACGGTACGCTAGTCTTGGCGATTTGATTCGCAGGCACCGCTTGAGTCCTGGGAAATTGTTGTTAGTGATGACATACCCGTTGAGAACCGTCCAATGAATCTACTCAGCCGCCATACCATCATCCGTTCCAACGGGACAATTTATACTACCACTGAAGATATCACCGATGTTCAACCTTGCTGGATTTTCAAGGACGGCGAGACTCCACTCCGTATCTGACATATGCCCCGCCTGCCCCGGCCGCTTGATGTTCTCCAGGCCAGCAATCTTTTCTGCCGTCACTTGCTCCGCGACACAGGAAAGAAGAACGCTGTCCAAGTTCCATGGCGTGGATGTCCCTGACTCTATCACACTGAAAGTATTCACGTTATTTGTACCAGCCCCGGGAGTCTCTACCAGCTCTAGTGGCGGTTTATGACCGGGCAGCAAGACGTCCACGAGATACTCTCGGCGTATACAGAATCGAAAATCCAACTCTAGCACCAAGTCTAGGTCTGCTTTCTTGTAACTCTCCATCGCGAGAGTTTATAAAAACTGAAATGGGAGAGAAACGGGTTTCCTCTATAGCATCGCGCCATATTTGCATACCAGTCGAAACGAGGAATGGCATGACCACGCTACAAGCATAATATGCAAGGAGTACAAATTGCAAAGCAGGTCTCCGCTATAGAGAAGCAGAAGTACTTGTGAAATCAGGACCATCCACCACAATGAATGTCTTGTGTACGGAGTACTCCTACATAAGAGGGCAGAACCGCTCAGGAACGCCTGAGCTATACATACAGTGAGGTATCTTGACAATCGGTAGATAAATTCAATGGGAATTCTTCTCCTACAACAGACCGCACTTGTACAGATAGGGATAGTTCAGACGGTGACCAGCCGCGATACCAATAGATATAGTGGGCCTTTTGCTGATGCCCGCCCTTGCGAGTTGCGAGTTCGCGACATTTATGGAGGCTAATGCTGCTGCGCCAGCAACTGCATTTGAACGCGAAGGCGTGCAAGGAATCATGGATCATAAGGTACTGTCAAGGTACTTATCAATATTAATCCTGTTGCTGATGTAAAGGGATCATGATAGAGGATTGATGGTTTTATTTTGAGACGGACGTTGTTTGTCGGACTATGTGTAACTTAGTTGGTCTGTGCGCGGTAAAGCTCGAAACGGCCCAATTTAGTAGCTGCCGTGGTCCGCTTTTCAAACTCGACCTTGAGTCTGAAATCCATCCTTCTGAAGTTACAGTCCTATCTTAAAAGGAAATCACTCCCGCACTGGCAAAGGCTCGACAAGCCACTGTCACTCATCTCTAGCCACTACATCTCAACATGGACCTCAAATCACCCCGGACCCGTTACGCACGTGGTAGATGTCGTCGGTAGCATCTGGTTAGAACAGGTACGGCGTTTCTGTCACAGTGCATTTGTATTCTTGCACTTGGATCTCTTGGATCGATGCTTCTTAACACTCTACCCGGTCTTGGGTTGACACCCTTGTAACAGTGCTCACAATCCGCACCGGCGGATTCATTTGCAGAGCCCCTCAGACTTTGGACAGACAGCCCATTCCTCTTCTACCTACATATATTTCCTAGGTCTCGCTATTCTATACGCTTCATTTGGAAGGCTTTCGGGCTGGACCGAACTCCCGCTCTCTGCGTCTCTGTGAGGGTCATCATCCGCGATGCCGAGCAGTCATGGCACCACGTCACCCTCGGTCTTTCACCCTAGCCAAAACTCAGCAAAACATGAGCAGCTTTTAACGGCGAGGCTGAACTTGATCGCTTTGGATCCTGACCGGTGCCTTCCGTCCTCGATGATATTACCAAGTCCTGAGTCGGGTCGGAAGAACCGAAGTCAGCATTCAAATTTAGGAGGTGAGCTCAGTTGCCCGGCACTGTTGGCCTTCATCGATCCAAAGCTTGTGTACCCTCTAACCCCGAGCGACTAGATGCTGGATTTGAAAGTGTTGAAAGCGAACCACCGTCGCCAATCACGGGGTTTCCGGGCAACTTTTCGGAGGTGGTGCCTGGCATATATCGTAGCAGCTTCCCTCGTCCCAGCAACTTTGAACATCTCAGTACTCTCGGGCTTAGGTCTATATTGTAGGATATTGCAGTCTGAATGATGCTCAGAAATGGTAGCTGACCGGCTCAGGACTCTTGTGCCTGAAGAATACCCCCCCGAAAATACGGCATTCGTCAAGGAAAATGGCATTCAACACTTTCAGATTCACATCTCGCCCAACAAGGACCCTTTTGTTACGATTCCGCCAAAGGACATGGCTGCAGCACTCAAAATCTTGCTGGACAGGCGAAATCATCCACTCCTAATTCACTGCAATAAGGGCAAAGTAAGTGCTTCGAAAGGCTTGGGGCAGGCGGATAGCGGTCTAACTCGCTTGCACACAGCATCGTACTGGCTGTGTTGTTGGATGCTTCCGCAAGCTTCAGAACTGGAGCTTTGCGTCTATTCTTGCTGAGTACAACCATCACGCTCATCCGAAGGCGAGGGTGCTCGACGAGAAATTCATTGAACTGTTTGACGAGAGGCCGGTTGTAAGAGAATTGCAGCAGATTGATTGGGTTTCACCAACGTCCCTTACTCTTCCGACGCCCCCAGCTTCAGTGGTTGATGATCATTAAGGAGATTGAACAAACAGAGCTGAGTTTCTGCGGGTAGCCGCAAATTCGGGATTCATGCGGTCTTTACCTCTCTAATCCCTAAGTGTGTTGGATCTATTACGGTCCCAGAGATGGAAGTGTCGCAAAGGGCTGTCGAAGACGCACGTACACACTTACAAGGGATTAACGGTTTGACCTACATGTGAGGGCACAACTTCTCTTTCTAGCCTTCATCCCGTAGACTGTGGCTTTGGACGGTGCGAGGAGGTGGATAGGAACATGGGCGTTCTCGGGTTGGATAACCATCGGCCCCCCCGAGATTGAATGACATGACTCCAGGCACGCCCTTCTCTATAAACTTTCCTTGATACTGTAGGACGAAGAGAGGGAATTCTACGTGTACGTCTTGTTTGTCTATATGGGCTGCGGCCTTGGACCGCTGTAGTTGGTCCCTGATGTTCAAATATCATTCTAATAAAATAATCGGTCAATATCGTTTTACAAGCTCGGTGTTCTTCACCGATCAGATGTGCGTATGTTTAAGCAGGTATGCAAAGGTGCATAGGATGTACAATTAGTACAGTCCACCCACACAGCAATGGAGATGAAAATGGCCGGTGTAGATGTTCCATGATCCGGCTCAAGAGGTTTGATCAGGTAACTGACTTGGGTTTGTTGTCCCCGGTGGCATCCAAGCTACTACAGCCGTAAGTCAGCGTAAAAGCTCAAACACGTCTGATGCAGCCAGCCCAATCCATGTAGAGGTTGCAATACCATGTTTACTGGCACAAGTAGAACTTCATCAGCGTAGTGTCTAATGAAATAATAATAGGGCAGAGCCAAAAAGTTTTACCTGCAATTCGGATGAGAGATAAAATTACAATAGACCCGCTTCAGACAATACTTCCGCCCTCCCTCCTCGCTTCCTCTTTACTCCTCCACCCAGTCGCATATGTAAACCCACAGGCCAACAGATTGGTAAGACATAGCCCCATCGTACTGCCCCTAATGATCCCTCTGGCTCCCCATTTCCTCGCGAACGGCTGCTTCCGCCGACGGGCCAGGATAAGGTATAATGTTGACCAAGCAGCACTAATACCGGCACTATCAACCTTGTAGTCCGACAGGTTCAAATACGTGCTGAATAGAAGGACAGGTGGGAATAGAAGTGGGAGAAATTGAGGTGGGCGCATGTGTTGGGCGGTGATTAGGGTTGCAAGGACTGTTGGCGGAAGAGGCGATTCTGTTGCAATCGTCAGCTCAGCTGCTCTTTGCACCTTCAAAACTGTCGAAGTCATGGGCACATACCTCCCCAGGTTCTGGCATACTGAATCGCGGAGGTCTTCGCTTTCTCCTCGACCTTCCTGTCTGCCATTGATGCTGTGATATCCAACGTGTTGCCAACCAGACTGAAGAGTACTATGCACTCGGACAATTCCTGCAGTCTCTAATCAACTCTTAAAGCCCGCTTCCAGTATTTCTCTCGTTTTATTTACCTACCTTAAGGTATGACTCCCTAAGGTACCGAGAAGAGTGGGTCGTCATAGGTCTTCGGCGACATTGAGCCCGCCGCTCCGGTGTTGCGCTAGCGTCATCTTTCGCAGAGACCACGCCGCCAGAACACACAAACAGAAGTCAATAACTATCGCAATACCAGCTCACGTACCTGTCTGGGTTCCTCGCACAACGGCCACCAGCTTGACTGCTATACTTGTGTCTTGAGAAACTTGGTGCGACCCCCCAATCTGATTATGCCCTCCGCAACGGCCTCCGGCGCCGATGCAACCCCGAGTGGTGGTGCAAAATCGCGAGATCACAACCAAGGAAACCAGGATCGCAAATACACTGTCGAGCAAAAGACTGCCGTCATCAGAGTACGCAAATGCTCACCTACGGCATTTTACGAGATATTAGGACTGGAGAAGACGGTGTCAGACGGCGAGATAAAAAAGGCTTACAGAAAGCTAAGTCTCTTGACACATCCAGATAAGAACGGGTACGACGGTGCGGATGAGGCTTTCAAAAGTGAGTCTTTCTGGACTGAAACCATCCCAAGTCGACCGAGGAGGAGTAGATCTAGTCTAGTTGAGTTCTCTGATAACAGGGACTGACCGTCTGATGTGCACACGTAGTGGTCTCCAGAGCTTTCCAAATCCTGTCGGATCCAGATAAGAAGTCCAAATTCGACAAATTTGGTGGTGATCCGGACAACAGATTCGGGCCTGGCTCGGCGTCTGCGCAATCACCATTCAGCAGCTTCGCAAGATCACCCGGGCGCGGGCCAATGTTTGAGGATGAAATATCACCGGAAGAGCTGTTCAATAGGTTCTTCGGTGGTGGAGGTGGGATGGGTGGAGGACCCTTTGGTACGGGCTTGCTGTATAGACCGTCCAATTCTGTAGCTAGGCTAACGTCACCACAGGTGGTGGCATGTTCGATGGGGGTCCTCAGTTCGTGTTCAACCTCGGTGGTGGGCCGGGCTTCCGAGTGCATCAGTTTGGTGGTGCCAGACCACGTAGAAGACCCCGCGACGCCAACGGCAACTCTCCTGAATCAGCACCTTCTACATTATCGGCTTTATCGAACCTTCTTCCGCTCCTCATTCTCTTTGTCCTTCCGTTACTATCGTCGCTGTTCTCTTCGTCGACAACCACACCAACAGGACCTACATTCCGCTTTGACTCACCAGTGCCACCACACACGCTACACCGAACAACTCCGCGGCTAAAGGTAGACTACTTCATAGACCCGAATGCGGTTGCGGAGTGGAGTAATCGGAAGATGAACCAGCTAGATCAGAAGGCAGAGGTGAACTATGTCTCAAAGTTGAGGTATGACTGCGAGCTTGAGACTCAGGGACGGGAGAGATTGATGCAGGAGGCGCAAGGCTGGTTCTTTCAAGACGTTGAGAAAATGAGGGCAGCAAGGAACCTGGACTTGAGGAGTTGTCGGAGACTAGACGAACTGCGGGTTGGAAGAGGCGGCTACTGACCGGTCTCTTATCGGTCTCTCACTTATACTGGGATCCAGGGAGTCTATACTGTGTACAGGTAATCGGAGTATTGATGGAGAACTTACACGGCGTAAGTACGCCGACAACATGCGACGCGACTCAGCGTGCTAGGGTTTGAGTATTGAGTAGTCATGAACTTACAGTAATTGCAAGATCTCCAACGCATTTGCGGAAGTGGATGTCAGGAGCATGTTGTGATGCACGTCACAGTGCACAGACTAAGGTTCCTACACTACGGCAGTCCATATCATGCAACATGAAATAACTCAAATCTCAAATTTCAAATGTCAAATGTCAGGCAAGCAATGCTGTGAGTGATCACACAATTTCATAACTCACAACTCATCTTGTATCATGTAGACTTCATGTTGCATTAATTGTAATTAAGTAATAATCTAATCATATAATGTTTCTGTTGTACTGATATGATTCTTAATGAGACTTAAACAAAAACATTAAAGAACTTTTGCAAAGTGTAAATAATTATTTACACTTCTAGAATAGATTTAGTGAATCAGATTTTTATAAATTTGACTTTAAACAGAGTTCTGAAGTGTTAACAGTTTTTACATTATAAAAATTGTTAACACTTCATTTACACTATGAAACTAGTCTAGTTAGATCTAGCTTAATAAATTATTATGACTTTATGCTGTGACAAAGACTCAAGAATTAAACATTAAATTTATATATTAATATTATGTCTTTCATACTCTATCATTATACAGATTATTCAATTAATTATGTAAATCAATTAAACTTTATAACTTTCATTTTTAAGTTTAATTAACTGTTAAATCTGTCATCTACAGTTACATTATCTTCTTCATTTATCTTCAATACTTTAATGCTCATTAATTCTGTTCTGACTACAATTCTCATCATTTTCATTTATCTTACTGTTTTTCTCATCACTCTTATCATCATTCTTATTTATCTCATCACTTTCATCATTATTCTCATTCACTCTGTCATTCTTCTCATTCTTCTCATCACTCTCATCATCATTATCATCTTTCATGCAGACCTCACAATCATGCATAATTCTTAATTAATAAAGAAGAAAAACACTATTCTGCTGCAGATCTATCTGTAAAAACAATTAACATATAGTGTTTTTAAAAAGAAAATGAAGTTCTAATAAAAAATCAATGTAAAGTTTATCTGTAAAGCAAAGTGATCTTATAACTCTTTAAAGTGTCATGTGAAATCATTAATAAAGAAAAGAAAGCAGTATTTAACTGATTTTATTATTAATGATAAGAATTTAGAAATCAATCTCATCAGAGTTCTTAATATATAAATTAAGATGATGAAAAAAGATAAAGCAAAGAAGCAAGCAAAGAAAAAGACTGTAGAAGAATTGATAAAATAAAAATGTTAAAATAAGAATGTGAAAGATGATTTGATGCTTTAAATAAGTAAAAAAGAAAAGAAAAAATGACAATTAAAGTTCTTAAATGACTTTGATACAGAAGACAGTAATAATGAAGACTTATTTAATTTGTGCAGTTTTTTCATTTATTACATTATTGCATTCTCACAAGTCTACAGTTCATTCATCATTTCATTTATCACTTCATTTATCACTTCATTCACAACTTTCTTTCACAGTCAATTCAGCACTTCAGCAGCTCACATTAAACTGCAACAGTAACAGTAAAAATTCATTAAATATTTAAGACAAAATCTTTTGCACATTGAGTTCTTTGCAGTTTAAGCTTTTATCATTATGTTTAAAAGTTATATTTAGCAAGAGAATTTAAGTTAGAACATAAAGATGTATATTATAAAGATGAGAGTAAAAGTCTTAAAGATAAACATGAAATTGTTAAAGACTTAGATCAGAATTAATGAGACTGAGTAAGAATGAGTGATAGAAAAAGAGATTTTTACTTAAATTAATTGATTGAAAACTCAATTAAACATACAGACAAATTAGATATTAATTATGTTGAATGAATTAAAGAAGAATTTTATCTAAATAGCTGATAGATATATCTTTAAAGTTAAAGACTTTAGAAGAAATCAACTTTCAGATGTATTGTTTTCTTTTAGATATGTAAAATAGTTAATAAGTAAAATAGATATTATATAAAAAGCAGCAACAGACTGCTGCTGAGATTAAAGTTAAATGTTAAAGACATTAAACAGTTAAAGATTCTGAATCTATTTAAATGTCTGCTTTACAGCAATCTAAATACTAAAAAGAATCTTATTAAATATTTATTGCTGTTCATTGAAAGTTTAATCATTTCAATAAAATCTTATAATATCTTAAAGTTGCTGATAAGTCTAATCATCATACAGATAAAGCTGTAAATGACTGTTGCAGACTTAATGAAGATCTTTTTGCATTTAAGACTTTTTTATAATTTAAAGATTGTTTATCTTGTTCTTATAAGATTCAGTGATTAATTCAATAAGACTGTTCAGACACACAATACTCTGATATTTAAAGCTGTAATGCTTCTTATATCTTAAATAAAAGAATCACTGATTCTTTGTTGATCAGCAAATAACTTAAAACATTTCATTAATAAAGTCTTAAATTATTTCTTCACTCATTCATTCTTCAACTCTCTTGATTGCACAGACATATCATTGAAGTCATTAATATTAAAGACTTAAATGTCATTGAAACATTTATCAATATTGAAGATATAGATACTTAATAATGTCATTGTAAACAGTTAATAGATAAATCTCTGAGCATTTAAAAAGATTAAAAAGCTAAAAGAGTTGTTGTGAAAATGACTGTCAAATTAGAATAAGATATAAAGTCAGTTTGAAGAAAAGTTAATATTGTGTTTATTATAAAATAATGTTAAACTTCAGAAATAAAAGAAGCTGTTGAATATCTGACACTGTAAATCTATATACTATTGTTAAACAATTGTACTGTAAATATTTGAATACTTTACTACATATAGTGATGCTGTGTTTCATCATTTATATTGTCAAGTCAAAATTCAAAGAAATTATACTTCATCAGAGCTATATATTGACACTGAGACTGATTATTAAAGATCTTAAGATGCATTATAATAAGCTTAATAAGCAGAATGACAAGCAATGAGTTATTTATGTTGTGGTGACAGTGAAATAAAGTGATATATTAAGATAAGAAGTTTAAGTAATGAGATTACATATTAGATATTTATAGATTTTTATATTGTCTCTGTTAGATATATAACTCACAATAGCTGTGCTATTAGTGTGATGCCACCTTTTAACAGATTATGAGCTCAGATTAATGCAGTGATTAGATTTCTTATCTAAAACCTCAGAGAGATATGTGTCTAGATTATCTTGTCAGTAATTTAAGTTTATGATGAGAAAGTAAGCTCAAAGATTGCAAGTTTGAACTGCTGTCTATGCACATTCTTTATATCTATGAGTCAATTGTGAGTCAATTGTAAGTTAAAGAAAGTGTTAAATATATAACTCACAATAGCTGTGCTATTAGTGTGATGTTATCTTTTAACAGTCTCATTAAATTTAGTGATTAGAAGAATTAATATTTTGACTAAAAGTACAAATTCACTTAAAGTATAAATAATTATTTACACTTTGCAAAAGTTCTTTATTATATCAGTGTTCTCTACAGTACTGATCAATAATTAAACTGATTATTAAGCTTTTTTAAATCTGATTTTTTGCTTATTTTGCATGCCTTGTTAGCTGTGAACAATCATAGTGACAGAAACTTAAAGAATTTGAACAAAACTTCAGCTGTATGCATTAAGCTTGAAAGTGATTCAATTTTTATGATTTTAGACTCATTTTGTAGAGAATTGTGAGGGGTTTCTAATGATGTAAAAATTACCAAAATTACCCAACAAACAATGAAGATTACACAATATTACAAGTTGAGTCAGGCCTCAATGTTGAGTCTGACAAGTCAGATTAAGTTTTGAAAGTTAAGTTTGACTTAACTTGATAGTCACTTTATCAATAATTTATAATCAAATCAAACAGATCATAGACTTGTAGTTACTTTCTTAATGATTAATTAAGATATAGTATGTTCTTTTTATACTAATATGAATGTTAAGCTAACAACAATCTTTTATATAAACATTATATTTAAATTTATTACTCAATTAAGTGATGCACAACTCAATGCAATGTGACAGCTTTGTTAAAGAGAAGTAATATTTAAAGAAAGAGTACATAAATAAAATATATTATTAAATACTTTTCTTATGCTGAGCTAAACAGTAAAGAAGATGATTAAGAGCTAATAACAGTCATTAATAAGTTAAGAGATCATCTATAAACATAAATAAAAATATTTTTACTTAAAGTGTTCTGAGTCTGCTCTGAGCTCACTTTAAGTACACTTTAAGCATAATAATTTAATTTAAAACACTCTGAATTGAAGTTTATCATCAATTCATAGTAATATTTTTTGATTTAATGATTTTGTTAAGATGTTTAATGTTTATTGAACATTGTAACAGAATATTTAATGAATATTATAATTTTAAGTTAATATGTTTAATAAATCTTTAAATTAAATTTAAGTTAACTGCAGTGTGAATGAATTCAATAAATATATAAAGTTATGAGCTGAGCATTATATACTTGTTTTTAAGATGAAGTTAACACACATATACATTAAAATGAGCAAAATACTGATGCAACAGCATTTAAGTTAAATTAAACTGCAGTTTTCTCTATTAAATCATTAATATCAATAATCTTTAAATTATCATCAATGTTCTTCTCAATTTCTCTCATATAGATATTTTACTTAAAGTTATTTAAATTCAATACTTACTTTACAAGATGTACTCTTCAATTTTGTTAATCATAAATTATCTTCTTTACTTTGAACTCAACACATCATAAAAAGTAGATGTAGATGTGTTATCTTTAATTAATATAATTAATTTATTTTTTTACTTACTCATAATTACAATTCATTTACTTAAAATCAATAATCATCAATCTCTTTACTCTGTGTAAAGTATAATCTACTTTGATGAATTTAATTATATTAACAATGTATTGAGAAGATGATATGTCTGAATTTTATAAAATGATATGTAAATCTTTTTAAAACAATTAAATAATCTTTATTACAGTGAATTTAATTTAATCAATGTAGATGAAGATCATTGAAGCTTTAAGAACTAAATGTATATACTGTATAGAAGTTAGTGTAATTTAAAAACTATTAATTAATCTTATTATTGTAATTAATGAATATAAGACTGCATGTAATGACTTACTCAATATATAATTAAAGTAATCATTAATCTCATTGTGTAGAAGACTGTCTTTTTGCTTAATTTTTATTTAATTTAAATAAAATTGTTGATTATAATCATCTTGATGAAGTTTTGATTTAAGTAGATCTCAATAATGTTATTCTTATATGAAAATTAATATTGCTGAAGATTGTAAAGATAACTAAGCTATTTATAAATTTAATCTTTTTTATAATTTTCTCTCTTAATTAATATCAGATTCTTTGTATCTTTTAATAATCTTAAAATTAAAAATATACTCAGAACTTGCTGTCTCTACACTTTTAACAATTAACTGTTTAAGTTCAGTATTAATTTATTGTTTAAGCTATTCTCATTCTTTCAGACTTATAGCTTCTTTTAAAGCTCTTTTTTTATTTTTATTAAGATAATTATTATTGATGTATTCATCAAAGTTAAGAATCTGTTCAGTAATGAACAGTTAACATTTTAATATGTGTTGAATGATACTTTAATTAGAATATAATCATAAAATATAAATTGAATTGCATTGCATTTCAATTAGAGTGTTTCTAGAATCATTATTAAGATATTTATGTATTTTACTTTAACAAATAAGTCTAACTTCTTTTTCTCAATCATGCATTTATATGTCTTTCTCATCATCTTAAACATTGCAGATATACACTGTTTAAGCTTCTTTTAATGTAAGTCTTTCTTTAATTACAACTTAAAGTAAATGAAGTTTAATTATAAAAATGTCTTAATGATTCTTATTTACAGCAACATTTAATCAGAGCTTAATTTAAATGATATATTTATTAAAAATTATTTTTCTATCTTTAAGCTGAAGAATTTAAACAGATAAATGATCTTTACTTTTATGCTCACTTCAATATGTATTTTATCTACTGTTACTCTATCTTAAGCTATAGATCAATTGATAATCATATATAAGAAAGATTTTTTTGCTTTAAATAACTTAAATAAGTAAATAATGTCTTGCATTATATCTGCAATATGATCTTGATATAACTACTTTATGATGATAACTATAACTTATAACTGTCTAAACATCAATTAAAGATTGTCTTCTTAATTGTATTTGATTTTAAAAAGACTGCAGTCATAAATAAACAGTTTATTAATAATTTAATTCATTTTCTAATTCTTATAGACATAATATACTTCTCATTTAAGAGACTTATTACTTAAATTTAGATGTTTCTTTGTCTCTTGTAGTCAACTGAGCACAAGAGTGACTGAGATAATGATTAGATTAAAATTATTTTAAGATTTTAAATAAGATGCTGAGTCATCATTAATATAAGAACATTCAATGTCAAACTTTCTGTCAAATAAATATTGATCATTTAATAATTAAGATGTGTCTAATGTTTTTTAAAATAGATATTTTTTAATATTCTTGTTTCTACAAGCTTTCTTAACTTTGACATGAGGTTTCTTCAATATTTAATTTAAACAAATAAGTCTCAATATTTTAACAATTTATCATCAGATTCAGTATTATGCTCAATATATTATTAAGTTAAATGTACAGTGTATCTTTTTTAATTTTATATCATTCACATTATAGTCTTCTGTTACAATCTTCTAAGTCTAATGACTAAAAGCTATAACTCTAATGATAAATCTATGATATATAAGTGAATGTAAAAGCTACAATGACTACTTAAATTAAAGTAATCATCAGGTTAAGTTAACCTGACCTGATCTGAACAGAGCTTCTAAGTCAAGTCAGATCAGGCTTTAATTGTCAGTTTGAGAATTTAGATCAGACTTAAACATTAAAGCTTAACTTAACTTAGAAGCTCTGTTCAGATTTTAAGAATTCTGAGACTGATTAGTAAGTGAGTTCTTGAGACTTGACTTAAGAATAGAGATTATGAGCTTAGAGATTACTGATACATGAATGTTATAAGTGAGCATTATATATACATAGTTAAACAGCTTTCAATTTAGTCTATTTATTTACTACATTGAGAGTCAGATATTCTCAAAATAGTCTAGTAATGATTGCTTTAATCTGCATCTTTAGACACAATGTTTCAGTTATGCATGTATCTCTTAATGAGAGACATGTTCTTGTGCTGAATGATAACTTACTTTGCATAAATTGCAGTCAGATTGACATCTACATTCTGTTAACTGATACATAATAATTACTGTACAGTTCATTAGACATACTTTTAAAGAAGACAACAGTATATACTTTTATTGTCTTCTGCAAACTGTTAATGACTGAGCTTTAAAAGCAGAACATCTTATGCTGAGAAAAAACTCTTTTTAAATAATCTTAAATTATCTTACAGCAAAGTCTTTGAAAGAATAGTTTTGTTATTAGAAAATCTGTTGATTTTTAATAGTGATGTATTTTATGAAGAGTGACAGCTGTAGAACAGAGCATTATTATTAAGCATTATATTGTATATTAAAATTAAGCTTACTGTTTAACTTTCAGTGATGAGCTAACTTAAATGCTTCAGTGTCTTCTTCTGTATCTGCAGCATTATTTTCTTTTTTCTTTTCATCAACATCAGTTTTTTCTTTCTTAAGTATCTTTCTAAATGTTCTTTCTGTTACTGCTGTCTTCTCTCTACTTAATACAGTCTTCATAGTGCTGCATCTTGAAGTTTTCTTAATATGTATCATGATGTAATATAACAGTACAATGATGCTCTAAAATTAAATTAACAAAAGCATTATAAGAAAGCAGTTTAAATGCATCTCTGAATAACAATGAGTTTTAGAGTGATCTTGTAGTTTGAAGATGCATTGTAGTTTGAAAGTGTGTTGTAGTTTGAAAGTGTGTAGTTAAAAGATGTGTTGAGAGCTTTTAGATGTTAGCAATACTTAGATGTTAAATTGCTGATAAACAACACATTTACTTATGATATATACATCAATGTTATAAATAAATATATCAACATACTTACTTCTAACACTCAATCTAACACTTTCTTATCTTCATCTCTGTTACTCAATCTACTACACTCACTCTGTCTCTACTCAGTCTCTATACTCAGTCTCTACACTCACTAAATATGTTGCTCAGTGCTATCACTTGTTTTACTGCTCATTTCTTAAGATTTAATTTTATACATTGCTCTTGTGCTTCACTCTGATGCATAGCTGTGATGTGCACATATAATACTTGATTATGTCACTTAATATAGAACTCAGCAGCTAACTACATATTTTAGACTCTCATCATGACAGATTTAGACATTAAGCTTTCACTGTAAACTGCAAAATGCTTAATTTTTAATTTATTCTCAGTCTCTAAAGAAAGATCTAATCATCATGATTGTTCACAGAAGTCTATATATAATTTAAAGAAGACATTTAGCAAATACTTAAATAACTTAAAGACTGCATATGCAAGGAAGAAACAACAGAAACATATGAAAAACAAGAACTTTAAATAAATTGAAAATGCAAAGATGATGAACTGCAGAGCTGTGAAACAGAAAAAAGATGCATTGAAGAAGATTGATGTATATCAGACTGCAGACTCAGCATTGAAGAAGATCATGAAAGAGAAGATTAAAGATAAGATTTTAAAAAAGTAATATAACTGTAAAATTTCTTGTAAGACTTCTTTAAAATTATTATGCTCAATTATATTGCTTTTAACTATCTGTAGATGTCTATTACAAAGATGAGTTGAGAAACAAGTTAATGAAGAATAAGAACTGAGCTTGACTTAAAAAGAAGATTAAGAAGAAAATGTTATTTGCTGAAGCTTTTGTGCTAAAAGAAGAGCAGAAGTTCATGAAAGTAAAGTAAGAAATATATTACATCTATATTTTTTATAGACTCTTTGACATTCTCTAGAATATCAATAAAGATGAAGTTATTCAGCAGAAGTGCATCAACATTAATTATCAAATTAAGAAGCATCTAACAGTTATAATTAAGCACTGTGAAAAAGTTCTTAACAATATGAAAAAGCAAAAGCTACATAATGCTGAAGACTCTGACTTCATTAAGATCATATATTACTTCTATAGTGAAGTTCTTGATTCTGAACACATCAATGACTTTAATTATGCATAAATATTATATCATTTAATTATAACACTTCTTAACTCTAACATTGACTAATTACATTTAAGAGTCTGCACTTGATCAGAAGAAAGAAGATAAAAAGAGTGTGATTAAAGATGCTGATAAAGCTTGTGTAATGATGTCTGAAGATGAGAAATTTTTAGATTTGTTTTTGATGACTTGATTGATGACAGTGAAGATAATGAGAAGGACATTGAATCTATTAGTAATGAAGAAAGTAGTAAGAAGAATAGTAAGTAATTATTATTAATTGAATAGAAAGCTGATCTTTAAAGATTAAAGATGTAAGATAAAGAATAATTAAATAGATCTTTGATTATCAATTAAAGATTTTTTAATGAGAAATCTCTTCATTGATACTTAATATTTGCTATACATAGTAATTTTTAAATAGTATCTATCATAATTGATATTGTAAGAAATTCATTTTACATTTAGATACATGTTCTGTCACATGACTACAATCTTGTATATACTAATTTTGAAACTCTCACAACACATTATCATCAACACATCACTTAAAGTACAACAAAGTATCATTTATTTGCTTAACTTACTACAATAACTCAACATTATATTTTTTTATACAGCTCATCATTCAATCAGATCTTAAGCAACTCAGAAAGATTATTTTTAAATACTTTCAGTAATAGAACTAAGTCATTTTAATTAAGTCAATCTTGTTCTTTAATTTTTATAGACACTTCAAATTCAAAGTATGTTCTTTAAAGATCTGCAACAAAGTGAAAGTTTTAAGACTGATGAGAAACAACTGTATAAAGTTAGAACACAGATACAAAGATTAAGAATTATGTTTAAATGATATGAAACAGTTTAGCTTATTCAGCAAAGATCTGACAGTTCTTTGCTGAAGTAGCTAGTAAATGTGATGAAAGATTAAATATGATGTGTATTAACTGTCACAATATTATGAATCATTCAGCATCAAAAAATAATGAAATAATCATCATAAAATGTTATCTGAAAAGCAGCAGTTATCAGAAGATGAAATCAGCATCAGAAAGACAGATTTCAATCTTTAAAGTGATGAACTTAAAAATATGTTATAATTTTTAATTATAATGCTCTAATATAACACTCACTGTTTAACAGACAGCTCAAAAGATCATTGTTAAATTATTTAACTTTATTTTTAAAGTTTTTAATCAGTAAATTCTTCAATTCATTATAGCACTCAATATATTCTTTTGTGCTGTTAAGCATATAAAGTTTCAAAAGCTCATCTGAATGTGTTGTGTCAATATTAAGATTTTAGATCAAAGCAAGATTGCATAACTTCTTAAGTATTGTGCTGTAAATGTTCAAAAAAATGTGCTTGCAGAGCTTAAAACATAGATTAAAGTCTTCATTGCATTTAATGAATAAAGCAATTTAAATTATCTTGTATTTCTAAACATTACTGCATACTTTATTGATGCTGAGTAAAAGTATACAGAGATATTTTTAGTCTTTAAAGAACTAAAGAATCAATATAATGATGAAAATCTTGCTGAATATGTTCTTAAGATATTGAAGAAGTAAAATCTGACACATTAATTGCTGATAGTTACAGCAGACAATGCATTCAATAATTATATATTATAATGTTATCTGAGTTGACTTCTAAGTTAGAAGAATATCATCTGAAATGATGAAACTAAAATTATAAACTGCATAATACATATAATTTAGCTTGCAGTCAGTCAGCTACTTATATATTTAAAAGTATTATATAATATGCTGAGTTAAGTATATGAGCTATAAACTGAATTTTCTCAATGAATAGAATGTTTAATTTTGACAATAAGCAGAATGAAACTTCTTAGATACAATATAAAAGAGTAACAATATATTAAATACATACTGCATCTTCTGAAGCACTTCAAGAACTAAACAGAGACAATAAGTATTATTAATAAGTTAACAATTTATAAGCTGTGATATGTATACAATGATTTATTTAATCATCTTGAAAAACAGAATGAAGCAATCAGAAAGTTTAAATTGTTCTTCAGTGCTGAGCTGTAAGATGTCATTAATGCATTAAAAAAGAAATTAACTCAATATTATAAAAAGACAGAAATCAATTAAGAGTTGTTCTGTAATCTTAATGTTATATTGAATTCATGTAATAAGCTTAACATGTACAATGTAGAATATTCTCAGTTCTCAATAAATATTACATAGCAAGATTGACATATTATTTCAATAAAGAGAAGACTGAGAAGATCTATGTTTAAAGTATAAACTTAAGTTTCAATAATACTACAGAATTAACTATCAGCACTTGAAGAAAGAATTATTAAATGATGATTTGAGAATTCTTGACTTAAAGAAGAAGAAGATGATAGCAATGATGAGTTGCATAAAAAATGTGAAAAAGCATTAAGACACATCTGTAACAAAAAAAGTCTCAGATTATTTGTAAAAGTCTTCAGTGTTAAATATGAATGTTGTAATACTTGATTACTGAAAGCTGATGAAGAACTTAAAATCAGCAATGATATAATTTATAAAAGATATACTTGCAATTTCTACAGCAGATATTGAAGTCAAATACTTGTTCAACATGACTTAAGATGTAATTACATATTGTTGAAATTGACTGAACTCAGACACTATTGAGAACATTATGCTGATTAAATATCATGACATGTTCATTTTTGCAGCAAAAGTGATAAAAATAATTAAAGAGAGATCTGCATTGATAATGATTGTCAATAATGATGAGAAAGATTTATCAGTAGATAAGCTGAATTCAACAGTAATTAAATTATGTACAGAGCTTCTATCAGATCATTACTTCAGTGATAATGATCTTTATAATGATAATAATTATGAGAACAACATTAACTTTAAACTTTGTGATCATAATCAAGATAAGAACATTGACTCAAGACTTAACAACAATGATTATAATTAAACTTCAAACACAGAAGTGATACAATTAAGTATTATAAATATCTTGAACAGTACACACTCAGAATATATAATCATTGATGATGATCATAGTTATGAGTCAAGAAAGATTAAAGATTACATGAATTCATTATCTGAAAGACTCACTACAGCAATTAATGCATTAGCTATTAAGATCATCAATGATGACTTAATAATTACTGATCTCAATCTTCAAATTATTCACTTAAATGACTCTATTTAATGTACATTGACTGTCAACATACACACAGTCTTAAATACAACACAACATTAAGTAAAAGAGAAAAGTCTTCTTTATTAATAAAGTAAAAAATTATTAAAAGCACTGCATTCATATTTAAAAGCATAGATAGAGCACATCAAGTTCTTAATTGCTTCAGTATTACAATTTTACAAGAAACAGAATCTTTCATCTGTTGATATCACTAATGATTGTTTAAAGTCAAGAAAAATTCATTTTTTTTTATCTAAAGATGATATTGACATTTATTGATTCAAGCATCAGCAATCTCAGTAAATATATGCTTAACATAATTTTTAATTTAAACATCAAATCTCTTTACTCTTTCTATGCAGTTTATGAACACTTCAATTTTCTTAAATTGCTTGTAATAAGTACAAGTTACATGCAAGCTAATAATATTGAGTGAAGTATTAAAATTGAACATGCTCAGATATAAAAAACAATGTTTAAGAGTCTTTAAGAACATTTAGCTTTGCTTAGAGCATTAAAATTTATTTTGATTCTCTGTATTTTTGTTAACACTATCATTATCATCATCATGATGATCTTCATTCTTTTCATTATTATTTTATATCTTCACTGAGTCTTCTGCCTCTTAATCTGCATCATTAGTGAAGATTAAAGCTTATAATGTTGACAGTTAATCTTTGTTGTTGATCTTAATTTATAAATATAGTTAATTAATAAGAAGCTAATAGACAATTGTAAAGAGCATTATAATAAAGTAATATAATTATATTTGATCAATTTATATCTTAACTTCATTACTGTTTGACATTGAAGTAGCAGTCTATGAAGTTTAAAATTTAGTTAAATCTTTAATAAATAAACAGTGCAGAATTAATATATTTTATTTTTTCTCAATATTGTTTTTCTGATATCTGTGTGCACAAGTTCATCAGGTTTAAGAAAGATGCACTCATTATTAATATTTTCATTTAACATTATTTAAACAGAAAAAATTACTGTAACTTTGTTTTCATTATTACTCAACATTATCTCTGCTTCTTCATTCTTATTTGCAGAAACATTGAACACTATTGAGAGCTGATAATTATAGAATGAAACAACATTAGCTTTTATCTTTAAAATCATTATAAAAAAGTATTAAAAATATAATATACATTAATAATTCTTTTTGTCTGCTATGTGCTCTGAATCAAGTATGCTGCTATTAAAAATCTGCATAACAAGATTTGAATTCTTATCTTCAGCTATAGTAAATTGTTTATAACTATTAAATTGAATAATTCATTCTTAATACTTAATTACTTTATCTAAACAGTTATCTCAACAGCTTTAAATATATTTATTTGCTTTTTCAATTTAATCACATCAGTACAGACTAAATGTCAAATAAAGTTAATATATCTCTTCTTTAATTATTAAGAAAGCACTCTTTGCTTTAAGAAGTTCACACAGAGCTTGTATTTCTTTAATAACTATAATTAAGTTGTTTTGCTGAGCAGTATCTTCATTCTTCTTTTATTTAGTCATTACATTCTGATCTATAAAAAAGATCACTGCAAATGAAGTTAAAGTCTGATACAAAACATTATAATTATTTATTAATATTTATTATACTTACTCTCTGCATATCTCTTAGCAACAATTTTCTTTCTTATCTTGACTGCATATTTTGTTCTTTAAATTCTCATCTTAAGCTTCTTGTATTCTGAATTATGTTTAAGATCTATATTCAATCTACTCATTGTCATATCATTCTGCTCTTAAATCTCTTCAATATCAGTATCTATAAATGCATTAATCACTGAAGAATGTGATGAAGTCAATTTCTGAGTAATATCAGAATATAAAGAACTCAATAAAAGAATAAATAAAGAGCTTCTGAGTTCTTGAATACAATTTAGTCTTTGATTTAGTATATATTTTGTGCATTATAATTGAGCATTATAATAAGTGAAGTTACATACTAGATTTTGAGTTAAAAGAAGTGAAAGAAGCAGCTGAAGTACTTTGAGACAGTGCAACATTGAATGTAAATTCAGAGTAGTTAATGAATGCTTTTATTCTTTTTTGTTAATCAGCAAAGTCTTTTTTCTTCAGACATGCAGCAATGTCTAAGATAGATAAATTGATTTCATTAATCTTTTTCTTTCTTTTCTTCTCAGATTGAAATGAAGAGTCTGATGTATCAGTAAAATGTATTTTCTTATTGATGAATTAATCTTATTCAATGATGAGAGATGTAAAGTCTGATGCTTTTGCTATGTTGATGAGTTAATTCAATTCAGTAATGAGAGATATAAAGTCTAATGTTCTTACTACATTAATGAAAATAATCTTTACACTCAGTTTTCTCTGTTCTAATGATGTACTTCTAAAATGAAAGTCAGCATCATATCTCTTCATTACTTACTTTACTTATATGATGCAGAAAGAAAATATAAAAAGCTTAATACAAAAAGTAAGATGTTCTGTAGAAAGAAAATGTAGAAAGTGTTATATTAAAAATAAATGAACTTGCTAAGTTTCTATATTATTATTTGTTTACATGAATGCTGTGTTTTTGTTATCAATGAATTTGTAGATAACTAAGATCAATTTAAATCAAGCTGTACAATTATTTAAATTTATTAATTCATGATCATTTCTTCTTAAGCTATTATCTGAGAAATTTAAAGCAATATATACAATTTGTAAAGTGTAGTATCTTAATCATGTTAGTTGCAATTTCTTTACTAAATATAGATCTTCTCACAGTAAAGAAACTGACATTAGAATTATATTGTATAATATGACAGAGCTATAATGAAAGTCAAAGTTACAAAGAAATATTAAGCAGATTCTAAAGCTTGTGAATCTGACAACACAAGATTTATTGAAGAGAACAGAATATGAATTATAGATAAAGATATATGAGATAGAATTAAGTTTATAAAATGAAAGCAAAGAATGAGTTGTTAAACATGACATCTTTAAAGAAAAAGATTGAATCATTAATAATTCTTTTTTTTTCAAATCAGTTTCTGCACAAAAAGAGTTAAGTGAGTCACATAATTGCATTATTAAATTAAATTAAAATGCTCAATTCTAACACTCTTTGATCAGTCTATACAATGCAGCAGCAGCAGTATTGATAAAAGCTGCATTCTTTTACTTTAAATTTAGAATTCTTCTCATTACTGATTAAAGAGATTTCTGATCAGTACAATGACAGCTTAAAGTGAAATTAATTAATCATTATAAATTTGCAGAAGACAAGTGAGACATATCTTTATACATTTTTTAAAAATATAAGTTCTTGCATATTAAAAGTCTCTTTCATGACTTATTTGTGATATAGTTGCTGAGCTACATAAGAAAGAGAATCTGATAATATTAGAAAAATTGCAAAAAATGAAAGCAATCTTTCATACATTGCAGACTTACTAAGAAAATAAAGTGTACTAATTAATGTATTTTTGCTCTGTAGAGAATCAGTGATCTGATAATTAAGTTAATAATGCTTACATATAATGTTTATAAAGCAGACATGTAGTTAAATAAGAAGAATTGTGTGCAATGTTAATTAAAAATGTTGCAATAGTAGCTGCTGTCAATATAAAGCTGCTTAATAACAGAAGTTAATTAATTCTGATTTAATCTGAGTTGTCAAGAATAGCCTGACTCAACTCTGTCTGAAACCTAACTCTGCACAGAGTTGAGTTGAGTTGCAAAGTAAAGTTTAGTAAGTTAAGTTAAGTTCTAAAATCTGAGCCTGACTCAATCTGACAGTCACTTTAACTTAAATAGTAGCTAAGTGACTTACTAAGGCACATGATCAGATCTATGTGACTAAATGACTAAGTAGACTATTTATCTAATAGATAAAGATGACAGCAGCAAGATAAGCTGTAATTAGATGATAATTCTGATAAGTATTATGAATAAAAGAAACTGCAATATTTTTATTACTATATCTTTATTTGAATAGTCTGTGCTCTATAGACTTAAAAATGCAGCAATGATGATGTGCTTATAAAGCAGCATTAAGATGTTATGACTGAATGACTTAATGATGATGTAATAATGAGACATCTTGAAATTAATTTGATGATGAGACATTAATGAGATAATAGTATGAGCAAAATGCTTATGTAAGTCATAAACTGTTAGATAAGACTTTATGCTGTAAGAAAAAGATGTAATGAGCTTCTTCTATATAGATATGAAGTCTTGTGAAGTCTTTGTGTCATAACAAAAATGATTGTATAAATTGATGACAGTAAGATGTGATACAATGTTTGTGTGATGATTTGATGTAGTATCTTCACATAATAAGATAAATAATAAAATACTTAAGACTATCAAAGCTAATGATTTGTTTTGTTATAATAATGTTTTGATCAAAATTGACTCAAAAGAACAGTGTAATTAAGTCTTTGTTGATGAAGAATTTTGTGCATAGTAGACTATGTGATAATATGCATATCAGTAAAATTTTAAGATATTTTAAAGACTAAATCAGTCTTTTAATAATCTATAATAAGCTTATTTCATTTCAAATCAATGTTAATCTCTTCTCTTATCAAGATATTTGTTCTTAATAGAACTTCAATGTGAAGATTATTCACTAAATAGACTATGATGTCTAGTTTTATTGATGATGTTGATGTGATTATATAAAGTAATAATTTCATCAATTAATTAAGTATCTGCTTTTCAGAAAAGTCTTTCATCATTATAAGAAGTGTTCATTTGATTTTAATCTTATTCACTAGACTTTAATCAATAAACATAGTTGTGCTTTCAGTATCTAGACAAATAGTCATTTTCTGCTTGACATCATGTCAAAATAGAGTTGCTTTGACAGTAATGTATTCATGAACTGATAATTGTGAGATGACAACAACATTTTAAAGAGCATACTTAATGTAATTAACTTGCTGAGTAGTCATCTTAGTGATACTGAAATGGGTGTCAACTTTATATTAATTAAGAATGTAATTTCAAAGGTTTTCACTTGTTTCTAAAGATATTTCACATGAACAACATGAATAAAGTAAATCATCATATTAAGTAGGCTGTGCAGAGTCATTGAAGAAGATATCAGTGTGATGTAAAGATTTAAAGATGTTGATACAATGTGAAGACTTATTTTCAGCATTATTATTAATAAATAATGTATTATTTAACTTATATGCTCTGTATAACTCATTTGTTTTGATGAAATAAACAAAGCAAGATGATGATAAGACTTCATTTTAATGTTTAAATTATAATTTATTTTACTGATTGTTCAAATACTTAGAGCAACAAAGCTGTCAATTGTTACTAGTGAAATTATATAATAATATATGATTTAATTGTTGCATTCTATAGTCTTAATTATTCATTTCATAGTCTTCATTCACAGCATTTTTAAAGACATTATTTGACAAGTAGTTGAAGCAATGAGACTGTTGATTATTATTAGCAAAATTGTATAATGATGATCAACTTCAAGATTGCAATTCACAGTTTTGCTGTTCATATCAGTATAAAGACTGACTAAACAGACATTTTTACATGTTTTTATGTTTCTTTAGCTGTTCAATAAAGCTAATCATCATTGTGTCATATCTAAGCTGCAGAACATCACACTGAAGTTTAGAATTGAGCTTGTTTCAAATTAATGATAGCTAATTTAATATAAGTAAGTTAATGTTTCTTCTGTTTTAGATTATTGCTTGCACATAAGTCATAAGATTAATGTGATCATTTTGTAAATCATTAAGAATAAATTGTAAAGCAAGTAAAACATCTAAGATGACTTGCTCTGACTGCTTAAATTAAGTCATTAAAGTTTTTACTCAGTTTTTAATGCTGAGATCTTCATGTAAATTGTTTTGTTGTAGATTTAACAGTTCAATGACATATCACTGTTAAGTGAAGTCATAAAGATAAATGTAAAGATTAATGTGAATAAGATGTGTGCTTTTAATCATGACAGTGACCTTTGCTTAACTCAGAAAGAGATATACATCACAGTAATATATATTCTTTTTTAGCTGAACAATATTGCTCTTTTTATATACATCATTAAGATGTAAATTAAAATAGTCAATGTTCTTTGATTAAAAGATTAGTGATGATGTAGCAACAAAAGATGACAAGAATTCTTAATAATAGTTATATTTAAGCTCTTTTTTCTTTTTATCATCAATACATTTATTGCTCATTTCTTTCATATCATAGTCACTGTTATAATCATTATTTCATTTTAGCTCAAAAGCAAATTGTCTTATATCAAGCTTGAAAGCAGATCTTCTTGCTGAGATAGATGTAAGAGTTAAAAGATATAAATATGATAAATTAATTGTTGTTGACTTCTTAACTTAATGAGATCAATCAGATAATTTTAAAAAGCTAATAAATTGTTGTGACTGTGATCTTAATTTAAAATGATGAAGCAAAGTGATTAAAATTTCTTGTATATTACTTATTAACTTGTTTATCATATGAGTCTGTCATTTCAAGACATTTAGATGAGCAGATTTACTAGATGACTATTTAACTTCAGAACAAAAAGATAACAAGATTTATACAATTAAAAAGCTTTCTTTCATGTCTTTTAGATTGAGAAACTCATTTTGAGTAAAAGAGTCAGATAAATAAGCTAAAGACATAGCTTTATACTGATATAAGAGTAAAATAAGATAGTAGTGTTTAGCTTGTTGAACTACAATGATCTGAGTAAATGTAGAGTAAAGAGATAGAGTAGTGAAAAGACAGTTAAATGAATAGATAAATTAATATATTATTGATGTTTTGATGAGGCTGAGAAAGGTGATGAGGTATTAAGATAAGATGAAAGTAAGATAGAAGTGAAGAATAAAGAAATTATTAGATATAAAGATTTAATGCTGAGTCTTCAAGTTAATGTTATCATATTGTTATGATCTTTTAAGCTTAATAACTAAAAGCTATAACTTTAATGATAAATCTATAATATATAAGTGAATGTGAGAGCTACAATGACTACTTAAATAGTAGCTAAGTAACTCACTAAGGCACATAATTAGATTCATGTAACTAAATGACTAAGTAGATCATTCATCTAATAGGTGAAGGTGACAGCAACAAGGTAAGCTGTAATTAGGTAATAACTTTAACATCTTCTTTTTAAAATAACTTTATCTTAAATATTATGAAGACTTTAAAGACTTAATATAAATATAAGAAAGTGCAGAGATCTAAAATGTGTATTCTTTTGCTTAATTAAATATTGAGTAAGTTATGAAAAAATAGTCTTGCATATTTATCTCAGTGCTTTTCTTTATGAAGATGCTCAGTAATTATTAGCTTAATACTTATTAGAAGTCTGAAAGATTTAATTAATTAACATTTAACTTCATTACATTCAATTAAACATACTCTTTAACTATAAATGTTTAAATTATTTTTATGTCTTTAATTTCTGCAAAACTCTCTTCTTCATCTTTATAAAAGACTATCTTCAGCTCAGAGTTAAACTTAATTAATGATGACTACATATATATTGTTGTTAATAATTTATATATAATTTTTTTGAAGTAATCTGTTAAAATTGCTGCTATTTGTGACTCTACAATATTGATAATACATTCTTTTTTCAGAGCTTCATAATTAATAATTGACATCTTAAAATTAATAAAGTTTACAGTGATCTATAACTCTGCAGTGTTGATAGTAAATGTTTTCTTTAAATATTTATTGAATATAACTTTTATTAAATAATTTATTGAAATCATTACTGTTTGTGACTCTACAGTATTGATAGTACATGCTTTTTTTAAAGCTTCATAATTAATAGTAGACATCTTAAAATTAATAAAATTTGCTGTAATCTATAACTCTGCAGTATTGATAGTAAATATTTTCTCTGAACATTCATTGAATATAGCTTTTATTGAGTGATTTATTGAGATCATCATTGTTTATAACTTTGCAGTATTAATAGTATGTGTTTCTTTCAGAGCTTCATAATTAATAATTATTATCTTATAAATAATAAAGTTTACTATAATCTGTAACTCTATAATATTAATGACAGAGTCTTTCTCTGTAGCTTTATTGATTATAATTATCTTTGTGTGATTCATTGTGATTATTTTTGACAATGATTTACTAAATATATTGAATTGTTTCTTATCTTGTTTAAGTGTCAACAATTTGTCACTCATAAAGAATTCAGTAATGTTGTTATTTAAATTTATAAACATATTTTTTAAAGTCTTTTCTTCTGAAGCTTACTCATTCAATGTCTTATAATGAGTGTCATTCTTGTCACAAAACTTTTTGTCACTTACATATAAATTTATTGTCTTTCAAACTTATTTATTGATTTTCTATCATTTACTAAACTGATCAGATAAACTTTCTTGTTCTTTAAAGACAACAACATTCTGATATCTTTGATTTGACTTGATTTTATAATATGTTTGAGTGAATTTGACTGTTATAATATTATTATTTGTTCTATTAACTCCCTATTCAGTCCCTATCTAGGTCTATGAGGGCGAAGCGCCTTTGCAAAGGAAAAACCCAAATGGAAAACCTTAGTCCCGCCCCGCAGGCGCTCCGCCGGCGT
>JAABUY010000085.1_pt1 | contig 200902 bp, 187 predicted proteins | sample 5560271 | NCBI WGS metagenome assembly JAABUY01 (sample SAMN10711886, study PRJNA513374) | rock metagenome | isolation source: Antarctica rocks | place: Antarctica: Victoria Land, University Valley | reverse complement strand
GGGGCCCAAGGGTGGGAATGTGGATGGGGTAAGGGTGGGAGGGGAGTGCGTACCGCATTTGGGCGAACATGTAGGATTGGGGTTTGCTGTTTTGGAAAAGGGGGGATGTTAGGATAGGAGTGAAGAGGAGGGTGGGGGGGGGGATAGTGGTGGATAGAGGTGGAATCTTTTATGATGGGGTGGGTTGGGATGGGGGGATATGTATTATATAGGGGGATTTGTTTAGAAGGAAATGTGTAGTCTTGAATAAGGAAATGTATACGAGTGAAGGTATACATTCTTCTTCCTTCTCGCATGTGCTTTCGATAGATAGCCGCTTGTCCATAGATAGCAAGATTGACACGTAACATATGAGAGAGGACTTCTTTTCAACGTTCTTCATGAAAACATAAAACAACAAACCACCTCAAGATCCAAAATCCAAAATACAAAGAACACAAAAACACAAAAATACAAAAACCACACATACCAAAGTGTCCCATCGACATCAAACACTATCCCCTTTAACGGTGGTGCATTGGTTTCGTTGGGTATCGTGGGATCGAGAGGGGCGAAGCGCTTTGGAGGTCTGCGTTGCGTTGACATTAATGCTCTAGATGCAGTGGAATGACAGAATGCAGTGTTATATAGGACGAAGATGGGCCGAGATGCTCTTGTGGAAAGGACGATGGGCATGGGTGGGGGGCTTGAGAGGATGCTAAGGTAAGTTGTTGAAATTATCGAGCATATCGTGAGGTTTCTCCGGTTTGTGGCAGGGATTTGATAAGAATTGTGGTGAGGTTACGTGTGAGTGAGTGGCTAATAGATATCTCACATGTTCTACGTTCGGACTCGGATTTGCATCCTGAGCGAATATCTGATGTCTAATCTGGATGGCTGATGACTCGTACGTTACCTAGCGCTCGCCGGCTCGTCTACATATCGCTGGTCTGGTATTGTAATTTACATTTGGAAAGTAAGGTAGGTACTCATGACTCAAGCCTCGGGGCCTCCGGTATCCCCACCCCTTCATAAACATCGCTCGCAGAACGCCACTTGCCCTCCAGGTATCAGCCGCTACACTGTCAAGAATGCATGAAACAAGAGTCCATCGACACGAGAAATTCATTTCTTCCTGCCCTTTCCTTTGCCCTTGGTCCCCGTCCCGTTGGAAGATACGCTGACAGCCCTTGAGGTTTGGCCGGAGCCAGAGCTCGCTCTGCTACCGTTCTTAATCATGTCTAGCTGCTTATTCTGAAGATGTCCGTGAGTTTCAGGCTCGGTAGATGAACATTTCATCGGACTCACCTTGACGCCATTCTTCTGCTTCTTCTTGGCCGGCGCCGCGTTCTCTTCATTTTCATCATCGTCCTCGTCTCTTCCCCTGCCCCTATGGCCGTTGGCCGTCTTCCCGTCATCGGCTTCGAATTCGCGAGCTACTGTTGTGAGAAGGGTGGTGCATCGACGCCCTATCTCTATTGGCGTGCGGCTGAGGAAGAACCAATCGAAGCGGAAAAGTGGACTCTCACGAATTTCATCGCGGATCCTTTCATAGATGCCTTCCCCGTCGACACCATGTCGTTCAAGCATGACCAGTAAGAAGCGGTCCTCTTCTTCTGTGTAGACTTTCTTGTTGGTCGTCGAGACGGAGTAATTGAGCTTCAGCTGCTGAAGAGGCACACGGTACATATCCATCTTGCGCTTCAGCATCTTACGCTGGTGATTAATCTTCCGGGTCTTCTCTTCTCCCGCTTCGATGGTATCGATGTATTTCGCATAGTTTTCGATCTCGGTATACTTCTGCCAAAATACCTTGGCATATTCTCGAATCTGTTTCGCCTCTTTGCCGTCAACTTCCTCTGCTATGCCTTCGTAGTTGGTGCGCCCATATTTGGCTGAGCCGTTGATAAATTGCTGGAAATCTCTTCGATTCCAATCACCGAAGCCTTGTTGCGACATGCGTTCCTTGTCTGCCTGCTCGGCCTCGGTCAGTGGAGTGGCGTCGTCGATCTCTCGCTGTTCAAGATCACGCTCCTCTTCCTTGGTAGCCTCATCCATTTCCTCATCATCGGGCAGTGGAACTTTGTAACCAATTTCCTTGCGGAACCAGGCAGTCTCGCGATCCTGAAGGTCAGCTAGTGGCGTAGGGAAAAACTGATAGTCGTGGATCTGTATCTGCCTTGGCGCGCGTGGTGCTTTGGGCTTGTTATCGGCTGTCCTTCCACCTGTCTGTAGAGCCTGTCTGTAGTATTTGTCCAGTGAATATGACTGCTCTTTCCGTTCGCGCTTCGAAGGATTGATCCAGGCTATACCCACATCCTTGCGGCCCTTTCCAGTGAAATCTTGGCCATTCCATTCGTAGGCATTCTCGGATGTAAAATTCTGTAGATCATCAATGCCCAGTTTCTCGTACCGAGCATTGAGTTGCTTGGTTCGCTCCTCCCCATGTGCCAGGAGAGCGTCAATGTCGTCTTCGTCCATATCGTCCTTGTTAGCAAGAACACCCATTCCACCCTTCCCTTCGAATACAGCAGCTGCACCGTGCTGGATCATATTGACTAGCTCATCCTTGGATGCAGCCGCTTTTGCCGCCTGTTGTGCTCGGCCTTGTTGTATGACCAGCTGATCTAGGCGAAGCTTCTGTGCTGCTCTCTCGAGCACTTTTTCCTCGATAGCATGCTCGGTAACGAAGCGGTAAACCACCACTTGTTTCGTCTGTCCTATCCGATGAGCTCGATCCATAGCCTGGAGATCTGCCTGGGGATTCCAATCACTGTCGAAGAGGATGACGATGTCAGCGCTGGTCAAATTGATCCCAAGACCGCCGGCACGAGTGGTCAGCAAGAATACAAATTTTTCAGAACCAGGCTTGTTGTACTCGTCAATGCCTGCTATTCGATCCTCGTGAGCAGTGGATCCGTCAATTCTGCAATACTTATGATCCCGGAACATGCAATAATCTTCCAAGATGTCGAGAACTCTGCTCATTTGGGAGAAGATGAGTACTCTACTACCCTGTTTCTTCATACGGACAAGAATTTTATCAAGCATTTGCATCTTGCCTGCGTTGAAGATCAAATGCTCGTCAGTAGTGTATGGTGGTCCAGGTTCAGCGCCCTCGAAGAGATATGGATGGTTGCAGCATTTTCGTAGCTGCATAACAATATTGAGCAGTCGGGTCTTGGATTCACGCTTCCCCGCGGCGCCGTTCACAGCGTCTATGTCCTTCTCTAGAATCTTCTTGTACCATCTTCTCTGCATATCCACCATGGGAATATAGAGATTGATCTCTTTCTTTGGTAGCAAACTCTTCTCAACATCGCTCTTGACTCGCCGTAAAAGGAAGGGCCGGAGCACTCGATGCAGCTGCTGGACGACCGTGTCTTGATCCGAATTCTGGCCTGAGAACCACTGATCAAACGCCTCAGAGTCGCCAAACACGTCTGGAAGCAAGAAATTCAATAGCGCCCAAAGCTCATGCAGGTTATTCTGCAACGGTGTCCCAGTGATGAGCAAACGATTTCGAGAGTTGAAAAGCCGGATGATTTGAGCTAGAGAGGATTCCTCATTCTTGATACGATGTGCTTCGTCAATGATGATGTACTCCCAGGCGAACTTCTTCAGATGGGCTTTCTCCCGTAGGATCATTTCGTAACTTGTGATGCAAACGTCAAACTTCTCATCAACCAGCCGGTCGTTGATCAGCTGATGTCGCTCGTCCTTGGCGCCTTGCAATATCAGGACATTGGCTTCGGGCGTCCACATCGTAAACTCGCGTTTCCAATTGTCCAGTGTTGATTTTGGCACCGTGATGAGGTGAGGTCCATTTATGCCGCACACATGTCGAAGATATCCTAGAAAAGCGATTGTTTGCAATGTCTTACCCAACCCCATTTCATCGGCCAATATACCAGATATACCGTTTTCATGCAGAGACACCAGCCAATTGAGGCCTTGGACTTGGTAGTCGCGCATTTCGCCCCCTTTTATGAAGGCCGGCGACTCCTGAAATATGGTTTCTGCTTGGCCACCCCGCTTCTCGTCCTTCAAGAGCTCGGCATCTTCTTCCTGTTCTGTTTTCCGCCTTCGCTCACCACCGGCTCCGCCTGTCCTAGCACGGCCCTTTCTAGCCTTTTGCTCATCTTCTATATTTTGCTTGTCAATAGTAGCCATAATCTCCTTGATTCGTGGGTTTGGGCTGGCGTCAATAAAGTGACGGAACAAGTCTGTCAAGCCTAATAGATACCGAAAGCGTTTGATGGTATCGTCTTCCTGTTGTGATGGCATACTTAGTGGATAGCAAGGAAGAGTACGTATTGCAGGATACCAGATCGTACCTTAGAGTCGTCAAGGCGATTATGCTTTTTTCCGAAGACACTCTTGCGTAGGTTCGTTGCGTCAATTCTCCGCTTGCGTCCATCAGGTTGAAATGAAGTCTCTGCATCACTCGTAGCCGTTGTATTGGGATTTGTGTCCGAGTCCTTCATGAAGCATAAGCACTGAAAAGTAAGGCAATAAGGAGTGAAGGGGGTCGAAGCTTACGGAATAGTCTGGGGTATCCTGATCGCCCTATGAAGATGGATTATCAGCAGCTGTCAATATAGGGAATTTCGCACTGGCTGAGTAGTTGAGAAGACTTGTCTCCCATAGGTATAACTATTGGACAAGGGGCACGGGTATACCATAATGCTGTCCTCGCCATCTGCTAATTTTACAACATGTTGACGGTCGTCAAGCTCCGCTGGAGATGTGCTTGAAGGTGTTGAGACCTTGGAATTGGCTGAAGGATTTTTCGCGGAGGGCGCCATGTTGCTAGCAGCTAATGGGGATTTCACCCCAACCTAGGGCAGAGCGCGAGTTGATATTGATGGAACAATGTTCAGGGGGGGGGTATTAATCGCGCAATAGCCACTTGGGACGTGTCATGGACGTTGTTGACTGGTGTATATGGTGTTGTAGCGAAGGGGCATGGGTAGTAGAGGTGTAATGCATAATTGCGGTTCAAGTACATGGGAGCTTCTCGCGTTCCACTTTAGTCCTCGCTAAAGTTTCTCATGCGCTGATCTCCCGGCGCTAGAGGTCATTGTTGAAGGTCGGCGGCTTTTGCTGTCATCCATCGTACTCATGCTTCGCGAAGGTGGAGGTGTCTTTACTACTGTACCATCACTTGCAACTTCACAGTCTTGTTCTGCCCCTCCAGCCGTGTATCAAGGGCATCCAGGGTATCAACGGGTTTGTTAATAATTTATCGTCCGCTTTCAGAAGCGCCGTCGTTCAACGTGCATATCCACCCCACATCGTTCTTGATCTCATTACTCATTGTTTTCCAAGTACAGCCCTTCTACATCAAACGAGGTCAGGCTTTGAGGTCCATCACCTACCATAGAGTAACACAGACATGGATTCGATGAGAAGCCTGAATACTTCCCTTCCTCGGTCACCTCGAAGAAGGAGATCCAACCCACCACCCGAACAGCTTATTCAAACCTTCAAAGCTGCTGCCCTGTCGGTCACAAATCTCTATAAAACAGCAGCTGCAGATCAGGCTAGAGCGCGGGAAGCAGGGTACCAGGATGCACTCGACGATGTCTTAGCTTTCCTCGACAAGGAGAACCTTGGCCTTGACGATGGAGAAGGGTGGAAGGTGAGGCAATGGGCTACGAAACGTTTGGATGGCCGCCTCCTGGCCCACCCATCCAGTGACAGCGATGAAGATCGGGGGGATCAGGGGAAACGAGCGAGGAGTAGCTCCCCAGTCACCCAACGAACAACGATACAAGAGACAGAAGCACCACGGCAGATTTCCCGGTCAGCCTCACCGATAAGAGCAGCATCAGCTCCTATGGCTCCACCTCCATCGACTGAAACACCTAGCAACACCTTCCCAGCACCGGAGATCTTCTCCTTTCGATCAGTGCATGCGTATCCCCAAGACATCGATATGCAACCCGACGCCTCCAGCAATACAATATCGCTGTCGGAACAGCAATCTTCTGGGCAGATGCCACCAAGCGGTACTGCCGTTCGGGTCGAGGTTGTACCGCGGGGTTCTCGAACACCACACCGGGGTACCCGGCACAGCAATAGAGCAGGCGCAGCTACTCGATCACTTGGTGCAGGGGCAGGTTCTAAGAGAGGGTTCAAATTTGGAGACTACGAGTTTGATCTAGGCCCAGCTGATGGGAGGGACGGTTCAGGTGGTGGAGGGAAGCGAGGGCGCTTTATCTGAAATGTGATGGCTGTTGGATGTCACCGGAAGCTGCATACTTATCAAACATACATATATTATGTCTATAGATCTGCATTGAGGGAGTCAGAGCGAAGAAGGGATGGAGCTTTCTAAGCATGACGAAGCTTTACGAGGACAGATACACTTTGGCCTATGGGCATGCATTGCTGTGACAGCATTTATTGAGATCAATCCAGAGACTGGATGTAACAGTCATTTTTACCAGTCACACCCACCGCGTGACATCCACATGGATCTTTGTTCTTCTGTAAGAGCTTCAAAGATCGCTTAAATTTGGATTGTATCCGTAGGGTAGCTTTCTCGGGATTTTGTGAAGTGAGCCTTTCCGATTCGTAAATTCGTCCCGTCTGTTCCGATTCCTGCGTCATAGTACAAGACCGTAGCTTCGGACGTGGATTTCATTGCATCCTCAGTTCTGAATCGCCGGCCATAGGCGTCTAGTCTCTTGCGACTGGAATATACAGAGTTGATTCGTCCCTGGTCAAGCTCAGTTGACCAGTCGATACAGCCCCATCCCAACGAAGCTGGACGATAGAAGTATCGTCCCTGCCATCCTCCCTCTCATACCCCCAAGGCCGCCTCTTTTGGCTAGGATCTCAGCTTTCTGTGACAGCTGGCTTCTCCCAGAGAAGTAGATATAAGCACCCAACCCGATGAATGCTGAAGCGCCTAGAAAATGTATATGCTCAGCCAATGAAATGTACGTGACTTTAGTCACTCGTAGTGGAAGCTCACCTGTCAATCTACAAGCCAGACAATCGTATTGGTCATCTTTCAAGACTTTCGACAGCTTCTCTGGCTGAGCGAGTTCGATGAGGGCGGGGTTTGGTGGTCGTCGTTTCTCGGTCATGTCTTACAATCAAACGAATTGATGATCAACACTCAGTCCAGACATCCCCCGCGGTCTGTCGCACGAGTAGACTGCAATGTTGTAAAAGTACCTCAAATAATGAAGGTTGAGCTCACAAAACACTCCGCCACCTGGTCAGCCCTATCATATGCGGCCAATCTCGCTTCTGATTGGCTGTTCGATCTTGGTTCACACTCCGGTTCAATGCTCCAAGCTTCTTTCTCCCCACGAGATGTTTGTGACATGATGAGCGCCTCTATCGAGGCGCTTTACATATTTGATCAACACAAGTAAGCGTCCTATGCTCGACTAGATTCGATGACTCACAATGTTACAGTGAGTCCATCCTAGAACATGTATATCGATCAAGACCCGCGACAGCTCGAGTCCTGCTCCCTTTCTACCTCGCTCGCCCCATCCCACGACCGTCTTTGATATACCTGCCAAATGTGAATCCTCCAACCTTACTACTTTCCGTCACTCAGAACAATCTCTTGATCTTGTCACCAGTCTCGAGGGAGACAGAGCCTCTTTTCGTTCTCGAGTTCCTCCATAGGGTTATCGATGTCTTGGAGGATTTCCTTGGAGCACCACTATTTGCGACTAAAATACAAGGAGCCTACGATGTCGTAGCCCAGTTGCTGAGTGAGATGTGCGATGCCGGCAGCGTCTGCAATACAGAGCCAAACTCCCTTCGGGATAACGTTGATGTGTCTGGATTTTTTGGGAAGTTGCTAGGAGGAGTGGCATTAGCTGGGTACACCATATGTGTCCCGCACGATGAGCGCAGCAGCTGCTGACAGCATCTTTGACTAGGTCATCGCCAGCTCTACTCCCAGCTGGTGGTTTCAAGCAGCAACTGAGCCTGAACTCAACAAACAACGGCCCTGCCATACCTTGGCGCCGCGCTAATGTACGACATACGAGCAATGAGCTGTATGTAGACATAGTAGAGACGCTTTCGGTGACCCTCGCACCATCTGGCAGGCCCTTGGCAGCTTTCGCGAATGGATCAATAACATTCACGTCGAAGATCTCGGGTGTGCCAGATCTCCTCCTCACTCTTTCCGCTTCAGGCGGTAAGCTCGGCATGGAGAAAGCCATTGAGCTACCCGTCTTTCACCCTTGTGTACGCCTAGCAAGGTGGAAGGAGCGGCCTGGGGAACTGAGCTTTGTCCCTCCAGACGGCAAGTTCATGCTGGCTGGCTATGAGGTGAATCTCATGCCGTCAAATCCAGACCTCACGTCGTGGTGGAATACAAAGCTCCAGCTGCCGGTGTCAATAGAGGTTTCGAAATCACTCGGCCCTTCTGGAGCAGAATTTGAGGTTCGTCTAAACATGTCAACTTCTTTTCCTGGTACGAGTATGCCAGCGTCAGTGTCAAAACCGACACTTGGTGCCAGGGGCGGATCTGGTCGGTCTACGCCCATATTTGGGGGCAGCATGTCTGGGCCTGCTATAAAGGATGTCGTTGTCCACATTCCTATACCAAAAGTTGTACGCAACATCAATGACATACGAGCGAGTCGAGGAGAAGCATACTTCGCTCCGGCCGACAATATTGTGGAATGGCGCGTGCCCACTAAAGACGCGACGGCAGCAGGCAGCGCCACGCTCCGATGTACTGTTGTAGGCATAACGACTAACGACGCAGTAAATGGGTCCCCATTCGACGCGGCAAATGGTGAGTACGACGAGAAGGAGGACGCTTACCAGAGCTCGGGCCTGGAGCCTACCAAACCCACAACCAGAAAAGAGCAGAGGGATACTCGCGATCAGCGGAAGATACAGCAAAATGCGTCACTCATGCCCTCCTCGGCATCGATCAGTTTCAGCGTCAAGGGATGGTTAGCGAGTGGTATCAAAGTCGATGGACTCGTGGTTGATACGCGAAAAAGCAGAGGATTAGGCGAGGGTGTAAAGCCTTACAAGGGTGTCAAATATCTGACTTTCAGTAGAAAAGGAATTGAAACAAGATGCTAGAGTTCGCTTTGCATTGAATTCTGACAGTACTGTAATGAGGTGCAGATGCTCTTATGAAGACGTCGAATTGGCACAATGGTTAAAGCCCTAAGCCATTTGTTTGGCGCTATCGAAATCGAGCCGGAGGCTCCCCTTCCCCGCAGAAACGAGACCTCGACACCGCAGAATCATTCAATGCTGATTTATTATCCATCCAGAACATAGGAAACAGGGAGTCAATATGGCTGCTATACCATCGCTAGAGTATACAAAGTCGGAGGCCATTCCAGAGATCGTCAATGGTGTTCGCTCCACATTTCTCACCCACAAGACCAGGTCATTGGAGTTTAGACTGATACAACTTCGAAAGCTCTACTGGGGGTAAGCACCATACTGTTGTTCATTGAGGGAGCGGGTGATTGACAATTGGCAGCTTGATCGATAATGCCAATGCATTAGAACGTGCCTGCAAACAAGATCTTGGAAAGGGCAAATTCGAAGCCAATGTTGTTGAGCTGGATTTCTGTACAAACACCATCATATACATCTGCGATAACTTGAAGAAATGGGCGAAAGATGGGAGCGCGCCGGATATCCCGCTTGCTAACAAGCTCTTGAGTCCGAAGATCAGGAAGGACCCACTGGGATGCGTTCTGATAATAGGGTTTGCACATCACCATTGATTGAATACACAGCAACTGACATTGGGACAGGCCTTACAATCTTCCCGTAAACCTTGTCATCTGCCCTCTTGCAGGCGCCATTGCTGCAGGTAATACGGTAGTCGTAAAGCCCAGCGAAAGTGCCCCAAACGTTGCGGTTGTTATTCAAAAGATATTCGAGGACTATCTAGATCCTACCTGCTACACCACTGTGCAAGGGGCGATCCCTGAAACGACAGCACTGCTAGAGCAGAAGTGGGACAAAATATTTTATACCGGCGGTGCAACCGTGGGGACCATCATCGCCAAAAAGGCTGCCGAAACACTCACACCTGTGACGCTAGAATTAGGAGGTCGCAATCCTGCCATTGTCACCCGAAATGCCGATATACGTCTCGCCGCTCGACGTCTACTATGGGGCAAGATAGTCAACGCCGGCCAGATTTGCATATCCCAAAATTACACCATGGTTGACAAAGAAGTACTGGATCACTTCATTGCCGAGATGAAAATGGCAATGAAGGATTTCTACCCGAACGGCACACGAAAGACCGACGACTTCAGTCGCATAATCAACAACCGACAATGGCAACGTCTGAAGAAAATCGTCGAAGACAGCAAGGGCCAGATCCTAATGGGCGGCGAAATGGACGACAGCGATAACTACATCGAACCCACCATGATACAAGTAGACTCCCTACAAGACAGCCTCATCGTCGACGAGACCTTCGGCCCCCTCATGCCCATCCTCCCCGTCGACGACCTCGACACCGCCATCCGCATCGCAACCCAAGTCCACGCCACCCCCCTCGGCCTCTACCCCTTCGGCAACCAGACCGAAACCGACCGCATGCTCGCCGAGATCCGCTCCGGCGGCGCCTCCGTCAACGACGGCTTCATGCACGGCTGCCTGCCCACCCTCGCCTTTGGCGGCGTGGGCGATTCGGGCCAGGGGGCGTATCGGGGCCAGTCGAGTTTCGAGTGCTTCTCGCACAGGCGGAGCATCACCACCACGCCGGGGTGGATGGAGGGCATGATGAGCGTAAGGTATCCGCCTTATGAGGGGAAGTTGGCGAAGATGAGATTTATGGCGTTGTTGAAACCGAATTTTGATCGGGAGGGGAAGGTCAATTTTAGTCTTGTGGGGTATATTTTTAGTTTGGGGGCTGGGAGTCGGTTTGGGGGATTGGTGAGGTATCTGTTGGTACTGATCGGTATGTTGATACTGTCTCTCTTCGCTAAGGGGGTATGCTGACTTCTGATAGCGGCGCTTGGGCTTCGAAGATATCTTCAGTGAGGTTTACTCATAGTCGATGTTTGCAACGAACTGAAGGTGCTTGAGACTGTATACTATTCACACTTTGATTTGGAGGACGATCGACCTCTATTGGAACCCCAGGAAATTAGGAGTAGTGGGGAAACAGGGAATTGATACGGCCGTTATGTGTTAGCGCTGTCTTCTATATGCAACGTCTCATGCCATGCTCTATGTACAGAAGATGCAAAATGTACACTCGAAGTGCTTCAACTATAACAAATACCAGACCCTCAGACCCTCGCCTTCCTCCACCCCTTCTTCGCAACCCGAGCAGCCACAAGCGTCGCACACCCCGCCATCAAAACGGTCCCCGCAAACATCTGCGCGTAAAGATAGTCCCCGTCTTTACGTTGAATCAAAGCCCCAGCCAACGGTGGTCCAGTCAGGCATGCGAAGCTGATAACGCTGAAAACCATCCCCATCCTCACTCCGGCCTTCTTCAGATCGGTCGTCAGACTACTCAACGTGGCTGGAAACAGCGATTGGATACCTGCAGCGAAGAGACCGTAAATCACGGCGAAGCCGACTAGGCCGCCCTTGGAGCTGACGGCGGCCCAGCAGTAGAGGAGGAGGCCGGAGACGAAGACGAAGGGGATGAGGGTGTTTAGGGGGCCGAAAAAGCGGTCTGCAAGGTGAGCTGGTACAAGCCGACCGATGAGACCGACGCCGTTCAAGATGAGCAGATCGTTGATACTGTCGGTTTCGGATATACCTAAGATGTTGCGGCCGAACGATCCTATATAATAAAAGGCGAAATATAACCCCCAGAAGTTAAGAAACATGCCGATGGAGAAAAGTGTATAGGGAAGCTCTTTGAACGCGCTCCACTCCACCAGAGCACCACTCTTTCGAGGTGGTAGACGCGGCTTTGTGAATGCTAGCGTGACAGCTTGGATCGCGAGCATGACGAAGCCTATGACCCGGACTGTCCAGGGGAAACCAATCTTCGGAAGGAGTTGCTGGACGATGACTGGGAAGACGAGTCCGCCTGTTGCGGAGCCAGATGCGCCGATGCCAATGGCTAGAGCTCGCTTCTTGCTGAAATATGTTGATAATAGGGAGAGAGCTGGACAGAAGACAAGACCGTTTCCGAGGCCTGTACATATACCCTGCGCGAGAAATAACTGCCAATACTTGGTACTGAGCGAAGTCATGAAGACGCCAAGTAATTGAAAGAAACAGCCGACGAGGAAGGTGAGTCTGAAGAGACCATAGTCCGTTGCTCGTCCTGAGAAGGTGCCGACGAAGAATAGGAGGAAGATCTGTACGCTACCGACCCAGGATATGTCGGAAGGTGGATGACCCAGGGTTTCAACGTAGTAGGTCTGAAAGACACCGAAGGAGTTTATGTAGCCCCAGGTGTTGAAGACGATCAGATGTGCCATCAGAGCTTGCGTCCATCCCTCGAGACCGCCGTCTGGAGGTGGTCCTGGGTCGATGGAGATGCGGGAGACGGTTCGACTCAGGACTTTAGTCAAAATACCGCCAGAGGCATTGGTTGCCAGAATGTCTTTCTCATTGCTATGTTGAGTTTCCGGCTTGCCATTCTGGACTTCGGCCGCAGAGCTGTCGTGATCTGCCGTACTAGAAGTGCTAGACTCCTGTCGTTCGCTGTCTGCAATTGATTCGTCTAGGTCGAGATTGGATGCTAGCTTGGTCACATCGTTTGACATATTGCGTGGGCATCGGCAGATATTCTTCAAACCTCGGCTCTTGCGTAATCTTGTTCGATAGAGATGGGCAAATGGAATGAACGAATGGCAGAGACTCTAAGTATCATTTGCAATGTACATCCACCACACAATTGAGTACCGTAGAGCAAGATTGTTGCGTTTGATACAATATCGGGTCATCATGTACAGGAATGAACTGAGGACGCCACCGGAAGAGTCCATTACCAACCGTGAGTGAGTCAACCGTCTGGAGGTAGATAACTATGTCGTTACCGTTGCAAAGCGTGCCGGCTGCCCGATACCGGCATCCAAAGTTGAGCTTGAGCCCGTACTAGGCGGAAGGAAGTTAGTTGATCGCTGCCCTCCCGAGCCCCGGGGAGGCTTAGTGACCGTCCTAGCCGGCTTGGCGTCATCAAGTCATAAGGTAGGTACAGTACCGTACTTTAAAGTACCTACTTCAGATGGGGAGCGAGTAGCATATTCTCTATCACCTGAAATGCAATATATCCACGCATGACAGACCAACAGAAGCGCGGCTCTGTGCTGCTGTCCCTCAAAGCTTCGGTCAAAGCCATAAGACATGCCTCATGGCTTTATCCTTTAAAGGTAATTCACCATTCCTGCATCGAGTGTAAGTGGCTGCTTATTGACCAACAGGGCATCTACTATTTCTTCGCCCACCCATTTCTATACCCTCTCCTTCGAGCGCGCCTTCTTCCAAGTATCCTGCTGTCCCTCCTCGTCCTCGCAAACCTTTTCGTCTGGACATATCTGCCTCAAGTCGCATTCCTTGCAATCTTCCACGGCAAGCTCGCATGGATCAATGCTACATTTCTCGTACTGGGAGAGGGAGCTGCAATCGTGGCCCTGTTGTTTGAGGCATTCTTCGTCGACAACACACTAGTCGATGTCTTCGATGCTGTCCTGATCAATGAGGGGTGTAAAGATCTCGTAGCGCCCAGCCGCGTTCTCGATCGGGAGAGCGCAGATCCGGTGAATCAGCTCGGTGAACCAACGACGTCCGCAGTATATTCTCCTTTCTCGCTTCGGCAGATCCTTGAATTCATTATCTTGCTACCTCTCAACTTCATTCCCGTAGCTGGGACTCCCATGTTTCTTGTTATCACCGGCTATCGAGCAGGGCCATTCCACCATTGGAGGTACTTCAAACTACTCAATTTCACAAAGAAGGAGAGGAATGCGTTCGTAAAGGATCGACAGCTGAAATACACATGGTTTGGGACCGTTGCACTATTACTCCAGCTGGTGCCCGTGCTTAGTATGCTCTTTCTACTCACTACTGCAGCCGGGTCGGCACTCTGGGTTGTGAAGCTTGAAGGCAGAAGGATAGCTGTAGAGGATGACGGTGATATTAGAGAGCCATACGCTGATGAACCTGTATGAGTTTGCTGGAAATGCTACCTTACTATGTAATGATTGTCTTCAGGGTGCAAGATGCCCAGACCCACACAGAATCCCAGCCATCTGGTACTTTAACCAATGAAGTTAGAACATGATCAAAAAAGGGTAAAAGGATCGGCTTTCCCCAGAGGCACCAACCTTGTTTGTCAAGCTTCCCGACGATCTCCGTACAAAACTAAGTCATGTAGATCTAAGGCCAAAACCAGGTACGCCGAATCACGGAGTAGCAACATTTCAGCTCATCTGTATACAACGATTCCCAGCGAGGCTTGATCGTGTCTGAACTCTCCGGACTCTCCAGACTCTCCAGCGACCAGTCTTCGCAATACTGCCGTGATCGCGCCCATGATGCGCACAGACCAAAGGACGACCTTCAGCTGAAGAAAAAGCATGGAGGATTATCCGCGAGCATAGTTTCTTACCATCAGCATGTCACTATACCCGGAGACCTCTTAGACCATCGGAATAGCATCTATTTGGGCACACAACACCAGAATGGGACAGACAAGCGAATTCGTCGTGGAGGACGAGACTCTGCTGCGCCGGCTCGACCCATCATGGAATAAAACTATGATAGCTGCCTCGATTGCTATCTCGCTTCTTGGGGCTTTCACTTCGACTCAATTGTACGTATTTCCATTGTTGAGCTGCTACCCACCTTGGCGTGATACTGATAGGGTCTTTGCAGGATGTGCCAAGCGCGGGCATCCGTTCATCTTTCACATATAACAATCTGGACCATACTGGGAAGCTTGACATTTGGGTTCTGCTCTATCTGGAGTCTTCATTTTGTTGCCATGCTGGGATGCGAACTGGATCTTCCTATCGGAATAGATGTGCCGTTGACAATCATCAGCTCTATCTTGGCTGTCACTTTCACTTTCGCCACCTTAGCGTCCGACCTACTTTTTGAAAGATATCCTCGAGCAGAAAAGCGCAGAAGACATACATGCAAGTCGAGTCAAGATTCTAGAGGCTTTGTTGCGGATCCAGGTTCTTGGTCGTGGGACAATAGCACCAAGCCCATTTCATCAGAAGTGGAGCAGCACGGAGAGGAGGACTACGATGATCACGCGGAAGATTCAGAAGCTTATGGTCTGCTCGAAGGAAATCCGCCTGAATCAGATGTAGAGACAATAGTTGGTGCCAGTAATCATACCAGATCTCCCACCGATCGATTGAACTCTGCAGCATATGGCGATCCTGCAATCAAGTTTCCAGCGCTCTCTCCGGCAACATCATCTGCAGATATCTCGACTCCGTCCGGCAGCTTCTCTGAATTCGGACGATCTCCGTCTTTCACTGGGTCAACGCACAGCTCGCACGCACTCGCGAGCATCATGGATATCGCACATCGAAGTACCGCTCCTGCAGGGAATGCATTCATTACCACTGGAGAGGCATTATACACCGGCTGTACGTTCAAGAATACATTTAAGGGCTTCTTATGGTCACTCGCCATCACCGGGATGCACTACGTCGGTATTGCTGCATTGAAAATCCCTCACGGCTATCTCACCTTGGATCCTTTCCTTGTCATCCTGTCTGGCCTGATTAGCTGGGTCGTCTGCTTAGTCGGTGTCATACTCATGTCCCGAATAGAAACTCGATTAATGCAGCAATTTCTTTTCTCCATTGTCGCAAGCACTGGCGTGGCAACAATGCACTTTACTGGTATGCTCCCTTAATGGTTCGCCAATTCTCATGACTGACAGTCCGATACAGGAATGGCAGCGGCAACATTCTGGTCGTACGATCATCCCTCTGAGTCTAGAGGTTATCCTCCAGAACTGGCTTCAGCTATCGCCACGATTGCCATCACAACTTGCATAGCGGCTAATTTTCTCCTGGCGCATGTTGCAACACTTTCACGCAACAAACTAGCAGAGGTGAGCATTATCCCAGCTCGATCCTCTGTTTATCTCAGAATTTGTGTGAGAAATGAGCAATATTTTCGGAGCTTTCTACCTTTTAAATATATCCCGGAAGCTGTTCTTATGCCCGGAAGGAAATCTCTAACTTGTGAAATCGTCATAGATCGTATTGACACGAAAAGAATTGTGGAAGACTATAGCACAAAAGGAGAACGCCGAGCAAGCTGCTGCTGCTAGGAGCGACTTCATTGCTTCGGCTTCTCACGAAATCCGAACACCACTCCATCACTTACAAGGCTACAGCGACTTACTCTCCCGCACGGAATTGACTGAAGAAGGTCGTCTGCTCCTATACGCAATTCAGCATGCTACAAAGACATTATCATTAAGTAAACGACGCCAGGATCACTGCCGTGCGCTCTACTGATACCTTTGCAGTCACAAATAATGTACTCGACTGGTCTAAACTTGAACGCCACGCGGAGGCTGCATGCCGACCTGTTTCTCTAGACATGAGGACTGTCTGCGAATCGATCTTGTTGCTTCTACCAAACCGCGATGACGCGGAACAAGTCGATCTCATGGTTGTTGTTTCGCCGGACGTCCCACACTCACTTTTCTTGGATGATACGTATATTCATCGAATACTCATGAATTTGCTCTCCAATGCTTTGAAGTTCACAAGGTCTGGTTTCATATTATTGCTTATAGCGATGGAGCAAAATAATCTTGTTGCGACGGTCAAGGATACTGGGTCAGGGATCCCACCTTCCTTTTTGCCTCGATTGTTCGAACCTTTCACCCAAGCTCAGGTCAGAGGATCCCAGAGGGGCACAGGGCTTGGTTTAAGCATCATCAAGCAACTATTGCATAAAATGAAGGGATCCATCCATGTGGACAGTAAACATACAGATACAGCTGAGATCGGACCTGGACAAACTGGCAGCACGTTCACTATCACCATACCCGTGCAGCTATCCGAAAGCCCTCAGATTAGTCAAGAAGCTACCCTGGATCGGCCTAGTATCGCGATCGTGGGTGGGGAGAACGAGCGATCGGTGCAAGGTTTACGTATAGCATGGGAGGCCTTCGGGTATGACGTCGAAGTATTTGAAGACTTCTTCAACCTCCCTGATAGTGATTGGAAGTACATTTGGGTGGATATCTCGTACTTGAAAGAGAATCCGACGAAGCTTCAACAACTAGTGAACCGAGATAAGACGCCGGTCCTGATCCCCTATGATACGCAGGGATCACTAAAGCAATTCCCTGAGATGCAGTCTGCGTCTCACTTTATCACCATACAAAAGCCGCTCATATGGCATTCCTTCGAACAACGCATTGCATCATCCAAGGAACCATCCAACAACATTTTGACAAAAGCAGTGACCTTTGCTCCCACCGTTGAAGTTCTCGACCGCGAGTACAAGGAACAACTCCAAGAAGAGACTATGACAAGGCAGCCAGTGATACTTCTGGTCGAAGACAACCCGGTATTGTTAGCTTACCCTTGTCTTCAGATCATGGAACTGATCAGAATCTAGATTAACCAAAAGCTCGGCAAGAAGATGTTATCAGCCTTAAGGTATCATGTGTTGACCGCAGACGACGGAGAGAACGCCATCGAGCAGCTTTTGAATCATGATGAAACTATCGACGCAATCCTTATGGATCAATCCATGCCCCGTAAAGATGGCGTTACAGCAACGAGGGAGATCCGAGCCATGGAGGCACAAGGAACGCTGTCGCGAAGAAGAGCCATCATTGCATTGACAGCAGTTGTTAGTGCCGAAGCTCAAGCGTCATTCAAAGCCGCTGGGGCTGATGACTTCTTGACGAAGCCGCTCTCTTTGGACCAGCTTCGACAGACTTTATCTGCCCATCTGCCTGCCTGATGATGGTCGGACCGGACCAAGAGGGAATGAATATTCGATCAAGAGACTAGGTTTGTGAAGTCTTTGTCATAGATGGTGGGAGTTCTACCAGCAAATACACAACCAACTGGTTGTTCAAGCGCCAAAGTCGCCGTCCCAACCATTCAAGTTGATAATCAGGATGAATGAGGCCAGCAATAACGTCGCAAACTAGGAATCACGTCGTCAATACACCGCTGAGGTGGGTAAACCAAGATTGGCAGCTACGCGTCAAGTATGAGGCACATACCTCTACCGGACAGACAATACTATCCGGACCGTCTGCTCAGATTCGAAAATCAGAATTACTGCTATTTCCAATAGTATGCTAGGCCAGATTTGCCGGTCAACTATTCGCCATCTTCGAACGATTGTATGGGCAACCAAGTATCAGTCAGGCTAGTCTAAGCGGAATGGCAGATCGAATGGCTCCGCAGCATTATGGACACGTACTCAGGCTAGACTGAAGGTGATCAGTCCGCATAGCATGCAGGAACAATTAGTGAAAGGGCGGCAATAACAGCTCCCAAACGGTAACCTCTACCAGAGCTTCCTCGCTAGCTATCAGGCCAATGGGCAAGCGGGATAGATGCCAAAAAATCTCTCTTGATGGAAGTATTGGAAGTATGCGCGTTCGATATGGCAAGAGAATGGTTTTCATTTCCCGTGGTAAATGTTATGCTATCGTCCTCTCAGGTTGTCAAGATATGGGATCATATTGCACAGCTAGAGTGACTAAGAAGCCTGTGTGCTCCATGTCTGTCCCACAGCTGTCGGCCTCTCCAGTGATCGGAGAGAGCATTGTTGTCCGACCTAGGTACAAGCGCTGCCCGCGATCGATGTCGGAAAGGAAAAGAGTCGAATTCGGGTTCTCTCAGTTGTATACCGAGACAGTCCGAAGCCCTCAGGCTTCGGACTACACCGCCACCAAACCACGCGTCTTGGGACGTCAACTCGACATGTTGTGTTCAAAGTCGTGTGCCGCCAGATCTCTCAAGTGCCGGCACCGCCTGAGAAACACCACATCATGCTTGAGAAGAGGATCGGGATAGAAGTGCAGGGTTTGGTTCGAAAGGCCCAGGATTTGCTTGACTGGAGACTCTGATGGAACCGGAATCTGCTTGGCAGTGATTGTAATGTAATGAGATCGCTTCCAGATAGCTGTATAGCAAGCATATTACAGCACATTCATAAGGTGTTTTAAAGCATAGTATAATCTTTGCACGCTTATTTCATATGCACGTTGCTGGAAGGAGGTATTTGGTGTCCACGTATGAGCGAGTCGTTGAGGCTCCACCTCTCTAGTCCTAGCGTGAAGAGACAGCCCTATGGGTTGAGGTTGAGCTGACGTGAAGTACTGGATATTGATCAGATAAACAACCACGGAGAATGAATTGTACAACCAAAGGGAATGAATTGCCTAATACCTCAAAATAATGACTGAGGCTAACTCACAATTAACGTCCTCCCTATCGCCCTTGTTGTCCCCGGTTCCTACCCACCAGTAGATTGACAATACTTGGGATTCCAAGGACCGGCATGAGCACCATGTCGGCATATAGCATCACTGCACCAATGCTACCTCAACAAGACGTTCCTCATCCTACTGCCTTCATCCCGCAGTACCCACAGCTACCGCCGTCCCCCAATTGCACCCAACGAGCGCCGCAAGCGTACATGAATGTTGACCCTCAGCTCAACCACGGCGGCGGACAAGTACAAGCGGACCCGCGAACGCTGACGCAGACTCCTCCGAAAGGGAAGAAGGGGGAGAGCTCCAGTGAAATCAAGGCTCGACTGCGCAAGGCTTGCGACTCTTGCTCCATACGCAAAGTGAAATGCGACGAGACAGGTCCACCTTGTAAAGCTTGCATTGGCTTGCAGATACCATGCACCTTCAATAGACAGAGCAAGCGCCGAGGGCCTCCCAACCGGCATGCTGAGAGCCTGAAAAAAGGACGGTTCGATTTGGAGGGGGGCTCAGGACAGTCGCAACCAGCTTCACCAACACATGCAGCACAGACCCTGGCAGCATTCGCTCAGCAACAGGTCCTTTCGGCCGACTCAATATGCCCTTGGCCTGTCCTCGAGTCTCTCGTTGACGATTATTTCATATACATACATCCTCTCGTCCCACTACCTCACAAACCCACCTTTTACCACAAGTTCCGCTCACGCGAAGACATGAGCGATCCCACCTTCCTAGCTCTCTTAGCTTCTATGGTAGGATGCTTGGTAGCCAGCTTTCCGCACCGACCACGACAGCATTTCCGCGCTCATGGTATCGAACACGCTTTCCCAAGTCCAATGAGCTTTGTGGATCGATGTCACCAGGTCGCCATGCAAGCTCAAGGTACCGGATACTTAGACAGGCATCTGACCATCTATGATGCCATAATTAGCTATCTACAAGGTCTCATCTGTACCTATACCTACAATCAACACGGTACTCTACTCTACTTTAAGCAATGCCTTTCATTCTTGACAACGCTCGGAGCTCACAAAGAACGCTATGCGCAAGCGAAGCAACCTGAGGCTCCACAGGCTAGAATGATACCTAATGGGCATGCATTGGAAGGACCCCAGCCGGAGGGAGTCGATTGCATCCTGCAGGAGCTGAGCAGACGGACATTTTGGGTTCTGTTCGTTAGCATCAGATCTCTCCAGCACCTCGGAATCTCGCAATGGGAACTCCCAATCCTACCAGAGACGAAAGCATCGCCATACCCTGCTCTGCCATTAGAGGTAGACGATGACTATATCACGCCAACACAAATACTCCAACAGCCTCAGAATATCATATCGGAGCTGACTGGCTTCAACATTAACGTGCGAATTTACACCACATGTAACGACCTCGCCACAATCGAGCTTCTACACGGCGTTGACCAAGTTGTCGACTGGGACAGACAAAAGCGAGTATTGGAGCATTCCCTACAAGCGGTCAAACGCATCCTCGAAACCCTTCCTCCCGAACTCCTCCTCGATCTACAGCCTCTTGATACACATTCATACAACCAAACCTACCCACCTCCCGCTACAGCGCTCTCCGGACTACAGGAAATGGACTACTACGCAAACCACGGCTTCGACAACCGTCCAATGGACTACAATCGCATCAACGAGCTGCGAAGAATCCAGAACGAAATCCAAAAAGCCAATATATACGCCAGTCAGCTAGCAACCCGCTCCTACCTCTTGGAAAAACACCGCACCCTTTCCGACGCCAACAGTCGCAACGAAGAAACTACCCCCTCCTCCCCCAGCACCATCGCTCCCATCCTCAACGCACATAGCCAACCAACAGGCACCCCCACCATGACAGAACAAGCCCTAGCGAACGAACGCGAAGACGTTACGAAATCCCTCCTCGCCACCCTCTCTTCCATAACCCAACTCAACAGCGAACCCAGCGGTATAACCTTCATCATCAAGATCCGCCAGATCGCATCCACCCTCCTCGACCAACCCCATGCCCGCAAAGGTTCCCTAGCCCTGCGTGCGGAAGAACATCTGCGGAATTTCATGGGGGTGCTGATGAAGCTTGAGCGGGGCGATTTGCTAGGAGGAGGGGAAGGTGGGGATGGGGATGGGGATGAGGAAGCGCGGATTTTGAGATGTTGGAAGGAGATGAGGGGGTATCAGGCTAGGTTTGTGCAAGGGGGTGGGGTGGGGGGGTTGTGAATATGCCTTTGTGTTGTTGTTTTGCGATGAGGGCGTTTTGGGGGGTTTAGGAGGGGATTGATTGATTGATGATACCAGGGCTGGGAGGTGGGTTTGAGTGGCGTTGCTTTTTTCTGTAGGATATTGGGTTGTGGGGGTATGGATATGTGATCGCAGATATAGGAATCGTTATCTGAATCATCGAATTTGATCAGCCTGTGGCGGTTTTCTTCTTCATTTGGTAGCGCCGGTCTTAAAAGGCTTTGAAATTTATATACTATACACGTATGCTACGTCTCTATAAATGCGTATCGTCAGAAAGACCTCGATCCGGGATCAGTTTTCAATCAATCGCTGGTACACATAACACACCTCGCCCCATCCCCCCCCTGCCCTCCCCACCTCCCCACCCACCTCCCCCCCTACCCCTTCCCTTCCTTACCCCTTCCCCCCCACCCTCCCCCCCTCCATCTCAAACCTCCCCTCCCCCCCCATCTCAACCCCATACCCCCCCGCATCCTTCTCCACAGCATCATAAGCCGGCGGCCTCCCTCCATCCCTGCCCCCCTTCTCAACCTCCTCCCTCGACACCCCCTTTCCCATCCCCGCCATACTCTGCCTCCCACTCTCCCGTCCTTGAGTCCTATTTCTACGCTTCCGTCGTAAGAGTATCAAGACGACTGCGGCGGCTATGAGCGCTAGACCGAGGATGGCGCAGGCGATGCCGATGCCTGCTTTTGCGCCGGGGGAGAGGCTGGTTTTGGTGCTGTTGTTGTTGTTGTTGTTGTTGTTGGAGGAGGAGGAAGAGGGAGGAGGTGTAGATATCGCCTTTGACGCTCCCGCCGCGCTCGCTGTCGGTGTTGAAGTTGCAGAGAGCGTAAGCACGACGGCCGTATTCGTAGCTGAGGCTTGGAAGCAGACACATGCGCTGCTGATATCTGCGGCTTGGAAATCGGATACGTAGGTTGGTAATGGTGACGATGCGGCGGTGTTGGTGGGGGTGGGTGTGGCGACGAGGTAGGTGGGACAGAAGGTGCTGGCTTGGGAGGCGAAGCGCTCGAGGGCGCGGAGTTGGTTGTCTTGGTTGCAGGTTAGGAGGGAGGGTTGGCGGGGGGTTAGGATGTGAGGGTTGTTTTGGGGGTGGGCGAGGGTGGTGGTGAGGGTTGTGAGGAGGAGGAGGAGGTGGAGGGTTGTTGGGAGGAGGGTTGAGGAGGTGTGAGGGAACATTTTGGGGATGGTGGTTGCTGGGTTTGAGGGTGAGGATTGATGTCAATGGTATTGTGGAAGTGAGGGACTTGGCTATACGGAGCTGTAGTCTCTCATGATGATATGAAGATGTAGAACAGCTCCTCGCCTACTTGACGATGGTAGAGGCTCAGGAGAGAAAATGAAATAGACGGTTCAGCTCTAACAGCTCGTTTGGGAAAGTGCCAGGAGTGGAGCGCAAATGCGGCAGAACTGCGCCCAGCTGAGGATCGGAGCTTGACCATATGTGGCCCCCACATGCTGTCAGCTATCTGCGTACGGCGTTGCAAAGAGGGATCCAGACCTTCTTACGCCGTATGCACGTCGGCATGAAAGTACAATAGTAGGCGAGCGAGAGAAGATGAGACTTGAGAGCTAGAACTACGCGACGTGCGGACCCCTTGGACTTAAATTTTGGAATGAGAGAAACAAGTCAAACCCTGACGTTAAATTCATTCCATCTCATACTCGGTCATAACCACGCACTCCACTCTCGTCTTCCTTATGCTGCTGCTGCCAGAGCATTCAACCAAGCCCCCAACCTATACCCGCCCTTCGCGATCTGCAACTCGATATAAGGCTGCGCGCCGGTGTAATAAGTGCCATCAAGCTCCTTATTCGTCTCATCCACTTTGAGCACATATGCGCAATTCAACGCGTTCGCGTCCTGCGCCCATGCCAACGCACAAGCAGATGCTCTGCTGATATCTGAACAGCTGGTCCACGAGGAGGCTTGGGAGGCATAGGTGCCGTTGTCGATGCGGGTGATGAGGGTGTTGCTCAAGCTGGTCAAGGTAGCGGTGCTATTTGGGCCGCCTGCGGTTTTCTCTATTCGCCCTTGCGTATTAGTAATGCCCTCAGATCCATGTAGAAGTCCGCTTCGAGTCCCGAAGGTACATACCAACCATCTGGGTATCCCAACATGAATGCAGATTTGTCGCTGCACCGTCCCAGCTCACAGTTATCTTGTTACCGCCCAGAGCCACAGCTTCGTCATGCAGAGGCTGCGTTATGTCTCCCAGGAAATGTATCAGGAATTCCATAGCCTCTTTTCGGTACTCGGTACTGAGGGTAGTGTCTCGCACGCGGGTGGTGTAGTTGGCGATGGCGCTGACGACGCAGCCGGTAGATTTGCAGTCGCGGGACAAGTCCACACTGCAGGAGGTTGGGGGAGAATCAAGTGCGTCGATGAAGCTGTGAAAACGTATGTCAGACTGTGTGAAAGGGCTAATGAAGGGGGAAAAAGGCGTACTGATATGGAGCGCTGAATCTGCCGGCGGTGGTCGCGCGGTAGTTGTCTGCCCAGCTTGAAACGGAAGGCATGGTCACGCCTTGGCCGAGAATGCTCGCGACATAGATCTTTCCGGCTGGTGTGAGGTAGTTTTGGGCGATTGCTGCTACGGTGGCATGACCGAGGACGCCCCAAGCGCTCACTGTAGGGGATGACAGAAGTAGAGCGAGCGCGGTAGTGACTGAGAAGTGCATCTTGATGATCGTATAGTTACAGGCTTGCAGTAAGAGACTGAAAGCTGTAGTCCTCCCTTATGGAGGATGCCTTTTCAGAACGGTAAGAGAACCCCCTTTGCCACCATGGCGCACATCATGTTCATATAGCATTCCCATCTCCTTCGTCAGATACCTGCATGCCTTTTTGAGGTAGCGCCTGTCATTGCTCTCCGGATGCAAGCAATCAGGTGGGTGGATGACAGGCAGGCGTTGATCCCTATCTCGAGAGCGTCATCCCGTCGGTTCACCCCGTGCCCGTCGCAGGAACGGTAGGTAAAACCATGTCATTCGCTCCAACCAGAAGGCTGATATAGGTGCAATTGGCTTCCAGAAGTCAGGGTGGGATGCTTGTGCTTGGATGAAGGGTTGTCGTTGGTTGAGAGCTTTGACGCGCAGAGGAGGCGAGGCCCGAAATAGATAGCAACACGGCGCTGCTGCCTTCAATTGGAAGGCACAGAATTCTGCCAAGGCACGCTTTATTTTACGGACATGCCACAGACTGAAAGATATCATTTAATTACTATCATGAATGAGTAAACACTGTGTGATGAAGCCTGACGAACGCAGGCCCCAAGAAGGTCTATATGCCGCCCCAGCTAGCTTTTCCACCCCAACACCATGCTAATCATCAAACGAGTATGTGAAGAATAGAATTACGCATTATGGACTTGGGCTGTGATCGTGGGCTGTGGTTGTGACTGTAACCGTGATATAGATCGATGTTCCAAAGGCATTGAGATTTGGAACTGGGGTCGGACTTGGACTTGGCTCTGGAACAGTAGTTGGTTTCCCCATGGCCAATTTCTGATTCAAGACTGGAGCGCTGTGTGTGGGTTCAGCTCCTAGAGGGATGATGTCTATTCCACCGCCGTTGTCGCTTGATGCTGGCGTGCTCAAATCAGGCTCGGTATGATGTGGTGACAGCGGTAGCGGACTCATCGTGGGATTTGACTGCTGTTGCGCCAGGACTGAGGGACCATTAGCTTTGGCAGATGTCGCCTGGGGTGACGGCACACTGCTCTTGGCAGCTTTTCCATGTTGAGATTCACTGGCTTGAGAGGGCGACGGCGACAGGTTTGGAATTGAGAAAAGTGGTCCTCCTACATCTGTCGTAGCAGGTGACGCTGATGAGGTGACCTCAGATGCGGCGCTGCTGTGGGCTGGGCTGCCACTCTCTGTCTGCGCAGGCACAGAGCTGAGTTTATTGCTGGGTGACGTGACCCCTTCTGCCTGGGTCTGGGTTGTCACCTGGGGTTGGGGAAAGGATGACAAAGTTTGCACCGGTCTCTGTGCTGGTTCCGTGCTAGAATTGGAGGAATGTTCAGACTCCGCCATCGCGCTTGCAATCTCCTGCATGGTGCTTGACTGTGAGCTCTCTGCTCTTGTGACCGTGGAGGCCAAGGAGCTTGATGGTGAAGTTGGGACCGGTAGGGTGCTGGAAGTCTGCTGCACACTCCCGGTCGACCGAGCTACAGAGGCTTGGGATTTTGAACTTGCTTCAGAAGAGGCTTGGGTAGATTGTTCGCTATTCGATACAGGCGAGGTTGCAATCGTCTGTGAGACAGACGATATTCGCTGGACTGGGATTTGTACGCTCTCCGTTAGTGGCAACACCGCCGAAGCACCCAGAGTGCTCTGGTCCGCTGAGACCAGCTGCGAAGGGATTGTAGCCGTACTACGTGTCTCTGATGCCCCAGAAAGCCTGGCTGCCGCAACACTTGGGAGTGCGCATTCTACAGATACGCCAATACTGCCTAAAGCCTTCGGAAGAGCATAGCATGACTGGCCATCAGGGCACGACTTCAATACGTAAGTCCCATCAGCTTGGCATTGTGCGAGCTCTCCAGAGATGCAAGAGACTGCTTGGTTGTTGTCATTTGCGTTGCAAGTCGAAGCAACGTTCAGAGTCTTGTAGATTTGGTTGAAACCCTTGGCCATTGGCGTGTTGCCCTGTTCCGCTGTAGGATACTTAACGCCTGAAGGTGCAGGCGTTGGAGAATTCGAAGCCGCCGTAACAGGTGCAAACGGTGGTGCGTTTGATGTTCCAAGCTGTACTATATCCTTCTTGAGGTCTAGAGTAGGCTTCAATGACGTTATACTCAGACCCTCTGAGAGGTTAGAGGGCTGAGATGGCGCAAGCGTCGGTGAGGAGGCTGAAGTGGAAGGCGAGCTCTGGTCTTGAGCGCTGGCCGGCTGAGTAAATGTTGGTAATTGTACGGAGGCGGAAGTGTGAGACTGAGTGCTGCTCCCACCAATGCCTGAGGTAGAGGCACTGCTCTCCGCGTTTGGTAATGTCGATGTGCCACCAATAGAAGACGTAGTGGACCTGGATGAAGGAGTACCAACAATTGGTGGCGGCGTGCTCTGTGAAGTTGCCGTTGTAGGCAGCTTTGGTACAGCTACAGAAGAACTTTCACTCATAGCCAAGGCGGATGAAGTAGCACCTTCCGCAGACGTCGACACCAGTGTATGACCGACCCTTGAGTCATCTGATACCATATTTGTAGAGGAGCTCGCCGAAGGAGAAGGTAATAATATGGGTGTCGAGGTTTTGATGTCCTCTGTGGTCGAAGGTGCTATAGACACGTTGTAGAACCTGGGTATCTTGTTATGGTGTCTGTGCCTTCATTAGTCATGGAGTAAGACATTGTCGCGGCGTACATTGACTTACTGCGCAAGACGCCGATGATGCGCCATAGGTCCTGCTGCAACGTAATGAGAGAAGACTGCCAGCAGTATTATTATGTGAAACCGCATGTTGAAAAATTGAAAACAAGGAAAGAACGTGGTAGTCTGCCGAGCACAGCTCTATTGGGATTATGTATATTAGGTATATAGGGTAGAAGCAGATGATGTTGTTTTTGAAGGAGAGTGACGATAAGAACGAAGAGAGCAAAGGAAACGTAGACAAGAAACAGCCACGAGAGAAATCGAGAACCCGCTTAAGCACGTAGAGGAGACCGGAACGAAATGGGATGATGATACAGTAACAGCATCGCGAAACATGCGTGACCAGGACTCATATAGAGAGGCTGTGGATATTTCGCAATAACAACTGAAACGCTGGAACTCTCCAAGATATCCATGTATATCAGTCTCAAAACAGTAACAGCGAAAAGATTCGTTGAGTCAGCGGCTCTTGCAACAAGTCGTACAGAAAGATGGAGAGACCAATTCCCCATGTTCTTGGATTAGAACATATCGGTTTCATTCGGTGGTAAAGTAAAGGCTGTGTAAGGTGATCTCTGGATGAGATTCGGCGGCAGTTGTTACGCCCTAATTGTGCCAAGACCCGTTCCAACGATCTGATTGGCTTAGCTTTCGAGAGTACTTTTGGTACATCAAAACAACGCGCTCAAGGCGCCCACAACTAGATGACATGCGGCCGTTGAACGTGCTGTTTTGGCAAGAGCGAGGCTCAGCAGCGAGACCTTGAGGTTTGCCTTGACACAAGGACATGGTTACTACTAGTAGGTATGCCATCCTGCTTTTCAAAAGCCGTCCGGTAATGTCGCGTCGAATTTCCCTACCATATCATTCTAATTCTTGAGTTTCACAACGGTAAAATGATTCTTTTGTCGGTTGAGAGCGGAACCCGCCGTATCAGCGGCCTGCTGTATCATGCCGAACATCATCAGATTGTCACCATGAGCGAGTGACTCGGCGATGGGGACTCGGCGATGGTGAAAGGGATCTCTAATTAGCAAGTCACCATCATCCTCAATTACCTTTTCGCCGGTCACATACAGGGTGCAGCTAGTATGTTCTCATCTGGAATCCTTCAGAGTCTGGGGATGAGAATTTTCTGATAAGCCAGCCATACCTTCGAGCAGGACGAACCAAGCCATGTTGAGCGACATCGAGGATTCTCCCCCGAATGACCACGTCTGAATTCATTTCGGAAGACGCGTTCGGCGCTGGGATGTCTCTATTGCAGACCGAAGCCACTAACGCGGTCCTTTACTGAATTCCAGTACGTATTGTTGGAAAATGATGTTACCTGTGTAAGTCAACTCGGAGCTTGGCTTTGACGGTCTCTTCTAGCCGAACACAAACTCCGCTGCTGTCAACGAATGATCAACATGTGCTTTCTACTTGCAGGCATTACGCTTTCCTAACACACAAAAGACTCTTGGCTAGAACCATCAAAGGCGTTCCTAGGGAATCTAACGTGAGTATGTAGTCGAGGATCATGGCAAGAAGGAGAGTGATCCACGGCCTACGATGCTGCGCCGATGTTGGCCGCAATTTTGGAGGAGACACCGGACACGTCTTCTTTGATTGGCCCTCGTGCCCTCGTACGTACTTTTCCGAGACTATCCTACAGGCTTCATTGGTGCGGACGACAAGCCACATCGGTTTTGCTTGGCTACCTACCTACTGTGTAGAGGTACCTTACAGTACGCGACGTTACTACGCTAAAGTGAATCTGGCATAGTGCTAGATCTCGCCAAGATCAGGCTTGGCACTGAAGATGGCCGGCCCCGCAGCTTTTTGACTGGATTTCCTTCTACACGTCTCAGAGGTACGCGTGTAGAAGACTCCTTGGTTCTGGCCAATGCAGTAAATTGTCGTGGAAATACACTGCTATCAAAATCATCTGCTGTGTAGATTTCATGGGGACGGGGATTTTACGTGTGCGGTTTAAGTCGGCTCCGTACTTTTCCAGTACGCAGTATTGTCGAAAGAAACGATCAGGACATCAGAGATTGTCCCGCTATCACATACCGCATTCCTCCTACCTTTACCAATCAGCGAGGGGGCACACTTTCATAATGGGGTTCAAGGGTAGGTCAAAGAGACAAGATTTTGGGACAATGCGGTCATTGGACAATTAGAGGAATGCCGGGCAATGATCTCTGCACGTGAACAGCTAGAAGCTCAAGCTTGGACTAAGGCAAGCAGTCTACCATCGATTGACGAAGCCTAGCCTCTTGTACAAGCCGCCTTACGCCATAGAATCCTCTATCTTGCTTTCCCCTCCGAGCCGTAACGGCTTAGGTGGACTTAGGTGGGAAGACCATCGATGCTTAATTGGAATTAAGCAATGCCTTCTTCTTCATAACGCACCATGACTTATATATATATAAGGTAATTTTTCAGTCTCCCGCATCCTCAACCAGTTTTCTGTTCCTTAACTTAAAATGTATTTCATATACCCACTCCTTCTTGTTTGTGCTTTGGACCTTTTTGGTTCAACACGGGCAGCACTTTCTGCCTATGCTCCCATACCAGCGACCTGTCCTAGTACTCCTCTCGTTCGGACCGCTTCTGGCTTGTCTGAATCCGAATCAGCATACATTGCTGCCCGCAGTCCTATTGCATCTGCAGCTCTTGGGAAATGGCTCCAAAAAGTCAACTCGACGTTTAGCACTGCGAATTTACCTATAGTAGCCCTCACCACCAGTGGAGGTGGTTTGCGCTCTCTACTCATAGGAGCTGGAGTCATCCAAGCTTTCGACGCCCGAGACAGCAACACTGGCCTTAGTGGTCTCTATCAAGGGTTGACGTATCAGGCCGGGCTCTCGGGCGGAGGTTGGCTTTTGTCTTCGATCGCTGGCAACAACTACCCAACCATTTCTTCCTTGCAAACAAACCTTTGGACGACAGCTTTTCAGGAAACCCTCCTTGTTCCAGCAAATCTAGCAGTCGGACCAGCTTACGGCCAGATCACAGCTGATGTCGAAGCCAAGAACGCAGCCGGCTTTCCCCCAACCATCGTTGATGTCTATGGCCGCCTTCTTTCGTATCAGCTGCTTTATGGTCCCGACGGCGGCGTGGCCATCGAGCTCTCGTCCATCACAGGCTTCTCAAATTTCACATCGCACGCTGTTCCCTATCCCATCATTACAGCTCTAGATGTCGAAACTTCCACTGGAGCTTGCATCCCTCCCAACAATTCTGTGATCTACGAATTCTCACCATACGAATTTGGCAGCTTTGATGCGGGCGTTAATGCCTTTACCCAGACCCGATATCTTGGGACATCCCTCAGTAATGGCGTGCCTACCAAGCCTACGTGTGAGACGAACTACGATAATCTAGGCTACATCCTCGGCACCTCATCCGACATCTTCAACGAATTCTGTGCCTCTTCACCCAACGTCCCCCAAGGTCCTGGGACAGTATTCGCAAATGCTACCGCCATAATCAATAACATCCACGCGCTGACCACTCGGGATGAGTACGCCATCTACCCTAATCCGTTCTATAATTACGCCCATTCTACCCTTGTCTCCTCCCAAACCACACTAACACTTGCGGACGGCGGTGAATCCAACCAAAACAACCCGCTCTTCCCCCTCCTCCAACCCTCCCGCAAGGTGGGCGTGATAATCGTAAACGACAACTCCGCGGACACATCTGACAATTTCCCCAATGGCAGCGAATTGCATCAAACGTACCTGCAATCGCTCTCCGCCGGATTAAAGAAGATGCCCGTCATACCGCCCACAATTACAAACACGCATCCGACATTCTTTGGCTGCAATGATGCGAGCAAGATCACGATTGTGTACTTACCAAATTACAACTACACATACCCGAGCGGTCAGAGTACCTTCAAGCCGGAGTATTCAGCTGCTGAGACTAATGGCATGATTATGAATGGTGGACAGGTTGCGACGGATGGCGGGAATCAAGGGTTTCCGCTATGTCTGGCGTGTGCGGTAGCGAAGAAGACGGGGGGCGTGCTGCCGGCTGGATGTGCGGCTTGTTTCGCGACTTTCTGCTACAATTAATTGATCGATGCTACAGCATTGGTATCGGAGTGATCAGGAAATGGAGTTTGGCGAACGTATGAGGGGAACATCATGTCAACAGAAGAGACAATGCAAATGATAATGATACCAAATCATGAAGAAACGAAAATGCATGGTACAGGACAGGGCCAGACCTAACAAAGAGCGTCCTCTGGCCCAGATTTGCTACACGACTATGCGAATCGTACATGGTCCAAAAAGGCTTTCAAAAGTCTCAGCAGGCTTCTCGCCACGCAGCTTAGGCCTTCATAACCGCACCTTCGATCTTACGACGACCTGCCAAACCCCGTCCGTCCTACATGAGAAAAAGTCGCCTTGATAACGGGTGTCCATCAGGATCCCAACCCATGCGCTACCAATAACCACGAAGTGGCTACTAGACAACTTTCGAACCGAAAAGTCGAATAGCAAGGTACTATTGTGACTTATATAGCATAGTAACAGTATGATTGTTTATAACATAAAGTATGTAAATGATTTAACATATACTGAGACGATGTCAGTTGAGATTTTGTACCTGATACAGATTGGCTAGGATGTGAGGTTGAACTTCCGCCTCGGCCGAGGTTAGCACCGAGCTCTAACACTAACACTAACACTAACGTTGCCGCACCCGGAAAATTTCGTCGGGATCTCGCTTTAAATCCCTCGACGTTCTAGATTCATCGTAAGATACTTACGCAACCGGTATTCTAAGCGCGAAAGAAATACCAACGCGTTCGGAAACACTCGGCAGACTTTTTCCACCCACTTACTTACCTTTGCTAACTTACGTTAGACATCGAGGAATACACGTTTGGTAAATTTACCATGTGTCCGGAATATTACGGACGGCGGACAGATGAACCAAAATCTCTGTTGCACGAGTGAGGGATTTCCATGGATAATAGAAATATGAGTGTGGTGCAATCTCTGCCCTATCATATAAATACTCCCACCCAAACACTTACATTCCCCTGATGGATCAGAGCTGTCCTTTACATTAACATCAACTTCCATTGATAAAGCATTTACACGCTACCAATAGACGACTAGCTGATGCTTGCAGATACACGATATCCATATCGAGTAGGAGCACAGTCTCCCCTGTAACGCTGGCGGCCACCATCACTTCTCACGGACCAGCAGGCTTAATCACGCCTGCTGGCGAGCTAATGCAACCCACTCGACCACCATAGGATGAAGGTCAGTATACTAGAACATGAAGTGTTTAGCAACGGAGACCAAATGTGTTATTTCTTGTTTACCTAAAACAACATAACTTCTATCGCTGTCGAATTCCATTTATCCTTTTGTAAAGAAATCTTCGAGATTGCCTCATACTGATATCCTGTCTCAGGCTCGTCTTCTGACTGTACAAAGCTGTTGAGCTGCCCGACAACCATTAGCCCACCATCTATTCGACTGCTTCATCGCCGTCTGATCCATCGTGATGCATCCTTCTCCCAGTGTACAAACAATGGGGCAAGCGTTCAAGGCTTTTCGTTCTCCAGGCGCTAGGCGTGAAGTTGAATGCGCAGCACCAACACAGCGGGTGGTAAACATTGACCAGTGTGAGAAAGGCGACTTGGTCAACGATTCTGGTGAGAATATCAACACTTATACCGTCCTAAATAGAAGAAGGATCTTGGATCGCTGGCTGGACAAGGTTGTGGAGATCTCGGGCTCAGAGCCCATCTTCTTCGCCATTATCATCGGTCTCCTGGGCTGGGCATTCCTGGGGATTCCATTTGGCCAGTCGAACAACTGGCAGGTCGGCATCTCCGACGCTCAGGCCATCATCAATATGATTTTCGATGCCTTCCTCATGCGGCAGCAGCTTAACTCGTACGACTCGTTCATGTTCGTCTCAGCCTCTCTGAGATCCCGTACGAGTAGCAATAAGAGAATGCTCAATCAGCTCATTCGAAGTGGGAAGTACCAGAGGATTCAGCCCATGCAGTTTCAACAATTGCAGCAGACGGAATTCCTATCCGAGCTCCCTACGGAGAATTGGCTGGGCCGACTCTCCACTGCCGTCTCATCCTACATAGGTCATATCGCTACAGTGTGCGCTTTTTGGGTGTGCATTTTCATATGGATTGGACTCGGTCAATATTGCGGCTGGTCGGTCAAGTGGCAGCTGTACATGAATTCGGCCTCGTCAGCCTGGATGGTGTTTATTTTGGCCTTCTTGGCAAACATCCGCGAACGACATAACGTCTATATGACGAAGTGCTTACAACACATCTACGAAGTTGATGCCGCTCTTGAAGTGAGACTCCGAACTGCCACAGGCGACAAGATTGAGAACGAAACCGTCGTTATCCCTCCCCCCAAAAGGGGCAGACTGCAGCGCGGAATCGACTACTACGCAGATCTCGTTGGTACTCTCATTGGGGTGGCAATCCTGTTCATTGCAATCATCATTTGGGTGGTGATTGGGCCGGCGTTGTCCTTCGACTCGAATTGGTGGCTCCTCATCGGCACGTATGCGGGACTGATCGGCCTCAACGACGGGTTCGTCATGCGGAATGTTCAGAACATACTCGGAGGCTACGAAGAAGCTCAGTTCGTTCAGCTGATAGATGACGACAAGAACATGCTAGCTGCAATTGGCGTGACGCAGCTTGATGAAGAGCGCGTTGCAGACAACTCGCTCAGTTACCGAATCTCGGTTGCGGTGGGCAACGTCTGCTCTCATGAGATAACGGTCGTTCTTGGAGCACTTTTGATCGTGGGTTTAATCATTGGTGCCAGTGCTATGGGTTGGAGCGTTGCCGGACAGCTACTGTGCAATGTCCCTCCTAGCATCATCGAGTCATTCTTCATGATGATCCTGATCACCGGACACAATATCGGAGACGCCAAGAAGCGTGTTGACCTGCACAATGTTTACATGCGCCGGCTCAAACTTATAGCTTATGTCAAATAGGGGGGCAGTCTGCCATTGCGTGGGCACGTCCAATGGTGAACAAGAGCGTCAGGGTCGAGATGAGGATGAGGTGTAATTCGATATGGGACTCCACTCATGATATTGGGCCTTGCTTCAACACGAAGGTCGGTGCGGCCTCAACAGCCACCGAAAAGCGTACGAGTCTGTGTGATAGTGCAAGAAGTCTGAGTCTAACCATCTTGCAATCTTTGTTCGATTTCAATAGTATAGACTCACACAACAAGGTCCATATCCCCTCTTTCGCCATCCCATCATACAATCCAAGTGTGCATATACCATTCTAACTCACGCCAGAACGGGTTTAGATAACTATTCAATCCCAACCCCTCAAATTCCCCTCCCTCCACCAAAACACGCCATCCAATCCTTCCACCCAGCAGAAAAAATACCCCATCATCATCGTCCATATTGTTAATTCCTCACCCATATCCCCCAATTCCCTACACCACCCCAGCTTCCTCAGTCGAGCTCGTCACCATACCTCCTAGCATCAAACAAGCCTTAGCTTAGACACCTGGCTTTTCCACCACACTCTGTGCGAATTCCGCTCCGGCCACCGCTCGCTTCTCCTCACCTCACCTCACCTCTCCATGCCAGCCACCGCTCTCTTCTCATCCATCCATCCATCCATCCATCCATCCATCCAAAAATTATCTTTCATATCTATCTTAACAATTTATATACCACAAATCACCTAGTAGAATATCCAATATCCACCCTTCGACCGAGAACGAGACCAGTACTTTTTATGCTACATTTCTATCCGACGTCAATATGGTACTACTAGAAATTCCAAATCCCAAAACCCAGCACCTGCCCTTCGAACTCACTCACTTCTACTCTTAATATATATCAATTCCCCCCCCTTTTCCCCCTCCGGAAAATGTCATCCCCATCCCATCCCACCCCCCAAACACATGCTCAACCCCACAGCTTTCCCAATCCACACAATCCACACAAAGCGAAAGAAAAAGCAAAAGCAAAAGCAAAAGGCAAAAGTATATCTACCCAACACTACGCAAACGCCCAAGATATACTTACATACACAAACCCTGCGAGACCGCGTTTTCATTCCACAGTCTTATCCTATCCTAGAGCAAACTGGACCAGATCAAAGCAGACCAAATCAAAGGATTCGACACCGATACCGACATAAGACTCCGTCCTGATGAGGTGTAGAATAACGAATGTAGCGAAAAACTAACCATCTAATGCTCAGACTCCAAGAGGAAAAGTCGGAGAGTGCAAGATTGATGGCGCGTGAGATTTTGGTTGGGGGTTGGAAGGGAAATTGGAGTTGGAGGTGAAGGGGGATGGGAATGGGGATTGAGGAGCGATGAGGAAAGGAAGGGTAGTTGAGGCTGTAGGCTAGGGGGGCTAAAGGGCTTGTGTGGCGTGTTTGTGGGATGTGATGAGGGCGAAAAAGTGCGCTTTTATGATTGTGTACAAGAACTCTTTGATGATGATAATGGATGTTGTCAAGGTATTCGATTCGTTCCTCATGGGCTGTGGGAAATAGGATAACTTATAGGAAAGTGATTGGTGCGATTCTCCGAAACGTTGTTCCAAAAGCATTTACCTACAAACACGACATAACGTGCTACACTTCACTTGAACTGATCCTCCGTAACACCTTTCCCCATCGCGCTGGTCGAGCTCACGCCACCAGTGACCATCTTCAACATATTATCCACATAGTTCGCTCCGCTCCACTTCTGATGGGTGACCACGTCGATCTTGCCTTCCATCTCGGGCTCCTGCACCAGCTCCCCGTACGCGCGCATACCGTGCTTGGCGAAAGCTTTGGAGAACTGATCGCTGATGAGCGCGGTGGTGTGCAGGCCGGCAAGGGTGATGAATTGCCAGCAGTAGCCTAGCTTGCCGAGGCGTTGGATGTAGGTCTCTTGCTCCTCGCGTGGCATGGCCGCTTTCCAGTTGAAGGAGGGGGAGAGGTTGTAGGCGAGTCTGTGGACAGGTCAGCAATTCGAGTTCCGAAGTGAAGACGAATAATTACTTCTGCTCAGGCCACACAGCATGTACACCGTTGGCAAATTCTTCTGCCTGCTTATAATCCGGCTTTGCACTCTCCATCCAAATCATATCCGCATATGGTGCGTATGCAATGGCACGGTTGACGGCACACCCACAACCACCTTGGTAGCGGTAGAACCCCTCGCGTGTTCTTGGTGAGTCCCAATCCCAGTGTATGTCAACGCCAGTCAAGCCTTTGGCAATCGCCCGCGATTCGGAGTTGCTCTTTCCTCTGACCATGGAGTGGTACTCTTGAACCAAGCCTGCCTTGTTGACATGGACGCCTGCATTGATCATATCCACTACAGCATCATCGAAAAGCTTCAAGCCCGCTTGAGCGATCCATTGGTCTTCGATGCTTTGTAGCTGCTCACCAGTCTTGCCAGCTTGTTCTGCTGCCACCATCAGGTCATTGAGAGGTTGAAGAGCCGGATTGGTCATTCCGAGGATGAATGCATGGTCTCTGGGGTCAATAGTGGATGTGATGAGCGTAGCAGCTTCAGAGTCGGTCCGAGCAACGGCTAGAAGATCGGTACCCATGATGTCGGCCTGCGCCCTGATGGCGACCAAACGGTTGATGTGCTCGCTGATGGGTACCAGGACCTTGCCTGCCATGTGTCCGCACTTCTTTGTCCCCGGCGCTTGGTCCTCAATATGTATGCCTGCCGCTCCTTTCTCGATGAACAGCTTTGTCAGCTTCATAATAGCGGTCAATCCTCCATGTCCAGTGTCAGCATCTGCAATGATAGGCCGGAGAAAGTCAGTATTGGCTACGCTGCCACGGTTTGCCTTTGGTGTAGTTATACGTTCTTCCCTTTGCTTTCGGTCGTGGAATAGCTGGGCGAGGAAGAGATGCTGGACCTTATTTGGGACCGTGTTCTATCAGTGGTCAGCTATCGTATCGTGATCGATGGAACGCATGTCTACCATTGGGTAATCTGCCAGATCAGGTGAAGGCTCATCGGTGGAGGAAGCCGTTGAAGAGCATTGCCAGCCGGAGACGTAGACGGTATCAAGATACTTGGCCATCTGAGTGATCATTGTTGGATCCAAGCATCCATACGTGAAGCTAGCGTCGCCATTCTATCGGTCCTCATCAGACTTCGGTCGAATGTGCTACTTTTTAGACAAGTAAAGACGAACCTTGAATCTGCCTTCGACGATGTTCCATAGCTTCTGACTCTGAGCATTGCTAGGGTATTGGATCGTCAAATTGCCCCTTTTGGCCACAATTTGCTCAGCGGTAAAGGGTCTCTTTGTGAATCTCCATCGAGAGTCGGTCCACGATCTCTTCAAGGCTTTGACATCGTCCTGGTATATTTGATCTTCATGGTCTAGAGAAGACATCGGGACAGCGAACACGAAAGGCACCTGATCTGCCAGGATTGCTTTCACTGACCGTGTAATGATCCGAGACAGAACCTAGGTAAGACGGTGCTAGCGGAGATGCGTGTATATATGTGGAGTGTTGGTTCACCAGGATAGAATACACAGAGGCCTCAGGAGCACCTTGGATAGTCACAATAGAAGCGGAAGGATTCGGGCAGCCGGCGGGCCTTAGAAGAAGAAGCGTCATGTTTGGCTGAACGTGGGCTTGCCTCCGGTCCAAGGGAGGATGGGGAGTTGGGAAACCTTCCTCGGCTTTCATATCATAGGGCTGACCGTTGTCTTCTGTGGGGTGCAGTGGTCTAACCACTTACGGAATAGTTTCGATTACGAAGTGCCAGGTACACTCCGTGACTCTATTCAACTGTTGCCAAGTATGGCAGTCGCGACCATCTGCATTGGAGGATTTGCCTACAAACGTATCCATCATCCGTCATAATGGTGGCAGATGACAGTCCTGAATAATGAACTGCATTGGAATATTTGATGCCTCGGCTCACATGTGTTCTATTTCTATTTCTAGCTGCTAACCGCAAATGGTTCTCCTTACAGCTGTAGTTTCGGTAACAATCTTTGACCGAACTTTCCGAATTCCTAGCAATGGCGACCTATCCATCTCTTCATACTGCATAATTCTCCAATCACTTTTGTCGCCGTCCGAGCCCGAGTCGGAACCCGAGTCGGAACCCGGGTTAAACACATGGAGAAGCTGCAGAAGGAACATCGCCAGGAGCAAAAGAATCTGCAATCCCGTATAACACAAAAGAAGAAGGCAGCAACGAAAAGGACCCGAAAAGGAGTCTATGATGAATGTGCAGACCTCGAGAGGCAGCTCGAAGATAAGCAGCGAAGCGAAATAGCTGCGTTCTCTGGGCATTCTGGGTTTACTGCAGTCGACGACGAGATTACTAACGGTAATGAGTCTGGCGAACAAGATTCACCAGAAACATCAGTAGTTATCAACAGTGCATCGGAATCTCTACCACTGTCTTCTACCTCGGCGTCGAATGGTGCGGCGAAAAGGCCTAATCGTCAAAAAGCTAGACTTGCTCGACGAGCTGCGGAACAGGAGACTGCGGCAGAGCAAGCCAGCAGGGAAGCCGCCAATCAACCAAACCTCCGCGATGAGGAACGAAGATCTATGCTCGAAGCCTATGCTTCGAGAGGTCTGACAGAATATGAAATCCGCTCTGATGGTCATTGCTTGTATGCGGCTGTCGCAGATCAAATGCAAGATAAGGAATTAAGCCTAAAGCAGGATGGCCAACTCAAGTCCGGAAGTCCGCTACCTGAAGATTACAAAGTCACGAGACATGTTGCCGCTATGTATATATTCGAGCATCCGGATGACTTTATTCCCTTCCTCGAAGGACCCCTGGATCAGTACGTTAAGACGATCAGTGAAACAGGGGAGTGGGGCGGTCATCTGGAGATCCTTGCACTTGCGAAAGCCTATGGAGTCGATATTAATATTCTGCAAGGCGATGGAAAGGTTGAGAAGATCGAGTGCGGAGTCGATGGTCCTCATCCGGAACTTTGGCTTGCTTACTATCGCCACAGTTTCGGACTTGGAGAGCATTACAACTCACTACGGAAAGCAGGTTGAAATTTAAAGCGTTCCTCCAGACGAAATCGACTGCTGTACCTCAGCTTCCGAAATGGAAGGAAGTCACCTAGCTATGCACAGGAGGTCAAGATTTGCTAGTGGCGCCAAACGCTGACCCAGTCCTGCCCTTGCCCAATCTCGTGGGTCCTCGTAGGCTGCCAGTGAGCAGCTCGTGTCAGAGCAGCAGTGCTTTTGGGACCATAAAGACCTTCCCTAATATGGCCTGACTGGTCATCGTACGTAAGCTCTTTGCCTGGATGCGCAAGATGCTCAATATAGACTGGTGGAGGCAGAGCATATGGTGGGCCTCCAATCTTGGGATCTTTGGCACTCGGGAACTCGATGCAAATCAGATTGCCGTCGTCCGCTAATAATTGTGACATTCGAAGGGCCCAACCAGGACGGGAGCTGGGTGGGAGAGCACAGAGAAACTACATTTTACGTCAGATACCGCCGAGTCGGAAGCATGCAATACAGAAGAGCCAGGTTACATCATTGAGTGCAAAGGAGTCTCACGGTATAGTCATATATTATATCGACTTTTCCATCTTCCCCAATGTTCCTCATCCAATCAGTGGCAAAGAAATCACCCAGGATGAACACCACTGCCCCAGTACCAGCTGTCTCATCCCTCACAGGATACTCGCCACCATGAACCTTCTGCTCTTCATAGCACCTTTTGACCGCGGTCTCGCTCACTTCAAGTCCGAAGGCATCATATCCGAAACTGGCGAGGAGCAGAACATCGTAACCCTTCCCACATCCTGGCACCAGCACTCTCTTCCTCCGCGAGATCCCAGCGGAATCCTTTGTGAAGCAGGAGCCCAGCAGGTCCTTTCGATCAGAGAGAGTATCCTCGAGAGCTGGGTTTGGCGTTCCACGATCCCACGGTAGGAAGTCTCCCTTGTCCCAAAGGGCTGACCATTTGGTTGGATGCTTCGATGCATCGCCCGCAAAATGTGACATCAAGCGGGCTCTGGATTCCTGCAGAGTCATGTTGTCGTTCACTCGTGATCAGTGACTGACTACCTTATTAACCGAAAATAGTATGAAATACAATTCAACACCTCTCGGACTGAAATGGATACGAGAGTCCACGATCCAGAGTGTTCCCAGGGTCAATCCTCATAAGGAGAACGACATCCCTTTCATACGTACTCCTGCTTTGTCACCGACGATCACCATGACAAAAAAATCAGTAATCAGGATGGTATGTTAACAATGTAAAAGGCTACCCCGCTACTTGCATCTAACCATGCATCCTAGACCTCCTAGCGCATCAACCCCACCACCCACACGATTCGACTTCCAGCCCGAGTTAAGCCACGATCACGTGCATCATACCCCTGTCATGACGCACGTTCCCGCTGTCCAGATCCGTCTCTACTCCACACTCATGTGTGGCAAATGACGACCGAGTATCGGCACCTTATCCTTCACCGTTCCAGTATCAATTGCCATAACAGGTTACGCTCCCCTCGTAAACAGAAAAAGCCGTTATCCGTCTGAAACGAAACCCGGTAGATCGCGGGTTTTCGCTAGGATGGGCTTAAAGTCCATGATGCTCACACCCTATCAATGGTCGCCGAAACCGACCTGCTCCTGTACTTGAGTTGGGTGGTAGACGGTCGTTTCCTCGATGCGGATACATCGTCGACCACATTCTCGATAAAGTATATCTGAATGTGTATAGGGTGCTGCCGGATTGACGATATTTCTTACTCATGGTGACAAATCTTTTTTGGACAAAACTTGCATATTTCATATCAATCTATCTTTCCATCTTAGCTCCACCGTGAACTCATCCATTCGCGTATCGTTCCACATGTTGAAATATCAACACAAGCCCCATAGACCGGGCTTGAAGCTTGACCTCACCATCGTTAGAATCAATTGATCAACAAACAACGCACCGCATCAGCCATGATCGAAAAACCCGCCGCGATGGGTACACAAGCCATAACCCACCACGGCGCGCCCAAACCCGAAACCCTCTCATCCGATCTCGACGAGAAAATCTCACTCTCTTCCACCGCACACTCAAACCACAACAACACCAGCCGCACCAGCCCGACCAAATCCGACCTCGAAACCGCCACCACCACCGAAGAAGACGAAACAACCACACCGGTAAAAATCCCACGCTCCCAACGACGCGGACTGTTCGGACGTTTCACCCTTGTGGCCGAGGTGGAGGAACCGAAACACTACCCCCGACGCACGAAATGGTTCATCACCTTCAACATCGCCCTCGCGGCCGTGGCGGCGCCGCTGGGCAGCGCCATCATTTTTCGTAATGTCCCCCTTCACCTTACTCTACCTCACCTCACCTCACCATCGCGATGATGAAGTTAACCAGGAACCAAAAAACTCCCAAAACTGACTGACTGACTGACTGACAACAATGTCCATATCCAGCCGCCCTCCTCCAAATCTCAAACGACCTCCACACCACCCCCACCATCACCAACTTCTCCGCCGCAGCCTACATGCTCGCCATGTCCATCTTCCCGCTATGGTGGTCCTCCTTCTCCGAAACCCTCGGCCGCCGCACCATCTACCTCCTCTCCTTCGCCCTCTTCCTGCTCTGGAACGTCCTCGCCGCCCTCTCGCGCAACATCGCCATGCTGATCGTCATGCGCATCTTGGGTGGCGGCGCGGCCGCTAGCGTGCAGGTGGTTGGCGCGGGCACGATTGCTGATATATGGGAGGTAAGAGAGCGCGGGAGGGCGATGGGGATATTTTACCTGGGACCGCTGTGTGGACCGTTGTTTGCGCCGATTATTGGTGGTGCGTTGGCGGAGAGGTTCGGGTGGAGGAGCACGCAGTGGTTCTTGGCGATATATGGAGGCGCCGTGCTCGTCTTTCTCTTCTTCGCCCTGCCAGAGGTAAATTGCCCTCCCATTGAGAGAACAGACCCAGCGCTGACGAAGCGTGCGTAGACACTCAAGATCACCAAACCCCTACCCTCAGACGCGGAAAGGGACCAGCAGCCAGCCCTAACACCAACCACCTCCCGCACCAGCGCCATCCACCACAAATCCCGCACCTACATCAGCCTAGCCCGCCGCTTCTTCATCGACCCCCTCCGCATAGTCCTCTACCTGCGCTTCCCCGCCGTCCTCCTGACAGTCTACTACGCCTCCATCACCTTCGGCTCCCTCTACCTCCTCAACATCTCCCTGGAGACCACCTTCGCCCAGGCTCCCTACGGCTTCTCCACCACCATCGTCGGCCTGACCTACATCCCCAACAGCATCGGCTACGTCCTCGCCTCCCTCTTCGGCGGGAAGTGGACCGACACCATCATGGCGCGCGAAGCCAAGAAGGCGGGACGCTACGACAACAAGGGGAAACTGATGTACAGACCTGAAGACCGCATGCGCGAAAACGCCTGGATAGCCGCCTTTCTCTACCCGGCAGCTTTGATCTGGTACGGTTGGACGGCCGACCGTGGCGTCTTCTGGCTCGTACCGCTCATCGCCAATTTCTTCTTCGGCATCGGTTCCATGCTGACGGAATTCATGCCAAAGAAGGCATCGAGTGGAGTCGCCGTCAGCAATTTCATCCGCAACATTTTCTCCTTTGTGGGCGCCGTGGTTGCGCAGCCGCTTATTGGCGTCATCGGCAACGGCTGGCTTTTCACCGGCATTGGTGTCATCGCGATGGCGAGCAGCGTTGTGATATGGGCGATGAGGAGGTTCGGGCCGAGGTGGAGGATCGATATGGATAGGCAGTTGGGCTGAGGGTTTGGGGTTTTCGGATGAGCGACGTTTTCGCAACGATGTTAGATGATGAGAGACATGAGTCATGACTGCATCAGCGGTTGGCGTTATCGTGCGAGGTCAGGATAGGATAGGATATTGAGGGCTCATTAGATTAATATGTTGAGGGTACGGATACCATTGTATCGTTTCGATAATCATGTATCGAGATCACGCCTCCATTGATATCGCGAAGAAGGTTATTGTAGGGTTAAGCGATCGGTCTTGCGCTTGTTAATAATGTTTTTCAAATAGGCTTCGGTTTACTTCGGAACGTATAGCTCATGAGAAGGAATAGAACCGCGAAAGTAGAATATTGGACGTCCTACTTCCTGGGGTATTGTGTCACTCCAAAATGGTCCTCATCTTTTGCCAATAGGAGAGCTGCATGCGCGCCTTGCCAAACATCACTCTGGAGGAGTGGGGCCGTCAGTAATGTGCCTCCGGACACCAGAGGCCGCGAAGAAGATAGTCTGTAGGCCGAAGAGGAAGCCACGCCCAGCAAAATGACCCATACATTTTCCCAGCGAAGACCTGCGTGTCCGTACTTGATAGCTTGGGACAGCAACTACCGTAGCGTAGACAAGATCTGGTAAGACTGTATTCAGGAGGCAATCCTTCTTAGCGTAGCTGACAGCAGCAATCCGAGCGAAAAGATTGACGATCGCATAATAGCTGCTTAAACGACCTGACGCTTGCCTGTCTATCTCAATCTAGACACAGAAGAGATATGAACGGCATCATCTGTGTTATGCTTTCTCCTTTGTAGGTAGTACGAGACGGCAAAAGGAGTATATGGCTTTAGGATTAATGTCGGACTAAGAATCCCACATTTCCTATGAACGTCCGCCGGTCGATGGTTGCTACGGGCACTGGAAAAGGACGTAGCATCTCCTTGCATGATGCTGACGTTAATTGTAGGTGATCTATCGCGGGTCTGCGAAGCAGCACGCAAGGAGATATCATAATTGAGGATGGTGGCGCCTTGACGGGCTGGATGTGTAACGACTGTGGTGCGGTCTCCCCAGCTCTAGTGCCACTTAAGAGACAGCCCTGGAGATATTGGTATGGGTGGAAGGATCTCCGCCAATGCAGCCGACCCGCGTATCCAGCGCGACCATGTCTTTATGGTTGTGGACTGGCATTTTATCATTGGAGTGTTGGGAAATCAGCCTGAGCAAGCGTCACCACCAAAAGCGCAAGTGGGACACCTTGACGGCCCGGTGAAGCGAAAGCGCCCTGTGCAAGTACGAAGCTCTATTGAAGATAGCCAGATCGCGCAAGTGAGCGGAAGAGCTTTCGCTGCTCATTCACAAGGAGGCTCATCGACTGTCTTTCTCCTGTTATCGGATGCCGGATATATGAAATTTTCGTTCATCCCCCAGAGTTGACGAGCATGCCGAGCATCCCCTCGGTCTGCCATGCTTGTTGTGATCTCTCAACCTCCATGCGGACAGCTCGATGTAGCCTGGCCATGAGCCGATCAATCTGAGGAGATTCGCCCATGTGCGAGGAGTAGAGATCAAGGATGAGGATACCAACATCAACGCACAGATTGACATATCGAGGGTTAGTTATAAAAGTGCACACCCACTTGAATATTGGTTGTAGCGAAACGTCATCCCTTCCAGATAAAGCAGTACGCGTCGCCGATCGATGCCGGAAAGCAGTAAGTAGGGTCACAACGTCTGAGAGATATTGCTCGCCTTTTCCAGGTGTTAATACTTGATCCAGAGCAGCCGCATATTTTCCTTTCCGCAGTAGCTCTTCCCATATCTTGGGTTTCTTCTTCCCTTTCGTCCGCCCGTCAATAATAATATCCGCACCCTCACCCGTGAAGTCTTGGCCCCTAAAGCGCTTTTTGAATCCATTCGATTTTTCTTTGGCCTTCTTCCGGTCCAACTCTTCAACATTGCCCTCGATCAAGGCCTGCATTTCCTTCTGCCTCGCCTTTTCTTTGACCTTCTGCTGTCCGGAGAGTCGCGTCTTAACTGATAGGTTGCCATTTTGCATGCCCACCGTCAAATGACGATCGTCTCGCCCGGTCCCGGAGTTGATCACGCATAGTGAGAGTATTGGCGAGGCATACTTGGAACCGAAAACGACATTCCATGCAGTGGTTTCAAAAACTTTCAAGTGTCCATCCAGTCCACCGCTCACCAGCCTGGTGTTATTGGAAGCTAGACAAAGAGATGTGACAGTCTTTTGGTGGTTCTTGAGCACTGATAGTGGCCTTGCAGCTACCAAGTCAAGCACGGAAATTTGGTTATCTGCGGCAGCAAGAACAGTCGTTCCAGAGGGCATTGGCAACACATCCTCAACCGGAGCTGCATGCTTGAAGATCATGACCGCGCTGGCCGAGGCTCGCGGATCCCATAGTCTTACTGTCTGATCATAGCTTCCAGTTACCAGTAACCCAGAGGCCTGCCCCGGCATAAAAGCCCCACTTCTAACATAATCTTGATGACCAACAAACGTAGTGATGCTTTCCTGACTTGGAAGATCCCATACTCGAACTGTTCGATCATCACTTGCGCTCATAAGTTTTGTAGATTCTATTGGCGAAAATTTCGAGGTCCAGACTGGCTGCTTATGCTCCTTCCAGGTTTTCAAGATCGCACGTGAATTGATATCGAAGACTTGTATGGCTCCGCTTTCATCTCCTGCAACCATGACTCGGCCATCACGTCTGATCTCGGCGCTGTGAGCGATATCATCGAACCGAGAAATTGTTTTGATTAGCTTTCGTGTGCGAATGGAGAAGAATTGAACTCGGGTCCCAGTGGTGACAGCGAAGAGATCCGACGCTTGTGCAAGTGTATTTGCAGGAGGTAGAGGCGCAGACACATGGGTGATTGGGTTACTCGACGGCGAGGGTGCTAAGATCTGTAAGTGGTCTAGTCAGCATTGCATGATTGTCGTGTCTGTACAAGTCTAGGGACAGGTGGTGAAGGAGAGACAAATTCGGTGTGCGATTATGTCTCGTTACTCGAAACACAGCTTGCAACGATTGGGGGAAGACGAGTAACTCGAAAGAGCGTACTTGGGATTTGAAGGTCTTCCAGTATGTTTGCTCTGGAGTGAGAGGCGATGGACCTGGGGCGAGTCGGATAGGCTGGAGGGGAAGAACTGGAGCCGACATGTTCTGACTTCCCCGGTCGAAGAAGGTCTATATGGTGGACCTCTCCATGTACAATATGAACTGTGATGTACTCTTGGAGGGTCAAAGACTATCTCTCGGAAGCTAGAGCACTTTAGGTATAACCAATCCACTAGCGTTTAGTTCAAACTGCAACTAGTAGTGGCTTCGGCGGCATTTACAGAATACATCCTCTGTCTACCGATACTTTCACCACTGCGAATCATAAGTGATGCAACTGTCTTTCTTCACTTTTCGCGGATTTCATCACTAGTGATGCCCCAAGACCATTATTATGACTAGCAATACTTCGATATTAGCATCTTGCTGTCCTTAGAATTAGTTCTCCGAGTTCGGGGTAGACGTCTTAGACCAATGATAAATCCATAGATGGATTGTGACATATCAGCACAGGAACACTAGCTGAGTCAAGCCTGAATCTCGCCGGATTTAGTGGTACCCAGGGTGCGTAACCTCCAGCAGAACGCCAGAGTCCAACACTCTATACAATATGTGTACAAATGACGAACAAAGTTGATAGGTATAAGGCTCATCATCTGGGGTTCTCACTCCACCCTTATTTTTCCTGGGTGGCCTAAGTCCTCGTCTCGTCGAATGTTCTGCATATAGTTAGAGGAGCAGTCTCTTAAACAGATTCAACTTGCTAGCAAAGTCCCCTTACAATTTTTGACTCCATTGCCAACTCTGCGGTCGTTAGTCTAGCGTTTTGAAGTTGTCAAGTATAAGGTCGTCATCGTCCTAGAGAGGCTATGGATACGTCGTTGCAATTTCCATTCCCTTTTTTGCTGCTTTTATTCTTCTTCCTCCCTTATTTGGAGTCGATTAGCAGCGAATTCCCTCTGACAGAAACCATAATTACATCACTAGCGAGCATCCGGGCTCCTAGACCGCTGGCGTCAATATCTCATTGACATGATTAGTTCTCAATGGATCGATTTCGATCTCCTAGAAGTCACCACTCCGGCTGTCTGAGAGCTGTGACCCACCCTCTGCCTTGCTAAACTTTGAATGCTTATAACGTGGTATATGTGAACGACAAGTGCAAGCTATCGAAACACATCCAACATCTCTCTAGTTGTTATTTCTGGAGTAGATTGTGGTGTAAAGTTCCTGGCCTAGAATACTTGATCCCAAGATGTCTTTTCACGCTTTCTGCTGACTTCATAAGGGAAATGATCGGAGAATGGAAGTTCATAAATGCGTAGAGCAAAAAATGACCGTTTGCAATCCAGGTATATAGGCTAATGTGGTTGGTTGCTATTGTATACTGGCAACATGCAACATCTACGTCGCCGGAAGACCATCAAATGGAGGATTAGAAGTGCTAGCAAGGACGGCAGAGAAGCCATACTCCTGATCATAAAACTGTCACTTATAGTCACTATAAAAGCCATTGAAGTTTTTGATTGCAACACTCTTCTATGGTAACGTTCTGGGGTATGATGAAGAATTAAAAACATGACTATTAGATTTAGATGAGATCCCGAGCTAGGGATAATCGCATGCAGGAAGAAAGGAAGTAAGAGAGAGAGCAATATGCGAAGACAAATAAGCATCTTGTGCCTAAAAGTGTTTCAACTCTTCGATGAAGGCGCCGACATTCCTTGACATCCAATCGCGACTCGATCGTTCTCTTCCGGCAGAGATCCAATCACAGCCATTGCATGTGTTCAAAGTCCTTGTTCCGGCGGACGTAGAGTACTTCCCTCACGTCCCAAGTCCTTATTGACCTTGACGTGGCGTAGAATAGAAGAGGTGGGCCATACTATTAGGCCGGTCATTTTCTTTCCCTCGTCCAGTGCCGCTCGTATGTTGATCACCACCGTTGACCGAGTGATGACCATTTGGGGCCGTTGACAAAGGGTTCTTTTGTGCCGCAGCCTCTGCCGCCCTCCGCCTTCTCTGGTTCAGATCACCGAGAATGCCGGTGACCTTCAACTTGGCAAGTGCCTTTACATCAGCCGGCTCAGTGCTTTGTTTGATGGCTTCCAGCATTGCCCGCAATTGGGTAACTGAGGCGATGTGTGGACATACTCTTGCGTGCCCGAAGTGAGCAATACCGCAAAGATTACATTTCTCGGGTCCAGCCAGCTTGAGGGGACAGTAGCCCTCTCTGTGGATACTTTTGCAGGCGATGCAATGGCTGGTGGAATCGTTCGCTCCATGAGTGGCGTAGATTTGAGGTACTGGGATTGATTGCTGACCGTTGGGTGGCCTTTGATGATTTGAAGTTGTCGATGGGTTTCCTTTAGGTGATCGACTGACACTTGACGATGCATGATGCATAGGAGCGATATGAGGGCTAGAAGTCGTCGGATGGGGACGACGATGAACGTAGCCATTAGCTGGATGAAGTGGCGAAACGCCGTTCGGAGTGAGTGCTGGTACTTCAGCTCGCCTGAATACTCCCCGTTCTAAGACGTGGTCAGCACGGCTCATCCTCAGACACTGATATGACCCTACCTTTGCCGTCCACAGGCGAGGCATGCGACAGTGAGGGGCGGGATGGACGCTGCTGGGGACTTTCTATCTCTGGAAGATCATTGATATTAGTTGCTTCAACATCGTCTTCCTCACTTTCGGCTTCGTCCTCGTCACTATCATGCTCCATGAAATCCGTGTCGCTGTCGGTCTCCTCGGCTCCCTTTCCAGACTTCGTTTTCCGAGCGGGCGATGCGGTATGCTTAGCATAATCAACGTTCTAAGTAGAAGTAAGACTCGAACGTTTACCTCATTCAAAAGTGGACTTACTTGGCGCTTGCGTCTGCCTCTACCTAAGTCCTCCTCGCGCGCTGCAGCTTCCTGGGCGGCTTCGCGTTCGCGTTCTTTTAAGATAGCATCCCATATAGAAGGATCTGGTAGGGTATCATCAGATACACCCAAGCCTTCTTCAAGAGTACCCTTATCGTTAGCCCAGACTCGAGCAAAGCTGAACTGCGATTCAGCGGAGTTATCATTCGCAGTCTGAGTATTTTCGATTTGACTACGGTCAAGGAGTCTGTCTACGGAAGCAGAGTCGTACTTTATATCTTGAGTATCGTCGTCCTTGAATAGAGCATCAGTTCCGTGACGGAGAATAGACTCCACGTCTATGCCAGCATCATCGGCAGCATCCATCTGCTCTATCATAACATGATCCAAGGCCATTTTTTTCTTTCCAATCTGCATGATCTTCTCCTCGGCAGTAGCCCGGGTGGTCAGCTGAAAGACAAGTACTTTCTTCTTTTGCCCGATACGATGAGCACGCGATAAAGCTTGGATATCCTGGTGCGGATTGAAGTCAGGATCGAGGATTATGACAGTATCCGCAGTCGCAAGGTTGATTCCAACGCCACCCGCCCGAGTGGAAAGTAGAAACGCAAAGAGAGAAGAGTCAGGAGCATTGAAGCTATCAATCCGCTTCTGCTTTTCTAAAGAACCCAGCGTCCCGTCCAATCGTAAGAATTGTAGACCTAAACCGTCCAGAAAATCTTCTACTATATCAAGCATGTCCAAGAATTGGCTGAATATCAATACCCGATTTCCACGCTCTTGCAGCTTGGGTAGCATGACCTCGAGGAGCTGTAGTTTCGACGAAGCGTCGACCAGGTTGCGATGCAGCTGAGTAGAAGATTTCTCTTCAATCGCTTTGTTGTACACGAATGGATGTGCAAGGCACTTCCGAAGCTGCATCAAGATATTGTTCAGGTTCGCCCTCTCTTTGGGCCCTATGACCTTGCTGGTTCCAAGGATTGACCTGATGAGCTCTGGATTCTGGGCAAGTATCGATTTATAGAGCTTCTTTTGCAGCGATGACATTGTGACAGGAAGGATGATCTGGGCCATTGAAGGGAGGAACTTCAGAACCTCCGCCTTCGTACGCCGCAAGAACATGTCCCGTAACTTAGTATGTAGTCGAGCAATATTCTCCTGGGTCAGGGTGGCGTATTCTTCTTCCATTTCTTGCGCGTTGACCGAGGGGTCGAGGAATTGTAGCAGATTGAACAGTTCCCGAGCATTGTTTTGCAATGGCGTACCTGTCAATAGTAGCTTGAAAGGCGCTTTTAGAGCGTTTAGGGCGGCATACAGAATCCCCTTGTCGTTCTTCAGACGTTGGCCCTCGTCCACAACTAGACCAGCCCAATGAACTCCACGAAATATCTTACGAAAATCTTCGTCCTGTGCTGCATCATAAGAAGTCACCACGACGTGACATCTTAAGTCTTTGCTCCCTGCCGGAAACAATTCATGCTTTACAGCTAATCTTCTAGCTTCAGCCGATCCATAGTAGGTGACCACCCGCAAGGATGGCGCCCAGTGTTTGATCTCACGTCGCCAGTTCGGACATGTTGAATTTGGTACAACAACCAGGCACGGCCAGCAGCTGTGGACTTGCTTCAATGTCGCCAAAAAGCCGATCACTTGGATAGTCTTACCCAAGCCCATCTCATCGGCAAGGATCGCATTTTGACGGTTGAACCACTGATAATAGATCCAATTGAGGCCTTCCAGCTGGTACGCCATCAAGTCGCCACCGGTCAATGATGATGGCTGAGCCGTTAGTACAAGGCTGTCTCTAAAGTTTTGAGCCCGGAGCTTGACGAGCCGGGCTTCTAGATCTCGTTTTACGGGTGGGTGGACGAAAAACCCCATGACATAATCGTCGTATGCGGCTTGGAAGTCTGCCCATCTCTCCTCATCATCTTGTGCTGGAGGCTCTGCCCACACGACATCTTCATAGCCAAGGCCCTTGAATTTCATCAATGCTTCTTTGACCTCCTTGATTCGAGCTTTGGCAACCTTCTCGTTCGGCTGCTTCACCACATTCGTGTACCGAACGTCAAAGACAATGTCCGCGCGCATGTTGTCCTCTGGGACTGCTTCTCTGAAGTCCCTCTTGGGGAGGTTATTGTGGTTATTCTGCTTGGCAAAAGCCTTACGCATAGATGCGGTTGTAACACCCCAGATCCAGTCGCCTGGCATCCATTGGGCTTTAACGTATGGTAGTTTCTTCCATTTCACAAGATATTCTTGCGTATCACCTGGCATCATGTCGGTGGAGCTCCCGATCTCGTAGGTATCGTAATTGATAGGCCGCCATGCCACCAGCACTTCAACATCTGCAGGAGCATCCAGACAATTTTTGCAGGACCAATTAGGGCTATACTCGTCGAATCGGATCGATGCGAGGTTTCCTTCGCTGAGTACCTCGGAGACTGCTGTGCTGTCTTTAGGCGGCAAGTGATGTAGATGACAGCCTCGATAGCAAACCAAGCAGCGAAATAGTAGAGTATCAGCATTATTGATTAGGGAAGGTAAGACTTCAGTACTAGGGTCTTCGCCATTGTTCTCCTCGCGCTCTCTCTGCTCTTCCTTCGTACTTTTACGTTCACGAAAGGCTGTTGTTGTCTCACCCGGCTCATGACACGATGAGCACAGTCCTTGATCCGGAGCCATCGGATCTTTTTGCTTCGGGACGCCAATACATCGTCGGCATTGGAGAACAAAATCTTTCTCGTCTATCTTCGTCACAAGATGCTCACGTCCGTTGCGTGACCCAAGACATTTCTGGTGATAAGAGATAGTGCATCCCTGGCAGTAGACAAGAAGTCCCTTTTCTTCGTTATCCCCAGTCTCGTAGCAGACATCGCAGGTTTGGCAGTGACGCAGGCGAAAGTCATCATAGTCAGGTAACTCTCGAAAGTGCTCCTTTGCACCAGAGTATTTGATGATCCCCTTCGCTGCAGCTCTCTCCGGAATTTCATCCTCACCTACTTCACGCATATCGCGTGTTCTCCTGTCCCTTCCAGATCTTCTGTTCCCCTCTTCCACGGATAAGGATTCGTCTGAGGAAGGGGATTCGGCGCGTAATCGTGGACCCCGGAGCAATTGCCTACCCTTACGTGGGCCAGCGAGCCGGAACGAAGACCGCTTCCGCTTGCCGAGGTCAGTAGTCTTGCGTTGTTGAAAGATCGTACCGTCTACTTCAGCCTGAGTCGGGATGTCGGAGTAATTGACACTCTTCGCTCGTGTGGCTCTAGTACTTGGGGGACGAGTTGGTGGACGCCGCTTTCGGGGCGCCCTTGAATCATCACTATTTGAACTGATCGACATTTGTGAGTATGTACTCCGTAATCGTGATGATCTGCCGGAGTTGTTGGGCCTTCGCTTGGTTAAAGTGCGACGCTTTCGTACCGAATGCTTTGCTGTGGTGAGCTCGTCGTCCGAGTCCAAGGCAAAGCTCGAGATATGGGTGTTGCTAAGGTCTCTTGTTCGCCTTGACGGTCTTGAAGAGCTTTTTGTATCCAAATGAGCTAATTCAGATTGCTCGGATTCTTCGCCTTCAAACCGGGCTAGTAGTGAGCGAGAGTTGTCAAGCTGGAAAATCTCGTCGAATGTCAACTGAGTGTTTACCCTGTTAGCTTGCGATATATGGTATAGGGCTGGGTTTGAGCATGGGTGTTATGATTGGTCAACAGCATAAACGCTGCGATATATGAGTTGACGATGCTTTCTTTTCGAAGCAAAACAGATGAAAGAATGAAGATGATAGTAGAGGAACACAGCTAGAGAAGATGGAAGAAACAGTGTACAGTGACGATTGCGTAATAGACCAGGCGAGTGAATTATCGGGAAAAGGGTTGCCATGGGGACTCACCACTTTCTCACTTTCATCATCGAATTGAACAAGATATTCGATGAAACCCCCATCATCATACTCTTCTAGTATTTCAACCACTGTGGCTGGATCGTCATATCGACGATACTCCCATAAATTCTCGAGGCGTGGGATAACGACCGCAAGGCCATTCCTCTCAATGAGATCCGGATGCAACGCTTCACCAACCTCGGCATCTGAAGGCGAAGGGCTGCCTTGAGAGACAAACAGAGGTGATCCATGCTCCGCAGCAGCTGATACACGCTGCATGTCTTTGCTCAATTGATTCTCTGGGGTGGGCGACTTGGGCTCCGTGGTAGCTGCTGGGAGGGTCGTATTTCCATCTAATTGATCGAGCGTACCGCTAGATCCCACTTCTGGGGACCCCGTCCCCATATTATCTAAGTCTATAGCTTCCTCTTTCGAGGTGCCGACACCATTCATGCCTGCGTGTTGTTCCGACATGCTTTTAAATCCCCCTATGCAAATCTCTCAATGCATTGACACAAAGTGTAGCGTAACTTTCGCGTCTGGTGGGGTACGGCGGAAGAGGTGCCTCGTATTGTGATCTTAGAAAAGGCTGTAAGAGAGCGTTGTTCCAACAAGACGAGGAGGGCCAAACGGGTTAGGACAAATGCCTGGTTGGATGGGTTGAGTGAGTGAGAGAATTATGGTTGTAAAGCAATTGGCTACAGTCAACGTTATATCGGAAGATAGCAGGTAAGTGGGACCTCGGAATTGAAGGGCACAACCGATAAAGATATTGACCAGGTAAGGAAAACCGTCGAGGTTGCGATATGTGATACTCAAAGTAAGTACTTTGGTGCAGACGTGCTCGAGCTCAAGATAGACGCGAATCCTTGTCAATTCGGATAAGTTTCCCTATCGAGGCGACGGATATAACGTCAAGTAGCTGATCTAATGTTATATCCGTACAAGTGTGGCTAAAACAAAGTTTCATTGGAGAAATATCAAGAACCTTCCCTAACGATGGCCCCCCCCCATGATGATCTCTAGTCCTACTACTAAGAAAGCAGAATGGCAACATCGAATCCGATGCTCAACACATACCAGAGTCCCCCTCTGCCCGTCTCAAAAGAAACCCATTGCATAGCAGGCATTCTTACCACAGTCTATGGCCTCTCAGCGCTTCCAGCAGATATCCAAAACGTAGCCTGCCTCTGGCTTCTCCACCCACGCTTACAGACGCAAGAATGCATGGAGCCAATCGCATCTTCCACTATACGCAAATGGAACGAGACACTTCGTCGAAGGAATCACAAGGACAGAGCAATTGGTCTCATAGCCGTCTCTTTTGACCAGAGGAACCATGGCTCCAGGGAGGTGGACAGTCTAGCCAACGAAACTTGGAAGGCCGGAAACGAGCGACATGCTCAGGATATGTTTGCTTCATACCGTAAGCCCCACATCTCCATAAATCAATCCCACTGATCCCACATCCCCATGACAGATGGCACCGCAACCGACACCTCCCACCTCCTAACCTACATCTCATCCTACATCTTCCCCACCACAACCCACACCATAACCACCAACATAGTCCTAGGCGTAAGTCTCGGCGGCCACGCAGCCTGGCACTGCATAACGCACGACCCTCGCATAACCACCGCAATCATCATAATAGGATGCCCGGACTACATCCGCCTCATGACCGATCGTGCGCGTCTTTCCGAATTGGACTCCTGGACCAAGAGCTCGCCTCCGGGCTCACAATTCCTAGGATCGAGAGGCTTCCCGAAAGGTCTCATCGAAGCTGTAGAAAAGTATGACCCGGCTGGATTATTGCTAGGAGAGATCACATCACGCCGCGATGAAGTGTCTACGCATGCTCCTACAGATCTAGAGAAGAGACGGCTGATGCCATTAATGAAGAGCTCGCTCTATGGGAAGAGGATACTCAATATGGCAGGCGGAGCAGACAAGCTAGTCCCTTATAAATGCTCCGAACCATTTCTTTCATGGCTCAAGGATGCTACAGCTCCCAACGGCTGGTTTGGTGGTGGCAATGTTGTTCTCGAGGACATCGTCTTCGATGGTGTGGGCCACGAGATGAGTCCGGGTATGGTCAACCAGGTGCATAGATTCGTCATAGACACGTTAGAGCAGCCATCAATGGAACCTACGGGCAGAGATTCCAAGATGTGAACCCAAAGGCAAGGACCATCCATCTACAAATGGCCTCTTTCCGATGTAAGTGTAAGTGACATCTCATTGAATGATAAAATCTATATTAAATATGGATAGAGTCGTCTCTGTATATACAGCCCAAAAGAATATCTATAAAGATCCCACAGATGCGCTTTCCCTTTCCGTTCGCCGACTCAAAACGTTACCATTTCCCAAAGCGAATGTAGCCTATTCCCAAAGCCCAAGAAGGGGCGCTCCAACCTCGCAATGCTCCTAGAAATCAACATCTCAAAATCCCGTCCTCGCGGACGGCCCTCTCATGCAGTCGACACCCACAAGATCGCATAACCCAACACCCGCGTACGGCACTTCCCCTCATCAATCATCATTCATAAAACCAATACAACGTCGCATACGGTATCTCAATCGGTCCCGCCTGCGAACAAGTCGGCGGCGCCTTTCCCCCCGCAGTCTCAACCCGATACACCTGACACAGTCCCCTACTGACCCCCGTCCCCACATCCTGCAGCTTCAACCAATCCACCGCGCCATAATTCTGCATCCCCGGCGGTCCCGCGCACGCAGTCGACGGTGCAGGGATACCGCTCACCTTCTTCGCGACTATTAACCCTGTGGAGCCCAGGTCGAATGTCGGTTGGCCTGCTGCGTTGAAGTAGTGGTTGCCGAGGATGGGGATGCGGTATTGGGCTAGTAGGTCGGCGTGCAGATCGGCTTCGATGTTGAGGAGCCACATGAGGTATTCGGGGAGGCGGTCGAGGAAGGGCATTGCTTCTTGCGGTGAGGGGAATAATTCTAGGAAGGGGGAGGCGTCGAAGAGGGTGGCAGTGGCGCCGATGGCGACGGGAGTTGCCCCGGAAGTGGTGCAGGTATAATTTTGGGTTCCTTGGCCGAGGGTTATCGCTTTGAGGGTTCCCATTGGAGGGGGGAGAGACGTCATGCCTGGTGATGCTTCCGTTAGCGGAGGTGGTGGGAGGACAGAAGAAGAGCAGTGTTTGGAGTTGCTTCGTTGGGGTTTTGGTAAGGTTCTAAGTAGCCTTTTCTGTAAGGATATAGCTTACCATTGGAGAGAGGCACGCTATAGCCGGAAAGACTCGGTGGTCCATCCGAATGTTTCCTAGAAAACACGGGGCCTTTCGATGGTCGAGATTCTATCCGCAAGAAGAGAGCAAAGAGGGTGACAGCCAATGTAGCGAAAGGAAGAGACTGAGAGCCGGCCATTATGGTGAGTGAGAGGAGACGAGTGCGTGACGGATGTGATTAATGCAGAGGATATGCAGGCAACCGTGTACATGCAGGCAGCAAGAGGAAGGATTGTCGAGGGCGAGGACAGATATGTCTAAAAAGAAGACAAATGTTGTTGGATGGCTGAGCTGATGAAGGAGGGAAAGAACGAGCTAGGGGACGAAGTGTGGGAGATGGAACACTCTTGCAAGGATTTCAGAGAGACGAGAAAATTAACCCTTCCCCATTATACTGTAAGAGTGCAACGCTGAAAGAGGGAGAGCAGAGGACATTAGAAAAGCTGCTACTATGCATCCTTTGTATATGCATAACCAAAAAGAAACCTGCCATCTCTTTGACTTCAATGCACTATCGACCACAAGCGCTGAGAATGGAGAATGTCATAGTCCTTGGGGGCTGCATTCCCCTCTTTGCATATTCTATTTCAAGAAACAGATACAGAAACTCAAAACCCACGAGACAGAGGGAAAGTGGAAGGGAAATCTTGAATTGCCCGCCAGGACCCTTATACGCCGCACGAGGACGGACGATGTTGGTACGGGCCATGGCCCGTGTGCATAAGTCACACTCCGAAACCTGCCACCAGACCAAATGTGGACGGCAAGCTGCACGACTGTGGAAATGATGTTCGCTAGATCTGCCTTGCTATGCAGCTAGGGATCGATCCGCTCCATTGACTTTTGGGGGGGAGTCGCGCGTATGCTTGTCAGATCATCGGGGGGTTGGAGGCTTGGGGAGGATTGTTGAAGGCGCTTAAACAACGGCCACAAGTGGTCTCGCTAAAGGTTCCGGCCTCGCGGGTTCATACGGGAGTCGAAGATGAAAGCATGGCAAGCAGGCCCGTTTTGCTCTTGATGCGCGATTTTTACACTGGGAAAACTGCCGGCAATGAAAGATTCATTGTCATATCAAAAGACTGGCTTCGGACTTGGCATCCTCAGGCCCGGCGCCAGCAAGCTAGTGACTATATAATACTCAACGGCGATACTTTGAATCTCGGAATAGCTTGGTGTGTTTCTCTATGTGAATCTGGGTTGTGAACTCGATTGAGCCAAAGTACAGTGATAAGTACAGGAAGCGAAAATTGTCCCAAACTCCTCGCTAAATTGCTAGGTTTTCGATTGGTAGTTCAGATCGGCCGTTGGACCAAGTATTTCGCGAAGAAAGCTGGGCACTGCAGTACTCTGCCCTGATTTAATCCTCATTGCTCGAATCTTGGCCTTGATGCCATACCCTCTTCCAGGGCCCGTTCTCTCCGAATGCCCTATGCTTATCCTCATTCATGCCTTCCAGGATCTGAGCTAGACCACCGCTTCGATATCGTCCCAAAACAACATTCATCCCGTCCTTGCTCTTTGCTAGAGCTTCTCTGGTTCTCTTCAAGCCAATCATTTCGATGGTGCGTTGGAGGGATGATGTTGACCATGAGGCGAAGAACCCTTTTTTTGCTGGAATCTCGTCCTCCGAGTCTGATGAAGGTATCGAGCCTGCTCCGCTCACTTCGCCCTTCCTTCGCAGCGCCTTCGCTTGACCGAAACGTGATAACAGTGTGACCGTAGTCGTAACATCGGTACCTTCGTACTTTGTATTTTCCACCAGGTCATTGGTTGAGGTTTCAGGTGATGACAGCCCTGCGGACAGCCTCTTGTAGACCTGTTTCTCGCTAATGCTCAAGATTCCCGTCCATTCCAAGTTCTTAGTCTCTGTCTCCATCCATCCATCCTTTGCATCAACCACGCTCTTCTCAAGGATGTAGCTCTGTCCCGCATCACCGCCTGTGCCGAGAATTCCTTTCGGTAATATTTTCAACACTGCTGGAGGCAATTTCGAGCGCTTAAGATGTAGTCGTGTAGTACTGAGTCTTTGTGTAACAGGGTCGAAGTGACGATCAATGACATCAGTGGAGAGCACGTGAGTAGCGTAAGGATTGGGGTAGCGGAGGAAGTAGGCGAGGCTCACGGCGGGAAAAGGGTAATCATAGTTGAAAGAGCTTTCATAGAACTTGACCATGATCGAGACAACGATCTGGTAAACGATTCCATGGAGGGTTGTTGATGAATATTGATGAGAAAGTGTCGCTGTTTCCTCCATCATTCAAAAGCGGTTAGATAGAACTCCGACCCGCGGCGGGACGGGATGTCGGAGCTTGCGAGTACCGATGCTTGTCCAAGCTCCCTCAAATCCTTCAAGCAGTTATTAGTTGCGCGCTTGACTACCTTTTATGTCTATTGATGGAGCCAGACTTCCGAGTCACCTAGCTATCTCCTTGGATTACATATCTCGCATTGATTGAGCATTTTGCAAGTTTACATATATTAACCTAAGCCGTCTCCTACCAAACCCAGGCCATTGCCTATATCAATCTTTTCATTTCAGCATGGCATCAATCGCAGAAGTCCCAGATGAGCCTGGACAGCCTCCGGCTTTATCTGCACTTTCACTCGCCAAACAGGCACAAAACACGGAGAAGCAGACCCCGGACTCTCAGACCAAAGAGCAAATCATCACGCCATTCAACGTGTCTGGAGGGGTAGACGCGGAGGGCAAGCCTGTAGCCATCGACTATGACAAGCTCGTCGACAAGTTCGGCTCTACAAGGATTGACACCGCCATATTGGAACGAATAGAGAAGCTCACAGGAAGACCTCCCCATCGATTACTACGCCGAGGAATGGTCTTCAGTCACCGCGATCTCAATATTATACTTGACAAGTATGAGCAGGGTATCCCATTCTTTCTGTACACTGGGAGGGGGCCTAGCAGCGACAGCATGCATGTAGGACATTCAATCCCTTTCGAATTTACCAAGTACGTGGGAGAAAATCACCGGTATCTAAGGATGTAAGGCTCTGATCCAAGTGTACTAGATACCTCCAAGATGCTTTCGATGTACCTCTGATAATCATGCTTACTGACGACGAGAAATTTTTCCATTCTCCAAAGCTATCCCAGGAGGAGTGCCACAAGTTTGCCCTCGCAAACGCCATGGATATTATAGCAATCGGCTTTGACATGCAAAAGACATTTATCTTCGCGGATAGCGAGTTCATCTACGGTGGTCAAGGGGCTGCACTTGGTTATAACATTAATGAGATGGGCAAAAAGACAACGAATAACCAGATCAAAGGGACATTTGGATTTAGTGGAGAGTAGGTCACGCCATTGGTCTCGAAACCCACCTGACGTAAATGCTGATACTGAGCTCAACAGCAATAACATACTCGAATTCGCCTTCCCAGCTACACAGTCAGCGACTTCGTTCGCTACATCATTCCCTTTCATATTTGGCTCCAACCCCAAAAAGATCACTAAAATCCCCTGTCTTATCACCTGTGCCATTGACCAAGATCCTTATTTCCGCCAGTGCCGTGACAATGCCCCGCGCATCAAGCTCCCTAAACCAGGAGTACTTCATTCCGTCTTTCTACCATCTTTGCGCGGGTCTGACTCGAAAATGTCGGCTTCCGATGTGGATTCCAGCATCTATCTCAACGACACAGACAACCAGATTAAGAAGAAAATTGGCAAGGCCTTCTCGGGGGGGCAAGACACTAAAGAAGAACAGGAAGAAAAGGGTGGCAATACGGCGAAGGATGTGCCATTCCAGTATCTCACATTCTTTCTTGAGAGCGACGAAGAATTAGCGTCAATCAAAGAACGTTACGAGGGGGGAAAGATGCAGAGCGGTGAGATGAAAGCGATCGCAACGCGAGAATTACAGGCATATGTGACAGCATTCAAAGAGCGGCGCAAAGCAGTGACTCCAGAAATTAGAGACGATTTCATGCGAACGACGAGGCGGCTTATCTTCAAGGGTATGCCGTCCGACGAGGAGCGGGAAGCGTTTTTAGAGGGGCAAAGGAAGGTAGTGGAGAAAAGGTTTTCGGAGATAGATGATGAGCTAAAGCAATTGCGTAGTCGAAAAAAAGCTGATTGAAGGCAGGAGATTAGACCACGGCGTTCGCCTATTGAGCTCTTGCAACGCACCCACTACGTTACGACTCATTTCCACTCCACCAGTTATTACGTGTGATTCTGAAAGCTGCTAACCTCAAGCGACGGGGACTGAATCTTGGGCTTGTTGACTCCTAAAACATAGATCCTTGCTCCACGCAACCAGCAGACTCCAACTCCATCCCCAACTCCCGACTAAAGTCAACCACCTCCTCCATCTTACCTATCCCAAAACAAAATCATCCCAACCCAAGAAACCCAACCCAACAAACCCCACCCTCCAAAACCCCATTCAGCGATCTACCATAAAAACACCACCATCAAACTCCTACAAATCTATTCCATTCACAAACCCCCCTTATCTCATCACCAGCACGTACTTATAGAGCTTCACCGTAGTAAATTACGTGGCTACAAACTCGGTGGTTTGGTTGGCTGAGCTTTGTGTTGATTGAGTGAGTGGTTGGGGATTGGGAAGTGGTACTACGATTACTGGTTTGTTCTTTGCTGGTTGTCAGTTTTAGGGGGAATTTGAGATCGTTATAATGGGTGTATGGAAATAGGGGGTCTGTTCTTTGGGATGGGTAGGTAGGGGTGTGAGATACGGATGTTGAGGGGTTGACGTTGGCTGGTGTTTGGAAATAGTGTTATTATAATATGGGTACTTGCCCAGGCGTATGGCCGCCCTATCGCCTGACGAGACCTAGCCTTTCGTCTACTTCATGGGTTATACATCTCGATTAATCTCCTTGGGTCCGTCACCCTGCTGATCTCTCTATCATACCTTCCCTCTCCATTTCTCTATGGTGTATCAAAATCCCCTATTCTAGAAACCTGGAAACTCTAAGCTAGTTATCTAACGTGTCACTCAATTATTGGCAACAGCGCTAGAATAGTTTTCGTCATTCTTTGGTTGATAGTGCTGGATTCAGTGCTCTGGCGTTTGTCGATCCCCTTCGTTTCTACTACCGTTATCGAAGTGTCGCCTTCTCTTGCATGTAATTCTGATGGTAACTTAGAAATCAAGACAAGTCCTAGAGTTGGGATATGCTATGCTCTTTACCATCTTGTCAGAGTGTTCGCGCCGCGACTATCAACACTGCCGGCGGAGATTGGTGAAAAGCAGATGTTTCTTGTTGATGCAGTGTTTGGAAACAGCATTGGAATGATGTGGCTTCATAAGTGTCCGTCTTTACCGACCGAAATTCCTCCAACGATACCGAGATCTCAACTTAGATTTGGGTCTCAAATCGATTGCCTGATATTCGAGTCATAGGCGGTTTCATCCCATGTGCTTCTAATTTCTCGTTGCGAATTCTGCAGTGTTCTTCCTCTTTCTCCCTGCTATTGACCAGAAGATAAAGCCAGAAAACCTTACCAGCAACCTCAAGACGAGAGCGAGGTTTGGTCAGGCAGCCAAGTTCTGACAGGGGAATTTCATCTTCATCCAGTTTCGTTGTAGCCACACGCGACCATTCCTGGACTGTCGTTCCAACGAGCGTAGACTTCTAAACCTTGCTAGAACCTAGCCCAGCAATCATCATCCAGGCGCCGGACGTAGGATGCAATTTGAGGTAATCGTCAGTCGCTAGAAGACCTTTCGCTTCTTGAGATCTGGGGAGGGCTAGGAGAATGTCCACATTGCGTTTAGGCCATTCGGATTTGCTGATCCCCTGCCTACCATCTATCTACCACATCCGACAAGATATGGACAAACCCGCCACCGAGTCGTACCTCTCCGACTGCGAGCACTCTAGTGCCTCGGGACACAAATGACACGACTGGATCCGTTGAGCCGTACAAGGCGATCAATGGCCCTCCTTCAAAGAGTCAAGCTCGACATCAGCCAGCCACATTCTGAACCTTTCGTCAGAATAAATCACATCTTCCGCATATATATATCTTCGCTGGGTTGTTCCTCTCCACGTCGCTTGTCAAATACATCCGCGTCCTGTAGCGGAATAGGACCTTCCGGCACGGTCAGGCCCGAGCCATAGTGACTCACGCCGACGGCTCAGTCAATGTTAGTATCACCCTTCCCGGCCCTTGAAGGTCGAAGCTGGACAATATATCAATTTGTGGATTCCTTCCGTAAGCTTTTGGTCCTTCCTGCAAAGCCATCCGTTCGTGGTGGCCTCGTGGTCGCACGAGGCTCAAGATCGACTAAAGCTGTTTGTAGGACCTCGTGGGGCGCTGACTCGGGACCTTTTCTACCACGCTCAGACGGCCGAGAAGGGTGCGACATTACGTTCCCATAGGGTGATGTTCAGCGGCCCTTACGGGGTTATTAGCTTATGGACAAGCTCTCAGTAAGGGTGGAGCTGAGTATAACTACGGCCGCGGTCCCAGCAGGCAACAGAGGGAAATCCAACGTCTGTCTAGTCTTTGGGTCACTGCTGACTTTCGAGATCTCACCGACGTACTCTTTCTTTTGTTCAACCCGGGCATCGGCCTTCACGACTCGACCCGATTGCGTCGTGCAGCTGCCTGGCCTGTCGCAACTCTTTTGGAAGAGGTTTCTTCATGAAAAAGTCGCTTCGATCTATAAAGCGCACTGTGTTTTGTGGCACGACGGCGCCCACCATATATTCTCTGGATCTCAAAACGGAGGACCCACCCGGCTTCCCCATCTCCGACAAGACCTTCGCCCTCCTCCGTGACTTCCTCCAGCCAGACTCGACCTTGACACTCGAGTTTACCGCCAGATCGGTCGAAGACTTTCTACCGGCTAAAGCGCTGCTGTCAGAAGAAATCTCCGACTTTGGCGAATCTTGCATCGAAGTCGCCGAGCAGATACCCTATCATCATATGTCTCAGCTCAAGCTCGCTGGTCTTCTGGAGTACCTCGCGAATTCCCCTAAGCTCGGCCAGCAATACGATTCAAAGGTAAATTATATCAGGCATCTCCGCTTCCGAATATCGATCATCGTTGACGATTCAAAAAGGACATAACAAACCAGTATGTCCGGTACCAGCGCCTAGGCGAGTCACTCAGGGAGTCGCTGAATGGTACGTCCTGCAATTTACCCCTACCTCAACCCCCATTCCGGGATGCAGCAAGCCTAAAACCACTGATTTGCATCCACAGGCCCCGACAAAGAGAAACCACGCAGTTACGTCAACTTTCACGCCTTCGCCGCCAATCTTTTCGAACGCCGTATCTTCTCCACCAGTCCCACGTGGGCCATATGGGCCCAACGCAACGCACACGAAGGCCGTAACGCTTCCAGAGGCGTGGAGGGCGTTCCAGATGAGATTTACGTACTAGCGGGCGCACAGTGGATCTTTTGGTATGGCCAGACCTTTTTCAAGCAAGTTATTTTCCCGGGGGAGGTCTCCGATCGGGATTTGGGCATGTGGTCCCCGGGGCCGCTCTATGATGGTAAGGCATATCTCACTATGGACAGATGGCATTTCTGGAAGGATGGGTATCGTGCTGTGGCTAGCGGTGGCAAGGAAGAGGAGAAAGGGTATAGTCAAGAATGTAGGAGCGTGGCGGCGAAGGCGGCGGGGCTGATGGATGCATTGGAGAAGAATATGACGTTTTGAAGGATCTTTCATTTTCCATTTGCCATTTCTGTCGTTTTGTCTATTAGCCTGCTTGTTTCGTGTGTCGTAATGGCTTAGCGTTTGCGTGTTTTCGGTTTAAGTAGGAGAATCGTGCAGCCAAGCATCGTTTCCAACATCAGCTTCAGTCTCCCAATTATGGCAACAAATAGCTCGGAGAATGAGGGGCCAAATGAAGCGCCGCATAATCAACTTGCCAGTGCCGAAAAGTTTAACGATGCAGCGTTCGACGCTGTAGAAGCGAACGATCTCCATGGCCTCAAGAGTATACTTCAGCAATGGCAGTCAGATGCATCGGTAGAGGGTCCATCCACCGATGAAATATATTATCTGCTCCCCAAAGCTGTCAAGGGCACAGGCAACCCAGCAGTAGTGGAGTATCTTTTATGTCAGGGCGCAACCATCGACGATCACATTACAAGTATGACGACCTCGAAAGAGCTTTTCGAGTTATATATCAAGCACGGCTGGAAAGCCAATGAAAACATCCTGGCATCCCACCTCTCCCAACCAGATCTAATCTCCTTCTTCATCTCCAACGGCGCCGATCCCAACAGCGCTCTTGCATCAGCAGCGCTCCGTGGGCCCCTCAAAACCGTCAAATTACTGCTCTTTCATGGTGCATCTCCCGTGCAAAACAGCGTTGCCTTAAACGCTGCCGCGCAGGGATCTGTTCCAGATCGTATTCCCGTCTTGGATTGTTTACTGGCTCATGGAGCCGACATCAACGGAATCGCGGACGATTTCATGGGACCATCAGAAGCACGGAGAGCCGGTAGGAAGGGTACACCTTTGCATACAGCGGCGAAATGGGACCAGAGAGAGCTCATGAAGTGGTTGGTGGAGCATGGTGCTGATCCAGAGGCTAAGAATGAGCTTGGTGAAACGCCAGCCGAGTTTGGCAAAAGGTTTGAGAAGGATGGGCCCGAGAGGAGTGTGAGGATACGGCGGGCAATTATTGAGAAGCATGCCGCAAAGAAAGAAAAAGAGGAAAGAGATGGTATCGATGGGAAGACGTGAATCTGGAACCGATGTCATGCCCCCTGAAGCGCAGAATGGCCATGAAACTTTCATTGTGAAAGACCCAGTCGTCTCTGTAAATGACATATATAGCACTAGCACTCGTCAGCTTCTAAATGCTCTCGAGCCGAAAGTCGTTCGTTTGTAACATCCATTACTCCATAACCTCTACCAAATTCGTGTCTCGAGGTAACAAGATACCATTCATGTTCATGGCAACTCAAATTCCTGGCAACTCAAAGACCTGACGCTTACTTTTCTGTAACTTGTAGTGCAACCGACCGGCCAGATTCGGGTCTATAGAAGCGCAGACTGTGTCCTTTGCCGCCATAGTCGGGCTGAGAACCAATTCGACTTTCAGTAATGGAAAACGACAATCCCTAAAAGGGTTCACTGGGTAACCGTCCATACTCGGTGACCGTCCAGCCTTATAGGGTTGATACCCTATAAGGCTACCCTAGAGCATCAGAGTTTGCAACTTATAACTCCTTATAACCTGAATTTTATAATAACGCTATCTATAAACCTATTTAATATATTAAACGTACCCCTACTATCCCTTCCTCTATTATCGGAGGCCGAACTAGGTAGGGAAGATCGTATAGAATAAGGCTAGGGGACTAGGCAATTTACGGTGGAGTTAGAACGGGCTACGAAGATAAAACGGCTAGAAGGATAGGAAGGATAGGTAACTAGAGGAATTAGCTAATTAAGATAAGGTATATAGATAAGAAAACCTTATAAAGGATAATATAAATAGCTTTAGAAATAGTTATTTTATAAATTTATAGTATAGAATTAATATTTTAGACTATAATAGGGTAGGCTTATAAGGGGCTAGCCTTATAAGGCTAGACGGTTACTAAGTATAGATAGTTACCTAGTAAACCCTTCTAAGTAGGTATAGTATAATTTTACCGTGTGTAAAATCTAGACTAACCGCGTCGAGTCGGTACTTCGAACTTGAGTCGGGTACCCGACTCGAGTCTTGGCGATTCGATACCAAAATCTGGTACCGAGTACCTCGAGTCGGTACCTAGGTAGGTACCGAGTATTAGTACCGAAGTATTGACTCGAATTACCAAGACTTTTTTCTCTAGTAATATTTTCTATTTTTAGTAGTATTTCTTACTATATTTTCTATTATTTTTCTAATTATTATTATTATTATTACCTAGGGAATTCTTAATAGTAAATAAGATAATAAGAAAGATAATAGCTATTCTTATAGAAATAATAACTATAATATTAATAATATTTTCTATTTATAGTAGTATTTACTATTATATCTATAATTTACTACTATATTACTAAGCATTATTATTATTATTACCTAGCCTAACCTAGGATTCTTTTAAGGTAATGCAAAAAGGTAATGCATATCCCTAGGGAACTAACGGGGGTATTAAAATTCTAATTGAAAAAAAATCTATTTTTAGTATAGGGGTAATTCTAGAATTTTTTTAGGACTCCTTACTATTTTATTAGGGGCTTGGCGTCTTGGCGATACCTTGGCGATTCGAGTCGGTACCAATAGCTAGTACCGAGTATTTCGGTTGGTACTAAGACCCTAACCCGAGTATTCGGTCGGTACCAAATCTTAGTACCGAATCCCGACTCGACGGTCAGTCTAGTAAAATCAATGTTATTAGGGTACTACAAGACCCTAACCCCGACCCTACGAATTACAGTAAAAATTTAGACTCGACGTACTTTTAAAATCAGTTATATCTTCTACGTACGTAGACGGATTTCTATAATTTTTAAAGTATATAATACCTTAGATAAATACGTATCTTTTAACCTACTTAAATATTTATTATAAGTCGTTACTACTAAGTAGTAGGGTATATTAGGAAGGTATAAGTATAGGTATAGTAGTAGGTAAAGCGGGTAAAGCGGTACTAAGATATATAGATTTAGTAGGTAAATTTATAGAATTAATTATATCTTCTATATACGTAGACAGATTTCTATAATTTTTAAAATATTAAATACCTTAGATAAATATATATTTTTTAGCCTACTTAATAATATATTATAAGGGTTAAATATTAAGTAGTATAGTTATATAAGCGTAATAAAATCAGGAACTTTGCTGTAATTTGTAGGGTCGGGGTCAGGGTCTTGCAGCGCCCCAATGACATTGATTTTGCACACGGTAATTTGGCATCAAGTTGATTCTGCTTCTGCCGATCCATCTCAGCCCCCAGGACATCATGGATACAATTCACACTGTTGGGGACGCAACATGTGCGCGTACCTGTTCTGAGAGCGCACGTTGCTAGAGATTGCGGTTACCGTAAATTCTCAGCCGTATCATCGTAAGCGCGTTATGTACAATCTCCCCCTGCTTCTGATAACTGTACTACTCCTCCTCCAAACTCGCCCTAACATCAGCCCTGCACCTCTTCCGAAATTCTTTCGGATCCTCCCTCCACATCCGTGCGGCCTTCACGTTCGCAGGAATCTCGTCATCCAGTCTGCTTAACATGCTGATTACATACAATAATATAGTCTCAGGCCTCTGGACAGGCGATACTATTATTTACATATCCTATTTATTTAAGTCTAAGAGGCGGAATAGTCGTTAGCGGGATTACTTTAAGGGTCTGAAATTTACGTTGATTCTTGATTAAATCTACGAAGGTCCTTGTTATATTACACCTATTAAGAGAAATCATAAATAGTAAAGAAAACCCTTAGAGATATTTTATTAATTTAATATAAGATGTAATTAAAGACTACGCTGTAATAATACCATATTAATTTTCTACTATAAATGATTGCTTTACTAAAATCAAGTAACTATAATTCGCCTTTAAGACGTTTATTAAGGGCGCTAATTATATTAGCGACTGTGATATTAATAGTTCCAGCCGCTTTAATACTAAATATTGAAAGAGTCGGGAAGGAAGAGATTCGGGCGGTAGAGTCCTATTAACCGTCTTACAGGGTACTCTAGGTCTATATAGCGATATCTTAGGATATATCAAGACCTGCAGATGAAATTTAATGTATTAAGTAGTAGAAGGGTTCACCCTCTTCTAGTCTAAACCTACTTCTGGTCTAACCCTAAGGGGCTAGCGGCCCGGAGCTTTTGAGACTCCATACTCCCGGCCCTAGCTCTAGTATTATAACTGAGTGTAAGTGTGCTCACGAGTACTATTACCTACGGACCTTTGGGACCAGGGTAGTGGTAATCAGTGCCAAGACGGACTAATTATAAGCGATCAGGGTAATTAATTACTAATCAGGGTAAATACGTCTCTTAGCAGAGTTTCCTTCTACTATATAGCTATAGTCTTTACCTACAGTTTAGGAGCTTCGTGCTTAACTTAAAATAGTTATTCTCTTAACTAAGTTACACCTATCCCAAGGGGATGCCGAATAGTGATTAGGTTCTTGTGTCATTACTACCGCTAGCTCTCCTCACCCTACTTCTCCCTTGCCGTTAGACGGGATCGTAACATCTAGGGTACTCTTAGGCCTAATGGCATTCGTATCTATAGATCCTTAACTAAGCCGATTCTAAATATAAGTTTACTATAAGAACTACTTAGCGTAAGATTTCCTGTAATACTTATAGCGAAAAGAAGTTGATAAAGTCTATCGTTGTGGAAAGCGAGGGCGTGGACCAGAAGTAGGTATGGACCAGAAGGGGGTGAACCCTTCTACTAGAGAGAGTAGGCGAAAAGGGATTGGTCGGGGTCTCTGAGCAGTATATGGACTTTGGTAATGCCTAAGGGAAAAATTAAGAGAGAGTGTAGAGAAATCCGGCGAATGATATGGCGTAAATGACACACAGAGCTTTACCTTTCGCTCATTAAATTCGGCGGACCCCACTCGAAGTTGCTCGAGTCACCAATGCGCACTTATCTGCCCAAGATAATGCTGCGTGTGGTCAAAGAAGACCCAGAAACGTAGGGGCGCCTGGTCCCCAGCAACAGGAATCTCTCTATGTCCACAGTTTTCCTTCTTGTCCCCGGCGCAATATTGGTCAATCATCTGAAATCCTGCATTCCACGTCCCGTCCATGAAATCCAAATCGGAGTCTCCAAATTCATTTTCATTATAGCCATCGGACCAGGTAGCAATCTCGTCAAGCCCAGCCAACTCGACGGGATCGCAGGCGACGAGGAAGTTGAGGGCTTGAGGTCGCAAGCTTGGCGTGTTGCAAAGGGTACATAGAGTCCAGAGATGGTAGAATGATCCTTTGAAGCGTGCGCGTTCGGAAGGTCTCAGTCCTGGGTTGTCGCCGCGGAGGTGCGCGCGATGGTGCACCTGGCAAACTTCGTCCCAGTGTTTGCAGGCGGCGGAGGCGCAACGCGCGTCGAAAAGAAAGCGCTCATGGCGAGATAGGGAGGGTTCGGGGGAATGTGGATGGGCTGCGGTGTGGGCCTCTTCTTGCGCAGCGATCAGACGCTCGGCGTCGCTGAAGTTGGGGAGGGCTCGGAGAGCGACGAGGTAGAAGATGGCAGGGGAGTTGGCGAGCCAGATGGAGTGGAAGGCTCGGGATGTTCGGGCCAGGGTATTGACGGCGGAGAAGTCGGCTGTGGATTGGAAGATCTGGCAAAGTATCTCTGGTGGGAGGTCTATTATGGACATTGTGATCATCGATCCTTTTCAGGCTGCCGATATCAACTTGGTTATGGGGATATGGGACTGTGATCGCGGTTTTACATCTGGTAACGAATGAAAGCTAATAAGAAGAGATAGGGGACTAGGGTAAAGCTAGGGCTAATAATCTAATCCTAACTAAGCACGCGGGTGACAAAAATATCCGCTCACTACGGCGAGGACTTAACATAGAGCCCCTACTAATTTTCCACATATCTTCTTACTATAATAGAAAATGCGGGAATTAGGACCCTAAGCTTATCGTACCTTATTAATTAGTTATAAGTGCCTTAATTGCCCCTCTAGGACTAGCGCGAATATTAAAACTCTAATATTTCTTTATATTCTACCTATATCTATACTAACGCTCCTTAATATTTTCTACTTAAATTAAGTTATATAGCTTACTTTAAGGTATCTAACACTTTAAGAATAATTAAAATCAGTACTATAATCTAAAAGATATATCGGAATAAATAGATTTACTTACTAAATTCTATCTAACTATCTTATATCTTAGCGCTTTCTTCCCGTATTAATAGTTTTTTCTTCCTACCCCTTCTTTACCTTTTATAGTATAGTATAGATATTAATACCCCTCCCTATAATCTATAATATATAAATCGTACTAGCTATCTTTAAATAATATAGTATTACCCTTCCTATATTAAATTTAGCTCTTCTACCTCCCTACTAATACCTTCTAAGCGCCTAGCCCTTTCTAAGCTATACCCTAATACTATTAATAAGAGGGTTAGATCTTATAAGACTAATAGTATAAGGCGTACTAGATACTTAAAGAATATTATATTAGGTACCTAGGCCTTATTTATAAACCTACTAGTAAACCCTAGAGATATTATATTAATAGAACCTTACCCTAGAGAAATACTATTAGGTACTCGCCCTTATAACTACCTTAATAATAGTATTACTCCCTAGTAGCGTATAGCCCTTATTAATATAACTATTTAAGTAGTTATTCTACCTAGGGACCCCTAGTAACCTACTCCCCTAGCCTTTAAAGAAGCCCCTTAAGAATTTACTCCCTAGCCTCCCTTTAAATATAATTAAAGTACCCGTTACTAGTATACTTAATAGGAGGCTAATATAATAGATAATGCTAAGTACTAACTACCTATCTAATAAGGCCCGTATTAATAGTAGAATAATATATATTAGGGGCGGACGCTAGGCTAGGGATATTAAGTATATAGGGATCCCTATATAATAAGATATATAGAGCCTTACTAGGTTAATAATTTATTTAATATTACTAGTAATATATACCCCTATTATAACGTACTATTATAGAAAAATAAATATAGTAATTTAGAGGATAGTTAATAGCTATATTATAATAGTAGGAAGAATAATTAGCTATCCCCTAACTAGTTATATAAGCTAGCTAATATTAACTTATTACTTAAGGGGCCTTAAAAGGAGGTAGAGCTTAGGGTATGATTTATTAATAAATTACTTAGTAATATAAATAATATTATTATTAATAAATAGTCTATATAAACGAGGACTATATATAGTAAAGAATTTTTAGATAATATTATTAATTATAATAATTATCTATCTTTTACTAGTAAGGGTATAACTAATATTAATACCTATATTAGTTAAACTACCTTCTAGATCTAGGGGTCTATTTATTATCTAATAGGTCCTCTTATTACTAATAATAGCCTTAGGCTAAAATTCGCCTAGATCTATATACTAGATAATACGTAGGAGTAACTAAATATTTACTATTAATATTTTAATAATTTAAATTAAGATACTCTTACTTCTACTTAGTATACCCTCTAGTCTATTAACCTATATATCTAGGGGTTTAAATCCTACTATAACTACCTTAAAGAGGATAAATTATAATATCCTATTAATATTATAAATATTTATATTTAATAGCTAAATCCTAAATAATAGGATAAGGGTACTTATAATTAGCCTACCTTTATAGAAGTTACTTATATTATAATAACTCCTAATAATATTATAAGAGGCTAGATTAAGCGGGATATCTATATTAAAACTATTAAGGGGGGCTTTATATTAATCCCTAATTAGTATCCTTCCTATATAACCCTCTAATATCTGCTCCTATTTCTATTTAGTAAATAGTTATAGTATAACCACCTCCTATTAGCCGGATATTAGCTTCTAAGCGACTATCTACTATATATATTATAATAGAACCGTGTCGCTAGTACACTTACCTAGTATACCCTAATTAGTAGCGATAATAAACTAGAGTAGGAAGATAGTAGTAACCCTAAGTAGGAGCTAGACTAGCACGTTACTAGTAAGTATATACCTTAGAGTTATAATAGGTCTTAGTAAGTAATAAGATAATAATTTTATATAAAATAGATATAAGTAAGACTATTTAATATATTTCCCTAGTTATTTTCTAGACCTAAATCCGCTTAATTATAAATAGTTCTAAATTATTTAGATAATAGCTAGGGGGTAGTTAATATAATTTAAATAATTAGCTAATTAATATCTAGATCTAGCCCGATTTCTTTAATTATACTATTAATAGTAGATATCTATTTAGCTACTAGGCTACTAATATCTAGATATTAATAGAGCTTAATAACCTAAATTAGTATTATTAGAATTAATAGACTATTTAAGTAGACTACTACTCTAGCCTAATAGATAGGCTTAGTACTAATCTAGATATCTCGCTTAAAGATATTAGTAGTAAGGTAACTATCCTCCTATTAATAATACTAAGAAGCCTATATACTATAAAAGCGAGAATATAAGACGCTATAATAATAGTCTAAAAAAGGGGTAAACCTAATTTTTTTATTACCTTTATACATAATTCTAAGTAGCCTAATATTTAGAGCTTACTAGAACCTAGTTAGATATTAGAGTACTATTATAATCTAATTACCTATATCTTTAATTAGAAGCTCTAGGAGCTAATAGGGGACCTCCTTAAGTAATACGTCCTTAGTATTTATATAGGCTACTATTATATTATTAAGTTTTAGAAGCGAGGTCTCTTATATACTTATATTCTCCTTATTATATAAGAAGAGGATTAGATCTAGATAGTTAGTAATATTAATAGTATTATTTAAGTATTTATCCCCCCTTAATAGGATAATAATATACTACGTAAGTTAGTCTTATAATATATAGTTTATAATTACTATACTAGGGTCACTAGTAATAGATATTTTAATTAGGAGAAGAATTATTATAATAAGGCTTTTTTAAAGGATTTTTACTAAGAGATATCTTTTATACCTAATAGGAGTTATCCTTTCTATAAATATCTAGTTAGCCCCCCTAAACCTAATTCCTCTATTAATAATAGATAGGTTATCCCCTATAACCCGTACCTATTAAAGAAATATAGTACCTATATTAATATTAAGATTTATAGCTCTATTAAGTCTATTTTCTATCTATATAAATATATTTATAAGGGACCTAATTAGGCTAATATCTCCCTTACTAGGAACTATACGCGTAATAATAATAACCCTACTCCTAATAGCTAGCCGCGATAGTAAGGGGAGTTAATAGATAAGATTATAGAGTATTAATCCGCTTACTAGATTAGGTCTACTAAGGCTATCTAGAAGATACTCTTATTTAATATAAGTATTATAAAGCCTTATATAAAGCGTTTATAAATCTACCTCCGAAACTAATAGTATACCCTTTTTAAGCCGGTTAATAACTAGGCTATTAATAAGGCTACTAAATAAAAGCTAATAGATAGTAATAAGCTTTATAGGACTATATTAATAGAGTTTTTTAATATAAACTATCTTACTAAGGAAGCTTATAATAATAGTTAGCTATTATCTTTTATAAAATAGAACGGGAAATATCTAGCTATTATAAGGGATCTACTTAACTATTTATACGCGGATTTTCCTAAGTTCTTCACGTAGAATAAAAGAAATAAATAATAGAAAATCTATAAAAAGGGGGAGACTCTTAGGTATATTAATTTTATTAATCTAAAAATAAAGGATCTCTATTATTACTAACTACTCCTCTATTATATTAAGGGGGCTATATTATTTAATAACCTCTAGATAATAGATAGCTAGTTAATAGGATAGAAGGAGGCCTATATAAAGCTTAGGTTAACTAAAAATAATAGATATACTAATAAGATCCTTAATAAGGGAAAGGATTTTTAGGGAGGTTATAAGCTACGTAGTCTTTTTATATTAGTATTAATTAAATTCTAACCTACTAACGCCCTTCCCTTATAAAATAAGTATAAGGGGTATATCTTAAATAACTACTTATACCTCTTATAACGGAATTTTTTAACGCTTTAGATCCTAGACAATTACTATAAGTAATAGTTATTTACTAAATAGTACGCCCTATACCTAATTAACGGCTAATTAGAATATTAATTAACTCCTAAATATCCTAAGGATCTAGCCTAATATAGCCTACCTATTCTAATTATTCTATTTAATAATTTTAATAATATTTTAAATAGACTTTTACAGGAAGAAATATCTTACTAAATTACCCTTAATAAGGCTGATATTACAATTATCGCTATATAGCTAGCTAGTAGTACAGAGAGCGGAAGCCTTCCGCAGGCACGTCTTAGGCCTACGAGAAGCTTCCCTTCTCTATAACCTTTACTACTTTACTATATTAATAATTGTAGTTGTAATATATAGTAGTAACACCGCATCAGCTACTATTAGTACTATCAACTACTAATAAGCCGTATATAGTCTACTAGCTATTATAGTACTAGCTGTTATAGTACTAGCCTTAGGGTATAAGTCCTTATAAGTCTTCCGCACGCTATTCTATTTAATACTTATTTAGGCTAGTTAAAGAAGGCTTCTATAACTAATAATAATTATAGAAGTCTCCTTAAAAATTATAATTAATAAGGGCCTTATTTATTATATATTACTAGCTCCTAATAGTATTAGGATTTTATTAGATTATTAGGATCTTTAAAGAAACCTTAGTATTTTACTAAGTAAATTTAGATATTTCCTAGATATTTCCCCGCTTACTACTTACTACTTATCCTAGCTACTAATAGGGAAACCCTTATTCTTACTTTTTAATCATATGATTTTATTAATACTAGATATAATTATACTATTATTATTAATAATATTAGCTATTTCCTAATAATACTTATTATTAATAGGAATCTTAGACCTCCCCGGACTAATTATATCTCTTCTAATTCCTTACGAGAATAATAGTACTATACTAGGTCTTTATTATTAGAGCCTAGTCTCTTTAACGTTAATAAAATATCCTAGCCTTCTAATTAGGCTATTAATAAAAGCTAACTCCGTGTAGTAAATTATTATTCTAAGAAAGCTACTATATCTATAAGGTACTATCTATAGTAGCCTCCTTTAGTACCTACCTCCCTAATAGGGACCTTAATCCGTTTACTACTAAGGTCGACTTTATTAATACTAATACTAACGGAGTCTATTCTATCCTTAGTAGGTATAAGAGTAACCTTAGTAGAAGAGGCTATCTATAATCACTTAATAGGACTAGAACTTTCTAGTCCGTTAGAGCCTTTAGATATAGCGGATAATAAGGGAAATAATAATAGTAATAACTAGGCTAGCTAGGCGAGTATACCTGTTAGAGGCTTTATGCCTAAATAGTTTAGTATAATATCTACCTTTTTCTAGAGTATAAATACTAGGGCAGGGGGTTATTAGACCTATTAGCCTATAGTAGCTATAGCCCTAGCTCTTATAGTTAGTACCCCTTAGTTTAGGCCCCGTAATATTAGGTATTTTAATCCGGATCCTAATATACCCCTAGTTAAAGTTAAAGATAGTTATAATATCTATTATAATATTTTTAGCTTTACTAATAAAATTAAAGTAAAAGCTACTATTATAGATCTAACTCTTATATAGTTAAATCTAGACTTATATCTACTTAGGAAAGTTAATAATTAGTTTACTAACTAATTATTACGTACTACTTATATTAGGTTATAAAATAATCCTACTAGTATTACTAAATAGTATATAGCTTTATAAGAACATTTTTAGGACTCTCCTAATAAGTTACTAAGTCTACTAGAAAATATCTGTTATATAGTAAAGGACGCTTGAAATTAATAGGATCTAGCTAACTATATCTCTAGTATTATCTTAAATAGTAAAAATACTAATATTACTATTATAAAGTAAGCCTAAGTCCTCCTAGTATTTAAATATATAGATAGATAATTATATTAGGATCTATTATTACTAACTAAAGAGTTAATAATTAAGGGCCTCCTTAAAGAACTTAGATATAGGAAGGATACTTAATTTAATATTTATAAAAATAAGGGCCTTATTAAGAAAGGCTTTAAGATAAAGTAGGATAGTTATTATAATAATTAATAAGATCCTTAATTAGATTAGTATACTTTTTATTTAAATAATCCTTTATATTAATTCGGCGATAATAGTTTTAATTATAGTAGTAGGCCCCTAAGGCTAAACTATAATAATTAGAATACTTAACTATTTATACTATTTATATTATATAGAAATAATTAAGGAAACTTTAATAATAACCCTTAATAGGTATAAGTTACTAGTCTTTAATAACCTCTATAGATTATAAATAGAAACGCGTTACCTAGGTAGAGTTAATACTAAAACTATAACCTAGGTTAAGGCTATCTATTAAACGCTTTAAATAGTAATCGCTTATATAAGCTATATAATTAGGTATAGTAATAGCCTTATATATACTAGGCTACTATTAAGGATAGAAATCCTTAGGAAGAGCCTTATAATAAGTAGGTAACTTATAATACTTATAAGGATAAGTACTACTAGTCTATAAACTAGACTAACCCTAGTCTAGGCTAACACCTAGATAATTCTTAGGAATATAGTTAAGATCCTAAGAGTTATTAAGATAATAATACTATTAAAACTTATTTCCTAATAATCTAGCTATCTAGTAAAGCTTTTAGTTATTAGAAATATTCTAGGACGTTCCCGTCTAATAATACTCTATATAACTATATCTATTATAGTATTTACTATAAAATAAGGGCCTTAATAGCTACTATAATATTATCTAAGGAGGCTAAGGCTAGTAGTACCTACTAAAGCCTTCTATAGACTATTATTTAGAGTACTTCTAAATAGACTACTTTAGGAGGATATACCTTTAAGGGATATTATTTTATTATAATTTAAGTAGGGTTTACCCTAGATATTAGCCGCCCTCTTTATAAGCTTTATATAGATATAAGTTATAAAATAAGTCTAATAGATAGGACTTTCCTATTAGAGTAGTTCCTATAAGCTAGAATCTCTAAAATGCTAACGCTTATAAAGGTAAGAGGTATTAGAAGTAAGAAGTATAATACTAATAAATATACTAAGCTACTAATATATATTCCTAGTAATAATAGTACTACTTTTATTAAGAGTGTTATAGTAATAGCTATATCGGGCAAGTATAACCGACCTAGATAGCTGTATTTAGATTAGGCCTGAGGTAGTAGAAAGAAGTAAGCCTTTACAACCTACTTATTTATATAGGCTCTAGCTAGTAACTTAATATCTAGTAGTAATACTAGAAGATCCTAAATAGATATACTAAGTTATCTATTTAGATTAGGTCTATTTATTAGTAATTAACTATTCTTAAGGAGATTACGGGGTATAAAAGTCGCTTCTACTCTATTCTATCCTATTACCCTATTAAAAGATTTCTATTTATTAGCCTTAATAATTTTATTCTTCTTTATTCTATTCCCTATCCTTCTTCTAAAAAACTGGAGCTAGAAAGCCCTCTACATTGTTTAACCTAGCTTAACCTACTATTACGACTAATTATAATACTCTTATTCTTACCTTCTACTTATATAATTTCCTCTCTATAGAACCTAAATAAGTAAACCTAGTTAACTATCCTAATTAGTACCTTATTAAGCATCTTACTTGGAATAGTCTTAGACTAGCTTGGTATAAAGTAGTAGCGGATCTTAAAAGATCGGCCTAGCTGGAATCCTAGTAGTCTAGACTAGAGCTAGAGATATTTCTAGCTACTTTATAGGATTTTAAGTAAGGTACTAAGACTACCTAGCGTTTATTAAGGGCCCCTCTATTTACTAGAACCCCGGATTCTAAAATAACCCTAGTAAGGATGGCTGACTAAATTAAATTAGGGAGAAATAATTTAGGCCTTAATAATCTAGTTAACCTACTTAAATCTATAAAGGTAGCCTAGGGTAAATCTTTAATAGTAGCTAGGAAATAAGCTATACCTTATCTAGGTATAACGGAATATATTTCTAGGTAGATTAAGGAAGTTATAGGAATCTAGAAGAATTCGGGTAATATAAGGTATTTAAAAATAGTATATTAATAAGATTATATTATAGTACTAATTATTATAAGATAATTAACTAAGAGGACCCTAGGATATAAAGCCCTATTCCTTTAAGAACTAATTAATAATACTAATATAGGGGCTACTTAGGCCGTCTACTAACTCTTATTAGAATCTAAGAAGAAGTCTTTCTAGTTAGAAGCTAAGTAATAACTTCTTAGCTACCCGTATTATATTATTAAAAATAGAGAGATATTCTAGGAATAACTAAATAAACTATATAATAGGCCTAGTAAATAGGGTAATCTTAAACTTTCTTAATAGGTAATTAAAGAGGTTACCTCTAGCTATTATCTATTACCTATATAGCGTAAGCTATCTCACCCTTTAAGAAGAGGATTATAAGCTAATAGAATCTAGTATCTAATATTAAATAGAGCCTATTAGGAATAAAAAGACCCTTTTAATTAAGAAGTTAAAGAAGATCTAATAAGAGTATAATATAATAGATCCCTACTTACTCCTAGCTTTAAATTAATTATAGCTAGTTTATAGGGTTAAAATACCTTAGTACTACCCCGTTAGGATACCTAGCTAGAGACTTTTATTCCTTACTAACCTTTTATAAAGGATTAGCCTAGAGTTTTCTATCCTAACTACTATTAATAAGAACCTAAGCTATAATATCTTTTAATAGAATAAAATAAGTTAATATAATTACGCGCGAAGGTTACCTAATAAGAAGCTAAACTTTATTATAATTAAAACTAGAACCTTAATCTAGAACCTAAGTTTATACCCTAGGAAAACTATTATTTAAAGTTAATTTTAGGATATTATAATTATAAATACTAGGAATATAGATATTAGAACCCTCCTTATAACTTTTTATAAGAATTTTAACTAGACTATTATTAATATAAAGACTTTAATAAATATCTACCTTAACCTAGGGAGTATAAAGAGTAAAACCTTCGGCTCTAAGAAATTATAATATTTAATCCTAAGAAATACTCTACTACCTTCTTTATTTACTATTTCTAGTATATAGCGGAACTAAAAGGTAGTAGTCTAGTCTTTAAGGTACTCCTAATATACCTAGAAGAGGATACTCTAGAATAGTATAATAGCCTTTTTATAAGGGTCCGCTAAGAAATAAACTATAATCTTACTATCTAAGAAGATAAACTCCTTTAAGAATATTAACCTAATTAGTTTAAATTAATAAAGGAGGCTAAGAAGATAAAGTTTTACTTTAACTAGCCCTTAACTACCCTTAACTAATACCTAACTTAAAAGACTAAATACTTATATAATATAGGTATAATTAATAAGGATATAATTATTAAGTATTTATAATAAGGCTTTAAGTTAAACCTAGTACTTATAACCCTAATATAGGAAGAGGGAGATACTATAGAAAATTTTAATAGACGAGTCTAGAATAATAAGGTAGTAGCGAAGTATATTTATAATATAAATAAGCCCCGCTAGAAACTAGTAGTAACTTAAGTATTTTAAGTACTATCCTGTTATAATCCCGTCTAACGGCAAGGGAGAAGTAGGGTAAGGAGAGCTAGCGGTAGTAATAATATAAGAACCTAATTACTATTCGGTATCCCCTTAGGATAGGTATAACTTAGTTAAGAGAATAACTATTTTAAGTTAAGTACGAAGCTCTTAAACTATAGGTAAGGACCGTAACTATATAGTAGAAGGAATCCCCTCGCTTAACTAGCTCGCTAGGCTCGCTCGATATTAAGCCTCCTAAGCTAACCGAGCGCTCCCCGGGATCGCTCTATCCGGGACGAGCGATCCTGCGATCCTATTATATAATAATCCCCTAGATTATCTATAGTCGTAATATATCCCTAGCTAGAGTCTAGTAATTATTTAGTAATCTAGTAGCTAAGGGGATTATCTAGTCTAACCCTAAGCTAGTAGAGATAAAAAGGCGCCCCTTAAAAAAGATAAATACTAATAATTAATAACCTAAGAGATCCCTACCTTATCCTTACTAGTATTATAGTAGAGATTATTAGGATAGTAATTATAGTAATAAAAAGAAAAGGGCCTTAAAGGTTAAACTAGAGGATAAAATAGATATTAACCTAGGGAATAGAGATAATAATAATAATAATAATAATAATAATAATAGTCTTAATCCATATAATTTAGAGACTTATATAGCCTTAGAGATCCTTATAAAGGAGGATCTATAAGGGGAAGCCTCTTAGGGCTTCTAACTAGTAGTTAGGGCCTAGCTAAGGATAATAACTCTACTAATAGCTTAAATATTACTACCGGAATATCCTTAGACTTATCCTATATTAATAATAATATTACTAGCTTATCTTTAGAAGGAGCTAAACTTAATACTTTTAATTTTATAGATATATAAACAGGAGCTAGTATAGACTTTAAGAAATTCTCTAGTATAATATACTAATATATTAATAAGGATAGTAGAATCCTCGAGTTTTACTTTAATACTAGGTCTTTAGTATTACTTATTTTTAATAATTACTATCTAGCCTTTTTTAACGCTTATAAGGTCTACCTTATAACTAGAGGAAGAAGGCTTTAATATAAGGGAGTTAGTACTAGAGAGTTATTATTATAAGATTATATTAAAGTAGATATTATAATATATAACTTAATTAAAGACCTAGTTAAAATATTTAGGGAGATTTATATAATTGTAAAACTCTTATATAATATAATTATTAGAATAGATATTATAAAACTAAGTATAATTAATATTTAATAGGGTAAATACTAGGATCTCGCTATAATTAATAATACCCCTATTCTAATTAGAGTCACCTTAAAGGTAGATTATATTCTAAAAATCTAAGCGGATATTTAAGAACCCCTAGTAATACTAGTATTACTAATTAAACTAAGAATATTAAGGATACTAAAGTATAAAAGAGTAAATATCTATACTACCTTACCTACTATATTAAATCTAGGAATAGGATAGAATATCCTAATTATATATTACCTACTAGCGTTAAATTACTCCTATTTATTTAAACTATTATTAATAGTTAACTTATAGTTAAGGATATTTACTTCTAGAGTTTAAGTAGTAGTTAGTAATAATTTATAAGCTTATCTTATAATTAACTTTAGTAATTATTTTATTAAGATTTACTAGGGGTAATTACTAGGAAGACTAGCTATTTTATAAGAGTTAGCTAAGCTAATTAAAGTAGACTTCCACTTTATAAATATTTATATTAGTAAGTTTAAGGAGGAACTAGATATACCTTATATAATAGACTTTCTAGAGGAAGTTATAGTTCTTAAAATAGATATCTCTATATATTAGGGTCTTAAATATTAAGAATATATTAAAAAGGTACTTAAAAAATATAAGACCCTTTTTTAAAATAGCCTAGGAAAGTTTAATAATAGTATTAAAATATTAATACCCTTTAAAGATAAGTTAGATATAGCGGGATTAAAGTAAAACCTATATAATCTTTCCTAGAGGGATTATAAGGCTATAGATTTAATCCTAGATCCCCTAGTAAAGTAGGGCTAGATTAAGAAAGTTCTTTTAGGTATACCCTCTATTATATTATTACTAGCTTTTATAGTTTAGAAAAATAGGAAGCTAAGGGTAGTAGTAGATTTATATAAGGTTAATATTAAGCTTTACCTAGATATATATCCACTTCTAAAGTAAGATATAATTCTAGGAGCTCTAGGTAGATTAATAATATTCTTATTAGTTAACCTTACTAAAGGCTTTTTCTAATAGGGAATACGCCCTTCTAATTAGTAGAAGACTACGTTTATTAGCCTATACTAAGGCTAAGAGTAATTAAAGGTTTCTATTATAAGTTTAATAAATACTCTAGGGTTTTTCTAATATTATATAAAGAGGCTACTATCCCTCTACTTATAATAATTTATCCTTATATATATTAATAATATTATAATCTTCTCTACTAGTCTAGAAAATTATATTAAATATCTTAATTAGGTTCTTAAACTCCTTAAGAATAGTAGAGTTATACTATTATTAGTAAAGTACTATTTTATATATCTAAGTATAATAGCTCTTAGATATTATATATCGCGGTTAAAGCTTAATATAATAGAGGAAAAGGTTAAAGCTATCTAGAAGATATTATTCCCTATAAATTTAAGGGGGTTAGAAACTAGACTTAATTTCTTTAGTTATTACTATAAATTTATAGAGTATTATATAGTAATTACTAGACCCCTTATTAAGTTAAAAATAAAGGGCTTTAAGGGAAGCTTAAATAAGGGAAGGCTAAGGAGAAACTACGCTAAGAAAAAATAACTCTTAGTAGATATATCCTATCTAAAACCTACTTAAGTCTCTATTATACCTAAGATAGAAGGTTTATAAGCTAGTCCTTAATATTATAAGGCTTAGGAAATCCTTAAGGAGAGTTATATAATACTCCTACTTTAGTATTTCCTAACTTTAATAGACCGTTTATATTATATATAAATAATAGTAAAGAGAAGGGATATAAAGTTACGCTATACTAAATTAGAATAGATAGGGTAGAAAGGCTAATATTATTTCTCTCTAAAGATCTATTAGATATAGAAACCTAATATTAGGTTATAGAATTAGAAGCGGAGGCCCTTATTTAAGCGCTTACTAAACTCCCTTAATTCTTTAATAATAGTAACTTTACTATTATTATAAATCATACCACTCTAAAATTAGCGCTTTAAAATAAAATAAATAGTCGCTAATCTACCTACTTAAATAAGTAGGCCCTTTACCTATCTATATTTTAACTAAGAATAAAAATTATCTATTAGGCTAGAACTATATATAGAAATGCTAATAGACTATCTAGACTATTTATAATGGAAGCTAAACTTATAAATATCTTCCTTATAATAGTATTTAAGGTAGAAAAGGAATTTCTAAATAAAATCTTAAATATATTACCTAAGGATCCCTATTTTAGGAAAATTTATAATTAAATCTAAAAATAACTAAAAGAATTATATAGCTAAGAGTCTAGGGTTAAAATAGTATATTAATTATATTACTAGGACCTAGAGAATAAACTACTATATATATAAAATTACCTAGGACTAGATTAGCTTTATATTCTAGAAAAACTTACTTATAAAATCCTAGAATATAGATATAACTACTATATATATAGTAGTATATATTAGATATATAACTAATTATATAGTTTAGTATACTTTCTAAGAATAAGAAAGGTTATATAAAGGTATATTAATAGGTACTTAGCTTATTAATTATTAAAACCTTTAAGATAACTATTATATAAAGAATTATATCTTATAAGGGATACTTAATACTCTTAAGAGGAACTAGTAATAGATTTTATAATTAGCCTACTACTAACTAGGTAGGGCTATAACTCCCTACTTATAGTTATAGATAAGTTCTTAAAATTTATCTAGCTAGTCCTAGGTAATAAGACTAATATAGCTAAAATCTAGGCTAGATAATATTTTAATAATATATACTAGTTATAAGGTATTCTAAGCCACCTTATCTCTAATAGGGATCCTAAGTTTACTAGCGAGTTTTAAAGAACCCTATTCTTTAAATATAAGGTATTATTAGGAATAATAATAGCTTACTATCTATTAATAGATAGATAAGTAGAATAAACTAATTAGATTATAGAAACGGCCTTAAGATATCTACTAGTAGGCTAATATAAGGAGAACTAGGACGCTTTACTACTAGATATTAAATACACCTTAAATATTATAAAAAATATAAGTATACTTATAACGCCGTTTAAAGTACTTTATAGCGTGAAACCTAGGGGTTACCTTAATACTATTATCCCTAGGAATAATAAAATTACGGCGGAATTCCTTTATTATTAGGATATAATATATAATAATACTATAAATACTATAAAATTAGCCTAGGTAAAAATAGTAGTAAGATATAATTTAAAATATAGGGTTCTAGACCTAGTAGGTAGTATATATCTTAAGCTTACTAAAATAGGTAACGCGGGATATTATATTCCTAAGTCCTCCTCCCTATTAATAAAGAGGGTGGGGCTATATAAGATCCTAGAGAAAATTAGCCCCTTAGTATATAAATTAGAGCTACCCCCTAGTATATCTAGGATCTATCCGGTAATATTAGTAATCTACCTAGAGTAAGGTAAACCTAATCCTTTGAGTTAAGCTATTCCTCCCCTAGTACCTATTATTATATAGGGTAGATAAGAATACGTAGTAGATAAAATACTATATAAGGAGAGGAGAAGTAGAAAAGATAGCTATTAAGTTAAATAGAGAGGCTATAATAAAATAACCTAGGAACCTACTAGTAACTTAAGGGAAGACGTACTAGATATAATAGTAAAGTTTAAAAAATCTAAAAGGTAATATATTAACGTCTACTAAAGATAAAGGTATAATATAATTATAATCTGAAAATATATAATACGGGTACTCCCGCTACTAGTATAGCTTTAACTTATAACTAAGTTTTATATTACTTACTTTTATCTCTATTATCTATTATTAATACTAATATAGTATATATTATATATATTATATCTCTAGAGGTAATAATCCTTACTACTTAAGGTTCTTATATAGACTACTATTACTAAGAAAGTCGCCTAGTTACTAACCTAGTTTAAAATAAATATAATAATAAGGTATTACCCTAAAACCCTATCTAATAAGGATATTAATTTATATATTATAAACTAGTTAAGAATAGCTAATAAAGGCTATATTTAGCGCCTACTACTAACTTAATTCTATATAAATAGACTTATAACTAATAAGATCTTAACCTATTTACCTAAGGTAACTACCCTTTTAAGGGTCTTTTAAATTTAAATACTATAATTTAAGTTTAAATATAATCCCCTTTATAGAAATAGCTTATATTAATCTAAAACTACTAATAGAGCTTATATATTAAGGTATCTAAGAGAAAATAGATTAAGACCTCTTTTAATAGTATATAATTAGCCTATTCTTATTCCTAATAACTATTATATTATATACTAGATCTAGGATTAACTTAAGTAGTAGGTATAATAGAACTTATTCCTAGACCTTACTATACCCCTAGACGTTACTAAGAGGCTAGGCGTACTAATAAGTAATAAAGAAAATTTATACTAGGCTAAATAAGACGTTATCTAATATATAATAGCCCTACCTATAGTTAGTATACTTAATTATAATAATTAGGCCTAGGAAGCTACTTTTAGCCTAAATTAGGAAGAAATAAGGGCGGAGGCGAAGAAGTAGTTATAAATTCTCTAGGAGTTTAAGATTTATAAGTTAAAGAGGGGAAATTTATAAAATAGTATAGGATTATAAGATAGTTATAAAGATTTTACCTTCTTTAATCCTCTTAATTATCTTAAAATAAATTATAAGGTACCCCTACTTAGGGTATTAAGAGAGGACTAGGATCTAAGCTATTCCTAAGAATATATTATATCTAATTTAGACTAATAAGTAGGTACTAATCGCGCTAGCCTTTTAAGCCTTTTTAAGATAATCTTTAAGATAGTAGATAATATCTATTATAACTTTAAATATAGACCTAGGTAACTACTAGATATAGATTAGTAAGCTTATCTTAAGGAATATTTATAACTAATATTACTAATAATATTAGACGTATTATTAACTCCTCTATTAGATTAGGAGATCTTAATAGTAGACCCTAAAAATAGGCCTAATAGTATATCCTTACTTTACTTAATTAAGTAACCCCGTTTAATAGCTCCTAAGGGAGCCCTTAAGGCTATTAATAAGGTTACCTCTAAAGATATTAATATTAGCTACTATATAGCTAGGAACCTCTATATAAGGGAGAATAGGGGGATAAAAATCTTAGGGAAAGTAGGTAAAAGAGTTATTCCTTCTAATTATCTAGACTAGCTATTAATTAATAAATTCCCTATCCTAGTTTTTTTAAACCTAGACTATATTATCTTAAAGGAGGAGTTTATATACTATTATAAAAGCTTTACTATTCTACCTAATTATTAGGTATTCTAAGTAATTTATTCTAACTAGTCTAAGCGGGGGGATTTCTACTAATTAAGCCTTAATTCTAATAGATATCTACCTATTAACTTTATCCTTATAAGGGCACTAGTAATAGCCCTAGATAATAAGGGGATAAGGTATTTCCGCGTATTTTAAGGGCGCTAACTATATAGTAATATAAGGGAAAGACTAGGCCTAACTAATAAATATTTACTATCTAACTAGACTTAAATAGTTAATAAATAATACCCTAATTATATAGCTAGCGGTAATAAAATATCGCCGTAGTACCTTAGGGATAATTATCCCGAAGTTATCCGTTTACTAGAGGATTAGGATATCCTAGGGGAACTTCCGCCTAGCGATATAAAGGAAAAAAACCGGCGGATACTAAGATCCCCTATAATAAAAAAAGCTATAACTACTAAAAGATCTAAAAGGCTAGTAAAATCTAGGAGAACTACCCTACTGCTAGTAGCTAGTCTAACACCCCCGCTATAAAGTAGTACCCCCAGTCCCCTTTTACTATACTAACTTATTCTAACCTAACTAGCTAGGAATTCTTTAGCAGCTAGTCTAATACCCCCGCCTAGTCCCCTTTTACTATACCGACTTATTCTAACCTAACTAGCTAGGAATTCTTTAGTAGCTAGTCTAATACCCCCGCTATAAAGTAGTACCCCTAATATTTACTAACTTATTCTAACCTAGCGTCGAGGTCTTAAAAACCTAAGATCGGGATTACTCTTAATAATACTAATAACTAAAGTAGAGGAATTAAGGGAATCTAATAATAAATAATAATAGTTAAATATATAGCTACTAATAAATAGAAATATTATAATAGCGGAGCTAGTTAAATATTTAAATATATATAATTAATCTATTATAGATATAATAATAATAATTAATAGTACTAGAGATATTAAGTTAATAAAAAAGGTTAATAAGATACTTAATATATCTAATAATATATTATAGCGCCTTATATTATACTACCTAGATCTTAAGGATATTATTATAAAGTATAATAATAGTTAGTTAGTAAAATAGTTAGCTAATCCTAAAAAAATTATAGAGCCTAAAATTATAAAGGATAACTTAGTTAATTTAATAAATTAATACGCTTAGGACGAGCTTATTCTTTATAAGGGGTAGATATTATAGTAATAGCTATATTAGGTAAGTACGACCGACCTAGATAGCTATATTTAGATTAGGCCTAAGGTAGTAGAAAGAAGTAAGTCTTTATAACCTACTTATTTACATAGGCTCTAGCTAGTAACTTAATAAAGAGAGAATTATATATAGTTAATAATCTTTTAGTAAAGGCCTTAATTAGGGTTAATATTCTTAAATCTAAGGGTATTATTATTAACCTTAATAGGAATTTAATAACAATCTATTCTTATTAAAACCTTAAAGTCTTTATTAAAGTCTCTAGTAAAGGAACTCGCACTAATACTATAGTATTTAGTTAGGCTAATATTATTATTAGCCCTTACTCTAATAAGTAAGTTTAGATTACTAGTCCTTATTATTAGTTACTTAATCTTCTAAAGGATTAAGACTTAATCTTTAAGCTAGATAAGCTAGATAATCTTTCTATTTATACCTATATTATTAACTATAATATATTATATATCTTTATTAGAAATAATATTAATAGTAAAATTAAGTTAGTTAAGAATATAAAACTTAGCTAGGTTACTAAATATAATACTCTAGGCTATTTCCCTATAAAAGCCTTCTATAATTACCTCGCTACTAGGCCCCTTAAAAGGGCTAAGGTAGCTAACTAGGTTAAAACTAATCTCTAATATCTCGTTACTACTACTACGGTATTTATAGTAACGGGGCCTACTACTACGGCCCTAGAGATGGAATCCACTTACCCTTTAGGTATAACGGTTTATAGTTCCCCCTAATCAAGGGCCTTATTAGGGGATATTATTAATAAGTACCTAAACCTATAATAAGATACTAGGACTATAACGTATATCCTAGAGTCTTAATAGATAGATATCCCGCTTATAGATAACTAGCTAAAGATCTATAAACCTAGCTAGGCTAGGGTTTATCCCCTAAGAAAGGCGGATAAAGAAGTTATTAATAATAAATCTAATAAGCTATATAAATAAGGTAGAATAGACTAGACAATAGAGTTAACTCCCTTTTTATTTCTATATTTTATTATATAGAAGTAATCTATAAACGGTCTTTATAAAGGCTATATTATAATAGATATTAGAGCTTTAAATAAGATTATAATATTAGACACCTACCTAGTTCCTTTATAAGCTGAGATTCTAGCTTTACTAAAAGGTACTACTTATATTAGTACTATTAATACGGTAAGTTTCTTTTATTAATAGTCTATTAATAAGTTATATTATTATTATCTTATAGTAGCTAGTTATTAAGGCTAGGAGTTATTTAACGTCCTAGTTATAGAATACTATAACTCCCTAGCCTATATATAGTAAATAATAGATAGAATTCTCTAGCTATTTTATTATTTCTATTATATATATATTAATAATATTATTATCTTCTTAAGCTCTTTTAAAGAATACCTTAACTACCTTAATTAGGTATTCTAGGCCCTCGATAATATAAATATCTACCTACTACCTAAGAAATCCTTTCTTAGCTTCCCTTTAGTCTATCTTCTAGGCTAAAAGATAGACGACCTAGGATTAGCTATAATAGAGGAGAAATTAGCTACTATTACTAACTTATACTTCCTAATTAACCTAACGGCCCTTAAATAATACCTTAGCTTAATAGGATATCTTTATTAATATATTACCTTCTATACTACTATTATAAAACCCCTTTAGTTATAAAAGACTTATCTTAATAAGTCTATTCGCGATACTACTATATAATAAGGGCCTTTATCTAGTATTTAAGGTAATATATATAAAAAAAATAGCCTATAAAACTTATCTTAGTAAGCCTATATTAAAGGAGCTTAATACTTTCTATTAACTCTAAAACTATTTACTAGCCTAACTATTCTATATTATTTTAATAAAAAAACTCTAGCTATTTATAGATCTTAATATAAGTAAGGAATTTAGGTTTAGAGTATATATATATTATATTATTAGTCTAATAAAGGCTTTAGTAAATAACTTCCCTAGGTAGAAGTTATAGCTACTAATCCTTTTCCTTAGCTATTTACTTACTAACGCTAAGACTTAATACTAGCTAATAGAGCTAGAAATCACTAGGATTATCTAGGTAGTAAAGAAGATTAGGTATATAATTAAGGCTATTAAATAGGTAACTATTATTTATACTAACTATTTAGCCGCTATATTAATAGCCCGTTAGATAAGTCTAAATATAACCTTAATAGAAAAGCTAAATCTTCGCCTTATTCGCGCCTCTAAATACTTATAATATTTTTAACTAGATATCTATTATAAGCCTAGGAAATCTAATATTATTCTAGACGCCCTTTCTAGACTAGTTACTCGCGAGTACTACCCTACTAATACTAGTAACTTACTTAAGGCTATACTAATAAAGGCTTTCCTAGTTAGTCTAATAGAAATAAGTCCCGATTTTAAATAACGTCTAATTAAGGGCCTTATTAAACTATATTAGGCACGATTAATATTAATAGTAAAGGAGAATAAAGCCTTAGGTAGTAATACTACTAAGCTATTATATCGCGTTATTAATAAATTATTATATTTTAATAATAATAAAGTAGGCCTTTATCTATATATCCTAACTTCTCTAGAAAAGGAAGTCTTCTAACTTACTTATAATAAGATAGGATATCTAGGTTATACCTAGACTTATAAGTATCTAACTAAGGGACTTTATATTTATAATATAGTAATAAAGCTTTATAAGTTTATCTAATACTATCTATATTATTAATTAAATTAGACCCTAAGATATTAGCCTTATAAGTCTCTATAGCTAATCTTAATACCTTCCTAGCCGTTTTATATATTTATTATAGATTTTATTCTAGCCTTACCCTATTTAACTAATAGGTTTAACTTAATTATATTAGTTACTAATAAATTCTTAAAGGTAATTACCCTAATTCCTAGTAAGAATATATAGTTAGGAAAAGACTAGGCTACTAAACTAATTAACTATCTCGCCCTTTTAAATTAGGGCGTATTAAGGGCTATTATTTCTAACTAGGATTAAAAGTTTATTAGTTAAATATAGAAGTAGATCTTTTTAATATTAAAAGTAAGCCTCCTCTATTTAATAGCCTAGTATCTATAAATTAATAGTATATTAGAGCGTATAAACTAAACGGCTAAAATAGCCCTCTAGTATTATATTACTACTCTAGATAATTCCTAGTAGTAGCCCTTAATTATTAATAGGATATCGGCTTTACTAAATAACTCTATAAAATATAGCTCTACCTATCTAGTACCTACTTAGGTCTTATATAGATTTAAGACTTAAGAATTACTAGACCTTTTATAACTGGAGGACCCTGCTAAAGGCTTCTATAATAAAGCCCTTATTAATATAATGCTAGTATATCCTAGTTAACTAGTTAAGATAGATAAGTATTAGCTATCTTATATTAACGCTAAAGACGCTATTACCTTTATAGTTATAAAGATAAAGGAATATTATAATACCTACTACGCCCTAATATACTTTAAAGTAGGAGATATAGTATATCTACGTCTCTATAAGGGTTACTATATCCTAGCGATCTAGTCTAGGAAAACTAGCTAATAATTAGTCGGGCTATTTTAAATAATTAGATAGGTTAGTCACTTAGCCTATAAACTCGCCCTTCCTAATAATATAAAGATTTATAATATTATATCTATTACCTATCTAGAGCCTATTATAGACCCTACTAATAACCCGTACTAATATTAATACCCTGCCGTACCGGTTATTATTAAGGGATAAGAAGAGGAGGAATAGGAAATTAAGAAGTTAATTAGTAAGAGACAGATATATTATAACCGTAGATAGGCTACTAAATACCTTATTAGGTGGAAGAACTCTAGCCCTAAGGAAGACTACTAGATATTAGAAAGGGAGTTAATAAGAAATACTATTAACTTAGTAATAGAGTTTAATAATATTAATAGTAATTAATCGGCTATAATATAAAGGGCCTTATTTAGGCCTAAGTAGTTATTTTACTAGTATTTTACTATTACTATTAGGACGATAGTATTATTTATTTACCGGTATCTATTATAATTATCGCTATATAGCTAGCTAGTAGCGTAGAGAGCGGAGGCCTTCCGCAGGCACGTCTTAGGCCTGCGAGAAGCTTCCCTTCTCTGTAACCTTTACTACTTTACTATATTAATAATTATAGTTGTAATAGCTAAGGTCTTATAAAACAGGCTAAATACTAACTAATACTACGCTACTAATTAGATTATCGCCGCTATTAACGCTAATATAGATAATAAATTTAGTACTCTAGGTATAGTATTCTTCCTTAATAGTACTAGGGGGACTAGTAAGATAATAGTATAAAATACTATTATAAAAAGGCTATATTCCTAGTAAAAGGTTACTCTAATAGTAGCGTCTTTTAGTATTATATTAACGCTATTATAGGGAGGTTAGACTACTTACTTATAGTTTAAGATACCCCTAGACTTAGATACTACCTCCTTATATAGGATTAAGAAGGATATAAATCTCGCTAAGCTAATTAAGTAAGCTAATATTATCTTTTAGGATAAGTCTCTTATATAAAGTTAATATAATATAGAAGCTATTAGTTATAGCCTTTAGGATATATATAGTAATAACTAGGCTTATTTTAAGGGTAAGGTAGTCTACTTTTATAGGGACTTCTAATAAACCCTCCTAGTTATTCTAGGAGGATCTAGTAGCTAGGTTATTAAGGCGTATCTTTAGAAGGCCTATTTCTAAAATAAGGTTATATATTTAAATCTTACTATTAATAAGCGACTTAATAATCCTAACTTAATAGACGCTATATATTATAAAATAGGACTATTTATAAATAATCTCCTAGCTATTAGTAATAGTATTAATATCTAGAAAAGCCCTACTATAAATAAAGAGGTATTATATTAGAAATATAGTTATACCCCTAAAAACACTATTAATAATTTAGTTAGGAATATCTATACTAATATTAGGATAAATATCTCTTAGAGGAATTATCTATTAGAACGGGCTATTCTTACTATTACTAATAAAGATATTACTAGTATTAATATTAAGATAATATTATATATCCCTAGTAATATAATAACCTACTAGAGTATTAATTATACTATATTAAAAGAAGATAATAAACTCTTCCCTCCTAAGTACTTTTATAGGTTCTATAAACCCTCCCTACTATCTTATAAGCTATATATTAAGCTAGGCGTACTAGTTATACTACTAAGGAACCTTAATCTACTATATCTATATAATAGGATCTAACTACGGGTAATAATATATAGTAAGTATATCTTTAAGGGGGAGATTATAGGCGGTATCTATAATAGTAAGAAGGTAATACTATTTAAGACACCGTTATAATCTAAGGAAAATAATAGGCGGATTCCTACCCCCTTTATTTATAAGTAGTACCTTATCTAACTAGTATTTACTATAACTATTAATAAATTATAAGGCTAATTAATAAAGTATATAAGTATTAACTTATAGACTAGGCCTACTTTTAGCTATAATTAGCTATATATAACTCTATTACAGGTAATAAGATAGGGAAACCTCTATATTATTAAGCCTAAAACTCCTAAATATATATCTAGCTAAATAATAAGAAATATTATATATAAGTAGGTACTATTAGATAATAGGTAGACTACCCCTAATATATTAGTTATAACTTATTATTAATACCTAGATCCTATTAATAGCTACTTAGTAGCTTATTACAATCCTATCTAGAGTAAGGGAGAAGTAGGGTGAGGTAAGCTAGCAGTAGTAATAATATAAGAACCTAATTACTATTCGGCATCCCCTTAAGATAGGTATAACTTAGTTAAGAGAATAACTATTTTAAGTTAAGTATAAAGCTCCTAAACTATAGGTAAAGACTATAACTATATAATAGAAGGAAACTCTACTAAGAGACGTATTTACCCTAATTAATAACTAATTACCCTAATTACTTATAATTAGTCCGTCTTAGTACTAATTACTACTACCCTAGTCCTAAAGGTCCGTAGGTAATAGTACTTGTAAGTACACTTACACTTAGTTATAATACTAGCTCCCTTCCCTATATTTCTATCCCTAGAAACTATTTATCCTTATACCTTCTACTAAAGTTAAGAAAACTAAAAGCTTATAATTACGGGTAAAAGAACTTGTGAAATATCTTAAGTATATAACTATATAACCTTATAATAACTATAATAAGAGAAATAGAACTTACTATACTAGAGAAGAATCATCCCGCTATTCTAAGTATATTACTAGTAGTCTATATTATAATCTATATAATTCGCCTATATAAATATTAAAAATAGAGGAGTCTTAAAATAAAGCTTTTAGCGAGTAGAGAGAGGTAAAAGTAAAATCTAATCGCCTTAAGAAGTAATTCCTTTTATTAGAAGAGTAAAAGAATTAAATAGTAGAGTGTAAACTCCGAAATATCTAGGAACTAGAAGAGGAGGCAAATAGAGCTATATAGGCTAATAACTCCTTAGTCGATATTAATCTATTATTTTCCCCGTTAAACGACTTCCTTATAATATCTCCTAGCTCTCTAGATAGGTTAATAGCTAAGTTTATCTAAGGTCCTACTAGTAACGTTATGACAGGTAGTAGCTAGTAGTTCAAGCTCGTAAATAACTCGCCTACCTATTCCTTCTCTCGTTTATAAGATATATAGTCTTTATTATAATAATTTATCTAACCGGTTTATATATATCTAGTTCTTTCTATTAGTATAAGCGTCTTATATACTAAGTTATTCTTAGGCCGCTTATAGTATTTTACTATATATCCTTTTTAATTATACTTATAATACCGACATTCTCTATTTAGATTCTTCCTATTTCAGGATACCTTTATAATATCTAAGTCTATTAGCTCTAGTCTATAAGAGTTCCTATTCTTAGCCTTTAAATATCCCCTAGACCTTCTAGTATTAATATATCAATCTTATTATAAGTCCTAGAGGCGCTTATCCACTTCCTTTATAATATAGATTAATCTTATAAGAGAATTTATCTTCTCTTTATAAAATATTTCACTCTTTATAATATCCTTTAAATCTAAGTAAAACTATAAATAAAACGCGGTATTATTCTACTCTAGGTCTATAATAAACCCCTAGAAGTTAGAAGTATAGATAGTAATAGATATTATCTAGCGTAGCTTCCTAATTTCTCTATCTATATACGCTTCTTTATTAGTAATCTTATATAAACTTTTAAGCTTTTCTTTAAACTTTATATAACTCCTGAAAATTACTTTTATCTCTCTATTAGGTATATTACCTAGGTCCTAGTTATCTAGCTATTCCTTCTAATAAGGTCGGAAACCTTTTATAGCTCTCCCTTAAAGATATAATAATATATATAGTACCTTATCTACCTCTCTTAAGAACTAAGTAGAGTTAAATAAGATATATAACTTAACCTATATTAAAAAGTCTTTAAGCTCCCTAGGTAAACCATTATATATTTCTAGCGTTAAAACCTTTAAAGCCTTAGTTAATATAATAGTACTAAGCTATTCACCGGTATTAACTACTAAAGGCGTAGGTATTCTAGCTAACTTTCCCGTAGTTAATATCTTCGTAAATATCTCCGTTATCCCTATACGTAGAGTAGGTCTTACTACTAAATCGACGTCTTAATAAGCTCGCTACTCTATTATATACTGCTAGGGTTCCTCGTAGATATAGTACTTAAAGTATTACGATCCCGTCTAGAGCAAGGGAGAAGTAGGGTAAGGTAAGCTAGCGGTAGTAATAATATAAGAATCTAATTACTATTCGGTATCTCCTTAGGATAGGTATAACTTAGTTAAGAGAATAACTATTTTAAGTTAAGTATAAAGCTCCTAAACTATAGGTAAAGACCGTAGTTATATAGTAGAAGGAAACTCTACTAAGAGATATATTCACCCTAATTAGTAACTAATTACCCTAATCGCTTATAATTAGTCCGTCTTAGTACTAATTACTACTACCCTAGTCCTAAAGGTCCGTAGGTAATAGTACTTGTAAGTACACTTACACTTAGTTATAATATAGCTTATAAGAATACTAATTATAATATTAGAAGTATAAAAACGGCCTAATACTATACTTAATTATATAATTATATCTTTATATTAGACCGTAATATTAGACTTTCTAATAATAAAAATAAGCTATTCTACTATTTAGTTTATTAGATACCGCTAGTTAAACTTTAGAGGGCCGGATAAATACTAGGCTATATAAACTCTTATATCTAATAGATTCCTCTATATTAATATAATAAATCTAGTAGGACTATTAATAGTTATTATAAGAGTATAAAAGATATATTATAATATAAGGGGTATAATAATTTAAGAATTATATTAAATAGTCTAGTAGCGTAGTAGTTATTAATTAAATAGAATATTACTATATTAGATATCTTATAGTTAGTTAGATACTTAGTAGATAGTATTAGTCTTTAAATACTTCTATCTTAATAATAATAATATCTTTTCCTAATAATAACTAATATAATAAGTCGTCTAATAATAGTATACTTAGTTATACCCTATTAGTCCTAAATAGTCCTAAATAGTAGAGTTATAATATAGGTAGGCCTAATAACTATTTATTAATACTCTAGTACTAGGTAACTATTATAAATAATCCCTTAGATTTAAAATTAATAGTTTTAGTAATATTTACCTTATATATCCTATAATACTTAAGGGGGGTCTTAGTATCTATAAAAGTTTATATAAATATCTATTATATTTAGACTTAAATTTACCTTATAACTATTATTACTTACTAATAAATAAAAGAACTATACTTTTAAGTATACTTTTCCTAAGTAAAAATCTTGAATTTTTACAGGCATTTTCTAGTATTATCTATATTTTATATAGCTTCCTAGTTTACTAATATAGCTTTACTCTTCTTATAACAAGACTATTATCAAGTATAAATAACTGATTAAGCTAGTGGTATAAGTCGGCTTTTCGCCCTAGTAGTAGTATTATTCAACGAATATCCGGATTCTCTTTAATAATCTTCCAAGTGTTCCCTAAACCCTCTTCTCTAATTCCTTCAAGATTTGCTTTCTATGTTTCCACGACCAGCTATGCTCAGGCTCTGCCATAAACTTCATCTTCGCGATATCCAAAGGTATCATATCCGTCTCCTCCTCTCTTATATCAATTCTGGCTCCTCTCTCTAATAGCGTCTGCACGGCCAAAACATTTCCCCGCTCTGCAGCCCAGTGCAAGGGCGTTCGGCCATTGCCATTACACACGTTGACATCGGTTCCTGCCTCTATGAGAGTGCTGATGACGGCTCCTGTTTGGCCGTGCACGTACTGGGCGTTAGCAGCGGAATGGATAGCCTGGCTACCGTTCAAAAGAGTCAAGGACACGTTGGCCTTGAATTCCTCGACCAGTAGTCGTACGACCTCGTTGCTCGGACACCGAGCAGCGAAATGTAGTGGCGTCCCTAGATGTTGTATCAGCACAGAATAATTTCAGATCTACTCTGAAAACATTTCGGGAAAATAACGAGGAAGACTCACAGCCTTCTTCAATTTGTTCGTTGACATTTGCTCCATACTCAAGGAGCTGCCGTGCTATTTGTCCAAAGCCTTGTCTAGCGGCGGTGTGCAGGGGAAATTCTGGGTTCTGGTTCGAAAATTTGCTCGTAGCATGAATGTCAACCTGGTGCTCAAGGAGTAATTTTACTCCATCTTCAAATCCCCTCCAAACGGCCGCTGATAAGGGGGTTATTGCTGGCCCACTAGCTAGTTTGTCAATATACGTGTTCAGACAGCGTTGTGCCTTCACGTTGGCTCCAGCTTCAATGAGAAACTTCATTGAACCCAGTTGCTGCTCTGCAATGGCACGAAATAAGGGTGGTTCAGTCGAGTCGTCACCGTAATCGATATCGGCTCCAGCATTCAACAATATTCCCAGAATAGCTTCGTTGCCCTTGGAGGCTGCTGTGGATAGTAAACTAGTTCTTTTGCCAGCATTTACTACCTCTGCGCCATTTGTAAGTAGATATTGCGCCATCTCGATATCATCTATGACGACAGCTGCCTCGAGAGGAGTATAGCAGTCCTTGACTCTACTCGTCTGGAAACTTGATTGACCTTTGTGGAGATCAATGTTAGCGCCCTTCCCAAGTAGGATCTTCACTATATCCATATGTCTGCCAAGTACTGCCCCCTGTACCGCTCCACCAAACAGACCATTCGCCTGGTTGATGTCAGCGCCGTGATCCAACAAAAGCTCTACAATGGATATGTGTCCACTGTACGCTGCTCGTTGCAAAGCATCTCCACATGCCGCTATAGCACCTGTATCTGCTTCGTTCTCCAGAAGAATTTTGGCGATGTCGAAGTGTCCTGCTTCTGCAGCTCCTCCCAGGGCAAATTCGAAACCTCCAAATATTTTCGTGCCTGAATTGACATTAGCTCCACTCTTGATCAATTGACGTACAATGCCACCGTGGCCATTTGCGGCAGCAGATACTAAAGCCGACGCCTGTACATTATTTTCCATGTAGCATCTATTGATAGTCGACGCGTTTGACGCTCCACAATTCACTGCCAGTCGTCAGACTTAGTACCCTAGTTCTTGGACTAATCGACATTTGAAATAATTCGTGAGCCGACTTTGACAGATTTTCTCCGCAGCTGCTTATAAAAATTATTAGGAGCAATTCACGTACATAAATCTGTTACCAAATCTTGGCGTCCCATGGCAGCAGCATAATATAGAACAGAGTCCGGCACAAATTCGGAGTAGATCTTCATCATTTCCGTTGCGTTGTGTTTCTTTACAACACGAAGACCACCAAGAATAGTTTGCGTTCCTGACTTGGTAAGTAGTAGTGATACAACTTCTAGATGATTATTTCGGGTAGCCGTCTCTACAGGATTGCCACCGGCCTTCTCACTATATGCGTCTGGATTGGCTCCAGCTTCGAGAAGAAGTCTGACTATACTGCTCTGACCGCGTCCACATGCCTCCAATAGCGCAGAATTGGAGGAGAAACAGTTGGAATTGGGCTTGGCTCCATTCTCGAGAAGAAACTTGACTATATCTCCTCGATCCTTCACAATGGCAGTCATAAATGGACTTTCATAATATCCTTGAGAGGCGTTTGGGTCTGCTCCTGCGGAAATTAACAGGCGGGCGATCGCGGTGTGGTCGTAGTGGATCGCCGCTTTCATAGAAGATCCAAAAAGGCCGCCAGGAGCGTTTGGATTTCCCTCAGCTTGACTAGAAGTTCCATCAGTTCTAAAAACAAATAACCCAGTGGCTTATATAGATAGGATGATATCGAGGAAGACTAACAGAAAACTGTTGATAAGACCCTCCAGCCCAGCGACGGAAGCATAATATATAGGATCAGGAAATTCTATGCGGCTAAAATCAACCCCTTTCCAAGGCATATCGTGATCGTACAGACAAATCCAATTGCGGTAAACGACGGCAGAGGAATGTAACAGTTGGAAAGCTAGTTCCTCAATGGCTAAACTAAACTCAGAGGGCGAGGATTGCGCAAAGAAAATCCAATTTTGAGCCGCGTATCGAGCCGCAGGGAAATCTAGCAGAGCTGTATGGCTCAGTCGACTGGTTAACTGATTTAGATATACCAAACAGCACTGTGCAAACAAAGCATTCCAGTCCTCCAAAGCTGTGAGCCCAAAAATAGTCCTTGGGGAGGGTGCGGGATAGTACGAGAGCAGAAACTCTTTCACAGAGAAATGTGCAAGATGAAGTTCCCGAATTTTTTCTTTAACAGAACCGTCTTCATGTGTAAGGATGATGGTGTTCGTGGAAACAAGGCCAGAGCAGATAGCTAAAATGTGCTCTACCTCTGGGAGCCGAAGTTCATTATCAAAGCGTAGACCGTCCCTTGCATTAAAATCGAATGCTATAAATTCACTGGCTTCTTGAACTTGGACCTAAATCAGTGTTGGGATATAAGCCTAAATAATGTGTACAAACTCTATGCGATTGTAACAGAAATCGTGAATAGAGAATGCTTGATACTTGAATATTGGGAAATAAGGTGTATCCGACTTACAGGATGACGAGATAGAGCAAGAAGCTTGAGGATCATCATAGCATGTTTATAGTAATTTCTGTTCATATTCTCCAGGACTCTGGTATACGTGGCATTCAATGTCTTCGGCAAGGTGTTCAGGGTTTTCTTGACATCTCTCAGCGTGAGACACTCTCTCAGAGCTTGTAATTGAAAGGCGACCCATTGGAACCTAGTATTGAATAAGAACTCAGTTTTCCAAAGACTCCGCATCGTGAACCTACATCCCTTGAGAGCCCTCGAAAAGCATTGTTCCAATTTCATCCTTGATTTCCTGTGACCATTTCCGTAGCTTCCGATCGCCTTCCAATGTAGATTGAATAAAAGACACAATATCTTCACCGATGAATGTGCTCTTGATAAGCAATTGAAAAGTCACAATAGGAGATAGGACCTCTTCTATCTCTCTTTTACTTTGGCTCGTGACCAATAGATGCAAGCTGTCACTCTTCCAGCTGACAATGGTCTCTAGGAAATCTAGAATCCTGTCTAATTCGACACACTCATCGGGGGCATCTATGACAAGATACGTATCATTGAATTCTTCAATAGCCCCTTGAAAGGCATCGACAAGCTCTGAAATAGAAGGTTGAGACACGCCTGCAGGCTTTGGGCCAGTAGTCAATGCCTCTCCAGGCAATTTTCCATATCTTGTAGTGCTGAAATGACGTCGAGCGAGTGATCCTAGACCGTTAGGGATGTCTTTAGCTTGAACTAATAACTGCGATAATAGCGAGCGGAGCATGGCCTCCATGGTACCCTGTGGCTTATTTCCAAAGTCAAAGTAGTAATAGGCTACAGCAGCGTTGTCAATTCCATCTCGAATTCGGATTGTGTCTTCGATGATGGTGGAGCTGAAGTCCGTCAGTAACCTCATCAAAACGTCTGATCGATTCTCATTACCAGAGTATCGTCTTTCCACACCCAGCTTCGCCTTCTTGTGAGCTCAGAGTCTGAACATCGAGGCCGCATGAACTTACGGATCCCATGCACCCAAAAAGATCCGGTTGTCGATCTCCAAAGTCTATATGCATCTCGAGCTAGTAACCATGACCCAGTTTTGTTGTGCCTTTTTTCTGATGCAGTTTGGAACCTCGGTGACTGATCTGTTGCACCCAGCCAATCCAATATTACATGTACCTGGGTGTCTAATAGTATATAAGTACCACTCATTGAGATTACAACGAGACTGACCTAAAGTAAGAACTATCCTTCTCTGGAAATCTAACACTCTGTCGTGGAGATCACGTGTGCTTTCCCGTATAGCTATGATCGAAGCGCTGTCGGCGGTGTAAATTTTACTTTATCAACAGATCAAGCCTTTGCTATATACGTACGAGTTATCAATTGTCAGTGCAGACTCAATAATGCTCTTCGTCCTTCTAATGGTCTCAAGGGATTTCAGCACATCCTTCTCTTGCAAAGGCCAAGTCAAGTGTTTCCCGAAAGCCTTCCATTCACTCAATGGGCTCTCCAGCCGAGCCTTGATAGTTTCCAAATCAGCCTGACAACGTTCAAGTGGGCCATTTTTACGAGTCATTTGTTCCACAGCAGGTAAGTAGCCACCTCCGGATGCAACATCGTCGTCAACAAGTCTTATCAAACGTTCCATGACATTTCGAAGATCGCTGACTTCGTCCAACACTCGGGCCAGGTCTCGAGGTGCCGACCTTACGCTCTTACGATAGTCGTAGCAGTGTGAGATGACTGTGCCGCTAATTTGTAGTACCGCTATAAAAGCACCTATGGCGCTGAGCGGATCCATGGCAATAGTACTTGAAAGCTGTAAGGTGAGAGATGTACGAAAGGTGGTATGTTGTCTTCAGGTCTTCTCTGAGAGTGATCTAGCTTCTCAAATCAACGCACTCTCCGGGCGCACCTCTGCAGGCTCAGCATCAAGACAACTAACCTCTCTAGAGTACATCGAACGAAATACAGTGAGAAGTCCCCGATGGGATTGTTCGAAGCTTCAGAGCCGACCTTAAGGTCAGCCTTGAACTCATTGCAAGGTGCAGAAAGTCACAAACGAAGCTCTCATGAAATTCTTATCTAAACCACGTCTTTAATACATTACTTATCAGTAAAGACCGCACTCTGCATGAATAGTCGCAAAATTTGGAATGCGATTGTTTTCGATAATGGAACGTCTGTGAACGCTGTTGCCTAGCCAAGGTGCCAAGCTGCCAAGCTTCTAAACACCCAGTGATGAGGAGGAAATTACTTGGCGTCCCCGTCATAGTTATATAATAAGGCCTTGGCTAGTAGTATTACCTAACATATTTATTTAGATTATTTATAGTAGTATATATATATAGATTTAGAGTCTTATTAATATTAATTATTATTATTTCTAGGTATATAAGTTTACTTTTAGAATAGTATATCTAGTATTAGTTAACTAATCCCCTTTTCTATAATATAACAACAAGATTCTATAGACGTGGCCACTCGCTTATTATCTTGGCAGAAGGGCTTATTTTCAACAATTCCTAGATCTATAATTCTCGCACCTGAGTAATTATAACCTACATGAAATATATATCTGACTGGAATATATTTATCTACCTTACCTTGAGACGTATTATTACTTTTAAGTTAACATTATTTATACTTTGCTGGATCTGATGACGGAGTGCTCTTGACACTGCAAACAAGGGCGATGTATTAACTTGATAGTTTTGAGGTCAGAAAACAAGAGTCATCAGTGGATAATTTCCCAAATATTTTCAGTCACTCATCCAGATCTAGCGCTTGGAACATTATAGAATCTGCGCATGCCACTGAGCGCTATCACGTAGGAATGGGCAGGTCCTCCTGCCGCAGTCTCAGTAAAGGAAAGAGAGCCAAAAGAATCAGTGCAATCAATATATGCTAAGTCTAGAAAGATTTGGCAGAGCCGCCTCATCGACAAGTGCACGTATCTTTGCTTTAACAATATCTTCTGATGAATTAGTTTCAAATCCCCAAAAGTGAATTCCCGGCTTAAGAATCAACTCGATCAATGGAAGAAGAAGATCGTCTCGCGGCCCGGCTAGAACCTTCCCAAACCCTATGATCTTCTGGCAGATATCTTCCAGCTCGATATGCTGTGTATCTATCCATTCACGATACTTTGCAAGAGTATAGGCTTTCACAAAGCAATCTGAAAAGAGAGGAGCAGGCGACGTAGATAATTCTTCCCACGCTACCCACCTTACCAACCCATCATCAGGGGTTCTGCCCATCGACACATACTCGTCACAGTTCCGCGCCCATTTTTGGAGATTTCGTGCAATGAGATGGCCTTTGCCTCGATCTGCAAGACAATCGAGAACATCCGAGACACGGAAAATGGTCGTATCTGAGGTCTGCCGCAGTTTCTTAACATCGAACACGGCAAGACCAGCTACTTCGTCTGCAACCTGGCCAATACCTCTCTGTGACTGCCCCGCTGTATGCATTGTCCATTCTAGCATTGGACTCATTGACAAAAAACATGTCTCTCTCCTCTCCTGGGTTTTGTTCAGATGTTCTGCTAAGAACGCTGCGAATTCATCGATGGAGACGGTGCGTCTAAACTCAAGGTCGAACGGTATATTCAGGTCCGGAACGAATGTGGGCTGGCGCGTACCCACGTGCCTGTGCGCGCGGAATAGGAAGTCGGGATCCGAGGTGGTTGTTGCGATAGCCTCGAGGACTGTAGCAAGAACACATCAGCTCAGCCGTGTACAGCACTAAGCAAAAGAATAGGAGACTAACATTCATTCCACGTAAGTACATTCTCTAACTCTTTTAATGCGCTGAAGGGATCACTCTCCTGCCCCTGTGTAGTAATATCTGCTAAGACAGTCGCACAGGTGCTGGCTAAGGTAGAGAGTGTATCTATCATAGTTTTTAAATCATGGATGGTCGGACAGCGACTGGGATTTGTGCGCGAAAGCTGATATTGGATTAGGCGGCCCAGCTTATTTGAAATTGATCGAGGCTCGAGGAAGACGCTCTGTGATGTTTCCATACTTCGATACGGAGTTGGAGGGATATTCACGATATGGCTCGGGCTGATGTGGATAAGAAGGGCCTTGCTCTGTGCCTTACAACATACTAGCGTTGTTCTTGGCTCCATAAGACAACACAGATGTAAAGTACTTACCTTACCCCTCACTCGCCCGGTTGTCGCACGCGTTGCCGCTCTACAGCGCCATGGAGCTATAGGCAACCACCGAGTGCCGGTTCTAAATCGACTATGAGACTGAATTTTCTAGGAAGGAAAGTCGCAGCTGGAAGTTCGCTGAAATTTGTTATGAGGCGAAACGCAACTCTACCAATGGATTTTGGATGTAGACAGAGCAGATGCATGGGTAAAAGTCCAGGAGCGAACATTCTTAGGAATTGAAGGTGGTGATGGCTTAGGAGTCTGGATGTGAGCAATGAGAACTCATGAATAGAGGAGACCTCCGAAGCGTAATCGCCCAGGGTACAGGGCTGATGATGGTGATCTTAAAGGTGTTGCTGGGAATGTCGGATCCAGTAGACTGCGTACTTTGGGTTTGCTGGCTGAAATGAAGCTATGAAGTAGGTCTGATCGGCTCAACATGAGGGGATATCTATCTTAGTGATACTCCTTTCACTTCTGCAAATATCTTGAGACGGAAAGCAACTGTAAGCCATCTGCAGCAGCTCCAGTGCCAACAGTTCTCGATGATACCTGGATAGTGATCTGTGGTGTGACGGTAGAGAGATTTAGATAAACGAGACTCGGGATATAAAAGATTAAGAGAAGAGAAACATCTTTTGAGCAGATAGGAGTAGTGAAGTTACTTGAACTGCGCTTGATCAAACCTCAAACCCTCACTAACCTTCACTTTAATTCAATCAAAGTAGATCAACTTTCTGCATCAATCTTTGAAGCTCCGTGTTTCAAGTGGTTGGAAAAATGTTAGGTTGTGTGCCAGTCATTTCAGAGTGAATGCAAGATATGCCAGTAGCCATGCAGGCCACGTTTGCCATGTTGAGAGGTCGTGGAAACTGATTGAGACATTCGGTAGTCTCTCGAGATACGTTCCTCTCGAACCCGTGTTCCCTGTACATGTCGTGATCCACTACACAAAGTAAGGCTCACTGTAGAATAGACCGTGAAGTTGACGATCTTTCACCGCCATGCTTATATGGTGATATTTATAAGCTAGGAATCAGTTTCTATATTCCATAAACTGGCATAGATCGCTTATCGTCCTCAGACTATGTCCGTGTTTATGGAGAGAGCAATTGTGGTGCTTTGACTCCACGATTGATGCCTGTTTTAAACTTCTTGACGCTTCAACGTTGAGTATTGAAGGCTTTGAGATCGGGAGAAGTCCTTCGAGCCATTTTTTTTACAATTAGTAGTAAAGTCCTCTAGTTCTTTAGCATAATATTGTTGAACGAAAGGCATTTGCTGCTACGTCCATCTCGAGAACATGCCAAACATGATAGTAGCCTGGGCATAATTTTCCAAACTCCCACAATTACTGCATGGAGCATGTGAAGAACTTTCCGACTTCACCGGGAATAGTCTGTGACTGCGTGCAAGTTGCTACCCCTACCTGTGCCGTGTGGCTGCATAATAGCTCAGGGTCGAGCGTGCCGAAAGTGCACCTTTTCCTCGAACAGTCATTAATCCCTACAGGACGATTGGCTCCAATCCAGATCAAGTAGAACTTTGTGCATGATGTATAATGACCATGTGCTGTGAGCGTCAGCCTAAAGTCCGTGAGATTCTGAAGTGCAATAGTGCAACGTCAAAAGGGGTGTTGACATTGATATTGAGAGCAAAGACAAAGGAAAGATGAAATATCCGCACCATATCATCATCCCCTGATTATCTAGCACATTCACATAAATTCCCTCGTTAGAATCCACAGGAAGACATAAGGCTAGCTTGAACTTGAACTTGAAGGTGACCCTGTGCTATTGCAAACGGGGGCGAGCCTCTGATAAACTATCATACCAATGTCTCGTCTGGAAGGAGAAGATGGCTAAGGCCGTCGCCTGTGCAAATATCGGTAGCTCAACCCCAGCAATGGAAAGGGGTCAACGTGGCAAGAAACAACACGAGGTTGGCCGACCATAAACGCAACATGGGTTAGAGAATGCGAAAGTGCAAGGTGATGTGGAAAGAGAGTGAGGATTAGCCAATGTAAAAGAGCAACTGGTCAGTAGCTAGTGCTAACAAAGGTCTAGTCGTAATATGAATGCGTGAGCCCGAATTATTGAATCCACCGGCCATTGAGTACTTTTGTCGATACGGCATGCATTCTCGGTAAGTCCATGCGTTCTACAGCGCTAGTTAGCTGATCTCACCGCGACATTGAGGTCGGGAGCCGCGATACCATCGCAGAGCGCTGAGGTTTCTTGTGGTAGCGCAGGGGATCAAGGAAGATTCCGTAGATTACTGCTCCTCGTCCTCTCTTGGCAGTAAAGCATCGCCATGCGAAAGCAAATCATAGTGGATATTGGTGGTCTTATTTGACCCAGGCGGAGGCGGATGGCCGTAGGAACATCTCCAACATGATGCTGAAGCGGAGACCAGAAGCATCGGGGCAGTGGATATAAAGCAGCGATGCTTTCGAGTAGGAACATGTTATCCGACGCTTATTATGTGCATTTAGATTCACCTGGTGTTGTTATGAAAGCAAAGATCAAAGCACGCGAGCACAGCACGCGAGCACGATTCTAGTATACAAAATCTGCTTGCTGTTAACGAAGCATTATCGGAATGGCCACAGTGTTCATCATTCTCACACAAAGATCGTTCGAGAAAGAGACTGGTCGAAGTCGTCACCTATTTTCCAAACCCAAACCAGCTTGATATCCCGTTCTTTGCCTCCGCGGCCTTCCTTTCAACCGTCTTATCAAAGTTATCTATGGTATCGTGCATCTCCTTGGCTGTCTCATTCTTGGACTTCTCGAATTGAGCAACGCTCTCGTGCTTGAGCTTATCGAACTTCGCCTCGACTTCGCCAGCCTTTTGTAGGATGATCTTGTCAGCATCGTGCACCTCGCGGCGTATTTCATTGACCTGAGAGCAGACCTAATTTAGCAGTGAAGTGAGAGGGCGACAGAGCAGCTTACGGTGCCATCGATCTTTTTGCCGGCTTTTGCTGCCAATTCTTCCCCCTGCTTTTTGGCTTCTTCGCTCGAGAAACTTTCGCCTCTCAGGGAACGTTTGGCACTTGCGGCGTCATCTGCACCTCATTGTCAGATATCGTTCTTACATGTTATATGACTAGGACCGTATACGTTCTGCTTTCTTCTGAGCGACTTTCGAATCTCCACCAGCGGAGTAAAAGTAGTAGCCCCCAGCTCCCAATAGAGGAATCCCCACGCCAAGGATGGCTCGTCTAGACATAGCGATTGGTTTTGGGGAGGGATGAAAGCTGGTGATGTGAGTACTTTTCTTGCAGTGTGTTGGAATGGGCGTATTTTTGTTGATGCAAGGAGCCGGTAAAAAGCTTGCTCCGCTTCGAGGTTCGCTGGTGGCTTGGCATTGGTATGCATGACGTCTGGCGGACGCCTTTCCTCTTTTGGAGAGCTCTTCCCCAATATGTGAGGCCTGTTCTAGACCGATAGGGCCGACATTGCATCCTTACAGTCTTACAGGACTAATATATGACATCCCGGCAGCTATGAGGAGAGTACTGCAAGTATGATGCATACTAGATCACAGCTCTCACCGCGAGCATGTCGGTTTTCGGACTCGAGCGAAGCCAAACCGATGGTGCCAACAAGTACGACCACGTAATAGACCTTGTGGATACTACCAAACCAAAGGAGAGCATAGATGAGACCCCAGACAATGGATCTGCGACTTCTAAAATACCCAGGACTGACAGCGGGGCTCTTCTCAGCCGACAGATCACAAAAGGCCAAGGAACATTAAGGAAAGAGTTAGCTCGGAGGAAGTATGCTAAATACCAGGAAGGAAAGGAATCTGAGGGTGGTACTCCGCGAGATTCCGGTGACGAGTCTCCTTCTCAGGAAGCAACACGCACTGGTCGATTGCGGGACAAGGTACCATTCAGAGGGAAGAGGAAAACACCCCAGGTCAAGCAATTAGAGGACTCCTTCATTGATGTCCTGTACGAAAACCAACGCGGCTCTTTCTTTTGTGGCATTCCTCTGTACTCGTCCAATTCGCTCCTGAACTTCGATCCATCCGCCTGGCAAACAGCCAACTTCCAGGACAGCGGTGTCAACATCACCAATTTCCAATTGCCTGATCCTACTTGGGCTTGGGACTGGAAGACATGGTACGTCGACATGTCGCACGATGTCGACGAAGAAGGCTGGGAATATTCATTCAGCTTCAATAAGGCTTATGCATGGCATGGCAATCACCCTTGGTTATTTTCCTTCGCAAGACGGAGAAGGTGGCTACGAAAACGGGTTAAAATACATCACCATCATCTGGGGGAGAAATCGTGTAAAAAGATGGGTCAAGCCCATATGTTGAATGAGGACTACTTCACTATACATGCTGCCAAGCGCAATAGAAGTCGAGAGTCGAGTGCAGACAGGACCACTACAAAGCATTCGAGTTTCCTCAACGACCAGAACAATAGCAGTGAAGACGAGCAGAATTTGGGCGACATCACCAACATCTCGGTTCTCATGTCAACCCTCAAACGGGCGAGACTAGACCGAGAAAAGATCGCGGTAGTAAAAGCATTTCTGACACAGGGAGGCGACGAACTTTTCTACCTTGCAGATTCAATGCCAGTCATAATGAACACGCTCGTCCATCAAACTTCCTGCCGTCAGCTCCAAAATTATCTCCTCCAAGTCTTAGACGAGACCACAAGAACCCACGCAGAAGAAGACGGCAAAGGTAAAGAAAAGAGCAAGGAATCATCAGATCCAGACCTTGAGGCCCGAAACCGCAAGATCGACAACATGCTCAAAGCCATCCATGCAGCCGGCATCCACGTCAACGACGCTGACTACTGGAGCGATCTCAGAGCACGAGCTACAAGCAGCGAAACCGATCCCACGAACGAGACTCATGCCTTAGACGCGACGGAGCCTGCCGCGGTCGCGGAAGCTGGGCCCCATTCGCACAGCGAGGACGATGAAGCCCCCATTAAGGAGGAGATCAAGGGTATACCGCATGATGCTCATATCTCCAAGGAACCGAGGTTGAAATTTAATATGCATGATAGTGCTAATGATGAGAATGCACCGCCTGGGACGGTGGACAAGGGGAAAGGGAAGGCGTAGCGTTTCGATTTCATGGGGGGGGGGCGTTTGGATGGCAAGGCAGGCATGGCATGCAATTGTTGCACAGCGCTGGAGTCGGATCTCACATGTGGAACGGAGGAGTTACAATACCCGGGTCAGGCGTTTAATAATGACTATAGGTACCCTGCTTTGCGTCCAAATATGACCATACCATCATCTCAGCATCATTCATGCCTCACTCCCAGCTTCATCCACATCTCTCACTCCAAGAACAACCCTCCCACACCACCCACACCAACTCCTCTCCAACCCCTCCAACTCCCTCCCCAACACCGGCCCCCCCTCCCTCTCGTGCTCCCACTCCCTCACCGTCCCCCCAACCCTCTCCCTTTTCCGATACTTCTTCTTCACGATCCCCCCCAACCCCTCAATCTCCTGCCTCCAATACCCAGCCTCATCCTTCTCCCCCATCGGACTCTCCCCATCGCCTCCGCTCTCGCTACCGCTACTACCCACAACACTCCCACCACTCGAGCATTCGAACTCCACCTCCACATCCTTGGCACCCAGACATTCCTTCCCGCGCGCGCACTTGACGCCTTCGTTGCCTTCGCCTATGCCCGTGCCTAGACCGCCGAGGTAGGTGGAGTAGCGTGTTCGCCAGGTCCAGACGCGGCGGTAGGTGATGTCGTCCGTGGCGTTGCTGGTGCCGCAGGGTCCGCAGAGATGGATGGTCGAGGCGCAGGTGCAGGGGGTGTGGGCGGGCGCATTGTGGCTGGTGAGGGTGTCTAAGGGGGCAGCGAGGCAGGTCGGACAGAGGCGACGATGACGAGAGGGGAGACGGGATCGTGAGGGGGGTTTGTGTGTACAATTCTACGTTCGACGGATTAGTTGAGGAATCGGAACACTTGTGTTTGGGGAATTCCGAACCCTACAGACAATCCTTCCGCACCGCCTACAAGCTGCCACTAAGTCTCTTGCACAATTGCCGACTTTGCCGCTGACGAGATGTCCCGCTTCGCCCAATCTATGCCACCTTTGCGCTCCCGGTTGTAGTGCTGTGAGGGATGCATTCTGGGTTTCGTTGTCGCAGCGCAGAGTTTGCTGGACGAGACGGCGGCGATATTGCAAGAGGTTGTGGCGAATCTGCCGGCAAGTGAGAGAGAGCGCGTGAAGGGTATTGAGGTCAATGTAGGCTGTGATTTGGGTGACGATGCTGCGACGATGTTAGACGAAATACCCTTGGCAAAGGCGATGTGTCAGTGGGGCTTACGGATAGCAAGCTAAGGCAGCTGAGAAGCCATTGATGTTCGGAAAAGACCTCTCGGTTGAGTCGATTGCAGCCCTGTTGACGTTGGTCACGACTGGTCTTGAGCGCCATTGTGACTGACGAAGAGAGGTTGTGAACCCCGCAGATTTGTGGGGATCAGCGTGGTGGTCGTTAGACAAATCATCTTCATCGAGATCAAGAAACACCACCATACTGCCATGTGAGAGAAGAGGAAACGAGCTGTATACCCATCAGAGCAACAGCTAGAGAGTCGTGACAGGAATAAAGCAGTTGCGATACTATTGAGCTTATAAGGTAGGTTCGAGAACCCCACCATTCATTTGCGCCACAACAGCCACATTTCCTTTAGGGGGAATCCTCGATAAAATTAAGGAGGGCTAGAAGACACATAATGCTTGGCTGTTAGACTTCAAGAACACGTATAGCAAGCAATCGGATACATTTAAAGGAGCCTGTCCTCGAAAATTGTTTAGAGCTTATGAATTGGAAGGTAATCTTCTTGTTCCAAGGACTGAGAAAAAGGTATGTGCAGAGGCTCGAAATCCTACAGATCTGAGAGGCAAAATAGAGAAAATAGTGGTACAGGTATTCCCATCAGTAGTTCTGCGATCCAGCGCCTTCCTGTACAGACATCAACAAAATGATAAGAGATCGAAAATTTGGTGGTAGGGACGTGTGAAGTCAGTCTACTTGTCTCAGTAGTGGGAGCGGATCCAATTAAGTAATGTCGTCAACGCAGGATCATCTTGCAGCCAGTAGCCAGCTTGGTGATCAGCCGTGCGGAAGCCATTGATGATTCTTTCATTGGTAATAGCTGCGAGATCCTGTGGCATCTATTAGTACGCAGTCTCTGGAAGGATAAAGTACAATTTGCTCACGCTTCTCAATGTGTTTTCTGCCTGTTGAATCAGAGTTATATTGACATTTGTAGGCTCTCCGCCCTGGAGAATCGCATTGCGTCTGTTTACCCACTTTATGGCGGCGCAGCATCTCATGTGAATTTTTTGGGCTTGGAAGCGCCGGGCGCTGCCATCCACGATTACACTGTTCCGCGTCGTGAGGCTGTGATTCCCTAATAGCGAAGGTTACTTGGACCTACCGTTGCAGTTGACGCTTCTCGCCCTCATTAGGACCACTCGGAGGATGCAGCATCTCTGGCGGGTATGCTACGCTTAGAAGGGTTCGAGCCTCCGCATGACATTGTCGAAGTGTGGTATAGCCCACTTCGTGATACTCATCTTGATTCGGGTTGGCCTGGATCTGCGCTATACGACGTTGAATGTTCTGATAGTCGCGTAAGATTTCTGCAACTCTCAAAGCACGGGCTTCGTTGACTGAGACGAGGGGACAATTAGCAATAATTGTGCTTGACGGTGGAGTCCTTCGTCAAGACTTACGACCGTCAGCCATGAATTTAGTCCTAGTCTGCGTGGTTGTTCGACTCGTCATTGGAAAGGATGCTGAGACTCTCACCTGGCTTCTGAGGCTTGCCCTCCCACCATTACAGCCTTCAAGCCGTATATAAACGATATCCGGAGGCTCGCACCAAGGGGTCAGCCTCCTGTGATGGAAGACTTCGAGCTCTTGACGAGCATCGCTGCTTCTCCTGTCTTAGTAGTAGCGGAGCACTGATTGGTTGTCTGTCAGAAAACGGCTCCAGCCGCAATCCGCAAGTTGTTGTGGGGAAACACATATCCATATCGACGACACATCGAAAACAAATTTAGTAGTTCATTTATCGAAAAACACGATATGCAGCGTAAAGCGTAGAGAGAGCGTGCAATGGCAGAAGAGAAGAACGAAAGTTGAAAGTTCAGCCGACCGTGTCTTGAAAGAGTTCAGCTGCGCCACGATAAACCTTGTAAATTGCCAAGAATTGGGTTAAGCTTCTTGAACGGTTCCTAGAGGCTTCCCCAAATCGTATTGCTCCCGCTGAGCTTAATGCTGAAAGCATATGGAAGCTGAATCAGTGTCGCATTGAAGCCAGTAATTGGCTGATGTGACCGCAGATATTGGTATTAGTGACATTGCCATCGCGTGCACTTTCTCGTGTTCAGAAGTTATGAAATGACAAAAGGAGAACCGAAAGAATACCCGGAAACATCATGTTTGAGCCGCAAGCCACAGAAGTACTGCGCCTGGCATGGTTCGTCTGGTCAGCACATAATTCAAAAGGGCCACGAGCTCAACCGTTCCAAGCTAGATGGCCTCGAAAGTCTATTCGCTCACGTCAATGCTATTTGAAGACCCACAAGTAGCTGGAAGCACACCGCATCCGAGGACCGGAATCGTTTCGTGTCAGTGTGTGGATATGCAATATACCCCCAGCACGCCAGCACGAGCTCACACATCTAATCTTTCTCACTAATCGCTTGCAGTCGCTCCTCAATCTCGTCCTCTGTCAACGCCCGGAATGCCGAGTTCGGCCCTTCCTTTTCACCAGACTTTTGTGCTCCCACGATGCCAACTTCTATTTCGCCTTTCTTGAAATCCACGCTAAGCACCGTGCTCAATGTAGATATTCCCAATTCTACCACATCTTCCCAGGTACCTTCGGCGCAATCCTTGTTCTTCAGCTTCTTCTCAAGATGATTCAAGGCCTCCTGCTGTTTGGGTCCTGACGCTGTCGCTTTGTAACCGACGTAGTATCCGGCTGGGTCACACTTGTAGAGCTGAGGTCCAAATTCCGAGTCTACAGATATAAGGGTTTGCGCAACGCCCAACGGCCGCATGTAGGCCTGTTACATTAATTAGCTCCACAAGCCCATTTGACTATTTCCAGTGCCAAAACCTTTTGTGTATAGACTTGATTGATGTTCGCGAGCCTCTTTGCCAGAACATCGCACGGCATCTCGTAGCCGTTCTTGTACCTGAACTCAGCTGCCTCGCCTCTCGCTCTATTGACTGAGGCCCGAGCGTCTGCTATTGAGCCAGTCATAACACAACCGACGGAAGGAGACAATTTGAAGATATGGGAGACAGATGATGGGTCGATGAGCTTGTCCTGTGGCGAGGACAACGTCAGTCCATCATTGCACACCTTTAAGATCGACAAGTGTGCTCTTACTGGGACCTTCTTCTGTGAGAGAACGACGGCACAGTCTTTCCCTCGCACGCCTATAGAGGTAATGTTCGCGGCAGTTATGGCTTTGAAGGCATACTCTAGCCAACTGCTGCTTAGTCTCGGATGTCTGTAAAGGCAATGTAGATTGCAAGCGACGAACCGACTTGATATAGTCTGCCTTGATCCGAGAAGATAGTGATGTGCCTGTCGAATCCCGCGCTGCCTGTACCCATCAAGCTGTAAGATGCTAAATGACAAGATCAAGCAATGGGGAAGTACCAACCTGACATCTTGAAGCTCAAGACAAGTTTCTTGTAATTTGCAGGAGGGTTTATGCAGCAATTATGAGGAGTCTCCACTGTACTATGTGAATGGACGCTTATGAGAGGAAAATATTGCTTGTCTAACCCGTGCCTTGTAGACGATACAGCTTCGCTGCCTCCAGAGCTGCGGCGGCTCGGAGGCCGCGGGCCGAGGCGAACTTCAGCGCGAAATCTTTCCCGTAGACTTCTAGTTATCTACTCATCATGCTCTGGTGACGGAGAACTTGTCTCATGCCCATGAGATGGCATGGATACTGCAGATTTCCGGGTGCCTTGCGGCAGCTCCTCGAAGGACGACGAGCCCTTTCTTCGCAAGCGCAGTCAAGAAGCATTGCCCAGTTCCAAACGATCCGAGGTCGTCATGACAGGAGGCTATTATTCAATGATCTGGGCGGCGTTCGCTCCTCACGTGTGGTAACAGCGGGGAATCACAATGGACGATCAGAATCAATTGCGTTGATTACGACTCAGAGCAATTTCAAATGGCCTCTTGGACTGGCCATCACCAGTCATGCTCAGCATGATCTGCAACCTGGCGCATTCTCAATGCCTACGGATCATGAGGCTAAAAGTGAAGTAACACGGTCATCAACGGCTGATACTGCGTCACAGCCGAAGCGGAATCAATTTAAGTTTGCTAAACAAGAAAGAGGCAAGGAAAACAGGCTACTAGTGAATCAGCTACTGAAGGACAAAGGCCGCTTGTCGTACGACTGGAGGGTACCTGTGCAACTGCTAGAACACCATCACGACTTCACAAATACTCAGCCCCCCAACACCGACGTCCGCCTGTTTCGCAACGTTGCTCAAACTGAAGTCAAGGCTTCTGAACATGAAGGCTCAAGGCTTATCCAACGTATCAATACTCGGAATCCCAACGAAGCAAAGCTTGCTCGGGATATCACGACACCTACTGTATGGTCCACAACAGCCCTGGCAGATTATGTAGAAGATCTTGTGGAGTATGAGTATCACAAAGACGCAATTTCGTTGGAAGCGCAGCTCCCAAATAAAGGATCCTCCAACGTAGGTGATATTACCACCGCGTTGAATGGTATATTCTTCTCCCCAACGACAAAGCATTGTCTGAGCATCCACGTTTACAGAATCGCTCTACGTTTCTTTTACGATCACGGCTTGTTTTCGAAAGCTCGAGCCATATACCTTCAGATGGAAGATTCGAGAATGACAATACCAACAGACATCTTCAACCTGGTACTCCGTGGATCGGCATCTTCCAAAGATCTTCATAGTTTCACCTTCATACTGCAAAAATGCATTCAGCGGGGGCTCAAGCCTAATATTGAGACCTGGAACACTTTGTTGACAACCATCAGTTCCAGCGAAGTCAGAGCAGTCATCATTCAGCGAATGCGGGAAAGGGGCATATTGGACTCTTTGTCAGGTCAGGGAAATTCTCTGAGACATATCGTCCAACACGAAGTTGGATCCCACATAGACGAGCATGGTGATCGGGGAGCTTTCCTTGACCACATGGATGATCACTATGGAACGGCATGGCTCACCACTTCCACCGGCAACAAGCTACTTTATGAATATGGTAAGCGTAGATCTATGTCTGAAACACTAAATTTGCTTCCTGGCCTAAGGCTGCGCGGATGGAGACCAGACGAGGTTTCACTTGACACGCTTTTACGACAATCCCTTCTCTTAAAACAACATAAGTATGCTATTTCGATACTCGACAGTTTCGAGCACCATTTCCGAGTGAAACCAGGGAAGCAAGCGCATGAGACCCTGTTCCTGCTTGCTTGGAGAAGCCATCTACTCAATTTTACCAGAGTTGTCTGGACATTTGCTCGTACCTATGGCTACGACACTTCCAAGATGCGAAATCACGTTTTTCAGAGCCTGCTAAGTAGTACAGCTGTGGAGCCCTCTGACGGCAACTCGGAAAGATTCAAGAAACTTGTTGGAGCATTCGTGGTGGGTGTCAATCAGTCAAAGGAGATGGTACCGCTTGGACGAGGCGGAATATCCGAAGGACAGAGACCTGTACCTCATCAGTCGGTCGTGAAGAACGCACAAATACTTCTCCAGAGTGAGTTGCTTGCTTCTGGAAGTCGTCGCATCCAAGAAGACCTGGGAAGGCTCCTATCACAAGCTTTGGAGCTAGATATGGAGTGGGCAGCGACAAAGTGCTTGAGTACCGCGAATTTGCAGCAGGTGCTCCAAAATGGCATCCGAATTCGACAAGCAGTATCATACAGCCAGCGGCGCCGTCTTCGCAGGAAAGTGGCGACATCCAACATCAAAGCTTCTAAATCTGTTCCAAAGACTATCGCTGGCCCTAAAAAAGCAAACCCTTCAGCCCGAAGGAGTACAGGCAACGTTCGAGTCGAACCTGTCAAATGCAAGCGCCCTAGTAGGAGAAAGCCTCGGCCTCTAATACGACAAATTATCTTGGGTGATGCCTTTAAAAGGGTCGCCATTGATCCCTGTCTGGAGGTGGCGACATCCAACATCAAAGCTTCTAAATCTGTTCCAAAGACTATCGCTGGCCCTAAAAAAGAAAACCCTTCAGCCCGAAGGAGTACAGGCAACGTTCGAGTCGAATTTGTCAAACGTAAGCGCCCTAGTAGGAGAAAGCCTCGGCCTCTAATACGACAAATTATCTTGGGTGATGCCTTTAAAAGGGTCGCCATTGATCCCTGTCTGGAGATGCCTACACTTCCTCCTGCTTCGCAAAAGCCTCTATATAATCTCGTGAGAAAGAAACCGACATCGCGTCTGCATATAGCAAAGGATTGGGCTCTTAGGGAAGAGCCCGTACCTCGGTCTCCTCGTCCTTCTACACCAGAGCATTCGGATGAGGTATATAAGAAGCACACAGTGATTGCGGGCGTAGGACAAGCTCCCGTCAGATCGAGTATTGGGAGGCTTCCCGAGCATCTGGAGACGGCCCATATCCACTCTTCTCTCGACGAGCTTTTAGGCCTGAACGATGCACTCGACGAAGGAGCCAAGCTTAACAAGGGCAAAGCTGTAGGAGATGAGACTACGAGCTTCCAAGCTCCAGGTGCAGATCAGAGGGCTTCGTCTCCTCGAAAAGCCGCCAGTACTATGAGGTTTAGACGGCGCCTCTCTGAAGGAAGTCGGTATATCTATAAGGAGGAGCGGCGGGATCTCAAATATGTAAAGAGGCTCGACATAGGGGAGCTTGAGACCGAGATTTGAATTACATGGCTGGTGATGTGATTGTACCTACATTTATTGTCGGACTTGTACAAATATTCAGCTGCACTTGCGTAATTATTGTACTTAGCTAACGATACCTCCCCTTCGCACATAGCAGCAGAACTTGTATTTATTGGATCATGTTGGTCTCGAGTTATCGAACGAACGAGCCTAAGTTTCAAACGTGGCATACTCAAATAACTCAATGAAAACGCCGACTTACTCCATCCGAGCCTGAATACCTCCAACACCTCGCGTCAACAAAAAGGAGAAAGCCTCTACATAAAAAACGGCCTTACTCCCATTAATCTCCTCCCACAGCCCTCGTATCCCTTCCATTCAGCCACCAAGGCACCAAGACACCCTATCACAACCACCACCCACGCCAAAGAACCCCTAAACACCAAAGCAAAACCCATCCTCCGAAACCGAACCAAGAAAAACCCTCCCCCTCGCCCTCCTCCCTCCTCACCCCCCACTCCCCCCCTTCTTCCTCGCCCCAACAACCTTCTTCCCACCCACATACCCATCATGATAATGCGCCACATGCTCCATCATATGATCTTTGCGCTTAAACGCCTGATCCCCCACCCGGTGGCAATTCCTCCCGGGGCACGGGAAGAGATCCTCCGGCGCAGGCATGAAATGGTTCTTCATGTGGCGTTTGAGATCGTGCTCGCGCGCGGTGCGGAAGCGGCAGTTGGGATGGAGGCAGGCGTAGGGTTTGTCGTTCTTGGGGGGAAGTGGGCTGGGGGAGGGGGGGAGGGTTAGTAGTTGATTTGGGGGGGTGGGATTGGGTTGGGATGGGTTGGGTTGGGGGGAGGGTGAGCGACTTACTGTTGAGATCCCTTTGGTTTTGAGGAGGGGGTGATTGTGTATTGGACGTCGATCTCGGGGCTGGCATAGGACTCGGGGGAAGTGGGGGTTGAGGATCCGGGGTAGTTGTTGTAGTTGGAATATCCGGATCTGGAGGAGTTGCTGCTTGAGGTGGAATGGGTTTGGCTCATGGGAAGGCTGGAGGGGTTGTGAGTGTCCCTGCTTGTTGTTTGGTAGGAATCATATGGTTGTTGATAAGATGATAGCTGGTGTGCGTACGCAGATGGTTGTTGTCGGGGATGTCCAGCGGTGGCATATGGCTGGTGCAAATATGAGGGCGACAGATACTGTTCTTGGGCATACGTGGGGACTCGATAGGCCTGTTGGGAATAGGAGGAAGAATAGGAAGGAGTGTATGAAGAACCCTGCAGCTAGCTATTAATTGCTGCTATCAGGGGTATAGATCGCGGGGAGCTTGCTTTGTACACATCGTCGTAGGAAACGTTGTTGTAATCCGAGGAAGCCATGTTGGGGACCCGTAACGAAGTGGAGATGGTGTATAGTACAGCACAAACAATCGTAAAGGATGCTTGAAATGACAAAGGTTGTAACCGTACAGTGAACGAATAACTTTCTTATGCATGAGAATGGAACGATGTTGTCAATCATATCCGCAGGTGTATCAGACTTATGTACTGGTAGGATGGGAGGTCAATGGGGTTGTGGAGACCACAGGTGAAGCAACAATATGCGGCCATTCTGCTCGGCATGACGACTGCCTCGACCGCGATACCCCGTTGCCTGAATCCTCATTCTTCTCTGCACTCTACGAAGTGCGTACAGAAGAATGAGATAGCATGCAAGATTCCAGAGGGCGGAAGGGCGAAGTCCTCTCACCGAAGGGGGCAGATGCCACTAGCGCCATTACAGCCCTAACCGGTGTGTTGCATGCTTTTCGCGTTGATAGCCATCTGTAAACAACAAGATACTAAACGCACAGTATCGAGATCGCGTAACCTTGTGCAGTTCACCGAGGTGCGGATCTGACAGGTGAGGAGTAGCACGATATGCCGTTCATCACCCTAGGACCAGGGTGGCCGGTGGCTTGCAGCAATTGTTGATAAGGTCCGCTTGTACGTAGCACCATTGTTATCGCGGCGCGTCCCGTGAAGACGCCTGTCAGCTACCGTCGCCGCAGTCCTTCGTGGGAGTGACAGAAGTCGTCGGATAGTGCTACCGCAGCCGCTAGAGGACCTAGATGGCGAGCCGTTCCTACCGTCAATCAGGCTCCGAAAACATTAGGATGAAGTCCAAAACGTGATTGAGTATCGAGCTTCAGACAGGCAATCAGCGCTGCCACAAACCGTTTGACTCCATTACCGATCATCAGAGAGTTCGCGTCGATTGATGAGCCCACGTTGGCCACCGGAGGTGGCCGTATCCACCTCGGGCGATATGAAGAAGAAGAAGATTTGCGAAACACTGCCAGCTAAAGGACGGGTGCGGGGATCTCGAGTAGATTTACTGCAAAGGATGAGACGCAGTGCATAAGATGAAAGACCAATCACGACATAGAATCCCGCTGTAACACGATCAATCGAATCCTTAGACCCCGACCCAGGCGGCCATAAGCCGAGAGACGAGATGATAATGGCCGTCTTGGTCATGTAATTGCCTAACAGCGCCTCAAATTCCTCTCTGTGGGAACTTAGCCTCAGGACATCCTGCGGTGGGATTTCTTTAGGTCCTCGATGCGATTAGCGAGGCGCAGCACTGGTGCAATCGTTCTGTAATGATGATTCCCCATCACCGGTCAGCAAGCGCGAACATGCCTTCCACTGATGGATGTGTCACTCACCATATGCTGCGGATGTGCTACGGCCATGCCAGACGGCCAGTTCCTCGAAGGTAACGACGGCCGCAGTGATGGGCTTCTTTCTGGGAGGACTGAGCGCTGGGGGCTGTACAACAAACATCAGATGCGAAAGAGGGCAAATCCTGAACGAGGCAGACAATGCTCTTTAGTAAGAGGTCTGAATATGAGTACACTTAATGGATTGAACGGTCTTGTCGAATGATGAAATAAGGCTTTGGAGGGGTGACAAGACTGCCTTGACGCGTAGCCTTGTTCTGCCTGATTCGAGGCTACCGTGAAGCAAGGCTGCGGAAATCCCAAAGGTCGACTTCGTGTTGCTCGCCCCATCGCTGGATCGCGCAAACCCTGATATTCGAGGTAGTGATCGGTGGTGCTTGTGTATGGTAGTTGGCAATGCGAGATATGGCTCTGCACATTCGCAAATGGGCATAGCAATGCCTTACATCGTAAAGGATGTCAACATAGGAATCGCGAAAATAGTGCAGATTTATATAGGAATCTCTCGGCCAAACAGGGCGGGAGAGAACAATTGAATTCGCTACACTAAGCAGCAACCAAGTCTTCATGCTGTTGCCCAACCATGCAAGGCGGCCCAACGTAAAGAATTTCGCTAAGGTGGTTCCTGATCTAGATTGGACGCCTTCGCTATTAGAGATCGTCTTCTAAAAATTTGTATTGAAATTTGAAGTCTGCCTTTCGCCGATTCATCCTACCATAAGTGACGAGGGTTAGCACCGAGCTGGAAAAACGTGTAATCTAAAAGGCCAAGCTTCGCTGAGTGGAAAGACGACATTGTCTATGGACAGATCTTACCATGTACTCTCGTAATCAAAGAATCGATACGTTCCTTGCTCGTATTCTTCTGTGATTGTCTTCGGTTCCTCGTGCCGCTGAAACCATGTTTGATACTGCTTGTGAAACCGCCAGCTTTGGCTCTTCAGCGCCTTTGCTGCCATGTATTGCTGGTAGGTATTCTGACGATAGTAAAAGATGTAGAATAAAGCATCAGTATCTATCTTACCATACAAGCTCGGGTCATCCGAATTCGCGAACGGCTCTTGTGGATAATAAGGTGGTGTGTGAAATTTTGTGTCTGGTCGATAATGCCTTGGCTTCTCCGCATCCAAGTAGTCCGGACGATTGGCGTGAGATGCAACGAGCAGCCGCTGCACCGAAGGTGAATCACTTGCTGGCACGCGGCTCTTTGTGATTTCGAATGATTGGAGAAGATCGTGCAGTCCAGGAGGCAGATAATATACGGACTCAGCCTCCTCTTGCGGAGGAGGTTCCCCATTCGTTTGTTCTGTGGTGAAAGATTTCGCTGGGGTGGCAGCGGGTAGTGCCTCCGATGGTGCTAGAGGAGCTATGTCTTTACTCTGAGGTTGAGTAGGCGGTGGCATCTCTGTCACAGAGGGTATTCTTGAATGTGCTGGGACATTCGTCGTAGTCAAGAATGGGGTACTTTCTACAGTATCTGACGGAACCGTTGGACTTGTGTGATTGGGTATAGGTGATTGAGGCTGTTTGGGCGCGACTGGAGAAGTCTCTGTATTCATTGGTGCAGGGTCTGCAGACTTCGACGCTGGTGTAGGGATTGAGCTTGCTGGTAGCGACGGTGCTACGCTGGGCGAAGTCGTAGCGCTACTCTTTTGAGATGGGGGAATCGCAGAAAGGCCGGGCGGCGCACTCGGCGCAAGGACTGCTGCTGCGGTTGGTGGTGGAGGCAGCGGCGCTATTCCGACAGGCCCTTTATCACTTGTTGCTCCGGCTGCAGCTGCTGAAGCGTATTTCAGAGTCTCGCCTGGAGCTCTCGTGGGTAGAGGTGCGGGCTTCATAGCATTATTTGTGTTGCCATTGGAGATAATCGCCAACGGAGTGTGGAGGGTTGCCAGTGCAGGCAAAGGGGATTTCGGTTGGTTCGACGGTCTTCTTATACCGGTTCCTTGAGGTTCTGATACAGATGCTGATTTAGGCTTTCCCCCGGCTGCACTCGGACCTCTCCCATCGATCGTATCTGGAGTATCGTCTTGTATTGACTGTGTATCCTGTGAGGAAACGCGGTCATTGTCATTATTCAAGCCAAAGGCTCCTTCGTCTTCTTCCAGATCGAGGTCGTCGTAGATTGTGTCATCTTCGAGAAAATCAACGGCTTGATTCTCCTCGACGTAGTATTTTATGTTCTCCTCCAGTTCTTGGACCTGTTCCGTTTCCACATTGCCGTTTTCTAACGATCGCAGTAACAGCTCCAATTTTCCCTGGTGGTATTTATGTCGTTCCAACGTCCTCGAGATTTCAGATAACCGGTCTGCTTTGCTTGTGTCTTTTTTACCCTTCTTCACTGTAGCCTGTAGAGTCTCCTCTTCAGCTTCATACATCTCTATTTGCCGCTCCAATTCTTCAACCATATTTGCAAGAAATTGGCAAGCTTCGAGCTTCGCTTTTTCTGCAGGGTCCAGCTTAGCTGTAGCTTGCAGCCCTTCTTTTGAAAATGCCTTAGTCTTCATCTCCTTTTCAACAGCCTTGAATTTTTCCATTTGCTGCAATGACGGCGACCGTCAGTATCTTACATACCTCTGAGAGATGCTTCATCATCAGGCTACACATACGTTCTCGATGGCTTTTCGTTGCTCCATGAGCGGTTTCTTGTCTTTGATCTCGTTGCCTGCCGCCCATGTCTTTATCTGATCTCGATGCCGTTGAAGCTTTTTAATCTCTCGCTTGAGAGCATCCTCCAATTTATCCTTCTGTGACGCATTGGTCGCTTGTTGTATCTTGTCGAATATGCTCTCGAAGGTCTGGATACCCTCAGCAACTTTCTTGAACGTTTTGTCGATCTCCTGCTGTAACTTTCGTTGAGCCATTTTGGGTGAATTGAGGATGAGGAAGAGAGGGTTTCTGCAACGTTGCAGTTCAAGGCGGAAGTGGGTCCTCGACACTGCTGTGGCCGAGCTGACAGTCTGTGCTTTTCTTGGGAATAAGTAGGTGCTGAAGCTTCGGGTGAGATAGGCATCAAGCAGGAATATAATGGATTAAGTATCAGAATTTGTGTAGTTCGATCAGGCCGAAACGTATTGTCCTTCACAGACCGAAAGCTCCTGCGCTGGATGGGATCGTCGCCAAGATTGAACACGAAACGCGCGCAAGGCTACAGCCGCGACTTCATCACGTGAATGGGTGTCGCCGTTTCACGGTCAAGCTAAACCAAATCTTTGATATTCGCTGATACTGCTCATGTTAATATATATTGCGAATCGCCATAGAGGCTGAGCAGACCGGCTTGAATTCCTCTATAGCAGCCATAGGGTGGCGTAAATCGGACTATCAGTACCTTGGTTAGGAAATACCATCACCTAATTGATCTACATTTGGTTTACCGCTCCATTTCAAGTTATGTTATAAGTCTTAGGTGGACTTCGATAGAGATTTGGGTTTATAATGTATCTACACATCGTTGTCAGCATGGCAAAATTGTCCTGAAACAAGTACCTTTGAACATGAAGGGTACTCCATACTTATCCGTACAGTGATATTATGCTAAGCCGTGCAGCGATCTTACAGCGGGTTGCATCAGCTTCAGTGTCTGTAGATAGTCACTTAGTATCGTCAATTGGGAAGGGTGTCCTGGTGTTTGCCGCCGTTGCTGCCGACGATACCCGCAAAGAGGTCGAAAGAATGGCAGCAAAGGTTCTAAAGATGAAATTATGGCCGGACGAGACAGGGGCTACGGTTTGTTGGCACTGGATCTGCACGCACAGATTGAATCTTACCTACTTGTCACAGAAATGGAAAAACAGTGTTCAAGATATAAAGGGAGAAGTTCTCTGTGGTAGGCAGTACGGCCGAAATTCGTTCAGATCAGGATCGTAATGTCTGCTGTTCCAGTATCCCAATTCACACTACTTGCATCAACCAAAAAGGGCAACAAGCCGGATTTCCATGGTGCTGCTGGTGGTGAGCAAGCCAAAGAGTTGTACGATCATTTCTATGCCAACGTTCAGGAATTGTATGATCCTGTGAAGGTTAAGAACGGCGTTTTTCAGGCGATGATGGAAGGTGAGTGCTTGATGGAAACAGCAACGTCTTACATGCTGATACGTGAACAGTGGATGTTAAGAACGATGGGCCTGTGAGTGTTGATTACTCTAGTCACGATGAAGTGGTATCCAGCCGAATTTTTTGATCTGTTCAATGGCGTTTTAAGCTTGCAATCTACTGATACTCCCTTGTAGGTCACATTGGAGATCGAGACCAATCCCCCCAGGGTCCAGCAAGGAAACAAAGAAGCTGCGAATGGGAATGGCCAGAAGAGTACAGGGCCAACAGAACCTATAGAGAAGGACATGAAGACTGGTGATGCGGTGGATTTCTTGATACCAGCAGAATTATTAGAGTAGCGAGTTTACATAGTTCCTGATACCCTCTACTCATACAAAACGTCTTTCAAATGCAGAACATTTTTCAGTTTCGCGAGTGGTGGAGATTGTAGGGTACCTATATGTACAATTAAAGCGAAGTGGTGCAATTGGATCGAAACTACTGGTAAGTTCCCACTCCCGCCCGGCAGCACATCTGAAAGGCTGAAATCCAACAACCGGAGCAAACATACGGTAGACTCTCACTCACCGAGATTCCCTCCATATTACCAATGGAAAGCTTACTACAGAATTAAATTATCATTAAGTCGCAGGCTCAAGCTACGCAACAGCTTCACGCGATAGCACCCCAAGATGGCGTCTGAAAAGTCAAGTATGTGGAAAGTTTGTCCGTGTGTCGATTTATTGCTCAACAGACACCCATGCAGGTCGTAGCCATGTCTTCTTCGATATAGAGATAGGCCATCAAAAAGAGGGCAGAGTCACCTTTGAATTGGTGAGTCCTCGGTGTCAATCTAGTTCCAGGCGTAGTCACCACTCACTGCACAAGACCGTTGGTCCTTAGAGGAGTCTACTTTTGTGCTAACTTATATCTAGTATGATGATGGTATTCTTATCGCGTTTCGAAAATGGTGAATCCTCGCTCAACGTGATTCAGTCGTGCCAAAAACTACAGAGAATTTCCGTTGCCTTTGTACAGGCGAAAAGGGTATCGGGAAATCTGGCAAACAATTGAGCTACAAAGGTCCTCCAATCCCTAAATCTGCATTCTTGTACTTCTTTGCTGAGAAAAGGCCAAGGCTCCGGATTCCATCGTATTATCAAAGGTTTTATGATCCAAGGTGGGGATTTTACGGCTGGCAATGGCACTGGTGGAGAGTCGATTTACGGCGAGAAGTTTGAAGATGAGAACTTTGACCTGAAGCACTCGAAGCCATTCTTGTTGTCGATGGCAAATGCAGGACCTGGTATGCTTCCCCTCAGCTTGACCTTGGGAGCATGTCCACTCACCACCCATAGGGACGAATGGATCGCAGTTCTTTGTAACTACTGTACCAACTCCTCATCTGGATGGGAAGCACGTAAGTTGCCATACGCCCACTTGTAGACTTCGTAGTCTTGAAATTGACCCCTGATAAGGTGGTCTTCGGAGAACTCAAAGAAGGCAAAGGGATAATACGCAAGATAGAGAGCATGCCTACGCAAGCCGACAAACCCAACAAGGAAGTCACTATCGTTGGTATGCCTCGCGCGCAATGATCTTCAAAACTTCTACTAAGTTCATGATAGATTGTGGACAATTATCTACCAACGAAGCGCTGGGTGCGACCAAAAAGGAACCCGATAGCACTGGTGACACCTATGAAGAATTCCCCGAAGATCAAGGTCAAGACTTCAAAGGTCCAGAGATTGCTAATATAGCAAGTGAGCTTAAAGACTTCGGCAACAAAGCCTTCAAGGCCAACAACCTTGATCTTGCCCTTGAAAAATACAAAAAGGGGTTGCGCTATCTGAACGAGTATCCAGAAGCGCTGCCAGAGGATCCTCCAGAGCTGTCTAAGGAACTAACGCACCTCCGCTTCACACTGCATTCGAACGCAGCGTTGCTCCAGATCAAGCTGAAGTCTTTCGAGAATGCCAAGAGCAGTGCAGACAACGCCCTAGCACTTGACCAGGTATCAGATCAAGACCGAGCCAAGGCTTCCTACCGTAAGGCTCTTGCACTTCTTGGGCTCAAGGATGACGAAGAAGCTATCAAAAGTCTTGAGATGGCCCAGAAGTTGGCTCCAGGCGATGTCGCCATCAGTAAGGAGCTTGGGGCTGCAAAGAAGAAAGCCGCAGAGCAAGCCAAGAAGGAGAAGGCTGCTTACAAAAAGTTCTTTGACTAGACAAGACGAGCAGTTTTACCTTGGTCTTGCATTTCACGCTTGCGATGACACAGGCATATAGATGAGCACGACCAAGTATTGTAGATGATGTTGATACATGTCGCTTCATCAATACAGACTGTATGTACAATGACGATTACACTCAGGAGTAATGGTGACGCCACTCGCCATGCAACCTTACCATGCGCAAATGGAGGAATTGACTTCCTCGTTGAGGCCATATATCTTTACCTCCTCGCTCTCCCCACGCGAATTGCATTACGACTCCACGAGGCTGTCGTCTGTGGCACCCTTCCACCACGAAGGGCAGAACATTATTCATCTCTGCCCCATAATTCCCTTCTCTTTCCCCTATCTTCCCGAGCATACCTCTTCCTCCTTCCCCATTTCGCCTTAATCCGCTCAATTTCCTCATCATGATGATCCATCTTCTCCTTACTAGCCGGACATACTATTCCCACGAAGAACTGACTGCAGCCGAACTTTTCTGCCAGCCGAGTCCTGGTCCATTTAAAAGGATCTTCCGTTCTCAATCGCCGTATTTCTTCAATCTCCTTCTCTCGCAGGTGATATTTTTTTTCGTATGGCCTATGGTGTTTGAGTATCGGGGGTAAGCGGCGGTCGGGCTGGTCGTAGGGGTTTGCATGTGAATGTGATTGAGCGAGGAGTTTGCGGCGTGGGTCATTGGGTGGGAGGAAAACGGGTGGTGTGTGGTAGGGCGAGGGGGTCGATGAAGGCGGATTAAAGACAATGTGGTCATTTATTTGTGATGTAGGTATCAAGGACGTAAAGGATGGATCGGGCTTTGTTCGAAGGCGTTTGGTGGTTCGGCGCGCCGAGGACTCATGGCGACAAGGTGTATATGAGCTGAGCCCGGCGAGAGATGAGATGAGCAGGGGGATGTTGGCTGGAGATTTTCGGGGAAGGAAGATGGACATGTCAATACTCCCTTGTATATTTGGGAACTGTCATTGAACGTTAAGCAAATCGTTTCTACCTCAAGCTCCGAATACTTTTTTGGACAGGGTTCATGATCTTTTGGAGAGGACCAGGGTATAGAGCTAGTGTTTAGTTCTAATCCCTGCCCGAACAGCGTCACTGGTGAGACGTGGCCGCCAATCTTCGAAACAACATGCCCTACTTACCTTATTTAGGCGAATCTGAACCCGAGTACCTCACACATCTGCCTGTCGGTCACCCTAAATCTTCGGCACTTTTGATGAGTAGAGACGCGCATTCGCATCTGCTCACTACTTCTGGCGCTTCTAACCTATGCAGCGAGGAGCATTATAAGATTCTCGAAAACAGGTAAGCTTTTGCGTTCGCAGCTGATGTCCTCCTCGATACGCGCGCAATTATTCTATATATACCCATGTCTTTCCTCATCTTCTTTTGTGCTCAAAAGCCTTCGATTGCTGAGCTTTACATAGCTCGGCCTCCCCGAACATATCTCCGTCATTCATGCTACTACGCTACGACCTCGTTTTCCTTCAGCAATATGACCGATAGACAGACCAGCCTGGGGCTTGACTTCTGTGATGACGCTGGTTCACGGATATCATCTACACCCCTCCTCGGAGAAGGATTGAACAGTGCGTCCGAGTCTACCGAGACTCCTGAACTCGATGCGAAAACGGGAAAGCGAAGGTTCTGGAATCTGGGCAAGAAGAAAGAAGACGATAAGGCAAGGAGGAAGCGAGAAACTGCTGGCGCTATGCCGCCCTCTGGAACTGCTGCACCCAAGACTATGCGACCAGTGTCACCAATCCCAGGAATAAACTCGCCCATCAAAGAAACCACGTCACATCCATACGGTATGCCAGTATCGCCGAGCCGAAACCTCCATTCGTCATCCCCAGGCATCCCATCTCCGGCATCCTCCCAGATCTTCGAACGCAGTGTTCAAGAAGATGGACTCGCATTATCAGCTTCGCCGGCGATACCTGCTCATATCAATACGGAAAACCATATTCCGGCTGTGCTTGATGCATCGTCCGAAGCCATTACGGATGATCACCTGAATCCAGACAATGTCGAGATAGTAATGCATGCAGCGCATCAACCGGCGGCTGTAACAGTCACGGGCACTGGGACTAGTGAAGCTGCGGGAACTTCGTGGCAGGACGATCTTGTTGCTCATCCAGATAACGATGATGCTGCATCTAACTATGGTGCCCTGGATTCGAATGATGTTCGGAGGCTCAGCTTCATCTCTTTTGCGGATGTTGTTCATGCAGAACATGTCGATCACTGTGGCAGCCTAGCGCCGAGCATATCCAGTCCATTAGCGATGGTCTCCAACAACAGATCTCCGTCGCCAGTAAGATCGCCGATGTCGTCCCAAGGCCTGGGCGGCTCCCCAATGTTGAGTGGATCCGACTCTTCTCAGGGACACGAGACTTCTCCTAATCGGCTTGGACGTGGACCAGGTAGCCCATTCCCTGGACATAGTCCCCCTACCAGCGGCGAATTGACTATCGAGACGATGAGACAGGCTCTGCGAAAGACCGGCAGTAGAGATCTGAGTGGTGCGATCAGCCAACCTTTAAGTGCGACTACTGGTGAAGATGAAACGGCAGGGCATTCCTTGAGGGATTCGTAGGGGAACGGCCCGTGCATGCGGTGCGTAAAGGTTATGGTAAGGGTTATGAGGGACATGGCCAAACAGGGGTGATATATGGAGGGACGTTTGTCTACATCTGCTGTTATTCGATTACCCATCTACGCAGGGATAGTACCTAGTCATTTCATGATGGACATTGGGGAATAACCTTCTTGGACTTAGCTACTGTTTACCCTGATGGAGCGCATACAAGTACAACTACAAGGACTTCAATTGTAAAATAATCAGCGTCCAACTGTAGCCAATACGTGGAAGATAATAAAGCGTTGATAGTAAGCTAGGTACGTGGAGAAGCGGCAGGCCATACTAGAATTAGGAAGCGCCGCTACTAAGGTTATCGTTGTATATAAACTTCAAGCCCTCGATGTGCAGTGAGTTCTGGTTCACTTTCGGCTACACTTCAGGTCCTACATCTACTCCACTGCAGCAGTCGCTATCAAACTTTGCTCATATTGGCCCTCCGCAATAGAGCCTTCAGATGCGCCTGATTCGAGATCAATTGGGTGCTCTTCGGTGCGAATGAGAAGAGGTCCCAATGGGGGTTCCTTATGCTCATTAGCCGTATATTCCGTGTCGCCATCTGGCGGCTGACAGTAGCTGGGACAGTGCCCAACCGCTTCCCAGGGCCGTTTCCTGAGTGAAGTGGACAATGTCATATCAATGACCCGAATCTCGGACATTCGTCTTGTCTTGGACGACCGAACTTCTTCGTTCAATGTTGTCACAGCATTTCCATATCGCATCTACCGACAGGACTTACTTCTATACTCTACAACAAGGGTCAATTCCTGCTCAAACCGCGCTTTAAAGGTTCTATGTGAGATCCAGACAGCCTCCTGTCCTCTTAGTCAGCTGAGTTTGATTGCAAAAGATAGCACGAGTAACGGAAGGAGTGGGGCTACATAATGGAAGCAAGAGTGGAGAGCAGACGTCGCAACGGTTCCAAGCGTAACTCAGGTGTCTTTGCACAGGAGCAGGGAGTCCAGTCTGTCCAGAGGAGGACGAGTAAGAAGTCATCTTCGAGAGACAGACAGGGTCAAATCTACTCAGACGATTTCAGTGAGCCCAATAATATAGGCACCCCCAAAATGCCATCGACAACTCGCAGCAGGACCCCTCTACCAATCTCCGCCTTCTCATTGTCGAGACCTGCATCACCACAGGTTCCATCTCGGCGTGGCACACCTGCACAAACCCGGGAAACGGCTCCTGAGGCTCGGTCGCATATAGCCAGTCATGCTAGAAATGGGAGCAGAGATTCTGGTTCGAGACCCAGGACAAGGACACTCGAAGAGCGCTTCAGGGAAAAGTCTCCTACGCCTTGGGATCTAAAGATGCGTCCGCGGGTTGGCTCGCTGCATACGCCGGCGCTTCAGGAGGATGACAATGACGGTACCTCGATCGGTTACCTCTCTATCATACCTTCTCCACCATCAGAGCCACAGCCACGGAAGCTTCGGCAAAAGGTTGCTATGCCGTCATCTCGTCCACTATCGCCCATCAGAAATCCAATCGCTATGAAGCCCGGCACCCCCTTAGCATCCTCTTCCACGGATGCCAGAAAGATCCTACAGTTGATGAAAACCACTTGCGGCAGGATGCATGGTATACTCTCTTTTCGAACATCAGCTACTGGAACATGGTCCTCAGGTTATTGTGCTATCAATGTAGCGTCAGGCAGCTTGATCTATCAGGTGAAGGGTAAGGTATCAGATAATAAAACTTTGATACCTGACCTCCGAGGTTGCCAGGTACGGACTTTATACGATGCTGAATCACGGTCAACTTTCCTTGATGTAGCTACCCGAAGGACTAGTAAGGGTATCCACCTACGCCCGCATGTACCTGAGACGTTTGATTCTTGGTTAGCTGCACTTCTATGCTGGCAGCCTATCCGTCCGAAAGGGGTCCAGAACAAGATGACGAAGCCGCAAGAGGCACACATTGCCGATCGAAAACTTGGAGATCGAAAACGTCTCTCAGGAAATTTCCCAATCAAGGACGCAGCTATCATCAAATTTGGCAAGATGTCGATGTGGGACAAGGATGCTCGGCTTGGATCTTCCCATGCATCTAGTAAACAGAGGATCTCGACGTACAAGCAATTGAAATCAATGTCGAAGTCATGGCGGAAGGTATCGTGTTCGCTACAGGAAAACGGTCATTTCAAACTAACCTCGGAATTCGATTCGGCTCCCATGGCAATCATACCATTATCTGCACTTTCGAGATGCGCTATCCAACGTCTGGATCCTTCGGTTTTAGATGACGAATACTCTCTAGCCATTTATCCACAATATGCATCGACCACTACTCCGCTACCTGCAATGCAGACCATCTATCTATCCTTAGAATCCCGGGTATTATTCGAGGTTTGGTTTGTTCTGTTGAGAGCTTTCACCGTGCCGGAGCTGTACGGGCCAGAATCAGTGCCCTCAGATGCAAATCCTGCCGAAGTAGACTCCGCTGGTGCTACTACTCACAGAATCCCCAGTACCGACATGTTCCGTGTCGAAAGGCTACTCTCCTTGCGTATCATAGAAGCCAAGCTACATTCGGGACGTGCCAATACATCGCACAGCTCTTCGTCAGGCTCTGGTTTTCGAACGGCAAGCACGAAGGACATGGTTTCAGGGACATTCTATGCGGAAGTGCAGCTGGATTCTGAAGTCAGAGGAAAGACGGCACTAAAATCTGATACGAGCAACCCGTTTTGGCGAGAGGATTTTGAGTTCTGTGACCTTCCTCCAGTCTTGTCTAGTGCTTCTATTGAGCTGAAGACCCGGAATGCAGGTCAGAAAGACTGGACCCTAGCACGTGCGCCCTTGGACCTCGAGCAGGGCAACATCAATCCGGGATCCATCGATGGCGATGTTGAGGTATCACCATTGGACATGTCCTACGGTAAAGTCGATGTTCGAATCGATGAGATCGAGAGAGCGACGGACATGGAGAAGTGGTGGCCTATTCTTGATGAGCATGAAGAAGTAGTTGGCGAAATACTTATGAAAATTCGAATAGAAGAGCTGGTGGTGCTTATGAGTCGTGACTATGCTCCAATATTGGAGCTTCTACACTGTTTCCACAATGGCTTGACCAATCAAATCGCTCATATGGCACATGCTGAACTGAAACGAATCTCGGAGATTTTGCTAAACATCTTCCAGGTTTCGTCCGAAGCCAGCAATTGGCTGATGGTGCTAGCTGAGGATGAGATCGACAACATTCATAAAGAGCCTCCTTTATCTAAAGGTCGATACGGACAAAACCGAATAGCATCAAATGATTCTTTCGAATCCAGCGTCGAGCGCGAGGTGCTCCTTCGAGATTTGGGCAAAAACGCAACCGTAGAAGCGAATCTGCTCTTTCGGGGCAATTCTCTTCTTACCAAAGCTCTTGATCTACATATGCGGCGACTGGGGAAGGAATACCTAGAGGACACACTAGCTGAGAAGATGAGAGACATCGATGAGAGCGATCCTGAATGCGAAGTCGACCCCAATAGAGTAAGGAACCCCGAAGACCTACAACGCAATTGGAGAAACCTCATCATTTTGACGGAAAACGTGTGGGAATCCATAGCGACATCGGCGAATCGGTGTCCTCCTGAATTGCGTCATATCATGAGACATATCCGTGCTTGTGCTGAGACCCGTTATGGAGACTTCCTTCGTACTATCAAATACAGTAGCGTATCCGGTTTCCTGTTCCTTCGCTTCTTCTGTCCGGCAGTGTTGAATCCAAAGCTATTCGGCTTGCTCAAAGGTCTGTCTTCAAGGGCTGAATCATTGCCTGCGTCCATTATCCACTAACATTGCTTCAGACCACCCTCGAGCTCGCGCACAACGTACCCTCACTTTGATCACCAAAGCCTTGCAAACACTGGCAAACATGACTACCTTCGGCAACAAAGAGCCATGGATGGAGCCGATGAATATGTTTCTGACATGTCATCGCTCAGATTTTAAAGACTACGTCGATGAGATCTGCTCGATCAGCTCGGAGCGCAGGACTTCGACCATTCCACCTTCGTACGCAACACCAATAACGATATTGGGTCGTCTACCGGGTACCAGCCGTGAGGGTTTTCCAAGCCTCCCGTACTTGATCGATCAAGCAAGGGAGTGTGCCGGGTTGATAGATATCTGGCTCGATGCTCGGAAGGAAATTGACCCCAGCAATCCGATGAGTGATGAAATGCGGAAGTTTGACGAGCTTTCGGAACAGTCTCGTGCAAAGTCGAAACAGTGTCTTGTGCGCGCCGAGCAAGCGGAACGGCCTAGTGGAAATCTGGAGCCGAAATGGGAGGAGATGGTGGAGCAATTGGAACGCAAAGCACGCTTTAGGACGATGAACGCAACGTGGTCGTCCCCAACACCGCCGGTGGAGGACGCACGCACCGAAAACAGTAGCACTTCAAGCCTAGCGGACAGCTACTTTCACGTGAACGCACCGAACCGAACCTCCCCTGGAGTCTCAAGGCTATTCATCGCCCCATCTCCCAATTCATCCAAATCTCTAGAAAATTCCGATCCTGTAAATGAGGATTCAGAACCGGAAACGGAAACCCCACCCGGTTCGTCCTCCGGTGTTTGGGACCCCGGAGTCCGGCCGTCTGAAAACCCACCCACCACACCTTCAGACGTCGACGACGAGGGTTCAGCTATACCGCATGATCCAAAAGCAATCGGATCGAGCATCTACAGCCTAACACCAACCTCCAAGCGCACCAGCACCAGCACAAACAGTACCATCCTGCCTAAGCCCATACCGTTGATCACCCCACCTTACAACAAGCGGCAGGCAGGTCCACAGAGTACATACAGCCTCCGTCGCTCCTCCGACCGCGCCGATATCTCCTCCATCGCTCCTAGAGGACCGGGCAGTCGAGACGGTCCACACAAGGGCAGAGAAGGGCGGAGGAGTCGAGAAGGGCCGCCGTCGACACCTCATCAGCCGGTCAGGAGTATGTATCGCCTCAAGACGGACACGGGTACGAGCAGTCAGCATGCCATTGAGCCGGTGACGACGCCGAGAAGTCCGGGGAGCAGAGACGGTCACGGGTCGAAGTTTCATTTGGCCGATTTTGGGGGGTTTTTTGGGAAGAGGGCGAGGGAGAGGGAGAGGGAGAGGGAGAGGGAGAGGGAGAGGGAGAGGGAGGAGGATAGGCGATAGAGGGGTAATTAGCTGATGGAAACGTTGATGATGTTGTTACGACGATATGAGGTCTGATCTTTCAATAACGAGCGGGTCATGGTTTGGGGGATGGCATTTCGGGGGCGTTTATATATGAGTGTGGGTGGGATTTAGCATTGCGTTGTTAGTTTATGAGTGAAGGAAGACACCGCATTTGACGCATCGCCAGCAATACTCATCGTCTACGGGCGCAGAAAAGATAAACTCATAACCTCGTCTGTTTGATCTGCGTCGTCATTCATCTATCATGAATATGGAAAATTTCACACCTCCATCTCCTCCTCAGCCACATAATGCCAATACGCCCCTAGCAACTTCGTGCCCTCGATATAATTCCTCCGATCCAATTTCTCGTTGATGCTATGTGCCGCATCCGTCGAACTCCCCATCGGCAGGAGTAAGACATTCTTCCCCGTCGCCTTCTCAAACGTCAGCGTCACGGGGATACTGCCGCCCTCCCTCGTCAGATCGGGCTTCACGCCAAACACCCTCTCCACCGCCCGTCCCGCGGCGGTGTAGTTCCAGTGGCGGGGCGACGCCACCCACCAGTTCCCCGCATGGATGAGTTCCACCTTGAGCGTGTTTTTGGATTTCAGTTTTGCGAATTCGGCGTTTACGTATTTGAAGACGAGCTGGTCGACTTTTGCGCTGTCCGTGTCGGGCACGGTGCGGATTGAGAATTTGCCGATGACTTTTGCGGGGATGACGGTTTTGGCGCCGGGTTGGGAGAAGGCGCCTTCGATGCCGTGGATGCTGAGGGAGGGGTAGCGCCAGCGGGCCATGAGGGTGTTTTCTTTGTCGGTGTAGATGCCTGTTGTGCTGCCGAGGGATTCGTGGAGGTTGGCGATGGAGTAGCTTATATCCCCGTATAGTGATTTCTCTTCGTCGGTTAAGGGAGCGACCATTTCGTTAATCCCGGGGATCTGGATCTTTCCGTCCGTGTCGACGAGCGTTCCTAATACCCTTACGAGATCTGTCATGGGCTCCTGTGCAGAACCACCGAAGATACCGCTGTGAAGGTCTTGGCCTGGCCCGCTGATACTGACACTGTAGTAATTGCAGCCTCGCAGACCGTAAGTGAGACAGGGTTTTTCGGTGCCTAGCCAGTAATTGTCGCTGATGCAGCAGGCATCCGCTTTCTCAAAGAAGCCTCCTGGCTTGGCTTCCTTTTCTATAAATTCATCTAGACCTTCCGATCCATATTCTTCCATTCCCTCAAAGCACATGAGCAGATTGACCGGTATTTCCACGCCCGCTTCTTTATGCGCTTGTATGGCGTTCAGCCAGCCAAGCACGGGACCTTTGTCGTCAGTCGAGCCTCGGCCATACATCCGGCCCTTATCGTCGACTGTTAATTTGAAAGGGTCTGAAGCCCAGCCATCCTCCATGCCAGCAGGTTGTACATCATAGTGTCCGTATAGGAGGATGGTGCGTTTCTTTGGATCGGAACCGTACCGAGCGACTATCACTGGCGGAAGGTGAAGGTTCTTTTTGCCGGGTTGTAGGCCAAGAGGTCGGGACTCGACATGTGCTCCCAGTGCTGTGAGTTCGGACACGAGAAATTCGGACATCTGTGGTAGAGAGGTGTCAGCCGAAGGTCGTGTGAGCAGTCTGGGAGCAAGTGCGACGAGCTGACTTTGACGACATCGGGGCGGCGTTCTTCATCTGCCGAAATTGAGGGGATAGCGACGGCTTTGCGGAGACCTGTAGCGCTGTCAGTCATGCAAGTACCGATACAGCGTTGAGTAAAAAAGTAGAAGAGGACTGACGTTCGATGAAGGACTCCGAGAGCTTATCGACCCTAGCAAAGGAATCTCAGTATGGAATCCCTATATACGAGGACCAATTACCTCCGTAGAAAAGTGAAATGGCTTACTGCTTGAAGTATCCATCCAGTTGGGGCGCCATGGTTGTAAATGTTGCGAGACAGCGTCTCTGTGATACGATCTGGGATAAGTCGATAGGACACTTTCGAGTGCTAAAGAGCATGTGCTGATTGTGGAGTAGTGATCTTACGAGCCGTAGTGTGGCCGACAATACTAAAGGCGAAGGAGTGAATGCATGCGGTGGCATAAGATGTGTTATTGGATTTTGACACATGGAAGGCCTTTAACGTGGTCATGGCTTCTCCGGGCGCCGGTCTCTAGGCATGTTTCAGCTTCTAGGCCGATGTGGGGGCGCTGTTTCAGCTTTCTGCACCCCGCAACCCGCCCAAAGCCCCACATTTTGCAAGGGGTTTTCCCGGAGAAATTGGGGATGTCACAGCTCCCGCTTAAATCAACTCATGAGTGTTCGCCATACTAGTCATGGTAATAACGTACATTGTGCCGTCTAGGTGCATGACAGAGAGTAAAGTCCTTAACATCGTGCATGGGAAAGGTATCAATCAAAAAGTAGCATCGATAAGAACTTTATGTATAACTATGCAGAGGGAAGGTCTACCCCACGAAGGTGTTCCAGCTCAAAAAGCTCGTCCTCCTATAAACCATATAACGTCAACTACATCCTCCCCTCCCATCCCATCCCATCCCATCTCAATTCCCCCAAACTACCACTTCCACCAAAGCCCACCCCCCATCCCATCCCTCAGCGCCTCCTCTCCCCCCATCCCATCCCTCGTCTAACACTCCACCATCGCCTCATCACCAACCAGCCCATACCTCACCAACCCACCAAAATAGCAACAACCCCAAAGCCGTCAAAACCCAGCCAAACAAAAAAAACAGTAACAAATACAACTCAGCCTTACCGCTCTTCACAGATACTGCAAACAGAAAAAGGTCGTTCTAATAACTTAATCTTCATCATCCTATGCATGAGTGCTTGCAAGAGTAGAAAGTATAGAATAGCATCGTATGTGTCCATAATCCGTAGATAGAAGCATATTCCCCGCTTAAGCAAGGCTCTCCTCACAATGATCCATCCGTGAAGAAACGTCCGTGTACACGAGCTCCTATGGGTCTCTTTTCCGGCTGTATTCTAGATAGCGTTTCGCGGGTGCCAGATGGGAAGCAGACAAGCTGAAATTGAAGGTGATGTGGGCTGGTAACGTTGTCCCAAGTGCCTCGAGGAGACCTTAGTTTTTCAGCAAGTGGACTGGAGAAGCTGTGTCATACGAAGCTCATATACCTTTGACTCCGTGGAAAGCTACCAAGGTTAAGAAATGGCCAAGATACGGACGAGGATTAGAACGAATGCTGGTCAACCAGATCATACAGCTTAGGAATCAACGTGAAAATATAAGGGGATCCCTCAATGAATATAATTGCATCTATTCAATATATGATGCCAATTGCGAAACTTGCCGAAATCCGACCACATGGCTAAATCCCCACTTGGATATGTCCGAAAAACGTCAAGTCATAACCTCAAATATTTTCCACCGGAACAAGAAGCCTCCCATGGCTATCCTAGCCAGATCCCTTGCACCGTGCAACTGCATTAATACCTGTGAACGAATCGGGTGGAAGGCAGGAGAATACGGAATTAGGGAATCATAGAATCACGGAGTCCGAGCAGCGTTGGCATCAGAAAATGGCCCCTCAGATGTAGTCTCTCGCAGCTCCCTTTTCCAGGCACCAAGCATAGACACCGACCCGACACTGCCCAAGCCTCCATGTCTTGGCTCCCGACTCGCCCGTCTCGTAGCTTCCTCGATGATTTGGTTGAGACTGCCTGACCGCTTATGTTTCTTCTTCTGATCCTTGCTAATCTGTCGTCCTTGGCTATCTGATGAAGCCGAAGCCGAAGACGAAGACAGCATACCCCGGGAATCGCGAAGATCTGGCGCTGACGATGGTGACCTGAACGGGGAGTCCTTCGTTCTTGATGATAGGGACGCGGTCTTGGCAAATTGAGGTAGCCTGTCGTGACCCATTAGGCTTTGATCTGCTGGAGAGTCTTCGTCGCTGCTCGAGGTGTCGTCGAATGTCGACGATTCAGGATGATGTCGGCTAGATGCTTCAGATATATGTCGTTCTGGTATCGCTAGTGACCTTTGCGTCTTTTCGCTGCTGACAGAAGTTGAACCCGCGGCAAGTGGAGAACTGGTAGTAAGGTTGTCTTTCGACTGAGCCTTTCTGACAGTGACAGCCTTGGGAACCCCTAGTCTAGCCACTATTGGGCTGGTAATATTTGTCTGAATGAAGTCCCCTTGCGGGATTTGGCGCTGGCGGTCCGTTGCTGCAGGAGTGATTGGAGTTTTAGATCGGAACGAGCCGGCAGGACTGTTCTTGCCATTTGACCTGACAGCAACAGGGTTCGCTTTGCCACGTATGGCCGTTTGCGCTGGTACGGTATTGACCACGGCACTGTCTCGATAGGCTGTAGACGGCACGCTCCCTCTTGCCATGGTGGGAGTCATGCTGGATCTAGCGTACATGGTCCTGTCTACAGTGTAGTCCGAGTAAGTAGAGTCACGAAGGTCGCTGGGCATGAAAAAGTGTTGATCCTGCCCGGGTAATGGTGTAGTTGCCATCGAGATTGCGGGTGACATGGCTGGTATGGGCGGGACGGGCGGGATGAGGTCTGGTGTGGATTCAATAGAACGGTTGGTCACGCCAGGAATGTAGGCGATCTGTATGATATTTGACGCACGAGTCTGGATGGTGGAGGCGATGGATCGGAATGAGTGCGTTGAAGCACGGGCGTCTCGTTGCGATATGAAATCATCCCCACTCTTCTCAGTGGTTCCAGTCTCCTCGGGCCAGTCGTTCTCGCCAAAATCTTGCCTTCTCTTCTTGATGCAAAATCTGTAGACTAAGTAAGTCATCAAACATACCACAGCAATGCCTCCAATGACACCTCCTGCTATTGCACCAGCGTTTGGACCTTCACCGCCTCCCGACGGGGGACTCGATGTGGGTTGGGCCCCAATTTTCATACACTGAGTGACCGCACAAGTATTGCAACCACCACCAGTAAGGGAGCAGACTTCATCGCTAGCACATGATGGACACGGGGGAGGAGTCGGCGCGCAAGTGACACATCTCCGAAAAAGTGTACCGGCACTAAAGTCAACTTCTAGATTGCCCATCAGTATAAGTGCTACACATATACCATCAAGACTCACCATAACGACGAAGACCTCCAAGATCCATCTTGAGCTTGGTCGCCAACCGTTGCTATCCAAGGTTGACTGGAAGGCCAGGGAAGCTAATTGAAGGGGTCGTTGCGTATGACAGTTGGGCGGTGCTCGTGGGACTATAACACGTATATGGGATAGAATGAGTGTGTCTCAAAATGAGTGTAAGGCCCACGAGGGGTTGTTGTAGCGGTTTTCCGTTCGTTGAGCGACAAGGAGGTCGTTGAAGGATACAGACAGCAACCAATGCTTTCCGGTTTGATCAATATAACCACGATGTCGACAGGAGTATATTCAACAATTATGAGTTGTCTCTGCACTGCATCACCAATGGCCCTTGGGAGCGGAACAGGTTGTGAGATGACAGAGGTCTTGTTAAATGATGGTGCGGCGTAGAAGTTCACAGGTCGCAAGAGGCCCCTTTCAAGCAGACGCCTGTTTAGACAGGTATTGCGGAGCGTTCACCTTGACATATTGTGAGGTCGTCGAAGTAGAGGCCTGTGTTCCGAGAATGAAGCTGATGATAGATAGTCGTTGAGGAGCAGAAGAGCGTGTTGATGCAGAGGTTGGTAGAGCCAAATTGCAACAATGAGTGAAAGGCTGAATTGAAGGAGCAGGGAGTTCTTAGGGCGGGAAGAACAACGGCTGTGGAATCTGATTGGCTTCTGGTTGGTTCTAAGCTAAGAAGGGTCCGATTTGCGCTACCGAACAACTGCTTAAAATTGAGAGCAACAAAGCGCGGCACGGGTGAAAAGGTTGTGTACTTGTGTGAGCTGAAATTGAAATTGAATTGAAGCTAAGTAAAGTAGTTCTAAAGTAAAGTAAGATTGTGCTGATCCTGCATCATTGCATTGAGCATTCCATTCTATTCCTTATTCTACTCCGTACGCCGTACGGTTACCTTACCTTAAGCATCCATTGGCGTGCCAAGTGTCGTCCCGCATCGTCCGACTTCTCTGATTCGTGCCTATTCACCGCGCAACAGTCATGCATATATCCGCTCCATAGCGGAACACATAGAACATCTACTACGTATATGTCCGCACGAGGCGTTCAGAGGGCCCCGATCCGTGGCATGACGCTCGATGGTCTGATCATGTCCTTAAAGTCAGCTCCTTCCGCACGAGAAATATCAAGTAGAACTGTAAAGTCTGGAGAAGTGGAGCAAAAGGCTGGCTGCCGAACACGATGTATTTCAAGCTAGCATGCTCTGTCTCTATCCGCTCCTCTACGAATATCAGGGACAACGTGGTTCCCACATTAGTTATTCAAGTCCTTGTCTCAGGGGAAATATCTCCGGTACTTGCTTATTCAATCACCATGCTCAAGGCGCATTGCATAAGGATCATGAACATGGGCATCATGACGTGACCCAGATTCGTCGGTGTTCTGACGATAGTAGATAGTGCTTCAGTAGCTACACCATCTGTTTGCCCGTGGGGTATGATCGGACAGCAAATGATGTTTGACCAAGATCCCTAATAATAGTAACCAGCAGGACGGAAACCCCTTCAACACTCTATAGGGAGAGATGGCAAGTCACTAGAATACTGCATTGTTTTCGTTGGCATTGCAACACTGACAGTTGTTGACATAAATCTCCAACTCTGCTACACATCCGTTGGACGCTTGAGCCTGTGCCCTTGATAGCGCGCTCTGGTGATTAGAGATAATGGTCATCAAATGTAGCTCATAGTTCTATTTTATATTCTTGTACCGACCGCTTTGGCATAGGTTGGTATTTGGAAAGGGCTGTCTGACCCTCTCAATGGCCGAAAATACGATCTATACCTTAAGGTACTCAGCCTGCTGCGGTGGAAGGAGTTTGTACAGCTTTTCTATTTTTAGAATACAGAAACGGCCAAACGGATTAGGTGACCGCCACAGCTGCAATCAGCACAAAGAAATACTATGAAGGCACCACCGCATCCGGACCACCTCACAGAGATATCACTACGCTTGGAAGACATAATCAGTCATTCTCTCACATTTCATGGCAGCGTGAAGTCATTTCTGCAACATCTATTTCGACCTGTCTTTCCTATGTGTCGTCTACATCGCTTGTGATTGGTTGACCAAGCCACAGCTGAAAAACAGACCCTGCTCAGCGAAAGAGCCCTATGGTATCCCCTGAGGCCGACCGTTTCACTTCTCTGCAAACCTCTTTTCAAACAACATCGTGCTCGCTCCCTATAAACAGAGCAAACACCTACGTAACTCTACCTATATTTATCCGGCTGACTACACCCTCTTGCCCCGGCGGCACTGCTCGACGTTTAGATCTCTGTTTATTTTCGTTGACGACGCACAATTGCTGTCCGATATCCTCATGATCTCTGTCTACATCGTGATATCTGCTTCGTCCAAATCGAATGGCTTACCAAGGCTCTCCTGGAGCTGGTGGTTATGAGGAAGACCACCGGCTGCACAACCTACCACCAGGCAGTGTAAGCCCTACCAGATCTTCAATTCCGCATACGCAAATTTGACTGTGCGATCTAGCAATATCACCTTCCTCCGCACGATGGCTCTGAAGATGAAGACGAGAGGGGCCTCCTGGAGCATGGTCATGGTCATGGTCCTTTTGCCGGGCCATTCGACGAGCCCCACTCCCGTACTGCCACGCCCCCAGTCAGACCTGCATCGAATTACAGCTTGACAGAATCATATGTTGGACACGGCAAGCCATCGGATCCATCTCACGATGGCTATTCAGGAGATGGGTACAGTTCAAATGTCGATAATCCTGCAGCAGCGTTTGGGGTTCCGGGGCGAGCACCTTCTCCCTACGAAAGAAGTGAAAGCAGCTCCACAGAAGCGTGGAAGCAGAGACAGGCTCCTGGCGCGACTAACCTAAGGCGCTATGCAACGCGGAAGGTGAAGCTCGTTCAGGGGTCGGTCCTCAGTGTGGACTACCCTGTGCCTAGCGCTATCCAGAACGCTGTGCAAGCAAAATACAGGAATGATTTGGAAGGTGGCAGTGAGGAGTTCACCCATCTGAGATGTACGCATTACTCGATTTCGGGGAGTCAATGCTGCGAAGCTGACACTACATAGATACTGCGGCCACATGTGACCCAAACGAATTCACCTTGAAGAATGGCTATAATCTCCGGCCGGCAATGTACAATCGACACACAGAGCTTCTCATTGCAATCACGTATTACAACGAAGACAAAGTGCTTACCGCACGTACCTTACACGGTGTCATGCAGAATATCCGAGATATTGTGAACATCAAGAAGACTGAGTTTTGGAACAAAGGCGGGCCCGCATGGCAGAAAATCGTGGTCTGCCTCGTTTTCGATGGGATCGATCCTTGCGATAAAGATACCTTGGACGTTTTAGCTACTATTGGCATCTACCAAGACGGTGTGATGAAGAAAAGTGTCGATGACAAGGAAACCGTCGCTCATATTGTAGGTTACCCTGGTCGGAACGAAATGGAAAATTCTAACAGGATGCTAGTTTGAGTATACCACGCAGCTTTCGGTGACCGCCAATCAGAAATTGATCCAGCCCCAGGACGACGGTCCCAGCACACTTCCTCCCGTGCAAATGATATTCTGCCTAAAACAGAAGAACAGCAAGAAGATCAATTCCCATCGATGGCTATTCAATGCTTTTGGCCGCATCCTAAATCCCGAAGTCTGCATTTTGCTTGACGCTGGCACCAGGCCTGGCCCCAAATCACTTCTTGCTCTTTGGGAAGCATTCTATAACGACAAAGATCTTGGCGGTGCTTGCGGAGAGATCCATGCCATGTTGGGTAAGGGATGGAGAAATCTACTTAATCCTCTGGTTGCAGCTCAAAACTTTGAGTACAAGATCAGCAATATTCTGGATAAGCCTCTGGAAAGCTCTTTTGGATATGTCAGCGTTCTTCCCGGTGCCTTTTCTGCGTACCGATTCCGTGCAATCATGGGGCGGCCCCTCTCACAGTATTTCCATGGCGACCACACGGCAAGTAAGATGAACGCTGGTAAAGGTATCGAGAACATGAACATTTTCAAGAAAAACATGTTTTTGGCCGAGGATCGAATTTTGTGCTTTGAACTGGTCGCAAAAGCTGGGTCGAAATGGCATCTGACTTATGTAAAAGCTTCGAAAGGCGAGACCGATGTCCCTACCGGCGCGCCCGAATTCATCGGGCAGCGACGAAGATGGCTGAACGGTTCATTTGCAGCCAGTATCTACTCGCTGATGCATTTTGGAAGGATGTACAAAAGCAGCCATAACATAGTGCGCATGTTCTTCTTTCATATTCAGCTGCTCTACAACATGTTCTCGGTTTTCATGGCCTGGTTCTCGCTGGGTAAGTGACCCTTCAAGCATTGCAACCTATGCCAGCTGGCTAATTATCCGGTCTAGCCTCGTTTTGGCTTACGACTAGTGTTATCATGGACTTGGTTGGAACCCCCAATGAACCACATGGGAAACCATGGCCTTTCTCGGCTTCTGTCAACGCAGTCATCAACACCGTGCTCAAGTACATCTACCTAGCCTTTGTTCTCTTGCAATTCATCCTAGCCTTGGGTAATCGTCCGAAAGGGTAAGTCAAGTATTCGTATAGCGTGCTGAAACCCCAGCTAATCATTGTTCAGCTCAAAATGGTCATACATAACATCCTTCGTGGTGTTCGCATTTATTCAAGCTTACCTCGTGGTTCTGTCAGTCTTCCTGGTTGTCAACGCTTTCGTGAATCCTCCATCGCAGAAGATCGAGGTGAGCAAAGGCACAGATGCATTCTTCAAGACCTTCTTCTCCAAAAGCAGCTCTGGCATCATCTTCATTGCCATAGCAGCTACGGTGGGATTGTATTTCTTGGCCTCGTTCATGTACATGGATCCATGGCACATGTTCACTTCGTTTCCGCAATACACACTGGTAATGTCCTCCTACGTTAACATTCTCAATGTCTACGCCTTCAGCAACTGGCACGACGTGTCATGGGGAACTAAGGGATCCGATAAGGCCGATGTTCTACCTACCGCTCAGACCACTAAAACAGGAGACGGCAAAGCTGCGGTGATCGAAGAACCAGACAAGCCTCAAGCCGATATCGATAGCCAATTCGAGATAACGGTCAAACGGGCCTTAAAACCTTTCGTTCCGCCAGTGGAGGATGAGAAGAAGACACTGGAGGATTCGTACAAGAGCTTCAGAACCAAATTGGTCACCGCATGGATAATGTCAAATGCATTGCTCTCTGTTGTCATCACCAATTCCGATTTCAAACAATTTGGTCTAGATGTACGTCAATCTTTGGATCTAACCACCTTTACACTGCATATACTGATACGTTTCTATCCTTACAGGGTGGCTCAAGTAACAGGACACAGACCTTCTTCCATTTCTTGCTTTACGCCACGGCTGCCTTGGCTTTGATCCGTTTTATCGGATGTTGTTGGTTCTTAGGCAAGTCAGGCATGCTGTTCTGCTTTAACCGCAGATAAGTCCTGTCATTTGATCGTCAGCGAGCATTGCGGAAGGACCTAGCATTTTGTCAGATTTAGCCGTGCCTGCCTTTACCTGGATTGGGGGCGTTCCATGTGTAGAGCAGGCTTGCGTTGGATATACCTGACACTCCGAGTGTGGACAAACAACGGCATCAAATGCGTGCTTGATCCACTGCCATCCATGTAGAAAATTGTTAGACTTACCTAGAACAGCTATCGTGCTCATATGTTCTACCGAGCGAGCAATGACGAGCTACAGTGATGTGAACCGAAGGAAGTGAAGCGCTGCGACCTCAAAAGCGTAGTTCAGATGAGGTTCCGAGCCGAATCGCAAGACAAAATCGCGTACACCAACACGCCTGCTTCAACTTTATAATAAAGCCATCTCTAAAACGTCGCGCCTTTCTACACGGGATCCCAAATACCAAGGTTCACTTAGTGCTTCTGCCACCAATAACGCCTTCATTTGGCGGTTGCATAACCAGCCTAACTTTGAAACACACCCTTAAGACTCATATCTGCTGCTTGACAAATTCCCGCCCCGACCTCGATAGAATATCGTGCTACGACCAGCTCAATACCGTACGACGTGGCTTCACAGTCTTGACTGATCTCCACTGTCCTCTTGCTTCGTGGATAGAAACAAAATTCGAGGGATTTGCCAGGATGTTGAAGATATGGTCTATGGTCAGTTTGGCTCCGAAGCTCATGTGCCTGTGCAGATATACCGAATGCACTCATCATGGACAAGGTTAGGCTGACATTTGTCAACAGAAGCAGCAGCAACAAAAAGACGCCAACGCCGAAGGCGCTGGTCCTAAGAAGAAAAAGGTTACGGCCGCCCAGTTACGAGTACAAAAGGGCATGTCCCAAGCCCACCATCCCACGGCTACCACGAAGCCTAGCTAACCTTTCCTTACTGGCTAGACCTCGCAGAACTCGAAGGCACGCTTGGCAAAACTATGAAGACCTCATTTCCCAACCCCGACGACATCCTGAACTTTACGCTCACCATCGAGCCGGACGAGGGCATGTACAAGGGTGGATCTTTCCACTTCAACTTCGCTATCAATCAGAACTTCCCACATGACCCGCCGAAGGTGAAATGTACGCAGAAGATCTATCATCCTAATATCGATCTGGAGGGTAACGTATGCTTGAATATTTTAAGGGAGGATTGGAAGCCAGTGCTGAATCTGAATGCTGTTATTGTGGGGCTGCAGGTACGTACTGTGGACGGACGAGGACGGCATGACTCAACTATGCAGAGAATGGGTTCGCGTAGTGCGAAAAGAGTTAGGTGCTGATTATTATTACCCACAGTTCCTTTTCCTTGAGCCCAACGCTTCAGATCCTCTCAATAAAGAAGCAGCAGAAGATCTACGGTCAAACAGAGAAGGATTCAAGAGGAACGTCAGGACTTCTATGAGCGGAGGAGCGGTAAAGTCGCAGCAATATGAGAGAGTCATTGGCCGGTAGAAGCTCTTCACAACCTCTGCATGTTGGCGTTTCAGCATGAGGACACTGGTGTTCTGAGCGGCATGTGTATAGATGGATTGCGAGACCTTTACGGATGATGGCATGACAATGATACGATCTTTCATCTATAGGAACCAATTAAGCATGGCTTTTGTGTCGATAACCTCATGGCAGATATAAGCTTGATACACAATTGAATTAGGGCTTCTGCTTCTCCGGAATAGTTCCGCACATCGCATCAAGCAAATTATCACACTCTGGGATAGATGTCTAGATACTACAAAACAGAACCCAATAACCAATGTCAGCGTAATCAGAAACCCTCATGCTCAGATCCAGCCTACTCGCGGTGAATAGAGGCGACCAATCCCCGTAATGTCTCCAATGATTGAGCCATTTATCAAGCACATACCCGCATGGAAGAAGCTAGGTCTGAAGCTGAAATTTGCCAAGGAAGACGCGGATGACTTCGATGGAGGCCGTGATATAGTCAACGATGGTAAGAAAAGAAAAGCGTCGAATGGCGATGGCCAATTCTCTATTGAGGCTGCACCCACAAGCCGGCCTGCGAAAAAGCCCAAGAGTTCGAAAACGAAGGACAGTTCTACAACCTTATCGAACGGTCACTCTCTTGAGCAATTGAACACAGACTCCTCTCCTTCAGTTGCTGCTATAACTACGCCGTCTACAAAAAGCAAGTCTGTCACTTTCACGCCAGAAACCAAAACCCAGGATGGCGAGGGCGTCAAGCAGCTCTACAAGACTTGGCTGGACAGGCAAATAGCCCACGATCCCTCGTTCGATCCATCCACTGTCAGCCCAGCCCTCAGACTGTTCATGCCTACAGCCGCCGTCACAGAAGGAACCGCTGCGCATCATAAAACAAAGTCCACAGCACATTCAACCTCAGATGCAGATCCTCCGTCTCGGAAAACCAAGAAGAAAAAGGTCCAGAAGACAGCCAAACGCTCTCAAGCTTCACAGCCTACCACACCATCAATCGATCATCCAGCCCTCACCTACCTCCAAACCTATCACACCTCACCAAAGACCTGGAAATTCTCAAAGCCTCACCAGAATTACCTCCTGAAACACCTCTTCTCTCACACCCACATCCCAGCTCCCTACGACACCGCTCTTCTCAGCTACCTTCGCGGCCTCCAGGGTTCTGCCCGCTCCCGAGTACGACAGCAAGCCCTCGCCACAAGAGAAGAAGACGATAACTGGCTAGCCACCGAGCCCGCTGAAGAAGAAGAAATGGACCAAGAAAGCACCGCCGAATGCCTTGCAAGGCAGAAGCGAGATTATAAAGCCGCTGTGGCCCGCATCAAGAAACGACTGCGGGAAACAGAAGACGAGCGCGAGGACATGGAGTGGGAATTATTAGGGGACAAGGAAGAATGGGAGCAGCGCGTCCGTAAGAGGCGAAGGGCGGAAGTGGTACTTTGGGGCGTAGGAGAGGATGAGGAGGTTGTGGAGAAGGAGGTTGTTATTGCGGTGGCGCGACCTGCCATTTTGGGGAACAGCAGACCCGGTGCTGGAGCGCAGGCGGTGACTATCCAGTCGCGAGGGATGGGTGGGGTGCGGCAGATTTCCAACGGCGGTATCGCGGAGGGGAGCGCGGGGAAGAAAATCGTGTTTGGGGACGATGGAGGGAGGGAGGCTGAGGCTGCGAATGGCGTGCGGGAAAGGAATGGTGTCAATGGGGTCAACAAGATGGATGTCAGAGAGGGTGGTAATGCTGTGCAGCAGGCGAAGCGGAAACGGAAGCGGAAGAGGAGGACGGGGGTGCCGGATGATGACGAGAGCAGCAGTGAGAGCAGTAGCAGCAGTAGCAGTGACGAGAGTGAAAGGGAAAAGGGGCAAGCAGCGGAGGGAAAAGTCGACGAGCCCAGTGGAACAGAGACCTCCACTTCTGACTCGGACTCTGACTCTGACTCCGATACTGATACTGGTTCCGGAAATGAGCTCGAGGGAAATGTTAACTCGAATTGAGGAAGTCTTCGTGAAAGGAGCAGTATCGCCTGAAAAGAAGATCGATACATTCACTCGTCAACATGCATGAATATCGTACATCATGCCTCGCACAAGTGATCCTGCAGCACCACAACAGCGCCGAATGCCCAAGTAGCTCAACCCTACATGGCCGCGGAGGACGCTTCGTCCACGAAACCCAACTCCCTTTTACTTGCTAGCTTCTCGTGGATTCGTTCCCGCAACCTCCGTAGCCTTCCTCCCAGTTCCCTCCTTGCCCTTCCCTCTCTCCTTCTCTTCATCTGCCGAAACAGTCCTCGCCCCCTTAACCACTTCGCTCTGTCCCGGCGTCTTCTTGTCCGCAGCCTTATGATGTTCGCGCCTCCTCTTCTTCGGCGTGTACACATCATTGAAGTTCATCACCACGGCTAGAAACTTCATGTCCACATCCGGCTGCACCGCCAGATCGCCAAGCAAATTGTTGATACGTGTTTTGAAATCCGCGGCTAGATCTGTCAGTCGCTTGCGGAGGGCTGGAAGCATGGCGTCGTCTGCATTGAGGGATAGACCAGTGATCGGAAAGGGGAGATCAGTCCCTCCAGGAGCGGTAGATCGGTCATTGGAGGCGAAGGGGCTAGGGGAATGGGGATCTTCCTCGTCCTTTTCGGTCGAACCCCATTTCCCGCGATGTGCAGTGCGTGTTTCCTTCTTAGCCGACAGCTCCTGGCGGCGTGTAAACTCAGCGACGGAGAAGGAATAGAGTCCGTCAACGGCTTCCTTGTACGCCAGCATGATCTTGAGCAATTCGTGCAATTGTGTGGTGAAGACGTCTTCTCGATGGCCGGTCGTACTGTTCTGACGTGATGATCCTAGGAGACCTTTGTGTGTGATGGCTTTCAAGTATTTAGTGTGTGCTTCTATGAGATCATCAAGCGTGCAATCGGACTTGTGGATGGCGGCGTGGAGCTGATCCCAAGAGGCCTCGATGACTTCGAAGAGTATATAGTACTGCAACTGGTTGACGAAATGAACCATTTCGGCTATACAGCAGCGTGCTGTTTTCCAATCTCTGCTCATTGTCGCGTCTACGACAGCGAGAACGCCGCGAGCGCCGGTCATGCAACGACGCCATGTGCTACTGAGAGCGAACTCGACACGTTTGACGCGCCAAAGAAGATTGAAGATCTTGAGGTATTGCCGATTGGCCCATGGCGTGATAATCACATCGACGGGAGCGTCGACTTTGTATTCAAGGGTAAAGACATCCCAGCCTGTGTCACCCTTCTCCATCTCTGTGAGTCGAGCATCGAGGCGGCGAAGAATGTCCGGAGAGTCAAACTGCGCGTTGGAGCCACGAATGGCATGTTCCAATTGAGCAGTAAGTGTATGTCGGTATTGGCTACCCGCTGGTCTATCAAGATTCGAGGACAGGGATTCCATGAGCAGAGCGATGAAGTCGCCCTGACCGAGGAGAAGGTATCTTTTCAAGGCGTTCAAATGATCAAACAAGTTGAATTTGTTATCCATGAGGTAAATGAGACGGGCCATTGTAGCTTTATACGCTTTGTCAATCGACGTCTCCAAGGTAGCTGTATCCCCATAACGTAGTTCCCTTGAGGCCTCCTTACAATAAGCCTCTACCCACGCAGAGTCGCCGCAGCTATAGCGAATGAAATTCAAGGACTTCCCAATCAAGAAGACTTTTCTTGCAAATTCCTCTGTGACAATGCTCGGTATCATAACCTCATCTAGTCGATATTTCTCTTCCCACACACTAGTAGCTGCAGTTCTTCGAGGTTCTTCGGCCTGGTCATGAGAGTCCTGCTCGGCGACGAAGAATTCATGATATGGATCAGAAAGTTCTCCGTCATAGATCCATTGCCGTAACATGTCGTAAAAAGGTCGTGTCACATGTGATAGCATACGCTCTGCAAAGGCACCGACGAAAGGGTCCCCGTGGGATGTCGAAAAAGTATAGATCATCGAAATCAACTGGCCACCCTTCCTACTTTTAGCCTCTTCGACCATCAAGCTCATCAGTCGTAGACCCATAGTGGCTTCGCTTGTCCAAATGACACATCTTTTAAGCGTAACGCCGACCTTGCTCATTTTTCCTGGCTCTTTATTACTATCTAAGGATGCAATCGCTCGCCGTATCTCGCCCTCCAATGTTGCAATCAGTCCTAGATATGAGCGTAATTCGCTGCCAATCGCAGACCGCAAGCTTTGGCCTATCAGGCCTTCGTCTCTAGACTGCACGAATTCCGATAGACTACGGTATAAAAGTGATGGCTCTGCCAATGTATGAAGTAATGATATGAGGGGCAGTGGTAGATTGCGCGGTAGATCAAGAGTTGTAGGCGAAGAGAATGGTAGATTGGTTGATGACAGGCCTTGGAGAGTGAATGGGAGGTCACGTAGAAGTGTTGCTTCCGAAGGGGCTTTCGAGTATGTTTCAGACACTTCCATATTGTTTTCTTGAGCTGAATCGGGCTGCTTTCTGTCTCTCGTCCTATTCTTCCTTTCAATCAGGGCGCTGTCATTGTACCCAACTTTTGGCTGGCTTTCACGCAACGGTAGCCTTGGAAGCCCTGCTGAAGCGAATGCGTCCTTGAACACCTGATCATCGTGTTGACTATCTGCCTGCCCTGCGGATCTTTTATTTTGACTTTCTGGCCGTCGAACTTCATCTGATAGAGGCTCGTCCCCGTCGGCGTTGGAGTCAGCTAGCTGGTGGAGGAGGTATAGAATAGACCACTTCTGCGAGAGCACAGGCTGAGTGAGGAGGCGAGTATACAGATTCGAAAACCGTATAGCTTTATCAGGCGAGTCATTGTCCCGCAACACTGGGCTACATCAGCCGGGTCGTGTCGACGAGGGATATCAGAGGGGTGAGGTACACTTCTTCTTGATCAGGTCGGCAGCGTGATTGACATCAGATACTACAGGTGGGCCGCCGTGGCTATTGAACACCGTCAGCAGGCATTCAGTAAGCAACGCAGTATAGCGAACCCTTCAATGATGCTCCGAGCCAAGTCCAAGGCATCCTCGTGCCTCTCATCCGCTGTAATTGCATCTTCTCCATGCTGTATGGGAATTAAAGTATCGACGAGAGACGAAAGCGCGTCATCAAGGCGCTGGGCTTTCTCATCGCCCATCTGCGCACTGTTTGATGTCCAATGATAGTTCCACGGAATATTGTCAGGTACCGGAGGTAAACATAAGGATGACCTAACTACTTCCGGCACTAGTGTCTACTCGTACCGGCTCTAACGGCTAGCCAGCCGTTCCAACTTATCTGAGGTAGGATTAGGGTGTCTCGCCTAGGTTCCGCGAACGAATAACACACCTATCAATACAAGGTAATCTTCAAAATGATGTTAGCCTCTGTGCTTCTCAGTCAACTCCTTGACTATCCCTTGCACTTCTACAATGCATTTACTGTGGAAGCAGCCATTTCTTGTTCGTTAGAAGCATTCTCTGTGATTGCTACCTATGTCGTTTCTATTGGCCCGTTCCTACGCCATGCTTCTGGATATATTGCTACTGCTTGTGTCTCTCGCGGTCAGTACGCTACACTTGGCCTGAGGCCGAGCTTCAGCTAGAACATACTTATGATCACGGCACCAATAAGATTTTCTGCTTGTTAGACTTATTACTGCAGTCTAGATTGCTTCAAACGGTCTTGCAAAGGTGGGTACAGATGATAATGATAGGCATCGCTCAAAGCTTTGGAGATGCGCATTCTGGACCGTGGAGACAAAGTGAAGAAACAGAAATTAGAACTGTTACACAGGTTTTGTATTTTCCTTGCACAACAAGGCGAGTCTTCTAAGCGTGAGAGCAGATCGATTGAGATAAACTTATCTTTCCCGGATACCAGAATCGAACAGGCAATGCCTTTCACAGTCAGCCTTGTGCGAATGTGAGATACTGATCAATAAACTCTTCGGCATCTTGTTGGTCTATGGATAGGTTTCCAGTAATGGATTCCTGAAACGGACATGCGCTCAGTGGTGTATAATGCGTTTACGGACATATCATAATAGGTCATTCATACGAGCCAAGTTCGTCACAGATCCCAAAAAAACTTATGCTGGCGGCTCATATGGTTTAACCAGCATCTCGCTAAAGCTGTAATTTAAACAGTGGTTAGCTTTTGGTCTTTAACTCAAGTCGAGTTGACTCACCTCTCTAATTTCTCCTTGCCTCTGACCTCCTCGACTAACAAAGGCATCTTCACAACATTGAATTCATCGTACAGCTCCTCAATCTGTTCTAGGTACTTCTTTTGCATCTTTCTCCTTGAATTGCACTGCTCGCAGTCATTGCTCTTCTTCGGAAATAGTAATTGGTTAACCACAATAGCATGGGTGTCGATTTGATATGACGCTAGCTCTTGAATCATTCTTTCCGTTTCATATAATGACAAGAATTCCGGAATCATTACGCAAACAAAGGTCGTCATGTCTGGATTTTTGAACTGTGTGTTGACCTCGGCGATGGTTTCACGGAGGGTTTCCATCTTCGCTATGATCTCGTCAAGATTCTGGCCGCCTGGGAGGCCACCGCGTGCGCCGATGACTGAATTGAGCATGGGTCCAAATTGAGTTGAGAGTGCGGAGATCTTCGCAAGTGCTTTCTCCATGACTGTTGGAAATTGCAGGAATCGTAGCGTATGACCTGTAGGTGCGGTATCGAAGATGATGGTCTCGTATGATAGCGATTTGACCTGTTTAAGTACCTCTGCAAATGACATGGCTTCGTCTACTCCAGGTATCTAGTTCCAGAGTCAGCTACAGGTTCCATCAGCCCTCAGCATACCGAGCGCAGCACTTACACTAAATGCCAAATCCTGCATCATGCCTCCCATCCCACCGGTTTGAGCCATGATCTCTTCCGCTCCTTCACCACCCTCCTTTAACAAGTCTTGTATACTTCCATTGGGATCGATTTCCATGGCACTCAGATTTGTGAAACCCTCAATCAGTCTCGCCTCTTTACCAAATTTCTGGTTGAAGGCATCACTGAGGTTGTGTGCGGGGTCTGTAGAGATGAGAAGGACTGATTTGCGGACACGAGCAAGCTGGATCGCGAGAGAACAGGATGTCGTAGTTTTTCCAACACCACCCTTTCCACCAACGAATACCCAGCGAAGAGTTTTTTGATTGATTATGCTTTCGAGAGTTGGGGCAAGGTCATCAGAATCAGCGTCGATTGTTGCAGACATGGTGGTCGAAATTGGTCGTGGGTCGTGGGACTCGGGTGGTCAAGATACACAGAGTTACGCGACGATTCTATATGCGATGTGTGTGAAGCGGATGCTCAAGTCACGATAAAGAGTCTTGCCTGGGGTGTGTGTTCAAAAGCTGGCATGTGTGACGTACCAGATAGGTTTTGATGTGACCCTAAGGGACGGGCCCTAGACGATACGCTATCGCAACCTGGGCCTTCAAGTCCGACCCCCAGCAACCCTTCCCCTCGTTCGGCCCGCACTAGAGCTATGAACTGTGCCTCAAGAACCAGGATAGCTTCGTCTCCAAGGCGAAGATGTCTTCTTCATAAGTTACCCGTACAATCTCGATCCTGAGCTACATCAGGACTATCGTCCTTCCCTCAACTCAAAATGGAAGACGCTGGATTAAGTCTAGCAAACCGCTCTTCAATCCCTTCAAATGCACCAGCAGCTCCAGCCAGAGACCCAATCACCTGCCACGTCCTCGATCTTGTCACAGGCCGTCCAGCTTCATCTCTCGCAGTTTCTCTCACTCTTCTTCGTCCCTACGGACCCTCCGCGCCATTCAAAGCCCTCACCAATACTGATGGCAGAATCATGAAATGGCACGGTCAGGATGGCCCTTCCTTGCAAGAGGTCCTGAAGAATCTTTCGGAGCATCCAGACGACAAAATGGTTTGGGCGTTGAACTTTGAGACTGGCGAATATTACGGAGAGGGAAACACCTTCTTCCCAGAAGTAGAGATTCGGTTCTTCGTGGCACCGAAGGAAGAGCACTACCATGTCCCACTACTGCTAGGACCATGGAGCTATACAACATATAGAGGGACCTGATGGTTCGGGAAAACAAATTGTCGAAGTCGACTTGAAGCAGATCATGTGACCCTAAGGCCACATTAGAAAGAGTGGGATCTTAATCCTTTATACATCCAATTTCTGGCATACTTTCGCAATTTTTCCCATCTGCATCCTTCGTGCATGTTTACCTCTGCGGTCGTCGTTTCGGATAAGCTCTCATGCAGGTCTCGCTTCTCCAAGTCAGCAACACTCTATCAGGGATGTCTATCGAGCTCTTTGGGAGCAGTTCAATCGCTACGACAGCCATGATATCGACCCGCATACAATCTGCACGTAATGATCACCTCACTTGATGAATTATGAGGCAAAGCAAGCAATGCAATGTCTCCCAGGAACAGGAAAAGGTTCCTGATACAGCGTCATTTGGCGCCCATATAGGCATTGAAACCAGGCGTAGCGAGCAGGGATTGACGGGCCGGTGCGAGTACTGGCGATATAAAAAGCTACTAGTGATGGTGCATCTTGCCAAAATTGATGCATCTTGCCAGAATTGATGCATCTTCCTGGTCATCAAAGTTTCGTACGAAATATTAGAGTATGGATCTACATGATACATTGAAAGACAAGGCTTACACAAGCGAGGCCACCAATGAAAAGCTAGCAAGCTGGCCATTTCGGATCGGCCAAAATAAAGTCAGTACGATTGTATTGTGCAGCTCGCCGAGAAGTTCAGTGATATTCTCTTCCAAATTCAGCCCTGTTCTACAGATGGCTCACATAGACGCATGGCTTGCCAAGGGCTTTGACGGGGCTGGCGAGGCGAAGCGAAGCTACTCATCGACTGAATGAGAGTTGTTTGTGTACTGATACTATTTCGTACCGAATGCCGAAGAATGCTTCATTTCTCGAACCCCTATACACAGATAGGGCGCGATACGAATCTGATAATGGGCTCAGAGTGCTATAAAGCCTTCGAAAATCATTGAGCGGTCATGTCGTCGCTATACCCAGCCCTCAATCCACGCGGCACCCGATCGTATATATACTTTTCAGGATGCCCTCAGGGTCGAGAGATGGTACCACGTACACGTCCTACTTCGTTCCCGGGTATATGATCTCTCGTCAAGTGATGTTCAACAATGTCCATTATTTTCTAGGACCTTACGCCTCGGTGAGACCGTTCACGTATCAACAGAGAGAGGGCTACCTGATCAATAACCCGGGAGGACCGTTAACTAAGGTATTTGTCTACCAGGTTCTTCTCATAGGAGTCAGTGTAGTGGTCGAAGTAAACTGACTCGCTGAAAGAGCCAAATCGAGGATCTGCAGTACCTTTCTCAGCAGTATGAGCAGCAGGAGGCGGCGAGGATGGCTCGGGCCTCTGGTGCTATGGACTCGGCCGACTTTTACGTCAACAAGCCTATTCCGGTACAACAGCGACATCGTGAAGGAGCAGCACAGCTACGATGACATGTTGTCATCACATCATTGGTAATATAGGTCGCAGATATTCAACTGGACTCAGATTAGAGGGGCACTGGAAAGGATCTTCGAGCGTGGGGAAACTGTATGTATGCAATTTCGAGGGTAATTTTATCGACCAGCAAAGCGAGATCATACCGCCCGTAACATAGTAGAATGTGACCTTACCGTTTACCGAAAGTGCATCTTCGTTCACGATAACGCTCTGCTATCAACGAGCCTTCTAACACATCGACACTACTAGGCGGACCAGGAGAAACGCACGCATGAAGTCTCCACATACTCGAAGTCCAGCGACTCAAGGTCAAGAATACCTTAGGGTTATTGGCAAATACGCCCCAGATACCCGAATGATCATGCTATACTCCGACACTCTGGTTACTTCGGCCACGATATTGAAGCTAGATTCTTCAGGATGTCCTGGGTTGCAAGGCCAAAGCATCAGGGATAGAGCATGGCGGAGGAAAGGAACGCGAGTCCAGAACACAAGCCACCTTCTATCGCCTGCAGATCGATGTTATTGTGTGGGTAATATACGACGGCGTTCGTCGATATTACTCACATTATGTCCTGATCTCACTGCAATGGATCCGCTTCCAGCCATAGTCCAAAGGATATTCTGTGAGGCCAGATTCATCCTGGGTCACAAATCCAGTCACAGCAGAGAACAATTTGCGGGGCTTATCTACATCTTGTCCCAACTATAGGGTCAGTAACGACACCCGATCTAGACTTGGTAGTCAGAACAGCATGTAGCTGTAGCGAGTCTTGCCGATTTCCGGAGTCTAAGTGGGTGCATGAAGTGCATCCTCTACCGCCAAGGCCGTCTGCTTCACAAACAGCGCACGGTGAGAAGCGACTAGCATCAACGGTGCGTCTGCTTCACAATCGTTGTCCTATCACAAGATAAGTTTCTTCTTTGGAATTGATCCAACGACTGGCAAATATGCACGCCACGAACGAGGTTGATCCACCGACTTCGTCACTCTCCCCCACTTGGTTTCCCAATCGTACTTCTGGAGGAGACTTGGATATTTGTATCTAGGGCAGCGAAGAAGGAACCAAATCATTACGATAGGAAGACTGTGGTGGCCTTGCTCAGACTCTAGTGATACCCCATGTGTTCAGAATATCTTGTCGCCTCACAGCACAAAGAGATGACCGAGCTTCGGAGCCTCTTCGCCAACGACCAATCAAGATTGTCGAAGGCAAAAGACACATGGAACTATTGACAATGTGCGAGAGGTCATCGCCAACTTGTAGCTCTAGTTACGCAAAAGCGATTAGGGTCATGCTCCAGGCATGATCTCGTATGCTGTTCCACTCGAGATATTTCGCAACTTGATATCTGGAGCTTATGGATGAACAGCAGTACGAGCTCATCTGGCTCTCGTTGTGGACACTGTCTGCGATGAAGTTTTCGCACCCCGTCGTTCATTGGCGCTCTGAATACCTCTTGCTACCGAACCGTCACTGCCCACCTCTGTGCCAATGACGTGAGAACGTCGAAAACCAAATTCCTCCTGTCCTAATACTTTCCTGGCTTTGGAATTCTCCAATGGCAGGAGCTTTTGGAACGACCGTGTCTCCTACGTAGTAAAGAATGACCTTGGGTAGGATAATCCTCATGGTTGACATCATCCAGACTAGGTCAAACATCGAACAAACATTCGTCTTATTGGACCCATCCACGAACACTCTTCCTCATGCTGGCCATCCACCAAGCGATGGAAATGCGTAGGGTCTACCGCAGGAACCACAGTGTTCAACGAGGTTCGGAAATGCAAATATACTACCGAGCAATTGGTGAAAGATTATTTTCACGGTCGGCCAAGGAGATTGTATCTGCTAAATGTAGGTGCTTAAAGACCCCGATTGCCAGTGTCACTGACCAGCAGAGTCTCTCCACGCAAAGAAGAAGGACAACAAATATGACAGTGACTGACTCTCATCATAATATCTGGCCTCCAGATTCTTCCAACACGGTAACACCGTCTTCACCAGACGCATCTGTATCAAGATTCAAGACGCCGTTTCTGATGGGTAATGGAGATGATTCCAGTCTTACGGCAGTTGGCTTCGAAGGGATCGCCTTTGAGAGGGACGGGGTTGAGAATTCCTGGTTTAAGGCTATCGTGTCTAGCTTAGCGGTCGCAGGCACAAGGTCAAATTGTTGCACTATACCCCTTTTTCTTCATCTGAGCTTCGAGGAGGGTGTCTTTCTAATCGTCCGTAATGGGCTGGGGAGAGCCTATCAATGAGTCCTCAACGCCAATATTTCGTGAACCTCCACATTCTCTCCTATCAAAGCTCGCCATCCCAACGTACTCTAGGAAATATGTTAGGACTTTTCAATTATGCATTTGGATGCCAGTCAATTCTTCCGTGTCGGACGGGTTGATCGGCATCTAAAGCCGTCACTGTGTTCCACTCCTTCCGCATTCACTTCACCATTGCCACTGTCTTCGTTCGTATAGAAGTTCTAGCCCTGGCAGCAGAGAGGGTTTATATCACAATCTGGGATGCTGGAAATTCTAGTCTTTGCCAGGCTTTTCTGATGTTCGTTCAGAGTCACCCAAGTAGATTGTGGACGTCCCTTTCATCGAATTCATAACGAAGGTAATCCGAAATGCTTCATATTCTGCTATGTCTCTGTTGGTGGCATGATGTGTATCACACCGAAGCACACGGGATTCGACGCCCTGATTTCATAACGGCGATGATAGCTTGAGACGTTTACTACCTGCCAATGTTATTCGATTGATGGCTATGTCAGCTTTATGATTATTAATTGCCCAGGCCGCTAGATAGATATTGGGTGAACAAGAGATGGACCTCATTCATCAACAAATGGAAGTTAGGGGATGTTATGCATGGAGAAATTCGGAGCGAATGGCGAGTAGAATCTGCGAGCGGAATCATACAGCCGCTCTACTTCATCTGGGTCACCACACATGCAGGGACTACATTAGAAATTATCGTGGGTATTATTGTGTGTGTGCGTGGTCTTGTTGTCTCGGTAAGCGAGAGGAAAAGAAGAAGTCGTGATAATACTTTACTACTAGTCGAGCACGGTATTATTGATATGATCGGCGTGGATGCTGATTGGCTAATCAAACTAACCCATCTCGTGCTGAGGCGGCCGTATCTCTATGCGGCTAGTGGCGAAATATCGCCTCGAATTTGAAAGCAATGTGAATCCCCCCCCAGAAATTCTGTCATCGCTATGTCATTCAACCTCTTCCACCCACTCATGATTGATGAGCTTGCAGCCAACTCTGCGGCACAATCCTCAGACTCAGCTCTCATACCTTGGCTGTGTAGGGGCGGATCTACACTCAATCTTATGCGTATTTCAGGAACCCCTCCCACCATAACGTCATCGCTACCAGCGATCAGTGATGTCGGTGGCCGTCGCCCATAGGAATCCATCACACGTCGCCACGAGGTCATCGCCTATGGATGGTAAGAAGGGTGTCATCAAAATCGAAGGTTAGTCTCTTCATTGCATGCTTTGACATTGTTGTCGCGCCTCGACGGTCTCTGTACTTTTCACTTCTTATCAACACCTACCGCTCTACGGTGTACCTTGGCGACTCCGAGCCATATCAATTAGCCATGGATATAACATGACTGATATATGAGTTGTAAGATACCACCAGAGACTCTAGTTCACAATTGACTGGACCGAGTACATCTCGGCCATCAGGTATGTGCATCTCAAATCAATGCGCCTGCTCCAGACACCTTGCCTTCGCCAGATTGCTTATCGCTCGACAGATCCTCCCCTTACTGTCAAGGAGCCTCCCACCCAGGTTGATAATAACAACACCAAAGCTCCGTCCAATGCGGAGGCATCACAGCCGCTTGCACCCCCACCGCGACCGCCGCCAGCTCAGCACAATACAGAGGAGGGAATAGATTACTTTTCAGGAGGTCACCATCATACCCACTTTGCTCGGGAACCAAATCCTTTCGAGCAATCATTTGGAAACCCATCATCAGAGCTCCCTGCCAATAAGTCACTGCTACCCTCGGTGGCAGCACTCGCGTCTCCAGCACCATTAGCAAGCGACGGACCGTCCGCAGGTGGCTACAACTGGGCAGGATCGTTGCGGTCAGGACCTTTGAGTCCTGCTATGTTAGGTGGGCCGGTCGGCGCTGGGCCTGGAGACTATTTTGATCCGTCGTTACGAGGAAGCTTTCCGTCCGGCGTGACACCAAACGAATCGTCATTGAGAACTGGCTTGACTCCTGGAGGTGGTGGTTCTATGTTCCCGGCGCCCAGCCCAAATTCACAAGCGCTCTATCAGCAGCTTGCGAGCGGTGGTGCTACCCCTAGTACGCTAGACTTTCATCGAACTGCCATGAGCGCTGCAGCCGTACAAAAGGGTCTAGGAGGAGCCAATGATACAAGTTCACGATTAGATGATAAGCGAGTACCAGTCGCACCCATGGATCCAGCACTACAGCAGCAACCCCAGCAGCCAACATTTGGCCAGCATGATAATGATGCTGCCAATGGTTTGTTTCTTCTTGCGCAAGCTGGCAATGGCGCACAATCCAATGGCCAGTTTGCCGTACCAAATTCAGCGACTTCCAACCTGAACAATCGAACCCATGAAACATCGCCCATCATGTCTTCGCGCAACAACGGGTCAATAGGAGGTCAAAGTGAAATCAGTGGAGAACTCTCCGACAGTGGCGATCAAGGCAAACCTACTACAAGAGCAAGGGGTAAACGTACCTCCGGTTCCAAGGTGGTAGCAACCAACGGAAAAAGAAAACAAGAAGAAACTCCTACGAAGCAATCATCTGCCAAGAAGCAGAAGAGTAATAACGTGGCCATGAATATAGATATAGATGGTATGGATTCGGAGGAGGAACAAGTCAATATTAAAGAGGAGGAATATCATGCAAATGGAAAGAAAATGACTGACGAAGAAAAGCGGAAGAACTTCTTGGAGAGAAATAGGCACGTTCCCTTCTCAGGCGTACTGGCATGGTCTAATTCATGGATAGGGTCGCCGCACTGAAATGTAGACAGCGAAAGAAGCAATGGCTTGCGAACCTACAAGCCAAAGTGGAGATCTTCACCAGCGAAAACGATTCGTTATCCGCCCAGGTGGTCTCCCTTCGAGAAGAGATCGTTGGCCTTAAGACCTTGCTTCTGCAACACAAAGACTGTCCGGTATCTCAACAACAAGGCCTGGGCGGCTACTTCCAGCAATCTCAGGAGTTCAATCCTCACGCAAATCCTTACGGTATGGGGATGCAAAACGGTCAGGGTGTGATGGCTGGCCAGAGGAGGTAACGACGCGCTACGCCCAGCATTGAGATTATATTACAGATCTGTTTGACAGTTAAAGCATGCTTGTTCAGCAGACGCCTGTATCATGCTTGTGATCCATCGTCAGGATTACACTAGCAGAATACATTACTGTATTAGAGGTGGGATGTGGATATCAAGATTTATGACCATTGTTTTTTTGGCATGACGGGCGTTTGTGCCTTGATAGGCCACATGTCCCTGGGCTTTCTATGGCGGCAAATTCTCTTTGCGATACGAGTAGCAGAGTCTCCCGTCGATGGTGTTCGTAGGAATGTGGAAAGCATCTGTGTTGTACATTTACCCCAAAATAAGCTCTCACTCTGAGGGTATATTTCCATCTATCATTGTGTGCATAACCACGTGCCATAGAGTGGAAAACATAACTTGATGGACCTGGACCTCTTCCTGCGCTACGTCGTGACCAGTGGACGCTCGCACTGTCGGATACGAAGAGCGGAATCGTTACAACATATATCTAGGCTCAGTTTCTCTTGTCATGAATCCACATTAGATTAAGTAGGAAGGTATGCAGAGTCTCGTTGTTCGAAGTTGGTTTATTGAAAGGTGATTGTTGAATAGGTGGAAGGGTACGGAGTAAGATCTTGATAGATCCAATGTTGCAACCACAATATCCATGGAATTCAACTCATAACGACACGACAAAACAAAGTACAAAGATTGTCGTTCTCTCACAGGATCCAGACCGAAATTGCAAGGTTCTAATGCGCTAACTTGATACTGGGAAACTCACATGCTTGAACTCGCTCCGTTCATGGCAATGATCTGGATTGGGGTCACTCATGATATATTGGATGTGTCCTGATGCTGCGAATTCGAGGCAAGCTGCTTTATTCCCTATGAATGTGAACGAAAAGGAGAAACGTCGTGGAATATGGAGCATGATAACGGCATACACTCATCAAGCTCATACCCTTTCACATCCAATCCTCTCCTCAAGCACCCTCTCATACTCACCCACCTTCACCCCTCCAGCACTCCACAACATAATCGCCTTGACCCTAACCTGTACCGAAACCCCCACCGACCCTCCACCATCCCCCTCTCTCCTGCCTTTCATCCTCCTTCCCCCTTCCTCGACATACCCGATAACGTTCACCCACGCGCCCACCTCCATATCCTCTCTCTTCAGCCCTTCCAACAGCAACGTCACGTCCACCAAGGCGATTGCGTTGCCCGCGGATGGAGATGGATATGTGTGTCGGAGCGTGAGTGTGCCGGAGGCGAGGGCGTAATGCGTGACGCAGCCTAGGAAGCGGACTTTCGAGCCTGCGGGTAAGCTGGGAAGAGAGGATAAGAAAACCAGGGTGCTGGCGAGGGGGCCGTTGCTCATGGTGGTGATGGAGACCTATTACATGCGCATAATAGAAATCCCATGTTATGACCTTATGAGATTCTTCGTCAAGTAATCCGAGGTGGAGGGAATGTTGGTCTCTATCTACACGTGACTAGAGTAGACCGATTGAGAACTAGCGTAGATGTCATAGGCCTCTTCAATTCAACCTGACCATATTCTCTAGTACACAAGGCAGCTGCTCAAACGACTTCACACGATCCGCCATACACGCCTTTTCCACAATTCTATAGCAAATACCAACCAACTCTTACGCCACGCCAGCCGTCTTACGTCCAATAGAATAGCGACCAGGCCCGTAGCAGCAACCTCTTCGGATAAGCCCGACTTCGACGCTTGACCTGCATTGATGTGCAGCTCCTCACAATAAACCGCGCTCTAAGTACTAGATACTGAAGGAGGGGGTGGGTGTACGAAGCCCAGATATAGGGTCTCCGAGCCCAAATCAATCAACACCATGTGGGGCGCCTGGTTCGGCGGACAGTCAGCGCAGAAGAGGAAAGATGCACCCAAGAAAGCCATACTGGACCTGCGGCAGCAGCTCGACATGCTGCAGAAGCGAGAACGGCATCTGGAAAATCAAATGGCAAAGCAGGATGAGATAGCGAGGGAGAATGTCACTACGAATAAGACCGGTGGGTAGCCTCTACCTCCAGCTTTTCGGACGTCTAGGACTACGTGCAGGAAACACAGCTTCAAGATTACAGGATCTGGGATTTTTGTATGTTTGAGAGCTGACTTGTCTTGCCTTCCTATCATAGTTGCCCGCAATGCCCTAAAACGAAAGAAGCAACACGAGCACTCCCTCGAGCAAACGAACGGCCAGATATCCATGCTCGAACAGCAAATATACTCCATCGAATCCGCAAACATCAACCAAGAAACACTGGTAGCGATGAAAAATGCCGGCAAAGCCATGAAGGAAATTCACGGCAAGATGACCATGGAAGACGTGGATACTACAATGTACATCTCGCCTCCCCCCTATACTATCTTATTTCATCACTTCACTCCCAAAAAAGCCTCTACTAAAACCCAACGCAAACGCAGGGAACAACTCCGCGAACAACACGAACTGACCCAAGAAATCGGCAACGCCATCACCTCCATGCCCATTACCGAACCCATCGACGAAGACGAACTAGAGGCCGATCTCGCAGCACTGGAGCAGGAGAACCTGGACGAGAAGATGCTGAAGACGGGTACGGTGCCGGTGGCAGATAGCTTGAGCCGGATGCCAAAGGTCGCCAATGGGGAACGTGAGTCCAAGCCCTTCTTTGTTGTTTGTGAGTGAGTGAGAATATACGCTGATGGGGGGATATGTAGTCGCGGGGAGGAAGAAAGTACAGGTGGAAGAGGATGATGAGGAGGAGGAATTACGACGGTTGCAGGCGGAAATGGCAATTTAGAATAGCCCTGCCTTGGCGCTTGTGTTTGCATGTGCCTACAGTCTTCTTTCCGGTCAAACCAAATTCAGTCCTACTTACGTCTTTGATCACTGACCTGCCGTGAGGCTTGGTCAAATGGTATGAAGCATGAAGAATGAGCACGGGTCTTTATACAATTCAATTGGTTGCATTGCATGTCAGAGGGTTGGCGGTGGAGTATACAGGGCGTTGGAACTTCACTCTGTCTGCGAACAATGCAGTACGATACTTAGATGAATTGGAGGGGATGTCTATAGCTAATAAATACGTAGACTCAGCTCCATTTAAGCTATATCTTCGCTTGCGATATTTCAGGGTCATGATTCCCTCATGCTGCCATGCCCTCATATTCCTCCTATGCATGCAGGTTATCTAATATGAAAAAGCGTAATCATTCATGAAAAGGGGGTATATGTTAGAAGCAATGGAGCAAGAACCCAAATTATTTATGGGAAGATTCCACTCTCAGCAAAACGAGTCAAGTGGCTATTCTTTTCGCTCCTCGCTGGTCCTCAGGTCCCAAGCCATTCATGTCGCTGTCCGAAGGCCGCTTGGTGCCGCGACTCGGTTCCGTGGCCTCGATGCCGCAAGATGCGGATGCTGCAGGAACAGTGCCGTTGGCAAGAGCGATTTTCGCAGCCTTCTCGGCTGCGATGGCGGTTGCCGTTGGAGTCTCTGGGTTCTGAGTGCTTGCATTAAGGCTAGGAGTCGCATTGGTCGGTGAAGTCGAGTGAGGGGACTGTTCTTTCGCCTCTGTGTTCTGCTTGCTCAAGTCCCCAAGCATAGCAGAGAAGATCTTGATGATGGTCCTCTCGTCCGGGTTCTCTTCGCCAGGTAGACTGGACTTGTCTTGGGTACCGAGGACACGATTGATGGCAGAAGTTACTATGATCTCGCCTTGAGCTTTGTCATCCATGTTGTTGATAAGCGCGTGTTTGAATCTGCTCACGGCTTGATTGACATCTTGTTGGAGGTTCACGTCGTTTGGCGCTTCGAGGGAGACTACGGAAAGTGCAGATGAAGTATGAGGTTGTTGAGGGATAGGAGACGGTAACTTGTATGGCCCGGGACTGTTGGACTGTTGGTGATCGCCGGATCGTTGAGAGGTTGGCGGCTGTGAGAGGGGTGTTGGATAATGACTCTTAGCTCCATTTGTCTGCGGGAGTTGCTGATTCTGTGGAGCTGTATATGAAGCAGCTGGTGGGGGAGTGGACTGATACGGGGAGCGGTAGGTTGACTCGCTCTGAGCACTGACAAGCGGAAGAGGAAACCCAGGACGTGGCGGCGGTGGATATGGCATACGACCTTGTTGCATACCAGCATGCAATCCATATGGGCCTTGCGGCATGTGACCGTTGGAGGGAGGCATGCCAGGGTAAGGATAAGGGTGCTGCATCATTGGATTTGAAGGGTAGTAATGCTGCTGAGGCACGTGCGGCGGAGGCGTCATTCTTCTCTTCTTCTCCTTTTCAATAGAGATCTCAGGTACTAGGCCCCACATCCACCCTTTGCCATCTCTTTCGATCTTGGTGAAAGCGGGGTGTTGTGAGAGGTTGTGACGAACCGAGGACTGCCAGCCTTGGGTTTGCACACGGAGTTTGTAGTACGGATATTGTCGCTCAATGGCGCGATATATCTGAGGCAGCGACATCTGGCCAGTCTTCGAATTTGTAAGTGCGTCATGGATGAGGACGACGTAGGACGCCTGTGGTTTGGCAAGCTGTTCCGGTGTCATTTTCGACTCATCGAAGACGGGGGAAGGCGATCTCGGCGGCTTGGCTGGTTTCTTCTCCTTTGTTGGCTTTGGTGGTAGCGTAGCTGTATATCCTTGTTCAGGTGGGACCGAGTCTGTATGCTCCGTGCTCTCACGGACTGCCTGGGGATCCTCCGTGCCTCCCGCCCTAGTGCGCTTGACATACTTCCTCCTCCCATTAGGGCGAACTAAGCTCTCCTGCTGTCTCAATTCTGTAGACTCTTTACTGTTCTTCCCATTAACCAGCACGGCCTTTCCATCCGCTTTAGCTTTGGCCTCTTCTTTAGCCTGCCTTGCCAGCAGTGCTTGTTCTCTTTTAGAGATAATGCCATTCTTCGGGGGTCGACCCGGGCCTTTACGCTTTGTCGCAACTGGCAGTGGCGCTTCTGTCTTCTTCTTCGCTTTCCCTCGAGTTCGGGAAAGCTCGAGTCCCTCGTCCTTTTCTTGCTTGACCCTTGGCATATTCTTGCCTTCGCCTTCACCCACCATGTCCTCTTCGCTCTCTTCTTCGCCACTCTCTGCCATGTCAAGGCTCATTCTTTCACCGGCTAATCGATCATCGCCCATACCCATTGCCATGTCAGCACCAGTCTCACCTAATGGAACATCAGGTAACACAAATCGGATACCCACTCCCCCAATCTGGATCATACTGCCGTTGACAAGAGGGACCACATCCTCGGGAGGGTACCAATGCTCGTCGATGAAAACACCATTGCGTCCCATGATGTCCACTTGAAAAAGATTGTCTGTGAAATTAAAAGCTATCCTGATGTGTTTTCGTGAGATACTCTTATGACCTGGAGCATTCCCATCAGGCATAGTAGGTGGATGTATCGGTATCAAAGGAACTAGGTCGGGCGAAGGCATTGGTGCTTCCATAGCAAATCCGTTAATCGCTTCCGAGTGGTTCATCAGCGAGGCCATTGCTAAAGCGTTGTAATCGATTTTCTGCTCTTTATTCCTCTGTGGGGCAACTTGCATCGGGTTTTCACGAGATATAGGCCGGGACGAAGAGCTCCAAGATTTGGACTTCTTCCTCTTGGACTTCTTTCCAGAATCCGACCGATGATGATTGACAATGATATCCTCGTCTTCACCAGCAATACTGCTTTGTATGCTTTGACTGTCTTGTTTTCTAGATCTCTCCGACTTTGTTGATCCACCTCTGCTTGCACTTCGCTTTTCCAATTTGGGCGAAGACCCTCCCCCTGCGTCTAATTCCCTCTCAGAGGCCTCACGAGCAGCTTGTATGTCTCTTCCAAGTTCCACAGCATAAGTGTTCATGTAAAATTGGCCGTCCTCAAACTCGAGCTTAGCGAATGCTTGAATTTGAGGTTCTTCTGATCCCGCAATCGACTCGGCAGGATGTTGCTGTGAAGCTCCATAGGTCACATCGCTGTGTTGACTTTGTCTCCAACTTGCGGTGGGTTCGTCCTGAAATTGTTGGTTGATAAGATCTGGGGAAGAGGCATTCCCTTGCTCTGCAGAGGTACTACGCGCCAACCCTGAGATCGAAGTACCATGAATGCTGTCCTTCATATTTGCATTATCGTGAGTGGCTGAGAAGTGTTGCGAGCTTGGGCCATTCGTACTTGGTATGGGTACTACGATGGACGCTGCTGACAATTTGAGCGAGACATCATCCAAATTTTTCTCTACATTCCCATTTGGTAGGTCCAAAATATCTGAAGTCTGTTGAGCAAGCATTTGTAAATCCGATAAGGCTGCAGGATCGTCCATTGATATCGTATCTGATGGTCCAGGTATTAACATTTGCTGACCATGCTCTGATGCAGTGCTGCTTGTACGCAAGTTCGAAGTTAAATCTTCCTCCATAGATTCTGATCAGGTCGCCTTCGCATCTTTTTTGAACGGTAAAAACGGCGACCCGCGCTGAGCTCACGGCACACTTTTGAATTTTTGGCCCTCAGAGTAGCAAAGTAAGATCCAAAGCGAGTGTTGTCCTTCTCCATCGCGAATGAAAGTGTCATATCGCAGACCTTTCAGGAAGAGGTGCGTCGGAAATCTTGGCATTACTAGTGCAGATCATCTAGAATAGTCCCAGAACTAGCGTGAATTAGCACGAATACCTCCATCGCCACAATAACTTTACTATCGCTCCATTCCATAGTCATGCCGTCAAAGCCTCGCATTAGGAAAGCAGATTCAAAGGCTACAACGCGGGGTTCGCCTCATGCATCTACGTCGTTGCCAAATTGGCCGTCGCTACAGCCTCTGATTCCTGCTACAGACCTAGCTCTTGAAACATTGCTGCAAGACCAAGTCATTGTCATCCCTAACCTATTTACAGCTACGTTATGCAATAGCTTTGTTTCCTTTCTGTCTAATCTGTCTCTGATCACGACTCCTGTGCAACCCAAGAAAAGGAATGCCCTCAGAATCAACGACCGCATCCATTTTAATGATCCCGCTTTCGCCGAGCAGCTCTGGACCTCAACTGCGCTCAGGGAACTTGTAGCTAGGCCAACAAAGCATGACCTGCATGGAGAATGGGCAAGTGGAGATTCAAAGCAGCTCTGGGGTGGTGAAGTTTGTGGATTAAACCCGAGCATAAGAATCTATCGATATGGTACTGCCCGTTCTCTTCATGTTTCTTTAGTATGAGTTGCGTGTTGACTTCGTAGTAGTGCCAGGCCATTTCTTTGGTCAACACTGTAAGTCTTGACCAGCAATCTTTTCTTGAAAACATTAGAGTGAAATAGGTACTTCGTTTGGCATTCCTTTCGCCCTCTCTCCCAATCGTTTATACCATGATCTCACCTCTGTTGAATCACTGCAATGATGATCGCTCTGTCTATTACGTTCCACAGACTTTGCCTTCTCTATGGTCTTGTGGCTCTACAACTAGGTGCTTTACCCAGCTCCACTTCGAGTCTTCTTGTAGATGCAAACAAAGCCAACTACCTTGTCCCGATTCAACAAGATCAACGCTATCCGAGCCTATTTCATTCTTAGTGTAGTCAAGAGCAGCCGTTATTACCGCTCTGTGGGCATTACTAGGCCACTTTACCAAGCTTCCTTCATCTACCCCTGCGCTCTTGAACCATGGTAATGGCTAAGACAAGAAGGGTGTTGGCAGGAACGTTCCATGTGCTTTTAGAGACGTCAGAAGCTTGGAGGTTTTTATTTGCTAACAACTTCTCAGATGATGAATCCAACGTCATCACTCTGCCAGGAAACCCGCCCATATCTGCTCAAACAACTTGGACATTACTCATCTATCTTACAGAGTGCATTGGCGGAGAAACAGTATTCTATCCTGAGGTTGGTCCTGCGAGGAAATTTTCGGGAAAATCAAGCGATTGCACTAAGCCTGTCGTCGTGGGACCGGAGGTCGGAACAGCTCTTTTACATAAACACGGCCAAGACTGTCTCTTGCACGAGGGTCGAGAAGTCAAGGAAGGAGTCAAATGGGTCATACGAAGCGACCTCTGCATAAAGAGATGAACGTATAGCACCCAATGGGTGCAGTAATGGCATTATCATCAAGCATGTGAAGACGCTATGATGAGCCCTCGATCTCCTTTACCCTTTCGAAAACTTTGACAAACGCTTCAGCGTCTTGCGCACCGCCGATTTCATACTTTCCCTGAAGCACGAAGTTTGGCACTCCACTCACGGCTCTCATCTGCGCCTCTGTCACCTCTTTATCCACTTCACTCGCTCCTTTGTCGGACTGGAGCCAGTCTGCAACCTCTTCCTCAGGTAACCCAGCCTTGACACCCGCCTCTCTCAGCACGTCGTGGCTTGTTATGTCCTCTTCCTTCTCGAAGTAGCTCGTGAATAATTCCTCCACGACCCTCGTCTGCACTTCCGGGCTCTTAGTCTTGCCCAGCTGAATCAATCGATGAGAATCTCGGGTGTTTCCTATTTTACCACCAAACTTGAAGTCTATGCCAACGTCCTCTCCCACCGATGCCAATCGTTTGAAGATCATCTCTGCTTTCCCGTCCCCAAACTTCGACTTGTAGAACTCATGCTTATCGATGCCCTTCTTGGGCGCCTGTGGGTTCAGATAGAAAGGACGCCATGTCGTCGAGAAGGTGTCGTCGGAGTTGGGATGGGCAGCTTTGTAGAGGGAGATGCCGCTCTCGAGTTTCTTCTTGCCGACGTAACACCATGGGCACACTGTATCAGAAACGATACTGATATCAAACGCGGTCATCCTGCGAAGGTAAGACGCCAGATTCAATTGATGTTGATGTTTTTAGCTGTTGGATTGAAGTGTACGTACAAACTCATGAAAAGAGATTGCCCACATAAAGTGGGCTTTTATAAGAACCTTCCGAGACCCCTGGATGATTATCAATTTTCAAAAATGTATTCACCATCCTCGGCGTCCGCCTCGGCAAGTTTCGGCATCTCGGCAGCGGCGACTATCTCACAAATCGGAGTACTGTCTGAATGGGTTGCTTATCACGCTCTGCCAGCGTACTAGGTGATCTCTCATTGCGTGTGTACCTCTCTAGAATACATTGATCAGCCTTGATGCCAAGCACCAATGACAAAAGACAGATTGTCAGCGAGAAGTGGGTGGTGGTTGGCACACTGGCTGGATCACTTGCGGATACTCAGCAAGGGCCACTCGATCAGATATTTTATAGGCGGGCTTGTGCGCCATGGCGGGAGTAGATGGAGCCTCCGTGCTAGACCAAGGATGTATGGCTACGCACTCTGCCCATTTATATCTGCTGGATTTTGGAAATGATGACCTGGACTCCCGAGTATAGCAAAATGTCTTATATACTACTTCTTCTACTTTGCTTAACATCAAGATCACTTTCTGTATCAGTCCCTACGTCAACTTTTGTAATACCATCGAATTTCTCGTCCCGTGAACCTGCGCTCTCTTCACTTTTCCCCTACCGGTACGACATTCCGAACAGTCAACTCCACCTAAACATCGGCTTCGGTCCTCCCAGTCAGCGTCTTGACTCCGGGGAGCTCCGCAGCTTACTCCTCGCCGCCCAAATTGTCGCAAGGAGGGGAGCCCGAGATCATGGAAGCAGTTGGCCTTTACCATCACCGACCAGTGTTGGAGATGTGTTCCATTACTCCCTTGGTGCCGGGATTACAATCTCGATAACTGAAGGCCATTATGCCGTTACATGGGGGATCCTAGAAGACGTATTGAGAGGATTAGAGAACTATCTGGTTGATGGCAAGAGACCGTATCATACTAGGTTCGAATTCACGATTGCGAGTATGCCTATTTTTGGTTTTGGCACTGTGGAAGGAACAGGGGCCGTGGTAGATGAGCGCTAGGTAGCATTGGGAACAAGATCCCACTCCTAGCACCGACCAATCGTTTGGGGTCAACGGAGTCCTACCTAGGGCTTACTAGTACAGTGCAGTACTACCTTATGTTGGAATGCAGGTTCACCAAATCATTGACCCTCTGATAAAAAGATTTGCAACCTATAAACAATACATTACCGTCACTTTTCAACAATTTTATATGTGCACCCCCTGGATCCTTGTTCGGTATTATGTCTGTTATCTTTCGGTGTCCATAGGCCCTGACAGAATATTTTCTTTCGACAATTTGAGCAGTACCTATTCAGCATGGCCGATGCCAATGGCACTTTCTTCCTCACTGGAGCGAACGGTGGGCTAGGGGCAAACGTAGTCTCTCAATTTCTCACATCTCCATTTGCAAGTGCAAACAAAGGTTTATTCGCGGTTCGCAACTCCTCATCGGCCGCAACAGTAGTGCAGATCCTCAAGAAGACCGAAGATCAGGATGCTCACGAGATAATTGCGCTTGACCTCGGTGACCTCGCAGCCATCCGTGCTACCGCAAAAGATGTCAATCGCAGGGTAGCATCGGGCGACATTCCTCCTATCCGAGTGCTTGTCTTGAACGCGGCGTTGCAGCAAACACAGGGCCAAAACTTTACTACAGATGGGTTCGAAGGGACTTTCGCCACTAATTATCTAGCGAACTTTTTGTTGGTGCTACTGCTATTGAAGAGTATTAATAGGGAGAAGGGACGAATTGTGATAATATCGAGCTGGACGCATGACCCCAGCCACCCGCTCAACCAAGGTCACATCAAAGATGACAGCCATAGAACTATCTGGAGAGACCCGAACGTCCTAGCCAAATCGCCAGAGAAGGATGCGAAAGGTGACGAGTACAGTGCGGGCATGAGAAGATATGGGATGTCCAAGACATTATTGGTCATGTTTGTGTATGTCAACTCAAGATATTTTACCCAGAATCTTTCGCTTACGTCTCAGGTATGAGCTTCAACGTCGTCTTGAAGGAACTGAATACTCGGATATCTCCGTCCTTGCAGTAGATCCGGGAGCCATGCCAAATACAAGTCTGATTAGAGAGTCATCGTGGTTCCTACGATTCATGGTTCACTGGATCGCGGGCGCCATCACACCTCTGCTCACCTATCTGGTATACGTTCCAGAAGCTCTCACCTCACTCCATTCCTTACGCCTTTGACTTTTGCTTCGAGTATCTGGGGCATATGGCTTCGGCCGTCTCATCTTAGCTCCAGAAGACATTTGCTGATACGGAATCATGAATTAGATGCCGAATGGATGGTTCCGGACTCCATACAAATCAGCTACAGACGTTTTGACCGCCAGCTTCGACGAAGAGACGCTGGGAAAACATCCCAAGACCGTTTACCTTAACGGCAGTGCCCGTGCAGAGACGAGTCCTGAGGCCAGGGATGAGTCGAAGCAGAAGCAGCTTTGGGAAGCAAGCGTGCGACTTACGGGGCTGAAGCATGGGGAGACCGTACTCGACTTACAGTAAGACCATGTAATGTTGAGCCAGTCACGGCGACGATATCAGCACTCTCTCTTGAATCTATCTCAAGAAAGGTAAAACAAGACTTTGTGACTGGTCCTCCGTTACAATCACAATCCTATGTACTCAGTATACTCCCAATCGAGCAATCATTGGCCGAAAATTGTGATATGAGATGCAATGCGGTTCTTGGTGAGATGGGCTCATCTCCATTAATCACCGGGCTTCCTTCCGTCAATATCGGCCTTGACGTTAGATCTACGCTGTGCAAACATATCTTGTACGGATTCTGCCCATTCCCTTCAACCTTGACAGGGAGAAACTTTACGCATGTCGTATTTTTCAAGGTAGTAGTGCGGCTAATTCTGCAACATACACTCGCTTTTCTGCACCCTCGTTGCCTGGCGTCTCAGCCGGATCGTTGGCCAATGAGGTCACCTTGAGCCAGGTACTGGAGATGGTGGTGGACATTATATATGTTATGGCTGGGCTTCCTGGATGGAATGTCTTGAGGGCTAGTGGAGGTCAAGGATGGGAACAGTATGAGTTTTGGGCTGTAGTATTATGGAATGGTTATGGTAGAGAGCGATGAGAATTATGATCCTGCGTATGACTAGGAAGAGGCTCCTGTTTGATTATTGTGATATCGGCCTCTGCTGGTATTGATATCATAAGGCCTGGGAAGTAGCAGATAGTCACACTTTTTCCTCCATGAAGATGGACGCCACCCATTGCTCAAGTCCTCCGCAAGTACCCGAGGAGCAGTGGTCCTACCTTGGTTCTACTCAGCTCATTTTCATGTTTCCGAACCGAGGTCTTTGCAGAGCAGGACTTCTAGAGGGCTTTACCTAGTCTTCGAACGGGACGGAGCTGAATTGATCGCTTCTTATCAGTATTGCGTTTGTGACAATTTGGTAACAACGAGCCCGCTGCATGAGGATGTAAGTTGTGAGCGCTCACTATGTCCTGAAGCCACTAAAAGCTTTTTTGTAGTGCGAGAGGAAGCTGTTGATGTTCTCTTTCATAATTGACGTCTCTTGGCTGGTCTCCGACCCTGCTGTTGGAGAAGAGGTTTCGTGAAGCTGAAACGGATATCTATGGGTGCACCCGGTACACTCTTTGATCGTGGCCGTCTCCCCTTTCATCCGAGGTAAATTTCTGGAGCGACGGGGGCACGAGGATCTAACTTCGAATGACTGCTGTTTCATCGCACCAACTTGAACCTCTAATGAGAGGTACTATTAAGAGAAGCATTATATCAAAGTACCATCAATCTCGTTGGTCTCCACCTTTGGCATCCAGGCATTGCGGTGAACTAGTTGATTCGCCAAGTAGCGTTGATTCCAGTGGCCAGGAAGAGAAGATGGCAAACACTGACACGGACCTCAGACGGGCTGGCCTGACCTTGTAAGCGGCTATAAGCTCCCTGAGATTCTCTTGATATGCCATGATACAATGTTAACATCCATGGAATGCTATCTCGCACTATTGATATCACTATGCTCACCTCCACGCCAAGCCTTTTCCCCACCGTTACTACCTTAGTCCCTACCGACATTCTTTGCTTTCGCTCACAATTCTCGGGTTTGATTGCCATGTGGAGCTCTTTAATAGTCTCAACGTACATAATCGAGATCAACGAGCTACCGAGATCCAAGACATGTCTCTTCCAACAGCCAATAAGTAATTCATGATGATTGCGTGCAAAACCATCCATCGAGTTGACAGTTGGCAAGCAAAGCGCAATCCGTCGATCACTGCCCAACCCATACTGGCGTCACCCTGTAATCTTCTGCAATTGGCAGATCCAGGTCGGAGCAATCGCCTTCGCCTCCTGATTCGCGCTGAGGAGAAGGATCTACCGGCCATGGTAACCCAAGAAGGCAACGGGTAACCAGGTTCAGTCGCTACAACTTGTGCGCTAAGCCAGATTAGCGGCAGCGCCGTTTTCCTGTTTTTTTCGAGACTCTCACCGATCGATCGCAACTCCGCTTGCCAATTCTAATTCGCATCAAAGATGTTGCTTCACTGACCTTCTCGACCCAACCACACAATACGAGTATAACGGCAAACGTACACAAATGCAGGCGGATGTGACTGCTGAAAGGAAAAATGTCGACACAATCGCTGGCTGGGCGAGCACGGCTTTCGTCTCCTGAAGCAGGGACGCCTCATCAACGCGCGATACCAAAAACTACCTCCTACTCACAGTTCTTTTCTAGCGAAAATCTATCTTCATATTCCGAATCTCGCAATCAACGTCCAAGGGTCTCTGTCTTCGAGGAGCTCGACGTGGATGCCATGCCAGAGACGCTCAGTGGTAGACCACAAGAAGATTTAATGAATACAATTCGACCATCGCGACGGCTTCACACGGATTCTTTCAGTTCAGTACAGAGTGATGATTCCTCATATAATGACGAAGGATCAATATCGACAGACAAATCACAGAACAGCTGGATAGAGTCATGGCATGCCTTCTCTTCATCACGGCTCATGATGCTGTCTCTCATACTCCTTGTCACCATGCCATTGCTTTACGATACACCATTACTTGGAAAGGCTGGGCCTAGTATGTTTGGAGCAACAGCTGGTATTATCAAGACCTCGACGGTTCAAGAAAGGGCGTTGGTCGATGGAAAGTCCGTTGTGTCTAGAGCCAATACTGACACAAGCGTGTGCAAACGGTGGAGCCAACAAAGTGCTCTTGTTAACGGAACTCTATACCTTTACGGTGGGCGTGCCACAAAAGATGCTTCTCAGTCCACCAAGGAATGGAACAACAACTTCCTTACCATTGATGTGACCAAGTCATGGGACATCTCATCTCCTATCAATGCAGGCCTCCCTCAGCCATCTGGCCCGCCGCCAGTAGCCAACGGCTACCTGTGGAACTCGTACAACTCGTTGTTCCTCTACGGAGGCGAATTTCAAGACCAACCCGCCACGACTCCAGTACCATATTCCTTGTGGGAGTATAGCATATCGAGTGCGTCGTGGATCGAACACAAGAACCCGCAGTCTTCCAATGGCAATAATAGTGATGGTGGCAATCAGCCAATTCTAGGATCTGCTGAAGGGGCTGGGGTAAGCGTACCGCAGCTTGGTAGGGGCTACTACTTTGGGGGTCATCAAGATGCGTTCACTACACCAGGATGGTCGGTACAAGTGTATACACTTTACCTCAAGTCACTACTGGAACTCACATTCCCTGGTTATACTAACAACGGTGTGCAAGGCTTAAATGGTGGCAAGCTTGCCGGTAAGGACGGTGTATGGCGGAACATCACTCAAGGGGGTATCCAAGACACAGCCCTTTTTCCGAGTAGGGCAGACGGTGCCCTGGTATATGTGCCTGGCTATGGCGTCGACGGCATCATTGTGAGCATCGGAGGTGGGAATAATGAATCATTCGTGAGTATAGCCCGACTTAAGAAATGAACGTTGCTTCGCTAATGACTATACTCTTTCCAGACCGAGCAGATGAATGTGATAGACGTGTACGACATTGGCACCTCTAAATGGTACAAGCAATCCACCACTGGGAAATACCCGATCCTGCGTGTCAACACGTGCGCCGTAGCAGCATCCGCCCCTGACGGCTCCAGCACAAACATTTACATGTTTGGTGGTCAGAACCTTATTCCTTTTGGCAATCAAACCCAATATAGCGACATGTGGATACTTACCATCCCATCTTTCACTTGGATCGAGGTCGACACGTCTGGGCAATCAGTCCCAGCAGGGCGTACAGGTCACACCTGCAACATTTGGGATGGGCAGATGGTTGTAGTCGGTGGTTACACTGGCCCAACAACCAATGGCCTAGGCTGTGATAGCGGTTTTTACGTCTTCGATACAACAAAGCTCGCTTGGGCGAACAACTTCAACGCTTTGAGTGGTAGCACTCCACAAAGCCAGCAACCTGCTCAAGCCAAAGATTCGGCTGCCTTGGATGGAAGCTATGGATATCAAGTCCCAATTGCTGTTCAGTCTGTTATCGGTGGCAAAGGCACAGGTGGCGCTACCATTACAGCGCCTGCCCAGAAAGCCACAGAAGGACCTCTCGCGACTGGCAAGCCAATTACTTATACAGTAACAGGGGCGGACGGTGCTACTGTGACAGAAACCGGCACCGCGTCTAGCGGTTCTTCCAGGAAGGGCTCCAGTGGCCCTAACATCGCTGCAATCGTAGCAGGTGTCGTCGCAGGCTGTTTCGCTGTTCTAGCCGCATACCTGGGCTTCTGCGCCTGGGTCTACCGCCGTCAACTCAAACTTTACAAGAACCACGTCGCTATGACGCAGCGCGCTGCCGCTGCAGGTGGAGGCGAGAAAGCGGCTTTCCTGGGTGCAACGTCCTCCGAAGGTTCCTCGGCGGGCCGAGGGAAATATTCAACTGATCAGAGCAGTCGCAAAGCTGGAAGCCAAACTGGAAGCACGCCAGGGAATAGTGGGTGGGGACCTGCACCGCCAATGCCATATGGAGCGTCAGTCGGTATGAACAGCACAGCCAATTCTAGCACCGAGGATATGATTGGGGAACCGAGCTTTGTCGGTGTGCTGCTGAATCCGAGGAGGAGCTTAAGGGTTGTGAATAGAGACTGAGCTTTGGATGTCTTTTGATGATTGCGACTCTTCATGTCTTTTCGCCACGTTCGTAAATTTACCTTACGTATCACACCCAACCTTTTTCGACCAAGCAAAGCAAACATTTATGGGCTAGAATATCCCTATCCAACAAAAGAAACTGTCGCCAGTATATACGAAGTGGTGGAACCTTGGACAGAAGGTTTGCTCCACTAGATACCATTTTGCTGCGTTTCTTGGATTGAAAGTGTGGCGTCCTGGGGTTCAATTGGAAATCGGACGGCAGTTAATGAACGTAAGTCAGTCAGAGTAGTGATATATGGTAACGGCAACTTTTTGATCTTGGTTTTGTTACCGAAGCACACACAGCGCTCTCGGGCGTTTTTGAGCCATGTACATATTCCATACGGTGTTGAACAAGAATATATGGTACTACCTACTGAATGAAGTTTGTGCATGATATTGTGGAGAGGAGAGGGGAGTTTATATTGTATATTCTATATATGTATGGAGTATGGGGTTTGTTATATGGGATTTGCAGTAAGGACAGTATTTCTTTTCTAACATTAGGTTTCTTCTCGGTGAGTCTGTTCATTAGTATGTACGGCCATGCGTACTTGTTTGGATGCAAGCGCCTTCTTTGTCCTGTCTCCATCTCCTACTTTCTATTTTTTCGTGATTAGAGTTTTACTGTGGTGGTACGTACTCGTACGTTTTCATCCTATATGGCACACCTTGTCTTTACCCCATTCGTTCTGCGCGGAGATGTTTTCTGCAGTATCCGTCCCAACGGTCGAGCCCGTTGCCGTCGGAACTTCCTGGGCAATGGCTATACTCGTGTGCCTGGGCGCGGGTGTGGCAGTTTGCGTTGAGACTGCTGAGGTGCTTTTGACAGGTGGGTTGCGGCGCGGCCAGTTCGAAAGTCTTAGACGTATGGCTTCGGTGGCGAGACGGTGCTCTGCTGGGTCGTGATGCGTGGGGTCTTCGTGGAGGTTGATGGGGATGGGTTTTCGATGGCGTCGCGTTGATGAGGTTGGGTGGGAGGTGAGTGGGTTGGATGAAGGGGCTTTTTGTGGTGTTGGGATTGAAGAGGATGCTGGTGTTGCACGTCTTATCTGGATGGCACTTTGCTGGCCGTTGTGCGGGAGGGAGAGGCTGCGATTGGCTTGGGTTTTGGTCGCTCTGTTTGGTGAGGATGTCGTGTCCGCTTCTGTTCTCTTTCTTTTTCCTTTTTCGTTGGGACTTGTGCTTGAGCTTCTTGTTGGGCTTGGGAGGCTGTCGTTTGGATTTGTTTCATGGATTGATGGCACCCGCTCGTTTTGATGCTTCTCAACGCTTGTGCCGTGGGGTAGGGTCTCAGTTGTTGAAGTGAGACTTTGAGCTTTTGTCATTGTGCCTAGTGAGGAGTCCCCGTTTACGCTTTTCCTCGTCTGTTCACCATTGGGAGTAACACTTGAGCTCCTTCTTGGGCTTGGAAGGCCGTTATCAGGATGCGTCTCCTGGATTGATGACTCCTGCTGACTTTGCTGCTCATGAGTACTTGGGGCGTATGGTAGGTTCTCCGCTATTGGAGCAGGGCCTTGGGTCAGGTAGGGTGAAATGTACGCCCTTTCAGTCGCTGGAAAACCTGAATCAACAATTGTCCTGGAAGCCTCAAATCTGGGCTCCTGTGACGCTGGCTGGTTAGGAAATGGGAAGAGTGGAAGGGGGTATTGTCTGCTCTCTGCGGCGTTCCATAGTGCTAATCGAGGCGCTCGACCTCGTCCCTCTTGCTGGTATATTAGGAGTGGCTTTAGTTCCTTGACGTCCGTCATGGATTTCCTTGGTACAGACATTACCTGAGCTCCAGGAAATTGAGGTGGAGAGAATCGATGCAAGACTGGACGGTCTATTGCTATCATGTACTAATCTTCCTGCATATTGGATCCTCCACTCTTGGGCCTTCCTCATACAAGGGCAAGCAAAGCGTGAGATAGGATGAAGGGTCAGATTGAGTAAAGAGGCTACATGAGTACCGCAGGAGATGAAAAAACAAGGTTCATGACTCAATCAATGCAGCGCATGAACGACCAAGGCCCAACAAATTCAAGCAGAATAATTGTCAATATAACGCCACGGCCGTTGTACCTCTGACATCCGGAGGTGGTGCTCTGATAACTGGAGTCTTGTCTTCTCTCCACCTTACCTGTCTCTAAAATGGAATGTTTTAGGCATCTTGAAAGATGTTTATGAGGTAAGCCTCCTTATATTATACGTATCAGAGGAAACGATATAATCTTCCCAAAGCGACAGAAGGACAAAATCCATAACAGAAGCCGCAGCTTCCCCACCAGCTTGACGGTCTTCATTTTAACGACCTGTATTTGAGTATGCTGAGGGTTTTAACCCTGTCATATTTATGGAGGCAGGATATGGAATTTCCAGTGCAACTCTTCTGTGAAACCTAGCGAGATGTATAGATACAACAAGCAAAGGAGAGGAGCCAAGCAAACAGCAAATTTCATAATAATGTTGAAGCATGTAACAATGTATCTTGTATGTAAACACTCTCGTAAACCGTCAATGATGAGGTAGTAATCTCAAGGATTTCGTAGTGCAATTAAGAAAGATTGGCAGTGGCCTCATTCTGGTGAGAGCCGCTGTAGATCCTCGCGTTCGCCAAGAAGCCTTGGGACAGGACACCTCAAGGAAAGTTGCACCGCACAACGCGCATTAAAATATCCCCCCATTGAGCAACGGTGACCCCCCTCAAATCCGCTGGGCAATACTCTTCACATTGGGTAGTAAACCCTGTCATCTGCATGTCCTAGACCGCTATTGCTGGAGATCGGTCTCCCCCCTTCCATGACAAGCTCCGCCCAACATGCAATCCTCACCAAATATGCTCACAAAGGTAGCGACCTCAGACCACGCATTTCACGAACTCGTTGCTAATGCCATGTTCCATAAAGTTTGAATCCAAGTCGTCGCGAGCAAAAGGCATAGCTTTCCATCCAAAGAGGTCCGTACCAGGCCTCCAGCAAGCCCCCAGTCTGTCGATTAGCTGACGACACGTAGACCATGGATCCTCGTCTCGCTACATTCATCTACAATTCAGCTTTGGGACTATCGTATGGGCACGTTGATAGACCGGTTCGAGGAGCATGATGGGCCAGTCAGGGGTATCGATTTCCACAAGACTCAACCGCTGTTCGTCTCTGGGGGGGATGACTACAAGATCAAAGTATGGTCTTACCAGAGTCGGAGGTGCCTCTTCACCCTCAATGGCCATTTGGACTATGTTCGGACGGTATTCTTCCACCATGAATTGCCCTGGATTCTGTCGAGCTCCGACGACCAAACAATACGAATCTGGAATTGGCAAAACAGATCTCTTAGTCAGTTCGCACACCCTGTAGGGCCAAACCTGAGCTAACATTCACAACCAGTCTGCACAATGACGGGACACAACCACTATACGATGTGCGCGCAATTCCACCCGAAGGATGATTTGATTGTTTCTGCTTCCTTAGATCAATCGGTGCGGGTCTGGGACATATCGGGTCTGCGAAAGAAACACTCTGCGCCTACATCCATGACATTCGAGGACCAAATGTCTCGTGCCAACGCGAATCAAGCGGATATGTTCGGAAATACAGATGCGGTGGTGAAGTTTGTTCTAGAAGGCCACGACCGTGGTGTGAATTGGGTAGCTTTCCACCCAACCTTACCCCTAATAGTCTCCTCGGGCGATGATCGACTGGTGAAGTTATGGAGAATGAGTGGTTAGCTCCATGATCAAATAGTTTTTGACAAAGACTAACACACTCTAGAAACCAAGGCATGGGAGGTGGATACCTGTCGTGGTCACTTTCAGAATTCTTCTGCTTGCCTCTTCCACCCCCACCAAGATCTCATCCTATCTGTTGGCGAGGATAAAACCATTCGAGTCTGGGACTTGAACAAGCGCACATCAGTCCAGTCTTTCAAACGAGAGAATGATAGGTTCTGGGTCATTGCCGCTCATCCAGAGATCAACCTCTTCGCAGCGGGTCACGATAATGGTGTCATGGTGTTTAAGCTGGAACGAGAGAGACCTGCATCTTCTGTTTACCAAAATCAGCTATTCTACATCACGAAGGAGAAAGTGGTCAGGTCATATGACTTCTCGAAGAATGTAGAATCTCCAGGCCTGCTGTCTTTGCGGAAATTGGGTAGTCCTTGGGTCCCACTGAGAACCCTGTCTTACAATCCCGCTGAGCGCGCCATTCTCGTAACTTCACCGGCAGACAATGGATCTTATGAGCTAGTTCACCTTCCGCGCGATTCTTCTGGTGCAGTTGAACCTACCGATATGAAGAAGGGACAAGGCAACTCTGCAATCTTTGTTGCTCGCAATCGATTCGCCGTCTTCACTCAGTCTAATCAGCAGGTTGACATCAAAGACCTGACCAACTCAACTACTAAGACAATAAAGCCCCCTCCAGGCACAACAGATATATTCTTTGGGGGAACTGGGTGTGTCTTGATGGTCAATCCAACAACTGTCGTTCTTTTTGACATACAACAAAAGAAGCAGCTTGCCGAATTAGCTGTCGCGGGTGTAAAATATGCTGTATGGTCTAGTGACGGACTTTATGCAGCATTACTGAGCAAGCATAATGTTACGATCATTACGAAGTCTTTAGAGCAAGTAAGCACGCTGCACGAAACAATCCGCATCAAATCCGCGGCGTGGGACGACGCTGGCGTTCTCCTATATTCCACCCTCAACCATATTAAATATACTTTACTCAATGGGTGGGTAATCAGAACGCTACTGTAAATCATCGCTGACATACCAGCAGGGACAACGGTATCGTTCGTACTCTAGATCAAACCGTGTACCTCGTCCGAGTGAAAGCACGAAGCGCATACTGCCTAGATCGAGCGTCGAAACCAAAGGTCCTCGATGTTGACCCCACAGAGTATCGCTTCAAGCTTGCGCTTGTCAAGAGGAATTACGAAGAAATGCTACAAATAATCAAGACCTCGAGTCTTGTCGGTCAAAGTATCATCTCGTACCTACAGAAGAAAGGGTATCCGGAAATTGCGTTACAATTTGTGCAAGACCCTCAGACGCGATTCGAGCTTGCTATCGAGTGCGGAAACCTTGACGTAGCTGGCGAGATGGCGAAACAGCTTGATCGACCAAAACTTTGGAGTCGGCTCGGCGCTGAAGCCCTTGCACACGGCAATCATCAGGTAGTGGAAATGACATATCAAAAACTTCGTCAATTTGACAAACTGTCTTTTCTCTATTTATCGACTGGCGACGAAGAAAAGCTCGGTAGGATGGCAAAGATTGCAGAGCACCGCGGTGACTTCCAATCACGCTTTCAAAACGCCTTGTACAATGGAGACGCAAATGCTCGTGTGCAGATGTTCAAGGAGCTCGATTTATGTGAGAGATCCATTTACCCAAAATCCACGGTCTTTTGATTACTGATGAAGCGTAGATCCTCTCGCCTATGCTACAGCTAAATCTAATGGACTCGAGGACGAAACCCAGACAATTCTAGAAGCTAGCGGGCTTACCGAGGAGCAAATCTCACTACCAACAATGGGAAGGCCATTGCAGCCCCCGAAGCCAATTGTACCATCACACAAGTCGAATTGGCCTGTGAAGGCAGCGTCTCATTCGTTCTTCGAGAAAGCCCTTCTTGGCGAAGTTGGAGCCATTGATGACGAAGTAGCGCCGACCACGAATGGCTTTGACCACGTTGATGGTGAGCCTGAGGACGAGGATGTCACCCGAGACGATCAGCTTGCGGGAGAGGACGACGAAGATGCTGCGGGCTGGGATATGGGCGATGATATCATCGTCGAAGCCGAGTCTGACTTCGTTAATGTTGACAGTGCAGATGCAGGCGCTGGCAGTAGCGAAGCCGATCTCTGGGCTCGCAACTCACCTATCGCTGCAGATCATGCTGCCGCAGGATCTTTCGAGACAGCTATGCAGCTTCTCAATCGCCAGGTGGGCGCTGTAAACTTCGCACCGCTCAAGCCTCGTTTCCTGGAGATATATCAGGCTTCGAAGAGTTACCTCCCAGCAACGCCAGGTTTAAGCCCATTAGTGAATTATGTACGACGGAACATCGACGAAAGTGATCCCAGGAAGGTATTACCAATCATACCGAGGGACCTCGAATCAATAGCAACTGTTGACTTGCAAGAGGGGTATGGCGCCATGAGATCGAATAAGCTTGATGACGGTTTGAAAACTTTCAAGCGAATACTACACTCGCTTCTTGTCAATGCAGTGGCTTCCCAGTCAGAGGTCGCCGAGGCAAAGAAGATTATCACTACAGCAGCCGAATATGCGATTGCTATGGCCCTAGAGCTCGAAAGGAGAACGATCCACACAGAAGGTGAAGAAAACATCAAAAGGAGTCTTGAGCTTTCAGCATATTTTACCATACCTAAGCTTGAAGTAGCGCATCGACAGCTTGCGCTCATGGCTGCCATGAAGTTGGCGTTTACGAACAAGAACTTCTCATCAGCACTCAGCTTTGCCAATCGCATGCTTGCGAATGGTGGCTCGGCTAAGCTTCTCGACCAGGTACGCATCCTGGTAGCGGGCTCATGTAAATGTGGACGAGTATACTGACTGTGCTCAGGCCAAGAAAATTAAAGCGCAGTGCGAGCGAAGTCCGCAGGATAAGATAGACATCGAGTTTGATCAGTTCGCCGAGTTCGATATATGTGCTTCTTCGCATACACCGATATATAGCGGATCACCGAGTATCGCTTGCCCCTTTGATGGTGCAAAGTACCACTCAAATTATAAGGGCCAGGTTTGTAGGGTTTGTGAAGTATGCGAAATTGGCGCTCCAGCGAGCGGTATTAGGTTATTTGTGTCATGAGCATCAGGATAAGGACTGAACGTCTTGCCTCGAGTATCAACAATTGTGTCGGTCTGATTCTACTGTGAAAAGGATCTTACTTAGCTGTGATCGCAGAGCTTGTGGCCGCTCTTGTGCCTCGCCCTAAATAATTGAAGGTCTCTGAGATTGATTCGTCTCCAGCATGCTCAAAGTGGAGCTTCCCACTCATATTCATCGATCTAAGCTTTATACCACTCCTTTCACTTCATCTCTTATACATCACCATTGGAAATTCCACAGACACCACTCGCCAAAGATTACTGATATCACCGGGATTCCCCATCCAGCAACAACCTGTGATGCACTGTTAACCTGGAAACTTACAATGGTGTCTTCTAAGAGCCTTTCCATCTGGGGACTAAGAATACCGTTCTCGATCGTCTTCACAACGCTTCCTTTCGAGCACAAGCCTCAAATCTTCCCTCATCTTGACTCGAAGGCATCTATGATTGGTCCAGGTAAGGATGAAAGCGGTAGTGGTACTGCTGGTCGGTAATGAACACAAGGGACGACTTGTGACGCCTGTCTTGGACCCGCAATACTCGAATATCCAAAACTTGGTCGTAGAAGAGCCCTCTTTGGCCTATTGGACTCCTCCAAGAACAATCTGCTTGCTCTGTCAGATTGATCCTATGGGCCTGTCCCTATTCGCTGTTCTATTGCATTCATCCTATCAAACCGCACGGGGAGGTCGCGCACGGCACCTATCAGACCAGCCAGACTTGGAATATCGGGTACCATTCGTCAGAGGAGACCGGTATACACGGAGGTAAACCCTCACAATCTTCCTCACCACCAATCACTCCCATTCCCTCCTGATCAAGTATATTTAATTGCAACCCTTTGAAACCCGGTTTCATATCCTGTATCGTGCCTGCGCGAGACCATAGCTACGACAGCCTAGTTTGTTCGTCCATCGCGTTGTATGTACAGCGTTGAGAAGCTGTCCTTTGGCCTCGATGACCCATCTGGTAGTAACCCTTGAATCCCCTAATAATGGTCATCAAGGCTTTTGGCGTTTGGCGAGAGTCGTACGATGCTGTCATGTACCTGCAGCAGGAGCGTCCAACCGCCAGGCACGCGACCATGCACTCGAGACCCGATCATCCCCGTACGGGCTGTATTCTATCGCTACCGAGCTTTCAGCCTTGGATAGAGTTCTATCGTAATTCGATATTTCTCAGTCACTTGGCCATTGGGCATTTTATGTTCACCTTGATTAGACGTATATCATGGTAGGCACACGGTGCCGTGGGTGCTCAAGAATGATAAAAGAGCATTCAGCCTTATGGTATCAAGTCCTTCAGTCCCGTCCCACGTCATTCACATGTCTGGGCAGCATGGTTCACTGCGCCACGTTCTTTCCTGTACCCCTAGGGGCCTCACAATTCCAGTAAATCTGTCCAATCCACCACGGCCCCACGCCCATGAAACAAGCACAACTAAAGCTACACCAAAAACTTACACCATAGTCGGGGCAAGACCTCCTCTATCAGCACGTGCCTTTCATCCCCAACGATGTCGAGCTTATCGAAGCTCGTCCCTCTTGTCGTCCTCTTCATAGTCCTTGCTTTCCTGGCCTTCGTTGGCTATGCGGTTTACACAATAGTGACTGATGTCGCGGACAAAACGTCCAAGAAGATGGAACAGAAGAACGTCAGCTTTGGAAAGGAGGGTATGAAAATTGGAGTGAAAGAAGTCAAGAACGAGAATTATGTCGATCAGACTCAAGGGTACGATAATCCATTCGCGAAGGCGCTTGTTCCAGAGGGTTACCGCTGTTAAAAGGATTCTGGACTCTTTCACCCTCTGCTCTTTGGTTTCGGTTGGACACTTGTAAATGAGCTTGGCTAATGCGTGGTTCATTCTGCAGTCTTCTCGTCAAAGCCTGGAATTACTCCAGCTGGCCCGCATACAAGTCGCGATTGTGGAACAAGGAGAACGAGCAACCACAGAAGGCCCCTTCGAAATCGCAGTTAGCCTTCCCTATCCTCCTCTCGTAGTGCTTGACAGCTTTCAGGCATGCTACACGTTGATCTGACATCTGTAACAGATTTTCGCGCTCGAGTATATCAGGCAAGGCAAAGGCACCCTGAGGCATCAGAGAGAAGATCAACGACCAAATGATGAAAAAGCTATTATGATACCATCTTTTCCAGCGTAGCGATTGCAGCGAGTCCGACTCTCTGGCGCTGTGACGTACATGTAGTATGAGGCGATCGGTGTACATGATACCCAGCAGCTGATTCCATATCTTGAAATATATCGGCGCAGATTTTGTTGAGCGAGTGGGCATCATGAGTGCTTCAATGGTGATAGCATTTCAACGATGATAGTGACGAAGGGTTCTTTCCCTATCTCTTTGGAATTGAATGGGTAGTCGCCCCTCAAAGAGGGCTAAAGCATGTTTACCTCTTCCTTACATTGCGATATGTACTTGTCACTATCCCTCAATTCTGTATACCTTTCCTTTCGCTTCAAGCCACCAATTATCACTATCGCATCCTATATTCCTATAACGACACCACGATGCAGTCTCCCCGCCTTCTCAGTGTTCGTGTCAACTCTGAAGACCCCGACCCTTTCTCAGCCGCACCGCTTTACTATGGTGCAGACAATCATGCCAAACACGGCGATGAACACCGTACCCATACGTCGGTACAGAGCTCCAGCTTATCACGCAATGACCAAAGTCTGCTTACCCTTCGGTGTAGCTCCACGAAGCAAGCAGTCTTCCTGCGTTTAGACGGCTGAGTCTCGGTGAGCACGCTTTTATCCGATACAAAACATGGGCACTGACTCACCAAACGTAGATGACACGACTAGCGAGCCGCGCAGATTTCTGATTCCTGTCGACTCAACCCTCAAGAGTCTCCTGTCCCGCGAAGACACGGACCAGGATATTCAGATTACTATAGATGACAATGGTCCTAAAGTGCTCTCACTTGGAACGCTACATTCCCATGGACACAAGCATTTCGACGTTCGCGGGACGTATATGTACGTCTTTTCGCAGTCATTCTTCATTGATATGAGCCAAATTGCACAGCGGATGGCCAGATATAGCAGCCTTTGCTCCAACAGGACTTGTCCAAAGTGCACCATATCTAGCAGTAAAATTCAGATTGATGGCAACGCTGACCTTAAATTTCTTGAAGGCTCTCAAATTTGCTTCAGGAGTTGACCCTGGCAAAGGACATCGGCCGAAAGAACATCATTCTCGATGAAGCACGCTTGAATGAGAATTCCGTGCAACGGCTCTCACGGCTGATTCGTTATTCTTTCTGGGATGCCCTTACACGACGTATCGACGCTTCCTCGATAGAAAAGGCTGGGACTGATCCCAAAGACTGGTTCGTATCCTCCCAAAGCACTCTTCTCCTACTGGGCTTTTGCCTTGGCAAATGAGCTCAGCCACTGACTCCAAGACGTGCGTAGGACCGCCGATCCACGACCACGCATATACATACCAGCTAGTTGCCCGGATCAAATCCAATAGTACGAGCAGCTTGCTCGAGATCAGCCCCACATTCGATTAGATGTCAGAAGACTTACCGCCGATATGATTACTCCTGAGGGCATCAGAGACCTCAATGATAAACCAGGTTTACTGGCACTGGCCATGGAATCCCATACCAATACACGGACCGGAGTCAGTGACTTGCGTGGTCTACCTTTCGTTGTTCCTGGTGGCCGATTCAATGAAATGTATGGCTGGGATAGCTACATGGAGTCTATCGGGCTAATTGCTGATGGACGTGCCGATTTGGCCAAATCTATGGTCCAGAATTTCTGCTTTTGTATAAAGCACTACGGTAAAATTCTCAACGCGAATCGTACGTACTACTTGGGACGCACACAACCACCCTTCTTGACGGACATGGCCCTTCGGGTGTACGAGACTATACGGGTAAGCAACCTCTTCAGGTGACTACATTATCAACGATGCGCTGGTCTCAGTTTCTTGGCTCTGGGCCTGTTCCTTACCAAGTCTCACACGCTTTGTGACGACTCATATTTTAGTAATACTGACTAGGAGAATTATGTAGCACGAGTCCGATGCTTTAGATTTTCTTCGGGAGGCTATCCTTGCTGCTATCAAGGAGTACTACACGGTGTGGATGGCATCTCCTCGCTGTGATCCACTCACTGGACTGTCACGATACCGACCAGAAGGCATTGGGATTCCTCCTGAAACAGAGTCTACCCACTTCGTCCATGTTCTCGCGCCCTATGCGAGCAAGTATGGCATGCAAGTCCCTGAGTTTATTCAAGCGTACAATAGATCCGATGACACTATCACGGAACCAGAACTCGATGAATACTTTCTCCATGACCGGGCAGTGCGAGAATCAGGACACGATACGTCGTATCGGCTGGAAAATGTTGCTGCTAATCTAGCAACAATTGACCTCAATGCGCTACTCTACAAGTACGAGACCGACATTGCTCACGCTATCCACAAGCATTTCAAGGACCATTTGAGCATCCCAGCCGACATGTGCCGTACCATTGGCGGAATGAAACCCGATCAAGTGGAGACTTCTGCTGCATGGTCAGTCATATTCTTGCTTAAGCCCCCCCCCCATGCTAGGCATGACTGCCTTAATCTTTCATTTGATAGCGATCCAAGACTGACCACAGAATGGACTAGGTCCCGCCGGGCCAAGAACCGAAGACGAGCTGTAGATCAGTACCTGTGGAACGAAGAAAATGGTATGTACTTCGACTACGACACCGTCAAGCGCAAGCAGACCACATATGAAAGCGCCACAACTTTCTGGGCAATGTGGGCTGGATTGGCTACACCAGCGCAAGCAGCTGCGTTGGTGAAGAAAGCCTTGCCCAAACTCGAAGCTTTCGGCGGACTCGTGTCCGGAACCGAACACTCTCGCGGCATCATCAGCATCGAGAGACCGAGCCGGCAATGGGACTACCCCTACGGTACGAGCCTTTCCATTCCCACCCTAACCAACTGCCTCAGAAAAGTCCAACTAACAACGCGATACATTCCCAGGCTGGGCACCGCACCAAATCCTCGCCTGGCAGGGCCTGTCCCGCTACGGCTTCAGCGAGGACGCCGAGCGCCTGGCGTACAAATGGCTCTACATGGTCACCAAAGCTTTCGTGGACTTCAACGGCGTCGTGGTGGAAAAGTACGACGTCACGCGGCCCGTGGACCCGCACAAGGTCGAGGCCGAGTATGGGAACCAGGGCGGAGGGTTTCGGGGCGTGGCGCGCGAAGGGTTCGGGTGGGTGAATGCCAGTTTTGTGGTTGGGTTGGGGGTGGTGGATGCGCATATGCGGCGGGCGTTGGGGACGGTGACGCCTTGGGGGGTTTTTTGGAGGGCGGTTGGTGGGGGTGGGAGCCGGGGTGGGGACCGGGGTGGGGCGGGGAAGGAGGGGGAGGCGGGTGGGGAGGGGGTTTAGGTTGTCAGGTTGCTAGGTAGGTATGTAGGAAACTGGGAGGTTCTTGTCCTTTTTCTTGGAAGCTTGCATATGTGGTTTCATCTCTGTGTCGATGGTTTCACTAGAGATAATCTAGCAGGGATTCGAGGCTTCCCGAGTAGTTGTGCGGACGAAAGTGCATTAAGACTGGAGCGATAGATTCCTAATCCAAGAGACCTTTGTGCTTTTCAGCTCCTCTGGTGTTGTACATTGATACTAATGTTACATATTATGATAGCCGACATCATCATCATCCCAGTGGTTTTACAACGTAGCCGTACACATCGCTCAATACCCATGTCCCACTTGAAATCAGATATTGATACAGATAAGAAAACGCTCGCTAAACGGTCGACCAAGCAAACTATTCCAAATTTCATTTCATCCGTGCGGGTCATTGATACTAGTACAGAGACATATTCGATCAAATAAGTGAAGTGAGAAACGCTGAATAAAGCTCCTAAAAACGACAGTGAATTAAAAATTAGGGTGTTTCTGGAGGGCTGCCTCCTCGTGATTTGCGGTAATGGGAATTAAGCAAAGGTAGGCAGTCCGTGAGCTTCGTAAATGGTGGAGTGGGCCTTGGATTTGACCTTTGTCCATGGTGGCCAGGGTTGCTGTGAGTGCATGTTCAAATCGTAAGGTGGGAGGGCATGTGTGCCGGGCCAGGATGGGGAATGGTAGGCGTATTGCCGTTGCTGGAGTATGTTTAGTGAGTCCACTTATGTAAGAAAATCCGAGCGGAAGGAGGTACTTACAGGAGGAACCCAGTTTTCCTCAGCCACAAACGCCATCCCTGACGGATCGTAGCTACTCCATGATGGCGGCGCCGCGCCTTCGGGATGCGGAGACTGCTGAATGATTGGCTGAGACCAGGACTCGAGAGAGGTAGACTGTGGTCGTTGGATCACTTCCTGAGGGTAGAATTGCTGAGCCACCGCTTGCGGTTGCAGATAGTCTGAATGGGGGGAATAACATGAATCAGAGGATGAATACAGAGGAGAGTCTCCGGATGGTGTGAGGCCATAGAGCAGCTCTGGGAGTAGGCTACGTGGTGCCGTACCTATTGGGGTATGAGACAGCTCATGCAGGCTCGGTCCGCCCGGCTGGGACTCGTAGGAGCCCCGGTGCATGTTGGGTTCGAGTATGGAACCGATGGACATGGTGCCAGACGATTGTGGGAAGGAAGGCGCGGGTGCCGGCGCTTGTTGGGACATGGGAGCAGCGCTGATACTGCCTCTGGATGGACTCGAGGCTTCGCTGGCTGAGCCTTGACGGTACTGATTTCGGAAGGCCGATGCTTCAGCCGATGGCATGTTATGTCTACTGAAGTAAGTGCATGACCTCAGGATAAAGTATACATCAGCTCACTGTCGTTCCATGTGCCGTGCTAGGAGGTCGGCTCGCTGGAAAGGCTTGCGGCAAGTATCAATTTCGCATTGAAACGCTGGCGAAGTATTGTGATTGGCTTCATGGCGCCTAGATTTTGCTTATCAGCATATGTGATTGCCATCTAATACTCTGCTGACGGCATACTTGCGGTGCTCCGCTCGAGTGAAAATCTAAACCTGATTTCAGTCCGAAGCGGTATTTTCTTTTGGCATTGTGGCATACCTTGGAACAACCTGGGTATTCGCAAGCGTGGACCTTCTTTCCCTTCTTCGCCTTACTTACGCGATGTGTCGTTGGTGTGTACGTTATCTCGGCCGTCTGGTCCAATAGTCCCAGGATTGGCATTACTGAAGCCCTTGATGATTCTCCTCGACCTCGAGTCGGTATAGCCTTCGCCGTCTGACGCTGCCTTGTGGATCCTTTTGGCTGCCTGGAAGATGTTGCGGCATCAGGAGACATGGATGAACGATTTCGTTGTTGGGTGGGATTCGAGGTTGTAGAGTTTTCGTCCGAGGCTGATGAGGGTTCAGATGCAGAGGGCGAGATCTGCTTTTGTTTCCCAAATGGCTGAAATGTATTGATTGGTAAAGACTGGTAGGGTTGCTCGGCCATGGTATGAAGCCTGTGACTCGGAATATATTATTTCCGCTTTGAACAAGCAGACGTTGCTATAGAATGAATGAGATGACTGATTTATCGTGGGGAACATGAGAGAAGGATCAGGCAATGAATGTAGTCCGAGTGGTCGTGTAAGGTCTGCCAAACTCGTTTTGATTGATTAATTGAACGTATTTGATAGTGGTCATGTACAATCCGTCAGCCTACCAGTCTAGACCTGTATTCTGTCAACTTGGTAGGCTGGCTGAACATGGTAGAGACAGGGAAGGGAGCAACGTAGTGAATATTAAACGATTAAGGGAGCGTTTGCAAAGTAAAAAGATACTCAAGGTTGATATGCAAAGCCTTGCACACCCGAGGGTGGGGTGGTGGGAAGGATGCTGCCGCGAGCGAACGTTCCCTATTTGGGTTATGCTGGAGGGCAGCAAGCTTTCCAGTCTTACCCTCTTCGAGCATGTGCAATTTCGCTTGAGGTGAGGCCTGCAGAAACCAAAGATATCGTGAGAAGCCATTGTATTTTTAACGCGGCAGTGCATGTCATCATCGGATTCGATGGTTGTCCCATCTCAAGTCTCGAGGAACTTGTCGCCTTCGTACTGCCTAGCTTGACCTTGAGACACAGCAGACTCGGGCCGTGGAGAGGGGCTCAAGCTCCCTGCAATCTCCAGTGTGGTCACCGTTAGACACGGGAGGATAGGTATCGACCGCTGATCGACAGGCACAGGCGTGAGTACCAGCAGCCTTGTATCGACTCGCTTCGGAAAGTGCCGTTGGTTGAAACGTGGACCACTGTGACCCTGCTGTTACCAGGCAGAACAGACTCTAGAAAAACTGCGTCCATGATTGTGGGCAAGCACAGGCGAGGTGGGCGTTTGTGGTTGGCAGGGGCAGGAGCAACAGCATTCAGGAGTTGGAGTCAAGATGCATGAGGTGCATTAGCTGCTTATCCTCAACGCTAAAGTTGGTATCATTGGTATTTTTGGCATCAGCCTCGTCAATCCTTCCGCATTCGCTGACCCCTTTCTTATACAGAGTGACAGAGTAAGGTAGCACCCTTTTTAGACAGCATAGGAAGCCTGACTAACAGTAGACCAGAGCGTCAAATTCCAAAGTCTTTTTTACGCTTCGATGAAACATCCGCTCTTCGGTAGATCTGGAATACCATACTTCGCAAGCGTGTCATCTTGGTAGCTGTGCGGTCTTTTTCATTACCTTACCCTTTAACCATTCCTTACGACTAAGAGCAAATCTGTACCGCTTTATACATTCTGTGGCTTCGCCGTGCGCCTGCAGAGGCTCATTTCCCACGCGGTCATGCCACGCTGTGAATTAGGTGTGTGGTGTCGACGGCATCGCATGCGCTTTTAGTTCCCTCTGCTAGAGTTGCAGCGACACCCCCCGACAGCGACGGTGTCCAGTTCCACTCCGCATTTCTGTTACAACCTTAACCTCTCGTTCCTGACGATCTCGCCTCTTTTGTCCCGATCACGTTAGACGTGCCGCTCGCTGAAGTGAGCTGCACAGTCCCACACAGGGGCCTCAAATGCCAAGGCCTTCCATCCGCCAACTCGACCATGCCGAAAAGACAACGACAAGACAAAGTGCAGATACAGGCTAGCGATCCGATCTCACGCACTCTGATACAACCGGACCCTGTGCACTAAATCGTGCGATGGAAAGCTATCCGTAGGAACCCCGTAGGAACCGTGAGACGCAGCACTGACCACCTAGCGGCGCATGGCAAATGCAGGAAGCAGACAATACTCGTCCGCGTACCTGCGTCGGTGTGCGGAAGTCAATGTCATTGACAATCTAGATGAGGGCTGACGTAGGCGAACACGAGGAGCACCTCGAATGGGATTGACATCCAGCATGCTGCAGTGCAACGGTCTACGCTACCGAGTCCTCCGCATGTTGGTGCATGACGATAGGTCGCCCTCAGTCGTTTGCTACTTCCATATACCCTCCCCGCTCGCCAAAGTACACTCCATCCTCACCGTTAGCAACGGGGGCCAGTCTGCCTCGTGGCTATTAGTTTGAGCATCGACACGTGGGAAGTGCTGCCGTATCATTACCACGTCGGCGTTATTCGTGCTAATACGGAGTACTCGGGGGTGTTGTACCATTGTTTCGGCAGATGAGGCCGATCCTTGCTCACGCATTGTGCCACAGCGCCGGCATGACCACCGGAGGGGGCACAAACATGCTCTACTGCTTCGTTGTGTACAGGGTATCCCTCTCGTCGAATATTCCAATCAAACGGAGATATACAGTTCCCCCAAACGTTGGCCATTTTAGCCCCCTGCAACATTATCTCTATCTATCCAGCACCCCATCCAGCCGGCGCCGGAGGTACAGCTACGTGACCAAACTTCCCGTCAAATGGACCGTATTCGATAAAGCGTGTCATCGTGCGTAGCCTGACATTCTTGGCCACGCAAGCCCTTGCAGATCCAATGACTTGAAAGCCGTGCAGTGCTATACATAGGTCATCGCGCAAGACGATGGAGCATCATTGCCTGCACTCACTCGACGGAAATTTACAGTTCCGCTGAGCATCATAAGTGTGTGAGACTGGTAACCATTAGACGCAAAGAAAGGGGCGAAATGTGGCCATCATAGCTCAAGTGCTAAAACTGGACGAAATAAAAACAATTAGATCAAAGATCGTAAACCAGTACCCTCCGCGTCGCTATTTCACAACAAATGCAAATCCCGATACCGAATAGACCATCCCATGACTCAGCTTGTGAGAGAGCGTCCGTCACCCAGCCATAAATACTCCTCTACTAATATTTTTTCGCCAAAAGATTCAACACAAAGGTATAGATCACTCAGCTAGCGACCCTGCTTATCAGGCCCACGTAAGCGTTCGAACAACCCACGACTCATTTCCGGACTCGGAGACGTCGGCGAGACGGGACTGAACAACGGATTCGAGTTGGTTCGAGGTGACGAGAAGGCATCGAGGGTGCCCTGTCTCGAAACCGGCTCCGGTGAGAACGTGCCCCGCCTCGAGACGGGGCTGAACGGCTCGCCCGAGTGTCCGGAACCTATGGCTGCCGCACCATCGTTGATAGGTGGCGAGGGAGCGCCGCGAGCGGGAGACTCAAGACTGGGCAGGGAGTCGATGGTGGAAGCCCGTCGGCCTGACAGACGCTCCCTGAACGACCGACGTCTTGATGTCTGGGTGATTGGCGATCCGGCATTGCTACCACGATTCCTTCTGCTGAAGATGCCTGGTGAGGAGGCTGCCGATGTTGGATTGGAACCATGCAGCTCGCCTGTCAACGGATGGTCGCCCGGCAGCTCGGCGGCTGGTGCCGAGGGGTCGTACATCTCGTGAAGCGGCCGTAGTGCCATTCTCTGTTGCGACGCCGATCCTGTGAGCTCGGGAACGGACACCCCACCGCCATCGGCTTCGGCCATGCCCGACCGTTGTCCGGGGTGGTTACCCTTTTCGTCCACCCATCCTGGGGAACCATGCTCTTCGGGCTTCCGGGGACTAGGGGCGGAGCCGGCCATCTCATATCTTTGATTCTCTTCGCCTGTGTCTAGCTCTCCCTTAACGTACCCTTGACGGATGGCTTCGTCACGAGGAGGTGAATCGTGGCCACGGGACTGTTCCGACGATATCTTCTTGTACCTCTTATGTCTGAGGAAGAAGTATGCACCGATGGCGCCGCCGATAGCGAGAACACCCACCACAACACCCACTGCGATACCAGCGGTCTTGCCCGTGGAAGAGCCTCCCGAGCTCCCCGAGCCTGACTTGCTATCCATTGATTTAATCGGTACTAACGTTTGCTGCATATTCTCTTTGAACGTGCATTGTGATAACGAAAAGTTCCGACGTTCCCAATCAACCGTGAGGTACCTGTGTACGTGTAAGAAGGGATGGCCAATCAAGACAAGGCGGTCCACTCACGCTTCTTGAAGGAATGTACGACCCAACGTATATTGGCTCTCATTGGCGGCTCTTCTCAAGGGAAAGTATCTTGAACCGTTTACTACACCAGGCGTTGGTGGCGATACCAGTAGATCGAAACTTGTGTAAGGGAGAGTGATATTCGTGATTTGTCCGCCAGCCGCGGTAGCACCCAGGGTGAATGTGATACTTGCTTTTTGGGCTTGTAGTTGGGTGCGCAACGAGGTGTTGACAAGATACAGCTGCGTTGTCTCATCATAGGTTAGACCGAAGGCTTTTTCAAAGGCCTGACATGCCGCAAGTGGAAGCCAAATCTGAGGAACTGTCGAGTCGACCAGGGACATGATGCCCGTCGGCAAAAGATTATTTGTCGTTCCACTCCGGTCAACCGATGAAATTGACTGTATACCAACCATCAATTCCCTCGATGTTTCGGGTGCAAGAGGTATCGTCAGATTATTGGGCGTGAAGCGCGACGAGTCATAGCCTCCTAAAGTGAGACTTCCCAGCACCTGCTTCAAGCTGTATTGGTTGCCTGTGGTATAGCCAAAGCTGAGACTCGGTATTAAGTTTCCAGCCTTCAACGTGCTCATATAGCTCGGTATCCCCTGATCTTGCGGCGTGAAGTTCGTCGAAGCGGGGTTCAATCCCAGCATGCCTATGTAAAAGTCCGTACTCGAATAAGCTCCGATGACCTGACTTGTCAAGACAGGACCTCCGCTTCCCTGTATTCCCAGGCCTACCGTCTCGTTACCGAACACCGCTCCGACAGAGATATTCAGGTTCTGCTCTGTAGCGAATTGGTAGGAGCCATGCTGGCGCCAAGTCGAGGACTGGTTGTAGTTGAACGTTCGCCCACGCATCTCTACACAATTATCGTCATTCATGGGGCAGCCTTGGGGCAGGACCACCCATGTATCCGGGTTAGCGGCCGAGACGAACACCCTGACATCTTGTATAGGAGTGCCCACTTGCAGGGTAAAGGATGACCAAGGGCCGTCGTCGCCGTCCCTATAGCAAAGAAGTCAGCATTGCGATTGCAGATTTCAGGTAATGGGGATGTACCAATTCTGTGCGGGCGCAATGGCGATGGGGGTTGGCGTTGGTGCACGCTCCAGGAGAGCAAAGCCAGAGGCGCGCACCACCAGCAGACACTGCACGAGCCAGAGTAGGGTTGATAATGTCGACGACTGCATCCTGAGCGCCTTGATCAATACTCCGTACACCGCCAAAACTCCGAAAGGCCCAACTGGCCTAAGGCGACCAGCGTAGGAAATTGCTGTCAGAGTGTCATGCTACCGGATTACCGAGGCATTATGAGCAACAAGGACATTAGGGTATCAAAGATCACGCATAAAAGCAGACAGATGAAGAGGATAGGGATATTCCATCGCTGATGGTCGTTGTCGCCAGCATTGATGCATGTCAGCTTCAACCCCGCGCCAGTCCACATTAGCTTCAGCTTTCATGCAGATTGCACCGCATCCTGACCAATCAGATTTCCGAACATTGTAACCTTATTGGTCCATGGAATCCATCGTGGTAAGCTGATTAGGAAGTCGTATGTTACCAACCGTCAATGACTGAATGTGCAAAACGAGACCGATGTCTGGAATGGATCCATTGTATCTGGCAGGTGCTTGTGGCTTGGTCCAGCACGTGGAACGCCAAGCCCGCTCCCGCCCGCATCTTTCTTTGAAGCCATTCGCGTTTCACCACAATCAACGGCCACTCTGTCCCCACCGTGTGCTTCTTGGTACCCTATTGAATTAGCCACTCACTCCACAACGAAGTGGTTTATTTGTTCCATGTGCAATTCATTATACAGCGTGCGGATGATTGTGGGTCCCATACAAGAGCTTTCCCCGAAGGGATGCCTCTGCTGGTCTCGTTCATGATGCAGAATAAGGTTAGTCCGTCTTTATCCAACTTTGCAGTTCCTTTGCATACATCATATTTCAGATCCTGAACACATACGTTATGAAAAATAAGGCAGACGCAGGTCATGAGTGCATTCCTCTGATCTGGTTCATATCCGTGCATAGATTGTTGCATATTCTGTTTCAATTCCATGCCATCACTTCATGAGAGCCGTCGATTCTTGCCTTCAAGGAGACGATAACACAATTCATACCCGATCATCACATCAATAATGCACTCCCAAACCTTTCCCTGCAAGCAAACATCAAGTCCCAATTCACCTCAAAGGGGAGCCCCGAGCGCTCATGTTTCGCTCGTTGCAGAATAACACTTTAGACCTTCGATTCCTTCAATCTCTTTCGCTGCCGGAACTTCCAAAGTTCTGTCCTCGCTCCGTCCGCACTTTTATCTTTGAAAGGAATGTTCCTCTGAGTCTGAGCCGTCTCATTGATACCCTTTTGTCCCTCATCCTCGTTAGCCATTGTCGGAAGATACACTTCCTCTCTCTTACCTCCACTCCACCTATGAACGCTTCCCCTTCCTCATCTTCCAACCTATTGCTATCATCATCATTCGGGTTGGATTTCGCGCCATTGCAAGCTCCCTTCTGGCTCTTCAATGACAGATATCTCTCGATCAGCTCGCCTGCGGTGATTGCAGGATTGTCTCTCCTAGGCGCATTGAAAAGATGCAGCTCATGGTGGTTGAGACCGTCGATGATCTCGCAAGCAGTTTTACATCCAATACTGAGGCCTGTGTTGGCATCTGTCTGGTCCCAATCCGTAGCTCGCTTGGGTCTGTTACGTCTGATACCGCCATGTTAGTACAACAACAAGATGGTTACTCGATTTTGGAGACTTACTGCTCCATTATGTAAAGAACGCGAGCGATAGGGTGCTATGATCCGATATTGGGGTCGAAGTTCGGATCCGCTTTCTCCCAAAAGCCCGTTGGCTGCGATCTGAAAGTACTGAAAATTTTTCAGGTCTTGGGCTGGCTCACCGCTCCGTTGTGTGAGAGTTGTGTATAGGAGAGCAACTTGGTTGGGGTTCTAATACTAGGTACGGTGTTAGTCCAAGTTTGAAGTGTCATCCTTATCATCACAATTTGACGAAGTATGCAGAGCTCGGGTGACTCACCGCTCAATCGCAATGAGAAGATATGTATATGCGAGTGGAACAATGGGAATATAGGGAATATAGGGCGATGCCTAGATCTCTGAAAGATGTTATGTACGCTAACAGAAGACCTAGCCAAAGTGATAAATGAGTACAGTGTCAAGGGAATTCACACAGATGGTTCGGTGAGATTCGACACAGTTGGAAAACAACTATTCGAGTTGGTAAACAATACCAATGAGAGAGAAGAGCTTTGATGGCAAAGTACACGGGCGAAGATCCCCAGCGCATTGACTTCGGACAATGGCATTCACGGGCTTTCTTTCTTCCCCAAAATTGTGCATAAGTGCGCGGCTTTGTCCCACCATATGCAACAGCTGGAAGACCAAAAACGATCCAAATTGTCTTCGGGCGCTCAGATCCCACACATGGCCTCCAGGCTCGTGAGGACCAGCACTACTCCTACGATCCCCTCCAACAATCTTTCATCCTCAAAGGCCTCGAAACCTGGCAATCACTCCTTTCCACCCAAAACAACCCACAAACCGATCAGCCCCATTCCCAGTAAAATCTCAACATGCAACCTACACCACACCAACCTCCCCACCACAACTAGCTCGTCCTCTCAGCCAACAACCACACCCTCGGTATCCCAACCCTCAGGAACCTTCACGGGGAACACGGCAGCGGCGCCGCGTTACCAGTGCGCTGGGCTCGACACCAAAACCCAATGGTACGGTTTCCACCGGGGATGATTGCGGCCGCATCCGTGACAAGAGACTAGACATGGGTCTATTTTGGCACTTATGCAGCTCTTTCGCCGTTCGGGTATGATGACCACACGGCACGGGAAGAATGGGCGACCTTGGGGACTCTATAGCGTGTGGTCGGACACGTCAGGATGGCGCTGATCGTGGGGTCGACCTGGATTTTTCTGCATAGGAGGTTGGTGGTGGGTGCCTCTAACCTGCCCTTCTTGAGAAGGGATCGGTCAGCCACGATCGCATAGTGTTGGCTTTCACTCACTCGGGCCAGCCCTTGGGATCACTCACTGATTCGGTGATGATGCACGGACTAGAATATCATCAGCCGCCATTCAAGAAAACCATAGCCCCAGCCCCCCCCCAATATCTCTCCAGAGACCAACATACCCGACACCACCAAACCAAATACGGAATCTGCCTATCTCGTCCACAGCGCAAAGATCTGCCAAGTATCGTAGAAGGAAGGTCGCATGAGTAACCAGCCTGGGAGTGAGCCCGCATGCCGATATCGTCAGCTTCTAATAACGGCCCAGGCTACTGGGGCCGGCCCAGTACCATGGATCTGGATCGGTAGCTTTTCCCAGTAGCTTTTCCCAGTAGCTTTCCCCGTAGCTTTTCCGCGCCAGCTCACAAGGTGTTTGAACGGGTCTTTTAGCAGGAGGATATTGTTGCCACAGTTTGAACTTGCATGCGGGTGGAGAAAGAGGTAGAGCGAGACGGCATGAATGAGACGTGTCCAACGAAAGGGACCTGAGGTTCGATAGCTTTTTTCATACTTTGAGTAAGAGTTTCTTTCTGTTGCAACAGTTAAGATCCTTACAAAGAAAAGCAGAATGTGACCGTCCCGAAACCTTCCATATCGTTACACGTCTTTCTCGGTATCCTCCCGCGCCATCGCTTCACACAGACGAGCTTCTTTCTGTTGCAACAATCGACATACTTACAAAGAAAGCAGATTGTGACCGTCCCGAAACCTTCCATATCGTTACACGTCTTTTCGGTACCATATCCTCAAGCGCCATCGCTTCAGATGGACGAGCATAGACCATCATAACTCATTACAAAAGTCAAGAGTTTCACCCACCTCTTAACCAGCCTCCATTTCTCCAGTTCTCCACAACATCCCGAACTCCGCACCGCCATCCTTCGACCTCCAGCCTCTTCTCGGGATCTTTCGCCAAGGCCCCCTCCAACATCTTTCCCACCGCTCGTCCCTCCATGACTCTTGAAGCCTGCTCTCCTCGCCTGGCGTACTCCAAGGGTACTCCCTCCTTCGCCATTCCCAGCTTCTGAAGTTCCATACGAGCACAAGCATACGGGCTTTCTCCAGTAGCTGCGTACAGCAGTGTCACTGCCAAGGCGAACACGTCTGACGCAAAGGTGGCTATAGCACGCTCGTCATTGCGTTTGTGTAGTAATTCGAGGAGCTCGGGTGAAGTATAGTCCGCTGTGACGGCGCTGACTTCTCCAACGTCCTCGGGCACTGTGACTGATGAGATAACTCGCGATGAGGAGAAATCACAGTACAAGGGAATCATCTTATCCTTCTCGTCCAGTCTCAGCAGGATGTTGGCCGGCTTGATGTCCCCATGAACGCATCCCTTGCTGTGAAGAAAAGCCAGACCACGAATGAGGCACTCCGCGAGATCCGCCCATGTCTCCGCGCCAATGAGTGGGTCGAACATAGTGTTTGTCGCAAGTGGACGCTTTCTGGCTGATTTTGCGTATGTCTCGAGACTCATCGGTACTACATCGAGGACTATTGAGTTTTGCGCAACGTCAAAGCCGTAGAATGGGACGAGGTATGAGGAAGCCTCGTTGTACGAGTGGAGGTAGGTGAGTATCCTCGCCTCATTTTCGAGTATCCTATGTGCGTCGCGGCGTGATGGTTTCTTGATTGCCAATATTCTCCTACTGCTGAATGCCGAGTCGTTTGTCGGAGAGGTTGGAGGAGATAAAGGGAGCATGCCTGGTATCGTCGTCGCCTCACGGTGCTCAGTCGCGCGGTACACATTGCTCCAAACTCCATGTCCTAGCTCTTCATGCAGTTCGTACTTCTTGTTGTACCATTTGAGCTTTGTCTCATGCTCTCCCTCTGTCTTATGTTGCTCCGCTTCGTGTTCGATTATTTTGAGGGACTTTAGTCCTAAGGTCAAGCCAATGGATAGCCTGTTTTCAATCGCATCTGCACTGATGGGTGCTCTGCTATTTTCTAGCTTCGGAGGTGTGGATGGAGGAGTGAGTGACTGGTTCGAATTGACCTTGGGTACACCTGCTGGCGTCGTCTTCAGTTCGACATTCTTTGGACGCTGGTGCAGTGGAAGCGCTGGGAGTTCTGCCAAAGCTGCACGCGGGGTGGATGAAGTCGGTTTAGACATCGTTGTGGTATTTCGAGGATGTTGGCGAGGCAAAGCGACACTTCGGTAGAGGTAAGAGCTCTTCTTCCGCCAGAGGTTCAAGGACTCAAGGCCACGATGAGGTTATTGCGCAAGTAATAACCGCCAGGAATTCAAGCGCCCTCGTGCACCGTGCTTGGACTTTATGTGGACGGGAAGGATATTCCCATTTCTTCTCAAGACATCGGTGATGAATCTTCCCACCCGATGTGGTTATCGACCGTTATTAGCCTTCCATTTTGGGTTTCCCTGCTCTCTACCTTTCCCCACCCATTCTTTGGGTGCCGGGCAGGGCAGACGATTATCGCGCAAGAATGGCCCTAGATGGTCAGCTCTAATGTTGGATCAGGGCGGATAGTGCCTTCGTGTATATTCATGTTGTCGGTCCGTTCGAGGGAGTATTCCGTGCGACTTCACTATTATGACTTCTTGTCTGGTGAAGGAAGGATCACGCCCATGCACGTGGCATTAAGCCTTATCTCAAAAATGAAGATCTTGATAGCAATATGCGATGTCCATTTTCGCTTGGCCATATGAGGAATAGTCAAGGCTATCCAGTCCAGTCTGGCCAGTGGAGGTAGTCATACGCTCGCCTTAATGGTTTTGGGATAGACAGATCTGATCTAGCGCTAAGCTACGTATGTGCGTATTGTTGTACTCGTACCTAGCCAATCATTACATGGGCTGGGGTGTAAGATCCGCCTAGCCCTAGCGATATAAGTAAGCTAGTAGCGACGGGCCCCAACTCCCGCCTGTCATGCCCACTTCCTCGGTAAGCCATAATCCCGCCCTACGTTCGTCCTACCACTTAGTCTCACCACTGTTGAAATGTATGATGTCAATGAGTCATCTGCACGTGATTTGGGTGTAGTGTAATAGTATTATGATAACTAATGGATGGATGTAGCTATGTAGAATGGAATAACCATCACGAGAAATCTCTATTAGTCTGCCAAGGCCCC